>Ga0209070_100018_pt1 | contig 379475 bp, 301 predicted proteins | sample SynthPrep_5_END__FD_187205 | JGI IMG/M metagenome (GOLD analysis project Ga0209070, IMG submission 187205) | Synthetic microbial communities from Ohio, USA - SynthPrep_5_END_DS10_MetaG (SPAdes) (version 2) | ecosystem: Engineered > Bioreactor > Aerobic > Activated sludge | place: USA: Ohio...
CGGCCAGTTCCTGTTCCGCTTCCGGCTGGTCGAACGGGTGACGGTGAGTCACGGCCACGCCAGCGATGAAGAAGGTACAGAAGCCGAAGAACTGCGGAATGATGAACCACAGGTTCTGCGCCTGGTAGTCGACGATGTCGCGCATGTTGAACGAGCCGACCTGGGCCACGATGCCCATCAGCGCCAGGCCCATGAACACTTCATAGGACACGGTCTGGGCCGAGGCGCGCAGGCTGCCGAGCAGGGCGAACTTGTTGTTGCTCGACCAGCCGGCGAACAGCACCGCGTAGACCGACAGGCCGGCCATGGCGAAGAAGAACAGCAGGCCGATGTTCAGGTCCGCCACGCCCCAGGTCGGGGTGATCGGGATGATCGCGAAAGCGATCAGCAAGGCGCTCATGGCCACGACCGGTGCCAGGGTGAAGATCACCTTGTCGGCAAACGGCGGGGTCCAGTCTTCCTTGAAGAACATCTTCAGCATGTCGGCGGCGATCTGGAACATGCCGAACGGGCCAACGCGGTTCGGACCGTAACGGTCCTGCCACCAGCCCAGCAGGCGACGTTCGACAAAGCTGAGCAAGGCACCTGCGACCACCACGGCCAGCATGATGACCAGGGCTTTGACGACCGCCAGGATCACGTCGATCACTTCAGGGGTGAACCAGGTCATTGCGCTGCCTCCTGCAGACCGTCAACGGATTTGCCAAAGAACGCCGGTGGAATGCCCGCCAGGCCTGCCGGCAGGGCCACCAGGCCAGCGCCCAGCTCTTCGTTGATGCGCAGCGGCAGACGCAGGGTCTGGCCCGCCACGCTCACGGCGAGCAGCGCGCCATCGTTGACGCCCAGGCGGTCGGCTTCGGACTTGGCCAGGGAGACGTAGGCGGCCGGGATGCGTTCCTGGACCGGAGCGGCTTTCGAAGAGTTCTCCTCGCTGCCGAACAGGTGGTAGAACGGCACCGCCTGCCAGGTGCCCTGGGCAGGAGAGAAGGCGCGCGGCACGCTGGCGAACCAGCCGAGGCTGTCGCCCTGGCTTTCGATCAGGCGGGTGCCCGGATCGCCGGCACGCAGATGACCACCGACTTCGTCCTGGAACTTGTTCCAGGCTTGCGGCGAGTTCCAGCCCGGCGACCAGGCGAACGGCACCTGGGAGCGCGGTTCCACGGAGCCCGAGTAACCTTCCATGGAGAAGGAAAACGCGGTGTCCTGGTCTTGCGGGGTACGTGGCTCGTGCACGCTGATATCGGCGCGCATGGCGGTACGGCCGCTGTAACGCAGCGGTTCGCGGGCCAGCTTCAGGCCCTTGATGCGGAACGACGCCGATGGCGCGGCATCGACGATGTGCGCCAGTTGCGGGCTGCTCTGGGCGCAGGCGGCGGTCACGTGGTCCAGCTGGGTCCAGTCCACCGGCTTGTTCAGCAGGGTAGAACGCAGGGCATGCAGCCAGCGCCAGCCTTCGTGAACCAGGATGCTGGCATCCATATAGGTTGGATCGAACACCTGGAAGAAGCGCTGGGCACGGCCTTCCTGGCTGACCAGGGTGCCGTCGCCCTCGGCGAAGCTGGCCGCTGGCAGGACCAGGTGCGCGCGATCGCTGGTGGCGGTCTTCTGGTGGTCGGCCACGATCAGCACTTTCGCGGCGTTCAGCGCGGCATCGACCTTGGCTGCGTCGGTGCGGGTGTACAGATCGTTTTCCAGCACGACCAGGGCGTCGGCCTTACCGTCGATCACCGCTTGCAGCGCGGCGTCCACCGATTCGCCACCGAGCATGGCCAGGCCGAGGCTGTTGGCCTCGGGCACGATCAGGCTGATGGAACCGTTCTTCTCGCGCAGCTTGAGGGCCTTGGCAATGTTCGCCGCGGCTTCGATCAGCGCCTTGGAACCTAGGGAGGTGCCGGCGATGATCAGTGGGCGCTTGGCGGCGAGGAGGGCGTCGGCGATGCGCTTGGCCAGCTCAAAGGCTTCGCTGTCCAGGCCTTCGACGGCCGGGGCGCTGGCATCCAGGGCGTGGGCCACGGCAAAACCGATGCGCGCCAGGTCGTCGGGAGCGGCGTGTACACACTCTTCGGCGACGTCGTCGAGCTTGGTTTCAGCGATGCTTGCAATGAACAGCGGGTTCAGCGCGTGCTGGCCGATGTTTTTCACCGCGGCGTCGAGCCATGGCTGGACGCGCATGGCGTCGGCCATCTCTTCGGCCTTGCCCTTGACCGACTGGCGCAGGGCCAGGGCCATGCGGGCGGCGGTCTGGGTCAGGTCCTCGCCGAGGACGAACACCGCATCGTGGTCTTCGATGTCGCGCATGGTCGGCACAGGCAGCGGGCTGTTTCTCAGCACTTGCAGGACCAGGCGGATGCGCTCCAGTTCGGCGGCTTCGATACCGCTGTAGAAGTGCTCGGCGCCTACCAGTTCACGCAGGGCGTAGTTGCTTTCCAGGCTGGCGCGAGGCGAACCGATACCGACAATATTGCGCCCGCGCAGCAGGTCGGCGGCCTTGTCCAGCGCCTGGTCCAGGTTCAGCTTGGTACCGTCGTTCAGCAGCGGCTGGCGTGGACGGTCTTCGCGGTTGACGTAGCCGTAGCCGAAACGGCCACGGTCGCACAGGAAGTACTGGTTCACCGAACCGTTGTAGCGGTTCTCGATGCGCCGCAGTTCGCCGTAGCGCTCGCCCGGGGAAATGTTGCAACCGCTGGAGCAGCCATGGCAGATGCTCGGCGAGAACTGCATGTCCCATTTGCGGTTGTAGCGCTCGGAGTGAGTCTTGTCGGTGAACACACCGGTCGGGCAGACCTCGGTGAGGTTGCCGGAGAATTCGCTTTCCAGGGTGCCGTCTTCAACGCGACCGAAGTAAACGTTGTCGTGGGCGCCGAACACACCGAGGTCGGTGCCGCCGGCATAGTCCTTGTAGAAACGCACGCAACGATAGCAGGCGATGCAGCGGTTCATCTCGTGAGCGATGAACGGGCCGAGTTCCTGGTTCTGGTGGGTACGCTTGGTGAAGCGATAACGGCGCTCGTTGTGGCCGGTCATCACGGTCATGTCTTGCAGGTGGCAGTGACCGCCTTCCTCGCAGACCGGGCAGTCGTGCGGGTGGTTGGTCATCAGCCATTCGACGACACTGGCGCGGAAGGCCTTGGATTCTTCATCGTCGATGGAGATCCAGGTGTTGTCGGTGGCGGGAGTCATGCAGGACATGACGATGCGACCACGGGTGTCGTTCTCGTCGGTGTACTGCTTGACCGCGCACTGGCGACAGGCACCGACGCTACCGAGAGCGGGGTGCCAGCAGAAATAAGGGATGTCGAGGCCTAGTGACAGACATGCCTGTAACAGGTTGTCCGCCCCATCGACTTCGAGCGCTTTGCCGTCTACGTGGATAGTGGCCATGGTTCAAAGTTCTTCGTTGGCCCGGTGTCAGCGGGCGTGGCTAATGGAATCTTGGTGCTCGCCTGGCGCGTCGCGGCGTCTTCAGGCGATACGAGGGCGGCACGGACCACCCTCGTTCGATACGTTTACGCGCCGACTACGATCGGCCGGGCCAGGGGCGGGACGGCTGCAGCACTGGTGGCTGCGATGCCGGCCTCGAACTCTGGACGGAAATACTTGATGGCACTGCCCAATGGCTCCACGGCGCCCGGTGCGTGAGCACAGAAGGTCTTGCCTGGGCCGAGGAAACCGACCAGACCCAGCAGGGTCTCGATATCGCCGGCTTGCCCTTCGCCTTTCTCGAGGGCGCGCAGCAGCTTGACGCTCCACGGCAGGCCATCGCGGCAAGGGGTGCAGAAGCCGCAGGATTCGCGGGCAAAGAACTCTTCCATGTTGCGCAGCAGCGAGACCATGTTGATGCTGTCGTCGACCGCCATGGCCAGGCCGGTACCCATGCGGGTGCCTACCTTGGCGATGCCGCCGGCGTACATTTGCGCATCCAGGTGCTCGGGCAACAGGAAACCGGTACCGGCGCCGCCGGGCTGCCAGCACTTGAGCTTGAAGCCGTCGCGCATGCCACCGGCATAGTCTTCGAACAGCTCGCGCGCGGTCACGCCGAACGGCAGCTCCCACAGGCCAGGGTTCTTCACTTTGCCGGAGAAGCCCATCAGCTTGGTGCCGTGGTCTTCACTGCCTTCGCGAGCGAGGGATTTGTACCACTCCACGCCGTCGCGGATGATCGCCGGCACGTTGCACAGGGTCTCGACGTTGTTCACGCAGGTCGGCTTGCCCCACACGCCGACGGCGGCAGGGAAGGGCGGTTTGGAGCGCGGATTGGCACGGCGGCCTTCGAGGGAGTTGATCAGTGCGGTTTCTTCACCGCAGATGTAACGCCCGGCGCCGGTGTGGACGAACAGCTCGAAGTCGAAGCCCGAGCCGAGGATGTTCTTGCCCAGCAGGCCTGCGGCCTTGGCTTCTTCCACGGCACGGTTGAGGTGCTTGGCGGCGGTGGTGTACTCGCCCCGCAGGAAGATGTAGCCGCGATAGGTTTTCAGCGCGCGGGCGCTGATCAGCATGCCTTCGATCAGCAGATGGGGCAGTTGCTCCATCAGCATGCGGTCTTTCCAGGTGTTGGGTTCCATTTCATCCGCGTTGCACAGCAGGTAGCGGATGTTCATGGATTCGTCTTTGGGCATCAGGCCCCATTTCACACCAGTGGGGAAGCCCGCGCCGCCGCGGCCCTTGAGGCCGGCGTCCTTGACGGTCTGGACGATGTCGTCCTGGGACAGGTCGGCGAAGGCCTTGCGCGCAGCGGCGTAGCCGTTCTTGGCCTGGTACTCGTCGAGCCATACCGGCTCGCCGTCGTCGCGCAGGCGCCAGGTCAGCGGATGAGTTTCCGGGCTGCGCTGGATGCGGTTGGCAGGGCCGAAGGATGTCAGGGTCATACGTAGCCCTCCAACAGTTTGGCCACGCCAGCAGGCTGCACGTCGCCGAAAGTGTCGTCGTCGATCATCAGCGCCGGGGCCTTGTCGCAGTTGCCCAGGCAGCATACCGGCAGCAGGGTGAAGCGGCCGTCGGCGGTGGTCTGGCCGAGGCCAATGCCCAGCTCGCTCTGGATCTGGCTGACCACGGACTCGTGGCCGCCGATGTAGCAGACCATGCTGTCGCAGACACGGATGATGTGACGGCCGACCGGCTGACGGAAGATCTGGCTGTAGAACGTCGCCACGCCTTCTACGTCGCTGGCTGGGATGCCGAGGATCTCGCCGATGGCGCAGAGCGCGCCATCAGGCACCCAGCCACGTTCCTTCTGGACGATCTTCAGGGCTTCGATAGACGCCGCGCGCGGGTCTTCGTAGTGATGCAACTCGTGCTCGATGGCCGAGCGCTCGGTTTCGCTCAGGGCGAAACGGTCTGTCTGGATAAGCGTGCTGTTCATGCTTAGCGGTCCACGTCGGCCATAACGAAGTCGATACTACCCAGGTACGCGATCAAGTCCGCGACCATGCTGCCGCGGATCACCGAAGGGATCTGCTGCAGGTGGGCGAAGCTCGGAGTGCGGATCCGGGTGCGGTAGCTCATGGTGCCGCCATCGCTCGTCAGGTAATAACTGTTGATGCCCTTGGTCGCTTCGATCATCTGGAAGGACTCGTTGGCCGGCATGACCGGGCCCCACGAAACCTGCAGGAAGTGCGTGATCAGGGTCTCGATGTGCTGCAGCGTGCGCTCTTTCGGTGGCGGCGTGGTCAGCGGATGGTCCGCCTTGTACGGGCCTTCTGGCATGTTGCGCAGGCACTGGTCGATGATCTTGATGCTCTGGCGCATCTCTTCGACGCGGACCATGCAGCGGTCGTAGGCATCGCCGTTGGCCGCCAGCGGAACTTCGAATTCGAAGTTCTCGTAGCCGGAGTAGGGGCGCGCTTTACGCAGGTCGAAATCGCAACCGGTGGAACGCAGGCCGGCACCGGTGACGCCCCATTCCAGGGCTTCCTTGGTGTTGTAGGCGGCGACGCCGATGGTACGACCCTTGAGGATGCTGTTCTGCAGGGCGGCCTTGGTGTATTCGTCGAGGCGCTTGGGCAGCCAGTCGACGAAGTCTTTCACCAGTTTTTCCCAGCCGCGCGGCAGGTCGTGGGCGACGCCGCCGATGCGGTACCAGGCCGGGTGCAGGCGGAAACCGGTGATCGCTTCGATCACGGTGTAGGCGCGCTGGCGGTCGGTGAAGGTGAAGAACACCGGGGTCATGGCGCCGACGTCCTGGATGTAGGTGCCCAGGAACAGCAGGTGGCTGGTGATCCGGAAGAACTCGGCCATCATGATGCGGATGACGTCGACCTTCTCCGGCACCTTGATCCCGGCCAGTTTCTCGACCGAGAGCACGTACGGCAGGTTGTTCATCACGCCGCCGAGGTAGTCGATACGGTCGGTGTACGGGATGAAGCTGTGCCAGGACTGACGCTCGGCCATCTTCTCGGCGCCACGGTGGTGGTAGCCGATGTCCGGTACGCAGTCGACGATCTCTTCGCCGTCCAGCTGCAGGATGATGCGGAAGGCACCGTGGGCCGAAGGGTGGTTCGGGCCCAGGTTGAGGAACATGTAGTCCTCGTTGGCGCCGGAACGCTTCATGCCCCAGTCTTCCGGCTTGAAGCGCGCGGCTTCTTCTTCCAGTTGTTGCTTGGCCAGGGTCAGGCTGAACGGATCGAATTCGGTGGCGCGCGCCGGGAAGTCCTTGCGCAGCGGGTGACCTTCCCAGGTCGGCGGCATCATGATGCGCGACAGGTGAGGGTGGCCGGCGAAGTCGATGCCGAACATGTCCCAGACTTCACGCTCGTACCAGTTGGCGTTCGGCCAGATACCGGTCACGGTCGGCAAGCTGAGGTCGCTCTCGGACAAGGCGACCTTGATCATTACGTCACTATTACGTTCGATCGACAGCAGGTGGTAGAACACGCTGAAGTCGGCGCCTGGCAGCCCTTGACGCTTGGTGCGCAGACGCTCGTCCACGCCATGCAGGTCATAGAGCATGACGTACGGCTTGGGCAGGTTGCGCAGGAAGGTCAGGACTTCGACGAGTTTGGCACGGGTAACCCACAGCACCGGCATGCCGGTGCGGGTGGCCTGGGCGGTGAACGCCTCAGGGCCAAAACGGTTATTGAGTTCGACGACCACATCCTGGTCGTCTGCCTTATAAGGCGGGATGTACAGAGCACTGCCTGTAGTCATGGTTTTTTATCGCTTTCGGTCAACGTAAAGAATGAAGCCAGTTTTTCGTTCTTTGTAAGAAGCGTTCTGGAATCAGACTTCGTCGGGGCTGCGCAGGTTGGTTACCTGAATACGCTGTTCGCGGCGCTGTTCCTTTTGCGACGGCATTTCGGCGCGATACACGCCTTGGTCACCGACGACCCAGGAAAGTGGGCGACGCTCCTGGCCAATCGACTCCTGCAAGAGCATCAGGCCTTGCAGAAAAGCTTCAGGGCGGGGCGGGCAGCCAGGCACGTAGACGTCCACGGGCAGGAACTTGTCCACCCCTTGAACGACGGAATAGATGTCGTACATGCCACCGGAGTTGGCGCACGAACCCATGGAGATGACCCACTTCGGCTCGAGCATTTGCTCGTAGAGACGCTGAATGATCGGCGCCATCTTGATGAAGCAGGTTCCGGCAATAACCATGAAATCCGCCTGGCGCGGTGATGCCCGGATAACTTCGGCGCCGAAGCGCGCGATGTCGTGGGGCGCCGTGAAGGCAGTGGTCATTTCCACGTAGCAGCAGGACAGGCCGAAGTTGTACGGCCACAGGGAGTTCTTACGCCCCCAGTTGACCGCGCCGCTCAGCACGTCTTCCAGCTTGCCCATGAAGATGTTTTTGTGGACTTGATCTTCTAACGGATCGGAAACGGTTTCCCGTTCGCCGATCGGATACTGCTCGTTAGGAGCATCGGGGTCGATCCTGGTGAGATTGTATTGCATCGCCAAAGCCTCATTGTTTTAGCTTCGCCTGCCGCTTACGGCGACCTTCCGGAGCCCAATCAAGAGCCCCCACCCGCCAAAGGTAGACAAGACCTGCCAACAGAATTGCTATGAAAACGAGAGCTTCGACGAATCCGGTCCAGCCGCTTTCGCGGACGGACACAGACCAGGCAAAGAGAAAGAGGGCTTCGATATCGAAGATCACGAAGAGCATCGCGACCAGATAGAATTTGGCTGAGAGCCGCAAGCGGGCGCCACCGGTAGGTAGCATGCCGGACTCGAACGGTTCGTTTTTGCTGCGGCCCCAGGCTTTTGACCCGAGGAGGCTGGAGACGCCGAGCATGAAGGCGCAGAGGCCGCCTACACCCAGAAGGAAAATGGCAAAGCCCCAGTTGTGGGCCATGAGTCCTGTCGCTTCGGGCATGCTGGTAATCCTTAACAGAGAGCAAAGGTCTCTGAGCTTGATAAAGAAATAAAGCAGTGACGATATGTCGCAGTGCAATCAATCGCCGTGATTTTATGGCTAAACACCGGGCAAGTAAATTTTCATGGCGAAATTATTTAGCGGAATAAGGACATAGCTCCCCTTGCAAGCCCCGTAAGCCACGGCCTGTGGGCATTAGCGGGTGTTTTGTTAATTATGTTTTGTCCTCGCTGTAACGAACATTATTGCCCCTAAATGATAATCAATATTATTTAGCGCCGCTTTTAAACAATGGTTTCCATGAAGAGCCGCTAAGTTGTCTTTTATATGCTCGTTACTGCAAGTTGCGAGCGAGCCCCTTTTACCCGCTTTTTTCTCCACGCATACCGCTCTGGATCAATGTTTTGCCTGATTGGCAGGGTGTCCGGGCCGATGTCGTCGCGAGCAGGCTCGTTGCAGTCGCAGCTTGGGGTTGCCGGTGATGCCTGCAAAAGCTGCAGGCAAAAAAACGCCCCGAACCAGTCGGGGCGTCAGATGTGCAGCACTGCAGTTAGCTTTTACCGGGTCTGCAATGGCCGTTTTTCAGTGCGAAGTCGAATCAGTGGAACTGTTCTTCTTCGGTGGAGCCGGTCAGTGCGGTTACCGAAGACGAGCCGCCCTGGATCACGGTGGTCATGTCGTCGAAGTAGCCGGTGCCCACTTCCTGCTGGTGAGCCACGAAGGTGTAACCCTTGGCGGCGTCAGCGAATTCCTGCTCCTGCAGCTTCACGTAGGCGGTCATGTCGTTGCGGGCGTAGTCGTGCGCCAGGTTGAACATGCTGTGCCACATGTTGTGAATGCCGGCCAGGGTGATGAACTGGTGCTTGTAGCCCATGGCGGACAGTTCGCGCTGGAACTTGGCGATGGTCGCGTCGTCCAGGTTCTTCTTCCAGTTGAAGGAAGGCGAGCAGTTGTACGACAGGATCTGGTCCGGGTATTCCTTCTTGATCGCTTCGGCGAAGCGACGGGCTTCGTCCAGGTCCGGCTTGGCGGTTTCGCACCAGATCAGGTCGGCATACGGCGCGTAGGCCAGGCCGCGAGCGATGGCCTGGTCGAGGCCGGCGCGCACTTTATAGAAGCCTTCCTGGGTGCGGGTGCCGGTCACGAACGGCTGGTCGTACGGGTCGCAGTCGGAGGTCAGCAGGTCGGCGGCGTTAGCGTCGGTGCGGGCCAGGATGATGGTCGGTACGCCGGCAACGTCGGCCGCCAGACGGGCAGCGGTCAGCTTCTGCACGGCTTCCTGGGTCGGAACCAGTACCTTGCCGCCCATGTGGCCGCATTTCTTCACGGAAGCCAGTTGGTCTTCGAAGTGAACGCCAGCGGCGCCTGCTTCGATCATGCTTTTCATCAGCTCGTAGGCGTTCAGCACGCCGCCGAAACCGGCTTCGGCGTCAGCCACGATCGGTGCGAAGTAGTCGATATAGCCTTCGTCGCCCGGGTTCTTGCCGGACTTCCACTGGATCTGGTCGGCGCGACGGAACGAGTTGTTGATGCGCTTGACCACGGTTGGCACGGAGTCCACCGGGTACAGCGACTGGTCCGGGTACATCGATTCGGCGGAGTTGTTGTCCGCGGCAACCTGCCAGCCCGACAGGTAGATCGCCTGGATGCCGGCTTTGACTTGCTGTACAGCCTGGCCGCCGGTCAGGGCGCCCATGCAGTTGACGAAATCTTTCTCAGGACGGAAGGACGGTTTGGCACCCTGGGTCACCAGGTTCCAGAGCTTCTCGGCGCCCATGCGTGCCAGGGTGTGCTCAGGTTGAACCGAGCCACGCAGACGGACAACGTCGGCAGCGGAATAAGTGCGAGTCACGCCTTTCCAGCGCGGGTTTTCAGCCCAGTCTTTTTCAAGGGCTGCAATTTGCTGTTCGCGTGTCAGTGCCATGGAGATAAACCTCGTCGCGTCTTGTGTGAAAAGTCGTTCTTGGGCGGAAAATTCCGACTCGCCAGATACGCAGGTCAAAGGGTGCGTAGTTGGCTGCTCGCTGACCAGAAGCTTAGGCGGTCAAGTCGGGTATGACGCGATGGCGACGGTTGAACGATGGGCTCAAGGGGAAAGTGAGCAGGTGAGGGCCAGCTGTCGGGCGCATTCGGGCGTCGTGGGCCTTCATACGAACCATCAGTGTGTTGCCGATCTACCTAATTAGCTTCCGTCCCTCGGGACAACCTCGTTCCAGTCGCAATCTCGTCAAACACACCTTGTGGGCGGTACAGACACGAATCGGCTCAGGTGGGTAGGTTAGAGCAGCGATCCGAAGGCCCTTGCCAGGGCCCCTGATTAGCGGGAGCGAGGCCATCATGCCTTCGGTTTTTTGCCTCGTCAAACGTTTTGTAGTGCTTTTTTTATACCACTACATCTTTGGTCTAATACGACTAATCAGTCAGTTTCCGGTGCTTTAGTCCAAGGCGTCGACTTTCACTCGCAAGGTCATGTCATCCCGGCCCTGAGTCGAGTAGCTGCGGGTTGTAGCCTGTTTGTCGGCCTGGCTCTGGCGATTGACGCCGGCCAGGGTGATCCACTCGCCAAGACGGCCGCTGACAGTTGTGTCGGTACTTTGCACATTCACTACATCGGGACGTTCCTGGCTCATGCGGTCACGGTTGGTACTGATGCTCAGGTGGACGGTTTCGCCGGTGACGCTGGCTGTGACGTAGAAACCCTGGGTGACGTTGCGATACTGGGTCTGGTTCTGCAGGCGGCCGTAAGGATCGGTCTGGGTGGTGGTCAGCGGCACGCTCTGGCCGACCTGGATCAGGGCCGGTATGCCTTCGCTGGCCTGGATCTGCTGGATGCCGCCATCGCGGCTGACGGTGCTGCGGCTGATGATGCGGGTTTGCGGCGCGCCGTTGAGCGAATAACCCTGGTTGTTCTGGGTGTTGTTTTCGTTGGTGTCGACCGTGATCAGTAGGCGTTTGGCGGCGGTATCCAGTTGCGCGATCAAGGCGCGCAGTTCCTCGATCTTCTCCGGTTCCGCATTGACGATCAGCTGGTTGCCGTAGGCGCTGACCTGGCCTTCCTTGCCGAGGAAGTTCTGTGCGACGGGCAGCAGGTCGGCGCTGGTGCGGTTGTTCAGGGGCACGATCTCGGTCGCGGCTGTGACTGAAAAGCTTGCAGTCAGCAGCAGCGTCGTGAGCAGGGTGCGTAGGGACATGTCCGTTATCTCCGCTAGGGGTGGAAGCCTTGAGTTTGACAGTTTGTCGGCCCGCGGTGGGGCAAGTTGAATCGCCGATGGCAAAACGCCCCAGCCTCCCTGGAGCCAGCTTAGCTTGCTGGATCCGGGGAGGCCGGGGCGTTTTGTGACGCTTGGCAGGACATCGTCAGCAGGTTCGCTGCTGCGCGGGGCTTGCTCAGGCGTTGCCGCGAACCATGTCGACGTGAGGAATGCCCGCTTCCAGGAATTCCTCGCTGACGATGCTGAAACCCAGGCGCTCATAGAAGGCGGTAGCCTGGACCTGGGCGCTGAGCATCAGCTGCTTGAGGCCACGTTTCTCGGCTTCGCCGATCACTGCCTGCATCAGCGCATCGCCGACCTTCAGGCCGCGCCAGTCCTTGAGCACCGATACCCGGCCGATCTGCCCATCGGGCAGCAGGCGTGCGGTGCCGATCGGAAAGTCGCCTTCGAGCGCGAGGAAATGCACCGCGCTGTCGTCGTCGGCGTCCCACTCCAGTTCAGGGGGGACGGATTGCTCGATGATGAACACCGCTTCACGAATGCGCCGGATCTCGGCGTTATCCTTTTGCCAGTCTGCGACACGTACGCGAATCTTATTCATCGGCAAATCCCAGGCTTCCTTGCTTGACCAGTTCGCACAGCAGGCTGCGTCCATCGTCGTCCGCCAGCCATGGGCCAAGGTTGTCGAGGTGCAGCGCGTCGGCGGCGCAAATCATCTTCAGCAGTTCGCGCAGCTTGCCCGGCAGGTAGCGGCTCTGGCCGCTGGCGAACAGCAGCAGGTCGTCGTCGACTTCGGACCAGGCCAGGCGCGCGCTCGGGTTGCGGATCAGGATGGCGCCCTGTTCGAGGCTGCCGAGCAGGTCTTCTTCTTCCAGCTCGGGGCCGACCACCAGTTCCGGGTAGCGCGGCTCGGTCATGAACTGGCCGAACCAGGTCAGCAGCATGCGCTCGTCGCTCATGTGCTCGGCCAGCAGGCCCTTGAGACGATCGAGGGCGTCGTGCTGGATCTGGTGCGGATCGCTGACAGGTTGCACGTCGGCGTCGGTATAGCGCTCTTCATCCGGCAGGTACTGGCTGAGGAAGTCGGTGAAGTGGGTCAGCACTTCGGCGGCGCTCGGGGCGCGGAAGCCCACCGAGTAGGTCATGCAGTCGTTCACCGCTACGCCGTAGTGGGCCAGGCGCGGTGGCAGGTAAAGCATGTCGCCGGGTTCCAGGACCCAGCTTTCGGTTTCTTCGAACTCGGCGAGGATGCGCAGGTCCGCGTGCTGCTGCAGCGGGCTTTCGGCGTCGCACATCTGGCCGATCTTCCAGTTGCGCTTGCCGTGGCCTTGCAGCAGGAACACATCGTAGTTATCGAAGTGCGGGCCGACGTTACCGCCGGGAGCGGCGAAGCTGATCATCACATCGTCGATGCGCCAGCTCGGCAGGAAACGGAAATGCTCCAGCAGTTCGGCGACTTCCGGCACGAACTGGTCGACGGCCTGGACCAGCAGGGTCCAGTCACGCTCCGGCAGCTTGCTGAACTCGTCTTCGGCGAACGGGCCGCGGCGCAGTTCCCAGGGGCGTTCGCCATGCTCGATGACCAGGCGCGATTCGACCTCTTCTTCCAGCGCCAGGCCGGCCAGTTCGTCGGCGTCGATCGGGCTTTCGAAGTCGGGCAGGGCCTGACGGATCAGCAGGGGCTTTTTCTGCCAGTAGTCACGCAGGAATTCCCGTGCGCTGATGCCGCCCAGAAGTTGAAGAGGAATATCAGGATTCATGTGTAACCTATTGAAAAAATGCACTTTTCATACGGGAATAAAAACGCCCGGCGCTGCCGGGCGTCAAAGGTCTTGCCATCGATCAGATGCGTTTGGCTTGCGCCGCGGCATTGCCGATGTAGCTGGCCGGGGTGAGCTTTTTCAGCTCGGCCTTGGCGGCTTCAGGCATTTCCAACGCGTCGATGAAGGTCTGCAGTGCTTCAGGGCTGATGCCCTTGCCGCGCGTCAGTTCCTTGAGTTTTTCGTACGGGTTTTCGATGTTGTAGCGGCGCATCACGGTCTGGATCGGCTCGGCCAGGACTTCCCAGCAGGCGTCCAGGTCTTCGGCGATCTTCTGGGCGTTGAGCTCCAGCTTGCTGATGCCTTTGAGGCTGGCTTCGTAAGCGATCACGCTGTGGGCGAAGCCGACGCCCAGGTTACGCAGGACGGTGGAGTCGGTCAGGTCGCGCTGCCAGCGGGAGATCGGCAGTTTGCTCGCCAGGTGCTGGAACAGCGCGTTGGCGATACCCAGGTTGCCTTCGGAGTTTTCGAAGTCGATCGGGTTGACCTTGTGCGGCATGGTCGAGGAACCGATTTCGCCGGCGATGGTGCGCTGCTTGAAGTAGCCCAGGGAGATGTAACCCCAGATATCGCGATCGAAGTCGATCAGGATGGTGTTGAAGCGCGCGATGGCGTCGAACAGCTCGGCGATGTAGTCGTGCGGCTCGATCTGCGTGGTGTACGGGTTGAAGCTCAGGCCCAGCTCGTCTTCGATGAAGGCGCGGGCGTTGGCTTCCCAGTCGATTTCCGGGTAGGCCGACAGGTGTGCGTTGTAGTTGCCCACGGCGCCGTTGATCTTGCCCAGCAGTGGCACGGCGGCGACCTGAGCGATCTGGCGCTCCAGGCGGTACACCACGTTCGCCAGTTCTTTGCCCAGGGTGGTCGGCGAGGCCGGCTGGCCGTGGGTGCGCGACAGCATCGGCACGTCGGCGAAGCGCAGGGCCAGTTCGCGGATAGCCCCGGCGGTCTGGCGCATCAGCGGCAGCATCACTTCGTCGCGGCCTTCGCGCAGCATCAGGGCGTGGGACAGGTTGTTGATGTCCTCGCTGGTGCAGGCGAAGTGGATGAATTCGCTGACGTTGGCCAGTTCAGGCAGCTTGGCGGCCTGTTCCTTGAGCAGGTACTCGATGGCCTTGACGTCGTGGTTGGTGGTGCGTTCGATCTCTTTGACACGCTCGGCGTGCTCCAGAGAGAAGTTTTCCGCCAGGGTGTTCAGCACGGCGTTGGCTTCGGCGGAGAACGCCGGCACTTCGCTGATGGCGGAATGGGCGGCCAGGCGCTGGAGCCAGCGCACTTCGACCAGGACGCGAGCACGGATCAGGCCGTATTCGCTGAAAATGGGGCGCAGGGCCTGGGTTTTGCCGGCGTAGCGGCCGTCAACAGGGGAAACCGCAGTGAGCGAAGAGAGCTGCATGGGGTGTTCTCGGACAGTCGGGCAACGAAATGGGGCGCGTATCATACATGAAAATATCCGCCGGTCCGTTGCCAACTGACCAGCGTCTTACGCGTTACTGACTACAAAAGGTCTTGCGGGCGCAGTTCAGCTGCTGCGCATCAGCGGATAAAGCTCTTTGAGCAGTTTGCGGCGGCTGATCACCAGTTGCCAGCGATGGCCGCCCAGTTGGCGCCACAGCCGCGCCGAACGGATGCCGGCCAGCAGCAGGGCGCGGATCTTCGAGGCATTGCTCGGTTGCTGCAGGTTGCGCATGTCGCCATGCACCTGGATCCGCTGGCGCAAGGTGCTCAGGGTGTCCTGATACAGCGAGCCGCAAGCGGCAACCACGTTTTCGTGGGCCGGGCCGAAATGTTCGACCTGGGACTGAATCTGCGGCAGGCGCTTGCCGATGATTTCCAGCAGGTCGTCGCGCTTGGCCAGCTGGCGCTCCAGGCCGAGCATCGACAGGGCGTAGCGCAATGGCTCGCGCTGCAGGGTGCTGGGGTCGCGTTCCAGGGCGCCGATCAGGGCGCGATAACCTTCACGCAGGTTGATGTCGTCGCCACCGTAGACTTCCAGGGTGTCTTTCGGGTCGCGGATCAGCAGGCTGCCAAGCATGCAGCTCAAGGCTGCTTCGGTGACCTGGCCGGTCTTGGCGATCTTGTCCACCAGCACGGCGGCGAGAAACACGCCGCCCAATGCCGTCAGTTGCTCCTGGGTCGGGCTCATGCCTTGCTGCTCCAGGGCTCTGCGACTTCGATCACGCCGCCGCCCAGACAGATTTCGCCGTCATAGAAGACTACGGATTGGCCGGGGGTGACCGCGCGTTGCGGGTCATCGAAGGTGGCGCGGTAGCCGCTGACGGTCTGTTCCAGGGTGCAAGGCTGGTCGCTCTGGCGGTAGCGCACTTTCGCGGTGAGGCGGCGCGGCTGGCTCAGGTCGATCGGGTTGACCCAATAGATGTCGGAGGCGAGCAGGGCGCGGGAGAACAGCCACGGGTGATCGTTGCCCTGGCCAACGATCAGCTCGTTGTGTTCCAGGTCCTTGATCAGCACGTACCACGGCTCATCGCCGGCGTCCTTGAGGCCGCCGATGCCCAGGCCCTGGCGCTGGCCGATGGTGTGGTACATCAGGCCGTGGTGGCGGCCGATCACTTCACCTTCGGTGGTCTTGATCTCGCCGGGCTGGGCCGGCAGGTATTGCTTGAGGAAGTCGCTGAAGCGTCGTTCACCAATAAAGCAGATACCGGTGGAGTCCTTCTTCTTGGCGGTGGCCAGGTCGTGTTTCTCGGCAATCGCACGGACTTCGGGCTTTTCCAGCTCGCCTACCGGAAACAGGGTCTTGGCGATCTGTTCGCCGCCGACGGCGTGCAGGAAGTAACTCTGATCCTTGTTCGGATCCAGGCCCTTGAGCAGTTCGGTGCGCCCATCGATGTCGCGGCGGCGCACATAGTGGCCAGTGGCGATCAGGTCGGCGCCGAGCATCATGGCGTAGTCGAGGAACGCCTTGAACTTGATTTCACGGTTGCACAGGATGTCCGGGTTCGGCGTGCGGCCGGCCTTGTATTCGGCCAGGAAGTGCTCGAACACGTTGTCCCAGTACTCGGCGGCGAAGTTGGCGGTGTGCAGCTTGATGCCGATCTTGTCGCACACGGCCTGGGCGTCCGCGAGGTCGTCCATGGCGGTGCAGTACTCGGTTCCGTCGTCTTCCTCCCAGTTCTTCATGAACAGGCCTTCCACCTGGTAACCCTGCTCCATCAGCAGGAGGGCGGAAACGGAAGAGTCCACGCCGCCGGACATGCCGACGATGACGCGCTTCTTTTGGGTGTCAGAAGGGGCTGGATCACGCATAGGAATTCAACGGGTGTCTTGAAAAAGGACGCGATTCTAACAGGCTGAGGCCTGCAAGGCTAAAACTGCGGTTAAAGCGACGGACGGATCAGCTCGAGGCTGTGCAGTTGGCCGGCCAGATAGTCGTCGACACAGCGGATAATCAGCTCGCTGCGCCATTGCGGGCGCAAGGCCAGCAGTTCGTCGCGGCTCAGCCAGCGCGGGCCGATGATGCCGTCGTCCAATTGATAGTCAGGGTGGTGCCTGAGCGGTTTGCCGGCAAAGCAGACGCGTTGGTAGGTCACGCCATTGCTGGGGGCGGTGTACAGGTAGATGCCGACCACGCCGGTCAGCTCGATGTCCCAGCCGGTTTCTTCCAGGGTTTCGCGAATGGCCGCCTGGAGCAGGCTTTCGTCCGGGTCCAGGTGCCCGGCGGGCTGGTTGAACACCGCCTGCTCGCCCTGGAACTCCTCGACGAACAGGAAGCGCCCCTGATCCTCAACGATGGTGGCGACGGTGATGTGGGGTTGCCATTCCATATACAAAGCTCTGTCTTGAGTGGGTGGTCATCATAAGGCGAACGCCAGTCCTACGGGTGTTGTCCAAAAAGCACAAACCCCGGCACTTGGCCGGGGTTTGTATGACAGCGGTGTTGCTTAAACCAGCGCAGCGATAGCCGCGTTGAGGGTGGCGCTTGGGCGCATGGCCTTGCTCACCAGCTCAGGGTTGGCGCTGTAGTAGCCGCCGATGTCCACTGGCTTGCCTTGAACGCCGTTGAGTTCGGCGACGATGGTCGCTTCGTTCTCGGTCAGGGTCTTGGCCAGGGTGCTGAACTGCGCTTGCAGGGCGCTATCTTCAGTCTGGGCGGCCAGGGCCTGGGCCCAGTACAGCGCCAGGTAGAAGTGGCTGCCGCGGTTGTCGATGTTGCCGACTTTGCGCGATGGCGACTTGTTGTTGTCCAGGAACTGACCGGTTGCCTGGTCGAGGGTCTTGGCCAGTACCAGCGCTTTCGGGTTGTTGTAGGTGTTGCCCAGGTGCTCCAGGGAAGCGGCCAGGGCCAGGAACTCACCCAGGGAATCCCAGCGCAGGAAGTTCTCTTCCAGCAGCTGTTGTACGTGCTTCGGAGCCGAACCGCCGGCGCCGGTTTCGAACAGGCCGCCACCGTTCATCAGCGGCACGATCGACAGCATCTTGGCGCTGGTGCCCAGCTCCATGATCGGGAACAGGTCGGTCAGGTAGTCGCGCAGCACGTTGCCGGTGACGGAGATGGTGTCCTTGCCTTCGCGGGTGCGGGCCAGGGTGAACTTCATGGCATCGACTGGCGACATCACGCGGATGTCCAGGCCGGCGGTGTCGTGATCCTTCAGGTAAGCCTGGACCTTCTCGATCATCACGCCGTCGTGGGCGCGCATCGGGTCCAGCCAGAAAATCGCTGGCGTGCTGCTGGCGCGAGCGCGGTTGACGGCCAGTTTGACCCAGTCCTGGATCGGCGCGTCCTTGGTCTGGCACATGCGGAAGATGTCGCCGGCTTCGACGGCCTGTTCCAGCAGCAGGTTGCCCTTGCTGTCGGTGACGCGAACGACACCGTCAGCCTTGATCTGAAAGGTCTTGTCGTGGGAGCCGTACTCTTCGGCTTTCTTCGCCATCAGGCCAACGTTCGGTACGCTGCCCATGGTGGTCGGGTCGAAGGCGCCATTGGCCTTGCAGTCTTCGATCACGGCCTGGTAGATGGTGGCGTAGCAGCGATCCGGAATCAGCGCCTTGGTGTCGTGCAACTGGCCGTCGGTGCCCCACATTTTGCCGGAGTCACGGATCATGGCTGGCATCGAGGCGTCGACGATCACGTCGCTCGGCACGTGCAGGTTGGTGATGCCTTTGTCGGAGTTGACCATGGCCAGGGCAGGGCGCACGGCGTAGACGGCCTGGATGTCGGCTTCGATCTGTGCTTGTTGCTCCGCGGGCAGGGCCTTGATGCGGGCGTACAGGTCGCCGATGCCGTTGTTCAGGTTGAAGCCGATCTGGCTCAGCACATCAGCGTGCTTGCTCAGGGCGTCCTGATAGAACTCGGCAACGATCTGGCCGAACATGATCGGGTCGGAAACCTTCATCATGGTGGCTTTCAGGTGCACCGACAGCAGTACGCCTTGCTTCTTGGCGTCTTCGATCTCGGCGGCAACGAAAGCCCGCAGGGCCTTTTTGCTCATGACTGCGCAATCGAGGATCTCGCCGGCTTGTACGGCGGTTTTTTCCTTCAGGACGGTAGCGCTACCGTCTTGAGCGATCAACTCGATCTTCACAGTGTCCTGGGCGTCGATCAGGGCGGCTTTTTCGCTGCCGTAGAAATCGCCCTGACTCATGTGAGCAACGTGGGACTTGGAGTCTTTGGCCCAGGCGCCCATTTTGTGCGGGTGCTTGCGCGCGTAGTTCTTGACCGACAGCGGAGCGCGGCGGTCGGAGTTGCCTTCACGCAGGACCGGGTTCACGGCGCTGCCCTTGACCTTGTCGTAGCGCGCCTTGGCGTCTTTGTCGGCGTCGCTGGTCACGGTTTCCGGGTAGTCCGGCAGGGCGTAGCCCTTGGCTTGCAGCTCTTTGATCGCGGCCTGAAGCTGCGGTGCCGAAGCACTGATGTTCGGCAGCTTGATGATGTTGGCTTCAGGGGTTACAGCCAGGTCGCCCAGCTCGGCCAGGTGGTCCGGTACGGCTTTGTCGCCCAGCAGCTCCGGGAAGCTGGCAAGAATACGCCCTGCGAGAGAGATGTCGCGGGTTTCCACGGCAATATCAGCGGAAGCGGTGAAGGCTTCGACGATAGGGAGCAGCGAGTAGGTGGCGAGGGCGGGGGCTTCGTCGGTGAAGGTATAGATGATCTTCGAGCGGGTGGGCATATTCGGATTAACTCTCTTCTTTGCTAAAGCGTGCGCAGAAACTCGAGGGGGCGCCGGGTAAGCGCGTTCGTTCAAAGTCATCCGTGAACCGAATGTCGAGGTTTCTTCGCGGTGATGTTGGGTGCATCAGTCGAGCGTCAAGCGGGTGGGCTGCGGTAACAACCCGGCTTTGGGCGGAAAGTCTCGGCTCCTTTTTTCCAGTAGCAGAGCGCTCAGCCGTCGTGACTCTGTGGTCAGCGGCGGCATTATACATAGGTAGCTGGCAAAACGCCGACGGTTCATATGCAACCGATCTCGTCCATTGGTCTAAAGGTCGCAGGCGGGGTGGCGGCGTAGAGTCCTGCGCAGTGCTCAAGTTTGGCGCTTTTCCCTTTGCTTTCAGGCTTGTAGGCCACGAACTGCGCAGCCTTCACGGCATATGAGCGGAACATGAGGTTCCCGTCCAGATTCAACTGGGGTACGCTCGAACGCAGCCAGATGTTCAATCCACACAACGGAGTTCAGCATGGGATACAAGAAGATTCAGGTTCCAGCAGTCGGCGACAAAATCACCGTCAACGCAGACCATTCTCTCAATGTTCCTAACAACCCGATTATCCCTTTCATCGAAGGCGATGGTATTGGCGTTGATATCAGCCCGGTCATGATCAAGGTTGTCGATGCTGCTGTTAAGAAGGCCTACGGCGGCGAGCGCAAAATCTCCTGGATGGAAGTCTATGCCGGCGAGAAAGCAACTCAAGTGTACGACCAGGACACCTGGCTCCCTCAGGAAACCCTGGACGCAGTCAAGGATTACGTGGTTTCCATCAAGGGCCCGCTGACCACTCCGGTAGGTGGCGGTATCCGTTCCCTGAACGTGGCCCTGCGTCAGCAGCTTGACCTGTATGTGTGCCTGCGTCCGGTGCGCTGGTTCGAAGGCGTGCCGAGCCCGGTGAAGAAGCCTGGCGATGTCGACATGACCATTTTCCGTGAGAACTCGGAAGACATTTACGCCGGTATCGAATGGAAGGCCGGCTCCGCCGAAGCCACCAAGGTCATCAAGTTCCTCAAAGAAGAAATGGGCGTCACCAAGATCCGTTTCGACGAAAACTGCGGTATTGGCGTCAAGCCGGTTTCCCTGCAGGGCACCAAGCGTCTGGCGCGCAAAGCGCTGCAATATGTGGTCGACAACGATCGTGATTCGCTGACCATCGTGCATAAAGGCAACATCATGAAGTTCACCGAAGGTGCCTTCAAAGAGTGGGCCTATGAAGTGGCTGCGGAGGAGTTCGGCGCGACGCTGCTCGATGGCGGCCCGTGGATGCAGTTCAAGAACCCGAAAACCGGCAAGAACGTGATCGTCAAGGACGCCATCGCCGATGCGATGCTCCAGCAGATCCTGCTGCGTCCGGCCGAATATGACGTGATCGCGACCCTCAACCTGAACGGTGACTACCTGTCCGACGCACTGGCGGCTGAAGTGGGCGGGATCGGCATCGCTCCGGGCGCCAACCTGTCCGACACCGTGGCCATGTTCGAGGCGACCCACGGTACGGCGCCGAAGTACGCGGGCAAGGATCAGGTGAACCCGGGTTCGCTGATCCTGTCCGCGGAAATGATGCTGCGTCACATGGGCTGGACCGAAGCGGCCGACCTGATCATCAAGGGCACCAACGGCGCCATTGGTGCCAAGACCGTGACCTACGACTTCGAGCGCCTGATGGAAGGCGCCACGCTGTTGTCGTCTTCGGCGTTCGGCGATGCGCTGATCTCTCACATGTAAATTGACGCGCTCCAAATGAAACGGCCGGCTCAATCGATTGAGCCGGCCGTTTTTTTATGACTGTTTTTATGACTGGATGCTGAAGATTTTCAGCTCAGGGCCGTTTCCTGGTAGGAGGGGGCTGCGACGGGGGTGTTCTGGGTCTTGATGGATTGGATTTTCACGGCGTGCAGGCCCTTGGGTCCTTGAGTGATCTCGAAGCTCACGGCCTGGCCGGCTTTCAAGGTTTTGTAGCCTTCCATCTCGATGGCCGAGTAGTGGGCGAAAAGGTCGTCGCTTTTACCCTCCTCATTAATGAAGCCATAACCCTTGGCGTTGTTGAACCACTTGACCTTGCCGCTTGCCATGCTCATATCCCTCTGCAACAGACTCCATCACTGGAGTATCATCCAGTTCATCCGTACCGGAATCCGAAAATATAGGATTGACGGTACGGACCTTTATTACCCAATGTGGGCTCTATTGGTTGTAACACCGTTTTGCCGATAGTCAAGGTGACCCGGCGGTCGGAGTTGAAATCCCCCTGGAGTGCCCCCACCACTGTATTTGCTCAACTAACGAACCTTTCTTTCCATGCATGCAATCAGCCAGATTCGACTAACATTCAATCAGGATCGCCCGGATTTCCAAGACGACGATTCCGCTGGCTTGGCTGTACAGGAAGCTAAGCCGACGTTGCAGGCTCCGCCGATGTACAAGGTGGTTTTGTTCAATGATGACTACACACCGATGGATTTCGTCGTCGAAGTGCTCGAGGTGTTTTTTAACCTGAATCGCGAGCTGGCGACCAAGGTAATGCTGGCCGTTCACACAGAAGGACGGGCAGTATGTGGATTGTTTACCCGCGACATCGCCGAGACCAAGGCCATGCAGGTCAACCAGTACGCCAGGGAAAGCCAGCATCCGCTACTCTGTGAAATCGAGAAGGACGGTTAACGCCGACCACTTGGGTATGAGGTGAAGCTATGTTAAACCGCGAGCTCGAAGTCACCCTCAATCTCGCCTTCAAAGAGGCTCGTTCGAAGCGTCATGAGTTCATGACCGTCGAGCACCTCTTGTTGGCTCTTTTGGATAATGAGGCCGCCGCCACCGTTTTGCGTGCCTGCGGAGCAAACCTCGACAAACTCAAGCACGACCTGCAGGAGTTCATCGACTCCACCACGCCGCTGATTCCTGTGCACGACGAGGATCGCGAAACCCAGCCAACCCTGGGCTTCCAGCGTGTGCTGCAACGTGCTGTCTTTCATGTGCAGAGCTCGGGCAAGCGCGAAGTGACCGGCGCCAATGTGCTGGTTGCGATCTTCAGTGAGCAAGAGAGTCAGGCGGTGTTCCTGCTGAAACAGCAGAGCGTTGCCCGCATCGATGTCGTCAACTACATCGCCCATGGCATCTCCAAAGTGCCGGGGCATGGCGATCATTCCGAAGGTGAGCAGGATATGCAGGACGATGAAGGCGGTGAGTCTTCCTCTTCAGGTAATCCGCTGGATGCTTATGCCAGCAATCTCAATGAGCTGGCGCGCCAGGGGCGTATCGACCCGTTGGTCGGTCGTGAGCAGGAAGTCGAGCGTGTGGCGCAGATTCTTGCGCGCCGGCGCAAGAACAACCCGCTGCTGGTGGGCGAGGCCGGGGTCGGTAAAACGGCCATCGCCGAAGGTCTGGCCAAGCGCATCGTCGACAGTCAGGTGCCTGACCTGCTGGCCAGCAGCGTGGTGTACTCCCTGGATCTCGGCGCGTTGCTGGCGGGAACCAAATACCGCGGTGATTTCGAGAAGCGCTTCAAGGCGTTGCTGGGCGAGTTGAAGAAACGTCCGCAGGCGATCCTGTTTATCGACGAAATTCACACCATCATTGGCGCCGGTGCGGCGTCCGGTGGGGTGATGGATGCCTCGAACCTGCTCAAGCCGCTGCTTTCCTCGGGCGACATCCGTTGCATCGGTTCGACCACCTTCCAGGAATTCCGTGGAATTTTCGAGAAGGACCGGGCCTTGGCTCGCCGTTTCCAGAAGGTCGATGTGTCCGAGCCTTCGGTAGAGGACACCATCGGCATTCTGCGCGGCCTCAAGGGGCGTTTCGAGCTGCACCACAGCATTGAGTACAGCGATGAGGCATTGCGCGCCGCCGCCGAACTGGCGTCGCGTTATATCAATGACCGGCATATGCCCGACAAGGCGATCGACGTGATCGACGAGGCGGGCGCCTATCAGCGTCTGCAGCCTGTCGACAAGCGCGTAAAACGCATAGAGGTCGCTCAGGTCGAGGACATCGTGGCGAAAATCGCGCGGATTCCGCCGAAACACGTCACCAGTTCCGACAAGGAGCTGCTGCGTAACCTCGAGCGCGACCTGAAGTTGACGGTGTTCGGCCAGGATGCAGCGATCGACTCGCTGTCGACCGCGATCAAGCTGTCCCGTGCTGGCCTGAAGTCGCCGGACAAACCCGTCGGTTCGTTCCTGTTTGCCGGGCCTACCGGTGTCGGTAAGACCGAGGCTGCACGGCAGTTGGCCAAGGCGCTGGGTATCGAACTGGTGCGTTTCGACATGTCCGAGTACATGGAGCGTCACACCGTGTCGCGCCTGATCGGTGCGCCTCCGGGTTATGTCGGTTTCGACCAGGGCGGTTTGCTGACCGAAGCGATTACCAAGCAGCCTCACTGCGTATTGCTGCTCGATGAAATCGAAAAGGCCCACCCGGAAGTCTTCAACCTGCTGCTGCAGGTGATGGACCACGGTACCTTGACCGATAACAACGGGCGCAAGGCGGATTTCCGCAACGTGATCGTGATCATGACCACCAACGCAGGTGCCGAGACCGCGGCGCGGGCTTCCATCGGGTTCACTCATCAGGATCACTCTTCCGATGCCATGGAAGTGATCAAGAAGAGCTTCACGCCGGAATTCCGTAACCGTCTGGACACCATTATCCAGTTTGGTCGCCTCAGCCATGAGGTCATCAAGAGCGTGGTGGACAAGTTCCTTACCGAACTGCAGGCGCAGCTGGAGGACAAGCGCGTTCAGCTGGAAGTCACCGATGCGGCCCGCAGCTGGCTGGCGGCTGGTGGTTACGATGTGACCATGGGCGCTCGTCCTATGGCGCGCCTGATCCAGGACAAGATCAAGCGTCCGCTGGCGGAGGAGATACTCTTTGGCGAACTGGCCGAACATGGCGGTGTGGTGCACATCGACATCAAGGATGGCGAGCTGACCTTCGAGTTCGAGACCACCGCAGAAATGGCCTGACCGGCCGCAATAAAAAAGGCGCCGCAAGGCGCCTTTTTTATATCTGTTCTGTAGGCAGGCAGAGTAAATCGCAGGCAAACAAAAACGCCCGGCATGGGCCGGGCGTCTTGTATTGACTTGCTTAGCGAGCGCGGTAAGTGATGCGCCCTTTGCTCAAGTCATAGGGCGTCAGTTCGACGCGCACTTTGTCACCGGTAAGAATACGAATGTAGTTCTTGCGCATCTTGCCGGAGATATGCGCGGTTACGACGTGCCCATTTTCCAACTCCACACGAAACATGGTGTTGGGCAGGGTGTCGACGACAGTGCCTTCCATTTCGAAGCTGTCTTCTTTCGACATGCAGTAAAGCCCTCGGTGTCCAATGAATGGCCCGGTGCAACTGCGCCAGGCAAAAGCGGCGTGCATTGTGCCCGAAAAGTGGGGTTCAAGCCAAGGGCTTCTAGTTCAGGATGACCCATCTCTGGTTAATCAGCAGCTCAATGGGCCGATATTGGGTCTTGTAGTTCATCTTTTTGCAGTTCTTGATCCAGTATCCGAGGTAGACCGCGTCCAGACCCAGGCGCAAGGCTTCGCCGATCTGCCACAGAATGGCGTAGCGGCCGAGGCTGCGGCGCTCTTCATCGGGTTCGTAGAAGGTGTAGACCGCGGAAAGGCCATTGGGTAGCAGATCGGTGACGGCCACGGCGAGCAGGCGCCCATCGAGGCGGAACTCGTAGAATCTGGAGAAGGGCAGATCGCGAACCAGAAAGGTCGAGAACTGATCGCGGCTGGGTGGGTACATGTCGCCATCGGCGTGGCGTTGCTCGATATAACGCTGGTAAAGGTCGAAATACTCTTCGCTGAACCCCGGTTTGGCAGGCTGGACTTTCAGGTCGGCATTGCGTTTGAGAATACGTTTTTGCTGACGATTGGGTACAAACTGTGCGGCAGGAATGCGTGCCGGAACACAGGCATTGCAGTTCTGGCAATGCGGCCGGTACAGGTGGTCGCCACTGCGGCGAAAGCCCATTTCCGACAGATCTGCGTAGACATGCACATCCATGGGCTGACTAGGATCGAGGAACAGCGTGGTCGCCTGTTCTTCGGGCAGGTAGCTGCAAGAGTGGGGCTGAGTGGCATAAAACTTCAAACGCGCCAACTCGGTCATGAATCAACCCTCGGGATTAGCTTTGAATTAAGTGTAAGCCACGCCGGCAAAACCCGCCTAGGAAACCCATATGGCGCGGCTGGGCTGGTCCAGATGGCGCTGCAGATAACCGGCGAACTCCTGGCGAGGGATGGCGCGGGCGCCCAGGCTGTGCAAGTGGTCGGTGGGCATCTGGCAGTCGATCAGGGCGAAGCCCCATACCCGTAAATGTTGGACCAGCGTGACGAAGCCGAATTTCGACGCATTGTCGGCCCGACTGAACATCGATTCGCCAAAAAACAGCTGGCCCATTGCTAGCCCATACAGCCCGCCCACCAGCAAACCCTGATCCCAGACTTCGACCGAATGGGCATAACCGCGCTTGTGCAGTTCAAGGTAGGCATCCTGCATCGATTCAGTGATCCAGGTGCCGTCGGCATAAGGGCGTGGCGCCGCGCAGGCGCTGATGACCGCGGCAAAATCCTGATCGAAGGTGACCTGGAAGCGCTGCTGGCGCAGCAGCTTGCCCAGGCTGCGGGATACATGCAGTTCGTCTGGAAATAACACTGTGCGTGGGTCGGGTGACCACCAGAGGATGGGCTGGCCTTCGGAAAACCAGGGAAAGCAGCCGTGGCGATAGGCCTGGATCAGCCGGTCGGCCGACAGGTCGCCGCCGGCGGCCAACAGGCCGTTGGGGGTGCGCAGGGCCTTTTCCAGCGGGGGAAATTCGAAGGTGTTGCGTTGTAACCAGGTCAGCATGGCATTCAGACTTGCGGAAGGGGAGGGCGGTGGCGGGCCTGCAAGGCCCGCCGCAAGCGTAGGTCGGGAGGTCAGTTGTCGTCGAGGAATTTCTCTGCATCCAGGGCCGCCATGCAGCCCGCACCCGCGGAAGTGACGGCCTGGCGGTACACATGGTCGGCCACATCGCCCGCGGCGAACACGCCCGGGATGCCGGTGGCCGTGGCGTCGCCTTCGCTGCCACCCTTGACCAGCAGATAGCCATCGCGCATTTCCAACTGGCCCTTGAACAGATCCGTATTGGGCTTGTGACCGATGGCGATGAATACGCCGGCCAGCGCCAGTTCCTGGGTCTCTCCGGTCTGGCTTTCACGCAGTCGGGCGCCGGTGACGCCGCTGGCATCGCCCAGTACCTCATCGAGATTCTGGTTCCAGTGCAGGCGGATATTGCCCTTGGCGGCTTTGTCGAACAGCTTGTCCTGGAGGATTTTCTCCGCGCGCAGCTTGTCGCGCCGGTGCACCAGGTGAACCTCTTTGGCGATGTTGGAGAGGTACAGGGCTTCCTCCACGGCGGTGTTGCCGCCGCCGATCACGGCAACTACTTGATTGCGATAGAAAAAGCCGTCACAGGTAGCGCAGGCGGATACACCCTTGCCGGCGAAGGTTTCTTCGGAGGGCAGGCCCAGGTACTGGGCCGATGCACCCGTGGCGATGATCAGTGCGTCGCAGCTGTAGGTGCCGCTGTCGCCCTTGAGGATAAAGGGTCGCTGCTGCAACTCCGCGGTATGGATGTGGTCGTAGACGATCTCGGTGTCGAAGCGTTCAGCGTGTTTTTGCATGCGCTCCATCAGCACCGGGCCGGTCAGGCCTTCGACATCGCCTGGCCAATTGTCGACCTCGACGGTGGTGGTCAGTTGACCGCCTGCTTGCAGGCCGGTGATGACGGTCGGTTTGAGGTTGGCGCGGGCGGCATAAACGGCAGCGCTGTAACCGGCAGGGCCGGAGCCCAGAATGATCAGGCGTGAATGCTTCGCTTCGGTCATAAAAACACCTCATAAGCCTTTGTCACAAAAGAGAATGCATGCTCAAATTGAATACTGCGTAAAGTGTTCCTGATTATGCTACACCCAGTATTGAGCAGCGTGGCACGGCGCTTACAAACCCGTACAATGCGGGTTTGTATCCCTATGTGGAATACATCGGCATTGCACGCGGCAGCTCTTACAGTTTCGCAATGCGTGGGCAGAATGTTAAAAGTAGCCCCAGTTACGCTCGTCAACTTTTTTACCTGCCTGGATTAGGCAGTATTTTTTAGTCGATCAACAGTTGGACGCGCCCATGGCGCAGGAAAAGACGCGTTTTGAAGAAATCCACCGCAGCACCTAAAACAGTAGTCCCACTCTGGCGCCAGCAATTGCACTACCGGCTCAAGGAAGGTGCGTTGATCGCCATTGGGGCCTTGTGCCTGTTCCTGATGATGGCATTGCTGACATATGGCAAGGACGATCCGGGCTGGAGTCATAACAGCAAGATTGAAGATGTACAGAACTTCGGTGGTCCTGCGGGCTCTTACAGCGCCGATATCCTGTTTATGGTGTTGGGTTACTTCGCCTATATCTTCCCGTTGTTATTGGCGATCAAGACTTATCAGATCTTCCGTCAGCGCCATGAGCCGTGGCAGTGGAGCGGCTGGCTGTTCTCCTGGCGTTTGATCGGCCTGGTATTCCTGGTGCTGTCCGGTGCCGCGTTGGCGCATATCCATTTCCACGCGGCGACCGGCCTGCCGGCTGGCGCAGGTGGGGCGCTGGGTGAAAGCCTGGGCGACCTGGCCAAGAACGCGCTGAATATCCAGGGCAGTACCCTGATGTTTATCGCGCTGTTCCTGTTCGGCCTGACCGTTTTTACCGATCTTTCCTGGTTCAAGGTCATGGATGTGACCGGCAAGATCACCCTCGACCTGTTCGAACTGTTCCAGGGCGCCGCCAACCGCTGGTGGGCGGCCCGTACCGAGCGCAAGCAACTGGTCGCCCAATTGCGTGAAGTGGATGCCCGGGTCGACGAAGTGGTCGCTCCGACCGTGACCGACAAGCGTGAGCAGGCCAAGGTCAAGGAGCGCCTGATCGAGCGCGAGCAGGCCCTGAGCAAGCACATGTCCGACCGTGAGAAACAGGTCCCGCCGGTGATTGCCCCGGCCCCGGTCAAAGCGCCCGAACCCAGCAAGCGCGTGCAGAAAGAGAAACAGGTCCCGCTGTTCATCGACAGCGCGGTCGAAGGCACCTTGCCGCCTATCTCTATTCTCGATCCGGCGGAAAAGAAACAACTCAACTACTCCCCCGAGTCGCTGGCCGCTGTCGGCCATCTGCTGGAAATCAAGCTCAAGGAGTTCGGGGTCGAGGTGTCGGTGGACTCGATCCACCCGGGCCCGGTGATTACCCGTTACGAAATCCAGCCGGCCGCCGGTGTGAAAGTCAGCCGTATCGCCAACCTGGCCAAGGACCTGGCGCGTTCGCTGGCGGTGACCAGCGTGCGGGTAGTGGAAGTGATTCCCGGCAAGACCACCGTGGGTATCGAGATTCCCAACGAAGACCGGCAGATCGTGCGCTTCTCCGAAGTGCTGTCGACCCCGGAATACGACAACTTCAAATCCCCGGTCACCCTAGCCCTGGGCCACGATATCGGCGGCAAGCCGATCATCACCGACCTGGCCAAGATGCCTCACCTGCTGGTGGCCGGTACCACCGGTTCCGGTAAGTCGGTGGGTGTGAACGCGATGATCCTGTCGATCCTGTTCAAGTCCGGCCCGGAAGACGCCAAACTGATCATGATCGACCCGAAAATGCTCGAGCTGTCGATCTACGAAGGCATCCCGCACCTGCTGTGCCCGGTGGTGACCGACATGAAGGACGCCGCCAACGCCCTGCGCTGGAGCGTGGCCGAGATGGAGCGGCGCTACAAGCTGATGGCGAAGATGGGCGTGCGTAACCTGTCGGGCTTCAACGCCAAGGTCAAGGAGGCGATCGAAGCCGGTACGCCGCTGACCGACCCGCTGTACAACCGCGAAAGCATTCACGACGAAGCGCCGCTGCTGACCAAGCTGCCGACCATCGTCGTGGTGGTCGACGAATTCGCCGACATGATGATGATCGTCGGCAAGAAGGTCGAAGAACTGATCGCGCGGATCGCCCAGAAAGCCCGTGCCGCGGGGATCCACCTGATCCTGGCGACCCAGCGTCCGTCGGTGGACGTGATCACTGGCCTGATCAAGGCCAACATCCCGACCCGCATGGCGTTCCAGGTATCGAGCAAGATCGACTCGCGGACCATCATCGACCAGGGCGGCGCCGAACAGCTGCTGGGGCACGGTGACATGCTCTACATGCCACCGGGCACCAGCCTGCCGATCCGCGTCCATGGCGCCTTCGTCTCCGACGATGAGGTGCACCGTGTGGTGGAGGCCTGGAAACTGCGTGGCGCACCGGAGTACAACGACGACATCCTCAACGGTGTCGAAGAAGCCGGTAGCGGCTTCGACGGCGGCAGCGGTGGTGGTGACGGTGACGACGCCGAGACCGACGCGCTGTACGACGAGGCGGTGCAGTTCGTCCTCGAGAGCCGCCGGGCATCGATCTCCGCGGTTCAGCGCAAGCTCAAGATCGGCTACAACCGCGCGGCCCGCATGATCGAAGCCATGGAAATGGCCGGTGTGGTGACCGCCATGAACACCAACGGCTCGCGCGAAGTGATAGCGCCGGGTCCGATGCGCGACTAATGACCCGACACAGGCGGCGCGCCCCAGCGCCGCCGGTTTTTTCCACGAATCTAATGAGGACTCCCATGCGTCTTATCCGCATGTTGCTGGTACCGGTACTGGCTTTAACGACGCTGTCGGCCCATGCCGATCAGAAAGACGTGGCGCGCCTGACCCAGTTGCTCGAAAAGTCCCAGACCCTGACTGCGCGTTTCTCGCAACTGACCCTCGACGGCAGCGGCACCCAGCTGCAGGAAACCGCTGGCGACATGGCGCTGAAGCGCCCGGGCCTGTTCTACTGGCACACCGATGCGCCGCAGGAGCAACTGATGGTCTCCGACGGCAAGAAGGTTTCCCTGTGGGACCCGGACCTGGAGCAGGTCACCATCAAGACCCTGGACCAGCGCCTGACCCAGACCCCAGCCTTGTTGTTGTCGGGCGATGTGTCGAAAATCAGCGAAAGCTTCGACATCAGCGCCAAGGAAGCCGGTGGCGTGGTGGACTTCATCCTCAAGCCGAAAACCAAGGACACCCTGTTCGACAGCCTGCGCCTGTCGTTCCGCAACGGCCTGGTGAATGACATGCAACTGATCGACAGCGTTGGCCAGCGCACCAATATCCTGTTCACCGGGGTCAAGGCCAACGAACCGATCGCTGCTTCCAAGTTCAAGTTCGACATCCCCAAGGGTGCCGACGTGATCCAAGAATAAGTCGACGCCAAGAGGTTTCAATCGTCCGCCATGGATCTGTTTCGCAGTGACCCGATCGCCCAACCCCTGGCCGCGCGCCTGCGCCCGGCCAACCTGGACGAGTACGTCGGTCAGGAACATGTGCTCGCCCGCGGCAAGCCTCTGCGCGAAGCGCTGGAACAGGGGGCCTTGCACTCGATGATCTTCTGGGGGCCGCCGGGCGTGGGCAAGACCACCCTGGCGCGGCTCCTGGCGAAAGTCTCGGATGCGCACTTCGAAACGGTCTCGGCGGTGCTGGCCGGGGTCAAGGAGATCCGCCAGGCGGTGGAAATCGCCAAGCAGCAGGCGGCCCAGTACGGGCGTCGGACCATCCTGTTCGTCGACGAAGTGCACCGTTTCAACAAGTCGCAGCAGGATGCCTTCCTGCCCTATGTCGAAGATGGCACCCTGATTTTCATCGGTGCGACCACCGAGAACCCGTCCTTCGAGCTGAACAACGCGCTGTTGTCCCGGGCCCGGGTGTATGTGCTCAAGAGCCTCGACGAGGCGGCGCTGCACAAGCTGGTGCAGCGGGCCTTGGCTGAAGAACGCGGGCTGGGCAAGCGCCAGCTGAGCCTCAGCGACGAAGGCTTTCAGATGCTCCTGGCGGCGGCGGACGGCGATGGCCGGCGCCTGCTCAACCTGCTGGAGAATGCTTCCGATCTCGCCGAAGACGGCACGCAAATCGGCGTCGAGCTGCTGCAAAGCCTGCTGGGCGATACCCGCCGGCGTTTCGACAAGGGCGGCGAAGCCTTCTATGACCAGATATCGGCGCTGCACAAGTCGGTCCGTGGTTCCAACCCGGACGGCGCCCTGTACTGGTTCGCGCGGATGCTCGACGGTGGTTGCGACCCGCTGTACCTGGCACGGCGTGTGGTGCGTATGGCCAGCGAAGACATCGGCAACGCCGATCCACGGGCATTGAGCCTGTGCCTGGCGGCCTGGGACGTGCAGGAGCGCCTTGGCAGCCCCGAAGGCGAGCTGGCGGTGGCCCAGGCCATCACCTACCTGGCCTGCGCGCCGAAAAGCAACGCCGTGTACATGGGCTTCAAGGCCGCCATGCGCAGCGCTGCCGAGCATGGGTCGCTGGAAGTGCCGCTGCACCTGCGCAATGCGCCGACCAAACTGATGAAGCAACTGGGTTACGGCGACGAATATCGTTATGCCCATGATGAGCCGGATGCCTACGCGGCCGGCGAAGACTACTTTCCCGAGGCGCTGGAGCCGCAACCCTTCTATCAACCCGTGCCCCGTGGCCTGGAACTGAAGATCGGCGAGAAGCTCAAGCACCTGGTGGAGCTTGACCGGGCCAGCCCCAAGCAGCGGAGAAAACCGTGATCCCGTTGATCCTTGCCGTCTCGGTGGGTGGTATTGCCGGAACCCTGTTGCGCTTTGCCACCGGTAACTGGATCAGCGCCAATTGGCCGCGGCACTTCTATACCGCGACGCTGGCCGTTAATATCGTGGGCTGCCTGCTGATCGGCGTGCTGTACGGCCTGTTTCTGATACGCCCGGAGGTGCCCATCGAGGTGCGCGCCGGGTTGATGGTGGGCTTCCTTGGCGGCCTGACGACTTTTTCATCCTTTTCACTGGATACAGTGCGTCTGCTGGAAAGCGGACAGATACCGCTGGCCCTGGGCTATGCGGCCATCAGCGTATTCGGCGGGCTGCTCGCGACCTGGGCCGGCCTGTCCCTGACCAAACTTTGATAAACGAGAGACCGACATGCTCGATTCCAAACTGTTACGTAGCAACCTTCAGGACGTAGCGGACCGCCTGGCATCCCGTGGCTTTGCCCTGGATGTAGCACGCATCGAAGCGCTGGAAGAGCAGCGCAAGACCGTCCAGACCCGCACCGAACAACTGCAGGCCGAACGTAACGCGCGCTCCAAGTCCATCGGTCAGGCCAAGCAGCGCGGCGAAGACATCGCGCCGCTGATGGCCGACGTCGAGCGCATGGCGGGCGAGTTGGCGGTCGGCAAGGTTGAGCTGGACGCCATTCAAACCGAGCTGGATGCGATCCTGCAGGGCATCCCGAACCTGCCCCACGAATCGGTGCCGGTTGGCGACGACGAAGAGGGCAACGTCGAAGTGCGCCGCTGGGGCACGCCGACGGCGTTCGACTTCCCGATCCTGGACCACGTCGCCCTGGGCGAAAAACACGGCTGGCTGGACTTCGAGACCGCGGCCAAGCTGTCGGGCGCGCGTTTTGCCCTGCTGCGCGGACCGATCGCCCGTCTGCACCGCGCACTGGCGCAGTTCATGATCAACCTGCACACCAGCGAGCACGGCTACGAAGAGGCCTACACCCCTTACCTGGTGCAGGCACCGGCGTTGGTGGGTACCGGCCAGTTGCCGAAGTTCGAAGAAGACCTGTTCAAGATCAGCCGTGAAAACGAAGCCGATCTGTACCTGATCCCGACCGCCGAAGTGTCGCTGACCAATATCGTGGCCGGCGAGATCCTCGATCCGAAGCAGCTGCCGATCAAGTTCGTCGCCCATACCCCGTGCTTCCGCAGCGAAGCCGGTTCGTCGGGCCGCGACACCCGCGGCATGATCCGTCAGCACCAGTTCGACAAGGTCGAGATGGTCCAGATCGTCGAGCCATCGACTTCCATGGAAGCTCTGGAAGGCCTGACCGCCAACGCCGAGAAAGTCCTGCAACTGCTGGAGCTGCCTTACCGCACCCTGGCGCTGTGCACCGGCGACATGGGCTTCAGTGCGGTCAAGACCTATGACCTGGAAGTGTGGATCCCGAGCCAGGACAAGTACCGCGAGATTTCGTCGTGCTCCAACTGCGGCGACTTCCAGGCCCGTCGCATGCAGGCGCGCTTCCGCAATCCGGAAACTGGCAAGCCGGAACTGGTGCATACCCTGAACGGTTCTGGCCTGGCGGTCGGTCGTACCCTGGTGGCGGTGCTGGAGAACTACCAGCAGGCCGACGGTTCGATCCGTGTGCCTGAGGTGCTCAAGCCTTACATGGGCGGCCTCGAGGTCATCGGCTAAATGGAATTTCTGCCGCTGTTTCATAACCTGCGCGGCAGTCGTGTGTTGGTGGTCGGCGGCGGGGAGATTGCCTTGCGCAAATCCCGCCTGCTGGCCGACGCCGGTGCGCTGCTGCGGGTAGTTGCACCTGAAGTGGAACCCCAGTTGCGCGAGCTGGTCACGGCCAGCGGCGGCGAATGCCTGTCGCGCGGTTATGTCGAGGCGGACCTGGACGGCTGCGTGCTGATCATCGCCGCCACCGACGACGAACCGCTCAATGCCCAGGTCTCCGCCGACGCTCATCGGCGCTGCGTGCCGGTCAATGTGGTGGACGCGCCGGCCCTGTGCAGCGTGATCTTCCCGGCGATCGTCGACCGTTCACCGCTGGTGATCGCCGTCTCCAGCGGCGGCGATGCGCCGGTGCTGGCGCGCCTGATCCGGGCCAAGCTGGAAACCTGGATTCCCTCGACCTACGGTCAGCTGGCCGGCCTGGCCGCGCGTTTTCGCAATCAGGTCAAAGGCCTGTTTCCGGACGTGCAGCAGCGTCGTGCTTTCTGGGAAGACGTGTTCCAGGGCCCGATCGCCGACCGGCAGCTGGCCGGGCAGGGCGATGAGGCCGAGCGCTTGCTACAGGCCAAGATCGCCGGCGAAGCGCCCCATGCGCCGGGCGAGGTGTATCTGGTGGGGGCAGGGCCGGGCGATCCGGATCTGCTGACCTTCCGCGCCTTGCGCCTGATGCAGCAAGCCGATGTGGTGCTCTACGACCGCCTCGTAGCTCCGGCGATTCTCGAGCTGTGCCGGCGCGATGCCGAGCGGGTGTATGTCGGCAAGCGTCGCGCTGATCACGCCTTGCCCCAAGAGCAGATCAACCAGCAACTGGTGGACCTGGCCAAACAGGGCAAGCGCGTGCTACGTCTGAAGGGTGGCGATCCGTTCATCTTCGGCCGTGGCGGCGAAGAGATCGAAGAACTGGCGGCCCAGGGCATTCCGTTCCAGGTGGTGCCGGGGATTACCGCGGCCAGCGGCTGCGCGGCCTATGCCGGCATTCCTTTGACCCACCGTGACTATGCGCAGTCCGTGCGTTTCGTCACCGGGCACCTGAAGGATGGCACCACCGATCTGCCCTGGGCCGACCTGGTCGCGCCTGCACAGACCCTGGTGTTCTATATGGGCCTGGTGGGCTTGCCGGTGATCTGCGAGCAACTGATCCAGCATGGCCGTTCGGCGGATACGCCGGCCGCCTTGATCCAGCAGGGCACGACCGCCAACCAGCGGGTGTTCACCGGCACCCTGGCGGATCTGCCGAAGCTGGTGGCGGAGCATGAAGTGCATGCGCCGACCCTGGTGATCGTCGGCGAAGTGGTGCAGCTTCGCGAGAAGCTCGCCTGGTTCGAAGGCGCGCAGTCGCAGGTCTGAAAGCATCGCGGGCAATCTCACTCCTACACAGAAAATCTCTTCTGTAGGAGCGAGGCTTGCCCGCGATAGCGATCTCAAGAACGATCGCTCTCCTGAGTTATTTCTTGTTGCCTTGCCAAACCCCACGCCCGCTCAAACGCTCGCGATCATGCGCCGCATCGAAGTCCTGCGCCGGCCCTTTCGGCACGATGCCGGTCGGGTTGATGGTGCGATGACTGGCGTAGTAGTGTCCCTTGATATGGGCAAAGTCCACGGTTTCGCCGATCCCCGGCCATTGGTACAGCTCGCGCAGCCAGTTCGACAGGTTCGGATAGTCGGCGATCCGCCGCAGGTTGCACTTGAAGTGACCGTAATACACCGCGTCGAAGCGGATCAGCGTGGTGAACAGGCGGATGTCCGCTTCCGTCAGGTATTCGCCGGCCAGGTAGCGTTGGCCGCCCAGGCACCGTTCCAGCCAGTCGAGTTCGGCGAACAGATCGTCGAAGGCCGCTTCGTAGGCTTGCTGCGAAGTGGCGAAGCCGGCGCGATACACACCATTGTTCACCGCGGGGTAGATACGTGCGTTCAGTTCGTCGATTTCACCGCGTAGCGGCTCCGGATAGAAGTCCAGGCCGTTACCGCTCAGGCCATCGAAGGCGCTGTTGAACATGCGGATGATTTCCGCCGACTCGTTGCTGACGATGCGTTTCTGCTGCTTGTCCCAGAGCACGGGCACGGTGACGCGGCCGGTGTAGTCGCGGGTGTCGGCGGTGTAGCGTTGGTGGAGGAAATCCAGATGATCCAGCTGGTCGCCGCTGGAGCCCAGGGCCCGGTCGAAAGTCCAGCCCTGTTCCAGCATCAGCCAGCTGACCACCGACACATCGACCAGGCTTTCCAAACCCTTGAGCTTGCGCAGGATCAGCGTGCGGTGAGCCCAGGGGCAGGCCAGGGATACGTACAGATGATAACGGCCGGCTTCCGCGCGAAAACCGCCTTCGCCGCTAGGGCCTGGTTTGCCGTCAGCGGTCACCCAGTTGCGGCGTTGCGCCTGTTCGCGCTGGAAGGCGCCGTCTTTGCTGCTTTCGTACCACTGGTCGTGCCAGCGTCCTTCAATCAGCAGGCCCATAAAAAACTCCTCGGTCAGTGTGCATTGGAGTGCAGTCTAATCCGAGGGGTTCGAACGAATTACGCAAAAGTCCGGCAGTTATGATCGGTTAAATCGATCTTTCGCGCGCGTCCCAGTAGTGCTGAGCTTGCTCGAAAGCCTGTTCCCGGGGCATGCCGAGCCCGCGCAGGGCCAGGGCCATGGTGGCGATCAGCGCCAGCTGCGGGTAGCTGTCCTGCACATCGCCGCGCCAGACGGCTTTCAGGTGCTCGGGGTCGAGGCTGGCCGGTTTGACATGGCGCTGCTCGGATAGCGCCGGCCATTCCTCATCCCAACTGATACCGCCAGTGGTGCCGTACAAGTGGCTGGCGCTGTCCGGGTTGATCTCGATTTCGCCGCCGTCGCCCTTGATCACAATGACGTTGTCCCCCAACAGGCCGCTGGCATCGCGATGCACGCCCTGATAGCCGGGGTGGAAGATGCTTTGCAGGCCGCAGCGCGCGCCCAACGGGTTGAGGATGCGCGCCAGGGAGTGGATCGGCGAGCGCAGGCCCAGGGTATTGCGCAGGTCGATCATGCGTTGCAGCTGTGGCGCCCAGTCGCCCAGGGGGATGAAGGCCAGGTTGCCCTGGTCCAGCGCGGCGTCGACCGCCTGCCAGTCGCGGCACAGCGGGATGTGCAGCTGCTCCAGCAATTGCTCGGTGTACAGCCGGCCGGCGGTATGGGCGCCGCCGCCGTGCAGCAGGATACGCACGCCGTTTTGCGCCAGGCACTTGGCGGCCAGCAGGAACCAGGGCAGGTGGCGCTTTTTGCCGGCATAGCTGGGCCAGTCCAGATCGACCTTGATCGGTGGCGCCTGCAGGCGCTGGCGCAGGGCTTCGGTAAAGCCCGCCAACTCCTCGGGGCTTTCTTCCTTGTGCCGCAACAGCATCAGGAAGGCGCCGAGCTGGGTGTCCTCGACCTTGTCGTCGAGCAGCATGCCCATGGCTTCCCGGGCTTCTTCACGGGTGAGGCTGCGGGCGCCGCGTTTGCCTTTGCCGAGAATGCGTACGAACTGCGCGAAAGGATGCTCGGCGGGCGTCTCGATGGTCAGCGGGGTGTAATCGGTCATAAGCAATTGGTCGGCTTGGGCAGGCCCGCCAGCTTGGCGGCAAGTTTGGCGGGAGTGCCTTTGAACAGTCGGTTCAGGTGCAGGCTGTTGCCCTTGTCCGGGCCCAGCTTCAAGGCGGTGTATTTGATCAGTGGGCGGGTCGCGGGCGACAGCTGGAACTCCTGGTAGAAGCCGCGCAGCAGCTCGAGGATTTCCCAGTGCTCGGGGGTCAGTTCGATCTGTTCCGCCGCGGCCAGGGCAGCGGCCACTTCGCTGGACCAGTCGCCCAGTTCCACCAGGTAGCCGTCCTTGTCCAGGGCGATGGCGCGTTCGCCGACAGTCAGTGCGTTCATAACCAGCTGTTGACCTTGTCGTACTGGATCGACAGCGCGACGAACGCCGGGTAATCGACACTCGTGGCCCAGGCCGGAACCTCCAGGCCTCGGGCCTGGTGGTCTTCCGCCAAAACGTAGAGCGACAGCGTCTCGCCGCGTACCTGCAGGGCCGCCAGCGGCGCGCTGCCAGGCTGCAGGGCGTACACCGCATCGCCGCACAGGAGGATGGCATCCTGCGGGCCGAGCAGGCGCAGGCAACTGGTCAGCCGGGAGTCGGTGAAAGGCGAGTGGGACAGCACGTGCAAGGTCGACATCAGAGGGTGATCACCTGGTCAAAACGGTCAATAAGTGCGCCGAGTTCGGCCGGGGCCAGGACCTGCACCTCGTCCAGGTTCAGCGCGGCCGGGTCGAGGCCGCGTTCCGCCACGCTGGCGCCGCAGGCGAACAGCTGTTCCACACCAAACAGCGGCAGGGCCTGCAGATTGGCGCTGAGGTCCTTTTGCTGCACGGCAGCGGCTTTTTGCCCGGGGGCCAGCTGAAACACGCCATCGTCAAGAAACAGCAGGCCGATCGGCAAGTCGAAGGCGCCGCCCGCCAGCACGATATCCAGGGCTTCGCGGGCACCGGGGCCGGACCAGGGCGCCTGGCGGCTGATGATCAACAGGGATTGCGCCATGTTTCATGGCCCTCCGAAACAGATCAGGCGGTCGGCCGCCTGTACGGCGTCGTGCAACTGGCCGAGCCCGGAAAGCTCCCAGGGCGCGCTCAGGTTAACGGCCGGGCGCTGGTAGCGCGCGGCTTCCTCCTGGTTCAACACCCCGCGGCGCAGGGCGGCGGCAATGCACACCACGCCATCGAGCTGGTGCTCGCTGACGAAGGTTCGCCATTGCGCGGGCAGGTCCGGTTCGTCCTGCGGGGTGACGATGTTGTCCGATGCGCTGTGCACGCCATCCTGATAGAAAAACAGCCGCACGATCTCGTGGCCGCCAGCCAGCGCTGCCTGGGCGAATGCCAGGGCGCGGCGCGAGGAGGGCGCGTGAGCAGCGGAAAAAAGGGCAATGGCGAACTTCATGTAGAACTCTGTCTGCAAACCTGGGGCCATGATAAAGCTTTATGCCGGGCCCGGCGAAGTGGCTTTAGCGCGGCATATAGCCCAGCTGCCAGCGATGGGGGATCTTCAGCGACAACAGCCCCAGCAGCGCCGACAGCAGGCCGCTGACGAACAGGGCCGCGAGGCCCAGATGCTGCTCCAGAACGGCGCCCAGCACGGCGCCGGCGAACATGCCGCTCCAGGGCACCAGCTGGATGCGCCAGCCATTGCGCCGCTCGCCGAGCATCCAGCGGCCCAGGCCGCGGCCAAAGCGCGACAGGGCGCCGGTGACATAGGTCAGGCCCACGGGCAGCCCGTTCACTTCCTCGACGGCAGCATTGAGCATGCCCATGGCGATGATCGCGGCCAGCACCGCCGGTAGCTGTTGTTCAAACGGCCAGGCGGCTGCCGCGCACAGCAGCGTGGCAATGCACAACAGCAGCGGCAAGGCCCGGCGGCCGCCCAAGCGGCTGACGACGATGCCCAGGGCGTTGCCGGCGATGAAGGTGACGACCAGCAGCACCAGATGCAGGGTCAGGGCCAGGTCGGCATCGCTGATGGCGACGGCCAGGCGCGTGGTGTTGCCGCTCATGAAGGAGACGAAGTCCCCGGTGGCCATGAAGCCGATGGCGTCGGTCATGCCGGCCAGCACCGACAGGCTGGCGACCAGGCACAGGCCTATGCGGCCGCGCCATTTCTGGCGCCGCAGCAGCTCCGGGTTACTGCGAAGGCTGGTGGAAGAGGGCAGCATCAGCGTTGACTCATGGTGACAATGATCCTTTATCGAAGGCCCGAGCTGTGCTCAACCGCGTGGCAGGCCGTGTAGCTCGCAATACTCGCTCCAGGGAATGCCGGCCATTTCCGCCACTTCCCGGTGCACTTCGAGCCGCCGCGCGGCGAATTCTTCCGCGCTCTGCACGGTCAACTGCAGGCTCAGTTCCCAGGCAAACAGACCCTGGCGTTCCGCCTCGGCCTCGAAGGCTTCGTGCAGTTGCTCCGCGCGGTATTGCTCCTGGGTTTCGCCCCTGGCCTGGGCGGCCAAGGGATTGAGGTGATCGAGTGCTTCACGAAGCTCCGGGCGCGCTGCGAGAAACTTTTGCAGGGCCACTTCATGCGGGTGTTCGGGGGCGGCCATCGGCGATCCTGGATGGGGTTGAAGGAAGTCGTTTCGGATTTGGGAGGTGCGAAAGCCCAGCGACCATAACGCCTGGCCGGTCCAGCGTCAAAATGCTCCCGGGTGGAGTTGCCGCGACGGAAGGTCAGGGCCGTGCTCGCACCGTGCCACTGAGCGGATTGGCCAGGTAAAAATGCGTGCTGGATAACACTTCCAGTGAATGCCTGGGTATGAGCCCCGTTCTTGTGACCTACTCTCAACGGGCACTCTCTCCAAATGGCGCCGCCAAGGAGGAATTTCTCATGCTCTCGATGGACGAGCTTCGCCAGATCCTGGAGTCCGGTTTCCTGCCGCTTTCCTGCACTTGCACCGTCAATCCCGACGGCTCCCTGGCAATCAAGGTTTTCGAGCCGCAAAGCGGACGGATCGATCTGTTCATTACCGGGGTATCGACCGAGCATCTCACCAGTGTTCGCTCGGCGGCCAATTTCGTCGGTGAGTTGCGGATTGAAATCAGGGCGGGGCGTCGGGCATTTGCCGGCGGTTTCTAGTCGTTGTGCAAGTGGATTATCGGGCAGGTTGAGCGCTTCCTTGCGCCAGTGTCGGACGTCTGAGTTGTGCGGGGAGGGCTAGTTTTCAGACAACTCTCTCCAGTTCGCCAGCGTGACGCCGCTGCGCTCGGCGAATATCTGCATGGTGCGGTAGGTCCCGCCGCAGGGGGTGTCGTGGGTAATCAGGCACCCGGAATGCAGAAAGGCCAGATACCAGGTGTCGCTGTCGCTCAATCGCGCGCCCTGGTAAGTGAAGGTTCTTTGCGAACCTGCGAAACAGTAGCGAATTTCGAAAGTCTTGATGCTGTTCATCGCCGCGTCCTTTGGGCTGTGTTGGGTGGTGGCGATTCAAGATTATTCCCAAAAGGACGCGTTGACTTGCACCACTCATCCGAACTGCATGGACAGTCGCCGTTCGTTCCTCAAATGCCTCTCGGCATTCTCCTGTATCCCAAACGCCGCTGGCTGAAACCGCCCTCAATGGGTGTCATGTTGCGCCAGGCAGCGGGCGTTTTCCGTCAATCGAGGCCTTTGTGGACAAACTGTCATTTGCCTGTCCGGGACGTGATGGGGTTAACGTTTTTTTGACCGGTATCGGGTGATGATCGCGGGGCGGGAATACCGTTCGGCGAAAGAAGCAAGTGTTTCTAACGATAAGCCCGGGCAAGTGATACATTTCTCGATTTTTTAGGGATGAGGAAGACATATGCGAGTTTGGCTAGGCGCGTCGCTGATGGGACTGTTGGCCGGGTGTTCGTTACCCACGGCTTTGGCACCGGGCAAGCCGAATGTCAGTGAGCTGACTGGCAAAACGCCGAAAGATTACGCGCAGTGTGTCCTGCCGGCCTGGCAGCGCGAGACGCCCAGGAGCACCCAGTCCGATATCTCCAACGGCTATCGGATCACCGCTCCTGGCAGCCTGGCATCGGATGAGATCGTGGAAGTGGTGAAATCGAAGAACGGCAGCCTGGTCTCGCTCTACCAGGGAACACCCTGGGCCAAGTCCGCGGTGCTGAAAAAGGCCGTGCATGATTGCCTGTAGGCCGCTTCATGCCTTCTGTGAAGGGCTTGTCAAAGTGACAGCCCGTTGTTGTTGAATCGCGCGTTCCTGCCCACAAAAAAAGCCCTGACTAATCAGGGCTTTTTTTGTGCCGGGTATTCGCCGGGTCTTGTCCGGGCCTCACCTTGCTCGCGTCCAGGCGAACTCTTGAATTATCAAGGTACTTTTCTGCAAAAAAACAGGACAAATCTGACAGTTTTTTTGACGGCTTTATCCGTCCAGTAGACAATGGCGCGTTAGCCACCACCCATGATGGCCATTATGTCCGTTTTCAGCAGGAGGGCTGCCAGGGTTGGGGGCGATCCCTGTATGCGATACCCGTGGCCTTGCCGCTGTCAGGCGGTGATCGAGGGCGTTGGCAGCAGGTCGATCGTAGTACCGGGTGTTGTTGACTCACTCCTTTGGTTACACCCGACTAGTCTCTCTATGGGAATGTGGATTTAGCGGGCGTTTCGGACCGTCGATCGACGCTGTCCGAAGGCGTCCCAACAAAATAGTGTCACTCAAGTAGCTGAAGCCAATAGCGAATAAGAAGTCAGCGCAGGAGCGACATATAAACTGAGGTCGACAGTGTCATGTCGGCCTTGTGTGCCCACCCTTCAGTTCTTCTGAGTGCGGGAACCCATGGCGGTGCCGGGGCGACTGATGATCGAGAATGGGGGGCGGATGGCGTTCTATCGTAGGAACTACTGTATGTTGAAAAAAGTGAACACGGCCCTGCTGGGCTTGGCGATGACGATGGGGCTCAGCTCCGCGTACGCCGCCGAGACCAAGAAAGTGGATGTGCTGCTCATCGGTGGCGGCATCATGAGTTCGACCCTGGGTGTCTGGCTCAATGAGCTGGAGCCGGGCTGGTCGATGGAAATGGTCGAGCGTCTCGACGGCGTTGCCGAAGAAAGCTCGAACGGCTGGAACAACGCCGGTACCGGTCACTCCGCCCTGGCGGAGCTGAACTACACCCCGGAAAACAAGGACGGCAAGGTCGAGATCGCCAAGGCCATCGAGATCAACGAAGCGTTCCAGATTTCCCGCCAGTTCTGGTCGTGGCAAGTCAAGAACAATGTCCTGAAGGACCCGCGTTCGTTCATCAACTCCACTCCGCACATGAGCTTCGTGTGGGGCGATGACAACATCAAGTTCCTGAAGAAGCGCTACGAAGCACTGCAGGCGAGCCCGCTGTTCGCCGGCATGCAGTACTCCGAAGACCCGGAGCAGATCAAGCAGTGGGTCCCGCTGATGATGCAAGGGCGCGATCCGAAGCAGAAGATCGCCGCCACCTGGTCGCCGCTCGGCACCGACGTGAACTTCGGCGAGATCACCCGTCAGTTCGTCGGCCACCTGAAAGCCCAGCCGAACTTCTCGCTCAAGCTGTCGAGCGAAGTGGAAGACATCAAGCGTAACGAAGATGGCTCCTGGCGCGTGGTGTACAAGAACCTGAAAGACGGTACCGAAACCCAGACCGACGCCAAGTTCGTGTTCATCGGCGCCGGCGGCGGTGCCCTGCACCTGCTGCAGAAGTCGGGCATCCCTGAAGCCCAGGAATATGCCGGTTTCCCTGTGGGCGGCTCGTTCCTGGTGACCGAGAACCCGGCGATCGCCGAGCAGCACCTGGCGAAGGCCTACGGCAAGGCGTCGGTCGGCGCTCCACCGATGTCGGTTCCGCACCTGGACACCCGCGTGCTGGACGGCAAGCGCGTGATCCTGTTTGGCCCGTTCGCGACCTTCTCCACCAAGTTCCTCAAGGAAGGTTCGTACCTCGACCTGCTGACCACTACCACCACTCACAACATCTGGCCCATGACCAAGGTCGGCATCAAGGAGTACCCGCTGGTCGAGTACCTCGCCGGCCAACTGATGCTGTCGGATGAAGATCGCCTGAATGCCCTGAAAGAGTACTTCCCTAACGCCAAGGCTGAAGACTGGCGTCTGTGGCAGGCCGGCCAGCGCGTGCAGATCATCAAGCGCGACGAGCAGCTGGGTGGCGTGCTGAAACTGGGCACCGAGATCGTCAGCGCCAAGGACGGCAGCATTGCCGGCCTGCTGGGTGCTTCGCCAGGTGCTTCGACCGCCGCGCCGATCATGCTCAGCGTGTTGGAGAAGGTCTTCAAGGACAAGGTCGCGACTCCGGCCTGGCAGGCGAAGCTGCACCAGATCGTGCCGAGCTACGGCACCCAGCTCAACGGCAGTCCTGAGCGTGTAGCTCAAGAGTGGGCCTACACCAGCGAAGTGCTGCAATTGACGCCTCCGCCAGCCATCGGCACCATCGCCGCACCTGCGCAACCTGCGGCTGAAAAGCCAAAGGCGCCAGCGAGCAACGCGTCGAGCGACATGGCCCTGTAATACCCGGTCGCGCCACGTCGGTGTTGCCACTACCCGGAACCGCGGTTTGCGGCCCAGGTTAAAAAAACGCCGCTCTCAGGAGCGGCGTTTTTGTTTGCGCAGAGTGGGGGCCGATGCGTTCCCGGCGCTACGTCATTATGGCCAGGCCAGGACGTCTGATATCAGGATAAGACCCATTAAGGTCCACCCTCACAGAGGGATGTCTTGGCCTTGGCATTTTCCGGATGCCGTCGCTGCCCGGCCTGAGATCGCTGAGCGCCTGTGTCACGCCTTCCCGCGCGTGCCGGTCAATGTGCGGCAGGACGCCAGGTCCGGTGACATAAGCCTGGTTGCAGGGGCGGCGAGGTTTAATGCAACAGGATCGGGATGTTCGGCTATTTGCTGTTCCTCGCCCGCCCCATAGGCTTTCCTCTCGTAACGATACGTGCTCTGCCCACGAGCCAAAGGCGGGAGGGCGGTGCCGGCAAGATCACCAAGAACGTGTCGTGATTCTTGATGGGGGAAAAGTGATGGGACCACTGGCTGGACTTAAAATCGTCGAGTTCGAAGGGATAGGCCCGGGGCCGTTGGCGGGGATGCTGCTCGCCGACATGGGCGCCGAAGTCACGGTGGTCGCCCGCAAGGGGGGCGTCGCTCTGGCGAAACAGCTGGGGGGCGACGTCGGCCTGGATATCCTCCAGCGCGGCAAGCACCGGATGGTCATCGATCTCAAGCAGCCGGAAGGCGTCGCGCTGGCCCTGGACCTGCTGGCCCAGGCCGACGCCCTGATCGAGGGCAACCGCCCTGGCGTGATGGAGCGCCTTGGGCTGGGGCCCGAGCAATGCCTGGCGAAGAACCCGCGCCTGATCTACGGTCGCTTGACCGGCTGGGGGCAGGACGGCCCTCTGGCTCAGACCGCCGGGCATGATCTGAATTATCTCGCGCTGACCGGCCTGCTCGGGCTGACGGGTGGCCGCAGTGTGCCGCCACGTCCTCCGGCGACTTTGGCGGGGGATGCCATCGGAGCACTTGGCATGGCCTTTGGCATCGTTTCGGCGGTGTTCGAGGCACGTAATTCCGGCAAGGGGCAGGTGGTCGATACCGCAATCGTCGATATGGTTGCCGTGCTCGGTTCGATTGCCCATTTCATCCATGCCGCAGGGCAGATCGGTGGCCCGCGCCCCAGTGCGTTCTACGACTCGCCGTTCTACGATCTGTTCCAGTGCGCCGACGGCGAATGGATCTCCTTGGCGCCGCTGGAGCCGCAGTTCTACGCGGAGCTGGTGGGGCGGCTGGAGTTGGCCGATGTCTTGCCCGCAGCGCAGTACGATCTTGTGCATTGGCCAGCGCTGAAGGAGCGCCTGACCCTGCTGTTCGGCAGCCAGCCGCGTGCCCACTGGTGCGCCCTGCTCGAAGGCAGCGATGCATGTTTCGCTCCCGTGCTTTCGCCCAGTGAAGCCGCCGTCCATCCACACAATGTCGCGCGTGGGATTTTCCAGGTCGAGCCGGTCATTCAGGCCAATCCGGCGCCGCGCTTCTCGCGAACGCCCGGCACGGTCCGTCATGTCGACAGTCGGGAGCCGGCGCCGCTGCTGGCCACTGTGGCAGCGCAACGGCTGGAGCGATTGCGTCAGGCGGGTGTACTGGCCTGAGGCTTCTGCGCCGTCTCTTCCAGGGAAAGGGCACCGTGAAAAGAACAAGTCCGCTCGAGGAGCGGGCTTGTTATCAGGCCATCAGCAGCCCTTGCGAACCTGTCCCGGGGTCAGTCCGGTCCAGCGCTTGAATGCGCGCTGGAAGCTGGCGCTGTCGGCGAAGCCGAGTTCCTCGGCCAGCGCCGGGGTGGAGAGCGTACTGGTTTTCAGGCGGTAGGTCGCCCAGTCGCGACGCAGGCTCTCGCGGATGTTCTGGAACGAGGAACCTTCCTGGGACAGGTGGCGCTGCAGCGAACTTGCCGAGCAGTGCAGGGCGGTACTGGTCTGCTCCAGGTCGGGCCAAATGGAGTGGCGTGCGCGCTCTTCCCGCAAATAGGCGCGCACCCGGTCGCTGACGCGGGTGGGTATGGCCGGCACCAGCAGGTCGAGCAGCGCCTTGTCCAGGTAATCGTCCAGATGGGAGCTGTCCCGGCGCACCGGCGCTTGCAGGGCGACTGAATCGAAGCAGATGGTCGAGCAGGGCATACCGAAACGCAGCACGGTGGGGAAGAGTTTCCGGTAGGACCCGATGGACTCGGACTGCGCGAACGCCAGGTCGATCCCCACGGGGCGCAGATTGCCGCCTTCCAGCCAGGCCATGACGCGCCAGAGCAGGCGCAGCAGCAACACATGGGCGAATTGCCGGGACCGCACCTGCTCGCTGATGAAGTGCAACTCGACCCGCAGGTGACGCCCGTCGTCTACCAGCAGCGGGTTGAGGTCATCTTGCAGCAGCCGCAACGTATGGGTGAATTCGTGCAAGGCAGCGGCCAGGGTGTTGCCTGTGAGGGCCGAACGCATCATCAGCAGGAAGCTGCCGCGACGCAGCTTGCGCGAGAACAGCGCGACACCTTCGTCATCCAGCCCTTTGATGGTCTTGCGCAGCAATGTGACGTACTGGTCGACGGTGACATGGTGCTCAAGGTCCTGGGGCTGCTGTGGGTCGATGCCCGCGTCGCGCAGGAAACCCTCGATCTCGTAACCCCGCTCACGGGCAGCGGCGAGCAGGGAAGAGACAAAGATGGAAGCGAAGACGACAGGGGTTGGATTCGACATTGGTGGATTCTGCAAGACATTTGCGGCGCCACGACATTGGCGGTTTTTGGGATGGCCATAACATTAAGCCTACAAAGCCACACCTTGTCGCCACTTAAATCAGGAACGACGCTATGAGCCGCAATGTCTATGTGATCGGGGTCGGCATGATCCCTTTCGTCAAGCCGGGCGCCAACGCTCCCTATCCGCAAATGGCAGCCACCGCCCTGCGTGCCGCGTTGGCCGATGCCGGCGTGGGCTACCCGCAGGTTGAACAGGCCTATGTCGGCTACGTCTATGGCGACTCCACCTCAGGCCAGCGCGCACTGTACGAAGTGGGCATGAGCGGGATCCCGGTGATCAACGTCAACAACAACTGCTCCACGGGCTCCAGCGCGTTGTTCCTGGCCAACCAGGCCGTTCGCAGCGGGTCGGCGGAGTGCGCCCTGGCGCTGGGCTTCGAACAGATGAGCCCAGGGGCGCTGGGCACGCTGTTCGATGACCGGCCCAGCCCTTTCGAACACTTCGATCGGACCACCGGTGAGCTGGTCGGGCAGGCCAACGTCCCGATGGCGCTGCGCTATTTCGGTGGTGCCGGTCAGGCACACATGCAGGCGTTCGGCACCCGCCTGGAAACCTTTGCCAAGATCCGCGCCAAGGCCAGCCGCCACGCCGCCAACAACCCGATGGCGCTGTTTCGCAATGTGCTCAGCGTCGAGGACGTCATGAACTCACCGGTGGTCTGGCCCGGCGTAATGACCCGATTGATGGCCTGCCCGCCGACCTGTGGTGCCGGTGCGGCGATCCTCTGCTCGGAGGACTTCCTCAAGCGTCACGGCCTGAAGGGAACCGTGCGGATTCGTGCGCAGTCCATGACCACCGATACGCCGAAGACCTTCGCTGCGCATGACATGCGTGAAGTCGTCGGTTTCAGCATGGCCAGGACTGCCGCGCAGAAAGCCTACGAGGTGGCCGGAGTCGGTCCGCAAGACATCCAGGTGGTCGAACTGCACGATTGCTTCGCCCACAACGAGTTGCTCAGCTACGAGGCCCTGGGCCTTTGCCCGATCGGTGGGGCAGAGCGTTTCGTCGAGGACGGCGACAACACCTATGGCGGCAAGTTTGTCACCAACCCCTCCGGTGGGCTGCTCTCCAAGGGGCATCCGCTGGGCGCCACCGGCTTGGCCCAGTGCACCGAGCTGGTCCAGCAACTGCGTGGCCAGTGCGGCCCGCGTCAAGTGGAGGGCGCGCGTCTGGCCCTGCAGCACAACCTGGGGCTGGGCGGCGCATGCGTCGTCACCCTCTACGAAAAAGTCTGAGGAGCCACAGATGATCGACAAGAAGTGGATCGGCCATGAACTGGCCGCCACCACGCTAATGCTCGAACGTGGGCGCCTGCGCGCTTTCGCCCGGGCCATTGGTGAAACCGACCCGCTGTATACCGACCTCGCTGCCGCCCGGGCTGCCGGCCATGCCGACCTGCTGGTGCCGCCGACCTTCCTGTTCGGCGCCGAGCTGGATGCCGGCACCCTGGACTGCATGCTGGCGGACCTGGATATCCCGATTGCGAAGATTCTCCATGGCGAACAGAGCTTCGATTACCACAAGCCGGTGTGCGCTGGCGAAACGGTCACCGTGAAATCGCGAATCGCCGATATTTTCGAGAAAAAGAACGGTGCCCTGGAGTTCCTGGTCAAGACCTCGCACATCCACAACGACAACGCTGAGTTGGTCGCCGAGTCGCGCACTGTGCTTGTGGTTCGCCACTGAGGAGTTCCAGTCATGAATAACGCATTGCAAAACGCGCAGGTCGACGACCTGCTGCCCACGCTGACGCTGGCAGCGGTCGACCGCGTCACGCTGGCGCTGTTCGGTTGTGCCTCGGGCGATCTCAATCCGATCCATCTCGATGTGGACTTCGCCCGCAAGGCCGGCATGCCGGACGTGTTCGCCCACGGCATGCTGAGTATGGCCTGGCTCGGTCGCCTGTTGACCAACTGGGCTCCACAAAGCCGGTTGCGCAGTTTCGGCGTGCGCTTCCAGGGCCTCACTCATCTGGGCAACGTCATCACCTGCCAGGGCAGGGTGAGCGAGATTGTCGAAGTCAATGGCGAACGTTGCGCCAGGGTCGAGGTGTCCACGAGTAACCAGTACGGCCAGATCAAGATCGTAGGCGACGCGTTGATCGCCATAGCCATCGGTTAAGCACATTTTCCAAACTTTTCGCAGGATAGACAGATGAGCAAGAAACTCGAAGGTAAAGTCGCCTTGATTACCGGTTCCGGTCGTGGTATCGGCCGCGCCATTGCCTTGAAGCTGGCCGACGATGGTGCCCGGGTAGTGGTCAACGACCTGGACGCCGGTCCGGCGCAGGAAGTGGTGGAGGCTATCCAGGCCATCGGCGGCGAAGCTGTCGCCTGTGTCGGCAGCGTTTGCGCGCCGGACTTCGCCGAGCGTTTCGTCGGTACGGCGGTCGAGCACTACAAGGGGCTGGACATCATCGTCAATAACGCGGGCTACACCTGGGACAGCGTCATCCAGAAAATGACTGATGAGCAGTGGTACGCCATGCTCGACGTGCACCTCACCGCTCCCTTTCGCATTCTGCGCGCGGCGCAGCCGGTCATCCGCAATCTGGTCAAGGCCGAGCAGGAGGCCGGGGTTCGCACGATGCGCAAGGTGGTCAACATCTCCTCCGTCGCCGGCCTGTTCGGTAACGCCGGGCAAGCCAACTACGCCACTGCCAAGGCCGGGATCACCGGCATGACCATGACCCTGGCCAAGGAATGGGGGCGCCTGAACACCACCGTCAACTGCGTGGCCTACGGTTTTATCAAGACCCGCCTGACCGAGGCCAGCGCCGACGGCAACGCCACCGCCGAGATCGAAGGCCGCGAGATCAAGGTCGGCATCAACCCCGACCTGATGAGCATGCTCGAGCGCAGCATTCCGCTGGGGCGCGCCGGTACCCCGGAGGAAGCCGCCGGCTCGGTGTACCTGTTCTGCATCCCTGAGTCCGACTACGTCAGCGGCCAGACGCTGATCTGCAGTGGCGGCCTGACCGGGATGTAGGCGCACCAGAGCGTTGCGCTACGAGAAGAGCTCCAACTGGGAAGGCAAGCAGGTGGATATGCAGCTTGAAGCGAAGAGGCGACTACCGAACGCACAGCGATGAATCGAATGCCGCCTTCCAGGGCGGCATTCTGGTTTTCCAGGCGCCGGTTTTCTTGGACGCGGCCGACGGCGGTGAGGCTCAATGCAATAGCTTTGGGGCTTACGGCTATTTGCAGCCAGTTGCCTCGGTCATACGCTGTTCTCTCGCAACGATACCCGGGTGTCGGTACGCCCGAGCAGTGTTGGCAGTCTTCAAATGAGGGGACCCGAAGCATGATCCATGAGACGGCCGCCCAGCGTGTGGCCCGTGTATTCGATACTCAGCGTGAGACTTTCCGCGCTCAGACACAGCCCTCGCTGGCCGAGCGAAAGGCCAGGCTACGTGCGCTGCGGACCCAGTTACAGCGTTATCAGGACGCCATAGTCGCCGCGATGAGCGCCGATTTCGGCCACCGTTCTGCGGTCGACACCAAGTTCCTGGATCTGATGGGCTGCATTCTGCATATCAACCATACCCTCAGGCATCTGCGTGGCTGGATGAAGCCGAGCCCACGCCGCACGGAGCTGCTGTTCAAAGGCAATCAATTGTCGGTGGAGTACCAGGCCAAGGGCGTGGTGGGCGTCATTTCGGCCTGGAATTTCCCGATTTACATCGCTGTCGCCGGGTTGGTCACTGCACTTGCTGCCGGCAATCGGGTGATGCTCAAGATGTCCGAGTTCAACCCGCACACCAACGATGTCCTGAAGCGCCTGCTGGCGGAGATATTCGACGAGCAGGAAGTGGCCCTGGTCGGCGGCGAGCTCGAAGACCCCGGTTTCTTTTCCTCGCTGCCGTTCGATCACATCATCTTCACCGGATCTCCCGGGGTAGGGCGGCTGGTGATGCGGGCCGCCGCGGCCAACCTGACGCCGGTGACCCTGGAACTGGGCGGCAAGTCACCCGCCGTGGTGCTGGCCGACTACGACCTGGCCGATGCCGCACGGCGTATCGTGCATGGCAAGGGCACCAACTGCGGGCAGATATGCATTGCGCCGGACTACGTTCTGCTGCCACGGCGTGACGTGGAAGGGTTTGTCGACGAGTTGCATGCCCAGTTCCAGGCGCTGTATGGCGCACGGCCGGCGCTTAACGATGACTACAGCTCGATCATCGACGAACGCCAGTTCCAGCGCCTGCAGGGGCTGCTTGACGATGCGCGGTCCAAGGGGGCCGAGGTCAGGGTGTGTGGCGAAATCGTCCCGGGCCGCAAGATGCCGCTGCACGTGCTGACCCGGGTGACGCCCGAGATGCGAGTGATGCAGGAGGAGATCTTCGGTCCGTTGCTGCCGGTGCTGGGCTATGACGACCTGGCCGAGGCCATTGCCCACATCAATGGCGGACAACGTCCCTTGGCGCTGTACATCTTCTCCACCGACAGGACGAACGTCGACCGGCTGCTCAGGCACACCCATTCCGGCGGGGTCACCATCAACGATTGGGGATGGCATGCCCTCAATCATGGAGCGCCGTTCGGCGGCGTAGGAAATTCCGGCATGGGCAACTACCACGCCGAGGAAGGGTTTCGCGAGCTCAGCCATGCGCGCACTGTGTTCAAACGGCGTACCTGGTTTCCCACCCACCTGTTCCATCCGCCCTATGGAGGCCGGCTTCAGAGCCTGGCGCTGAGGTTGTACCTGGGCAGGGCGGATTCGAATGTGAAGTCTTAAGGAAGATAGACATGACCCAGAGTGTGTTTGATTACGTGGTGGTTGGCGGCGGCTCGGGCGGCTGTCCGGTCGCGGCGCGACTGAGCGAGGATCCGCAGGTCAGCGTGTGCCTGCTCGAGGCCGGTGGCAGTGACAAGAAGCTTCTGGTCCAGGCGCCACCCGGCGTGGTGGTGATGCTGCGCGAAGGTTTCCATAACTGGTCGTTCGAGACCGTGCCACAGCCGGGACTCAACGGGCGCAAGGGCTATCAACCGCGTGGCAAGACCTTGGGCGGGTCCAGTTCGATCAATGGCATGGTCTATGTCCGCGGCCATCGCTGGGACTACGACCACTGGGACAGCCTTGGCAACCCCGGCTGGAGCTATGATGAAGTGCTGCCGTACTTCAAGAAGTCGGAGAACAACGAGCGCTTCGGCGAGAACGAGTTCCATGGTGCCGGAGGGCCGCTGAATGTCGCCGAGCTGAAGTCGCCGAGCCCGCTGTGCGAAGTCTTCATGAGCGCCGCCCAGGCGCAGGGCATTGCGCGCACTGACGATTACAACGGTCGCGAGCAGGACGGCTGTTTCCGTTATCAGGTTACCCAGAAGAATGGCGAGCGTTGCAGCGCGGCCAAAGGGTACCTGTGGCCTGTCCTGGGTCGTGACAATCTGCGGCTCTACCTCAACGCGCCCTTCCACAGCCTGATCTTCGAGGGTAAGCGCTGCGTGGGTGTTCGTTACCATGACGGCAAGCAGATCCAGGAAGTGCGCGCGCGCCGCGAGGTGATCCTCGCCGCCGGTGCCTTTGGCTCGCCACAGGCATTGATGCTGTCCGGTATCGGTCCGGCCGAAGAGTTGACCCGGCTGGGCATCCCGGTGCTGCTGGACCTGCCTGGCGTGGGGCAGAACCTGCAGGATCACATCGACTACACGGTGCCCTACAAGGTCAGCCACCCGGAAGGCTGCCTGGGCCTCACCCTCGGCTCCAGCGTCAAGCTGGCCGCCGCCGCGGTGGAGTGGGCAGGCAAGCGCAGTGGCATGCTGACCACCAACTTCGCCGAGGCCGGGGCCTTCCTGCGTTCCGATCCGGCGCTGAGCAAGCCCGACCTGCAAATGGTCTTCGTCACCGCCGTGGTTGACGACCATGGCCGCCACCTGCACTGGGGTTATGGCTACAGCTGCCATATCGAGGTGCTGCGTCCGAAAAGCAGCGGTCGCGTGACCCTGCGCAGTCGCGATCCGTTGGACGCGCCGGTCATCGACCCGCGCTTCTTCGATCGCCGCGAGGACATCGAGCTGTTGATCCAGGCCGCGAAGATCCAGGCCCGCATCCTCGAGTCCGAGCATTTCGCGCGTTTCGGGGCGCAACTCATCTACCCCGTCGACTGGAACGACGATCGACAGATCGAGCAGGACATCCGCAATCGCGCCGATACCCAGTACCACCCGGTCGGCACGTGCAAGATGGGGCCGGCCAGCGACCCGCTGGCCGTGGTCGACGAGCGTTTGCGCGTGCGTGGCGTCGAAGGCCTGCGCATTGCCGATGCCTCGATCATGCCGAGCATCACCGGCGGCAACACCAATGCGCCGACCATCATGATCGGCGAGAAGGCCGCCGACATGCTCAAGGAGGATGCGCGCCGCCAGTGAAGCATCCGGCGCTTCGAGGCTGGCGGGTCGCCGCGTCCGCGGCGCCCGGCCAGGCTTCCCACCCTCGGGCTTGCCCCCGTCTTCATTTTCGAGGGCTGAGCCGCCCTGGCCATGCCCTGCGCCTGCGGAGGAGGAAAGCGATACCGCGTCATGCGGTCTGAGCTGCCCGGAGCAGGGCCGGCCCGCTGTCTATGGGGCAGAGTCCTTCCGGTAACCCGATCGATGCCCCAAGTCACTAGAGGGCGTTGTGCCAAGCATGGAGTGTCACAATGGACAAGAATGATAAAGAACTCTCCCGGCAGGCTGCGAAGTACACCTTGAGCCTGAATCCAGCGTTCGGCCCCCGCGGTCGCGATTTGCTCGGCAGCGCCCGCATGGTCCTGCGACACGTGTTCAGGCAGCCGGCACACAGTGCTCGGCATATGGCCGCATTCGGCGTGGAGCTGACGAATATCCTGCTCGACCGCTCGGCGCTGAAGCCGGCGTCGGGTGACAAGCGCTTCGACGACCCGGCCTGGCAGAGCAATCCCCTCTACCGTCGTTGTATGCAAGCCTACCTGGCCTGGAGCCGGGAACTGAACGACTGGATCACCAGCAGCAATCTCGGCGAACAGGACGCCGCCCGTGGCCAGTTCGTCATCGATCTGTTGGCTGGGGCGCTGGCGCCGACCAACACCCCGGTCAACCCGGCAGCGCTCAAGCGCTTCTTCGATACCGGCGGCAAGAGCGTCCTGAAGGGGGCCACGCACCTGGTCAAGGACCTGATCGAGAACGGCGGCATGCCCAGTCAGGTGGACAAGACGGCTTTTGAAGTAGGGCGCAATCTGGGAACCACCGAAGGTGCGGTGGTGTTTCGCAATGAGTTGCTGGAGTTGATCCAGTATAAGCCCCGCACCGAACAGGTACTGCAGCGCCCCTTGCTGGTGGTGCCGCCACAGATCAACAAGTTCTACCTGTTCGATCTGACGCCGCAGAAGAGTCTGATCCGCTACCTCCTCGACAGTGGCATCCAGACCTTCGCCGTTAGTTGGCGCAACCCGGGCAAGGCTCAGCGCGAGTGGGGGCTGTCCAGCTATATCGAAGCGCTGAAAGAAGCCGTCGATGCGGTGCTTGCGATTACCGGCAGCGCCGACTTGAACACCTTCGGTGCCTGCTCCGGAGGTAGCACCATGTCGTCGCTGCTGGGCCACTACGCGGCTCTGGGCGAGAAGAAGGTGAATGCCTTCACCCTGGTGGTCAGCATGCTGGATATACGCCCCGATACCCAGGTCTCGCTGTTCGCCGATGAGACGACCCTGGAGGAGGCCAAGCGCCGCTCCCACCAGGCCGGCGTACTGGAGGGCCGCGAGCTGGCAAAAGTCTTCGCCTGGATGCGGCCCAATGACCTGATCTGGAACTACTGGATCAACAACTACCTGCTCGGCAATGAGCCCCCGGCGTTCGATATCCTCTACTGGAACAGTGACACCACCAACCTGCCGGCGGCACTGCACGGCGAATTCATCGAGATGTACCAGATCAATCCGTTGGCCCGTGCCGGCGCCCTGGAGGTCTGCGGTACACCGATAGACCTCAGGCAGGTCACCAGCGACTTCTACTGCATGGCCGGGCTCACCGACCACATCACGCCATGGGACACCTGCTACCGCTCGATGCACCTGTTCGGCGGCCAGGGCGAGTTCGTGCTCTCCAACAGCGGGCATATCCAGAGCATTCTCAACCCGCCGGACAACCCCAAGGCCCGCTTCATGACGAGCAGCAGCCTGCCTGAAGAGGCCCAGGCGTGGCTGGAGAGTTCCAGCGAGCACAGCGGGTCCTGGTGGGGCCACTGGCAGACCTGGTTGCATGCGCGCTCAGGCAAGGGCAAGAAGGCCCCCGGCAAGCTGGGCAACAAGGCTTACCCGGCTGCCGAAGCCTCCCCCGGCACTTATGTGCATGGGCGCTGAATCGAGCGCGGTCGGGCAGGGGGCCGGCGTTGTAGCCGGCCTCCGATCCCAAGTGCCAGCCCCATGGCCCAGCGGCCCGGAAGGATCCCTGGAGCATGTCGCGACCCTGTTGTCTGATGACGATCCGCTCATTACGCTGGCCGACATGCGATTGCTGGCCAGGCGGATTGCCAATTCGCAGTTGCACGTGATCGGTGATGGCCACTTGTTCCTGATTGCCAGGGCGTAGACCGTTGCTCCGATCATCTCCTCTTTTCTAACGCAGGAGCGCTGTCGCGCTAAAATGCATCGAGCGTGACATGTATCATTCATTGGTTCGTCAGCCTTATGAAGTGCCCTAATACCATTCTCATCCGCACCAAATGGTCTCCGCCACGCGTCGACCCACGGGCGTTGCAGCGTGAACGCCTGCTGGAACTGCTCGAGGCCGGGCGCGAGCGCAAACTGACCCTGATCCTGGGGCCGGCGGGCAGCGGCAAGAGCACGCTGAGCGCGCAATGGCGGCAGCGCCTGATCCGTGCCGGTCATGACGTCGCCTGGTTCAACCTGGGGCCCGACGACGACGCGTTATGGGCGGCCTACCTGGTCGCCAGCCTTGGGGCCGCGGGGCTGGCGGTCGGCGACGAGATGATCGGCCTGAGTGAGCGCACGGACCAGCGCTCGCTGGAGATTCTGCTGTCGCTGCTGATCAATGCCCTCTACGAGCATCCGCGTTCCATCTGCCTGTTCCTCGAGGATCTGCATTTCCTTACCGCGCAGCCGGCATTGACGATGATCCAGCGCCTGATCGAGCTGGCGCCGGACAACTTTCATCTGCTGATCACCACGCGCCAGCGCCCGGCGCTTGGCCTGCTGGCGATGGGTATCAAGGGGCAGTTGACCCAGATCGATTTCTCCGACTTGCGGTTGACGGCCGAGGAACAGTTCAGCCTGCTCGAACTCAATGGTCTCGACAGCCTGTCCCCGGAGCAGCAACAGCGCCTGTATGAGCTGACTGACGGCTGGGCCGCGGGCTTGCAGATAGGGGTCCTGTCTCTTCGGCACAGCGGTGATTTCGAGCACAACTTCCGCGCCAGCCGCGATACGAACATCGCGGTCGACGGGGTGGGCATCGATGCCTATCTCGATGATTGCATCAGCCGCGTGCTGTGCCCCGAGCAAATCGCCGCCATGGTGCAGGTTTCGACCTGCCGGCGATTCAACCGCGAGTTGTGTGTGGCCTTGACGGGCAACCCCGAGAGCGTCGCGGTGCTTGATATCCTGCTCGAGCAGAATCTCTTCCTGTTGCCGATCGACCTTGAGGGGCGTACCCAGTGGTTGCGTTTCCACCAGATGTTTTCCGGGTATCTGCAGCGGCGCCGCGATGAGCTGCCGCAGCGGGAGGTGAACCGGATCAACCGGGCCGCCAGCCAGTGGTTCGCCGATCAGGGCCTATATGTCGAAGCCATTCGCCACGCCCAGGCGGCCAATGATCTTGCCGGCAGCGTGCAACTGCTGGCGCGGGCGGCGCGGGGCTTGATCAGCGATGCGCATTTCGCGCAGTTGCTGCAATTGGCCGACGAGTTGCCGCGCGAGGCCTGGGGCAGCCAGATCGATCTGCTCCTGGTGGTCGGCTGGGCCGAGCTGACGTGCAATCGCATGGAACGTTTCAAGGTGACGCTTGGCGCGATCGAGGCACACCCTGACGCCGGCAGGCCGGAGATAGAGGTTGAATTGCGGTTGTTGCGTGGCATGTATCTGCTGCGGCGCGACGACACAGCGCACGCCCTGGCACTGCTCGAACCCTTGATAGCGCATCCGCCGAGCCAGCGCAGCTTTCATTTGCTGATGCTCTATACCCTGACCGGCATGGTGTTGCTCAAGGCCGGTCGCCCGGTGAGCGTGCGTGATCTGGTGTACAGCAAGCGGGGGTTGCTCAAGCAAGCGAAGGGCCCCAGGGCACGGCCTTTTTTTGATGCGCTGTGTGGCCTGAGTTTTTTTGTCCAGGGCGACATGAACCAGGCCCGGCGCGACCTCGAGGCCGCCATCGTGCAGATCACGCGCAACGTTTCGTTGGCACAGGATGCCGCCATCCTCATCAAGTCCACCCTGGCCTTGACCTGTTACCACCTGGACAGCCTTGAAGCCGCCGAGGGTTACGTCGAGCAATGCTTCGAAGTCGCTGAAGTCCTGGGAACGGCGGACTGTGTGCTCTTTGCTCACCTTGCCCAGGCGCATTTGCAATGTGCCGCGGGGAGGGTGGAGGCGGCTCATGGGACGCTTGAGCGACTCGGCGAGATCGCTGAAAACATTGGGCTGGACCGCCTTCAGGCGTGGCGTTTTGCGGAGCAGATACGCATTGCCTGCCATCAGCCGGATCTGCCGCGGGCCCGCGAGGCTTTCCGGCGGCTGAGCGTCCTGGCCATGCCCTATCTGGACAAGCGCGGTTGCGCCTGGGCCGAGATTCCCCTGGCCCGTGCCCTGGCGCAAACCGCGTTGGCCCTGGCTGAAGGTGATTACCGGTGTGCGTCGGAGGTGGGGGAGAACTGGGCGCTCATCTGTCAGGAGTGTGGGCAATTACAACCGGCTACGGTATTGCGGATCCGGGCCGCTATCGCGAGAACGCTCCTGAACGAGCCGGATGAGGCGCAGCGCCATGTGTCGGTGGCGCTGCGCAGCGCTTGTGAATATGGAATGTTTCGGGTTTTCCTGGATGAAGGGGCGCCAGGGCTGAGCCTGCTGCAATCGCTGCCGGACAAGGTGCTGACCCCGTTGGAGCGCGATTACATAAGGCATTGCCTGATGCGTGCCGCCGACTCGCAGAGCGTTTCCGGCGAGCTGGACGAGGGCGGCCGGGCGCGCCCGGGGGCAAGCGATATTCTCTCGCCGCGAGAGCTCGAGGTTGTCGGGCATCTGGCCCGTGGGCTGTCGACCAAGAGCATCGCCAGGGTCCTGGACCTGTCGCCCGGGACCATCAAGTGGCACCTGAAGAATATCTTCGGCAAGCTCGGCGCCTTCTCGCGCGAGGACGCGGTGAGCAAGGCGCGGCAAGCCGGATTGGTCGATTAGCGCGAGAGGTCGTCGCCCAGGGAGACTGCTCCGAACCGCTGGCGCGGTGAGCTGCGCACCCCTCCCGAAATGGGAGGGTTGCCAGGGGTGGTCTTGCGATAGGGTGCTGAAGAACGGCGTAGGCGAAACCGTGCCCGCCTGGACCTTTTCGGGAGCCACCTTTTGAGTATTCCACGTACCCTGTTCAGCGAAGAGCACCTGCAGTTCAAAGAATCCGTACAGCGTTTCATCGAGCAGGAGGTCTTGCCTCACTACGAGCATTACGAAGAGCAAGGCTTTATTGACCGCGAGATCTGGAAGAAAGCTGGCGCGGCAGGTTTCCTCTGCTCGAGCATTCCCGGGGAATATGGCGGCGTTGGTGCCGACAAGCTCTACAGTGTGGTCCTGTTCGAGGAGTGCATGCGTCTCGGGGTGGCCAACCTCATGGGGCTCAACCTGCACTCGGAGATCGTTGCCCCCTACATCCTGCACAATGGCAGCGAATACCTGAAACAGGCCTACCTGCCCAAGATGGCTAGCGGCGAGATGATCGGCGCCATTGCGATGACCGAGGCGGGTGCCGGCTCTGATCTGCAGGGCGTGCGTACCACTGCCGTGCGCGATGGCGACCACTATGTGATCAACGGATCCAAGACCTTCATTACCAACGCCATGCATTGCGACCTGGTGATAGTCGTCGCCAAGACCGATCCCTCGGCAGGGGCAAAGGGCATCAGCCTGTTCATCGTCGATAGCGCGATGCCCGGCTTCAGCAAGGGCAAGCGCCTGAAGAAAGTAGGCTTGAAGGCGCAGGACACCGGCGAGCTGTTTTTCGACAATGTCCGTGTGCCGGTGCATAACCTGCTCGGCGTGGAAGGTGGCGGGTTTGCCGCGTTGATGCAGGAACTGCCCTGGGAGCGCCTGCAGATAGCCATCAGCGCCGCGGCAATGGCGGAGACGGCGCTGGAGTGGACCACGGGTTACTGCCGTGAGCGCAAGGCATTCGGCAAGGAGATTCTCGACTTCCAGGTCACTCGTCACAAGCTTGCCCAGATCAAGACCGAAGTGCAGATCGGCCGGGTCTTCATCGACCGCTGTATCGAGCTTTCTCTCCAGGGACAGCTGGATGCGGCGACCGCCTCAATGGCCAAGTACTGGCTCAGCGAACTGCAATGCCGGGTGATCGACGATTGCGTCCAACTGCACGGCGGCTACGGCTACATGTGGGAATACCCCATCACCCGGGCCTGGGCCGATTCGCGGGTGACCCGGATCTACGGTGGCACGACCGAGATCATGAAAGAGCTGATCGCTCGCACGCTGTAAGAAACCTCATGCATCAAGGCGGCAAGCGCCAGGCGCTGCCGTCTCCTGCCGAAAAGGCAAGGACAACAATAATAGCTGTAACCCAGGAGATACCATGTACTTCACTCAGCCCCTGCACCGTAACCTCCAGCGTGCGCCCACGCGCCTGATGACGATCTGCGGCGATCGCAGGTGCAGCCTGCAGCAATTTGTCGAGCGTGTGGCGAGGTTGGCCGGGGCGCTGCGTGAGCTGGGTGTCAAGCGCGACGATTGTGTCGCCATGCTGGGGTTGAACTCCGACCGCTACCTCGAATACTGCTTCGCCGTACCTTGGGCCGACGCCGTCCTCAATCTCTGCAATACACGCTGGAGCGCGGAAGAGAACGCCTATGCATTGAATGACTCGCAAACCTCGATCTTGTTCGTCGACGAGACGTTCAAGGATGTGGCCTTGCAGATGCGCGATCAGGTCGCTTCCCTGCGTCACCTTATCTACGTCGGCGAGGGTGCCACACCGGACGGGATGCATGGCTACGAAGCACTACTGGCCCAGGCGTCGCCCGTCGAGGATGCGTGTCGCGGGGGCGATGCGTTGCTCGGTGTGTTCTATACCGGCGGCACCACGGGGTTCCCCAAGGGCGTGATGATCAGCCACAGGGCTTTCTGGAGCAGCCAGCTTGCTCTGGATGCCGAAGGGTTGGTGCCGCCGGAGGCGATCATGTTGCGCGCGGCGCCGATGTTTCATCTCGCCGACATGTCTACCGGTTATGTCGGCGTGCTCGAAGGCGTGACCCATGTGATTCTGCCCGCTTTCCTGCCGGACGAAGCGATGATGGCGATCCAGCGCCACGGTATCCAGGTGGCCATGCTGGTGCCGACAATGATCCAGTTGCTGATCAACCACCCCGAGGTGGGCAACTATGACCTTTCCTCGCTCCAGCACCTGGTGTACGGCGCTTCGCCGATTCAAGAGCAGACCCTGTGGGGGCTGCAGTCTTTATTGCCGCAACTGCAACTGTTCCAGGCTTATGGCCAGACCGAGATGGGCCCGATCGTTTCGGTGCTAGGTCCGGCCCAGCATACGGCGGCGGCCGCTGCCGCGGGCATGCTGCGTTCCTGCGGTCGTGCCACCCGGGCGGTGGAAGTCCGGATTGTCGATGGCGATGGTCGCGAGGTGCCGCGTGGCAGCGTCGGCGAGGTGGTGGTACGGGGTCCGAACATGATGAGTGGTTACCTGAACAACCCCGGCCAGACCCAGGCAGCCCTGCCGGGCGATGGCTGGCTACGCACCGGCGACGGGGCCAGGATGGACGAAGAGGGCTATATCTTCATTGTCGATCGCTTGAAGGACATGATCGTCACCGGGGGCGAAAACGTCTTTTCGGCTGAAGTCGAGAATGCCCTGAGCAGCCATCCGGATGTCGCCATGTGTGCAGTGGTCGGGATTCCCAGTACGCAGTGGGGCGAGGCGGTGCATGCGGTGGTCGTGCTCAAGCCCGGGAGCGCGCCAGACGCCGAGGCGCTGATCGCGCATTGCAAGCAGCGGATCGCCAGCTACAAGGCTCCCAAGAGAGTGGAATTCCGTACAGCGCTACCGCTTTCCGGGGCGGGCAAGGTGCTCAAGAACGAACTGCGTGAACCGTTCTGGCGGGACAGCTCCAGGCATGTCGGTTGAGCATGGGCAGGATCATTGATAGGCGGCCTTCGCCAGCGTTCGAGTCCTTGGGTGGCGATAGTCGCCTGGGGGCTGGCACGGACAACACGAGACTCACCCTGTCTGCATTGGAAGGCCCTGCCTGTCTGCATGACGGCGGCGTGGTGTTCGGTGGTACGCCGCGGGCGCAGTGGGCGCAATGGTTCAAGCCCGACAGCGACAACCTGATCGAGCTGGCCGGTCGGGTCCTGCTCGTTCAGGGGCGCGGGAAGAACACGCTGGTGGTCGCCGGCAGCGAGGCCCTGCTGGCACCTCCGCCTTTGATGGGGCATGGCCAGGAGCGTGTCCCTCGGGGACTGCTCGGCAGTCTGGCGCAGGCGGGGCTTGGCGAGGAGGATATCCACGCGGTCGTGCTTGCCCATTTACGCGTCGGGCCTTCAGCGCAACGGCTGGCGACGGCCCAGCAGGGGAGTGTGCCGCGGATCCTTTTCCCCAGGGCCCGTTACATCGTTTGCAAGCGGCAATGGCGTCGGGCGCGCCATCCGCATCCCGGGGACAGGGCCTCATTTCTTCCGCAGGTTCTGGCGCAGCTCGAATCCAGCAACCGCCTGGATCTGCTTGACGACGCTACCAGCGACTTCCTCGGCAGCGATTGGTGCTTCCACTTCAGCGATGGCTACACGCCAGGGCAACTGCATCCGGAAATCGCCATGCCGGGCGGCCCGGTCCTGTTCGCCGGGGACCTGGTTCCTGCGCGTCATTGGCTGCAACTGCCGCTCACCACGGGGTATGACCGTAACCCGGAACTGCTGATCGAAGAGAAGGAACGGTTGCTGGATTACGCGGTGGCCAAAGGTTGCCGGTTGTTTTTTGCCCATGACCCGCAGATTGCCTGCGCCAGCGTAATGCGGGACAGGCAATCGCAGTATGTTCTCCATGGTTGCTCGCCGTCCTTGAGCGGGATCGCCAGGTGATACCCAGGGGCGGTACCGGCCGGTCTGTCCGGTTGCCGACAGTACAGGCCGGCCGACGGGTGTCGGCCTGTGCATAGCACAGCTTTTCTCGGACCCTGAGCTGCCTGCGGCCTTGGCCGTCGGCTGGCATCATGTCAGGCGCTTGTGCGCCGACGCCGCTGGGGCCTGTTCTTGATTTCGCTATCCCTTCACACCTATCCCCCCCCCTCCCATTTCGGGAGGGGTAACGGCTATGCGCTCGCTGTTTACTGGAGGGGCCAGTTTCTAGCGGTCGAGCGGTTGAAGAGGGAGATTTTTCTAGGGATTCCAAGACGCCAGGAGTTGGTGGGTTTACCCATAGAGTCGGGATTATTCAGGAATGTGAGCAATGATAAGAATAAATACGCCACAAACAGACGTTATCCGGCACACGCTTGGTCAGGCGGTCGTGCTGGGGATTCTTGGCACGGGTGCCGGTCAGGCGCAGGCCTTCAATTTTGATACCGATAGCGGCTGGTCGGGGAGTCTCGATACCACGCTTTCAATCGGGAGCAGTTGGCGGGCCGAAGGGCGCGACAACGGGTTGTACAGCCAGCTCGACGGTCAGGTGATCGGCAAGACCGACGGTCTTGGCGGCTCCAATACGGACGGCGGCAACCTCAATTACGATCGGGGCGATCGTTTCTCCACCATCGGCAAGTTCCTCACTGAACTGAGCATGCACAACGGCGACCTGGGCGGCATGGTTCGCGTCAAGGGTTGGTATGACCAGGCCCTGGAAGACGAAGACGTGCATTTCGGCAACCAGGCCAACGGCTACCAGAAGAAGCCACTGTCCGACGACGGTTTCGAGGACCTGCAGAAGAACAAGGGCATCTACTTGCTCGACGCCTATGTCTACGACACCTATTACGTGGACGAGCGGCCGTTGCAGCTGCGCCTGGGACGTCAGGTGCTGAACTGGGGCGAGAGCGTTTTCGTCCAGGGCCTGAACCAGATCAACCCGATCGACGTGCCTTCGCTGCGCCGCCCAGGCACCGAGGTCAAGGAAGCGTTATTGCCGGTGGGGATGATCTCCGGCAGCTTCGGCATCAGCGACGGGCTGTCGCTGGAGGCCTTCTATCAGTTCAAGTGGGAGCCCACGGTCGTCGAGGGTTGCGGCAATTACTGGTCGACCACCGAAACCATCATTTCGACCCATCCGGGCGGTTGCACCATGGCGACCTCGCTGCCCAGCGTCAACAACCCGACCGGTTTCACCAATGGCCTGAATGTTCCACTGAGCAGCGGCAAGGATGCCCGGGATTCGGGGCAATGGGGCGTGGCCCTGCACTATCTGGTCGAGTCGATCGATACCGAGATCGGCGCCTATGCGATGACGATCCACTCGCGCACACCGATCATTTCCGCCCAGAGCGGCGACTGGGGGCGGATCCCCGCAGGGGCACGGCCACCCTTCCTGAACCCGGTGGAAGTCCATGAAAACCTGCCGCTCGGCGCGACCTCGACCACGGCCTTCTGGGAGTACCCGGAGGACATCCACCTGTACGGCCTCAGCGCGGCCACCACCCTGGCCAGTTGGTCGGTCGGGGCGGAGCTGAGCTACTCGCCCAATACACCAGTGCAGCGCAACGGTAACGACTTGCTCAGCGCTGCTGTCCAGGGGGTGGGGCCGCAAGGCGAGCAGGCGCGTGCGGCGGGCCCGGATGCCTATATCCGCGGTTATGACCGTTTCGAGAAAACCCAGCTGCAGATCAACGGCGTCAACCTGTTCCCCAATGTGCTGGGCGCCTCGAACCTGCAGGTGGTGGCCGAGGTCGCCTTCCAGTGGAACGACATCCCTCAGGGTGACGACGACATCCGCTATGGCCGCGGCTTCATCTTCGGACCGGGCTCGTCGGCCAGCTATGGCGGCAACCTCTGCGGTACGCCGGTCAACCGGCAACCCGACGGCTGCAAGGACGACGGTTACATCACCGATTTCGCCTGGGGCTACCGTGTGCGCGGGCAATTGGAATACCCGGACCTGCTGGGCGTTGGGGTCAGTACCTATCCGAGTCTGTTCCTGGGGCAGGACGTGGAAGGGGTTTCGATGGACGGCCAGTTCAACGAAGGCCGCTTTACCGTTGGCGCCGGGGTGCGTTTCGACTACCTGAAGGCCCACAGCCTGGAGTTCAACTATGTGACGTTCAACAACGACGCCAAGTATGACCCATTGCGCGATCGGGACTACTACTCGATGAATTACAGCTACAAGTTCTGATGAGGAACAAGGCATGAAAACAATAAAGACTTGCCGCATTCCGCGGACCCTGGCGATTGCCGTCGCGCTGCTGGTCGGGGGCAACGATGCCTTCGCCAAATTGACCGAAGCCGAGGCGGCCCGCCTTGGCAACGACCTGACCCCGGTGGGGGCCGAGAAGGCCGGTAATGCCGATGGCAGCATTCCGGCCTGGCAGGGCGGCCTGACGTCGCCTCCCGCGGGCTGGAAGCCGGAGCAGGGGTATATCGATCCGTTTGCGCAGGACAAGCCGCAGTTTACGATCACCGCGGCCAATGCCGACCAGTACAAGGACAAGCTGACGCCCGGCACCCTGGCATTGCTGAAGAAGTACGACAACTTCAAGATGCCGATCTACCAGACCCGACGTACCGCGGCATTGCCTGCCGAAGTCACGGCCAAAGCCAAGGCGCAGTCCACCCAGGTCGAGTTGCAGGGCTTCGGCCTGAGCAACCTCAATGGCTCGAACATTCCCTTCCCGATTCCGAAGAATGGCCAGGAGGCGATCTGGAACCATCTGGTGCGCTACCTGGGCGGCGGCTTCGATCGTACCTATCACTGGTTCCCGGTGCGCAGCGGCGGCGAGTTCTACAAGGTGGGTTTCCGCGAGAATCGGGTGTTCGACCAGAACATGGACCGCAGCGTGGACAACCATCTGTTCTCCTTCCTGGGCTACTTCCTGGAACCGGCCACGTTGCAAGGTACGGTGTATCTGGTGCGCGAGCCGGTAGACCAGGTCAAGGAGGCGCGTTCGGCATGGATCTACAACGCCGGCGCACGCCGTGTGCGCCGCGCCCCGGACCTGGCCTACGACAACATCAGCGACGGCACCGAGAGCATGCGGGTGACCGATCAGTACGACGGCTATAACGGCGCCCCCGACCGCTATGACTGGAAGCTGATCGGCAAGCGGGAAATCTATGTTCCGTACAACAATTACAAGTTGTCCGACAAGTCGCTGAAGTACGAAAACATCCTGCAAAAAGGCACCGTCAACGCTGACCTGATGCGCTATGAACTGCACCGTACCTGGGTTGTGGAAGGCACCCTCAAGGCCGGGCAGAAGCATATCTACGGCAAGCGCGTGATGTACCTCGACGAGGACAGCTGGACCTTGCTGATCGAAGACGCCTATGACACCCGTGGCCAGCTGTGGCGTATCGGTGTGCATCCGCTGATCCAGTTCTACGACGTCGGCGTGCCTTGGTACCGCGCCAATATCTGGCACGACCTGAGCAACGGCAACTACATGGCGTCGGGTCTGGACAACGAGGTCAAGCAGCCCTGGAAGTTCGGCATCAAGGGACGCCAGGCCGAGTTCCAACCCGATGCCCTGCGTCGCGCTGGCCACTGAGCCCTCATGCAGCCTCAAGGCGACCCGGTAGCGGGTCGTCTATTCCCAATAATAAGAGAGGAGCGGCCAATGGCTATTTTTGCAAAGCCCATTCGCGGGTTGCTGTGGGCAGTCTTTATCGCTGCATCCGCCGTACGTGCCGAGACGCCTGGCTTGCCCCAGGCATCGATCGATCCGGGGCGGATCATCCTGCTGGATATCCAGCGCGTCGGCAGCCAGTTGTTCAGCGCGGGCGAGCGCGGATGGATCCTGCGCTCGACGGACGACGGTGGGCATTGGCAGGCCATTCGCACCCCGGCCGATCGTACGCTGACAGGGCTGGCTTTCGCCGACGAGCGCCTGGGCATTGCCGTCGGGCATGGCGCGACGCTGCTGCGTACCACCGACGGCGGCCAGCAATGGACGGCGATCCCGGTGGAGGATATTGGTCATGATTCGCTGCTCGGCGTGACCCACCTGGGCGGCCAGCATTTCGTCGCCTATGGCGCATTCGGCCACTACCTGGAGTCCTTGGACGGCGGCTCGAGCTGGAGCAGGAAAACGGTACTGAACGAGGACTTCGATCGGCACATTGCCAAGGTACTCAAGGCGGGGCCCGACCTGTTCCTGTTCGGCGAGTCCGGCACCCTGTTGCGTTCGCGTGACCTGGGGCAGAACTGGGAAGCCTTGCAATCGCCCTACGAGGGCTCTTTTTTCGGCGGGCTGCAGACTCCCAGCGGGGCGCTGCTGGCCTTCGGCATGCGCGGCAACCTGTATCGCTCGAGCGATCAGGGGCAAAGCTGGCAGTTGATCCCCCTGTCGGTCAAGGTCGCCGTCCAAGGCGGCCAGGTCTTGTCCGACGGGCGTATTGCCCTGGTCGGCAATGCCGGATTGCTGGCGCTCAGCCAGGACGATGGCCGCAGTTTTTCCCTGAGCAAAGCCGCCCATGGCGGGCTCTCCCAGATCGTTGCGGTGGCCGACGGCGCTCTGGCCGTGGGCGAGACCGGCGTCCAGCACCTGAGCTTGACGAAAGTGACAGCCAATTGAGGTTTCTATGAGCAAATACCACGACAGCCGGGGGCTCGAACCTGTGGCCAACGATCAGGTGCTCGACCGCCACAACTTTTCCCAGGGTCTGGTCGGTCGGGTGTCCTACTGGATTTTTCACGTGCGTCGGCCGCTGCTGATTTTTTTCATCCTGCTGACGCTTTTGTTTGGCCTTACCGCCACACAGCTGCGGGTGGAGTCGGGCTTTTCCAAGATGATCCCGCTGCAGCATGAATACATGCAGTCCTTCTTCAAGTACCAGACGGATTTCGGCGGCGCCAACAAAGTGCTGCTGGCGTTGAAGAACGAAAAGGGCGAGATCTTCGACCCGAGGTTCATGGACAGCCTGCGCCAGGTCACCGAAGAAGTGTTCTACATCAAGGGCGTCGAGCGCAGCTCGGTCACTTCGCTGTTTACCGCCAACGTACGTTACAACGAGGTGGTGGAGGACGGCTTTCGGGGCGGCAATATTGTCGCCGCCGACTTCACCGGCACCCCCGAGCAACTCCAGGCCGTGCGTGACAATGTGCTTAAGTCGGACTGGGTCGGGCGTATCGTCGCCAATGACTTGAGCGCGGCGATGGTGGTGGCGAACCTGCAGGAGGTGGACCCAGACACCGGTGCACGCCTCGACCTGCAGGGTGTGAGCAGGGCGCTCGAGGCGATCCGCGCCAAGCACGAGAAAGAGGGCATCAGCGTGCATATCATTGGTTTCGCCAAGTCGACCGGGGATATCGCTGACGGTGCCGCGGGGGTGTTGCTGTTCTTCGCCGTGGCCTTCGTGATCACCGCGCTGCTGCTCTACTGGTATTGCGGGTCGCGCATGCTGACGTGCTGGGCGTTGATATGCGCCATGGTGCCGGTGGTCTGGCTGCTGGGGCTGCTGCCGCTGCTGGGCCTGGCGCTCGATCCGATGTCGATTCTGGTGCCGTTCCTGATTTTCTCCATCGGCGTCTCCCATGCGGTGCAGATGACCAATGCCTGGAAACTGGAAACCCTGCGTGGCCACGACAGCATTACCGCCTCGCGCAACTGTTTCCAGAAGCTCTTCATCCCGGGGGCCATGGCGCTGCTGGCCAATGCCCTGGGTTTTCTGGTGATTGCGTTCGTGCAGATCGAGATGGTCCGCGAGCTGGCGATCACCGCCACCCTGGGGGTCAGCCTGATGATCCTCACCAACAAACTGCTGCTGCCGATCCTGCTGTCTTACATGGGGTTCTCGGCCAAGGAAGCCGAACGTTTGCGGGGTAAGGAAACCGCCGGCAACCGGCTGTGGGAGCGAATTGGCGTGCTGGCCACCCGCAAAGGCAGCATACCGGTCATCCTGATCGCGCTGGCGCTGCTCGGCGTCGGCCTCTGGCAGGCCGGCAAGTTGAAGGTTGGCGATACCGGGCAGGGCGTTCCGGAGCTGCGCGCCGACTCGCGTTACAACCAGGACGTGGCCATGATCACCCGCAGTTTCGCCATCGGTGTCGATCTGTTGCAGGTGGTGGTAGAAGCCAGCGGCAACGAGTCGCCCTGTGTCGACCGGCATATTCTGGGCAAGGTCGAAGAGTTCGAGTTCGACATGAAACAGACCCCGGGTATCGGTACGGTGCGTGGGCTGGCCGGTTATGTCGGGCAGATCACCCAGGGTTATGCCGAAACCTTCATCAAGTGGCGGACCATTCCCGAGGAGCGCGCGCAAATCGCCCAGGGCGTGGGTTTCGCCACGCGTCTTGGCAACGAATTGATGAACTCCACCTGCACCGCCATGCCGATCTCGCTATACACCGAGGATCACCAGGCTTCGACCATCGACCGCATCATCGAGCGGATCAAGGCGTTTAAGGCCACCCACGACGGCAGTGAGCTGCGCTTTCAATTGGCCAGCGGCAATGTCGGGGTCATGGCCGCGACTAACGAGGCGGTCGCGGCGGCGGACAAATGGGTCAACCTCGCGCTGTTCGGTTCGGTGACCTTGCTCTGCCTGCTGAGTTTTCGTTCGCTGCGCATCACCCTGTGCATCATCCTGCCGCTGGCGCTGGTCACGGTGCTGTGCAACGGCCTGATGGCGTTGCTGGGCATCGGCCTCAAAGTCAACACCTTGCCTGTGGTGGCGCTGGGGGTGGGGGTCGGCGTGGATTACGGCATTTACTTGTTCGAGCGGATCAAGCACGAGATGCACTCACGTCATCTGGACCTGCGCTCAGCGTTTGTCGAAGCGCTCAAGCAGCGAGGGACGGCTTCGCTGTTCACCGCAGTGACCATGACGGTGTCCGTGTCCACCTGGGTGTTTTCCATCCTCAAGTTCCAGGCCGACATGGGGGTGCTGCTGGCGTTCATGTTCCTGGTCAATGTCTGGGGCGCCATCCTGCTGTTACCGGCCCTGGCGGCCTGGCTGGTGCGGCCGGTGCCCGCCGTCAGGCAATAGGCGGGCATGCCGCAATCACCGCTGGATGAACCTCTTGGCGGCCTTCGGGCCGCCTTTTTTGTTCTGGCTCGCTTCGGCCGAAATGGCCTCGCTGGGGGGACAGGCACTGGGCAAGAGGTGCCGCAACTCAACTGGCCTTTCTGTTCTGACGTACCGGAAGCTCGACGCGGAAGGTGGTGCCGACACCGACCTCGCTGCGCACCGAGATGTCGCCGCGGTGTTTCTTGACGATGCCGTAGGACAGCGACAGCCCCAGCCCCGTGCCCTGGCCCACGGGTTTGGTGGTGAAAAACGGGTCGAAGATTTTCTGCAGGCTGTCCGGCGGGATGCCCGAGCCATTGTCGGCCACTTCGATCCACACGTTCTCGCCCTCGACGCCGTTGCGCAGGGTGATGGTGCCCCGTTCGTTGCCCATGGCCTGGGCGGCGTTGACGATCAGGTTCATCACCACCTGGTTGATCTGCGAAGGCAGGCACTCGACCTCCGGCAGCTCGGCGTACTCCTTGATCACGTCGGCCTTGTACTTGATCTCGGCGGCGACGATGTTCAGGGTCGAGTCGATGCCCTGTTGCAGGTTCGCCCATTGCCATTCCTGGGTCGAATCGACCCGGGAAAAGTCCTTGAGGTCCTTGACGATCTGGCTGACCCGGCCGATGCCGTCCTTGGACTCCTTGATCAGCAGCGGAATGTCCTCGAGGAGGAAATCCAGCTCGATATCCGTGCGCAACTGTTTCAGCCGATCGCGCAGTTCGCTGGCGCCGATCCCGGTTTCGGCATTGCCGTAAGCCTCGAGCATCTCCTGCAGGCGCTTGAAGTAGTTGTCCAGGGCGCCGAGGTTGGAGGAAATGAAGCCGACCGGGTTGTTGATCTCATGGGCTACCCCGGCGGCCAGCTGGCCCAGGGAGGCGAGCTTTTCCGATTGCACCAGTTGGCTTTCCAGCAGCTTGCGCTCGTCGATTTCCCGTCGCAGCGCGGCGCTGGCCTGCTTGAACGCCAGGGTACGTTGCTCCACCCGTTCTTCCAGCTCGCTCATCTGCAGCTGCGCGCGCATGGTCATTTCCCATTTGGTGGTGAGGGTGTTGGCCATCTGCTGGACTTCGATATTGTCGAAGGGCTTTTTCAGGATCAGCAGCCGGTCGTGGCCGTTCAGGCGATCGAGCAACTCGTCCCAGGAATAGTCGGAGTAGGCGGTGCACACCACCACTTGCAGCAGTGGGTCGTGCTTCCACAACTCTTCGATGGTTTGCGCGCCGTCCCAGCCATCGGGCATGCGCATGTCGACGAAGGCCAGGGCATAGGGTTGGCCCTTGCCCGCCGCTTCCAGCAGTTTGCCCAGGCCTTCCTGGCCACCGTAGGCCGAATCCAGTTCGAACACTGTGGCGGCGGTTTTTGGCGCGCTGCCGAACAGCGCGCTTTCCATCGCATCGAGGTCGGCGCTGTCGCCGGTCTTGGGCGTAAGGATCTTGCGGAAGTCGTCGTGGATCGCCGGGGTGTCGTCAATCAGCAGGATGCGCCGGTTTATCGGGTTGTTCATGCCTCAACCTCGGCGGTGATCAGGGGGATCTGCAGGACGAACAGCGCGCCTTTGCCCGGGCCGTCGCTGTGGGCAGTCAGGTGGCCATTCATCTCGATGGCCGCCAGGGCGCAACTGTGCAGGCCGAACCCATGGCCTTCCTTGCGGGTGGTGAAGCCGTGGGCAAAGATGCGGGTCATGTTTTCCGGAGCGATGCCTTCGCCTTCGTCGCGCACGCTGATCTGCAAGGTCTCGCCGTCGACCACCGCTGCCGCCAGGGTCATGTTACGCGTCTGGTTGGACAGGTCGGACATGGCGTACTTGGCGTTGCTGATCAGGTTGATCAGGATCAGCAGCAGGCGGTGCTTGTCGCCCATGATCAGTGGTACGTCGGCGTATTCCTTGCGCACGGTCACATGATGGCGGGTGAGGGCGCCGGAGTTCATGCGCAGCGCGTCTTCGAGCAGTTCGCTGACCGACAGCGGTTCCAGCAGGCTGCTGGCACCCGCATAGGATTGCTGGGTAGCGACGATGTCCTTGATGTGATCGACGCTTTTGCTCAGTTGGCTCAGCTCCTCGGTCATGCCTTGCTGTTCCAGGTCGATGGCCTCGACCAGCTGGTTCAGGTAGCCGGGTAGCAATTTGCCCTTTTCGTCCTCGGTGAGATAGCTGCCCAGGTCCTGCTTGTGTTGGTTGATCAACTGCATCGCCTTGCCCAGCCCCTGGGCCTTGCTGTTGCGCAGCTTGCGGCTGACCAGGTCGGCGGAGATGTTCACGCTGTTGAGCACGTTACCGACGTTGTGCAGGACATTGGTGGCGATTTCCGCCATGCCGGCCTGGCGGGCGGTGTCGAGCAGTTCGCTCTGGGTGTCCTTGAGCTGGCGCGTGCGCTCTTCGACCCGTTGTTCGAGTTCGTCGTTGGCGGCCACCAGGGCGCGGTTCATCTGGTTGATCTCGGCAAAACTGCGGATCAGGCGAATGCCCAGCCAGATCAACAGCAGTACCAGCAGCGCGGAAAACAGCAGCAGGTAGAAATGGTATCGCTGGTCGACGGCCTCGGCCTGTTGCTGGTCGCGGTTGAGCAGGACGGTGATGTCGTCCAGGCGCTCGTCGACCGGCACCACTTCGATTTCCTCCAGCAGGCGGTTGACCTTGGGTTGCTCGCGCAGGATCAGCTCGACGTGGTTGCTGAGGGTATCGATCAGGCCATGGAAGTCCGTGGGCAAGCGCTCCTTGTTGACCGTCAGCTTGTTCAGGCCTACCAGGATGTCCGCGGCCCTGTCGTCGGAGGTGACCTGGGCGAACTCCAGGCTGCTGAGCAACAGGTCGTAGGTATCGGTGGCGATGTTCTGCAGTTGCAGTTTGTCCGCGTCGTGCAGTTGGGCGAGCTCCTGCTGGATATCGTCCTCGGCGGTCGGCAGAAAGGCCAGGGAGTTGCGCAGCACAGAGTTGTGCGACTTGAACTGTTCCACCAGCCGGGTCTTTTCCTTTATCGCGTTCAGGTAGCCGTCATGGGCATTGCGCCACAGCGGCGAATCGTTGCGCTGGTTCTGCGCCTCCATCGAGTCGAATTTCTGCCACAGGCGCATCATCTCGCCCAGGGGTGAAACCAGCGGATCGTAGTTATGGGTGATGGCCACCCTGGCCTTGAGTATTTCGTTTTCCCACAGCGAGTCCTGCTGCTTGATCTGGCGGATCAGGTCGCGCGATTCGGTGTAGGTCACGGTCTGGTCGGACCTGGACTTGAGGTAGAGAAACAGCAGGATCGAAGCCATCAATACCGCCAGGGCGGCCAGCAACAGGATGCTTACGCGACGGGATACTTTCATAAGGGTTTGCCTTCCCATTCGCCGGTCAGGGTCTTGAGGAATTTGACGATCAGGCGTTTGTCTTCCTCGGACGGCGTACGTCCCAGCTGGTACTTGAACATCACCGCCACGGCGCCTTCGAGGGTGGCTTGCGAACCGTCGTGGAAGTACGGCGCCGTGACCGCGACGTTACGCAGGCTCGGCACCTTGAACACATTGCGGTCGTCTTCTTCGCCCGTGACGTTGAAGCGCCCCAGGTCGGCTTCGGTAGGGTTGCCCCGGGCCGCGAAGTAGTCGCCGAGCACGCCGAACTTCTGGAACATGTTGCCGCCGATATTCACCCCCTGGTGACAGGCGATGCAGCCGTATTCCTGGAAGCGCTGGTAGCCGTACTTTTCCTCGATGTCGAGGATCTCGGTGTTGCCCGCCAGATATCGGTCGAAGCGCGAGTTGGCGCTGAGCAGGGTGCGTTCGTAATCGGCCAGGGCGCCCTGGATGTTGGCCTGGGACACACCACCGGGGTAGGTATCGGCGAAGGCGGTGCGATAGGCCGGGTCGTCGGCGATGCGCTGTACCACGACTTTCCAGTCGCTGCCCATTTCGCTGGGGCTCTGCACCACGATGTGCACCTGGTCTTCCAGGGTTTCGGCCCGACCATCCCAGAACTGGTGGAAGTTCAGGCTGGCGTTGAACACGCTCGGGGTGTTGACCCCCACGGGCTTGCCATCGAAACCCAGGGAGTGCGGAACGGTATCGGCACCGCCTCGATCAAGGCGATGACAACTGGCGCACGACAGGCTGTTGTTCACCGACAGGCGCGGGTCGTTGAACAAGCGTCGTCCCAGTTCGACCCGCTTGCTGTCCAGCGCCGGTGCTGCGGGGAGGGGTTTGAGCGGTCCTTCCAATGGCGCGGCCTCGGCGCCTGGAGCGAGCAGCAGGTTGGCCGAAAGGAGTAATGCAAGTGACGACATGGTCGGTATCCTTACCAGGCACAACTTCATGGATGGGGCAGGTGAGGTCGCTGGGATTCGGTCAGGAAGCGGGCGAACTCCTCGGGTTCCACGGCCTTGCTGAAGTAGAAACCCTGGCCTTCCTCGCAGTGGTGACGCTTGAGAAAGTCCAGTTGTTCGGCGGTCTCCACGCCTTCGGCGATGATGCTCAGGTTGAGGCTTTTACCCAGGTCGATGATGCTGCTGACCAGTTTCGCGTCGTTGCTGTCGGTGCCCAGGTCACGCACGAACGACTGGTCGATCTTCAACACGTCGACCGGGAATTTCTGCAGGTAGCTCAAGCTCGAGTAGCCGGTGCCAAAGTCGTCGATGGCCAGGCGAACCCCCAGCTGCTTGATGGCATGGAGCGTGGCGATGGTGGCGTCGACGTTCTGCATCAGCACGCTTTCGGTGATTTCCAGTTCCAGCAATGTCGGGTCGAGCCCGGTCTCGGCCAGCGTGCGGGTGAGGCGTTCGACATAGTCGTGCTGACGGAAGTCGATGGCCGACACATTCACCGACATGCAGATGGGCGGCAGGCCTTGCGCTTGCCAGGCCTGCGATTGCAGGCAGGCACGGCGCAATACCCATTGGCTGAGGGCGGCGATCAGCCCGCTGTCTTCGGCCACCGGGATGAAGTCCGAGGGGAACACCCAGCCATGGCCGGGCCGGTTCCAGCGCACCAGAGCCTCGGCACCGACCACCGTGCCCCGCGCCAGGTCCAGCTTGGGCTGGTAGTGCAGGACGAACTCCTCACGCTGCAACGCCAGGCGCAGGCCGGTTTCCAGGGTCTGCTGCTGGCGCGCGCGCAGGTTCATGTCTTCGATGAAAAAGCTGAAGTTGTTGGGGCCGCAGTCCTTGACGTTGCGCATGGCCGTCTCGGCGTTCTTGATCAGCGTTACGGCATCGGCGCCGTCGTAGGGATAGATGCTGATGCCCAGACTGGCGGTGACCGTCAGGTCGTGGCCCGCCACGGAATGAGGGGTATTGATGGCGGCCAGGATTTTTTCGGCCACCCCTCGGGTCTGCTGTGGGTGCAGGATGTCGCCGATAATCACCACGAACTCGTCCGAACCGTAGCGAAATACCGAGTCGGTTTCGCGCACCGTGGTCGCCAGGCTGCGGGCGACGAGCTTGAGCATCTCGTCTCCCGCCGGGTGCCCGAGTGCGTTGTTGATGCGCTTGAAACGGTCCAGGCCGATGAACATCACCGCCAACTGGCGGTCATGGCGGCGGGACTGGGACAGATGCTGGGTCAGGCGATCACCGAGCAAGGTACTGTTGGGCAGCCCGGTGAGCACATCGTAGTGCAGCAGGTGCGACACGCTCAGCAGTTCCTGGACCCGTTCCTCGATGGTCTGTTCCAGGTTGCGCATCTTGCTCGCCGCGTCCTGCGCCAGTTGCCATTTCCAGGTCAGGGCGCTGGCCATCTGGCGAATTTCGAGGCTGTCGAACGGCTTTTTCAGGATCAGCAGCTGGTCGCCGAACTCGATACGTTCGGCCATGGCTTCCCATGAATAATCGGAGAACGCGGTACATAGGGCGATCTGCAACTGCGGATCGGTTTTCCACAGATGCTCGATGGTCTGCAGGCCATCCCAGCCGGGTGGCATGCGCATGTCGATAAAGGCCAGGGCATACGGCCGGCCTTCGGCCTGGGCGCGCTTGACCAGTTCCACGGCTTCCTCGCCCTGGTAGGCCGAGTCAAGCTCGAAGTGCTGATGGGGTCTGCGGCTGGCGCCCAGCAGCAAGGCTTCGGTGTTGCCCAGAGGCCCTTCGTCTTCGGGGCTGAGAATCTTGCGAAAGTCCTGATGGATCGCCGGTGTGTCGTCGATGATCAGAATTCGCCGATTGGGCACCACGGATAACGGGCTCACCTGAAATTCTCCGACGTCGGATCCGCCGACCTGGTGCTGCCATCCACAGCAGCAGACCTGGCCTTGAGCAGTTCGCCAGCCTGGTCGCTGTCGACCGCCGCACCGAGCGAGTGCCCCAGTGACGTGCCGCTGGATATCAAGGTCGTGCGCTGCTCCTGGGTTTCCACCCCATCAGCGGTGACCCCGATGCCCACCTCGCGGGCGAAGTTGAGGATGGCCCGGAGCGTCATGGCGTTGTCCGGGTCGCTGCTGGCGCTGTCGAGAAAGCGCTGGGCCAGCTTGAGGTGGTTGACCCTGTAGGTCTTGAGGTAGTCGAACGAGGAATACTCGGTGCCGAAATCGTCGATGGCGATCTTCACGCCCAGCTCGCACAGCCTGGGCAGGATGTCGTTGTGGGTCCACTTGGTCTGGGCCAGGGTGCCCTCGGTCACGTCGAATCTCAGGTCCCACGGGCACAGGTCCCAGCGCGCGGTGGTGCGTAATACGTCGTAGATCAGTTCTGGCCCGGTCTTGAGCTGGACCAGGGACAAATGGATCGCAATCAATGGCGGTGCCACGTTCTGGTCGCGCCAGGCGCGCATCTGCCGGCAGGCCTGGTCCAGCAGCCAATGACCGAGGGCGATGACGATGCCGGTCTTCTCGGCCGCGGGCATGAAATCCTCGGCCTCGAGCCAGCCGCGCAGGGGGTGGAGCCAACGAACCTGGGTCGCCATGCCGAGGATCCTGCCGGTACCCAGATCGACTTCCGGCAGGTAATGCAGGTGCAGTTCGTCGCGTTCCAGGGCCAGCTTCAGGTCGTTGGCCAGAGTCACCCGCTCCGTGACCTCCTGATTGATTTCCTCGCTGTGGAAATGGAACTGGTTGCGGCCCTTGTCCTTGGAGCGATACAGCGCCATGTCCGACTGCGCCATCAGGCTGTCGGCACTCAAGGTCTGCGGGCTGTAGAGGCTGATGCCGATGCTCACCGAGATGCGCACCTCGTTGCCTTCCAGGGAGTAGGGGAGCAGCAGGGTGTCGCGGATTTTCGTCGCCAGCGCGGCGCAATGCGTGGCCTCGTCGACGTCCAGTTGCAGGATCGCGAACTCGTCGCCGCCCAGGCGCGCCACCACATCGTTTTCCCGGGTGCAGGCCTTGATGCGCCGGGCCACTTCCTGCAGCAGCAAGTCACCAATGGGGTGGCCGAGGGTGTCGTTGATGCGCTTGAAGTGGTCCAGGTCCAGGTAAAACATCGCGAAGGGCGCGGCTCCCCGTCGGGCCGCGGCGAATGCCTGATGCAGGCGCTCGATCAGGGTGGCGCGGTTGGCCAACCCGGTCAGGCTGTCGGTGCGGGCCATCAGGGCCATTTTTTCTTCGGCCAGCCTGCGTTCGGTAATGTCGAGGATGATCCCTTCCACCTCGACCAATTGGCCCTGGTCGTTGCGTACCGGAATATAGCGGTTTTCCACCCAGCGAAAGGCACCATCACCGGTGCGCATGCGGAACTCGATGGACGCTCCCGCCACATCCCGATCGAGGATCCGCAGCATGGCGTTCTTGACCTTGGCCTGGTCGTCGGGGTGGATCAGGGTCTGGGCCCAGTCGGCCGAGGCCACCAGTTGCGCCGCCACATGGCCGAACTTGGTGATGTTGTGGGAGATGTACATCAGCGTGAACGATGGCTCGCCCCGCAGACGATAGAGGATGGTGGGGCTGTTCTGCACGATGATGTTGGCGTCGGCCAACTCGCGGGTGCGCTCCTCGACCGCTTGCTCCAGCTGATCCATTTTCAGCTCGGCGTCTTCGGTCATCTGCCATTTTACGGTCAGGGCGCTGGCCATCTGGCGGATCTCGATGGCGTCGAAGGGCTTTTTCAGGATCAGCAGGCGGTCGCCCAGTTGCAGGCGCTCGGCGATGTCTTCCCAAGAATAGTCGGAGTAGGCGGTGCACAGGGCGATTTGCAGCTTGGGGTCGACCTGCCACAGCCGCTCGATGGTTTCCAGGCCGTCCCAGCCGGGCGGCATGCGCATGTCGATGAACGCCATGGCATAAGGCGCATCGTGATCCAGCGCTGCCTGCACCTTGTCCAGCGCCTCCCGGCCCTGAAACGCCGAGTCGAGGAAAAAATGCTCCAGCGAGGCACTGACGGGCGTACCGAACAGGGCGGCTTCGGCGTCGCTGAGGCTGTCCCCGGGGGCATCCGTGCAGGCGAGGATCTTGTGAAAGTCCTCATGGATCGACGCTGTGTCGTCGACGATCAGAATTCGCCGGTTGGTCCGGTCTGCCGACACCATCATCGGCGTGCTCCAACTCGGTGCGGGCACCTTGTATATAAGCTCATCGGGCTTCCCTTCCTGCTTCCTGAACATGCAATCCATTTTGGCCTTGAGCATAGTCAGGCTCCCCCGTATGCGCTAATCGGCCGGCGTCGAATTCATGCCGAAACACTACAAGTCATCTAGCCTGTCCCAGAAGGCGGGTCTGATCGAAGTCAAAGGGGAGGGGGAACCATGGAAGAACATACAGCGGGCGCAGCCCAGGACAGACCGACGGTACTGCTGGTCGACGATGAGGAATCGATTCTCAATAGCCTTCGTCGGCTGTTACGCAGCCAGCCTTATGACATCCTGTTGGCCGACAGCGGTGCCAAGGCCCTGGAGATCCTCGAACAGCGGCCGGTCGACGTGGTCATGAGTGACGCCCGCATGCCGAGCATGGACGGCGCGACCTTGCTGGCCCATATCCATCAGCGTTATCCATCGACGCTGCGCATCCTGCTCACTGGTTATGCCGACATGGCCTTGATCGCCAAGGCCATCAACGAAGGGCAGATCCATCGGTATATCAGCAAGCCCTGGAACGACGAGGACATGCTGGTGACGCTGCGCCAGGCCCTGGCCCATCACAATTCCGAAAGCGAGCGCCAGCGTCTGGAAGCCCTGACCCGGCAACAGAACGAGCAATTGAAAACCCTTAACTCGACCCTGGAAAAGCATGTGGCGGCGCGCACCGCCGAACTGCAACAGACCGCCGACATGCTCGATCTGGCGTATGAAGAGCTCAAGCGCAGCTACGTGACCGGTACCGAGGTGTTTTCGCTGCTGGCCAACCTGCGCTTGCCCAAGGCCAAGCAGACCAACCGGCAGATCATTGAGCTGATTCGTGTCTATTGCATCACCCATGGCCTGGACGAAGCCGACAGCCGCAACATGACCATGGCCGCCGCGCTGTACAACATCGGCAAGCTGAGCTGGACCGACAGCATGATGACCGCGCCCGCGGACCTGCTGCACCACAACGAGCGCGACCTGTACCGGGCTTACCCGAAGCAGAGCGAGTCGCTGCTGATGACCCTGGAGCCGATGAAGGACGCGGCGCGCATCATCCTGCATCACCAGGAACGCTGGGATGGCAGCGGTTTTCCCGATCATCTCAAGGGCGAGGCCATTCCGCTGGGCTCGCGCTGGCTCAAGCTGGCCGTGGACTTCATCGAGCTGCAACGCGGGCTGATACTCGAACGGCAGATGAACAGCGATGAGGCGCTGCTGTTCATTCGCAAATACGCCGGCAAACTCTACGACCCCGACCTGGTGGAGGATTTCGTCGGCGTCTGTGCGGCTTATCAGAGCGATGTCACCCTGGCCGATCCGACGGTCAGGGTCCTGACGACGCGCGACCTGGCCCCGGGCATGACCCTGGCGCGCAACCTGAATGCCGACAATGGCATGCTGTTGCTCAATGCCGGCAAAGTGCTGAGCGGCCCGCTGGTGGACAAGCTCATCGCCTTCGAAGCAATGGAGGGAGCGAAATACAGCATCTTCGTCAAAATACCCGAAGAGCCGGAAACGGCGGCCTCGGCCGCCGGTTAAGGAGCGAACGGGTTAACCACCGCTGGCGGCGACAATGCTGGCCACCTGGCGTGGCTGGCAGTTGAGGTAGGGCGAGGATTTCAGCCAACGCTGGTCGGGGTACCAGGAAAACATGAACTGACCGTCCTTGAGGCGGTCGATCACCTGGCGCGCCACCTGCGGACGCACGGCCGGGCAACCCAGGCTGCGGCCGATGCGCCCTTGGCGTCGGCTCCACAGGGGGCTCACATAGTCGGCCGCGTGAATCACGATATCCCGATCGCGGGCGAGGTCATTGAAACCTGGCTCCAGGCCGTCCATGCGCAGCGAATAACCGTGGCTGCCTTCATAACTTTCCTGGGTGCGGAACAGGCCGAGGCTGGACTGGAAACTGCCCATGCGATTGGAAAACTGGGTGGCGAAGTTCTCCCCGGATTTCTGCCCATGGGCGACCAGGTCGCGCAGCACCAGGGTTCTTTTATTCAAGTCGAAGATCCACAGGCGGCGGGCGGTGGAAGGTTGCGAATAGTCGATGACCGCCAGGTGCCGGGCCTGCCTGGCGCCACTGTTGACTGCGCATTGCATGGCGCTCAAGGCACTTTTCAGCACTTGGGGATTGAGTTCTGGAGCGGCGTGGGCGAGGCTGTTGTAAAGCAGCGGAATCGTGTTGTTGGCGGCGAGCGCGGGGCTGCAGATCGTGCCTAGGGTGGTCATTGCCAGACAGAGCCGGCGCAAGAAGGTCAGCATTCTAGAGTGTCCCCACAGTCACTTTGGCTCCTGACGTCCTGTCGCTCTCCTGGCAGTTCTGGTTACAGGTGGTTGGATGATTTTTCGCAGCCACTGCCGAGGTTGACCATCACAATGATGGCCATGATTGGAGTAAAGCAGTTGTTCAAAAAACACGCATGTTACTTGAGCCTTTTCCTGCTCGCTGCGCCGTTGGTCGCGACTGCTCAGGATGTACTGGTCGATCATGAGAATCCTGTGCAACAGGTATTCACTCGATTGTCCGATGCCTGTCCGGTGTTGGCGGTGCACCTGGACATTCCCGCCCAGAGCCTGTTACAGGCTTTTTACCAACAGCAGGGTGATCAGCCGCTCTGGTCGTCCAGCGCACGTTTGGAGGCGTTGCAGGCCCAGTTGCAGCAACTGGCCGACGATGGCCTGGACCCGGCCGACTACCGTTCGCCGGCCAGTGCGCTCGCGGGCGACGCGCTGTGCGCCGACCTGAGCTTCAGCCAGCATTACCTGCAGGCCTTGCATGACCTGCATTACGGCCGTCTGTCGCAGGCCCGTTTCGAGCCGATGTGGCACGCCCATCCCTCACAGCTGGATCGCCAGGCGCAGGTGCTTGCCATCGCCGGGCCCGGCCTGCAGGACATCCCGGCGGCCTTCGCGCTGGCGCGGCCGAGCCTCGAGCAATATCAGAACCTGCGCCAGCTGTATGCCCAGCAGCGCCAGCTGGCGTTGCCCCATTGGCAGCCGCTTCCCAGCGGGCCGCTGTTGCGTCCGCAGATGCAGGACGCGCGAGTGCCGGAACTGGCGCAACGGCTGTTCAAGGAGGGGTACCTGAGCACCCTCGCCAACGAAGGCGACACCCTTTACAGCAGCGACCTGGTGAGTGCGGTGAAAAGCTTCCAGCTCAGCCATTCGCTGCAAGCCGATGGGGTGATCGGCGCGGGGACCTTGAATGAACTGAACATCAGCCCGCAGATGCGCCGCGAACAGCTGCGCATCAACCTCGAACGCTTTCGCTGGCTGGCGCAGGACATGGAGCCCGACAGCCTGCTGGTCAACCTGGCCGCGGCGCAGTTGATCGTCTATCAGGGCGGCGTGCCGGTCTGGCAGACCCGGACCCAGGTGGGGCGTGCCGAGCGCCAGACGCCCTTGTTGAAATCCCAGGTCACGCGCCTGACCCTGAACCCGACCTGGACGGTGCCGCCGACCATTTTCCGCGAAGACAAGCTGCCGGAAATTCGCCGCGACCAGTCCTTCCTCAATCGGCAGAACCTGCAGGTGCTCGACAGCGAAGGGCATCCCCTGGCGGTGGAGGATATCGACTGGGACAACCCCGGCAATATCCTCCTGCGCCAGGAAGCCGGACCGAGAAACCCGCTGGGGCAGATGGCGATCCGCTTCCCCAACCCGTTCTCGGTGTACCTGCACGACACGCCCAGCCAGGCGCTGTTCAACAAGGGGCCAAGGGCCTTCAGTTCGGGCTGCGTGCGGGTCGAGCATGCGTTGCAGCTGCGCGATCTGCTGGTGAGCCCGGCGGAACGGGTGCGCACCGACGAATTGCTGAGCACCGGGCTCACTCATGAGTTCAGGCTATCGACGCCGGTACCGATCCTGCTCACGTACTGGACGGCGCAAGCCGACAGCCATGGCCAGCTGTCCTATGCCCCGGACATCTACGGACGGGACGCGGCCTTGCTGGTGGCGCTGGACAGCAAGCTTTGAGGGCTTGGCCACTGGCATGGCACGCTGTGCCTTTGGTCAGGAACCGCTGAACATCTGTCGGCGCGCGACGATCTGAATAAGTAAGAGGGCCATGAAGGAGAATCGGAAATGGTTCAGCGTCGCCGTCATCACATCTCGCAGTTGTCCCTTCGTATCGAAGGCCTGCGGGCCAATGTCCTGCAATTCAGGCAGGATGAGTTCCAGATCCAGCAAGCCCTGTGCGGCGCTTCGGCGACAGCGAAGGTGCGCGATCTGGAGGATGCCTTCGATGAGATCCGGGAATCGATCAATCACACCGAGGCCTTGCTGGAAGCCCTGGTCCAGGTCGCAGTTGGAGCCGGGGAAGAGGGTGCAGGAGCTTGCCAGGCCGCTGGACGTTAAGGAAGGCCGGCGCTGGGGCCGCCTACGGGCACCGTTAAACGATTGATGAAAACCCGGCCGCTGCGCCGGGTTTTTTATGGCGACACGAATGGCTATCATCGTTCGGTGATTTTTCAGCGTAGGGCGCCATGGCCTTTTTCGAGTTATTCGACCAATTCATGAGAAGCATGCTGGCGGCCTGGCTCTTTGTCGGTATCTGCCAGCTGGCCCGGTTCGTCTTCTCGCAGTCTCCGTCCAGGTTGTCCGGATGGGTCACCCTCGCCGGGCTGGCCTTCTTGATGGTCTACCCCTGCGGCTGGGACTGGGCTTCCGGCTTCATGGAAAACGCCTGGGTGGCGATGTGCAGGGTCTACCAGCATTCGGCCTCTCAACTGGCGCTGTTTCTGGCCGATGCAGCGGGCGCGGCATTGGGCGGCCTGGTCGCCTACCTGATGTCCCGCTATGTCATGGCCGCCCCGGCGCCACTGAAACCTGCCGGCTGAAGTGCTGATAGATACAAAAACAGCCTCGCCACTGTGCGGGGCTTTTTATTGTCTTCGGAAAATCTGACCTGTCGTCTCTAACTCTTGATGGGGGCCTATCGACTGGCATGAATCAATGGGCTGTGCCTTACTCGAACTTCATCTACTGAGGGATGCGGCCATGACTGAGCGTCATTTGAACCACAGTGAAACCCTTTCCAATGGGTGCAAGATCAAGGTGCGATCAGAGATCCTCAGAGATGGCTCGCTCAAGATGTTCATCGGCATCTACAAGCCGGATGGCAGCGTTATTGTCGAAGACAACGACCTGGCCCCGGATGGCCTGGACATGGAAGATGCGTTTGAGTGGGGGATCGACAGGGCCAAGAAGATTGGCAGCGGGCAGAAGGTTCAATGACCGGTAATGCCGAGTGCTAATAATAAGCCGGCAATGACAGGGAACCAGGGTAAATTGGCCGGCCAAGAAACTGAATGGATGCAAGAGCATGTTCAAGTTGAACGCCCTGGTGCCGGAGCTGATCGTTTCAGATCTGAAACAGAGCCTGTATTTCTATTGTGATGTGTTGGGTTTCAGGGTCGAGTACGACCGGCCCGAGGACCAGTTTGCCTTTCTCTCCTTTGGTAACAGTCAGATCATGCTGGAGCAGGACTGGCATGACGATTCGCCCTGGCGTGTAGGCCCCCTGGAGCCGCCCTACGGCCGAGGCATGAACCTTTCCATCGAGTGTCCGGACGCGTTTGCCCTGGTTTGTGCACTGGAGAAAGCCGGTTGCGCGATCAGGAGGCCTGTCGAAGAGCATTGGTACCGCAGCCATGATCGGCAATTCGGGCAGAGGAATTTCCTGGTCCTGGACCCTGATGGTTATCTGCTGCGTTTCGCAGAGGCTATTGGCGTGAAGTAGCGGCCGGCGGTTCGTGCTTCGACGCTACCGGGTAATTTGCCGACTATCCGTTACGTCGGGGGCTGTACGCGATTAGGGCGTAAAATGGCGAAGCTACCTCGTCAAAAGGAGCCCCATATGATCGCCGACCAAGTAAGCAGACAGGCGTCGGAACAAAGAGTCTGGGATCAATACTTCTGCGCTGCGTTGATCGCGGAAAGCACTCTGACGGCACCGGTTGTAGGAGAGGCCACTCACGAAGACAGGCAGAACCTGTTGATCGAAAGAGCCAAAGCGCTCGCCGACAAGATGATGGAATGCAGAAAATGACCAAAGCCCGGCCTAGTGCCGGGTTTTTGCATCTGCAGCCTGTTCCCATTCTCGCAGGGAGATGCTGTCAAGCTTCATTGATGAGAACTGAGCGTATGTAATGGACGTCTCTGCAAGCTGGTTTTCTGACACGCATTGAGTACTTGGAGTTTCAGCGCTCAGAGTGGGCAAATTTTTACTGCAAGTAGGGTATATGTAAAAGATTGGATTTTGTAAGGGATGAGCAGTATCAGAGCTCTCGCCCGGTTTATGTTGGGCGAGAGTCTTGCTGCCTAATGGTCGTCTAGATTAACCGATGTTGAGTGTTGGATCCCATATGCAGCACCCAATGACTTTGTTAAGCCTGTCGACGATAATAAAAGACCATGTGTATGTTACGGTGCCTTTGGCCTCCGCAGTAGCCTCCCATGCATTGGTAGTAATCATCTGCGGGGTCGGTGGTCCGTCTGGATTTTTGGGGTTGAGCGATGACACGTTGTCAGTGACTGGCGTTAGTCTAGGCTGATTAATAATGCCATTGGGGTTAGAGTTGATAATTTTGAAACGATCGAGTATCACCGCATTACCGAGGTTCTTTGCGATGTCTGTTGCGCGCCATCGAATGACATCACCAGTGTCTACCGGGAGATATAAGTTACCCGTTCCTTGGTGTTGGAGTCCGTTGCTGAACTTGGCAAGCATATGGATTGTTTGTTGGGCCAGTTCATAACTAAGCGGTGTCGGCCGGTTGCGGTCAGTACTGATGTCTGGGTGCCCTTTCTCGTTGTAATATTGAATGATGGTGTCTACGTCTATAACGGTTAGCACATCAACGATTGCCATTATGACTCTCCTTCGTCTGGGCTGGGGGGGATCTCAATGAACAGTGAATTGCTTCTTGTTAAGCGATTCGCAACATGACTATAGGCCCAGGAGTTGGGGCGTCAAATAATTATCTTGAGTATTTGTGGGCAGTGGATGAACGGTTGCTCAGTATGAGATGAATAAGTGTTTTTCTGGCTGCGTTTAATGTTTTTTATAAATTCAAGATTCAGTTTTAGTGGAAAAAACAATTCAGACCAGTGGTTGTTCTCCGTAATCTGCCTTAGGCCGAACAGAGCCAATGCATGGCCCTGGAGCAACAGTTGCAAGCCAACGACTAAACCCATTATCGAGCCCTGACCGATGCCCAACGTGATCAAAGCCGCCTGCGTGACCGTCTCGCTACTGCTGACCTGCGGCTGTCAGTCCTTGTCGACGCCGCAGATACAGCCAGTGGCTGCAACGTGTCGCCACCGGCGGCCTGGTTCATTGAGCCCCACCCGGCGCATGCTCAATGAACTGTCGGCATCACCGGCGACGGCGACCGGGGACTGATCGCATTGCGTGCCAAGCGTATGTCAGAGAGGTTATGCACTGACCTACGTTAATTGTTTCTGGGGAGGCAAGATTTTTAGAGTGGGTACGCAGTTGTGATGGTTCCGTTGCTGAAGAAAGTTTGTAACGGAACCGGTTTGCCAGAGATCTGACAGAATGTTGCGTTTATGGAATTGGGTGAGGAGGGGCCACACCGATTAGATGGGTTGGTGTTGCATTTATACGGGGCTGGCATTGTTAAGTACGTGTTGTTGTAGGCGTATTCAATACTCTTGAGTACTTGACTGGCTGTGCAGATGTTCGGAAACATCGTTGACATTGTTTTGGTCGCGAAATCTTGACCTGATTGAATCGTGAAGTCGCTCAAGGTGTATTTTTTAGTGTTGTAGGCATTAAATATTAAGGGCGTGGGCAAAATAGGTGATGGAGTTTGAGGTGGAGTTGCGGCTGCGGCTGTTTTTAAGTTGGCTTTAATTGTCTTGACGGAGGTGGCAGCTGCTACGGAGTGAAAGCCTTTTGCCATTTTGTTTTTTACTTCCCCGCAAAAGATATGGCCTTGGTCTATCGGGGGATTAGTTGTTATTGCTAGCGCTGGTTGTATGCACGTGGCGGCAGCTAATTCGATGGGGGGAGTTGGTGTCACACTACTGCAAGAAGTTAAAGTCAGTGATGAAGTTAAAGTTACGAAAAAAACTTGATGGGTTCTCATCTTTATCATCCTTGAGTGAAGAGAGTTTCGAAGGGAAAGCGCTTATGGCCTAGTAGGAGGCCATGGCTATTTTACTGTAGGTGCCAACCTTCCTCTGTCAAGGACATGGCTTGGCAAGAGGGCCTTGTCAGACAATACAAGCAACTCGGTTAGAGGATACCAACGGCATACTGTTTCGCCAGACTGGCGGTGGTTCTGCTGTTGGCAGCAACCCGAGGCCAACTGCGAAACCAGATGAAGGCCTCAGTCGGTTCGTACTGATGTAATACCATCTACTCGGCGCGCTCCTTGGTTGTGGCCTGGTCGAATAGGTCCGGTGATAGGACAACTGGCCGGCGATCGTGAATGTTGATCATGCGGCCCCAGGTACGGCAGTGATGATCACGAAGTCGTCGTGTTCGCCGTGGCCTTCATCGGGATCTGGAAGCTGTCCGATTGAAGCGGATGAGGCACGCAATTCGGGGGCAATGAGTTGTAGGGGAATATTGGGTTGTGTTCGATCGGCAGGACGCCTAAAGAGGATGGCTCGGTATGCATCATTGGCATAACGCCGATTTGGTCGACGATGCGGTAGGGCGTACAACATTCAATCGGGAACGCATAGTTTTAGAACGCGTTCGAAAATCAGCGATTGGGGTGGCGGTAACCTGACTAGGAGGCAAGACTACCAAAAACGAAAAAGCCCCGAAAGATCGGGGCTTTAGCGTGACGAATATGGCGGAGGCGATGGGATTCGAACTCATGGACCTGTTACAGTCGACGGTTTTCAAGACCGTTGCCTTAAACCACTCGGCCACACCTCCGTTTTTGTTGCGGGCGCCATAATACCTGAATGAAACACACTGTCAAACTCTCTGCATGGTGTGTTGCAGAGCGTCTGTTATGATCTTTGCCACTGAACGTTTCAAACCAACAGGAGTGTCGCCATGCGCGAACAGGATTACGCAGTTAATAACAGCGTGCAGGCCGAGCAGCTAGAAGTTAGCCGCGTCCTGCGCAACACCTACGGCCTACTCGCTCTCACTCTCGCCTTCAGCGGCGTGATGGCTTATGTGGCCCAGCAGATGCGGGTCGGTTATCCGAACATTTTCGTGGTGCTGATCGGTTTCTACGGTCTGTTCTTCCTCACCAACAAACTCCGTGATTCGGCCTGGGGCCTGGTGTCGGCGTTTGCCCTGACCGGTTTCATGGGCTTCCTGCTCGGCCCGATCCTCAACCGTTACCTGGGCATGCAGGGCGGTGCGGAAGTGGTCAGCTCGGCCTTTGCGATGACCGCGCTGGTGTTCGGTGGTCTGTCGGCCTACGTGCTGATTTCCCGCAAGGACATGAGCTTCCTCGGTGGTTTCATCACCGCCGGTTTCTTCGTCCTGCTGGGGGCGACGCTGGCCAGCCTGTTCTTCCAGATCAGCGGTCTGCAACTGGCGATCAGCGCGGGCTTCGTGCTGTTCTCCTCGGTGTGCATCCTGTACCAGACCAGCGCCATCATTCATGGCGGCGAGCGTAACTACATCATGGCGACCATCAGCCTGTATGTATCGATCTACAACCTGTTCGTCAGCCTGTTGCAGCTGTTCGGCATCATGGGTCGCGACGACTGATCGTCAAGCCTGAAACAAAAAGCCCGCTTCGGCGGGCTTTTTGTTGTCTGCGATCTGAACGTCCGGGACGCTATTCGGCAATGATCAGGCTGCCATCGGTTTGTTGCTGATAGATGGTGTAGGGCAACAGCAAGGTGTCGAGCACGCCTGAGACGGCCATGTCGAGCAGCATGGCTTGGTTCGAGGCCGGGCCGGTATGAGTTGCGCCGTTCTCTGGCTCAGGGGCGTGCAGGCTGCAGAAATCGTAAGTCACGCCACTGTAGATACGCGGGACGCCACCGCAGTACGATTTTCGCTCCTTGAGTTTCTCGCTGGCCACCGCATCCTCCCTGAAGACGGTATCGATGGTTCCACAACCTGAGAGCATCAATGCCGCCAGCAACAGAAAAGAGGTTTTCACGGTGCGAATCCTTCGTCGATGAGGCCCTGAGTCTAGCCAGTTTTTGGGTGCCAGGGGGCAAACGCCGTGTGTGAGCCCAGGCATTACGCCATCGGCGGCAACCGCCGTTTCACCGGGCTTTTCTTGACGATCGCGGTGTTGGTTTCCGCGCAGTTGTTGAGGTGGTCGAGCAGGCTGTCCAGTTGCTCCATGTCGCGTACATGCAGGCGGGCGATAAAGCAGTCCTCGCCCGTGACCTTGTCGCATTCGGTGAACTCGGGGATGGCCAGGATCTGTCGTTCGACTTCCTGGAGTTTCCCCGGCAGCGGCCGGATGCGCACGATGGCCTGCAATTGATAGCCGAAGAACTTCGGGTCGACTTCGATGGTATAGGCCTTGAGCACGCCGCGCTCTTCCAGGCGTCGCAGGCGTTCGGCGACGCTGGGCGAGGACAGCCCGCTGATCTGCGCCAGGGCCTTGAGCGAACGGCGTGAATCTTCCATCAGGGCGCTGATCAGCGCCTGGTCAATTTCGTCGATCATGTCAGCCTCATTAGGTAAAACCTAAGAAATACCTTGATAAAAAAGGTGTAAGCCGATTTTAGCCTACCGTTGAGTCTTGAGCGGGGCAGGAGCCGATTGTCATACTTTTGGCTCTTGTTGAGGAGAGTGATCATGGACAAATTGTTACGCCGCGGCTCACTGGAAATGACCGCCGCCATGTTGATTTCCGGCACCATCGGCTGGTTCGTGCTGGTATCCGGGCAGCCGGTGCTGGACGTGGTGTTCTGGCGCTGCGTGTTCGGCGCGGCGACCCTGCTGCTGATCTGTGCCGGCTTCGGCTTTCTGCGCCCCGGCATCCTGACGCGCACCACCTTTCTCCTCGCCGTGCTCAGTGGTGTCGCCATCGTCGGCAACTGGGTGCTGCTGTTCGCCTCCTATTCCCGGGCCTCGATCGCCATCGGCACCGCGGTCTACAACGTCCAGCCGTTCATGCTGGTGGGGCTGGCGGCGCTGTTCCTCAGCGAGAAAATTACCGCGCAGAAATTGTTCTGGCTGAGCATTTCCTTCGCCGGGATGCTGGCGATCGTCAGCGCCCATGGCGAGCAGGGCGCGGCGGGCAATGACTATCTGCTGGGAATCGCCCTGGCGCTGGGGGCGGCCCTGCTGTATGCCTTCGCCGCGCTCTTGATCAAGCGCCTGACCGGCACGCCGCCGCACCTGATCGCGTTGATCCAGGTCTGCACCGGGGTGTTGTTGCTGGCGCCCTGGGCCAACTTCTCCGCGCTGCCCACGGCACCGGAGGCCTGGGCCAGCCTGCTGACCCTGGGCATCGTCCACACCGGGGTGATGTACGTGCTGCTGTACGGCGCGATCCAGAAACTGCCGACCGCGCTGACCGGCGCGCTGTCGTTCATCTATCCGATCGCGGCGATCTTCGTCGACTGGTTCGCCTTCGGCCATCGCCTGGAGCTGCTGCAATGGATCGGCGTGATCGCCATCCTGCTGGCGGCGGCTGGCATGCAGCAGGGCTGGAGCCTGGGCTTGCGCCGTCGGGTGGCGGCGCAGTGAGCGCTGCGGTCCACTCAGGCGCGGTGACTGGGCGATTGTTTGCTACTCTGCGGTCCTTCCATCCCGTTCCGCCGAGTACAGAACATGCCAATATCCGACGCCAGTCCTGAACCGCAATCCGTCTGCAACCCGATTACCAGTAGCGCGATCTTTATCGTCGCCACCCTGGCCCCCGGCAGTGACGCCGCCGCCAAGGTGCGGGGCTGGTGCGAGGATGTGGCGGGCCTCACCCGTTCGGTCGGCAAGCGGGTGCCCGCGGGTAACCTGTCGTGCGTCTGCGGTTTTGCTTCGGCGGCCTGGGACCGGCTGTTTGGCGGTCCGCGCCCGGCCTCGCTGCACGCCTTTCGCGAGTTCGGCCCGCAAGAGCGCCGGGCCGTGGCGACCCCCGGCGACCTCCTGCTGCACATTCGCGCGGACCAGATGGACCTGTGCTTCGAACTGGCGACGCAACTGATCGGGGCATTGGGCGATGCGATCTCGGTGGTCGATGAGGTACAGGGTTTCCGCTATTTCGACATGCGCAGCATCATCGGTTTTGTCGATGGCACGGAAAACCCGGTGGGGCGCAAGGCCATCGAGTTCACCCTGGTCGGCGATGAAGACCCGGCATTCAGCGGCGGCAGTTATGTGCTGGTGCAGAAGTACCTGCATAACATGAACGCCTGGAACGAGCTGTCGGTCGAGGCGCAGGAACGTATCATCGGGCGCAGGAAGCTGTCCGATATCGAACTCGACGATGCCGTCAAGCCGACCTCTTCCCACAGTGCCTTGACCACCATCACCAAGGACGGCGAGGAGGTGAAGATCCTGCGCGACAACATGCCGTTCGGCCGGCCGGGGGCGGGGGAGTTCGGCACCTATTTCATCGGTTACGCGCGCTCGCCGGAGCCTATCGAGCAGATGCTGGAAAACATGTTCGTCGGCCGGCCGGCGGGTAACTATGACCGCTTGCTGGATTTCAGCACGGCGGTGACCGGTGGCCTGTTCTTCGTGCCTTCCGCCGATCTGCTGGAAGCGTTGGCCGAACGCCAGCCCTGATCCAGATGTAAAGAGCCCGCGAGGTGAGGGCCTCGCGGGCTCGTTGCATCTGGCGGATGCTATTCAATGGTTGCCGGGACCGCGCACCGGGAAAGGCACCGGGCCTTTACCGGTGCGATCAGCAATCAGTGAGTGGTCATGCCGGCCATGTGCATCATCAGCCGCAACAGACTGGCCACCGCACCCAGGGCCAGCACACTGCCCAGCCAGATGCCCACCAGCCATGCCAGCCGCCGATACCAGGGGGCGCTCGGGTGGCCGGTGGTCGATACCTCAGAGCGTTCCATAAGCCAACTCCATCATCAGTGCGGTGGCGGCGGCCAGCATCACCAGCCCGCCGAGGAACAGCAGGCTCAGCTGCGCCACCTGCTGGTAGAAAGGCCTCAGCCTGGCAGGGGGGCGAAGGGTTTCGCTGTCAATGGTAACCATCGCCGATCCTCACTTTGCCGCGGAACACGTAGTAGCTCCAGCAGGTGTACATCAGGATGATCGGCAGGATGAACAGGGTGCCGATCAGGATGAACAGCTGGCTGGACGGGGGCGATGCGGCCTGCCACAGGCTGATGGAAGGCGGCACGATGTTCGGCCAGATGCTGAAGGCCAGGCCGATGTAGCCCAGGAACACCAGCGCCAGGGTGAACACGAACGGCCAGTGCGAGTGATGCTGGCGCAAGGTGCGCAGCAGCCCGAACAGCGCCAGCAGCGCGAGCACCACAAGAGCGCCGAAGACCACGATATGCGCGTGGGTGAACCAGCGGCTGGCGATCTCCGGGTGCAGCATGGGCGTCCACACACAGAGCACCGCGACCACCGCCATCAGCACGAACGCCAGCGGCCGGGTGTAGTGGCGCATACGCGATTCGAGCATGCCTTCGGTCTTGACCAGCAGCCAGGTGCTGCCCAGCAGTGCGTAGGCGACGATCAGGCCCAGGCCGCAGAACAGCGGGAACGGCGCCAGCCAGTCCAGGTTGCCGCCGGCGAACTGGCGATCGACCACCGGGATCCCGGCGATATAGCTGCCAATCACGATGCCTTGGCAGAAGGTCGCCAGCAGCGAGCCGCCGATGAACGCCATGTCCCAGATATGGCGTTTTTCCGGGCTGGCCTTGAAGCGGAACTCAAAGGCCACGCCGCGGAAGATCAAGCCGGCCAGCATGAAAATCAGCGGCAGGTACAGGGCCTCCAGAATCACCGAATAGGCCAGCGGGAAGGCCCCGTACAGCGCCGCGCCACCGAGGATCAGCCAGGTCTCGTTACCGTCCCAGACCGGCGCCACGGTGTTCATCATCACATCGCGCTCCTGCGCGTCCGGGATGAGCGGGAAGAGGATCCCCAGTCCCAGGTCGAAGCCATCCATGATGACGTACATCATCACCCCGAAAGCGATGATCACGCCCCAGATCAACGACAGATCTATACCTTGAATGCCCATGGGCAAGCTCCTTGTTCAGTTGGCGGGGTTGCCGGACGCGAAGGTCTCGGTGACTGCGGACAGCGGCCGGCGCGGCGTGCGGTCCTGGCCGGGGCCGCCTTGTGGCGGATGATCGTGATGCGGCTGCGGGCCTTTGCGGACCAGCTTCATCATGTAGGCGATGCCCACGGTGAACACCGAGAAGTAGATCAGCACGAACAGCGCGAGCGAGATGCTCAACTGGCTGACCGAGTGGTTCGACGCCGCATCGGCGGTGCGCTGCAAGCCGTACACCACCCACGGCTGGCGGCCGACCTCGGTGGTGATCCAGCCGGCCAGCATGGCGATCAGGCCGGTCGGGCCCATGAACAGCACCAGGCGCAGGAACAGCCGGTTGCGATACAGCGCGCCGTTGCGGCGCAAGGCCAGGCCGAGCAGGCCGGTGAGGATCATCAACATGCCCAGCCCGGCCATGATCCGGAAGCTGAAGAAGATGATGGTCGCGTTCGGCCGGTCCTCTTTCGGGAAGCTTTTGAGCGCCGGGATCTGCTGGTCCAGGCTGTGGGTCAGGATCAGGCTGCCCAGGTAAGGCACTTCGAGCGCATAACCGGTCTTCTCGGCGTCCATGTCGGGGATGCCGAACAGCACCAGCGGCGTCGGCTCGTTGTCGATGTTTTCCCAGTGGCCTTCGATGGCGGCGATTTTCGCCGGCTGATGTTCCAGGGTGTTCAGGCCGTGGGCATCGCCGACCACTGCCTGGATCGGCGCGACGATCAGGGCCATCCACATCGCCATCGACAGCATCTTGCGCACTTGTGGCGTGTCGTTCTTGCGCAGCAGGTGCCAGGCCGCGGACGAGCCGACAAAAAACGCGGTGGCGACGAACGCGGCGATCGCCATGTGCGCCAGGCGGAACGGGAACGACGGGTTGAACACGATGGCCAGCCAGTCCATCGGCACGATCCGCCCATCGACGATGGAGAAGCCCTGTGGCGTCTGCATCCAGCTGTTGGAGGCGAGGATCCAGAAGGTCGAGATCAGCGTGCCGATGGCCACCATGACCGTGGAGAAGAAGTGCAGCCCACGGCCGACCCGGTTCCAGCCGAACAGCATCACCCCGAGGAAACCGGCCTCGAGGAAAAACGCGGTCAGCACTTCATAGGTCAGCAGGGGTCCGGTAATGCTCCCGGCGAAGTCCGAGAAGCGACTCCAGTTGGTGCCGAACTCATAGGCCATGACCAGCCCGGAGACCACCCCCATGCCGAAGTTGACGGCAAAGATTTTCGACCAGAAGTGATACAGGTCCTTGTAGACCGAGTTATTGCTTTTCAGCCAGAGGCCTTCGAGCACTGCCAGGAAGCTGGCCAGCCCGATGGTGATGGCGGGAAAGATGATGTGGAACGAGACCGTGAACGCGAATTGAATTCGCGCCAGGTCGAGCGCTTCCAGGTTTGACATGACGATACCCTCAGAGTGGCTCGATACGTATGCACGGCCCGGCCGACCGCGTGAGCCTCGCGGCTCGCGGTCAACGGCAGTGCAGGTTTCGAAAGGGCCGGGGCGACGCTCGCCGCCCCGGACAGGTTCAATCGACGGAGGACTGGATCAGGTTGCTGACCGGCGCCGGTTCAAGGCGAATCGCGATGAACTTCGAGGTCGGGGTGAAGGTGCGGTCGCCGTAGCTTTCCAGCGGCACCAGAGGGTTGGTTTCCGGGTAATAGGCAGCGGCCTGGCCGGCTGGAATGTCGTAGGCGATCAGGGTGAAGCCGCTCACCCGGCGCTCGCGACCGTCGCCCCACAGCGAGATCATGTCGACCTTCTGCCCCGGCTCGTAGCCCAGCTTGCGAATGTCCTGCTCGTTGACGAAGACCACGTCGCGCATGCCGTAGACCCCGCGATAACGATCGTCCAGGCCATACAGGGTGGTGTTGTACTGGTCGTGGGAACGCATGGTCTGCAGGATCAGCTCCGGCTTCACGCCCAGGTCGCGCACGCCCTGGCTCACCAGGTGTTCCGGCAATACGCCGGGGGTGAACTGGGCCTTGCCGGTGGCGGTTTTCCAGATGCGCTGGGCGGCGTCGTTACCCAGGTGGAAACCACCGGGGTGCAGCAGCTTCTGGTTGAAGTCCTTGAAGCCGGGAATGGTGTCGGCGATCAGGTTGCGGATGCGGCTGTAGTCCTCGATCACCCAGAGCCAGTCGATGGGGTGGCTGCCGAGGGTGGCGTTGGCGATCCCGGCGATGATCGCCGGTTCCGAACGCATCAGCGGCGACTTGGGTTTCAGCTGGCCGTGGGAGATGTGCACCATGCTGAAGGTGTCTTCCACGGTGACGCCTTGCGGGCCCTGGGCTTGCAGGTCGATATCGGTGCGCCCCAGGCATGGCAGGATCAGCGCCTCGCGGCCGGTGACCAGGTGGCTGCGGTTGAGCTTGGTGGCGATGTGCACGGTCAGCTCGCAGTTGCGCAGCGCGGCATGGGTGCGTGGGCTGTCGGGGGTGGCCTGGGCGAAGTTGCCCCCCAGGCCGATGAACACCTTGGCCCGACCTTCTTCCATGGCGGCGATCGCCATCACCGTGTTGTGCCCGTGCTTGCGTGGCGCCTTGAAGGCAAAACGCGCTTCCAGGGCATCGAGCAACTCGGTGGGGGCCAGTTCGTTGATGCCCATGGTGCGGTCGCCCTGCACGTTACTGTGGCCGCGCACCGGCGACAGCCCGGCGCCCGGACGGCCGATATTGCCGCGCAGCAGTTGCACGTTGACCACTTCCTGCACGGTCAGCACCGAGTGGGTGTGCTGGGTCACGCCCATGGCCCAGCACATGATTACCCGCTTGGCCTTGCGGTACATGCGCGCGGCCAGCTCGATGTCCTCCAGGGACAGCCCGGACTGTTCAAGGATGTGCTCCCAACTGGTGGCGTCGACTTCGGCCAGGTAGGCGTCCAGGCCCGAGGTGTGCTCGGCGATGAAGGCGCGGTCGAATACCGCCTCGCCGTTGTTGGCCAGGGCTTCGCGTTCCCACTGCCAGAGGAACTTGGCGATGCCGCGCATGGCTGCCATGTCGCCGCCCAGGGCCGGGCGGAAGTAGGCGGAGGAGGTGGGCTCGGAGCCGTTGGTGAGCATCTCCAGCGGATGCTGCGGGTGCTGGAAGCGTTCCAGGCCACGCTCTTTCAGCGGGTTGAAACAGATCACCTGGGCACCGCGTTTCACCGCTTCACGCAGCGGTTCGAGCATCCGCGGGTGGTTGGTGCCAGGGTTCTGGCCGATGACAAAAATCGCGTCGGCTTCCCCCAGGTCCTCGAAGGTCACCGTGCCCTTGCCCACGCCGACGCTGTCGTCCATGCCCAGGCCGCTGGCCTCGTGGCACATGTTCGAGCAGTCGGGGAAGTTGTTGGTGCCGTAGGCGCGCACGAACAGTTGATAGAGGTAGGCGGCTTCGTTGCTGGCCCGGCCCGAGGTGTAGAACTCGGCCTGGTCGGGCGACTCCAGCCCGTTCAGGTGCCTGGCGATCAGGGCGAAGGCGTCGTCCCAGCTGGTTTCGACGTAACGATCCAGGCTGGCGTCGTAACGCATCGGGTGGGTCAGGCGACCCTGGTATTCGAGCCAGTAGTCGCTTTGCGCCGCCAGTGCCGACACCGTGTATTTGTTGAAGAAGGCCGGGTTGACCAGGCGCCCGGTGGCTTCCCAGTTGACCGCCTTGGCGCCGTTCTCGCAGAACTTGACCATGCCGTTTTCCGGCGACTCGCCCCAGGCACAGCCCGGGCAGTCGAAGCCGCCGTTCTGGTTGGTCTTGAGCATGGTGCGAATATTCTTGAAAGCGTTTTCGCTGCCCAGCCAGTTCCTGGTCACGGCAATCAATGCGCCCCAACCGGCCGCCGCCCCCTTGTACGGTTTATAGCGTTCAACTTCGCTCATGATACTTCTCCAGGACATTGCACGTAGGCTGCGCCTAATGCCGAGTCATTGTTAATGACTGTTTTCTTATGTGCATGAATAACCAACTTTAAGTAGCCGTTAATTACAGGCTGCACAGGTTTATGCACTTCGCGGATATTGCTTCAGGACTGCGGGGTCAAGCCTAAGCCGCTTATAAAGTGCCTGTCTAATCGCAAATAATGACCGGATGATCGAAATGCTCTATCAAGGAAAAAATCGATAATAATCAATTAAATAACTACTTAATGTGGTTCGGAATTGGATGATTTTTCTTCTGATAAATCCCATCGATCAACCGGTTGTTAATAGCAATTAGACGGTGATTTGAAATGTCCTTAGTCTTGCCTCAAACAAGGCCCTCTATAACGGTGGCCTTCCAATAACGGCACTCGGGTCGATACACCTGAAGTGCTGACGGAGGCGGTAATGTCAGATCGAATCCTGCAGGATGGTTTTTCCAGGCGAGTCGACTATCTGCGAATGTCGGTGACCGATCGCTGCGACTTTCGTTGTGTGTATTGCATGGCCGAAGACATGCAGTTCCTGCCGCGGCAACGCATCCTGACCCTGGAGGAGCTCTATCAGCTGGCGCAAAGTTTCGTCGCCCTGGGCACCCGGAAAATCCGCCTGACCGGGGGCGAACCCTTGATCCGCCCGGGCGTCGTCGAGCTGTGCCGGCGCATCGCCGCGCTGCCGGGGCTGCGTGAGCTGTGCATGACCACCAATGGCTCGCAGTTGGGCAAGCTGGCGGCGCCCTTGTTCGAGGCCGGGCTCAAGCGCCTGAACATCAGCATCGACAGCCTCGATGCCAGGCGCTTTCGCGAGCTGACCCGCACCGGCGACCTGGCCCAGGTGATTGCCGGCATCGATGCGGCGAACGCCGCCGGTTTCCAGCACACCAAGCTCAATTGCGTGGTGATGAAAGGGCGCAACGATCACGAGATCAACGACCTGGTGGGCTTTGCCATCGACCGTGGGCTGGACATCTCCTTTATCGAAGAGATGCCCCTGGGGGTGATCAGCGAACACAGCCGCGCCGATGCGTTCTTTTCCAGCGCCCAGGTGCGCGAGCGCATCGCCGAGCGCTACACCCTGATCGACTCCACCGAATCGACCCAGGGGCCGTCGCGTTACTGGCGCCTGGCCGAGGCACCGGAGATTCGCCTGGGGTTCATCTCGCCCCACAGCCACAACTTCTGCGCCACCTGCAACCGGGTGCGGCTGACCGTCGAGGGCCGGCTCCTGCTGTGCCTGGGCAACGAGCATTCGGTCGATTTGAAGCAGGTGCTGCGCAGCCATCCGGGCGAGCCGCAGCGCCTGGAGCGGGCAATCATCGAGGCGATGAAAATCAAGCCGTACCGCCACAACTTCGCACTCAATGACGAGGTGCAGGTGGTGCGGTTCATGAACATGACCGGCGGCTAGCCCGCGCGGTTTTCCCCTCTGCAAAAAGGCTGTCTTGCGATGATCGTCAGATCCAAACCCAACCTGATCAATGTGCTGATCTCCCTCAAGGGCTCGATTGCCAAGCGCATCGCCCTGCGCAGCCTGCTGGTGACCCTGCTGGCCTCGGCGATCGTGTTTATCGAGACCCTGTACCCGACCTATTTCTCCAGGGTCAATGCCACGCCGTTCACCCTGCTGGGCCTGTCGCTGTCGATCTTCATGAGCTTTCGCAACAACGCCTGCTACGACCGCTGGTATGAAGCGCGCAAGGCCCTGGGCACGCTGGTGACTGAGGTGCGTTCGATGATCCGCGAAACCCAGGCGATCAAGGACCCGCGGCAGCGCGGCAGGATCCTGCGCGACCTCTGCGGCTTCGCTCATGCGCTCAACGCCAGGCTGCGCCAGGAAGACGAGCTGAGCGCGGCGGGCACCTGGCTGAGCCAGTTGCCGTCGGCCCAGGCGCCCAACGTGCCGGACAGCATCCTGCGCCATGTCGGCCAACAGTGTTCGACCCTGGCCGAGTCGGGGGCGATCAGCGAATGGCGCTACACGCTGCTGGCCAATCACCTGAGCAGCCTGACCAACGCCCAGACCGTCTGCGAGCGGATCAAGGGCACGCCATTGCCTTTTCCCTACACGCTGTTGCTGCACCGCACCAGCTACATGTTCTGCATCCTGCTGCCCTTTGCCATGGCCGAGCCCCTGGGCTGGCTGACACCGATCTTCACGGCCATCGTCAGTTACACGTTTTTCGGCCTGGACGCCATTGGCGACGAGCTGGAAGACCCTTTCGGCCGGGACGAGAACGACCTGCCGACCAATGCCCTGGTGCGCACCATCGAGCGGGAGGTGCTCGATGCCCTGGGGGCCACCCAGCTGCCGCCGGTGCTGCAACCGGTGGACTTCGTGCTGAGCTGACCGGCGCCCATGCATTCGCCCCGGTTCCCCCGGGCCACATCACTCAACCCAGCCAACAGGCTGCGAGGATAACCATGAACCACGATTCCACGATCCTGACTCACCTGGACGCCGAAGGGCGGGCCAACATGGTCGATGTCAGCGACAAGCCGCCCACCGACCGAGAAGCCCAGGCCCAGGCCTGGGTGCGCATGCAGCCCGCCACCTTGCAACTGATCCAGCGCAACGGCCACCCCAAGGGCGACGTGTTCGCGGTCGCGCGCATCGCGGGCATCATGGCGGCGAAGAAAACCCATGAGCTCATCCCGCTGTGCCACCCGTTGCTGCTCAGCTCGATTCACCTCGAACTGAAGGCGGTCGAGCCCGACAGCGTCAGGATTGTCGCCACCTGCCGGCTCAACGGCCGCACCGGTGTCGAGCTCGAAGCCCTCACCGCGGCCAGCGTCGCCGCGCTGACCATCTACGACATGTGCAAGGCGGTCGACCGCGGGATGGTCATCGACAGCATCCAGCTGCTGAAGAAACAGGGCGGGCGATCGGGCAGCTTTGACGCGGGAGTCACAGCATGATCCTGGTCAACTACTTTGCCCGTTATCGCGAGCAGTTCGGTATCGGCGGCGAGAAGATCGCGCTGGATGATTCGTTGCGCAGCGTCGGCGACGTGAGGACGTTGCTGATGGCCAGGGGCGAGACCTGGCAGGCGGTGCTCGGCGAAACCAGCCTGATGTGCGCGCTGAACCAGGACCTGTGCAACCTCGACGCGCCCATCGAGGACTTCGACGAGATCGCGTTTTTTCCGCAAGTCACCGGGGGCTGAGCCATGACCGTGCACGTCCAGGCCGAGGCCTTCGACCTTGATCGACTGCACCGCGAGGTGCACGGCGGGGACCCCGGCGTTGGCGCGCTGGTGACCTTCGTCGGCTATGTGCGTGACCTGAACCTGGGGGAGCAGGTCGGCAGCCTGTTCCTCGAACATTACCCGGGCATGACCGAGCGTTCGTTGCAGCGCATCGTCGATGAGGCTCATGAGCGCTGGCCATTGCAACGGGTAAGGGTCGTGCATCGGGTGGGGGCGTTGCAGGTGGCTGAGCCGATCGTGTTTGTCGGCGTCGCCAGCGCCCATCGGCAGGCGGCCTTCGAGGCCTGCGCCTTCCTGATGGACTACCTGAAAACCCGCGCGCCGTTCTGGAAGCGCGAACAGACCTCGTCCGGCGAGCGTTGGGTGCAGGGCAGGGAGAGCGACCAACTGGCCGCCAGTCGCTGGTAGGGCAGGGATGCGCCCTGCGGCGCAGCACCTTCAGTCGGCCGTTGGCGCTTGCCCGGCAAACAGTTTCCTGGCTTCGGCAAAGCACTTTTCGGCAATGGCCGAGCGCGGTTCGGTCTTGCGCATCACCAGGCCCAGGGGCGCCAGCACGCTGGCATCCGGCAGGTTGATGAAGGCCAGGTTCTCGATCGGGTTTTCCAGGGTGCTGGACAGCGGCATGATCGAGCAGCAGAAGCCTTCGTGAATCGCCTGGAACAGCTGATAGGTCGAATCGCTTTCGAGGATCGGCTGCGGGTCGAGGCCGCGGCTGCGGAAACTCAGGTCGATGGATTTGCGGTAGTGCATGCCATTGCTGATCATCCCCAGGGGCAGCTCGGCGGCCTCTTCCCAGCTCATTTCGCTGCCTTCGAAATGGAAATGGCGGGTGTCGTACAGCAGGCCGACGCGGGTTTCGCCGATCTCGAAAAATTCGAAATAGTTCGGGTTCACGTGGTCCAGGTAACACACGCCCAGGTCCAGCTGGTTGTTGCCCAGGCCTTCGATGATCTGGTCCGAACTCATGGACGACAGGGCGAACTTGAGCTCCGGGAAACTCCTGGAAAGACCCTGGACGTAGCCGATCGGGTTGAAGCTGCTCAGCGGCACCAGGCCCAGGCGCAGGCTACCGACCAGTTGGCCACGGCACGCGGCGGCCTCGGCGAACAGCCCGTCATGGGCGGCGAGCAGGGTCCGCGCCCAGGCCAGCACCCGTTCGCCGGCCTCGGTGAAACCTTCGAAACGCTGGCCGCGCTTGACCAGCACCAGGTCCAGCTCGTCCTCCAGGTTGCGCAAGCGCATGGACAGGGTCGGCTGGGTGATGTGGCAGCGCGCCGCGGCCTGGCCGAAGTGTCGGGTCTGGTCCAGGGCTATAAGGAACTTGAGTTGTTTGATGTCCACGATGGCACCTGTTGAAGAAGGGTTTGATGTCAGGGGTAAGTCCAGGATGCACGAAGCGCCGGGAAATCCCGATCCGACCTTTGGAGGAAAAGACTGTGCGTCCGTTCGGTGGCACGCGGAGCTGTTAAAAAAGCCGTTAAAAAAATGCCGTTAAAAAAGTAGCTCAGGGGTATTGAAGTTGCTCAGGCGCGGGTCGTCCTCGGCGCAGACCAGGGCCTGCGGCCGGTGCTTCGACAAGGCACGTTGCAGGCTGCGTTCGCCGGCGTCCCAGTCGTGTTGCAGGCTCGCCAGCAAGGCCTTGGGGATCAGGCTGAACATGGGCTGCCAGTGGCCGGCCTGTTGCACCATCAGCACCGAGTCCGGGGCAGGGCGCGCCGCCAGCATGGCGCCGATCAGCGCGCCGTCGATTTTCGGCGCGTCGCAGGCGAACACCAGCAGCCACGGATGACGCGCCACGGCCAGGCCGGCGAGCACGCCCGCCAGGGGCCCCGGGAAATCCTTCTGCGAGTCTTCGACCAGTTGGTCGGCATAGGCCCGATACTGCTCGGTGTTGCGGTTGCAGGAGATGATCAGGTCGTCGGTGAAAGGTCGGACCGCCGCCTGCACATGGGCGATCAGCGGCTTGCCCTGCCAGGGCAGCAGGCCCTTGTCCCGGCCGCCCATGCGCGCGCCACGGCCGCCGGCCAGCAGCAGCACCGAGCAGGGGTTGGACGAAGGGGCGGCGGGGCAGGTCGGGGTCATTGTTCGAGGCACGCTGGTTGGGGGCTCAGACGATCTCATTGTCGCCCCTTCGAGTCCAATCGGAAGTATCGAATGGGCGATCAAAAGGCTCTATCGGCCGCGGATTTCACCGGCGCGGGCCGGCACGTCAGGGGGAAAAATTCCTTGATAGATGGGCTCGATAAAGTGGTCGGCCAGAGTGATTAGACACCGACGGTTTCAGCGCTTTAGCCTCTGGCCATGGTTTTTATGACTGCCCGCCGGAGAAAGACATGAGTGTGAAATCGGATGCATTGTTTGTCCCCCTGAATATTGCCGTGCTGACCGTCAGCGATACCCGCGAATACGCCACCGACACCTCCGGGCAATTGCTCGTCAGCCGCCTGCTGGAAGCTGGCCACACCCTGAGCGAGCGCAACCTGCTCAAGGATGACCTGTACAAGATCCGCGCCCAGGTCGCCCTGTGGATCGCCGATGAGGCTATCCAGGTGGTGCTGATTACCGGCGGTACCGGTTTCACCGGGCGCGACAGCACGCCCGAGGCGGTGAGCTGCCTGCTGGACAAGCGGATCGACGGTTTCGGCGAGCTGTTCCGGGCGATTTCCATTCTCGATATCGGCACCTCCACCGTGCAGAGCCGGGCCCTGGCCGGGCTGTCCAACGGCACCCTGGTGTGCTGCCTGCCAGGCTCCACGGGCGCTTGCCGGACGGCCTGGGAAGGCATCCTCGCCGAGCAACTGGACGCCCGCCACCGGCCGTGCAATTTCGTGCCGCACCTCAAGCAGGTGCAAGCCTGCGGGACCCGCGGATGAGCGCCTCAGCGCTGATGCCGGTGGAGGAGGCCATCGCCCGCTTGCTGGCCATGGCCGAGGCGCAACGCCTGCAGGACAGCGAGCCGGTGGCGCTGGGCGAGGCGCGGCAACGGGTGCTGGCCAGCGACCTGGTGGCGACCCTGGATCTGCCGCCCTGGCCGAACAGCGCCATGGACGGTTATGCCTTGAACCTCGATGCCTGGGACGGCCAGCCGCTGGCGGTGTCGCAACGCATTTTCGCCGGCCAGGCCCCCGAGCCGTTGCGGCCGGGCACCTGCGCGCGAATCTTCACCGGCGCGCCGCTGCCCGAGGGCGCCAACAGCATCGAGATGCAAGAGAACGTCGAACGACTTGACGACGGTCGCGTGCGCTTCAAGCAGCCGCTCAAGGCCGGCCAGAATATTCGCCCGCAAGGCCAGGAGAACCGCGCCGGACAAGTGCTGCTGCGCGCCGGCAAACGCCTGGGGCCTTTCGAACTGGCTATCGCCGCGGCCCAGGGCTGCACCCATCTGCCGCTGGTGCGGCGGCCACGGGTGGCGTTGTTGTCGACGGGCGATGAACTGGCCGAGCCGGGCACCGCCTTGCGCCCCGGCTGCATCTACAACAGCAATCGCACCCTGCTCAGTCACTGGTTGAGCGCCCTGGGCTGCGAGGTGGTCGATGCCGGAATTCTCCCCGACCAGCCGCAGCAGACCCGGCTGCGCCTGGAACAATTGCAGTGCGCCGCGGACCTGATCCTGACCACCGGCGGCGTGTCCGCCGGCGACGCCGATTGCCTCGGCCAGGTACTGCGCGAGTGCGCCACCCCGGTGTTCTGGAAGCTTGCGATAAAACCCGGCAAGCCGCTGACCGTGGGGCGCTTCGGCAGCGTGCCGGTGATCGGCCTGCCCGGCAACCCGACCTCGGCCCTGGTGACCTTTGGCCTGCTGGCCCGGCCGTATCTGTTGCGCATCCAGGGCGTCGAAGAGGTCATGCCCTTGAGCTTCCCGGTCAGCGTCGGTTTCGACTGGCCGAAAGCGGGAGGCCGCCGCGAATACCTGCGGGCCAGGCTGGAGGAGGGCCGCGCCGTGCTTTATCCGAACCAGAGTTCCGGTGTGTTGCTGGGCGCTTCATGGGCCGATGGGCTGGTGGAAATCCTCGAGGGCAGCACCTTGCGGGCCGGCGAGCCGGCGCGCTTCATTCCGTTCAGCGAGTTGTTCTAGCCGGCGCGGTCTGGCGGCAGGCGCGGCGCACTCAGATCTTCCAGTGCTCCGCGCTTTTGGCCAGGCGCTGGCGCATCTCGTTGAGGTTGGCCACCAGTTGCCGGGTCAGCAGGCGGTAGCCGTCCAGCGCGCTGTAGACCGAGGTGTCGAGGGTCGAGGAGGACGGGCCATCCAGGGGCCGCCCCAGGCGTCTGGTGGCGCCGGATTGCAGGGCGCGGGCCATGCCCACCAGCTGTATGCGCACCTGCCGGTGCTCATGCTTCATGAGCTGTTGCAACTGTTCGCGGGCCTGTGGGGCACTGAGGTCCGGCCGGGTATTGCCGAGGATTTCCAGGGTGCTGAAGCACATGCGCAGATTGCGCTGGATGGCGTCCAGTTCGGTCATGGAGATCCGCACTTCCTTGGACACCGAGGGCATCAGCGAGCGCAGTTGCAGCAAGGTGCTGTTGAGGCGCCCGAGCAACTTCAGGTGTTCATCATCGGTTACCGACTGGCCGCCGATGATGCGTCCGTAAAGGGTGGCGCAGTCGCGCAAGGCGCTGGCCAGGTTGTAGCGCCAGGAGTAGACCGCATACAGCGGAATGGCGAAGGAGAACGCCAGGGCTAGGGCGATACCGATGAGGATATCCACGGTGCGCCACAGGCCATCGCTGACGTGGTTGTCGCCGTGGCCGGCGACGATGAACACGGTGATCGCCGCCAGCAGCGCGGTGTAGCCGCCCTTGCCGATGGCGTGATAGGAGAAATACCCGCACACCACCGACATCCCCAGGTAGGTCAGCCAGGACAGGCCCAGGTAAGCCTGCTGTACCACCAGCACCAGGCCGACGCCCGCGCCGATCAAGGTACCGATGGCCCGTTCCGCGGCCTTCTTGCCAATGTTGCCGTGGTGCTGCAAGCCGCCGATCACCACCAGCATGGTCACCGACGCCCATTCGCCGTGGGGCAGATTGAGGCCGGTGGTCAGCGCGATGGTGGCCAGCAACCCCAGGGCCACGCGCACCGCATGGATCAGCTTGGCGTAGCGGTAGCGCCGATACGGGTCCAGTACCGGGAGCAGGAAGCGGCGCAACAGCGGTGGCAGGCGGAAGGTCTGGCCCAGGGGAAGTTCTCCGTTTCTAGAAAATGTAATCGGTGGTCAGGAAGCTCGACTCGCGGTTACGGATGATGTCGCTGATCAGCTCCTTGTTGCTCTCCTGGAACTTGGTGGCCACCAGGGTGCGGATCGAGAAGGTGCGCAACGCGTCATGCACCGACAACGTACCTTCGGCGGAGTTCTTGCGCCCGTTGAACGGGTAGGTGTCCGGGCCGCGCTGGCACTGGGCGTTGAGGTTGATCCGCCCGACCTGGTTGGCGAAGGTGTCCACCAGATGCCCGACTTGTGCCGGCTCGGTGCCGAAGATACTCAGCTGCTGGCCGAAGTCCGATTCCAGGACGTAGTCGATCACCGTTTCCAGGTCGCGATACGGCACGATCGGCACCACCGGCCCGAACTGTTCTTCCTGGTACACGCGCATCTGGCTGTTCACCGGGTACAGCACCGCCGGGTAGAAGAACGAGGCCCGCGTTTCGCCACCGCCGGGGTTGACCACTTTGGCGCCCTTGTCGATGGCGTCGGCCACCAGGGCATGCAGGTAATCGACCTTGCCCGACTCCGGCAGCGGCGTCAGCGCCACCCCCGGTTCCCACGGCATGCCGGGTTTGAGGCTGAGCAGCTTGGCGTTGAATTTCTCGATAAAGGCATCGACCACGCTTTCATGGACGAAGAGGATCTTCAGCGCGGTGCAGCGCTGGCCATTGAACGACAGCGAGCCGGTGACCGCCTCGTTGACCGCGTTATCCAGGTCCACTTGCGGCAGCACGATGCCGGGGTTTTTCGCGTCCAGGCCCAGGGCGGCGCGCAGGCGGTGCGGCTTGGGGTGCAGTTTCTTCAGGTCGCTGGCGGCCTTGTTGGTGCCGATGAAGGCGAAGATATCGATCTTGCCGCTGGCCATCAGCGCGCTGACGGTTTCCCGGCCGCTGCCGTAGATCACGTTGATCACCCCGGCCGGGAAGCTGTCGCGGAAGGCTTCCAGCAGCGGGCGGATCAGCAGCACGCCGAACTTGGCCGGCTTGAACACCACGGTGTTGCCCATGATCAGCGCCGGGATCAGGGTGGTGAAGGTTTCGTTCAGCGGGTAGTTGTACGGACCCATGCACAGGGCCACGCCCAGGGGCACGCGGCGGATCTGGCCGAGGGTGTCCTGTTCCAGCTCGAAGCGGCTGGAACGGCGGTCGAGTTCCTTGAGGGCGTTGATGGTGTCGACGATGTAGTCGCAGGTGCGGTCGAACTCTTTTTCCGAGTCCTTGAGGTTCTTGCCGATTTCCCACATCAGCAGCTTGACCACCGCCGAGCGCTGTTCGCGCATGCGCCCGAGGAAGGTTTCGACGTGCTGGATGCGCTCGGCCACGCGCATCGTCGGCCACGCGCCCTGGCCACGGTCGTAGGCGCGCACGGCCGCGTCGAGGGCGGTCAGCGCGGTGTCGGCGTCGAGCAGCGGGGTGCTGCCGAGAATCACTTGTTCGTCGCCATGGGCGGTGGCCAGGTACACCGGGCTGCGCACCAGGGCCAGGGGCCCGTTCCAGGTCTGCAACTGACCGTCGACCAGGTACTCGCGTTGCTCGACCTGGCCGTCCAGGCGGTACTGCTCGGGGATGTCGGCGGCGACGGGAAACAGCGTGTTCAACAGATGGGCTGTGGTCATGACTCTATTCCGTAATGGCAATGGGCAATGCACCGGCGGGCTGGAGCGCGCCGGCGCTGACGGGCGAGACAGGTCTCCAGGAGTTTGGTTCTACGGGTATACGCCCTGGTGTCTCGGGTCTTTAGCAAAAAGCTGAGCCAAAATGGCGGAAAGTCGTGCAGCAGAGGTGTGGTTCTTTGGGCCAAGAGTAGCCGTTTTTTCCCTTGGAAAAACAGCCTTTGTTTCAACCGGCGCTGAACAATTGGCGGATCAGGTTGGGTAGAGCGCATCTGCTTCTGTAGGAGCGCAGCTTGCGCGCGATAGCCGCATAGCGGCGATTCAGTCAACGCATCGCGCTCACAGGCCTGGCCGCAGATGCCCCCCTCGCTGGCCCGCAATGCCCTCAGGCCGTGGCCGCGCCTGCCTTAGTGTTGGCTCTGGGTCGATCCCGACCGTCACCCGAGAGGAACACCATGCCGGCACCGACTGCCTCGCTGCGGTTTTCATCCGTCGTCACGCTGTATCGCCTGGGGCGCGTCGCCCTGTGGCTGGCACTGGGCGGGCTACTGGTGGCCTGCGGCGACAAGCCCGCGCCGCCATCGGCGGCCACCCTGCAACAGCTGCCCGACGACTCGGAGCTGGCGCGGATCTATGACAGCAGCTGCAAGCTCTGCCACGCCAACCCGGCGTCCGGCGCGCCGCTGACCGGCGATATCCAGGCCTGGCGCCCGCGCATCGCCCAGGGCGCCGACACTCTGCTGGACCACAGCATCAACGGCTATAACGGCATGCCGCCGATGGGCCTGTGCATGCAGTGTTCCGAGGAGCAGTTCCTCGGCCTGATCCGCTTCATGTCCGCACAAGACCTCCAATAATCCGGCACAAGGACACTGGCATGAGCATGCCCCTCACACGACGTCAGCTGTTGCAACGCGCTGCAGTGGCCGGGACCTTCAGCGCGCTGGCCAGCAACCCGCTGCTGGCCGAGCTGGCGCGGGCGCCCCGGCTGATTCCCTGGCGCAACTGGTCCGGCGCGCAAAGCTGCCTGCCCCTGGCGCGGCTGGCGCCCAAGGACCTGGACGAGCTGGTGCAGGTGATTCGCCAGACCCCGGGCAAGATCCGCCCGGTGGGTTCGGGGCATTCCTTCAGCGCCCTGGTGCCCACCGACGGCACGCTGCTGTCGCTGAGTTTTTTCAGCGGCCTGCTCAGCCACGATGCCGCCACCTTGCAGGCCGAGTTCGCCGCCGGCACGCCGATGTCGCGCATGGGCGCGCGGCTCAAGGCGATCGGCCAGGCCCTGCCGAACATGGCCGACATCGACTACCAGACCCTGGCCGGGGCCATCGCCACCTCGACCCACGGCACCGGCGTCGGCTTCAAGTCCTATTCGGCCCAGGTGTGCGGCCTGCAACTGGTGACCGCCAGCGGCGAGGTGCTGGACTGCGACAGCAGCCGTAACGCCGAAATCTTCAACACCGCGCGGGTCTCCCTCGGTGCGTTGGGCGTGGCCACCCGGGTGCGTCTGCAGAATCGCCCGGCCTATCGCCTGCGGGAAAAACAGTGGATCGCCAAGACCGAGGAACTGCTCGAAGACCTGGCGAAAAACACCCGCGAGAACCAGCACTGGGAAATGCTGGTGGTCACCCATTCCGACTACGCACTGTCGATCGCCCTGAATGAAACCGAAGACCCGGCGACCCCGCCCGTGGACCCGGCACAAGAGGGCGGCAACGAGTTCGTCAGCCTGATCGAGAACCTCGATAAATACCTCAGCGACTTTCCCGAAACCCGCCGCACCCTGCTCAACAGCCTGCGGCATTTCGCCCGTTTCGACGACCGGGTCGGCGACTCCTACGAGGTCTACGCCAACGTGCGCAACGTGCGCTTCAACGAAATGGAGTACTCGGTGCCAGCCGAGCACGGCCCGGCCTGCCTGCGGGAAATTCTCAAGCTGATCCGCGACAAGGACCTGCGCACCTGGTTTCCCATCGAGTACCGCTATGTCCAGGCCGACGACATTGCCCTGAGCATGTTCGAGGGCCGCGACAGCTGTTCGATCTCGGTGCACCAGCACTACGCCATGGACCACCACAACTTCTTCGCCGCCATCGAACCGATCTTCTGGAAGTACGCCGGCCGCCCGCACTGGGGCAAGTTGCACAGCCTCAACGCCCGGCAATTGCAGGCGTTGTACCCGCGCTGGCGGGAATTCACCCGGGTGCGCGAAGCGCTGGACCCCGGCGGCAAGTTCCTCAATGCACACCTGTCGTCCATCCTGGGCGTGGTCTGAAGGGAGATAAAAAGCATGAATCGACGCAACTTCCTGCTCGGTACCGCGGGTGTCGGCGCCTTGTTGGCGGGGGTGGGGGCCTGGCTGCGGCCCGCCGACCGGGGCGGGCCCTACAGCGACTATTTCCGCGCGCTGAACCAGGAACTCAAGGCCCACGGCCCGATGCGCCCGGTGCTGCTGATCGACCTCGATCGCCTGGACCACAACATCGATGTGGTGCTGCAGTCGGTCAAGCGCGGCGGCAAGCAGCTGCGGCTGGTGGAGAAATCCCTGCCGTCGCCGGGGCTGCTGGCGTACATCGGCCAGCGTGCCGGCACCCAGCGCCTGATGTCGTTCCACCAGCCGTTCCTCAATCACGATGCCCTGCGTTTTCCCGAGGCCGATATCCTGCTGGGCAAGCCGCTGCCGGTGCGCTCGGCCGAGCTGTTCTACCAGGGCCACAAAGGCCGGTTCGACCCGGCCCGGCAGTTGCAATGGCTGATCGATACCCCGGAACGTTTGCAGCAATACCTGGCCCTGGCCCGCGGCCTGGGCACCCGGCTGCGGATCAATATCGAGCTGGATGTCGGCCTGCACCGCGGTGGGGTGAAGGACAGCAGCGGCCTGGGGCCGCTGCTGACCCTGATCGCGGCCAACCCCCAACACCTGGAGTTCGCCGGTTTCATGGGCTACGACCCCTTTGTCGGCATGGGCGTGCCGGGCATTCTCGGCTCGCCCGAAGCGCTGTTCGCCAAGGTCATGCAGCGCTACCAGAGCGCCGTGGACTTCACCCGGCAACGCCATCCGGCGCTCTGGCAGCCGGGGCTGACCCTCAATACCGCCGGCAGCCCCAGCTACCGCATGCATGAGCGGGAACAGTTGAGCAGCGAGGTGTCGGTGGGCACGGCGATGCTCAAGCCGACCCATTACGACCTGCCATCCCTCAGCGAACATCGGCCCGCGGCCTACATCGCCACCCCGGTGCTGAAAAACACTGGCCCGGTGCGCATCCCGGCGCTGGACGACAAGTCGAAGCTGTTGGCCTGGTGGGACCCGAACCAGCGCGAGACATTCTTCATCTACGGCGGCAACTGGCAGGCCGAGTTCGAGTCGCCGGCGGGGCTGCAAAGCAACGGTCTGTTCGGCCGCAGTTCTAACCAGGAGATGGTCAACGGCTCGCCCGCCGTGGGCCTGGGACCGGACGACCAGGTGTTCCTGCGGCCGATGCAGAGCGAAGCGCTGCTGCTGCAATTCGGCGACCTGCTGGCGGTGCGCGCTGGGCGGATCGTCGAGCGCTGGCCGGTCTACAGCTAGGTTTTTGCGCTGTCCTCGAGGCCTTTCGCGGGCAAGCCTCGCTCCTACGGCGTGCGCGTTCTGCTTCTGTAGGAGCGAGCGGGCGGCGATCCGACTTGCCCGCGATGACCGTGACGCGGAATGTCTGAACCACCGCGTTATCGTTCATCGCGCGCAAGCTGCGCTCCTACATTACAAAGAGAACGGAATCGTCAGCTTGGCCCACAGCATCTCGCCCTCGGGCCGGTTCTCCACGTCGAACTCCTTGGCCCAGCGGATCTCCGCGCTGGCGTACTTGAGGAAGGTCAGGTACAGCGCCGGGCCGATGGCGAACACCTGGCCGCGCACGCCGTCGTCCACGTCCTCGCCGAGAAACTGCACGGTGCGGCCGTACTGTTTGTCGTCGCTGGTCTGCTTCAGGTAGTAGCCGTTGAGCCCCAGGCTCAGGTTGTCGGTCACCTTGTAGCTGGCGGAATAGTCGAAATGGAAAATCTGCCCGGACTTGTAGTCGGTGGCGTGGTTTTCCTCGTTGAAGCTGTAGGTGGTCTTCAGCGACAGCTCGGTGCGCGGGGTCGGCAGCCAGGTCACCGAAACCAGCGGCTTGTAGGTGTAGAAGTTGTTGCTGGTGTTGGCCAGGCGCGTCGCGTCGTACTTGCCGGTGGGAATGGTGATTTCCACGGCGGCGCCCAGGGTCAGGTTCTTGCCCAGGTCCCACAGGATGATCGGCGCGATGGTGGTGTCGCCCATGCTTTCGCGCTGGTCCTTGAGGCCGAAGACCCCCACCTGCTGGCGCAGATAGGGCTGCGCCACGTAGCCGCCGAGGCGCCCGCCGAATACCCGCAGCGGGCTCAGGTAGTCGAGGCGGGGAATGATCGCGTCGGAGACGATCCGCACGTCCGGCACCTTGCCGCCCAGGGAGCTGATATTCAGCTTCCGCGCTTCGTAGTGGTTGTAATACAGGTTGAAGGCGAACATGTGGTCCGGCAGGCCGTTGACGTCCAGCGGCAGGATGAAAAAACCGTCGGTGCCGGGGCCGATATTGTCGACCCCGGATTCGCTGGCCGGGGCCAGGGTGGGCAGGGCGGCGAGGCAGGCCAGGCTGGCGGCGAGGCGCCGGGGGAGAGGGGTGCGGGTCGAATTCATGTTCGGGCTCTTATTATTGTCAGTGGGCGCGCAGTGGGCCGGTTTCCGGCCGCCCCATAGGAATAAGCCTTCGACGCCCGGGCAGGCAGGGTATTGGCGGCCACTGAGGGGGACTTTCGCGGCCAGCCTGCAATGACTTGTTACATCCTTCCGTGAACGCGAGCGGAAAACGCTATGCTGAGCGGGCGCTCGCCTCGCCCTGGCGGTGATGGGAGCGGGGCGCATAACCAGAATAAGCATTGCAGCCGAACCGGCTCGGGACCCGATGCCCATGCAGATGAAAGCCGTCGATCCACAGTACCAACTGGCCCTGGTGTCGCCCTTTTTGTTGCAGACCCTGGCCGAAGTCGCCGGCAGCCACGGCGTCGACCCGCACGCCCTGTGCCGCGGCCTGGGCTTCACCCTCGACGACCTGCAGGACCCTGCGCAACGCATCTCCTACCGCCAGGCCGTGGCGATGATCCAGCGCGCGCTCAAGGCCTTGCCCCGGCAGGGCCTGGGCCTGTGGGTCGGGCACCAGAACGTGCTCGGCACCCTGGGCCTGCTGGGGCATGTGCTGTCGCTGTGCAAGACCCTGCGCGATGCCTTCGACATCGGCATCCGCCACCAGCACACCTCGGGCGGCATCGTCAGCTGCACGGTGCGGCAGCAGGGCGACGAGTTTTTCGTCGAGGCCGAATGCCGGCTGCCCTACAGCGAGGTGCAGATCTTTGCCGTCGAAGAGTTCTTCGCCAGCCTGCCGGTCTATGGCCGCGCCCTGGTCGGCGCCGATTTCAAGGCGCTGCGGGTCGAGTTCATGCACGCCGCCCCGGCCTACCAGGATGAGTACCAGCGCCTGCTGGGGCCGGACGTGCACTTCGGCTGCCTGCACAACCGCATGGTCATCGCTGGCGAATGGCTTGATACGCGTCTGCCCAACCACCACGCCGTGGCCCTGCGCCAGGCGCTCAAGCTGCTGGAACTGGAAAGCGCCCAGGTGCACCGCAAGCTGGACCTGATCCAGGCGGTGGAGCGGGCCATTTCCCGCGACCTGACCCAGGGCAGCCATATCGACCAGGTCGCCAGCGACCTGAACATGAGCGGGCGCACCCTGCGCCGGCGCCTGAGCGAGCACGACCTGACCTTCGACGCGTTGCTGGAGCAGGTGCGCCGGGCGCGCACCCTGAGCCTGTTGGCCAACCCGCAGCTGTCCATCGAGCGCATCACCGAGGCGGTGGGCTACAGCGACGTGCGCAGTTTTCGCCGGGCGTTCAAGCGCTGGACCGGCCTCAGCCCCAGTGCCTATCGGGAGGAGGGCGGTCAGACGTAGGGCAGGGGCGTGGCCATTCACCGCATCACTTCATGGGTGTCTAAACCCCCACAAATTGTGGTGCTCCGGGTAAACTCCGGGCTTTCTTCAAGGAGTCGCTATGAGTTACTACCAGCCGGGCATTCTTGCCACCCCCGTTCCGAGCCAGGCTCGTCACCTGTTTTTCGCCCTCGAATCCATCGAGGCGCTGCCGGCGGCGATCGATCGTCTGCTGACGCTGGTGGACGGGAAAACGGCGGTAGCAGGGTTTGGCGCGTCGCTGGTCAAGGCGCTGGGCGCCCGCGTGCAGGGGCTCAAGGCCTTCCCGGCGCTGACCGGGGTCGGCGTCGACAACCCTTCGACCCAGCATGCGCTGTGGGTCTGGCTGCATGGCGAAGACCGCGGCGAGCTGCTGCACCGCGGCAACGCCCTGGCGGCCGCCCTGGCCCCGGCGCTGCGCCTGGTGCAGATGAACGAAACCTTCCGCCACAAGACCGGCCACGACCTGACCGGTTACGAGGACGGCACCGAAAACCCCCACGATGAAGAGGCAGTTTCCGCGGCCCTGGCCGATGGCAGCGACGGTCTGCGCGGTGGCAGCTTCGCCGCGATCCAGCAATGGCAGCACGACTTCAAGGGCTTTGCCGCGATGCATCAGGAGGAGCGCGACAACATCATCGGCCGCCGCCTGAGCGACAACGAAGAGCTGGACGACGCGCCGGCCTCGGCCCACGTCAAGCGCACCGCCCAGGAGAGTTTCACCCCCGAGGCCTTTATGGTGCGTCGCTCGATGCCGTGGATCGAAGGCGACAAGGGCGGCCTGATGTTCCTCGCCTTCGGCCACAGCCTCCAGGCCTTCGAAGTCCAGCTGCGACGCATGAGCGGCCTGGAAGACGGCATCGTCGACGGCCTGTACCGCATGAGCCGGCCGATCACCGGCGGCTACTACTGGTGCCCGCCGCTGCAGGACGGCCGCCTCGACCTGCGCGCCCTGCAAGCGGTCTGACCGGCCCATGGGCACCGCAGGAGAGGGCATGCCGCCTGTGCGCTGGGGCATGATCGGTTGTGGCAGCGTCACCGAGCGCAAGAGCGGCCCGGCCTTCTACAAGGCACCGGGTTCGGCCCTGGTGGCGGTGATGGGCCGGCGCCTGGAAGCGGTGCGGGACTATGCGGCGCGCCACGGCATCGCGCGTTTCTACACCGATGCCCAGGCGCTGATCGACGACCCCGAGGTGGACGCGGTGTACATCGCCACGCCCCCCGACAGTCACCACGCCTACAGCTTGCGGGTGGCCGCCGCCGGCAAGCACTGCTGCGTGGAAAAACCGATGGCGTTGAACGCCGCGCAAAGCCTGGAGATGCAGCAGGTTTTCCAGCGGGCCGGCTTGCACCTGTTCGTGTCCTATTACCGCCGTTCCCTGCCGCGCTTCCAGCAGGTGCGGCAATGGCTGCGGGACGGGCGCATCGGTGAAGTGCGCCACCTGAGCTGGACCTTGACCAAGGCGCCGTCCGAGGCCGATCGCAATGGCGGCCGCAATTGGCGTACCGACCCCCGGATCGCCGGCGGCGGTTACTTCGCCGACCTGGCGAGCCACGGCCTGGACCTGTTCCAGTACCTGCTGGGGGACATCACCGAGGTCGCCGGTTTCACCGCCCGGCAGGCCGGGCTGTACAGCGCCGAGGACGCGGTGAGCGCCAGCTGGCGCTTCGCCTGCGGCGCCCTGGGCACGGGGGCCTGGAACTTCGTCGCGGACTGTCGAGTGGACCGGGTGGAGATCATCGGCAGCCAGGGGCGTATCGCTTTCTCGGTCTTCGACGAGCATCCGCTGCACTTGGACGCCGATGAACAGCTGAGCCTGTTCATCGACAACCCCGAGCACATCCAGTGGCATCACGTGCTGGGCATGAACGCCCATATCCGTGGCGAAGCGCAGCACCCGGCGCTGGCCGCCGAGGCGATGAAAACCGACCGGGTCATGGACCTGATCCTCAAGCGCGGTTAGACCCTACGGAACGTGCACGATCTTCTTCTGTAGGAGCGCAGCTTGCTCGCGATGAACGATAACGCGGTGTATCAGATACCCCGCGTCGCGGCCTTCGCGAGCAAGTCGGATCGCCGCCCGTTCGCTCCTACAGCAGCCAAGCGCTATCCAGCGGCGCTAGTGCGCCGCGGTCATGTTCGGCCGGCACGAATGGAAGATGTCCAGCTGCGGTTGGTACAGGCTGGTCTTGACCTCGAACAGCCCGAGCACCGAGTGGAACAGGTTGTCGTGGCTCAGGTCCGGCTCACCGCTCTTGCCTTGCAGGCAGTCGCGCTGGATGCCCAGGTCATTCAGGGCCTGCTGGCCGAACCACATCAGCATCGGCACATGGGTCTGCGCCTGCGGCGCCAGGGCGTAGGGCGCGGCGTGCAGGTACAGGCCGTTTTCGCCGAGGGACTCGCCATGGTCGGAGACGTACAGCATCGAGGTGTCGAAGCGTTGCTGGTTGTGCTTGAGCAGCTCGATGACCCGGGCCAGGAAGTGGTCGGTGTAGAGGAGGGTGTTGTCGTAGACGTTCACCAGTTCCTCGCTGCTGCAACTGCCCAGCTGGTTGGTGTGGCAGATCGGGGTGAAGCGCTCCAGGCTCTTCGGGTAGCGCTCGTAGTACTCCGGGCCGTGGCTGCCGTCGGCGTGCAGGACGATGATCGCGTTGTCGCCGAGGCGGTCGATGTACTGTTGCAGGTCCACCAGCAGGGCTTCGTCCAGGCAGTTCTTGCCGTCGCAGAAGGGGCTCGGCTGGGTCTTGGGAATGTCGCGGTTCGGCACCCGCAGGCAGGTGCCCTTGCAGTCGCTGTTGTTGTCCAGCCACAGCACCTGCACGCCGGCCCGTTGCAGCACATCCAGCAGGCCTTCGTAGGTCTTGCCCTTCTTGTCGCTGTAGTCCTCGCGGGGAAACATCGAGAACATGCACGGCACCGAGACCGCGGTCGAGGTGCCGCAGGAGTGCACCTGGGTGAAGTTGAGGATGTCCAGCTTGGCCAGCTCCGGGTTGGTGTCGCGGGCATAGCCGTTGAGGGAGAAATGGTCGGCGCGGGCGGTCTCGCCGACCACCAGGATCATCAGCGACTTCTTCTCCCGGGTGCTGGCCTGGGCGCTCATCGTCGCGTCCTGGCCGATCGGCTGGATCACCAGGTGTTGCTTGATCCCCAGGCTCTGCTTGGCGTATTTGCCGAGGGCGTAAATGTAGTTGGTCGGGTTGATGAAGTGGGTCAGCTTGTCTTCTTCGCGAAAGATCGGCGCGTAGGTGGAATAGAAGGCGCCGACCGAGACCGCGATCACCAGCACACAGCCGGCGATCACCAGCAGCTTGTTCAGCAGGCCGCGAAAGAACGGCCGGTAGCGCACCGGGGTGCGCCAGCTCAGCACCACCGGCAGCAGGCCCAGCACCAGCAGGTAGCCCAGCAGCTTGAAGTTGAACAGCGCGGCGGCTTCGTCCGGGTTGGTCTCGAACACGTTCTGCACCATCACCGTGTCGATGGTGATGCCGTACTGGTTCATGAAATATGCGGCGGCGGCCGAGGTCAGGGCCACCAGGCTCAGCGCCGGCTTGAGGGTCCAGCGGAAGGACACCAGGGTCAGCAGCAGGGTGAGGGCGGCCCACAGGAACAGCCCGAAAGAAGCGAAGAACGCCAGCTTGTGCAGGCCTTGCAGGCTGATCAGGTTGCCCAGCGCGTGCCAGGTGGCGAAGTTGTAGAGCAGCACCAGCGCCAGGGAAAACAGCAGCACCAGGCGGGTCGATGTGATTGACGCGAATCGCAGTCCTTTGCCCAAGACCATTTCAGTTCGTTCCTCTACCTGTGATGACGGCGCCAGCAGTTGCACTGCCGACTATAGAGAGGGATTGGTAAAAAAAATGTCGAAAGGGCGCTGCTTTTCGTATCGGCTCACGCCGACCAGCGCCCGCGGGATTCAGAAGGTCTTCCTGGCACTGGCGACCCAGGTTGCGCCACACAGGTCGCTGAACCCGTAATTGCCGGTGCACTGACTTTTCGACAGGTCGGTATCGATATAGCTCAGGCCCAGTACCACGCCCGCCACTTCACGGGTCAATCTGGCTTCCCATTCGTGGTAGGCATCCTCGCCCTGGCCCGAGGCCGAGATCAGCCGCGGGTCCTTGAAGTCCATCTCGCCGTAACGCAGCTTCAAGCCCAAGCCCAGGGGCAGCTCGGTTTCGTAGCCGAGGTAGCGGTACAGGGTGCTCTGCTGGCTGTCGATGCCCGACGCATCGTTGGAGTAATAGGCCGCCAGGCTGAACCCGTAGGCGCTGAAAATCCCGTAGACCTCGCTCTGGTTGAATTGCCCTTCCCTGGGGTAGCTGTACTTGAGGTAGCCCAGGTCGAGGCTGACCGCGTCGCTGGCCTGCCACTGCCAGCCGGCGTAGTAGTCGACTTCCTGGCGGGTCTTCAGGCCGCCGCCGAAATCGACATTGGAGGTCCAGGCGCCCAGGTACAGGCCGCTGCTGTGCAGCAGGGTCGCGGCGGCCTGCGCGGCGGGGTCGTTCTGGGTCTGGGAAATGCCGCGGGTGCGGTAGTCGCTGGCCAGGGTCAGTTCCAGTTCCACGGCAACGTCATCGGTCAGGGGCAGGGCCTGGCTGCCCGGGGGCAACAGGCTCAAGGCACCGATGGCGAACAGGCTGAGGGTCTTCATGTGGGCGTCCCGTATTGTTGTGATTGTTATGGGCAGGTTTCGGGCAAGGCTGCGCCGGCCCCATGTGCGCAAGGACATGGGGCGGGCAGTGGATCAGCTGATTTTCAGACGGATCGGGTTAGAGAGGCCGGGCGTAGACTTCGCGGCCGGCGAACCAGGTCTGCAGCACCTGGGTTTCGTGCAGGGCCTTTTCGTCGACCTTGAACACGTCGCGGTCCAACACGATGAAATCGGCCTGTTTGCCGGCGCTCAGCGAGCCGATCCGTTGCTCCAGGCCGATGGCGCGGGCGGCATTGAGGGTGTAGGCGTAGAACATGGTTTCGCGGTCCAGGCGCTCGTCGGCGTTGAGCACCCCCAGCGGCCCCTTGCGGGTGATGGCCTGGGCGATGGCGTTCCACGGGTTGGGCGAGGACACCGGCCAGTCGCTGGCCCCGGCGAGGGTCGCGCCCTGCTTGAGCAGGGAATGCGCCGGGTACTGGTAACGGAAGGCCAGGGCGCTGACGTAGGGCTTGATCATGTCCAGGGTGTAGTCGTCCGCCGAGGCCCACAGCAGTTGCATCGAGGCGATGACCCCCAGCGGCTTGAAGCGGGCGAACTCTTTCGGGTTGACCATCTGCAGGTGGGTGATGGAGTGGGCGATGCCGCTCTGGCGGTCCTTGCGCGCCTGGGCGATGCCATTGAGGGATTCGCGCACCGCGCGGTCGCCGATCGCGTGGATATGCACCCGCCAGCCGCGCTGGTCGATGGCGCTGACCAGTTCGCCGAAATGCTCGGGATCGATCAGCAGTTCGCCCTGTTTGTGCGAGTTGCTGTAGGGATCGATCATCGCCGCGCTCTGGGCCGGGTACTCGATCACCCCGTCGGCGAAAATCTTGACCCCGGGCAGGGTCAGGTTGGGGATGCCCTGGAATTGCTGGCGCACCTGCTCCAGCACGTCGAGGTCGGCAGGGCGGCTTTTCGGGTTGGCCACCAGCAGCGCGGCGACGTGGGCGCTCATGCCGCCGCTCTCGGCCAGCGCCTTGTAGGCCGGCAGCACACCGACGGTCTGGGCGGTGGGCTTGAGGGCGAATACCGCCTCGCCGGGAGCCGCGTTGGCCGCCGGGTCCATCCAGGCGGTGATGCCCAGGCTGTTGTTGTAGCGCACCGCCGATTGCGCCGCATTGAGCAGGGCGGCAGCGCTGGGCACCGGCATTTTCGCCGCGACCCGGTCCCAGCCGGCGTCCACCAGGAAGCCGTTGGGGCGGCCGTCGGCGAGCTTGCCGATGGTGTCGCGCTCGGCCTGCGGCAGGTTCTTGAGCAGGGCGGCGTCGATGCCGGCGCGCTCGAGCATCGCGTCGTTGGCCCAGGCGGTATGGTGATCGCTGCCGGTGAACACCACCGGCACCCTGGCCCATTCGCCGGCGTTGAAGCGCTGGCCCAGGGCTTCGGCCTGGGCCCAGTAGGCCGAGCTCATGCCGGCGATGCCGAGGACATCGCCATGCCTGGCCTTGCCGTCGTCGCGCCAGGCACGCAGCTTTTTCTCCAGCTCGTCGAGGCCGACCACTTCGTCCTGCATGTTGGCCGAGGTCATTTCCAGGCCGCCGAAGATCGCGTGGGAATGGCTATCGATCAGGCCGGGCATCAGGGTCTTGCCGCCCAGGTCGATGACCCGGGTACCGGTTTCGATCAGGGCCTTGATCTGCGCGTCGCTGCCCACCTGCAGCACCTTGCCGTCGGCCACCGCCAGGGCCTGGGCCTTGGGTTGGGCGCGGTCGGCGGTGAACACCTGGCCGTTGAACAGCACCAGATCGGTGGCGGCCATGGCTTCCATTGAGGCAAAACTCACTGCAATCGTCAGCAGATTCGGGATGAATCTTTTCATTGAGTATTTCCTTGTTATTGCGTCTGATGGCCAGCTTATTGGCTTGCCAGAGCCGACAGAACGCCTCGCTGACGAAAAACGTTTTTGCCTGAATGGAAAAAGCATGGACAAGTTGAGTGCACTGAAAATGTTCGTGGTCACCGCGCAGCTGGGCAGTTTCAGCCGCGCCGCCGAGCAGTTGGGCAAGACCCCCTCGGCCCTGACCAAGGCGGTCAATCACCTGGAGGTCGAGCTGGGCGCGCGCTTGTTCGAGCGCAGCACCCGACGGATCCTGCTGACGGAAGTGGGGCGGCTCTACCTGGACACCGCGCGCCAGGTCCTGCAGCGGCTGGAGGAGGCCGGCGAGGAAATCGAGCAGTTGCAGCATGGCCTGCGCGGCAACCTGAAGATCACCGCGCCGCTGGCCTATGGACAGGCCTTTCTCGACCAGGTGTGTGGCGGTTTCCTCGAGCAGTACCCGCAGATCGACCTGCAGGTGGACCTGTGCGACGAGTTCGTCAACCTGCTGGAAAGCGGCTACGACCTGGCCCTGCGCGAAGGCCATGACGACCTGCCGGGGCTGATCGCTCGGGTGGTCGGCAGCAATTGCCTGGCCCTGTGCGCCAGCCCGGCCTACCTGGCGCGCAAGGGTGTGGCGGTGACGCCGCAGACTCTGGATGAACACGAATGGCTGCTTTATCGCCATCCCTTGCTCAGCCGCGAGTTTTGGTGGGTCGAGCGAGACGGGCAACGCCTGAGCCTGGCGCAACCCCGGGCACCGCGGCTGCGCAGCGACAATTACGACCTGTTGCTGGCCAATGCCCTGGCCGGGCGCGGGCTGCTGCACACCCCGTTGTGGAGCGCGGCGCCTTACCTGGCCGACGGCCGCCTGGTGCGGGTGATGGCCGACTACGCCATCGACCCGGACTGCTTCGGGCCGCACATCCTCGCGGTCTACCCCAGCCATCGACGGGCCACGGCCAAAGTGCTGGCGTTCATCGATTACATCAGCGCGTTCCTGGCGAGCCGTGGCCTGGGCTGACTGGCGGTTCTTGTCAGGAAAACCCGGGTGGAGTACAAATGTACTCCATGACCACTTTATCTCCCCGCCGCAGTGCCATCCTGACCTTTATCCGCGAGCGCATCGCCGAACATGGCCAGCCCCCGAGCCTCGCTGAAATCAGCGAGGCCTTCGGCTTCGCCTCGCGCAGCGTGGCGCGCAAGCATGTCGTGGCCCTGACCGAAGCCGGCTTCATCGAGGTCAACCCCAACCAGGCCCGGGGCATCCGCCTGCTCAACCAGCCGCCGCGCCCCGAACTGCTCGACATCCCGGTGCTCGGCCGGGTCGCCGCCGGCCTGCCGATCGGCGCCGATGCCGAGGTGCACAGCCGCTTGCTGCTCGACCCGGCGCTGTTTTCCCGCACCCCCGACTACCTGCTGCGGGTCCAGGGCGACTCGATGATCGAGGACGGCATCCTCGACGGCGACCTGGTGGCGGTGCGCCGCGATAGCGAGGTGCGCAACGGCCAGATCGTGGTGGCGCGGCTGGACGGCGAGGTCACCATCAAGCGTTTCGAACGCCTGGCCGATGGCGTGCGCCTGCTGCCGCGCAACCCGGCCTATGCGCCGATCCTGATCGGCGAGGACCGCGACCTGGCTATCGAAGGGGTGTTCTGTGGCCTGGTGAGGCAAGGCTGATGGGCGCCGTCGTGGCACTGGAGACGCTGTTCAATGCCGGCCGGGTGTGGAAGGGCCGCCCGACGGCGCCCGCGGCCAGCCCGCAACCCACCGGCCACGCCATGCTGGACGCGGCCTTGCCCGGCGGCTGGCCGGAAGCGGCGCTGACGGAAATCCTCATCGCCGCCCAGGGTGTCGGCGAGCTGCAACTGCTGTGGCCGACCCTGGCCCGGCTCTCGGCCGCCGGCGAACGCATCGTGCTGGTGGCGCCGCCCCATGTGCCGTATCCCCAGGCCTGGCAGAGCGCCGGGGTCGACCTGCGCCAGTTGGCGGTGATCCAGGCCGGCGAGCGGGATGCCCTGTGGGCCGCCGAGCAATGCCTGCGTTCGGGCAGTTGCGGGGCCGTGCTGTGCTGGCCGCAACAGGCCGACGACCGCGCCTTGCGGCGTTTGCAGGTGGCGGCCGAGACCGGCCAGACCTTGGCCTTTGCCTACCGCTCCCTCAAGGACGCCATCAACCCTTCGCCGGCGGCCCTGCGCCTTGCCGTGGAGGCGCGGCCGGCGCAGCTGCGGGTGCTCAAGTGCCGTGGCGGCCTGGCCCATTCGGCACCGATCGCCTTCGCCCCGGGGCCCTGAGGTTGCCATGCGCTGGGTCTGTATTCTGTTCCCGCAATTGGCGCTGGACGCGGCGCTGCGCCAGCGCCCCGAACCGGAGGCCGCGCTGGCGCTGCTCAGCGGGACGCCGCAGCGCCGGGTGATCCAGGCGGTGAATGCCGCGGGCCGCGAGCTGGGGTTGCGCCCCGGGCAGTCGTTGACCGCCGCCCAGGCCCTGAGCAAGGACTTCGCCAGCGCCGAATACGACGCCGAGGAAATCGCCCGTTGGCAGCAGTTTCTCGCGGCCTGGGCCTACCGCTTCAGCTCCCAGGTCAGCGTGCATTACCCGCGCACCCTGGTGTTCGAGATCGAGTCGAGCCTGGGCCTGTTCGGCCCCTGGCCATAGCTGGAGGCGCGCCTGCGCCAGGAGCTGGGCGAGCTGGGTTTTCGCCACCGCATCGTCAGCGCGCCGAATCCGGCGGCGGCCCGGGTGCTGGCCAATGCCTACGACGGGCTGGCGGTGACCGACCTGGAACCGTTGCGCCAGGCCCTGGGGCGCATGCCCGTGGAGCGTCTCGGCCTGCCGCCGGGCACGGCCACAGCCTTGTCGCGCATGGGCCTGCGCACCTTCGCCCAGGTGCGTGGGCTGCCGCGGGACACCCTGGCCCGGCGTTTCGACGCGGGCCTGCTCAAGCACCTGGACACTCTGTTGGGCGAGCGCTCCCTGGCGCTGGCGTTCTATCAGCCGCCGGATCGTTTCGATCTGCGCATCGAATTGAATTTCGACGTGCTGTCCCATCAGGCCCTGCTGTTTCCCCTGCGCCGCCTGACCTGCGACCTGGCGGCGTTTCTCTGTGGCCGTGACAGCGGGGTGCAGCGCTTCGAGCTGCACCTGGAGCATGTCGAGCTGCCCGACACCCTGGTCAAGGTCGGCCTGCTCAGCGCCGAGCGCGAGCCAAGGATGCTGTTCGAACTGGCGCGCGGGCGCCTGGAGCAGGTCCAGGTGCCCGCGCCGGTGCGTGGCGTGCGCCTGGTGGCCGAGGATTTGCCGCGCTTCGTGCCGCAGCACCGCGAGCTGTTCGACGAGCGCCCGCAACAATCCCTGCCCTGGGAGCAGTTGCGCGAGCGCCTGCGCGCCCGCCTGGGGGACGAGGCGGTGCATGGCTTGCGCTTCCACTCGGACCACCGCCCCGAATGCAGCTGGCAGCCGGTCGGCGACAGCCAGGCCTGCCCGCTGCTGCCTGGGCCCCGGCGTCCGGGCTGGCTGTTGCGCGAGCCGCTGGTGCTGGCGGAGGGGGCGGCGCGCATCCTCATGGGGCCGGAGCGCATCGAGTCCGGCTGGTGGGACGGCGGCGACGTGCGCCGCGACTATTACCTGATCGAAACCCGCGGCGGCCAGCAGGGCTGGGCGTATCGCCCGGTGGGCGAGGCGGGGCCCTTGCTGTTGCAGGGCTGGTTCGCATGAAGGGCTACGCCGAACTGCACTGCCTGTCGAACTTCAGTTTCCAGCGCGGTGCCTCCAGTGCCCGCGAGCTGTTCGAGCGGGCGGCGGCCCAGGGCTACCAGGCCCTGGCGATTACCGACGAGTGCAGCCTGGCCGGCATCGTTCGGGCCTGGCAGGCCTCGAAGGACTGCAATCTACCGCTGATCGTCGGCAGCGAAATGCGCCTCGACGACGGCCCGAGGCTGGTGTTGCTGGTGGAGAGCCTGGAGGGTTACCAGGGCCTGTGCCGGCTGATCACCCGTGGCCGGCGCCGGGCGCAGAAGGGCCAGTACCAGCTGCTGCGCGAAGACTTCGAACAACCCTTGCCGGGGCTGCTGGCCCTGTGGCTGGCGGACGGTCAACCAGAGGGTGAGCAGCAAGAAGCGGGGCGCTGGTTGCAGCAGGTGTTCGCCGACCGGCTATGGCTGGCCGTGGAGCTGCACTGCGGGCAGGACGATCAGCGGCGCCTGGGCGAGTCGCTGGCGCTGGCCCGAGGGCTGGGCATTGCCGCCGTGGCCTGCGGCGATGTGCATATGCATGTGCGTGGGCGACGGGCCTTGCAGGACACCATGACCGCGATCCGCCATCACGTGCGGGTGGCCGAGGCCGGCCAGCGCCTGCACCCCAATGGCGAACGGCATTTGCGCAGCCTCGAGGCCTTGCGCGGGCTGTATCCGCCGGCCTTGCTGGAGGAGTCGCTGAGGATTGCCGAGCGCTGCCATTTCGACCTCGGGCAGTTGCACTACCAATACCCCCGGGAACTGGTGCCGCAAGGGCAGACGCCGACCAGCTGGCTGCGCGAGCTGACCGAGCGCGGCATCGTCAAGCGCTGGCCCGGGGGCGCCAAGCCCAAGGTGCTCAAGCAGATCGACGATGAGCTGGAGCTGATCACCGAGCTGGGGTACGAGAGCTATTTCCTCACGGTGCACGACATCGTCAACTTTGCCCGCGGCCAGTCGATCCTCTGCCAGGGCCGGGGCTCGGCGGCCAACTCGGTGGTGTGTTTCGCCCTGGGCATCACCGAGATCGACCCGGACCGCTCGACCCTGCTGTTCGAGCGTTTTCTCTCCCGCGAGCGCAACGAGCCGCCGGATATCGACGTGGACTTCGAGCACGATCGCCGCGAGGAAGTCCTGCAGTACGTGTTCCAGCGTTACGGCCGCCACCGCGCTGCGCTGACCGCGGTGGTCAGCACCTACCACGGCGCCGGCGCGGTGCGCGATGTGGCCAAGGCCCTGGGCCTGCCGCCGGACCAGGTCAACGCCCTGGCCGATTGCTGCGGCCACTGGAGCGATACGCCGCCGGCCGTCGAGCGCCTGCGGGAGGCCGGTTTCGACCCGGACAGCCCGGTGCTGCGCCGGGTCCTGAGCCTGACCGGGCAACTGATCGGCTTTCCCCGGCACCTGTCCCAGCACCCCGGCGGCTTCGTGATTTCCGAACAGCCGCTGGACACCCTGGTGCCGGTGGAAAACGCGGCCATGGCCGAGCGCACCATCATCCAATGGGACAAGGACGACCTGGACGCGGTCGGGCTGCTCAAGGTGGACGTGCTGGCGCTGGGCATGCTCAGCGCGATTCGCCGCTGTTTCGATCTGATCCATGGCTATCGGGACCAGCGGCTAAGCCTGGCCAGCATCCCCGCCGAGGACCCGGCCACCTACGAAATGATCGGCCGCGCCGACACCATCGGCGTGTTCCAGATCGAGTCGCGGGCGCAGATGTCGATGCTGCCCCGGCTCAAGCCGAAGGATTTCTATGACCTGGTGATCGAGGTGGCCATCGTCCGGCCGGGGCCGATCCAGGGCGGCATGGTCCATCCGTACCTGCGCCGGCGTGACAAAAAGGAGGAGGTGACCTATCCCTCCAGGGCACTGGAGGTGGTACTGGAGCGGACCCTGGGCGTGCCGCTGTTCCAGGAGCAGGTGATGCAGATCGCCATCGTCGCCGCCGACTACACCCCCGGCGAGGCCGACCAGTTGCGCCGCTCCATGGCCGCCTGGAAACGCCACGGCGGCCTGGAACCCCATCGCCTGCGCCTGCGCGACGGCATGCGCGCCAATGGCTACAGCGACGAGTTCGCCGCGCAGATCTTCGAGCAGATCAAGGGCTTTGGCAGCTACGGTTTCCCCGAGTCCCACGCCGCCAGTTTCGCCTTGCTGACCTATGCCAGTTGCTGGCTCAAATGCCACGAGCCGGCGGCCTTCGCCTGCGCCCTGATCAACAGCTGGCCCATGGGTTTCTACAGCCCCGACCAGATTCTCCAGGACGCGCGCCGGCATCAGTTGGCGATTCGTCCGGTGGACGTGCGCGCCAGCACCTGGGATTGCAGCCTGGAGCCGCTGGCCGGCGCGCAGCCGGCGTTGCGCCTGGGGCTGCGGATGATCAAGGGCTTTCGCGAAGACGACGCGCGGCGGATCGAGGCGGCGCGTGGGCATGGCCCGTTTGTCGACATCACCGACCTCGGGCAACGGGCGCGCCTGGACAGCCGCGCCCAGGAGCTGCTGGCCGATGCCGGCGCCCTGCGCGGGCTGGCCGGGCACCGGTATCGGGCGCGCTGGGAAGTGGCGGGGGTGCAGCAACAGCTCGGCCTGTTCGCCGGCCTGCCGCGCCAGGAGGAAGCGCCGGTGGTCTTGCCGCGACCGACGGTCGGCGAAGACCTGCAGGCCGATTACCTGAGCGTCGGCACCACCCTGGGGCCGCATCCGCTGGCCTTGCTGCGGGGCGAGCTCAAGGCCCGGCGCTGCCGCAGTTCCCGCGAGCTGCTGGAGGTCGAGCATGGGCGCCCGGTGAGCATCGCCGGGCTGGTCACCGGGCGCCAGCGACCGGGCACCGCCAGCGGCGTGACCTTCGTCACCCTGGAAGACGAGTTCGGTAACGTCAACGTGGTGGTCTGGCGTGACCTGGCCGAGCGCCAGCGCAAGGTCCTGGTGGGCGCGCAATTGCTCAAGGTCGATGGCACCCTGGAAACCGAAGGCGAGGTCCGCCACCTGATCGCCGGGCGCCTGAGCGACCTCAGCGACCTGCTGAGCGGTATCACCGTGCGCAGCCGCGATTTCCGCTGATGTAGCCACTGCCGCAGGCTGCGACAAGGCTGAAGGCCTTCAGCGATCTTGAGACTTTTACGGCCGTTGCGGCCGATCGCCGCCTGCGGCAGCGGCTACAGGCCGGGGTTGTTTGCCCGGCGTCATGGCGATTTGTCCGACAATCGCGAAAATGCGGTGAAACCATCCGCGTGGCCTGTGCTCCAAATCTTGAGTACCTGTCCGTGGCGTTCGGGGCGCGGGCCGGGAATGCCGTCATTCAATCGTGTTCACTGGGTCAAGCGATGCCGTTCTTATCCGATCCTCATGGTTGCCAGGGCTGGAGAGGCGAGATGGCCGGGCGCATCCAGGCGTTCGACTGGTCCGTCACCGAGCTGGGCGCGCTGGAGCAGTGGTCGTCGAGCCTGTGCAGCGCCGTGCAACTGTTGCTGGCCTCGCCGGTGCCGCTGGTCATGCTCTGGGGCCGCTCGGGCTACATGATCTACAACGATGCCTACGCCGAATTCGCCGGCGGCCGGCATCCGTACCTGCTCGGCCGCCAGGTGGAGCTGGGCTGGCCGGAAGTGGCGGATTTCAACCGCCATGTGCTGGACACCTGCCTGGCGGGCGGGACCCTGTCGTACCGCAACAAAGAGCTGGTCCTGCTGCGCAACGGCCAGCCGGAACATGTCTGGATGGACCTCTACTACAGCCCGGTGGCCGGCGACGACCAGGCCCCGGCCGGGGTCATGGCGATCGTGGTCGAGACCACCGCCCACGTGCTGTCCGAGCAGCGCCGCCAGGAAGTCGAAAACGCCTACCGCGCGGAAAATGAACGGGTGCAGCTGGCGCTCAATGCCGGAGCGCTGCTGGGCTCCTTTGTCTGGGACATCAAGGCCGATCGGCTGTCGGGCGACGAGCGTTTTGCCCGGACCTTTTCCTACCCGCTGGAGCAGCCGCTGGACGACCTGTCGATGGCGGTCGCCGACGGCCGGGTGCACCCCGAGGATCTGCCGCGGATCAAGGAACAGGCAGCCTACAGCGTGAAAAAGGGCGTGCCCTACAACACCGAATACCGGATCCGCCGGGAGGACGGCAGTTACCTGTGGGTCATGGGCTGTGGCCGTTGCGAGTTCGACGACGCAGGACAGGCCTTGCGCTTTCCCGGCGTGCTGATCGATATCCACGAACGCAAGATGGCCGAAGAGTCGCTGCTGCAACTGACGCGCAACCTCGAGCAGCGGGTGGCCGAGGAGGTCAACGCGCGGGTCTCGGCCGAGGAGCAGTTGCGCCAGGTGCAGAAGCTCGAAGCCATTGGCGGCATGACCGGTGGCGTGGCCCACGACTTCAACAACCTGCTGCAAGTGATCGCCGGCAACCTGCACCTGCTGGCGCGCCATGAGCCGGACAATGCCAATGTGCAGCGCCGGGTCGGCGCGGCCATTACCGCGGTCGAGCGCGGCGCCAAGCTGTCCGCGCAATTGCTCGCGTTCGCCCGGCGCCAGCCGCTGTCGCCCGAGGTCTACAACCCTCGCCGGATCCCCGACAGCCTGAGTGAGCTGCTGCAACGGGCCCTCGGCGAAAACATCGACATCGATGTGCAACTGCCGGCGAAGCCCTGGTGCATCAAGGTCGATCGCAGCCAGCTGGAAAATGCCTTGCTCAACCTGGCGATCAACGCCCGCGACGCCATGAAGGGCGAGGGCACCATCGGCATCCGCGGCGAAAATGTGGTGCTCGACCGCGGTTTCTGCGCCGGCAAGGGCATCAGCCCTGGTGACTACCTGTGCCTGTCGGTGACCGATACCGGCGATGGCATGCCCCCCGAGGTGCTCAAGCAGGCGTTCGAGCCGTTCTTCACCACCAAGCGCGACGGCCAGGGCACCGGGCTGGGACTGAGCATGGTGTTCGGTTTCGTCAAGCAGAGCGGCGGCCATATCGAGATGCTCAGCACGCCGGGGCAGGGCACCACGGTGCGCATGTATTTCGTGCGCAGCACCGAACCGGAACCGGGCGCGGTGCCCAGGCGCGGGCAGCGGCCTGGCCACGGCCAGGAAACCATCCTGGTGGTGGAGGATAACGAGGATGTCCGCGCGGCGGCGGTCGAACTGCTGGAGAGCGCCGGCTACAAGGTGCTGGTGGCGGCCAATGGCGATGCGGCCATGCAACTGCTGTTGAGCGGCGCCCGGGTCGAGCTGATCTTCACCGATGTGGTGATGCCCGGCCTGATCAAAAGTACTGACCTTGCGCTCTGGGCCAAGACCCAGTCGCCGGCCGTGGCGGTGCTGTTCACCTCGGGGCATACCCGCGACATCATTTCCTGCAATCACCAGCTCAGCCCGGACACCCACCTGTTGAGCAAGCCCTACAGCCCGGATGCCCTGACCGCCATGGTCAGGTCGGTGCTGGAGGCGTGAGGCCATAAGCGGGGAAAAGTCCGCCATACGTTCGACATCCGCGGTTGCTCAAAACCCCGGGCCCATGCACCCTGCACCTCGGTCGGGTGGCTGCCGGTCGCCGGTGCTGGCGCCGTGGGGCTTTCTGACTTGACCTCTGTTCCGACACCTCCGATACAAGGCTGTCCCATGACTTCAGCGCGCAACACGCCTTCGCCACAGGTTTTGTCTTCCTTGCCCGCGAACAGCTCGGGTTTTGTCAGGGTACGCGGTGCCCGCGAGCACAACCTGCGCAACGTCGACGTGGATATTCCCCGCGATGCGCTGGTGGTGTTCACCGGGGTTTCCGGCTCCGGCAAATCGTCCCTGGCGTTCTCGACCCTGTATGCCGAGGCCCAGCGCCGCTACTTCGAATCGGTGGCGCCCTACGCCCGGCGCCTGATCGATCAGGTCGGGGTGCCGGATGTCGACGCCATCGAAGGCCTGCCGCCGGCGGTGGCCCTGCAACAGCAGCGCGGCACGCCGAGCACCCGCTCTTCGGTGGGCAGCGTCACCACCTTGTCCAGCCTGATCCGCATGCTCTATTCCCGGGCCGGCAGCTACCCGCCGGGACAGCCGATGCTCTACGCCGAAGACTTCTCGCCCAACACCCCGCAAGGGGCCTGCCCCAACTGTCACGGCCTGGGCCGGGTCTACGAGGTCAGTGAGGCGTCCATGGTCCCGGACCCTTCGCTGACCATCCGCCAGCGGGCGGTGGCGTCCTGGCCGCTGGCCTGGCAAGGGCAGAACCAGCGCGACATCCTCGTGACCCTGGGCTACGACGTCGATATTCCCTGGCGCGACCTGCCGCAAGAACAGCGCGACTGGATCCTGTTCACCGAAGAAACCCCGACCGTGCCGGTGTACGCCGGGCTGACCCCGGAGCAGACCCGCGAGGCCCTCAAGCGCAAGCAGGAGCCGAGTTACATGGGCACCTTCAGCGGGGCCCGGCGCTATGTGCTGCACACCTTCACCCATTCGCAAAGCGCGCTGATGAAAAAGCGCGTGTCGCAGTTCATGCTCGGCAGCCCGTGCCCGCTGTGCGAGGGCAAGCGGCTGAAGCGCGAGGCGCTGTCGGTGACCTTCGCCGGCCTCGACATCGGCGAGCTGTCGCAGATGCCCCTGCTGCAACTGGCCGAGGTGCTCAAGTCGGTGGCCGCCCAGGCTTACCTGGAACAGGCCGAGGAGGCCGGCGAGGTCTGGAGCCACGAACAGACCCAGGCCGCGCGCCAACAACGGATCGCCCAGGGTGCGCCGGGGCATGTCGGAGGGCCGGATGTGCGGCACACGCCGAACCTGTCCCTGGAAAAACGCCTGGCCGCGCAACGCATCGCCCAGGATCTGCTGGAGCGGGTCAGCACCCTGACTGGCCTGGGCCTGGGTTACCTGGCCCTGGAGCGCAGCACGCCGACCCTGTCGTCCGGCGAGTTGCAGCGTCTGCGCCTGGCGACTCAATTGGGTTCGCAGCTGTTCGGGGTGATCTATGTGCTCGACGAGCCTTCGGCCGGCCTGCATCCGGCGGACGCCGAGGCGTTGTTCGAGGCCCTGCAGCAGCTCAAGGCTTCGGGTAACTCGCTGTTCGTGGTCGAGCACGACCTGCAGACCATGCGCCGCGCCGACTGGCTGATCGACGTCGGCCCGGCGGCGGGCGAGCAGGGCGGCCAGGTGCTGTACAGCGGTCCGCCGGCGGGGCTGGCCCAGGTCGCGCAGTCGCAGACCCGCGCCTACCTGTTCGCCGAACAGGCGCCGGCCCGTCGTACCGCGCGCCAGGCCCAGGGCTGGCTGCGCCTGGAGGGCATCAGCCGCAACAACCTGAAGGACCTGAGCGCGCAATTCCCCCTCGGCTGTTTTACCGCGGTGACCGGGGTCTCCGGTTCCGGCAAGTCGAGCCTGGTCAGCCAGGCCTTGCTGGAACTGGTGGGCGCGCACCTCGGGCGGCCGCAGAGCAACGAAGAGCCGGAGGAGCTGAACCTGGAAGACGACGCCCCGCAGGCCAGCAGCGGCGAAGTCACCGCCGGACTGGAGCGGATCAAGCGCCTGGTGCAAGTGGACCAGAAACCCATCGGCCGCACCCCGCGCTCGAACCTGGCGACCTACACCGGGCTGTTTGACCACGTGCGCAAGCTGTTCGCCGCCACCCCCGAGGCGCGAGCGCTGGGCTACGACGCCGGGCAGTTCTCCTTCAACGTCGCCAAGGGCCGCTGCCCGGCCTGCGAAGGCGAAGGTTTTGTCAGCGTCGAGCTACTGTTCATGCCCAGCGTCTATGCGCCGTGCCCGACCTGCCACGGCGCGCGTTACAACCCGCAGACCCTGGCCATCCAGTGGCAAGGCCTGGACATCGCCCAGGTCCTGCAACTGACGGTGCAGGAGGCGGTCGAGGTGTTCGCCGGACAGGCGAGCATCCGCCGTTCCCTGGAAGTCTTGCGCGATATCGGCCTGGGCTACCTGCGCCTCGGCCAGCCGGCCACCGAACTGTCCGGCGGCGAAGCGCAGCGGATCAAGCTGGCCACCGAGCTGCAGCGCAACCCCCGCGGCGCCACCCTGTATGTGCTGGACGAGCCGACCACCGGCCTGCATCCGCGGGATGTCGATCGCCTGCTGGAGCAACTGGACAACCTGGTGCGGGCCGGCCACAGCGTGGTGGTGGTCGAGCATGAAATGCGCGTGGTGGCCCAGGCCGACTGGGTGATCGATATCGGCCCGGGCGCTGGCGACCAGGGCGGTAAAGTAGTGGTCAGCGGGACGCCACAACAGGTGGCCAGGCACCGCAAGAGCCGCACTGCGCCGTTTCTGGCCCAGGCGCTGGGGTGAGTCGCGGCACCCTCCGCGGGGCTTCGCTCGTGGCGGGTTGTGAGGCGGGCGGTGGGGCGCGGGAAATGTCGCTGAAGGCGACGAACGGTTAGCGCTGTGGTCTGATTGACGGTCGACAGACAGCGGTGGTGGAGGTCATTCTGGTAACTGGCGAGCGCCTGTAAGTGCGCTTGCTACCGATCAACAAACGGAGGTGTTTCATGCCGGTGCCCCACGACCTGTATCAGGACCTGAGCTACAGCAAAGAAGACATTCAACAGCGCCGGGCCAGTGACCCGCACTTGAATGCCTTGTTCGACAAATACTCCAGCATTGATGATCAGGTGCTCAAAGCGGAGGCCGCGGCGGCCGCTGACGAGGAGCTGAAACGACTCAAGGAAAAGCGGCTGCTGATCAAGGACGAAATCTCCGAGAAGCTGACCGCCCGCTTCTGACCCCGACCCTGTCCTGAGCGGGATGTCCCGAGGCTTCGGGCGTCTCGCCAGGTTCTACGCAATCCAGAGCATTGGCTGCTCTTTCCGCTATTTGCCCGTTTACTCCCCTGTATCGACCCGCACCCTTGGCGAGACGCGCCCGAGTCGGGCGCGCCTGTTTCAGCGCCTGCCTGCCTCAAGGGCACTCGCAGGTGCTCGGGCCGAATACCGGGCCTGCGCAGGGATCCTCGGACGGTCCGAACACCGGGCACGCGGCCAGCGCCGACAGGGATGAAGTGAGCAGCAGGGAAGCCAGGAGGATTTTGATTTTCATGGGGGATCCACTCTCAATGTGATGGGAATCAATCGGATTCGATTGTTTGTCTTTCCTTGGTGGGCGCCGGTGACGGCGCCGCGCGGGACAGCTTAGATCAGAATCTGGCGAGCATGCCGGTGCCCATGCCGTTATCGCATCAAGGCGCCTTTGACAGCGCGACGCTCAGCGGCAGGCGCGCCATGTGCGTGGCCTTGAGCGAGCCGAAGTACAGGGCGTCGCCGTATTCGCGCACCGTGGTGATCGGCGCGTAGTTGCCGGCGCTGGCGTCCTGCAGGTTGGCGATGACCTGGCCCTGGGTATCCAGGCCGAGGACGAAGCCGCGTTTTTCCACCGGCTTGGGCAGCAGGGTCATGGCCCGCACGATCATCTTGCGCACCAGCGGGTAGGGCGCGGTGCCGTCCAGCAGGACATTGCGCGGGGCGTAGAGCGCCACCCAGAAACGCCCCTGGCCGTTGAAGCTGAGGTTGTCCGGCAGCCCCGGCAGGTTGTCGATGAACAGGTCGTGGGTGCCGGCCTTGGCGCCGCTGAGCCAGTAGCGGCTGATCCGGTAGGCGCCGGTTTCGTTGACCAGCACATAGGCTTCCTGGGGCCCGAGGGCGACGCCGTTGGCGAACTCCAGGCCGTCCAGCAACTGTTCTGTCTGGCCGGTCTGGAAGTCATAGCGCAGCAGGCGCCCGTCGCCGCCGTGCTCGATCACCGCCTCGCCATCCTGGCCGTAGCCCCAGCGGCTGGTGGCGTCGCTGAAGTAGGCATAACGCCCGGCGGCGTCCACCGCCACGTCGTCGGTAAAACCGAAGGGCAGGCCGTTGGCGGAGGTGGTGAGGGTGCTCAGTTGGCCCTTGGCGTCCAGCGCCAGCAGGCCCTTGACCGCGTCGGCGATGATCAGCCGGCCATCCGGATGCCGGGCCAGGCCCAGGGGGCGTCCGCCGGTATGGGCCAGTACCTGCAGGGTGCTGCCGTCCAGGGCGGTGCGGATCACCCGCCCGTCATGCAGGCCGCTGATCAGCGAGCCATCCTCTAGCAACAGGGCTTCCGGCCCGTCGATATTCAGCGCGCCCACCGTCTGCACGCCCTTGAGTTTCTGGTTTTCGGCGTACAGGCCGCTCTTCAGCGAAGGCGCCACCGGCGGGGTCCAGGCCAATGGCTGGACCTTGGTCGGCATCAGCAGCAGAAAGGCGCCGATGGCGATGACCACGACCAACAGCAGATGGCGAAACTTGATCCGACGGGGTGCGACGGGCTTCATTGAGGGCGGCTCCTGGTGATGGGTTCAGGTCGCGCTCTGCGGCGCGACGTCGGCGCCCCGAGGAATCGCCCGTTGCGCCATCTCGCACAAGGCTAGCAGGGAGTCGGCGGACTCCCGTTCTATCCGCCTGCTGAATAGCAGGCGATTGCCCAGGCGCATCAGCAAGCCGTCGAAGCGGTATTCCAGGGTGCGGATAAAGCGCGTGCGGTGGGCGTCCAGCGCCTGGCACTCGTAGGTCACCACCAACTCCAGGCCATGATCGCCCTTGGCCGCGGCGCTCCAGCGATGCCCGGGCAGGTACTCGTCGACCCGCCAGCTCAGGTGCCCGCTGCGCCCGCCAGCGTGGATGTCTTCCTCGAAGCGCGCGCCGGCGGGCAGGGCCCCGACCGGACCCTGGACCTTCAGCGACGAGGGGTGCCACTCCGGCCAGCGGCTGGAGGCGCAGGCGTAGTCGAGCAGGGCCACCGGGTTGCGCGGAATATCGATCTGATGCTGCATGCGGGTCATGGACGAGGACCTTGTCGATAGAGAGGAGGTGGCGGGTTCCGGCTCCCAGTACAGGGTGCCGAACAGGTAATCCATCAGCGGCAGGACGATGTTGAAATTGCGCCCCTGCATCAGCTCGCGACGGTGATGCAGCTCATGCAGGCGGCGCATCTGGCGGATCCACGGCAGCCGCGCCAGCGGGTGCTCGGCCGGCAGGTGTTCGCAGGCATGGAACACCTCGTAGGCCAGGTAACCGATCAGGGTGCAGCTGGCGAACAGCGCTGCGACATTGGCATTCCAGAACTTCAGCAGCCACCACAGCGGCAGGGCGAACAGCAGGCTGTGGACCACGATCAGCCAGGCCGGAAACAGGATCACCCGCCAGTCCCGGGGGCCGTCGTAGGTCATGTGTCCGGGCACGAAGAAACTGTGGTGATCGCCGCTGTGGCGGGCGTAGAACATCCGCGCGAAGGCCTGCTTGTGGTGGCCCAGCCAACGGTGCACGACGTAGATGCACAGGTTGAAGAACAGCAGCGCCACTGGCACCGCCAGCCACTCCAGGGGCTGTACCTGGTGCAGGGTGCTCCACAGCAGGGCGATGCACGCCATGCCATAGGCCAGCACGAAACCGCCGTGCAGCCACGGGTTGTAGCGCGGATGAACCGCGGCGCGGTAACGCTCGCGAAATGCCAGGGTGGTTTGCCTCAAGGCCGTTCTCCTGTGGGTTTTATTGTTCTTGTTGACAGAAGATTAGTCCTGCTCGAATTATCCAGCTAATGGATATTCGGAATGGGCATTATTCATGAAGCTGAATTTGCGGCACCTGGATCTCAACCTGCTCTTGGTGTTCGACGCGCTGATGCAGGAGCAGAACCTGTCCCGCGCGGCGGTGCGCCTGAACCTCAGCCAGCCGGCCGTGAGCAACGCCCTGGCGCGCCTGCGCAGCCAGCTCGACGAGCCGCTGTTCATCCGCACCGCCCGGGGCATGCAGCCCACGCCGCGGGCCCATGTACTGCACGGTTCGGTGCGCCAGGCCCTGCGGCTGCTGCAGGAAGGCCTGGACCCGGGCAGCGAGTTCGACCCGGCGGCGGCCGACCAGACCTTTACCCTGTCGATGAACGACTACGCCCAGGCGCGCCTGTTGCCGGCGCTGTCGCGGCGCCTGCAAAGCGCCGCGCCCAAGGTGCGCCTGGCGGTGCGCAGCGATGCCGCCGACTCCCTGCCGGCCTGGCTGACCACCGGGATGCTCGACTTGGCGGTGGACTATCTGTACTTCGACGACCCCGACCTCTGCTACCAGCCGCTGCTGGAAGAACAGCTGGTGGTGATCGGCCGTATCGACCACCCGGCCTTCGAGCCGCAGCTCGGCCTCAAGGCCTATGAGCAGAGTCGGCACGTGGCGATTCCGGACCGGGGCGGGCGCGGCTCGCCGCTGGAGATCGTCCTCGGTTCGGCCAAGGTCCAGCGCCATGTGCAACTGTTCGTCCCGCATTACCTGAGCATTCCCTTGATCGTCGCCCAGTCGGATTTGCTGGGCACGGTGCCGCGGCGCCTGGCGGAGCACTTCTGCGCGCTGATGCCGATCCGCATCGCCGAGCTGCCCTTGGTGGCGCCGCCGGTGCAGGTCAGCCTGATCTGGCATCGCCAGCAGGAGCGGGTGCCGGGGCATCGCTGGCTGCGCGAGGAAATCATCGCCCTGGCCGCCCGGTTCGCGCAGCAGCCGGAGCTTTCCGGGCGTTGATGACAAAAAACCAACAAAAGATTGGGACTGGTCCAATTGGCACCGCGGACATCGCCTGTATCCTTTGGGGCCCGCTTGACGAGCAGCCGTGCTGACTCAGAGGCGTCAACCCATTGGAGATTGCATGCGTCACTCGATTCTGAACATTGCCCTGGCAGCCAGCTGCCTCTTTGGCCTGGCCGGGCAGACCGCCATGGCGGCGGTGGATGCCAGCCAGTACGTGGAACTCAAGGATGCCGTGCCGCAGGTCGTGCCCGGCAAGATCGAAGTGGTGGAACTGTTTTCCTACGGCTGCGGCCACTGCTACAACCTCGAAGCCTCGATCAACCCCTGGGCCGCCCAGCTTCCCGAAGACGTGAACTTCGTCAAGCTGCCGGCCATGTTCGGCGGGATCTGGGATGTCTACGGCCAGCTGTACCTGACCCTGGCGACCATGGACGCCAAGCCCGAGGCGCACCACGCGGTATTCGAGGCGATCCACCGCGGCAACCGCCTGAAAACCCCCGAGGCCATGGCCGAGCTGCTCAAAGGCCAGGGCATCGAGCCGGCGAAGTTCCTCGCCACCTACAACTCCTTCGCCGTGCAGGCCAAGGTGATGGACGCGAAAAAACGCACCGCGGCCTACCAGGCCACCGGCGTGCCGTCGCTGGTGGTGGACGGCAAGTACCGCTTCGGCATGACCAACGACGGCGCCAAGGGCCTGTTCGCGGTGGCGGACCAGTTGATCGCCCAGGTGCGGGCAGCAAAATAAGCCCTCGATCCCTTGGCCGCTGTCCAGCCGACGAGGCTCGGCAGCGGCCCAAGGGCATCGAGCGGCAGTCAAAAAGGGCATCGCTAGCGATGCCCCTCATGAGCGCTGTCAGTCCTTGATCCGCGGCGCCTGCGGATGCGGGCTCGGGAACGCCTGCTCATAAGCCCGGCACAGGCGCAGTACCTGATCATCGGCAAACCGCGCCCCCACCACCTGCAGGCCCACCGGCAAACCGTCCTCGGCGAAGCCGCACGGCACCGAGGCGGCCGGTTGCTGGGTGAGGTTGAAGGGGTAGCTGAAGGGCGTCCATTCCATCCATTCGCCCAGGCCGGAGCCCGGTGGCACGTTGTGCCCGGCGGCGAAGGCGGTGAGCGGCAGCATGGGCGAGACCAGCAGGTCGTAGCGCCTGTGGAACCCGGCCATGTGCGCCACCAGCGCCGCGCGGGCTTCCAGGGCCAGGGTGTAGTCGTGAAGGCTGATGCCTTCACCCTGCCGGGCAATGCGCAGCAGGCCCGGGTCGAGCTGCTTGTGTTGCTCCTGGCTCAGTTGCCCGGCCAGCCGCGCGGCGCCGGCGAACCACAGGGTATTGAACAGTTCCAGCGGGTCGCTGAACCCCGGGTCGACCTGCTCGACATCGGCACCCAGTTGCGCCAGGCGTTCCACCGCCCGGGCCACCACCCGCGCCACCTGTGGCTGCACCTTCACGTAGCCGAAATCGGCGCTGTAGGCGATACGCAGGCCTTTGAGGTCAGTGCTCTGCGGCAACCAGGGCGTGCTGCGTGGGGCCCCGGCAAGGCCGTCGCGGGCATCCGGGCGGGCGACGGTTTGCAGCATCAGCAGCGCATCGTCGACGGTACGGGTCATCGGCCCCAGGTGCGAGAGGATAGTCATGGCGCTGGCCGGCCACTGCGGCACGTAGCCGAAGGTCGGCTTGATCCCGAAGGTGCCGGTGAAGGCGCAGGGAATGCGGATCGAACCACCGGCATCGCTGCCCTGGTGCAGCACGCCGAGGTTCAGCGAGGCCGCGGCGGCCGCGCCACCGGAGGAGCCACCGGCGGTGGTGCGGGTGTCCCAGGGGTTGCGGGTGATGCCGTACAGCGGGTTGTCGGTCACGCCTTTCCAGCCGAACTCCGGGGTGGTGGTCTTGCCCAGCAGCACCGCGCCGGCGTTGCGCATAAAGGCCGGGAAGGGCGCATCGACGTCCCAGGGGCCGCTGGCGGAGGTGGTTTTCGAGCCCTTGCGGGTGGGCATGCCACGGGTCAGGGTCAGGTCCTTGATCGAGGCCGGCACGCCGTCCAGCGCACCGCAGGGCTGGCCCTTGAACCAGCGCTGCTCGGAGGCTTTTGCCGCGTCCAGCGCGCCTTGCGGGTCGACATGGCAATAGGCGTTGACCTGCGGGTTGAAGCGCTCGATGCGCGCCAGGGCGTCCTCGGTCGCTTCCACCGGCGACAGGCGCTTGTCACGGTAATGGGCGAGCAGTTCGACGCCGCTCATCTCGGCGATTTCGCGGTGTCGGGTCATGCCGTCGCTCCTGCTTGCGCCGCATTGACCATGGCCCGCAGCAACACGGCGCAACCGTCGGCCAGGTCCTGGGGCGCGGCGTTTTCGATTTCGTTGTGGCTGATGCCGCCTTCGCAGGGCACGAAGATCATTCCGGCCGGGCCCAGCTCGGCGATGAAGATCGCGTCGTGCCCGGCGCCGCTGACGATGTCCATATGGCTCAGGCCCAGCTGTTCGGCGCCCTGGCGTACCGCGGCGACGCAGGCGGGGTCGAAGTCCAGCGGCGGGAAATCGGCGGTGGGGGTCAGCTCGAAGCCCAGGCCGTGTTGCTGGCAGGTGTCCTCGATCACCTGGCGCACCTCGTCGACCATGGCTTGCAGTTTGTCGGCATGCAGGTGGCGCAGGTCGAGGGTCATCTGCACCTGGCCGGGAATCACATTGCGCGAGCCCGGGTGCAGGCTCAGGCAGCCGACCGTGCCACAGGCGTGGGGCTGTTGCTCGTGGGCGATGCGGTTGACCGCGCTGACCACCTGGGCGGCGCCCACCAGGGCATCCTTGCGCAGGTGCATCGGCGTCGGCCCGGCATGGGCCTCGACCCCGGTCAGGGTCAGGTCGAACCACTTCTGGCCGAGGCAGCCCATGACCACGCCAATGGTGGTCTGGCGGTCTTCCAGCACCGGGCCCTGTTCGATGTGCGCCTCGAAATACGCGCCCACCGGATGGCCGAGCACCGCCCGCGAGCCGGCATAACCGATGCGCCGCAACTCGCTGCCCACCGACAGCCCCTGTTCGTCCTGCTTGCGCAGGGTGTCGTCGAGGTCGAACTTACCGGCAAACACCCCCGAGCCCATCATGCACGGCGGGAAGCGCGAGCCTTCTTCGTTGGTCCAGACCACCACCTCGATCGGCGCCTCGGTCTGCAGGCCGAGGTCGTTGAGGGTGCGGATCACCTCCAGGCCGGCCATCACCCCGTAGCAACCGTCGAACTTGCCGCCGGTGGGCTGGGTGTCGATATGGCTGCCGGTCATCACTGGCGGCAGCTGCGGGTTACGCCCGGTGCGGCGGGCGAAGATATTGCCGATGCCGTCGATGCTGACGCTGCACCCGGCCTCTTCGCACCAGCGCACGAACAGGTCGCGGGCCTGGCGGTCGAGGTCGGTCAGGGCCAGGCGGCACACGCCGCCCTTGGCGGTGGCGCCCAGCCGCGCGAGGTCCATCAGCGATTGCCAGAGGCGTTCGCGGTTGACCAGCGGGGTGCTGTCTTGCAACGGGGGTACGGACACAATCGGACGGTTCATTTCATCTCTCCCCTCAGGCGCTCAGGGCCAGGTAGCGGTTCTTGATGCTCGGGTCGGCGCGGAAGTCGGCGGCGCTGCCCTGGTAGACCACGCGACCCTGTTCGAGGACGTAATGGCGGTCGGCGAGCTTGTCGCAGACCATCAGGTTCTGTTCCACCAGCAGCACCGGCAGGCCGTCGTCCTTGATCTTGCGCAGGATCTTCACCAGCTCGTCGACGATCACCGGGGCCAGGCCTTCGGTGGGTTCGTCGAGAATCAGCAGCTTGGGATCGTTGAGCAGGGCACGGGCGATGGCGAGCATCTGCTGCTCGCCGCCGGACAGCGCGTGGCCGGCGTTTTTGCGCCGCTCCTTGAGGCGCGGGAACATGCCGTAGACATCCTCCAGCTGCCAGCGGCTGCTCTTGCGCTGGGCGATGCGCAGGTTTTCCTCGACGCTGAGCAGGCGGAAGATGCCGCGGTGTTCCGGCACCAGCGCCAGGCCCTGGCGGGCGATCTCGAAGATCTTCTTGCCCACCAGCTCTTGGCCGTTGAAGCGGATCTGCCCCTGGCGCGGGCAGATGATCCCGAGGATGCTGCGCAGGGTCGTGGTCTTGCCCGCGCCGTTGCGCCCCAGCAGGGTCACCAGCTCGCCGGCGTCGACCTGCAGCGAGACGCCTTCGAGGACGTGGCTCTTGTCGTAGTAGGAATGGATATTCTCGACGGTCAGCATCAGGCGGCTTCTCCCAGGTAGGCGCTGCGCACGCGCTCGTCGGCGCGGACGAATTGCGGTGTGCCCTCGACCAGGATCTGGCCGTGGCTCATGACGGTGATGCGTTGGCTGATGGACATGACGATGCTCATGTTGTGTTCGATCAGCAGCACCGTGTGGTCGCGGCCCAGGTCGCTGATCAGCTGGGTCATGATCGGGATGTCGTCGATGCCCATGCCGGAGGTCGGCTCGTCGAGCATCAGCAGCTTCGGCCTGGAGCAGATCGACATGCCGACTTCCAGCACCCGCTGCTGGCCGTGGGACAGTTCGCCGGCGAGGGTGTCGGCGCGTGCCGTCAGTTGCAGGCGTTCGAGCACCTGGTCGGCCATCTCCAGATGTTCGCGGCGGCTGTCGACGTGGCGCCAGAAGTTCAGCGCCGCCAGGCCATCGCGGCCCTGGGCGGCCAGGCGCAGGTTTTCCCGCACGCTGAGGTTCTGGAACAGGCTGGTCAGTTGGAACGAACGGGCCATGCCCAGGCCGACCCGGCCGTGGGCCGGTTTCTTGATGATGTTCTTGCCGTTGAACAGGATCGCCCCGGCGGTGGCCTGACGTTCGCCGGTCAGGCAGTGGAACAGGCTGGTCTTGCCGGCGCCGTTGGGGCCGATGATGGTGTGGATGGTGCCGGCCTCGACCTTCAGGTTGACGCCGTTGACCGCGTGGAAGGCGCCATAGGCCAGCTCCAGGTCCTGGGTTTGCAGCAGGTACTGCGTCATGACAGTTTCTCCTCGGTCGGCAGGGCCGCCTTGCGTGGCCCCCGGATGCGTTCGAACAGGCTTGACAAGCCGCCCCACAAACCGCCGCGCATGAACACCACCACCAGGATCAGGATGATCCCCAGCAGCATCAGCCAGCGTGGCCAGAGGTCGGACAGGAACTCGCCGAGCAGCACGATGGAACCGGCGCCCAGCAGGGAGCCGAACAGCGAGCCGGTGCCGCCGACTATGGTCATGATCAGGATGTTTTCCGACATCGCCAGGTCGATGTTCGACAGCGGCACGAAATGCAGGAGCATGGCGTACAGCGCCCCGGCGATCCCGGTGACCGCGCCGGACAGCATGAACACCAGGATCTTGAAGTGCCGGGTGTCGTAGCCGATGGCGGCGGCGCGGGTTTCGTTCTCGCGGATCGCCATCAGCGTGCTGCCGAACGGCGAGGCGATCACCCGGCGGGCGCCGATGAAGATCAGCAGGAACAGCACCGCGACAAAGGCGTAGAAGTAGCGCGCGTCGCCGAGCGACAGCAGCACGCTGTCGCCGAGGCGGATCTCCGGGCGCGGCACGCTGAGCAGGCCGTTGTCGCCGCCGGTCCAGTCGCTCAGGGTGTAGGCGATGAAGTAGGCCATCTGGCTGAAGGCCAGGGTCAGCATCACGAAGTAGATGCCGGTGCGCCGGATCGCCAGGGCGCCCACCAGCAACGCCAGCAGCGCGCCCACCAGGGCCGCGCCGAACAGGGCGCTGAACAGGCCCAGCTGCAGGTGGATCATCAGCAGCGCGGCGCAGTAGGCCCCGGCGCCGAAGAAGATGCCCTGGCCGAACGACAGCAGGCCGGTGTAGCCCAGCAGCAGGTTACAGGCCAGCGCCGCGAGGGCGAAGATCAGGATCTCGGTGGCCAGGGTCGCCGACGGCAGCACCAGCGGCAGGCCGATCAGTACCGCGACCACCAGCCACGGCAGGGCGCGCGACTGGGTCTTGGCGAACGGCAGGGGATTTTTCTCGCTCATGTTCATGCTCTCCCGAACAGGCCGTAGGGACGGACCAGAATCACCGCCGCCATGGCGCCGTAGATCATCAGGCTGGCGCCTTGCGGCCAGAGGGTGGTCATCAGGCTCTGCACCACGCCCACCAGCAGGCCGCCCACCAGCGCGCCGCTGAACGAACCCATGCCGCCGATCACCACCACCACGAAGGCCACCCCGAGGATTTCCGGGCCGACAAAGGGCTGGGCGCCACGCAATGGGGCGAACAGCACCCCGGCGATCCCGGCCAGGGCCACGCCAAGGGCGAAGGTCATGGAGAACAGGCGAAAGATGTTGGTGCCCAGCAGCGATACGGTCTCGGTGCTTTCGCTGCCGGCGCGCACCAGGGCGCCGAAGCGCGTGCGCTCCAGCAGCAGCCACAGCGCCAGCCCGACCAGCGCCGAGAAGACGATGAGGAACAGGCGGTAGTAGGGGTAGACGAAGTCGCCGACGATCAGCACGCCGCGCAGCAGTTCCGGCACCGCGACGCTTTTGCCGACGGGGCCCCAGATCAGCACGCTGGCTTCCTGGATGATCAGCGCGATGCCCAGGGTCACCAGGATCTGGAAGGTGTGGGGCAGGTGGTAGATGCGCTGGATCAATAATCGCTCGATGGCCCAGGCCAGGGCCGCGACCACCAGCGGCGCGACCAGCAGCGCCAGCCAGAAGCTGCCGGTGAGGCTGACGGCGGTGTAGCAGATGTAGGCCCCGAGCAGGAAGAACGCGCCGTGGGCGAAGTTGACGAAGTTCAGCAGGCCGAAAATGATCGTCAGGCCCACTGCGATCAGGAAGTAGATCATCCCCAGGCCGAGGCCGTTGAGGATCTGGAACAGGTAAAGATTGAGCATGCGGGTACCCTCGGCAGGGGGCCGGCGACTGTCGTCGGGCGGCCCGCTGCCTCTAGCCAGCGATGAAAAGGTCGGTCGGGGTCAGGCCAGGTTGCAGCCGGTGGCGCCGACATCCGGGAACGAGCGCCCGGAGCTGAGCACTTCGGCCAGGTCGTCCTTGTCGCGCATGTTGGCCGTGGCCTTGCCCTGCAGCAGGTAGTAATCCTTGATCACCTGATGGTCGCCGGCGCGGATGCTTTCCTCGCCGGTCGGGCCCTGGTACGTCAGGCCTTGCATGGCCTTGGCCACGGTCGCGCCGTCGAAACTGCCGGTGGCGACTATGGTGTCGAGCATGATCCGGGTGCCGATGTAGTCGGCGGCCAGCGGGTAGGTGGGGTTGATGCCGTACTTGGCCTGGGTCAGCTTGACCAGCTCGCGGTTGAGCGGGGTGTCGACCTGGTGCCAGTACTGCGCGCCGAGGTAGACGCCTTCGAGCACGTCGCTGCCCAGTTCCTGGAACTGGTCGAGCCCGGCGGACCACACCAGCAGCACTTTCATGCGTTCCTTGATGCCGAAGTTGACCGCCTGGCGCAGGGCGTTGGAGGACTGGCTGCCGAAGTTGAGCAGCACCAGCACGTCGGGCTGGGCGGCGATGGCGTTGGTCAGGTAGCCGGAGAATTCCTGCTCCTGCAACGAGTGATAGCTGTTGCCGACGTGCTCGATGCCATGCTCGGCGCAGACCTGTCTGGCGCCTTCCAGCAGTGCTTCGCCGAATACGTATTGCGGGGTGATGGTGTACCAGCGCTTGGCCTCGGGCAGGCGCTTGATCAGCGGCACCATGGTTTCGCGAATGGCGCCGTAGGTCGGCACCGACCAGCGAAAGGTCGAGGCGTTGCAGTCCTTGCCGGTGACTTCGTCGGCGCCCACCGGGGTCATGAACACGCCGTTGACCTTGCCCACCTCCTTGGCCACCGCCAGCGCCGAAGACGACAGGGTGCAGCCCTGGAAGAATCGCGCGCCGTCCTGGGCAATCGCCTCCTGCACCTTGCGCACCGCCTTGCCGGCGTTGCCTTCGGTGTCGATCACCTTGTAGTTCAGCGGGCGGCCGAGCAGGGTCGGGTACTGCTCCACCGCCAGGCGCGAGCCCATGTCGGCGAACTTGCCGTAGCTGGCGAAGGCCCCGGACATCGACTTGAGCCCGTAGAAGGTAAAGGGTTCGGCGGCAAAGGCGTTGCGCACCCCCAGCGGAAGGCTGAGGCCTGCGGCAACGGTCAGACTGGCTTTCAACAACGTACGACGCTGCATGGGGTAACTCCCTGGTTTAGTTATTGGCAGGAGTGGCAATGGCAAAACGGCGCAGCAGCCTGTGTTCAGGCTTTGTTATTGGCGAAGCGGTGTGTGGCGGGTGCGGCGGTTATCAGTGGTGGTGGTCGAACTCCAGCAGGAAGTGTTGGGTGACCTCGCCCTCGAGGGCGCTCATATGGTGTTCGGCGTCGCACATATGCTCGTGCATCAACTGGCGTACCGCGGTTTCGTCCTCGGCTTTGAAGGCCAGCAACAGGCGCTTGTGGTAATCGAGGTTGGCGGCGTCGAACTGCTTGCGCTTGGGCTTGTAGGCTTTCTTCAGCACCACCAGGTCGCGCAGCAGGTCGTTGAGGAACTGCGCCATGAAACTCAGCAGCGGGTTGGGGCAGGCGCGGCCCAGCAGGTTGTGGAATTCCAGCTCGGCGATGCGCTGTTCGCGCTGGCCAGCCTCGCTGTCTTCCGGGGCGCTGCAGAAGTCGATATTGGCCTGCAGCGCTGCAAAATCGTCAGCACTCAGGCGGCCGATCACCGACACAGCCAGCTCCACTTCGATGACCTTGCGCAGCTGGTACACCTGCTCGCCATCCATGTGCTGGAAGTGCAGGTAATTGCGCAGGGCGCGACTCGCCGGCTCGGTGCCGGCCTGGTTCAGGTAGGCGCCGCCGCTGGGGCCGGTGCGGGTATTGACCAGCCCTTCGACCTCCAGCGCCTTGAGCGCTTCGCGGGCCGAACCCTTGGAACACTGAAAGCTTTCCATCAGCTCGCGCTCGGTCGGCAAGCGATCGCCGGGACGCAGGGCGTTGATCACAATGGAACGCTTGACCGACTCGACAATCACGTCGGAAAGCTTCTGGCGTTTGCGGCGAACAGGTCGTTTGAGCATGTTTTCGATTTATCGTATTAATGCGGATAAATAGTACTTAATAGGGCTGGGCCCGCTGCGTCAATCGTCCGGGAGGCGAGCTGTCGTTTTCAATGTGGGAGGGTCGTAATCAGAACCAGGGTGAGTGGCGGCGGGGCACTTGTCGAAGGTCATCCACCCTGTGTCCAGTCACTAAGCTGATGGCAGGCCATGCGCTGCCATAGACGGGAGGAAATCATGATTCTGTGCAAACGCGCCTACGAGCCGGCAAGCCCCGACGACGGCTATCGGGTGCTGGTGGACCGGCTGTGGCCGCGCAACTGTCGCAAGGACCGGTTGCCGCTGGATGAGTGGTTGAAAGACCTGGCGCCGTCCAGCGGATTGCGTCGCGCCTTCAAGTCCGGCGAGCTGGATTTCGCCACCTTCCGCAACCGTTACCGCCAGGAACTGGCAGCCCGCCCCGAGCATTGGTGGGCGTTGCTGGAACGCGCGCAAAAGGGCCGCCTGACCCTGGTGTACTCGGCCCACGATGAAGCGCACAACAATGCCCGGGTGCTGGCCGAGTGGCTGGAGGACGAGCTGGGCCGCCAGGGCGAGGGCAGTTCGCCGGTGTGCTATGCGCACCTGTCGCCGCCTGAATGAAGACGCTGCGCTTCAGGGCTGCTTCAACATCACATAGGCCTCGCCGCCGCGCCGGTCGTGCATCAGCAGGAAGGTCTGCTGGTCGAGGGTGATTTTCGCCGGCAGGTGCTGCGCCACCGGGGTGCTGGAGAACTGCTCGGCCAGCTTGAGAAATTGCGCGGTCAGGGTCTTGTCCCGCTGTGACGGCGTGGTCACCGCGCATTGCTTGCCTTTCTGCACCTGGACCCCAAGGCTGTGGTCCGGCCTGAGCCCCATCCGCGCGTACCCGGCATTGTCCAGCCTGGCTATGCCATAGGCCTTGGCCGCGCTGTCGGCCCCGGCGAAGGAGGGCGCGGACTTCAGGCAGATATCGCGAAAGGCCAGCACGCCTTCGGCGATGGCCGCCGCTTCCTTGTCGATGACTTCGGGCGGGCTGGCGCAGCCGGCCAACAGGGCCAGGGCCAGGCTCAAAGGGCTCAGGATCGCGCGGTTCATCGGACCTCCCAGGCATTCACGGGGCATGCTTATAGCCTAGCCAAGCTTCAGCCTGCGGGGGACCTGGGTGATGGGCGCCTTATGACAGGCGCCGAAAAAAGCGGATCAGTTGAACCCGACCGACCATCGGTTCACTGTTTCCGGCTCATGGCGCTGGCTCGGGTCGGTTTCGTAATTGCACTGGGGGCCGCTGCAGGCGTGCTCCAGGGTGATCGGTGCCTTGAACTCCAGGTGGAACTTGCTGGGTTCCGGCTCCGCTGCCGGGCCGGCCGATGCCTCTGCCAGGGCGGGCATCGGGTAGCTCAGGTCCAGGCCTTCGGCCTGTGCCGGCAGGGCCAATACACAGAGCACAAGGCTCGCCAGGAGGGTGTTGTCGCTGAACATCGTGGGTACCGCGTTTGCACAAAAGGGTTGCCGAGTATAACGAGCGTCTCGCCGGAAATTTAAGCCAAAGGCTCTATCACGGGCTTTGTGCGACAACGGGTCGCTGTTGGCGCCTCGCACCATGAAACATTTGTCATGGGCCGCCGGCGCCACCAGCCCCTACACTGGCTTTCACCTCCATGGCTCACGGACACCCCCATGACGGCAGCAGCGGCGGCAAGCATCCTCGAAACGGTCGAAGGCCAGCGCCTCAATGGCGAGGCCTGCGAACCTTGGCGCGAGTGGGGGCCGTACCTGAGCGAGCGGCAGTGGGGCACGGTGCGCGAGGACTACAGCGCCGATGGCGATGCCTGGGCCTACTTGCCCCACGACCATGCGCGCAGTCGGGCCTACCGCTGGGGCGAGGACGGGTTGGCGGGGTTCTCCGACAAGGCCCAGCACTGGTGCCTGGGGCTGGCCCTGTGGAACGAGCGCGACAGCATTCTCAAGGAGCGCCTGTTCGGCCTGAACAACGCCGAAGGCAATCACGGCGAAGACGTCAAGGAGCTGTATTTCTACCTCGATGGCGTGCCCAGCCATGCCTATATGCGCATGCTCTACAAATACCCGCAGGCGGCCTTTCCCTATGAGGACCTGCTGCGGGAAAACGCCCGGCGCGGCCTGGACGATACCGAGTACGAGATCCTCGACACCGGGGTATTCGAGGACGATCGCTACTTCGACGTGACCGTGGAATACGCCAAGCACGCGGTCGACGACATCTTCATGCGGGTCACGGTGCACAACCGTTTTCATCAGCCGGCGCGTTTGCGGGTCTTGCCCCAGGTATGGGCGCGCAATACCTGGAGCTGGGGCGGCGACTCGCGCAAGCCGAGCTTGCGCCTGGAGGGCGAGCAATTGTTGGCCCGGCATCCACGGTGCTCGCCGATGCAGGTCAGCGCCTGGGGGCCGGAGCGTTGCGAGTGGCTGTTCTGCAACAACGAAACCAACTTCCCGAGACTCGATGGCCTGGCCGCGCCCGGTCCGTTCAAGGATGGGATCAACGACTACCTGCTGGGAGGTTCCGCCAGCGCCATTGCCCGTGACGGCGGAACCCGCGCCGCCGCCCACTTCACCCTGGAGCTGGCCGGGCTGGAGAGCAAAAGCGTATACCTGCGTTTTGCTCCGGCTGGCTCGCCCCAGGTCAGCGCCCGGCGCCTGTTCGAACAACGGCGGGCCGAGGCCGACGCGTTCTACGCCGCGCTGCAACAGGGCATCGCCGATGCCGACGCACGCAATGTGCAGCGCCAGGCCCTGGCCGGGCTGCTGTGGTCCAAGCAACTCTACGATTTCGACGTCAACCGCTGGCTCGATGGCGACCCCGGCCAGCCCGCGCCGCCGGCGTCACACGCCCATCTGCGCAACAGCCATTGGCGGCACCTGGCGAACTTCGACATCGTGGCCATGCCCGACACCTGGGAATACCCCTGGTACGCCTCGTGGGACCTGGGTTTCCAGGCGGTGGCTCTGGCCTTGATCGATCCGGGCTTCGCCAAGCACCAGCTGTTGCTGCTGGTCAAAGACCGCTTCATGCATCCCAACGGGCAGTTGCCGGCCTACGAGTGGCGCTTCGACGACGCCAACCCGCCGGTGCATGCCTGGGCCAGCTGGCGGGTGTACCAGCGGGAAAAAGCCCTGACCGGCCAGGGCGACATGGACTTTCTCGAACGGATCTTCCACAAGCTGCTGCTGAACTTCTCCTGGTGGGTCAACCGCAAGGACGCCGAAGGGCGCAACCTGTTCCAGGGTGGTTTCCTCGGCCTCGACAACATCGGGCTGTTCGACCGCTCGGCGCCCTTGCCGCCGGGCTACACCCTGGACCAGGCCGACGGCACCGCCTGGGTCGCGGCCTATGCCCTGGACCTGATGCGCATTGCCCTGGAACTGGCCAGGCGCAACCCGGTGTACGTGGACATCGCGGTGAAGTTCTTCGAGCACTTCCTGTACATCGCCGGCGCCATCAACCGGCTGGACAACGGCGACACAGGGCTGTGGGATGAGCAGGACCGGTTCTTCTACGACGTGCTGCATCGCCCCGACGGTGGCAACGAACCCCTGCGCCTGCGCTCCATCGTCGGCCTGATGCCGCTGTTCGCCGTGCAGGTGCTGGAGCAGCATGAACACGAATGCCTGCCGGGGCTGCGTGAGCGTTTGCTGGAGTTCATGCACCATCGGCCGGACCTGGCCAGCCTGGTGTCGCGCTGGAACGAGCCGGGGCAGGGCAATCGCCTGTTGCTCGCACTGCTGCGCGGCGAGCGCACCAAGGACTTGCTCAAGCGCATGCTCGACGAGGCGGAGTTTCTTTCCGACTTCGGTATCCGCTCGCTGTCCAGGGTCTTCGCCGAACACCCCTTCGCCCTGCAGGTCGACGGTCATCAGTTGCGCGCCCGTTACGCGCCGGCCGATTCCGACTCACGGCTGTATGGCGGCAACTCCAACTGGCGCGGGCCGCTGTGGATGCCGATCAACTACATGCTGATCGAGTCGCTGCGCGAGTTTCATCGCTACTACGCCGACAACTTCTCGGTGGAATACCCCAACGGTTCCGGCTACCTGGCGTCCCTGGAGGAAGTCGCCGACAGCTTGAGCCAGCGCCTGACCCACCTGTTCCTGCGCGACGAGGACGGGCGCCGCCCATCGATGTGCGCCTACGCGCAGTTGCAGGCCGATCCCCGGGACCAGGATCTGCTGCTGTTCCATGAATACTTCCACGGCGACACCGGCCGCGGCCTGGGGGCCAGCCACCAGACCGGCTGGACGGCGCTGGTGGCGTTGTTGTTGCAGCCTGTAGCCGCTGCCGAGCCTGCGAGGCTGCGACAAGGCCCGCAGGGCCTTCAGCGATCTTGAAAACGCCGCGCCCCTGCGGGTCGATCGCAGGCTGCGTCAGCGGCTACAGGGGCGGGGGAATCAGGCGCTCAAGGTGTCTGGCTGTGGCACGGCCCAGTCCTCGATCAACCGCTGCGGGGTGCAGCAGGTCTTGCGCTTGTAGACGAAGCCGGCGCATTTCTCGGCGAAGCCGTGGCGGTTCTGCACCATGTCCAGGTGCATCTGTTCCAGCTCGGCGTTGCGGCAGTGCTGCATCAGTTGCGGGTCGGCGTTGGCCTTGCGCTCGCGCAGGGCCTGGTATTTCGGTTCGGTCAGCACGGCGTTGGCCCGCTGCAGCAGCCACAGGCCGAACTCGTCGGGGCAGCGCGGGCCGACTTCCTGGACCATGCCCATCTGCAGGGCCTGGAAAGCGTTGATCGGCAGGCATTGGTCGGTGAGCTTGTGCGCCATGGCCTGGCCGACCGCGCGGGGCAGGCTGTAGGTCCAGTATTCCGAACCGTACAGGCCCATGCTCTTGTAGTGCGGGTTGTAGACGGTATTGGCCCGGGCCAGCACCACGTCGGCCGCCAGCGCCAGCATCAGGCCGCCGGCCCCGGCATTGCCGGTGAGGCCGCTGACCACCAGCTGGCGGGCGCTGAGCAGCTCCTTGCAGACGTCGTCGATGGCCTGGATGTTGTTCCAGGCTTCCAGGCCCGGCACCGGCGCGGCCTGGATTACGTTGAGGTGCACGCCGTTGCAGAACGCGCCACGCCCGCCCTTGATCAGCAGCACCTGGGTGTCCCGGGCCTTGGCCCATTGCAGCGCGCTGACCAGGCGCTGGCAGTGTTCGGTGCTCATGGCGCCGTTGTAGAACTCGAAGGTCAGCTCGCCGACGTGGCCCGACTCGCGGTAGCGGATCGGCTGGTAGGCCTCGTCGCTGAACGGCTCGCTGGCGACCGACCAGTGCAGATGAGGCACGCCGTCCAGTTGGCCGGCCAGCACATGGCGGGCGGGCAGCTTGAAGTGTTCGGTGCCTGGCCGGGCCTTGCGCTTGAGGGAGCCGATCCACAGGCTGCGGTCGCCGCAGGCCACCAGCACCGCATCGTCGTGCACCGCCAGCAGTTCGCCGGGGATGCCGCTGCGGCTATCCAGGTGCGCGTCATACAGGTAGTACTGCCCGCCGGCGAGGCTGGCCAGGACCCCGGGCTGGCCGTCGGCGGCGTCGATGCAGCGCTTGATGAAGGCGGCGCTGTCGTGCCAGCTGAAGCTGCGGTCGTCCTGTTTCATGTTCGGTTGCAGGCGGCCGCGCACCTGCGGCTGGCTGTAGTCCAGGGGCACAGGGACGAAGTCGCTGCCGAATTTTTCCACCACATCGCGGATGCAGTAGATCGCCGCGTCGGCCACCGGCCCGTTGTACAGCTCGGACTTGCGCACCTGCGCCGGCACCTTGAATTCCCTGGTGGACCAGACCGGCCCGGCGTCCATTTCTTCCACCGCCTGCAGGGCGGTGACGCCCCAGCGCTCGAGGTTGTTGCTGATGGCCCAGTCCAGGGCGCTGGCGCCGCGGTCGCCGACGATGCCCGGGTGGATGATGATCACCGGGCGGGTCGGGTGGCGCCACAGTTGCTCGGGCACCCGGTCCTTGAGGAAGGGGCAGATCACCAGGTCGGCGTCCGCCTGTTCGATCTGCCGGCAAACGTCTTCTTCGTTGGTGAACAGCACCACGCTGGGACGATGGCCGGACTGGCGCAGGTCCAGCCAGGCACGCTGGGTGAGACCGTTGAAGGCGGTGGACAGCAGAATGATCTTCAGCGATTGCATAGCGACTCTTCCTTGAGGATGAAGCGGGGCCGGCCGTTCCGAAAGCCGTCCCTGGCCGATGGAGGCGCCAGAGTAGAGAGGACCTTTGGGCGTCCTGCTGACCGAGATCAATCAAGTGCGTCGGGCGGCGCCGCGAGGCGCCGGATTACATATATTCGTTAGTTAGCCTGGGTAAATTTTTAATTACTTCCAAATGGATTCAGCCCTGTTGCACAGTCGCTCCCCTAATCCTGGGTCGGCAATGTCCCGAACCAGCCAGACGATTTCGAGAGGGGGAGCTGTCTTGTGAGGGAGCCAGGCATGGGTGCGAATCGGAACCCTCATTACTCACTGATCGGGCAGATGTTCAAACGCGACTATCAGTGGCTGTGTGCCTCGGTGGGTCGCGTCCTGGGCTGCCATCACAGCGCCCAGGACATTGCCTCGGAAACCTTCGTGCGGGTGCTGGCCCTGCCGGACCCGGCGGCCATTCGCGAGCCCCGGGCGCTGCTGACCACCATCGCCCGGCGCCTGGTCTACGAAGGCTGGCGGCGCCAGGACCTGGAGCGCGCCTACCTGGAAAGCCTGGCCCTGGCGCCGACGCCGGTGCACCCGTCACCCGAGGAGCGGGCGCTGGTGATCGAAGCGCTGCTGGCTGTGGACCGCTTGCTCAACGGTTTGTCCGCCAAGGCCAAGGCGGCCTTTCTCTACCATCAGCTCGACGGCCTGACCTACGCCGAAATCGGCCAGCAGTTGGGGGTGTCCACCAGTCGCGTCCAGCAGTACATGGCCGAGGCGTTCAAGCGCTGTTATCAGGCGATGGTCGACGCATGAGCCGGCCGCGCGCGAACGAGGCGCTGGTGGATGAAGCCGCGCAATGGATGGCCCTCCTGCAATCGGGGCAGATGAACGCCCAAGAACGCCAGGCATTCCACGACTGGCGCGCCGCCGACCCGCAGCACGAGCAGATCATCGTGCTGATGGGTGGCGGCCTGGGGGCGCTGCGCAGCCAGGCGTTGCGCAACCTGTCCCGGGACAGCCTGCTGCACAGCCTGAATGCGCCGTCGAGCCGCCGGCGTTTTATCGGCGGCAGCCTGAGTGTGATGGCCCTGGCCTTGGCCGCGACCTTGCTCGGCCGACGCTACAACCTGCTGCCCGAGGCGGGCGCCTTGTACACCGGCACCGGCGAGCGCCGCGATTTCTCCCTGGCCGACGGCAGCGCCCTGACCCTCAACGCCCGCAGCCAGGTCGTGAGCTGTTTCGATGCCCAACAGCGGTTGTTGCAACTGCGCAATGGTCAACTGCTGGTGGACGTGGCCAGGGACCCGCAGCGGCCCTTCGTGGTGGAAACCGAACACGGGCGCATGCGGGCTTTGGGCACGAAGTTCCTGGTGGAGCGCGGCGAGGACTGGACGCGCCTGGTGATGTTGCATTCGCAGGTCGAGGTGCTCACCGCCAGTGGCGCGCGGCAGGTGGTCGAGGCCGGCGAAAGCCTGCGTTTCGACGCTCGGCAACTGTTGCTGCTGGAGCGTGCCAAGGGCCATGAAAGCGCCTGGACCTCGGGGGTATTCGAGGCCCGCGACCGGCCTCTGAGCGAGGTGATTGACAGCTTGCGTGGCTACCGGCGCGGCATCATCCGCCTCAGCCCCCAGGTGGCCGACCTGCGCCTGAGCGGCATCTATCCCCTGGACGACAGCGACCGCAGCCTGCAGTTGCTCGAGCGTTCGCTGCCGATCCGCGTCAGCTACCACAGCCCGTACTGGGTCAGCATCGAGCCGCGCTGAAGGGCGCGGTTATAACCCCATAGCCCCTTGGCCTAAGCGCCACCCTATAAAAACCCGTCAGTCGCTGCTCATTCCCTGCAACCGCATTCAACAGGGAATCGCTCCATGCACTCATCGAACCTTTTCAACCCGCCGCGCCTGTCACTGGCGTTGGCCCTGGCGTTCGGCGCTTGTGGCAGCGCCGCCTGGGCCCAGCAGGCAGAAGCCCAGCAGCTAGAGGCCAGGCAGATCACCTTCGACATTGCCGCCGGCCCGCTGGACGAGGTGCTGCTGGATATCTCGCGGCAGAGCGGGGTGCCGATTTCCTTCCGCCAGGACCTGGTGCAGGGCAAGCGCAGCCCGGCCATTCGTGGTGCCCTGGGCGGCCAGCAGGCGGTGGACAAGGCCCTGCAAGGCAGCGGCCTGGAGGCCCAGCACAGTGAGCAGGGGCTGACCATTCGCAATGCCCCGGCCAGTGCCAAGGCCAGGCCTGAAGCCAGCGCCGTGGCGCCGGTGCGCGCACCGGACCCGCAGTTGGAAAAGGTCACGGTGACCGGCTCGCGCATCGCCCGCGCCCAGTCCGACGGCGCCACCCCGGTGAACGTCATCACCCACGAGGAGATGGAGGCCCGCGGTTACCGCAACGTCTACGACGCCCTGGCGACCCAGACGCAGAACACCGGCATGACCCAGGGCGAGGACTACGGCAACACTTTCCAGCCCGCCGCCAGCGCCCTCAACCTGCGGGGGCTGGGCCCCAACCACACGCTGGTGCTGATCAACGGCCGGCGGGTCGCGGACTATCCGACGGCCTATGGCGGCCAGGTCAACTTCACCAACCTGGCCAACATCCCCTCGGCGATCATCGACCGCATCGAGGTTCTCAGCAGCGGCGCCTCGGCCATCTACGGCTCTGATGCGATTGCTGGGGTGGTCAACATCATCCTCAAGGAGAAGGCCAGCGGCATCGACGTCAACCTGCGTGGCGGCACCACCGAGCGCGGCGGCGGCGATAACCAGCGCCTGCAGATCAGCGGCGGTGGCAGCTGGGGGGATTTCGATGGCCTGTTCGGCCTGGAACTGACCCATCGCCAGCCGATCTGGGCCGACGACCGCGGTTTCATGGATCGCGGGCCGGCCCTGGACGTCGGTTACCGGCGCAACCTCGACAGCGGCAAATACATCGGCCCTGGCTGCGGCGCCTACTCCGGGGTGTTTGCCAACCACCTCAGTGGCAGCGGCGGGCGCTGCACCACCGACCAGGTCTACAACGATTACTGGACCTTGCAGACGCAGAAGGAAAACTACGACGGCTACACCCGCGGCACCTGGCATTTCAGCGACAGCGGCAAGGTCTTCGCCGACCTGATGTATGGCCTGGACCATATCCAGAACAACACCCGCGGGCCGAGCTTCACCTCGCCCGACTTCATCAACCGGAACACGGGCAACCTGGAGCGCTGGTTCCGGCGTTTCTCCGAGGAGGAAATCGGCGGCCGCACCAGCAACAACAGCAAGTGGCGCGACACCTCCTGGACCGGCACCCTGGGCCTGTCCGACCGGATCGCCGACACGGCCTGGAGCTATGAGCTGGCGGCCAACCGCTCGGAGTACCGCAGCGTGCGCACCACCCGCTATACGCCGTCGGCCACTATTCGCGATTTCTACCTGGGGCCGCAGCTGGGCGAGCAGGGCGGGTATCCGCTGTTCGCCCCGGATGCCTCACGGCTTGACCGGCCGCTGACCGAGGAGGAGTGGCGGCAGTTTCGCCGCAACCTGACCCAGACCAGCAAGTCGGTGTCGCAGAGCTACAACGCCTCGCTCAACGGCGAGCTGTTCGACTTGCCGGCCGGGCCGGTGGGCTTCGCCGGCATCCTTGAGCTGGGCAAGCAGGAATACCGCGTCGATCCGGACGATGGGCTCAACGACGGCAGCTTCTACGGCACCACCCCGGCGCAGAGTTCCGGTGGCTCGCGCAAGCGTTATGCCGCCGGCGGCGAGTTCAGCGTGCCGATCAGCGACAGCCTGCTGGCGTCGCTGGCGGGGCGCTGGGACCAGTACAAATTCAGCGGCCGCACCGAGCAACAAAAGACCTACAACCTGGGCCTGGAATGGCGCCCGCTGAACAGCCTGCTGTTGCGCGGCAGCTACGGCACCAGCTTCCGCGCCCCGGACCTGAACTACATCTACCAGGCCGACACCAACGGCTATGTGCCGGACCAGATCGACTACTACGGGTGCAGCCAGGGTGTCGAGGGCGCCTGCGATCGCGGGCGAGTGGACTACACCCAGAGCGGCACCGCCGACCTCAAGTCCGAGCGGGGCAAATCCTGGACCTACGGGTTCGTCTGGTCGCCGTCGCGCAACTTCGATGTGTCGGTGGATTACTGGCGCGTGCAGATCGAAGACCTGCTGACCACCGTCGACCAGAACCGCCTGTTGCAAGAGGAAAACGCCTGCCGCAGTGGCGTCATGGACATCAATTCGGCCAGCTGCCAGGCGACCCTGGCGCGCATCCAGCGCAACCCGGGCACTGCCGCGGTGGACCCGAACCGCTTGCAGCGGGTGCAGATCAATGCGATCAACGCCGCCAGCGAACGGGTCAGCGGGCTCGACCTGAAAAGCAATATCCGCTGGGGCGCCGGGGAGTACGGGGCCTTCAGTTCGACCCTGGGCTACACCCTGGTGCTCTCGCATTTCTACAAGGAATCGGACGACGCGCCGACCCAGGACTGGCGCGTGGACCGCAGCAATCACGACTGGCGCAGCAAGGTCAACGCCAGCCTGACCTGGGATTACCAGCACTACACCGCGACCCTGCTGGGCATCCGCTATGGCAGCGTGACCAACGGCAACTCGGACGGGCGCCTGTCGCCCTGGACCGTGTTCAACGCCAGCGCCCGCTACAAGGTCAACGACCGCGCCAGCGTCGGCCTGACCGTCAACAACCTGCTGAACCAGGTCAAGCGCGACGACTCCGGCGGCTGGCCGTATTACCCCACCGGCAACTACGACCCCTACGGCCGCCAATGGTGGCTGGATGTGAGTTATCACTTTGGCGGCTGAACCCTCCCTATGGCTGATGGTGTCTGGCCTGATGCACCGCGGCGCCTGCATCGCGAGCAAGCTTCGCTCCTACGGGGCAGACGAACAGGCATAAGCTCATCACCCAAGGGTCTAGACCGGCCTCTATAAAAACCTCCGGGCCGTTGCACATCCCTGCATACACCTAATGCAGGGATGGTTGTCCATGAGTCTGTTCGCACCCCGTAGATCCCCTTTGAGCCTGGCCTTGCTGGCGTCGCTGAATGTATTGCCGGCCTGGGCCGCGACCACCCCGTTCAACCTGCCCGCGGGGCCGCTGGACCAGACCCTGCTGCAGATTTCCCGGCAGACCGGCCTGCCGATTTCCTTCGAGCAGAAACTGGTGAGCGGCCGTTATGCGCCGGCGATCCAGGGCCAGCTCGACCAGCACCAGGCGCTGACCCTGGCCTTGCAGGACAGCGGCCTGAAGGAGCAGCAGGACACCCAGGGCGTGACCCTCGTGGCGGACACCAGCACCGCCAGCAGCGCCCCGGCATTTACTGAGCCCACCACCCAGTTGCAGCGGGTGGAAGTGACCGGCACTGCGATCCGCCGGGTCGATGCCGAGACCGCGGTGCCGGTCACCGTGCTGCGGGTCGAGAAGCTGCGCGAGCAGGGCGTGACCACCACCGAAGAGCTGATCAACCGGATTTCCGCCAACCAGTCCTCGGTCGGTTCCGGGCGCTCGGTGGGCTCCAGCAGTGGCGGCGCGGCCTATGCCGACCTGCGCGGCATAGGCCCGAACAAGACCCTGGTTTTGCTCAACGGCCGGCGCCTGAGCAACAACGCGACCAATGCCATCAACGGCTCCGGGGTCGACCTCAACACCATTCCGTTTGCCGCCATCGACCGGGTCGAGGTGCTGCGCGAGGGCGCGTCCGCGCTGTACGGCACCGACGCCATCGGCGGGGTGATCAACTTCATCACCAAGAAGAGCCTGACCCGCGGCCAGGTCAGTACCGGCTACGACACCCCGAGCCATTCCGGCGGTGGCCAGAGCAGGAACTTCAGCGGCAGCTGGGGCATCGGCGACCTGGAGGAAGACCGCTTCAACGTGTTCGGCGTGGTCAGCTACGACAAACAAGAGCGCCTGGCCGCCAAGGATCGCGGCTACACCTACAACTACCAGCCGGGCCGGGGCCTGGACTACACCTCCGGCACCGCTTCGCCGGCCAACTGGAGCCAGGGCGCCAATGCCACCAACCCGCTGGCCGGCTCCGGCTGCAACGCGCCGGGCTTGCTGTCGCGCAACGGCATTTGCCGCCAGAGCCTGTGGAGCTACCTGGACCTGGTGCCGGAAACCGAAAAGACCTCGGCCTTCGCCAAGGCCACCGGCAAGCTCAGCGACGATCACAACGTCAGCCTCGAATACTTCTGGGCGCGCAACGAGAACCGCACCCAGATCGGCCCCGGCACCCTGATGGGCAATCAGGTCAACCCGGGCACGGCCTTTTATCCGGGCAATGGCATCACCCCGGGGCCGAGCGGCTTTGCCCTCGACCCGACGCAACCGGTGGCGGCCAACTGGCGGGAAACCGATGTCGGCGCCCGCCGCCATGAAGACGACAACACCGGCCAGCGCCTGCTGCTGAGCTTCGATGGCAGCGCGGCGGGCTGGGACTACAACATCGGCGCCTCGTACAACCAGAACAAGGTGGTCAGTACCATCCGCAGCGGCTACGTGAACGATGTGGCAGTGTCCGAGGGCATCGCCAATGGCGTGATCAACCCCTTCGGCCCGCAGACCGCGGCGGGCAGCGCGTTGTTGGCGGCCAATACGGTGGACGGCGATTACGCCACGGCGGTCGGGCGGGTCAAGGCCATCGACGGGCGGGTCAGCCGCGAGATCGGCGACTGGTTCGGCTCCGGCCCCGCGGCCCTGGCCCTGGGCGGCGAGTACCGCAAGGAAGACTTCCACCAGGATTTCGCCCAGTTCGCCGGCAATGTGCAGAGCCTGGGCATCGACCCCAACGGCAGTGTGTCGGGCGACCGCAGCGTGCAGGCGCAGTACGCCGAACTCAACGTGCCGGTGCTCGACAGCCTGGAGCTGACGGCGGCGATCCGGCATGACAAATACAGCGACTTTGGCAGTACCACCAACCCCAAGTATTCGTTCCGCTTCCAGCCCTTCAAGGAGCTGGTGCTGCGCGGCGCCTACAGTGAAGGCTTCCGCGCGCCGTCGCTGTACGAGCTGTACAACCCGACCTTTACCACCTTCACCAACGCCAACTACAACGACCCGCGGCTATGCCCCGGCGGCACCCCGGCCAATGGCGGGATCGGCAACCGCGACTGCGCCCAGCAGTTCAACCGCAGCACCGGCGGCAACACCGAGCTGAAGCCGGAAACCGCGCGCAACGTGACATTCGGCTTCGTCTACCAGCCGTTCGAGCGGCTCAATGCCGGGCTGGATTTCTGGTGGATCAAGGTCGCCAACCAGATCGCCGAGTTTCCCGAGTCGGCGCCGTTCGACAATCCCGACCTGTACGCCGACCGGCTGGTGCGCAAGGCCGACGGCTCCATCGATCACGTGGTCACGGGCATGGCCAACCTGGGCAAGCTCAAGACCAGCGGGGTCGATGTCAGCCTCGACTATCGCCTGCCAGCCACTGCCTGGGGCGAGTTCGGCCTGGGGCTGCAAGGCACCTACGTCACCCGTTACGACTACCAGCAACAGCTCAAGGGCGAGTACATCGACAAGCTCGGGGATTTTCGCGGCGGCGACTTCGCCTCGGCCGGCGCGGTGGCGCGCTGGCGCCACAGCCTGACCGCGACCTGGAACCAGGGGCCGCTGGGCGCGACCCTGACCAACCGCTACACCAGCGGTTACCACGACTCCGACCGCGACAGCCATAACCGCGTCGGCTCCTACAACGTCTGGGACCTGGCTGGCACCTACACCTGGCGCCAGGCCCTGGGCGTGACCCTCGGGGTGAAGAACCTGTTCGACCGCGAGCCGCCGTTCAGCAACCAGACCTACACCTTCCAGAGCGGCTACGACCCACGCTACTCGGACCCGTTCGGACGGACCCTGTATACGCGGCTCAGTTACAACTTCTGAGTCGACCGGCAATAAAAGGTCCGGACGCTTTTTAGTAACCAATGGTTCTAAAACCCGCTCTATAAAAATGCCCGGTCAGTTGCACATGACAGGCAGGAGCGGGGTGTTTCGGGTGGAGAGATAAGGCTGGGGGTCGAGTGGCGGCTGGACGATCTTTCGCGAGCAAGTTCGCTCCTACAGAAGCGCACAGGTCCTCTGTAGGAGCAAGCTTGCTCGCGATGACGCCGGTACAGACACCGTCATCCTGGCCCCTGTTCAAAGAGGCATCATTCCATGCTGTTGCAACGCGCTGTGCTGTTCTGGCTCTGCCTGCTGCCGAGCCCCGTGCTGCTGGCCGCCGTGCAACCGTCGCTGACGGTCTACGGCGAAGCCCCGAAATACCCCGCCGGCTTCCAGCATTTCGACTATGTCAACCCGGACGCTCCCAAGGGCGGCAGCCTGCGCCGTTCCTCCCTGGAAAGCGGGCCCTTCGACCATCTGATTCCGTATATCGACAAAGGCACCGGCGTGGCCGACATCGACGGCTGGCTGTACGCGCCGCTGGCCTATCGCTCAAAGGATGAGCCCTACACCGTGTACGGCCTGGTGGCCGAAGGCCTGGAGCTGGCCGCGGACCGTTCCTGGCTGCGCTTTTACCTCAACCCGCGGGCGCGCTTCGACGATGGCAGCCCGATCACCGCCGAGGATGTGCGCTACACCTTCGAGCTGCTGATGACCCAGGGCAGCTTCAAGTACCGTCAGCAGTTCGCCGATGTCGCCGAGGTGCAGGTGGAATCGCCGACCCGGGTGCGTTTTGTGTTCAAGAACACTGAGAGCCGGACTTTGCCCCTGGACCTGGCATCGCTGCCGGTGTTGCCCGAGCACTGGTGGCGCGGCCGCAATTTCGCCGACGGTGGCGGCTTCGAAGCGCCGCTGGGCAGCGGGCCGTACCGGGTGAGCGCGGTGGACGCCGGGCGCAGCGTCGACTTCGAGCGGGTCAAGGACTGGTGGGGGCAGGACCTGCCGGTGGTCCGTGGACGCTACAACTTCGACCGGCTGCGGGTGGAGTTCTTCGCCGACACCGATGTGTCGCGGCAGATCCTCAAGGCCGGCGGCTACGACTACAACCGCGAGTTCTCCGCCACCGGCTACACCATCGGTTATGCCGGCGCCGCGCTGGAGCAGGGGCGGCTGGTGCGCGAACACCTGGCGCCGGGTTCGGCCCTGGGCGCCCAGGGTTTTATTTTCAACCTGCAGAAACCGCAGTTCCGGGACCGCCGGGTGCGCCAGGCGATCGCCATGCTCTGGGACTTCGAGTGGAGCAACCGGCAGATGATGCGCAGCCTGTATCTGCGCCAGCAGAGCTTCTTTTCCCACAGCGAACTGGCGGCAGCGGCGCTGCCGGACGCGCAAGAATTGAAGATCCTCGAACCCTGGCGCGGGCAGGTCCCGGACGAGGTCTTTACCCAGGTGTTCCAGGCGCCGCGCACCGACGGCAGCGGGATCATCCGCCCGCAGCAGTTGCAGGCCCTGAAGTTGCTGGAACAGGCGGGCTGGAAACCCCAGGGCGATCAGTTGCGCAACGCCGCCGGCGAGCCCCTGCATTTCACCTTTCTCAACGGCCAGAAAGGCCTGGAGCGTTTGCTCCTGCCGTTCAAGCGCAACCTGGCGCAGATCGGCATCGGCTTCGATATCCGCCAGGTCGACAGCGCGCAATACACCAACCGCGTGCGCAGCCGCGACTACGACATGATCATCGCCGCCTACCCGGTGTCCCAGGCGCCGGGGCGCGAGCTGTTCAACTACTTCGGTTCGGTGAGCGCCGACGACCCGGGCTCGAACAACTACATGGCGCTGCGCGATCCGGCGGTGGACGGGCTGATCAGCGCCCTGGTGCAGGCCGACAGCCGCGCCAGCATGCTGGCCCACGCCCGGGCGCTGGACCGGGTGTTGCAGTGGGGCTACTACTGGATTCCCAATTACTACCCGCCGGGCATTTCCTCGGTGTGGTGGAACCGCTTTGGCCGGCCGGCCATCGCCCCCCTGTACGACGCCGGGCTCGACACCTGGTGGGAGGTCAGCGCCGAGGCACTGACCCTGAGTCAGATGCGCCAACGTAGCGGGGAGGTGGTCCATGCTGGCTTATAGCGCGCGGCGCCTGCTGCTGATCGTGCCCACCTTGCTGTGCATCCTGCTGGTGAACTTCGTCATCGTCCAGGCGGCGCCCGGCGGCCCGGTGGAGCAGGCCATCGCCCGCCTGCAAGGCATTGGCGGCGCCGCGGCGGTGGGCGGCGGGCATGTCGAGACGGTGGGCGACGAGTCCCGCGCCACCCGTGGCCTGGACCCCAAGCTGCTGGCCGATATCGAGCGCCAGTACGGCTTCGACAAACCCGCCGGCGAGCGTTTGTGGCTGATGCTCAAGCACTATGCGCGGCTGGATTTCGGCGACAGTTTCTTTCGTGGCGCCAAGGTCACCGAGCTGATCGCACAGAAGCTGCCGGTGACCTTGTCGCTGGGCCTGTGGGCGACGCTGATCAGCTACCTGGTGTCGATCCCGCTGGGGATTCGCAAGGCCATTCATGACGGCTCGGCCTTCGATGTCTGGAGCAGCGCGGCGATCGTCATCGGTTATGCGATGCCGGGGTTCCTGTTCGCCCTGCTGCTGATCGTGGTGTTCGGCGGCGGCACCTTGCTCGACTGGTTCCCGGTGCGCGGTTTGGTCTCGGAGAACTTCGCCCAGCTCTCGGCCTGGGGCAAGGTCGTCGATTATTTCTGGCACCTGGTGCTGCCAGTCAGCGCCCTGGTGATCGGCGGTTTCGCCACCTTGACCCTGCTGACCAAGAACAGCTTTCTCAACGAGATTTCCCGCCTGTATGTGGTCACCGCCCGGGCCAAGGGCCTGAGCGAGCGGCAGGTGCTGTACGGCCATGTGTTTCGCAACGCCATGCTGCTGGTGGTCGCCGGCTTGCCCCAGGCCCTGGTCAATGTGTTCTTCGGCGGCTCGCTGCTGATCGAGGTGATCTTCTCCCTCGACGGCCTCGGGCGCCTGAGCTACGACGCCGCGGTGTCGCGGGATTACCCGGTGGTGTTCGGCTCGCTGTTCATCTTCACCCTGTTCGGTCTGCTGATAAAACTGCTCGGTGACCTGTGCTACACCCTGGTCGATCCGCGCATCGACTTCAGTGCAAGGAGTGCCTGATGTTGACTTTGTCTCCCATAGGCCAGCGGCGCTGGCAGCGCTTCAAGTCCCACCGGCGCGGCTGGTGGTCGCTGTGGCTGTTCGTCGCGCTGTTCGCCCTGAGCCTCGGCGGTGAGCTGATCGCCAACGACAAGCCTTTGCTGGTGGCTTACCAGGGCCAGTGGTATTTCCCGGTGTTCAAGCGTTACACCGAGCAGCAGTTCGGCGGCGAGCTGCCGTTCCAGCCGGATTACCGCAGCGCCTCGGTGCGCCAGTTGATCGAAGGGCAGGGCGGCTGGTTGCTGTTCGCGCCGATTCCTTTCGCTTTCGACACGGTCAACTACGACCTGACGCAACCGGCGCCCAGTCCGCCTTCGGCGCAGAACTGGCTGGGCACCGACGATCAGGCCCGGGACGTGCTGGCGCGGGTGATCTTCGGCACCCGGGTGTCGCTGCTGTTCGCCCTGGCGCTGACCGCCGCCAGCGCGCTGATCGGCATCGCCGCCGGCGCCCTGCAGGGCTATTACGGCGGCTGGATCGACCTGTTGGGGCAGCGCTTGCAGGAGGTCTGGTCGGGGCTGCCGGTGTTGTATCTGCTGATCATTCTCTCAGGGTTCGTCGAGCCGGGTTTCTGGTGGCTGCTGGGGATCATGGCGCTGTTTTCCTGGCTGGCCCTGGTGGATGTGGTGCGCGCCGAGTTCCTGCGCAGCCGCGGCCTGGAGTACGTCAAGGCGGCGCGGGCCCTGGGTGTCGGCGATACCCAGGTGATGCTGCGGCACATCCTGCCCAACGCCATGAGCGCCACCCTGACGTACCTGCCGTTCATCCTCACGGGGGCCATCGCCACCCTGTCGGCCCTGGATTTCCTGGGTTTCGGCATGCCCGCCGGCAGCGCGTCCCTGGGCGAGTTGATCGGCCAGGGCAAAAGCAATCTGCAGGCGCCCTGGCTGGGGCTGACGGCGTTTTTCGCCCTGGCGCTGATTCTGTCGTTGCTGGTGTTTATCGGCGAAGCCTGCCGCGACGCCTTCGATCCGAGGCATTGAGATGAGTGAACGACTGATTGAACTGCGCGGCCTGCGGGTGGCGTTCAAGGCCACTGAGGTGGTGCATGGCATCGACCTGGAGATCCGCGGCGGCGAATGCCTGGCGCTGGTGGGCGAATCCGGCTCCGGCAAGTCGGTGACGGCCCACAGCCTCCTGCAATTGCTCGACCCGGGCAGCACGCGCATCGCGGGCAGTATCCGTTATCGCGGCGAAGAGTTGCTCGGCGCCAGCCCGGCGCGCTTGCGCCAGCTGCGTGGCAACCGCATCGCGATGATCTTCCAGGAGCCCATGAGCTCGCTGAACCCCCTGCATAGCCTGGAGCGACAGCTGGGGGAAACCCTGCGCCTGCACAAGGGGTTGGCCGGCAGCCAGGCCCGCGAACGGATCCTGGAACTGCTGCATCTGGTGGGCATCCAGCAGCCGGAGCAGCGCTTGCAGGCCTATCCCCATCAGCTCTCCGGCGGGCAACGCCAGCGGGTGATGATCGCCATGGCCCTGGCCTGCGAACCGGAGCTGCTGATCGCCGACGAGCCGACCACCGCCCTCGACGTGACGGTGCAGCGCAAGATCCTGCTACTGCTCAAGGACCTGCAGCAGCGCCTGGGCATGGCCTTGCTGCTGATCAGCCACGACCTCAACCTGGTGCGCAGCATCGCCCAGCGGGTAGCGGTGATGCGTGCCGGGGATATAGTCGAAACGGCCGAGTGCGCGCAGCTGTTCGCCGATCCCCGGCATCCCTACAGCGTCCAGCTGCTGAATGCCGAGCCTGGCGGCCAGGCGCTGCGCCGCGGGCCCAGCGAGACTCTGCTGGCAGTGGAGGGGCTGAAGGTCTGGTTCCGCCAGGGCGGTGGCTGGCTGCGGCCCAGGCGTTACCTGAAGGCGGTGAACGGTATCGACCTGCAACTGCAACGGGGCAAGACCCTGGGCATTGTCGGTGAATCCGGCTCGGGCAAGTCGACCCTGGGCCAGGCGATCCTGCAGCTGATCGAGTCCGAAGGCCGCATCCGCTTCAAGGGGCAGGACCTGCACAGCCTCGACGGCAAGCAACTGCGGCCATTGCGTCGGCAGCTGCAAGTGGTGTTCCAGGACCCCTTCGGTAGCCTCAGCCCGCGCCTCAGCGTGCAGCAGATCATTGCCGAAGGCTTGCTGGTGCACAGCGAGCTGAATGCGTGGCAACGCGAGCAGGCGGTGATCGAAGCCTTGCAGGAGGTCGGCCTCGACCCGGCCAGCCGCCATCGCTATCCCCATGAGTTCTCCGGCGGCCAGCGCCAGCGCATTGCCATTGCCCGCGCCCTGGTACTCAAGCCGGAACTGATCCTGCTCGACGAACCGACTTCGGCCCTAGACCGCACGGTGCAGAAACAGGTGGTGGCGCTGCTACGCCGCCTGCAACAGGAGCATGGTCTGACCTACCTGTTCATCAGCCACGACCTGGCGGTGGTGCGGGCGCTGGCCCATGACCTGATCGTGATGAAGGAGGGCGAAGTGGTGGAGCGCGGCGAGACCGAGCAACTGTTCGGCACGGCGCGCCATCCCTATACCCGGGAGCTGCTGGCGGCGTCCTCGGTGATGGCGGTTCCCGTCACCGGTTTGCCGCTGGCCGAGCCCCTTGGCGCCGACTGAAAGCGCGGGCCTGAAACGACGAATCCCGCCGGAAGGGGGGATTCGTGGGCAAGACAAGGGCTTCCCTGGGGAAGCGCTTACTCAGGCCGGGAACAGTTCGCTCAGTTTCATCGCCAGCATCATGTCGCCTTCGGCGCGCAGTTTGCCGCCCATGAAGGCCTGCATGCCGTCGGTTTCGCCGCTGACGATGCCTTGCAGGGTTTCGCCGTCCATTACCAGCGTGACCTGGGCGTCCGGGTTCTCGCCTTCCTTGAGCTCGCAGGTGCTGTCTTTGACGATCAGCGAGAAGTTCTTGGTGTCATCGATACGGAAACCGAAAACCAGGTCCAGGCCGGCAGCGGCAGCTGGGTTGAACTTGGCTTTCATGGCTTGTACGGCGTCGGCTACGGAGGTCATGGTTCGATCCTTTTATGGGTTGTTACAGCAAGGGTCACAGTGATCCGGACTCAGCGGAAAGTGATGAGTTCCGGGGCCTTCAGCAGTTGCAGGTGGGCATGGCTGTTGAAGGAAGCCAGGGCAACCTCGCGACCGCGAAACTTCAGCTGGTTGAGCGAGGTATTGACGATTTGCCAATTCAGTTCGAAGGCCTGGGCGGCAGGCATCCGGGTAATCAGGTGGAGCAGGGCGGTGATGGTGCCGCCGGAGGTGAACACGGCGATTTTCTGGGTGTTGTCGGCCTGTTCCAGAATGCGCTGCAGGCCGGCCTGCACCCGTTCGACAAACCCCAGCCAGCTTTCCAGCCCCGGTGGATCGTAGGTGCCGGCCAGCCAGCGCTCGATGATCAGGGCGAAGATGCGCTGGAATTCGGCGCGGTTCTGCGCGGCGTTGCGCAGGATGTCCAGGGCGTCGGGCTCCTCGGACAACATATCGGGCAGCAAGGCGCGGATCACCGCGTCGGCATCGAATTCGTTGAACGCCGAATCGGTTTCCAGGATCGGCGTGGGCAGGCCCGCGGCGCTGAACTGTTGCAGGGTGGAATTGGCGGTGTGTTGCTGGCGACGCAGGTCGCCCGCCAGGCAGCGATCGAAGTTCACGCCCAGTTCGACCAGGTGTTGACCGAGCACTTCGGCCTGGCGCACACCCGTGGTCGACAGGACGTCGTAGTCGTCCGCACCGAAGGAGGCCTGGCCATGTCGAATCAGATAGATGCTGCCCACGTCCGCGTCATCCCGGTACGTTGAAAGTTTTGCGAGGTTATGAGGATGCCGGTGAGCTGTCAATGAAAAAACATACGCTTGTTTGAAATGCCCGTTAGAGCACGGTAACAGGAGGTTTCGCGACTGGTCGACGCCTGGCTGCGCCGGTATGCTGGAGCCATTCCGCCACGTGTTGGCAGTGATGCACGTCTTTAAGGAGTCCCTGTGGAGTTTCTCTCCGAGTACGCCAGTTTCCTGGCCAAAACCGTCACCCTGGTCATCGCCATCCTGGTGGTGCTGATCACCGCTGCCTCGCTGCGCAGCAAAGGCCGGCGCAAGGGCGCCGGGCAGTTGCATGTGAGCAAGCTCAACGATTTCTATAAGGGCCTGCGCGAGCGTCTGGAGCAGAGCCTGCTCGACAAGGACCAGCTCAGGGCACTGCGCAAGTCCGAGGCCAAGGCCGAGAAAAAACACAAGAAGCAGCACGAGGAAAAACCGCGGGTGTTCGTGCTGGATTTCAGCGGCGACATCAAGGCCTCGGCCACCGAGGGGCTGCGCCACGAAATCACCGCGCTGCTGAGCCTGGCCACGCCCAAGGATGAAGTGGTGCTGCGCCTGGAAAGCGCCGGCGGCATGGTGCACAGCTATGGGCTGGCCTCGTCGCAACTGGCGCGGATTCGCCAGGCCGGCGTGCCGTTGACGGTGTGCATCGACAAGGTCGCGGCCAGCGGCGGCTACATGATGGCGTGCATTGGCGAGAAGATCATCAGCGCGCCGTTCGCCATCCTCGGCTCGATCGGCGTGGTGGCGCAGTTGCCCAACGTCAACCGCCTGCTGAAAAAACACGATATCGACTTCGAAGTGCTGACTGCCGGTGAGTACAAGCGCACCCTGACCGTGTTTGGCGAAAACACCGAAAAGGGTCGGGAGAAATTCCAGGAAGACCTGGATGTCACCCATCAGTTGTTCAAGAACTTCGTTTCCCGTTATCGGCCGCAACTGGTCATCGACGACGTGGCCACCGGTGAAGTCTGGCTGGGTGTCGCGGCGTTGGAAAAGCACCTGATCGACGAGCTGAAAACCAGCGACGAGTACCTGGCCGAGCGCGCCAAGAGCGCCGAGCTGTTCCACCTGCACTACGCCGAGCGCAAGAGCCTGCAGGAGCGGGTAGGGCTGGCGGCCAGCGGTTCCATCGACCGCGTGCTGCTGACCTGGTGGAGTCGCCTGACCCAGCAGCGTTTCTGGTAAGAGGCACCACGGGAACGTGTTTCTTCTGTAGGAGCGAGGCTTACCCGTGATCGCGGGCACCGCGTTAAAAATGCCGCGCTTAAAGATGCTGCATTTAAAGATACCGGATACAAAAAAGCCCTGAACCGGTTTCCCGGTCCAGGGCTTTTTGTTGGCGCGGGCCTTAGCGGCGACGGAACAGCGGCAGCGGTTCGTCGGTGGCGGCCTGGTAGGTCACGGAGAAGTCCTTGAGGCTTTCCAGGGCTTCGTACGGGTCCTTGTCGGCGCGCAGGGCGTAAGCGTCGAACCCGCAGCGGCGCAGGTAGAACAGCTGGTCGCGCAGCACATCGCCGATCGCTCGCAGTTCGCCCTTGAAGCCGTAACGGTCGCGCAACAGGCGGGCGTTGGAGTAGTTGCGGCCGTCGGTGAAGGCCGGGAAGTTCAGGGCGATGACCTGGAAGTGCTGCACGTCATCGCCGATCTCTTCGGCTTCTTCATCGGCGTCCAGCCACACGCCCAGGCCGCCGTCGCGGGCCTTGAGGGCGTGAGCGTGCTCGCGCCACAGGGCCAGCGGCACGATCAGGTCGTCGCAGTTGGAAATGCCGTCGAGGGTCGCGTCCTTGGGCAGCAGGTGCCAGGTTTCGTCGATGACCTCGTTGTTCTTAATGATTCGCTGCATAGACGCGCTCCTTGAAGAGGTCGATGCCAATACGTTGGTAGGTGTCGATGAAGCGCTCGTCTTCGGTACGTTGTTCCACGTACACGTCGATCAGCTTCGAGATCACATCGGGCATGTCGTCCTGGGCGAAGGACGGGCCGAGGATCTTGCCCAGGCTGGCGTCGCGGCTGGCGCTGCCACCGAGGGAAACCTGATAGAACTCTTCGCCTTTCTTGTCCACCCCGAGGATGCCGATATGGCCCACGTGGTGGTGGCCGCAAGCGTTCATGCAACCGGAGATGTTCAGGTCCAGCTCGCCGATGTCAAACAGGTAGTCCAAATCATCGAAACGGCGCTGGATGGACTCGGCGATCGGGATCGACTTGGCGTTGGCCAGGGAGCAGAAATCACCGCCCGGGCAGCAGATGATGTCGGTCAGCAGGCCGATGTTCGGCGTGGCGAAACCTTGTTCGCGCAGCTCGCCCCACAGGGTGAACAGTTGGCTCTGCTCGACGTCGGCGAGAATCACGTTCTGCTCGTGGGAGGTGCGCAGCTGGCCGAAGCTGTAGCGGTCGGCCAGGTCGGCGATGCCGTCCAACTGCTTGTCGGTGACGTCGCCCGGGGCTACGCCCGTGGGTTTCAGCGACAGGGTCACGGCGACATAGCCCGGCTTCTTGTGGGCCAGGGTGTTGCGCGTGCGCCAGCGGGCGAAGCCCGGATATTGTTTGTCGAGTTCGGCCAGCTCGGCGTCCTGGTTGGCCAGGGCCTTGTAGTCCGGATCGACGAAGTGCTTGGCCACGCGATGCACTTCGGCGTCGGTCAGGGTGGTCTGGCCGCCGCGCAGGTGAGCCATTTCCGCTTCGACCTTCTCGGCGAACACCTCTGGGGTCAGGGCCTTGACCAGGATCTTGATCCGCGCCTTGTACTTGTTGTCACGCCGGCCGTAGCGGTTGTAGACCCGCAGGATGGCGTCGAGGTAGCTCAACAGGTCCTGCCACGGCAGGAACTCGTTGATGAAGGCGCCGACCACCGGGGTCCGGCCCAGGCCGCCACCGACCAGGACCCGGAAGCCCAGTTCGCCGGCGGCGTTGTGCACCGGCTCCAGGCCGATGTCGTGGACTTCGATGGCCGCGCGGTCCGCGGTTGAACCGTTGATGGCGATCTTGAACTTGCGCGGCAGGTAGGCGAATTCAGGGTGGAAGGTGGTCCACTGACGGACGATTTCACACCAGGGGCGCGGGTCGATCAGCTCATCGGCGGCGACGCCGGCGAACTGGTCGGTGGTGACGTTGCGCAGGCAGTTGCCGCTGGTCTGGATGGCGTGCATCTGCACGGTCGCCAGCTCAGCCAGGATGTCCGGGATGTCTTCCAGCGCCGGCCAGTTGAACTGCACGTTCTGCCGGGTACTGATGTGGGCGTAGCCCTTGTCGTAGTCGCGAGCGATCCTGGCCATCATCCGTGCTTGGCGCGAAGTCAGCTGGCCATAAGGCACCGCCACCCGCAGCATCGGGGCAAAACGTTGGATATAGAGGCCATTCTGCAGGCGCAGAGGGCGGAATTCTTCTTCGCTCAGCTCGCCTGCCAGATAGCGCCGGGTCTGATCACGGAACTGCTTGACGCGGTCCTCGATGATCCGCTGATCGTACTCGTCGTATACGTACATATAGATCCTGTTCTCAGGCTTATCAGGTGACGCAGAGGCGGATGTCACCCAAGAAATTCTGCGCGCACGGCCGCGCACTCCCAACGGAGCCGGGCGAAGATACCAGTTTGCAGTTATGCGCAAAAGTGATGTTTGAGTATATGCAAAGAACCAAAACGACTAACGGTATCCGACCGGCTCAAACCCACATTTGTGGTGAGGGCAATCCTCGGCTTAACTGTGCTCGAGTCTTTGTGCAGTCACCGATAAAACCGACAAGAGGCGATGCTATGAGCAATCCAACCAAGGCAAGGAAAAGCGACAGTGCTGTCGATGCTTGGGCCATTCTCTTTCTGATCATTCTGGTCGTGGGAACGGCGGTGTTCTGGGTCAGTCATCAATAGTTGCGGTCAAGCGATGAGCAGAGTCCGAATTGTCTGTGGGAAATGACGATTTGCCGATATAGGCCAGTATTTTGCCAGTTATACTGCGGGCAATATTCCGGGACTCTGGTCGCAATGTTCAAGGCGTTTGGTAAGTGTCTGCTGCTGGTGCTGCTTGTACTGAGTCCAACGTTCTGGGCCATGGCCCATGCCACCTCGGTAGTGTTTTTGAATCCGGGCTACTCCACTGAAAACTTCTGGGTCGGGTATTCCCAATTCATGCAGGCCGCGGCCAATGACCTCGGCCTGGATTTGCGCGTGCGTTATTCGCAGCGCGATTCGCAAACCACCATCCGCCAGGCCCGGGAAGCCCTGCAGGGCCCGGACCGGCCGGATTACCTGGTGGTGGTCAACGAGCAATATGTCGCGCCGGAGATCCTGCGCCTGTCCCAGGGCAGCGGGGTGAAGCTGTTCGTCGTCAACAACGCGCTGACCGCCGATCAGCAACGCTTGCTGGACGAGCACCAGAGCCGTTATCCCGACTGGATCGGCAGCATGATCGCCAACGACGAAGAAGCCGGCTACCTGATGCTCAAGGAGCTGATCCGTCGTCACGGCCCGTTCGCTCCCGGGCAGTACGTCGACCTGCTGGCGTTCTCGGGCGTGAAGAACACTCCAGTGGCGCAATCACGCGAGCAAGGCTTGCGGCGGGCATTGGCGGAGCATCCCGAGGTGCGCCTGCGGCAGCTGGTGTATGGCGAGTGGAATCGCCAGCGCGCCTTTGAGCAGGCCCAGCAGTTGCTCAAGCGCTATCCGCAGACGCAGTTGATCTGGTCGGCCAACGACGAGATGGCCCTGGGAGCGATGGAGGCGCTGGAGCAGCAAGGGCGGCGGCCGGGCAAGGATGTGCTGTTCAGCGCCCTGAACAGCTCGCCGCAGGCCTTGCAGGCATTGATCGACGGACGCCTGACGGCGTTGATCGCCGGGCACTTCACCCTGGGGGGCTGGGCAATGGTGGTCCTCAACGACGATGCCCGGGGGCTGAACCCTGCGACCCATGGCGGCCCGGACTGGCAACTGGACGTGTTCCAGTTCCTGGACAAGGTCCAGGCGCAGCGTCTGCTGGAGTTGCAGGGGACACAGCAATACGGCGTGGACTTTCGCGGGTTGTCGGCCGAGGGCAAGCCGGCCGGCTACCGTTATCCCTTCTCGCTGAATCTGTTATTGCACTGACAGGCGTTCAAAGCCCCGCCAGGTGCACTACCAGCTTGACGATACCGAACAGGGTCAAGGCGAACACCGCGGTGAACAGAATGCCCAGGATCACGAAATGGCTGGGTTTGCCGTGGGTGAAGTCGCGCTTGCGGTTCTTCCCGCTCTGCACGCCAAAGGCGGCAGCGGCGACGCTTTGCAGCATCTGCCAAAGGGTCGGCGGCTTGTCGTTGATGGGGTCGTCCATAAATCCCTCGACACAAGTGGGTGTGGGGAAAGCATAGACAATTTTCGCGTAGCTCCCGCCCATACACCCTGTAGGAGCGCGCTTGCTCGCGATCAAAACGTCAAGACAGCGCGATTCTTCAGATTCACCGCGTCATCGTTGACGTCTATCGCGAGCAAGCTCGCTCCTGCAATTTAGTTGTCATAGCCCAGGTTCGGCGCCAGCCAGCGCTCGGTCACGGCCAGGTCCTGGCCTTTGCGCGCGCTGTAGCTGCTGACCTGGTCCTTGTCGATCTTGCCCACGGCGAAGTACTGCGCCTGCGGATGGGCGAAGTACCAGCCGCTGACCGCCGCCGCCGGAAACATGGCGAAGTGTTCGGTGAGGAACACGCCGCTGCGCCCGGCCTTGCCTTCGGATGCCTCGGGGTCGAGCAGGGCGAACAGGGTGCTCTTCTCGGTGTGGTCCGGGCAGGCCGGGTAACCCGGGGCAGGGCGGATACCGCTGTACTGCTCCTTGATCAGCGCCTCGTTGTCCAACTCTTCGTCCTTGGCATAGCCCCAGTAGTTTTTACGCACTTGCTGGTGCAGCCACTCGGCGCAGGCCTCGGCCAGGCGATCGGCCAGGGCCTTGACCATGATCGAGTTGTAGTCGTCGCCCTTGTCCTGATAGGCCTTGGCCACTTCTTCGGCGCCGATGCCGGCGGTGGTGATGAAACCACCGACGTAGTCGGTCACGCCGCTGTCCTTGGGCGCGACGAAGTCGGCCAGGGAGAAGTTCGGCTTGCCGTCGGTCTTGATGGTCTGCTGGCGCAGGTGGTGCAGCCTGGCCAAGGGCTGGCCGTCGGCGCCATAGACTTCCAGATCGTCGTCCTGCACCTGGTTGGCCGGCCAGAAGCCGAACACCGCGCGGGCGCTGATCAGCTTCTCGTCGATCAGCTTGTCGAGCATTTCCCGGGCGTCCTTGTACAGCGCGGTGGCGGCTTCACCCACCACTTCGTCCTCGAGGATGCGCGGGAACTTGCCGGCCAGGTCCCAGGAGATGAAGAACGGCGTCCAGTCGATGTATTCGGCCAGGACCCGCAGGTCGATATTGTCCAGCACCTTGGCCCCGGTGAAGGTCGGCACGATCGGCTGGTAGCTGCTCCAGTCGAACTGTGGCTTCTTGGCCACGGCCGCCGGGTAGCTCAGGCGCTCGGTGCGGGCACTGCGGTTGGCGGTACGCTCGCGGACTTCCACGTACTCTTCGCGGGTGCGCTCGACGAAACCGGCCTTGAGCTCCTTGGACAGCAGCTGGGTGGCCACGCCCACGGCGCGCGAGGCGTCGGTGACGTAGACCACCGCGTCATTGCTGTACTTGGGCTCGATCTTCACCGCCGTGTGCGCCTTGGAGGTGGTGGCGCCACCGATCATCAGCGGCAGGTGGAAGTCCTGGCGCTGCATTTCCCGGGCGACGTGGACCATCTCGTCCAGCGACGGGGTGATCAGGCCGGACAGGCCGATGATGTCGCACTTCTGTTCCTTGGCCACCTGCAGGATTTTCTCCGCCGGCACCATCACACCGAGGTCGACGATGTCGTAGCCGTTACAGCCCAGGACCACGCCGACGATGTTCTTGCCGATGTCGTGCACGTCGCCCTTGACCGTGGCCATGAGGATCTTGCCCTTGGCTTGCGGCTTGTCGCCTTTTTCCAGCTCGATGAACGGGATCAGGTGGGCCACGGCCTGCTTCATCACCCGGGCGGACTTGACCACCTGGGGCAGGAACATTTTGCCGGCGCCGAACAGGTCGCCGACGATGTTCATGCCAGCCATCAGCGGGCCTTCGATCACTTCGATCGGGCGGGCGAAGGACAGCCGCGACTCTTCGGTGTCTTCGACGATATGGGTGGTGATGCCCTTGACCAGGGCGTGCTCCAGGCGCTTGTTGACGTCCCAGTTGCGCCATTCTTCGGTCTCGGCTTCCTTGACGCTGCCGTCGCCCTTGTACTTGTCGGCGATGGCGAGGAGGGCATCGGTGCCTTCCGGGGTGCGGTTGAGGATCACGTCCTCGACGGCGTCGCGCAGCTCCTGCGGGATCTGGTCGTAGATCTCCAGCTGGCCGGCGTTGACGATACCCATGGTCAGGCCGTTGCGGATCGCATACAGCAGGAACACCGAGTGGATCGCCTCGCGCACCGGGTTGTTGCCGCGGAAGGAGAACGACACGTTGGACACGCCGCCGGAGCTCAGCGCATAGGGCAGCTCGTCGCGGATGTAGGCGCAGGCGTTGATGAAGTCCACCGCGTAGTTGTTGTGCTCCTCGATACCGGTGGCCACGGCGAAGATGTTCGGGTCGAAGATGATGTCTTCCGGCGGGAAGCCGACGTCGTTGACCAGGATGTCGTAGGAACGCTTGCAGATTTCCTTCTTGCGCGCCTCGGTGTCGGCCTGGCCGGCTTCGTCGAAGGCCATCACCACCACGGCGGCGCCGTAGCGCTTGCACAGCTTGGCGTGATGAATGAACTGCTCGACGCCTTCCTTCATGCTGATGGAGTTGACGATGCCCTTGCCCTGGATGCACTTGAGGCCGGCTTCGATCACTTCCCACTTGGAGGAGTCGATCATGATCGGCACGCGCGAGATGTCCGGCTCGCCGGCGATCAGGTTGAGGAAGGTCACCATGGCCTTCTTCGAGTCCAGCATGCCTTCGTCCATGTTGATGTCGATCACCTGGGCGCCGGCCTCGACCTGCTGCAGGGCGACTTCCAGGGCTTCGGTGTAGTTCTCTTCACGGATCAGGCGGGCGAACTTGGCGGAGCCGGTGATGTTAGTGCGTTCGCCGACGTTGACGAACAACGACTGGCGATCGATGGTGAACGGCTCCAGGCCCGACAGGCGGCAGGCCTTGGGAATGTCCGGGATCTGCCGCGGGGCATAGCCGGCGACGGCCTTGGCGATGGCCTCGATGTGCCCCGGGGTGGTGCCGCAGCAACCGCCGACGATGTTCAGGAAACCGCTCTGGGCGAACTCTTCGATGACCTTGGCGGTTTGCGCCGGCAGTTCGTCGTACTCGCCGAATTCGTTGGGCAGGCCGGCGTTGGGGTGCGCGGAGACGTGGGTGCTGGCCTTGTTCGACAGCTCTTCCAGGTAGGGGCGCAGTTCGCTGGCGCCGAGGGCGCAGTTGAGGCCGACGGAGATCGGCTTGGCGTGGGCCACCGAGTTCCAGAAGGCTTCGGTGGTCTGCCCGGACAGGGTGCGGCCCGAGGCGTCGGTGATGGTGCCGGAGATCATGATCGGCAGTTCGAGGCCCAGCTCTTCGAACACGCCCTGCACAGCGAAGATCGCCGCCTTGGCGTTGAGGGTGTCGAAGATGGTCTCGATCAGGATCAGGTCGGCGCCGCCCTCGATCAGGCCCTTGGTGGCCTCGGTGTAGTTCTCCACCAGTTCGTCGAAGGTGACGTTGCGGTAGCCGGGGTTGTTGACGTCCGGCGACAGCGAGCAGGTGCGGCTGGTCGGGCCCAGTACGCCGGCGACGAAGCGCGGCTTGTCCGGGGTCTCCAGGGTCTTGGCGTCGGCCACCTTGCGCGCCAGGCGCGCGCCTTCGACGTTGAGCTCGTAGACCAGCGCTTCCATGCCGTAGTCGGCCATGGAAATCTGCGTGGCGTTGAAGGTGTTGGTCTCGAGGATGTCGGCGCCGGCATCCAGGTAGGCTTTCTCGATGCCGCCGATCACGTCCGGGCGGGTCAGCACCAGCAGGTCGTTGTTGCCCTTGACGTCGCTCGGCCAGTCGGCGAAGCGTTTGCCACGGTAGTCCTGCTCCTCGAGCTTGTAGCTCTGGATCATGGTGCCCATGCCGCCGTCGAGAATCAGGATGCGCTCTTTGAGGGCTTGCTGAAGGGCTTGGAGGCGCGTGCTGCGATCGGACATGAAAGACTACCTGGAAGGGCCATTACGAAGGGCGAGGATCATAGCAAACCTGTGCGCTTTTAGAGCATGCGGCACTTTTGCATGAATATCGCTCATGTTGGTGGCCGTGCTGGCCCGGTAGAATCGCCGGATTTTCTTATGGATTGGACCAGGGATATGTCTTACCGCGTTGTCATCGGCAGTCTGCTGCTGCTTTTAAGTTCGCTCGCCAGCGCCCAGGGTCCCGCGCCAGCGATCTCCTACACCCGCGATATCCAGCCGATCTTCACCGAGAAGTGCGTGGCCTGCCACGCCTGCTACGACTCGGCCTGCCAGCTCAACCTGGGCAGCGGCGAGGGCGCGGCCCGCGGTGCCTCGAAGATCCCGGTGTACGACGGCGAGCGCAGCAAGGCGCAGACGCCGACCCGCTTGTTCTACGATGCTTCCGGCAAGCACGCCTGGCAGGGCATGGGCTTCTACTCGGTGCTCGACGCCCAGGGCAGCCAGGCGGCGCTGATGGCGCGCATGCTGGAACTGGGCCACAAGACGCCGTTGCAACCCAACGCCAAGCTGCCGGACAACATCGTCCTGGGCCTGAACCGCGAGAACATGTGCGCGCAACCGGCCGAATTCGACAGTTATGCCCGGGCCCATCCGCGCGAAGGCATGCCGCTGGCGGTGACCGGCCTGACCGATCAGCAATACCAGACCCTGCAACGCTGGCTGGCTTCCGGTGCGCCGATCGACGAGCAGGGCCTGGCGCCGAGCTCCAGGGAAGCGATGCAGGTGCTGCAGTGGGAAAACCTGCTCAACGCCCCAGGCGCCCGGGAAAGCCTGGTGGCCCGCTGGCTGTTCGAGCACTGGTTCCTCGCCCATATCTACTTCGAGGGCGGCGAGCCGGGGCATTTCTTTCAGTGGGTGCGTTCGCGCACGCCGAGCGGCCAGCCGATCGACCTGATCAACACCCGCCGGCCCAACGACGACCCGGGCACCCAGGTGTATTACCGCCTGTGGCCGGTGCAGGGGGTGATCGTGCACAAGACCCACATCACCTACCCGCTGAGCGCGGCGAAGATGGCGCGGATCAAGACCCTGTTCTACAGCGGCGACTATCAGGTCACCGCACTGCCGGGTTATGGCCCGGGCCGCCGCGCCAACCCGTTCGAAACCTTCGAGGCGATTCCGGCCAAGGCCCGTTACCAGTTCATGCTGGATAACGCCGAGTACTTCGTGCGCACCTTTATCCGCGGCCCGGTGTGTCGCGGACAGATCGCCACCGACGTGATCCGCGACAACTTCTGGGCGCTGTTCCAGGCCCCGGAGCACGATCTCTATATCACCGACCCGGCCTACCGCGGCCAGGCCACGCCGCTGCTGGCCATGCCCGGGCAGAACGACGACGTCGGCAGCGTGCTGAGCCTGTGGCTGGCCTACCGCGACAAGCGCAACGAATACGAGATCCTGCGTCGTGATTCCTACGCTGATGCGCCGCCGCCGAGCTGGTCGACCCTGTGGGCGGGCAACGACAATGCGTTGCTGAGCATCTTCCGTCACTTCGACAGCGCCTCGGTGACCAAGGGCCTGATCGGCGAGGTGCCGCAGACGATGTGGCTGTTCGACTATCCGTTGCTGGAGCGCACCTATTACCAGTTGGCGGTCAACTTCGATGTGTTCGGCAATGTCTCGCACCAGGCGCAGACCCGGCTGTACTTCGACCTGATCCGCAACGGCGCCGAGCAGAACTTCCTGCGTTTGATGCCCGCCGGCACCCGCGAGGATTTCCTCGACGATTGGTACCAGAACAGCGGCAAGTTCAAGATGTGGCTGGACTACGAGTCCATCGACGACGACAAGGCCAGCGCCCTGGTGCTGGACGAAAAGGACCCGAAACGCGACTTCGCCAACCAGTTGCTGAACCGTTACGGCGACCTCAATGCGCGGCCCGATCCGATCAACCGCTGTGACGGCGCCTACTGCTCGCGGCCGAACATCGACCCGGCACTGCAGAATGTCGAACAGGCCCTCAGCGGCCTGGTTTCGCGGCCGGCGGCCGGCATGCGGGTCATCGACCTGTTGCCGGAGGCCACCATGCTGCGCATCCAGGCACCGAGCGGCAAGCGGGTGTTCTACAGCATGCTGCGCAACCGCGCCCACAGTAATGTGGCGTTCCTGCTGGGCGAGTCGCTGCGCTACCAGCCCGGCCTGGACACCCTGACCATCTATCCGGGCGTGCTCAGCAGCTACCCGAACTTCATGTTCAACATTCCCGCCGGGCAGGTGCCGGAGTTCGTGGCCGAGATGGAAAACGCCAAGGACGCCCACCGTTTCGAGAAAATCGTCGAGCGCTGGGGGATCCGTCGCAGCCATCCGCAGTTCTGGCAGTACTTCCATGACCAGACCCAGTACATCCTCGAGACCGATCCGAAAGAGGCGGGCGTACTGGACATGAACCGCTACGAGAACCTCTGAAGGCACCAGGCCCTTGAAATTCCGGGCCGCAGCCCTCAGGTTGCGGCCCGGCCCATCCCGGGAAAAGCCTTGTAAAAAATCCCAGGCGTTGCGTCGACCACGCAGCGCGGGCCTATCGACCAAGGTCTATCCCGACAAAAATACTAGGACTTTGTCCGGCACGCCGATTGGCGTAAACTGCGCCCACGCCTGCGAGGAATTTCCATGACCGCTATTACCATTACCGACGCCGCCCACGATTATCTGGCTGATCTGCTCTCCAAGCAGAACACCCCGGGCATTGGCATCCGCATCTTTATCACCCAGCCAGGGACTCAGTACGCCGAGACCTGCATTGCCTATTGCAAGCCGGGTGAAGAAAAGCCCGAAGACAAAGCCCTGGGGCTGAAGAGCTTCACCGCCTACATCGACGCCTTCAGCGAAGGTTTCCTCGATGACGCGGTGGTCGACTACGCCACCGACCGCATGGGCGGCCAGTTGACCATCAAGGCGCCCAACGCCAAGGTGCCGATGGTCAACGCCGACAGCCCGGTCAACGAGCGCATCAACTACTACCTGCAAACCGAGATCAACCCGGGGCTGGCCAGCCACGGCGGCCAGGTCAGCCTGATCGACGTGGTCGAGGACGGCATCGCCGTGCTGCAGTTCGGTGGTGGTTGCCAAGGCTGCGGCCAGGCCGACGTGACCTTGAAGGAAGGCATCGAGCGCACCCTGCTCGAGCGCATTCCCGAGCTCAAGGGAGTACGTGACGTCACCGACCACACGCAGAAAGAAAACGCCTACTACTAAGGCGTTCGCTGCGAACATGAAAAACGGCGCCCCGTGAGCGCCGTTTTTTTATGCCCATTATTCCAGGTGTCTTGCGGCGCCTTGCTCGCGATACACCCTCAAGGCCGATACAAATGTGCATGCCCCGCGCGATACAACGACGACTCACTGAAACTGTCCGTGGCCAGCACCCGGCCCACCAGGATCAGCGCCGTGCGCCGAAAACCCTTGGCCTGGACCTTTTCGGCGATGTCCGCCAGGGTGCCCAGCACCCAGTCCTGATCCGGCCAGGTCGCCCGGTGCACCACGGCAATCGGGCAGTCGGCGCCGTAGTAGGGCAGCAGCTCGGCGACAATCTTTTCCAGGTGGTTGACCCCCAGGTGAATCGCCATGGTGGTGCCGTGGGCGGCCAGGCTGGCGAATGCCTCGCCGGCGGGCATCGAGGTCTTGTCGGCATAACGGGTCAGGATCACGCTCTGGGCGACGTCCGGCAGAGTCAGTTCGGCCCCCAGCAAGGCCGCGCAGGCCGCGGTGGCCGTCACGCCGGGGATGATCTCGAAGGGGATGCCCAGCTCGCGCAGACAGCGAATCTGCTCGCCGATGGCGCCGTACAGGCTCGGGTCGCCGGAATGTACCCGGGCCACGTCCTGGCCTTTGCCATGGGCGTCCTTGATCAGCTCGATGATCTGCTCCAGGTGCAGCTCGGCGCTGTTGACCAGCTGTTCGGCGCGATGGCCCTGGAGCACCGCTTCGGGCACCAGAGAGCCGGCATAGATGATGACCGGGCAGCTGTGGATCAGCCGCTGGCCCTTGACGGTGATCAGTTCCGGGTCGCCGGGACCTGCGCCGATAAAAAAGACGGTCATGGCGTTCTCCTGTGAAAAAAGGGGCGAGGCAACCTCACAGATGAAGATTGCTCATGATCAGCGGCGGGGATTATCGAAGATTTGCCCGGAGCAGGCCAAGGCGAGGGTCGCCTGGGCGTATTTCTGCCGCGGGACCAGCAGCCTTGCCGGGCTTCGGGCCAGGTGTTCGGCCAGGGCCAGGGCGGCACTTTCGGCGACGCCGTAGCAGCCGGTGCGCTCGTAGGCGATCTGCGAACGATGGCTGAGTTGCAGCACATAAGGCGTCAGCTGGTTACTGCTGAAACAGGTCAGGGGCAAGTCCAGTTGCGCGGCCAGGGCCAGCAGCCCGGGTTCCTCGCGTTTCAGGTCGATGCTGGCCAGGGCCTTGATCTGCCCGGGGTCGATGCGGTGGGCGCTCAGGGTCTGGTCGAGCAGGGCGCGCAAGGTCTCCACCGGGCAGCCCCGCTGGCAGCCCAGGCCGACCACCAGGGGCGGCGCTGTGCTGGCCTGCGTCATGCCGAGTACTGATCGTCGCTCTTGCGGCGGAACAGCCAGGCGCTGATCAGGCCCAGGGCCAGCCAGAACGCGGCGTTGGTCAGCTGCGAAGCGATCTTGAACTGCGCCTCCAACTCCTCCGGGGCGAGCATCGAATGCACTTGCGGCTGTGGCGCGCCGATGAGGTGCGGCACGGCGAGGATGGCCACGCCCAGCGCTTTCAGCAGCCAGTTCCGGGCGAAGACGATCAGGGCAATGCCGACCGCGGTGGAAGCGGCGGTACCGACCCACCAGACCTGCCGTTGCGCCAGGTCCGCGGCGGCGGTGCCCGGCAGTTCGGGCGGCAGGCCGAGGGTCGGCGCCAGGCAGAAAGTGGCATAACCGGCCAGGCCCCAGAGCAGGCCCTGGGAAGTACGGTTCGGCGCGCGCAGGGTGTAGAGACCGGCGAGCATCAGGGCGAACCCCACGGCGACCACCAGGTTGCCGCCGGTGGTGGACAGCACGCGCTGCCAGCCGTCTTCCGGCTCCCAGGCTTCGGCGTCGTGGCTGTGGGCAGCGGTGCCGGCGGCATGCTCATGCGCTTCTTCATGCTGGGCGGCCGGGGCCTTCTCGTAGGTTTCCGCCTCCAGGATCAGCGGTGCGACCCAGAAGCTTTGCAGCAGGGTCAGCAACAGGGCCGCCAGCAACCCGGTGAACCCCGCGGTTTGCGCGATACGCTTGATCATGTCGGCAGGTCTCAGTGGCAAGGGAAGGCGGCGCTGTGGCGGGTATCGTGGGCGGCGTTGTGCACCGCTTCGATATGGGAGAAGCCGGCGAAATACACAAGGCACGCACCGAGGATCGAGGCGCCGATGGCGGCGACCAGGCGTTGGCTCAGGGTGGCGGTACTGCTGCTGGAGTGGCTGGTGCTGCTGATGATCGACATGGCGCTTCCCTCTGGTGTGTCAGCGGGTGAATCGAGCGCAGCAAAACCCCGCGAGACGGGCTCGCGGGGAATTAACAGCGCCCGCCCACCGCGGGTTTGTTATGACTGTGCAGCGGGCCGGTCTCCGGGCTCGCGAGGGGCGGGGCTTGCGCCACGCCTGCAAGAATCGCCTTCCCATGCCGGACTGCTGGCACAGTGGATCTGATTCTTCGCTCGCTTACCGTTGCGGGGGCAGCACCGGACTGATCAAGGCTTTTGGCCTGTGACGCACCGGTTTCCCGTTTCACCCTGTGAAGGGCACCCGTAACAAGGTGTGTAGGAGAGCATGGGCGAGGGAGGGGCGTCAATTGGCAAGGGTTCTCGTTTTCGATCGCAATTGGCCTGTCCTCGCGCTGCATGAACATTGACCGCCCCCCAAGCTCTGCGTAGCCTTGCGCTTTCGAGGTTCTTCGGCGTCTGTCGAAGCTAAGAAGGGAACGCGGTCCAAGCCGCGGCTGCCCCCGCAACTGTAAACGGTGATGAACGATGCAAGGCCACTGCCAGGCGGCGGGAAGGCGCATCGTTGGCCAGTCTAACGACCGGCACGCCGTCAGCCAGGAGACCTGCCTCGGACCTGATTCTCACTACAACCGGGCGGGGTGATCCGGTGGCGAACCCTTCCGTGCAGTTGCCTGCGCGGCTCTCGTCCCGTATGCCCGCCACCTTGCCAAAGGGCATCCGATGAAAACACTGGCCAAACTTCCCGTCACCATCGTTACCGGCTTCCTCGGCTCGGGAAAAACCACCTTGCTGCGGCACATGCTGGACAACGCCCAGGGTCGACGCATCGCGGTGATCGTCAACGAGTTCGGCGAGCTGGGCATCGACGGCGAGATCCTCAAGCAGTGTTCCATCGGTTGCACCGAGGAAGAAGCCAGCGGTCGCGTCTTTGAGCTGGCCAACGGCTGCCTGTGCTGCACCGTGCAGGAAGAGTTCTTCCCGGTGATGCGCGAGCTGGTGGCCCGTCGCGGCGACCTCGACCATATCCTCATCGAAACCTCCGGCCTGGCCCTGCCCAAACCTTTGGTCCAGGCTTTCCAGTGGCCGGAAATCCGCAGCGCCTGCACCGTCGACGCGGTGATCACCGTGGTCGATAGCCCGGCCGTGGCCGCCGGTACCTTTGCCGCCTTCCCGGACCAGGTCGACGCCCAGCGCAAGCTCGACCCCAACCTCGACCATGAGTCGCCGCTGCATGAGCTGTTCGCCGACCAGCTGTCCAGCGCCGACTTGGTGATCCTCAACAAGGCCGACCTGATCAGCCCGGCAGACCTGGCCAAGGTGCGCCTGGAAGTGGCCGAGGAGCTGCCGCCGGCGGTGAAAGTCATCGAAGCCAGCAGCGGTCGCCTGCCGCTGGACGTGCTGCTGGGCCTGGGCAACGGCTCGGAAGAACACATCGACGGCCGCCACAGCCATCATGACCATCACCACGATGGCGACGATCATGATGATCATGACCACGACGCCTTCGATTCCATCTCCATCGAGCTGCCCCAGGCCGACGAAAGCCTGCTGCTGGACGCCCTGACCCAACTGGTGGTGCAGCACGGAATCCTGCGGGTCAAGGGCTTCGCAGCGATCCCCAACAAACCGATGCGCCTGTTGATCCAGGGCGTGGGCACGCGTTTCGACAAGCACTTCGACCGCCAGTGGGGCGCCGACGAAGCCCGTACCACGCGCCTGGTGCTGATCGGCCAGGAACTGGACGCGACCCTGCTCGAAGCGCAATTGCGCGCCGCGCTTAGCGTGTAAGTCATGCACCTGCTCAGGACCCAGCCCGGCGGTTTCGTGTCGGATGACAACATTGCCGACCTTGGACAGACCCCCGCCGAACTGGTGATCCTGTGCAGCGGCGACTCCAGCCTGGCGCTGCTGGCCGAAGCGGCGCAGCAACTGCCGGAGGATTACCCGAGCTTTCGCCTGGCCAACCCGATGCAGGTGCAGAACCATGCCTCGGTCGACCTGTATGTCGACCAGGTGCTGCGCCACGCCAAGGTGATCCTGATTTCCCTGCACGGTGGCATCGCCTATTGGCGTTATGGCATCGAGCAACTGGTGCAGCTGGCGCAGCGCGGCGTGCAGTTGATCCTGGTGCCGGGCGACGATCGTCCGGACCCGGAGCTGAGCGACCTGAGCACGGTGCCCGCCGCCGACCGCGAGCGCCTCTGGCTCTTCCTGCGCCAGGGCGGCATGGGCAATGCGCTGAACCTGTATCGCTGCCTGGCCAGTGGCTGGCTGGGGCGCGATTACCACTGGTCCGAGCCGCAGACCCTGCCGCGCACGGCGATCTACCACCCGCACAAAAGCAGCGCCGCCCTCAGCGACTGGCACGCCGATTGGCGGGCCGGCCAGCCGGTGGCGGCGCTGCTGTTCTACCGCTCGCATTTGCAGGCGGCCAACACCGCCTTTATCGATGAGTTCTGCCGGCGCTTGTTGGCGGCGGGTCTGAACCCGCTGCCGATAGCCCTGGCCAGCCTGAAAGAGCCCGGTTGCCTGGCGGTGGTCGAGGAGCTGCTGGATGAAGTCGAGGCCGGGGTGATCCTCAACACCACCGGCTTTGCCCAGTCCAGCCCGGAGGCGCCGCACCTGCGGCCGTTCCGCCGCGATATCCCGGTGATCCAGGCCATCTGCGCCCAGGACAACGAACCCGGCTGGCGCGCCAGCGAGCAGGGCCTGGGCCCGCGGGACCTGGCGATGCACATTGCCTTGCCGGAACTGGACGGGCGCATCATCAGCCGGCCCATCAGCTTCAAGGACCTGGCCTGGCGCAGCGAGCGCAGCCAGTCGGACGTGGTCTGCTATCGCTCCGCCCCCGAGCGCATGGATTTTGTCGCCGAACTGGCGCGGCGCTGGGTCGATCTGGCCCGGCTGCCGAATGCTGAAAAACGCATCGCCCTGATCCTCGCCAACTACCCGACCCGCGACGGCCGTATCGGTAATGGCGTGGGCCTGGATACGCCGGCGGCGGCGTTGAATATCCTGCGCGCGCTGCACGCCGAGGGTTATCCGTTGCCGGCCGAGTTGCCGGACAACGGTACGGCGCTGATCCAGCAACTGCTCGGTGGCGTCAGCAATGACCCGGATAGCCTCGACCTGCGCCCGTGCCAGCAAAGCCTGGCGCTGGAGGAGTACCAGGCCATGTTCGACGCGCTGCCCGAAGCCAACCGCCTGGCGGTGACGGAACGTTGGGGCGGGCCGCAAAACGACCCGATGTTCCGCGGCGGGCGGCTGATGATCGCCGGCCTGCGTTTTGGCCTGACCTTTGTCGGCATCCAGCCGGCGCGCGGTTATCAGGTCGATCCGAGCGCGGTCTATCACGACCCGGACCTGGTGCCGCCCCACGGGTACCTGGCGTTCTACTTCTGGCTGCGCCAGACCTACGGCGCCCACGGGCTGATCCACGTCGGCAAGCACGGCAACCTGGAGTGGCTGCCGGGCAAGGGCGTCGGCCTGTCCGAAAGCTGCTGGCCGGACGTGCTGCTGGGGCCGCTGCCGAATATCTATCCATTCATCGTCAATGACCCGGGCGAGGGCGCCCAGGCCAAGCGCCGGACCCAGGCGGTGATCATCGACCACCTGATGCCGCCGCTGACCCGCGCCGAAACCTACGGCCCGCTGCGCGACCTGGAACTGCTGGCCGACGAGTACTACGAAGCCCAGTTGCTCGATCCGCGCCGCGCCCGCGAGTTGCAGAAAGACATTCTCAAACTGGTGCGGGTGACCCGGATCGACCGTGAACTGCAACTGGACGGGCAGCTCGACGGCGAGGCCGACGCGGCGCTGTGGCTGCCGCGCCTGGACACCTACCTGTGCGACCTGAAGGAGTCGCAGATCCGCGATGGCCTGCATGTGTTTGGCGAATCGCCCGTGGGTCGCCTGCGTATCGACACCTTGCTGGCCTTGCTGCGCATTCCCCGTGGCGATGGCCGGGGCGCGCAGTCGAGCCTGTTGCGGGCCCTGGCCAAGGCCTTCGAGCTGGGTTTCGATCCGCTGGACTGCGCCCTGGCCGAACCCTGGAGCGGGCGCCGGCCACAGTTATTGCAGGACCTCAGCGAGCAGCTGTGGCGCACCGCCGGCGATACCCGCGAACGCCTGGAGCTGTTTGCCGGGCGCTTGATAGAAGCGGTCTTGGCCGGTGAGGTCGAGCAACTGAACGAGCCCGGCTGGAGCGAGGTCAAGGCGATCATCGACAGCCTGCGCGAGGTAGTGGCGCCGCGCCTGGATGCCTGCGGCCCGGCGGAAATGCGTGGCTTGCTGGATGCCCTGGGCGGGCGTTTCGTGCCGGCCGGGCCCAGCGGCGCACCGAGTCGTGGACGCCTGGACGTGCTGCCCACCGGGCGCAACTTCTACTCGGTGGACGTGCGCAACCTGCCGACCACCACCGCCTGGCGCATCGGTTTCCAGTCGGCCAACCTGATCCTCGAACGGCACCTGCAGGACCATGGCGACCACCTGCGCCAACTAGGCCTGTCGGTGTGGGGCACGGCGACCATGCGCACCGGCGGCGACGATATCGCCCAGGCCATGGCGCTGATGGGCGTGCGCCCGGTGTGGGCCACCGGCAGCCAGCGGGTCGACGACTTCGAGATCCTGCCGCTGAGCCTGCTGGACCGCCCGCGGGTGGACGTGACCCTGCGGGTGTCCGGGTTCTTCCGCGATGCCTTCGCCAACCTGATCCGCCTGTTCGACGCCGCGGTGCAGGCGGTGGCCGCGCTGGACGAGCCGGACGACCTCAACCCGCTGGCGGCCAAGGTCCGCGCCGAGCGTGAAGCGTTGCTGCAGTCCGGTCTCGATGCCGAGGCCGCGCAGCGCCAGGCCGGCTGGCGGATCTTCGGCGCCAAGCCCGGGGCCTATGGCGCGGGCGTGCAGGGCGCTATCGACGCTCGCTTGTGGCAGAGCCGCGAGGACCTGGCCGAGGTCTACCTGAACTGGGGCGGCTACGCCTATGGCGGCGCCGACGAAGGCACCGCGGCCCGTGGCCAGTTCGCCCAGCGCCTGAGCCAGGTGCAGGCGGTGCTGCAGAACCAGGACAACCGCGAGCATGACCTTCTGGATTCCAACGACTACTACCAGTTCCAGGGCGGCATGCTCGCGGCGGTGGAAAGCCTCAGCGGCGAAAAGGCCGCCAGCTACCACGGCGACCACAGCCAGCCGGACCTGCCGAAGATCCGCAGCCTCAAGGAAGAGCTGAACCGGGTGATCCGCTCCCGCGCAGCCAACCCGAAGTGGATCGAAGGGGTGAAGCGCCACGGCTACAAGGGCGCCTTTGAAATGGCCGCCACCGTGGATAATCTGTTCGCCTTCGACGCCACCACCGAACTGATCGACGATCACCAGTACGCCTTGCTGGCCGACGCCTATCTGCTGGACCCGGCGACCCGCGAATTCATCCGGCAGCACAACCCCCATGCGTTGCGCGACATGACCGAGCGCCTGCTCGAAGCCCAGCAGCGCGGGATGTGGCAGGCGCCCGGCGAGTACCGCGAGGCCCTGGAAAACCTGCTGCTGGATATCGAAGAAGATGGCTGATGCCCCTGTAGCCGCTGCCGCAGGCTGCGATCGGGCCCGCAGGGACCGCTGGGGCAGGCGACGCGGCCCGTCAGATAGCAATGCGTCGTCTGTTTTATGCCGACTGCGTCGTCAATCGCAGCCTGCGGCAGCGGCTACAACTATTGATGTTCGTGCATCCCTTTACCGAGAACCGACATGAGCGATACCCCACATTTCCCGCTGTCCGCCGTGGTCGGCGCCGATGACCTGAAACTGGCGCTGTGCCTGACGGCCATCGACCCGAAAATCGGCGGGGTGTTGATCGAAGGCCCGCGGGGCATGGCCAAGTCCACCCTGGCCCGCGGCCTGGCGGACCTGCTGGCCAGCGGGCAGTTCGTCACCTTGCCCCTGGGCGCGACCGAAGAGCGCCTGGTCGGCACCCTGGACCTGGACGCGGCGCTGGGCGAAGGCCGGGCGCAGTTTTCCCCGGGCTTGCTGGCCAAGGCCGATGGCGGGGTGCTCTACGTCGACGAGGTGAACCTGCTGCCGGACCATCTGGTGGACCTGCTGCTGGACGTGGCGGCCAGCGGCACCAACCTGATCGAGCGCGACGGTATTTCCCACCGGCATTCGGCCCGGTTCGTGCTGATCGGCACCATGAACCCGGAGGAGGGCGAGCTGCGCCCGCAACTGCTGGACCGCTTTGGCCTGAATGTCGCCCTGAGCGGCCAGACGCCGCCCACTGAACGGGGGCAGATCATTCGCCGGCGGCTGGATTTCGACAGCGATCCCCAGGGCTTCTGCCAGCAATGGGCCGCCGAGCAGGAGGCGCTGCGCCAACGCTGCCAGCAGGCGCGGGGGTTGCTGGCGGAGATTGCCCTGGACGATCGAGCGCTGGAGCGGATCACCGAACGCTGTTTCGCCGCCGGTGTCGACGGCCTGCGCGCGGACCTGGTATGGCTGCGTGCCGCCCGCGCCCATGCGGCCTGGCGCGGTGCCCGGGCCATCGAGGAGCAGGACATAGACGCCGTGGCCGAATTCGCCCTGCGCCATCGCCGTCGTGACCACCCGCCGAGCGCGGCCCATCAGCCGCAGCCATCTCCCGCGCCATCCCCGGCCCAATCCAGCCCCGCCGAAGGCCAGGGCCAATGGGGCGAGCTGCCGGCCCAGGCGCTGGCCACCGGCGCCCGGCGTGAAGTGCCGGGCTGGCCAAAAAAGCCCTAGGCATTCGCCCCCGGTCCGACGCGGGGGCGAATGCCAAGTCCCGCGCCGGGCGGTTGGACAAGGGCAGGCAAGGCCGCGCGCGCGCGGCCGTCCATGGCTCGATCAACTGGCCGGGCACCTTGCTCAACGGCCGGCCCCGCCAGCGTGACGATCTGTTGTGGCACCTGCGCAGCCGTTCGCCCCATGAGCTGTGGCTGGTGATCGTCGATGCCTCGGCCTCGACCCGCCGCCATCAGGCGCTGAGCGATGCCAAGGGCCTGCTGGCCCAGCTGTTCGACGATGCCTACCGACAGCGCGCACGCCTGGCCTTGCTGACCGCCAGCGGCCGCGCGCCGAACTGGCAAGTGCAGGGCCTGAAGGCCTCGAAGGATCTGCGCGACTGGCTCGACGGGCTGGGAGCAGGCGGCGGCACGCCGTTGCTGGCGGCCTTGGCCGAGGCAGGGCGGTGGCTGCTGTCCCGGCAGAAACGTTACCCGGCCGAGCAGCAGCGGGTGCTGCTGCTCACCGATGGCCGGCTGAAAAGCCTGACTCCCCTGGCGCGCCTGGGTTGCCCGACCCTGTTGGTCGATATCGAACGCGGGCCGATCCGCCTCGGCCGCGCCCGCGAACTGGCGCAGCAACTCAACGCGCAGTACCAGCATATCGACGACCCTTCGCAGCCCCTGCTTCCGTAGGAGCGAGGCTTGCCCGCGATAGCGCTGCACCTGACCCAGCGCAGCGCTTGCATCGCGCGCAAGCTGCGTTCCTACAGGTTCGGCGGTGCCCACGATTATCGTATTTACTTGGCCATTTCCTGTCGGTACTGGCGCGTGCGCCTGGCGCTGTTCAACTGGTCGAGCAGCAGCGCCAGCCAAGGGCGTACTTGAGGTTTGGGCGCGCGCCCGCGACTCAGGCGATGCATCTGCAGGCGGACGATGGCCATGGTCGCCAGGGAGGCCAGGGGCTTGCGTTTCCAGCGTAGCGGCGGCAGTTGCGGATGGCTGTGCTGGCCGCTGCGCCAGAGCCGGGGCAGGGCTGGCTCGAGGGCCAGGGCGGTGGCGATGCCGGCCATCGCGATACCGCTGTCCAGCACTTGCTGCACTACCGGCAGGCGGCGGATGCCGCCGGTGACCATCACCGGCATCCGCGCCACGGGCGCCAGTTCGCTGGCCATTTCGATGAAGTAGGCTTCGCGCGCCAGGGTCCGGCCGTCGCGCACCTCGCCCTGCATGGCCGGGGACTCGTAGCTGCCGCCGGACAGCTCCAGCAGATCCACCGGCAGGCCGTTGAGCATCTCGATGACCTGGCGCGCATCCCCGGCATCGAAGCCGCCGCGCTGGAAGTCGGCGGAGTTGAGCTTGACCGAGACACAGAACGTGGCCGAAACCCTCTCCCGTACCGCCTTGATCACCTCTACCAGCAGACGCGCGCGGTTCTCCAGCGAGCCGCCCCATTGATCGGTGCGGCGGTTGGTCAGGGGCGAGAGGAACTGGCTGATCAGGTAGCCGTGGGCGGCATGGATCTGCACCCCGGAAAAACCGGCCTGTTCGGCCAGCCAGGCACTGTTGGCGAAGCGCTGGATGATCTCGGCGATGTCCTCTTCGCTCATGGGCCTGGGTTCGGCGAACATTTTCGAGAACTGCCCCATGTCCAGGGCCACCGCCGATGGCGCCAGGGCCTGCTGGCCGAGGTTGGCCATGGTCTGGCGCCCGGGGTGATTGAGCTGCATCCAGAACTGCGCGCCCTTGGCACGACCGGCACGGGCCCACTGGCGGAACTGCTCCAGGTGCTGCTGGTCTTCCAGGGCCACGCCGCCGGGGCCGGTCATCGCGCGGCGGTCGATCATCACGTTGCCGGTCAGGATCAGCCCGGCCTCACCCTCGGCCCAGGTCTGGTAGAGCCGGATCAAAGCCGCGGAGGGTGCCTGCCGGCGGTCGGCGAGGTTCTCCTCCATCGCCGCCTTGGCGATGCGATTGCCGATCGTCTGGCCGTTGGGCAAATTCAAGGCTTGAAAGGGTGACATGCTTGACTCCTCATCAGTGGAGGCCTGAGGCTAAGCTTAAAGTTAACTTTAATGTCAAGCAGGTTATCGAGGTCGAAATGAACATTGGCCAATTGGCACAACTCAGCGGGCTGGCGGCATCGCGCATCCGTTTTTACGAAGCCCAGGGCCTGCTGCCCCAGGTCCAGCGCCAGGCCAACGGCTATCGCCGTTACCCTCCGCAGATCCTGCAGACCCTGGAGATCATCCAGTGCGCCCAGCAGGCCGGGTTCAGCCTGGACGAACTCAAGCAACTGCTGCCGGGCTGCGAGTCGAGTGACCTTGACCATCAGGCCCTGCTGCAAAGCCTGGAGCGCAAGGTCGGGCAGATCGAGGATATGCAGCGGCATCTGGCCCAGAGCAAGGCGCAACTGCTGGAGATCATCGACAACATACGCGATCGTCCGGAAGGCATGGATTGTTCCGAGAACGCCGAGCGGGTCATGGCGTCGATCAAGGGTAGGGTGTTCTGAGCCGCCTGTGTTTCGGGACGCTTGAAACAATTTGGGCGACCATCGCGGTCGCCCAAAAGGTGTTCCAGGTTTGGCGGATCGAACCGCTTACTGCGGCCTATCGTTGCCTTTGCCCCGAATGTTGCCGGACTGGTCCAACAATACCGGGGTGGCGAGCAGGTCATTGTGGTGCGATGCGCGGTTACTGTACGAGTGGATGAGCCGGCGGATCAGGGCGATTGCCACGCCGAGCATCAGGCCCAATACCAGCGACAGCATGACGATCAGTACTCGTTTGGGCTTGATCGGGCTTACTGGCTGCAAGGCCTTGCGATCGATGGTGACCAGTTTCAGCCGGTCCATATCAATGTTCAGGTTGCGCAGGCGAGCCACTTCAGCCCTGAGCGGAAAGACGTCCTTCAGGAAAATGTCCTCGTTGGAACGCTTGTTCAGTTCCTGCACCTGGCGGTTGACCTGCAGCATCTGCAGTTCCTTGCCGATTTCGGCGATACGCTTCTCGGTGAAATCGTCAGAGGTGCGTTTTTGCAGGGCTGCACGCTCGGCCTCGAGGGTTTCATAACCCATGAAGTACAGCGGGATGCTCTGAGTGTTGACCTCGGTGCGCATCACCTGGGTCGAGCCGGCGCGGGAGGCGTCGGACATCGAGGATGGCGTGGTCGGCGTACGGATGCCCATCGACTTGGCGATGGTGATCGCTTCGGCCAGTTCGGCCAGACGGTCCTTGCGCTGTTCTTTCAACTGCCCGCGCAAGGCCTTGAGTTCGTCCTCGAGCTGCGCGCGGCGAATATTATCGCTTTCGAGCAAGGCCGCGATTTTCGATTCCTTGTCGGTTTCATAGTTGGAGCGCGCCGCAGCAATCTTGCCTTTGAGTTCATTGAGCCGGTTGTTGACGATGACCTTGAGGTCGGCAGCAATGCGATCGCGTTCGGCGTCGATGGCGTATTCGACAAAGCCGTTGAGGATCGCTACCCCGTTTATATCCTTGGGATATTGCATTTCCAGCTTGATATAACTGCTCAGGGCATTGTCTTTTTTCGGATCTGGCTGAACCAGCTTTATCGAGTCGCGGTTGAAGTCCTCGAAGCTTTGTTCGAGTGTTTGTCCTGGGCGTTTGAAGGCCTGGAACAGATCCTGATGAGAACGGAAGAACTCCAGTCGTGTTTCATAGGACTCAAGAGCAGCGCCGACCTTGGACAAGGCATCTGCGGGCGGCAGTTTGTAGACTTCCGAGCGATTGAGGGCGTCGAGTTCATTCAGGGCGGCTGGGCGTAATACGCTGCTCACCTCATATACACGGGGAGCCAATAGCGCATAAGCCAAGCCCACCAGTGTCACGGCAACGGTACAACCGATTACCAGCTTCTTTTGCTGCCAGATGGATTGGAACAATGCAAACAGATCAATTTCATCCGCGTCAGCATTCATCTGAGGCCGGGGAACAATATTCAAAATCAGCACACCTCTAATTCATGTGAATCCTAACCCTGTCATGCCGTACCCCCGACGGAGCATGCATGCAGGGCCGCCCCCGTGATGAGGCTCCTTGCCGATGGGCGCCACTCGTTGCCAGAAAAAACCATGAGATGGGGCTGTTTTCTTGCGAGAGATAGTTGGCAGGCCACTTTCCGAGGTAGGTCCCGGAAATGGCTGTTTCGATGCCGAGCGCTTTTAACGTAACTCTGAATCCTGCAGGCACTTTGCCATTTACGAATGGTGAAGACGTTAAGTGGGCGAATATTACAGGAATGCTCGGGAGGATAAATATATGAATTTAACCGTACCTTCATAATTCGCCTTATCTATTGCTGTTCGGATGGCAAAGCGGCCTGTTTCCCATATGGAAGTTTATCGGTGCCCCATAAGAGGGCGGGTAGGCTTACAAATTGTGAGTATTTATCTAATAGCCTGGCAGTTGGCCTCAGAAGAATGGGCGATAGAACACCCTGAGGTTTTATTGGTGCCGGGCAGATCATGACTGGCCTGATACAGAGTTGCCGCACCTTGAACGCGAGAGGGGGCGAGCCCCATGAGTGTTCACTCCACGCTCAGGGTCAAAGGCCGCGGCTGCGGGATGGGATTGCGCATCAGCGTACCCACCGTTACCGCCGCCAGCAGCGCCAGCAAGCCGGCCACCCCGAGCACCACGCCGAAACCGTCGACGAAGGCCTGGCGGGCCAGCGGTTCGACCAGCTCTTTCGCCGAGTCGGGCAGCAATGCCAAGGCTGCGGGCATGTCGCCGGCCACCACCCGGGAGGCGATGGCCTGGGCCTGGTCGAGCCATTGCGCGGCGCTTGCGCCCAGGCTGGCGTGCAGGCGTTGCTGGGTATGGCTGCCGAGCAGGGCGCCGAACACGCCGATGGCCAGCATGATGGCGCTGAAGCGCATGGTGGTGCTCAGGCCCGAGGCCATGCCGGCGCGGTCGCGGGGCACGCAGGCCATGATGTTTTTCTGCGTGTCGCCGTTGAGCAGGCCGGCGCCGGCACCGGTCACCGCGATGGCCAGGGCAAAGCTCAGGTAGCCGCCAGCCTGCACGGCCCAGGCGGCGAGCAGGTTGCCGCAACCGACCAGGCTCAGGCCGGCGGCCATCAGGGTCGCCGGGGCATAACGCGTCGCCAGGCGCACGCCGATGCGCGGGCAGATCAGCATGGTCAGGGCGAACGGCAGCATGCCCAGCCCCGAGGCGATCGCCGAGAAGCCCAGGCCGTTCTGCAGGTAGAAGGGCAGCAGGGTCATCATCACCTGGGCGCAGCCGGCGTAGGCGAACATTCCCAGCAGGGCACCGATGAAGCGCGGATGGCGGAACAGCTGCAGGTCGACCATGGGCCGGCGCTGCACCCGCTCGATCAGCACGAACAGCCCGAGCAACGCCACGCCGCCCAATAGTCGGGCGTAGGTCAGCGGGTGGCTCCAGCCGATGCGATTGGCTTCGATCAGGCCCCAGATCAGGCACAGCAGGCTGGCGCTGAAGGCCAGGCTGCCCCAGGGATCGAGGCGGGCGGCCTGGGTGTCGCGGGACTCGGGTATCGCGCGCAACACCATCAGCACCAGCAGCCCGCCCACCGGCAGGTTGAGGTAGAAGATCCAGCGCCAGCCGATGAACTCGGTGATCAGGCCGCCGACGGTGGGCGCGGCGGTCATCGCCACGCCCATGCAGGCTCCCCAGAACGCCCAGGCCTTGGCCCGTTCGACCTCGTCATGGAAGGTGTGGCCGATGGTGGCCAGGGCCGAGGTCAGCAGCAGCGCCGCGCCGACCCCCTTGATCGCCCGGGCGATGTCGAGCAACAGCACGTTGGGCGCGGCGCCACAGCCGAGGGAGGCGAGGATGAACAGCCCGAGACCGCAGAGCAGGGTACGCTTGCGTCCGAAGCGGTCGGCCAGGCTGCCGGCCGGCAGCAGCAGCGCGGCGAAGGCCAGCATGTAGGCGCTGACCACCCATTCGATATCGGCGAAGTTGGCCCCCAGATCGCGAGCGATGCTCGGCAGGGTCACCGCGACTATGTTGGTGTCGAGCACGATCAGCGAGCACACCCCGGAAGCGGTGAGCAGGGTCAGGCGCGGGCTGGCCGGCCTCATGGCTGCACCCGTTGACCCAGCGCGGCGAGGGCGGCCTGAGCGATTTCATCGTCGTGGGCCGGGGTGTCGGCGCTGATGCCGATGGCGCCGATCACCTGGCCGTCGACGCGGATCGGCTGCGCGCCTTTCATCATCAGCAGGCCCGAGGTGATGGCCGCCTGGCGCCCGCCGTTGATGGCATTTTCCAGGTCGCCGGAAGGGCGCTTGAACAATGCCGAGGTCCGCGCCTTGCCCTGGGCCAGTTCGATGCCGGCCACCACCGGCGCACCGTCCATGCGCGCGCTGAGGATCGGCCAGCCGCCGTCGTCGACGATCGCCACGGCGCAGGGCCAGCCCTTGGCCGAGGCGGTTTCCTGGGCGGCCTTGAGCAGTTGTTGGGCGGTGGCGAAATTGAGGATTGCCTTCTGGGCAACGTCGGCGTCTTTCTCGGCGGCGAAAGTCGTGGGCACGCTGCAGCAAGTGATCATGGCCAGAAACAGTGGTTTGACGTGCATGGCGTGGGCTCTCTACTGTGAAGGTCTGGCCAGCTTATCCCGGGCTTTCGCCCGTTCTGTTAGGCGCGCTGGAGCACTTCATTACCTTTGAGCTAATACACTTATGGAAATCCGTCATTTCCGCTATTTCCTGGCGGTGGCCCGGCAACGCAATTTCACCCGCGCCGCCGAACAGCTGGGCATCGCGCCGCCAACCCTGAGCCGGCAGATCCAGGACATGGAACAGACCCTGGGCACCCGCTTGTTTGTGCGCCAGCAGCGCGAGGTCAGCCTGACCGAGGCCGGCGCGGCCCTGGTGCGCGAGGCCGAGGCCACGGTGCGCCAGTTCGAGTTCGCGCAACGTAACGCCCAGCGCGCCGGGCGTGGCGAAATCGGCCATATCGAGCTGGGATACGTGGCCTCGGCGGTGTATTCGGGGCTGCTGCAAAAACAGGTGCAGCGCTTCAGCCAGGACTGCCCGGACGTCAGCCTGAGCGTGCGCGAAAGCCCGATGGCGGCATTGCCCGGATTGGTGGCCGAGGGAAGGTTCGACATCGGTTACATCCGCTCGCCCATGACCCTGCCCGAAGGGGTGGAGGCGGTCCGCCTGGATGGCGAAGGTTTTGTCCTGGCGCTGCCCGCCGAGTCGTGGCTGGGGCGCTTGCCGGAGATCGCCCCGGCCCATCTGCACAACGAGACCTTCGTGCTTCCGGAACAGATCAGCGGCACCTTGCAGGTCGCCGCCGAGGGCGGTTACGCGCCGAAACTGGGGCCGCAGCCCGGCGGCCTGGTGGCGGTGCTGGCCCTGGTCTCCCTGGGGCAGGGGGTGGCCGTGGTGCCGGAATCGGTGGTCGGGCACGTGGGGCTGCCCAATGTGTTGTACCGGTCGATCCAGGGCAGCACGGCTGCGTCCTGGCTGTCGCTGATCCACCGCCGCTTCGAAAAGGCCCCGGCGGTGGCGCGGTATATCGAGCAGGTCAGAAGCCCATTGCGGAGGTAGCTGAATGATGCCCGCGATGCGGCGTTCTATCGGTGTTTCTTGCGCCTACGCAAGATGACTTGAGACCGTACGGAGTGCTCATGGACACATTCAAGCGTTTCAATTTCAAGCTGAGCTTTGATAAGCAGAAGATTGCCCAGGTTACCGAGCAGGAACAAATCGACAGGAGCCTGGCCTTTCTCAAGGCGATAGGCGAGATCGACCCCATTCTCAAGAACTGGTTCTTGTGCGCCGAAGGCAAGGATGACGGCCTGACGCACAATGTGCTCCTCGATCCGAGCAACTTGCGGCGTGAAATAGCCTCCTGGAAAGACTCGGAATTCGACGTCAACGACATGAGTTTTGTGTTGTGGAACGGGATACCCGACCCGCTCAAGGGCGGGCTTTCGATCACCTATCACGCACGAAGCGGTGGTTCGTTGCCCGCGGGCATCGAGTTTTCCGAAGCCGGGACACTGGTCCGTTGCTTGCAGGATCCTCGACAGGGCATTGTCGAGTTGATGAACGCAGCGGTCGATCTCTGGCCGGAAATCTATTGGGGCGTGGCCGCTCCCAACGAGTACTTTCGCAAGCAGCGGGTGTTCCAGGACCGGCAGACCATCGGCTGGATCGGTTATTGCCCGCACCCTCTGTCGGCGGCCGATTTTCCGGAAGTCGCCGAGCTGCGTCCCACTCAATCGAAGGGCACCATTGTCGTTGCCTGCCCCGGCATCATGGACGAGAAGAACGTCCAGCATGTGCAGGTGGTGGGTGACACCGATATCAAATTGGTGGAACTCGGGCTGTTGCCCGGACGCTATTGAGTCGCACGGGCAGGCTGGCTTTTGCTGGGGCGAGCTTGCCTGCGATGGCTGTGGCCAGACACCCCGATAAGATTTTGAAATGATTTCCCCATGGGAAATTCCCCTTGGGGTTGTAGGATTCAAGTCCGTTTTTCTTCACAGGACTTGCATGAACACCCTCTCGGAGCCTCCCAGTCGTCCTTATCCCTGGACGCCTCAGCCTTTCCCCGCTCGATCCGCCTCACGGTGCCTTTCGCCAGTCATAAGGCGCGGACGTTACCCCGAACTCGCTGTTTTTCGCTGCTCGCCGCCGGTCGTCGCGACCGTTGGGCGCTGGCCTGCGTTCGCCGTTCAAAGGCCTTGTGGCCTTGCCTTGCCGTGTCCGGCTGCCTGAATTCACTGGAGAGATAGAGTCGTTTTTATGGAATGGATAATGGACCCCACGGCCTGGCTTGGCCTGTTGACCCTGATCGTGCTGGAGCTGGTGCTGGGGATCGACAACCTGGTGTTTATCGCGATCCTCGCGGACAAGTTGCCGCCCCACCAGCGTGACCGCGCGCGGATCATCGGCCTGTCCCTGGCGCTGATCATGCGCCTGGGCCTGCTGGCGAGCATTTCCTGGTTGGTGACCCTGACCGCGCCGCTGTTCGAGGTGTTCGGCAAGAGCTTCTCCGGTCGCGACCTGATCATGCTGTTCGGCGGTGTGTTCCTGCTGTTCAAGGCCACCATGGAGTTGCATGAGCGCCTGGAAGGTCATATCAGCCAGCGCGCCGGCAATGCCGCTTACGCGTTGTTCTGGCCGATCGTTGCGCAGATCGTGGTGCTCGATGCGGTGTTCTCCCTGGACGCGGTGATCACCGCCGTGGGCATGGTCGACGAACTGGCGGTGATGATGATCGCAGTGATCATTTCCATCGGCCTGATGATCGTCGCCAGTAAACCGCTGACCCGCTTCGTCAACGCCCACCCGACGGTGATCATGCTGTGCCTGGGCTTCTTGATGATGATCGGTTTTGCCCTGACCGCCGAAGGCCTGGGTTTCCACATTCCGAAAGGCTACCTGTACGCGGCCATCGGTTTCTCGATCCTGATCGAGGTGTTCAACCAGATCGCCCGTGCTCGCCGCAAGAAATCCATGCAGGGCCTGCGGCCGATGCGCGAGCGCACGGCCCACGCGGTGATGCGCCTGCTCGGCGGTCGCCAGTTGGCGGTGGAGGAGGTGGGCGAAGAGATCGCCGACCTGCTGGACAATGGCCAAGCGCCGAGCACCGAGCTGTTCGACCGTCGCGAGCGGGTGATGATCAGCGGCGTGCTGCAACTGGCCGAGCGACCGATCCGCACCTTGATGACGGTGCGTGCCGACGTCGACTACATCGACCTGGCCGACGATGCCGAAGCCATCCGCAACAGGCTGATGCATTCGTCCTACTCGCGCCTGCCGCTGATTCGCGACGGCGCGGTGGAAGAGCCGCTGGGCTTCGTGCACAAGAAGGAGTTGCTCAAGGAATACCTGGCCGGCAACGAGCCGAACCTGGAACACCTGGCGCGCACGGCGATCAACCTGCTGGACAGCTTCTCGATCCTCAACGCCCTGGAGCAGATGCGCAAGGCCTCCACCCACATTGCGTTCGTGATCAACGAATTCGGCGATTTCGTCGGCGTGCTGAGCATGACCGACATCCTCGAATCCATCGCTGGCGAGCTGCCCGACGCCAGCGAAATCGAAGGCCCGGACATTGTCGAAGAGCAGGGCGGTTTCATGGTCAGCGGCGCCTTGAACCTGGCGCAGATCCGCCAGCGCACCGGCTTCGACGCCGAACCAACCGAGGACTACCAGACCCTGGCCGGGCTGGTGATGAGCCTGCTGGACCGCTTGCCGGTGATTGGCGACCGACTGCAATGGCAGGGCTGGACGCTGCAGGTGGTGACGGTGGAAGAGCGGCGAGTGACCCGGGTGCTGCTGCACCGGCAGGATGCCGCCTGAGCCATGAGCTGACAGAAAGCCGGACGCGAGTCCGGCTTTTTTTGGCCTGGAACATGACCCGAGCCAAGGCCAGGCTCCGGCTGATTAAGTTTTACTTAAAAGCTTTCAACCCCGTGGCTGATTATCATTGCCGGGTGGCTGCCGCAGACTGGTTTCGTATCTCCATGCACCTTCGTTCTTGCAGCGCGGGTCTTGAAACGAGCGGTCTATGTCAGTCAATCCCGCAATACCCCCGCAGCCAGCCCTGGTCGAATGCCCGGCCATGGCGGAGCTTTCCGCCACGGCGGCCGTCCACTCGGCCCTGGCCTGTTGCCAACTGCTGCTGCAACTGACCCAGGAGCGCGCGCCACAGGCCGCCGACCCGGGAACCGAACACAACCTGCGCCGGGCGCTCAAGGACTACGCCCGGGACGCCGGTGCCGACCTGCGCCTGGAGCGTCTGGCGCTGGCCCGGCTGACCCCGAAGATGCTGCCCCTGGTCTGGCGCGACCGCAGCGGCGCGTTCATCCTGCTGGCCCGGCTGTCCGACGCGCAGGCGCTGATCCAGCGACCTGCGGCCCATACCCCGGATGTGCTCGACCGCGTGCAGTTGGCCGAAGAGTGGAGCGGCGAGGTGATTCGCCTGCGCCAGGGCGGCCTGCGCTTCGATCTGTCCTGGTTCGTTCCGGAGCTGCTGCGCCACCGGCGGATACTCGGCGAAGTGCTGCTGTGCTCGCTGCTGCTGCAAGTGCTGGCCCTGGCGACCCCGTTGTTCTTCCAAGCGGTGATGGACAAGGTCATGGTGCACCGGGCGCTGTCGACCCTCGACGTGCTGGTGATGACCCTGGTGGTGGTCGGCCTGTTCGAGGTGCTGCTCAAGGGCCTGCGCGAATACCTCTCGGCGCACACCGCCAATCGCATCGATATCGGCCTGGGGGTCAAGCTGTTCCGCCATCTGCTCGGCCTGCCGTTGCTGTACTTCAAGCAGCGCCAGGTAGGCGCGATCATCACCCGGGTCCAGGAGCTGGACAGCATCCGCGAGTTCCTCACCGGCTCCTTGCTGACCCTGTGCGTGGATGTGGCCTTCACCCTGGTGTTTTTTGCGGTCATGGCCTGGATCTCCTGGCCGCTGACGCTGCTGGTGCTGCTGACCCTGCCGCTGTATGTGCTGCTGGCCTGGGCCAGCAGCGGCCCGCTGGAGAAGCGCATCGAGCGGCAGTTCTACAGCGCCGCGCGCAACACGGCCTTTCTCAATGAGACCGTGAGCAGCAGCGAAACCATCAAGAGCCTGGCGGTGGAGCCGCGCATGCAGCGGCGCTGGGAGGCACAGACGGCGGAGATGGTCGAGGCCGGTTTTGCCAGCCAGACCCTCGGCAGCGCGATCAGCCAGATGGTCACGCTGTTGCAGAAAGTCACGGCGGTGGCGGTGATCTGCTGGGGCGCGAGCAAGGTCATCGACCTGCAGATGACTATTGGCCAACTGATCGCCTTCAATATGATGCTGTCCCACGTCAGCCAGCCCCTGGCCAAGCTGATTGAGGTCTGGCAACAGTTCGTCCGGGTGCGGGTGTCGGTGGACAAGCTGGGCGACATGCTCAACCTGCCGGTGGAGCAGGCCGAGGGCGACCAACGCCCGGCGCAGGCCCTGCGCGGCGAGGTGCGCATCGAGCAAGTGACGTTCCGCTACCGCCCGGAACTGGAGCTGGTGCTGCGCGGCCTGGACCTGCACATCGCCGCCGGCCAGACCCTGGGCATCGTCGGGCCATCCGGGTCGGGCAAGAGCACGCTGACCCGCCTGCTGCAAAAACTCTATACCCCCGATGCCGGGCGCATCCTCATTGACGGCATGCCGCTGCAGCAGCTGCAGCCGGCCTGGTTGCGCAGCCAGATCGGCGTGGTGCTGCAGGAAAACTACCTGTTCAACCGCAGCGTGCGGCACAACATCGCCCTGCGCCATCCCACGGCGTCCCTGGAAAGTGTGATCGCCGCGGCGCGCCTGGCCGGCGCCCACGATTTCATCCTGCGCCTGCCGCTGGGCTACGACACGGTGCTGGCCGAAGCCGGCAGTTCCCTGTCCGGAGGCCAGCGGCAACGCATCGCCATTGCCCGCGCGCTGATGGGCGATCCGCGGATCCTGATTTTCGACGAAGCCACCAGCGCCCTGGACGACGAATCCCAGGCGCTGATCCAGGACAACATGGCGCGCATCGCCGAGGGCCGCACGGTGATCATCATCGCCCACCGGCTGTCCGCGGTCCGCCATTGCCAACGCATCATCGCCCTGGAACAGGGGCGTATCAGCGAGTCGGGCAGCCATCAGCAACTGCTGGCCAACGGCGGTTGTTATGCGCGCTTGTGGGCGCTGCAACAGGCGCTGCGCAAGGAGGCCCAATGATGCGCGGCTTATTGACCCCCTTGCGGCGCGCCTGGCAGCAGCTGCGCGAGGCGCCGGCGCTGCGGGGGCGCAGCCGCGACGAATACGAGTTCCAGCCCGGTTACCTGGAGATCGTCGAGCGCCCGCCCGCGCCCTGGGCCCGCGGCACGGCACTGCTGTTGATCCTGTCGATCCTGCTGGCCCTGGGCTGGGCGATCCTCGGGTTCCTCGACATCCATGCCAGCGCCGCCGGGCGCCTGATGGTCTCCAGCTACACCAAGGTGATCCAGGCCCATGAGGCCGGCGAAGTGCGGGCCATCCATGTGCGGGACGGGCAGCGGGTCAAGGCCGGCGACGTGCTGGTGGCGCTGAACCCGATCGGCATCGACGCCGAATTGAGCGAGTTGCGCGCGCAACTGGCGTTCAAGCGCCTGGAGCTGGCCCGGGCCCGCGCGCTGCTGACTCCGGACCCGCTGGGCAGCTACCAGGCGCCGGACGGCCTGGACGCGGAACAGCTCGCGGCGGCGCGGGAACAGTTGGCGAGCACCTGGAAGGAGATCCGCGCCAACCTCGACAGCCTCAATGCCGAGATCGCCATCAACCAGGCCAGCCAGCGGGCCCGCAACAGCGAGATCGCCGCCCTGGGCAAGCTGGCCAGTAACGTCCGCCGGCGCCTCGATGCACGGCGGGCGATGGCGGCCGAACAGTTGATGCCCCGGGTCGAATTGCTCGAACAGGAAAAGGAGCAACTGGAGGTCGAGCGTTCCCTGGCCCAGCAACATGCCGAGTTGCAGGTACTCAAGGCCCAGGCGCAGAACCGCCGGGAGCAGCGCGACAGCTTCCTGGCCAGGACCCAGCGCGAACAGCACGACCTGCTCAACCGCAGTCACCAGGATGTCGCGGTGCTCGAACAGCAACTGATCCGCGGCCGCGACCGGCAGCGCCTGCAAACCCTGCTGGCGCCGGTGGACGGGGTGGTCCAGCAACTGGCGGTGCATACCCTGGGCGGCGCGGTGCAGCCGGCGCAGCAACTGCTGGTGATCGTGCCCGAGGGCGCCGAGCTGGATGCCGAGGTCATGGTGCTGAACAAGGACGTCGGTTTCGTCAGGGCCGGGCAGCCGGTGGAGATCAAGGTCGACGCCTTTCCCTACACCCGCTACGGCACCTTGCGCGGCACGGTCGAGCATGTCTCCGGCGACGCCATCAAGGACGAACAGCTGGGCCTGGTATTTCCGACCCGGATCCGCCTGGAGCGCGCCGCGATCGCCGCGGGGCAGGAGTGGATGCCCTTGCAGGCCGGGATGAGCGTGACCGGCGAGATCCGCACGGGCGAGCGGCGGGTGATCAATTATCTGCTGAGCCCGATTCGCGAGTATCAGTCCGAAGCGTTGCGGGAGCGTTGAGCATGACCACAGCCTTCAATCCCGCGGCCGAACAGTCGCCGACTATCCTCGATACCGGCCTGCATGCACTGGCCTGGGCCGCCCGACGGTTTGACCTGAGCATCAGCGTCGCGCAACTGAACCACCGCCTGGGGCGGGTCGAGGGCCTGGCCGACAGCCTCGACTTGCGTCGCTGCGCCGGCTGGATCGGCCTGCGGGCGCGGGCGCTGCAAAGCCAGGTGCAGCGTTTGCAGCACCTGCCGTTGCCGGCCCTGCTGGAAACCTCCCAGGGCTGGGCGGTGCTGGACGCGGTGGACGGCGACCAGGTGCGGCTGTTCTGGCCGTTGCAGGGGCAGTGCCAGAGCTTGTCTCGCGAGGAACTGGCAGCGCTCTGGCAGGGCCAGGTGCTGCTGCTGGCCGAGCGGCATGTCGAGCCCAAGGCGCGCGGTTTCGGCATCGGCTGGTTCCTGCCGTCGATCCTCAAGCATGTGCGGCAGTTTCGCAGCGTGCTGCTGGTGTCGCTGATGCTGCAACTGGTGGCGCTGGTCACGCCGCTGCTGTTCGAGAACATTATCGACCGGGTCCTGGTCAGCCGCGGCCTGTCCAGCCTGCAGGTGCTGGGCATCGCCATGCTGGCCCTGGCGCTGTTCGAACCCTTGTTCGGCCTGCTGCGTTCCTGGCTGTTCAGCAACGTGGCGAGCAGGATCAACGCCGAGTTGTCCGCGCGCCTGTACCAGCACCTGATCCAGCTGCCGCTGGGCTATTTCCAGGGGCGGCAGACCGGCGAGATCATCGCCCGGGTCGGCGAGATGCAGCAGATCCGCCAGTTCCTCACCGGCTCGGCCCTGACCCTGGTGCTGGACCTGGCCTTCTGCGGGCTGTTCATCGCCGTGATGTATGCCTACGCGCCGCTGCTGACCTGGGTGGTGGTCGGCTCCCTGGCCTTGTACTTCCTGTTCTGGCTGTGCGTGGGGCCCTTGCTGCGCAGCCGGGCCTTGCGCGAATACGAGTTGAACGCGGCCAACACGGCCTTTCTCACCGAGGCCGTGACCGGCATCGAGACCATCAAGACCGGGGCCATCGAAGGCGGCTTCCAGCAGCAGTGGCAACGCCAGCTGGCGGCCTATGTGCGCGCGGCGTTCCACACCCGCATCGTTGGCATCTGGGCCGGGCAGGGCATCGGCGTGATCCAGAAACTCACCGCGGCGCTGTTGCTGTGGTGGGGGGTGATGCTGGTGCTGGACGGCCAGTTGAGCCCCGGCCAACTGGTGGCCTTCAACATGCTGGCCGGCCATGTGGTGGAGCCGATCCTGCGCCTGGCCCAGGTCTGGCAGGACTTCCAGCACACCCTGATTTCCCTGCGGCGCCTGGGCGACATTCTCGACACCGAGTGCGAAAGCGGCAGCGGCGGCCTGGCTTCGGTGCCGGCGTTGCAGGGCGGGGTGAGTTTCCAGGGTGTGCGCTTTCGTTATGAGGAAGACGGTCAGGAGGTCCTGCGCAGCCTCGATCTGGAGATCCGGCCGGGGGAATTCGTCGGCATCACCGGGCCTTCCGGCTCCGGCAAGTCGACCCTGACCCGCCTGTTGCAGCGCCTCTATGTGCCCCAGCACGGCCGGGTGCTGGTGGACGGCATCGACCTGGCCATCGCCGACCCGGTGGCCCTGCGCCGCAACATGAGCGTGGTGCTGCAGGAAAGCGTGCTGTTCGCCGGCAGCGTGGCCGAGAACATCCGCCTGTGCCGGCCCCAGGCCAGCGATGCCGAAGTGCAGCATGCGGCCAGCCTGGCGGGAGCGGCGGCCTTTATCGAAGCCCTGGCCCAGGGCTACGAGACCCAGGTCGGCGAGCGCGGCGGCCAGCTTTCCGGCGGCCAGCGCCAGCGCATCGCCCTGGCCCGGGCGCTGCTGAGCAACCCCGGGATCCTGCTCCTGGACGAGGCCACCAGCGCCCTGGACTACGAGTCGGAAGCGGCGGTGATGGCCAACCTGCAAGGCATCGCCCAGGGCCGCACGGTGATTAGCGTGGCCCACCGGCTCAATACCCTGCGCCACGCCGACCGGATCCTGGTCATCGATCAGGGCCGGGTGCTCGAACAGGGCACCCACGAACAACTGCTCGCCCTGGACGGGCTGTACGCCCGGCAGTGGGCCTTGCAGATGAAGGATTGAACCCACTGACGGCAGGAGTACGCACGAACCAGGCATGCCTCCCCACCCCGGATATTCATAGCGACAGGCAGCCTTTCGCGACACGAAGGGCTTCGCTCAAAACAGACAAAGGATCACTGCAATGGCTTCCATGTCCAAGGACTTCACGCGCCTGCTCAACACCCTGATCGATCAACAGGTCAAGGCGGCAGGCAGGCAAACCGAATGGTTCAACATGAGCGCCGACGAACGCGCCGCGTACATCGCCCAGGTCGGCGAGCGCCTGCTGGAAATGCAGCAGAGCACCCTGAGCGTGCTGGCCGCCCAGCACTATCAGATGCAGGACAACCCGGTCTCGGTCGGCGACCAGTTGCAGACCCTGCAACAACGCCGCAAACAGATGAACGCCATTCCCGACACCCCGGCCACCAGCGCCTACAAGCTGCAACTGGACCGCGACATCCAGTTGTACAGCCGCCAGCAGACGGCGATCACCCACTATGACAGCACCTGGAACAAGGCCCTGGGCATGCTCAGCCCCGGTGGCGCCAAGCAGCTGGACATCAAGGGCCTGAAGGCCGATGCGCTGGCCAAGCAGGACAAGCTCAACGGGCGGATCAAGCGCCTGGAGCAGCAGTTGACCATCCAGGTGGCCGACTCCACCTTCAGCCAGGCCTACGTGAGACTGTTCTCCGAGCTGCAGGCCTACAAGGACGTCAGCGCCCGCTACAACACCTTGCTCAAGGCCACGCCCGAGCAGCAGGCCGCGAGCCTCGGCGCGCTGGCCAAGGCGCCCCGGGCTTCCGACGATCTGCCGGTGAATATTTCCCTGCTGATGATGGAAGAGCGCCCCGGCTATATCCGCATGAACGTGGCGCTGGTCAATGCCAGCACCGATGGGCGTTTCAAGGACTTCTTCCTGGAGAACGGCAGGCTGGTGGTGCCCACCGATGGGGTGCTGAACTTCTCCTTCGGCACCGCGGCCCGCTCCCTGGCCTGGCAGCAACAGTACCGGCTGAAGAACGAGCCGCCGTCCTTCCGCTCGCCGACCTACGCGCCGATTCGCTCGGTGCTGGTCAAGACGTCCTTTGTCGAACAGTACTTCGCCAATCACCTGGTGTCGGAAAGCTCCTTGCGCGAAGGCTTCAAGGCCCAGGTGCTGGGCAACGGCCACAAGCTGCTGTTGACCAGCGTCGATCGCAAGGTGCCGAACCAGGTCGGCATCCAGGTTTCCGGCCAGTCGCCCAGCACCACCGTCACCCGCGAAGTGCCCCTGGCCGGCGCCTTGAGCGAGCTGATCAACCAGAACGCGGACATCGCCAGCTTCCAGACCATTGGCCTGGAGGGTTTTCGCCAGAACAGCTACCACCCCGACCGTGACGGGGTCTTCGTCAATATCCACGAGCTCGAAGGCTCGGTGGGCCTTGCCGAGCGCCAGTACCTGCTGGAAATGCCTCAGGGCGGCGAGTACCGCGCTGCGACGCCTTTTGCGCTGATGACCGTCGACGGCGACAAGGTCAGCAGCAGCCACCTGAGCAAGGCGCAGACCGACGCCCTGTATCAATACAACGCGGCGTTTTTCGACAAGCTGGAGCAGCTGCGCGATGGTGGCATCAAGGCCAGCCGCCTGTTCGAAGGCAGCCGCGAACGCGCGGCCTTCACGCAGCAGCTGACCCGCTTGCTCGAACGCAACCACATCACCCCGGCCGGGGTGCTGATGCCGGAACACAGCCGCGCCAGCCTGCGCGATATCAAGGGCAACAACCTGAACAAGGTGCTCTGGGAGCAGGCCTTCGCCGCGGCGGTCTGGCAGACCCGCGACAACGACGCGCTGCTGAGGCAGGCGGCCAAGGACCTGCAACTCAAGACCGGGCTGGCGTCCCTGGGCGCCGGGTTCGAACCGCGCCAGGGCAGTGCCGACATTCGTCAGTTCGCCGCCGACCCTGTGCAGTTCGCCAAGACCCATACCCTGAGTGCCGAGGCCCTGGTCAAGTCGGGACGCCTACCGGCCCAGGGCAACGTGCAGTTGGTCAAGGTCGCGCCGAACCTGTACGAGCTCGAATACACCGAGCACAGCGCCAATGACATTGCCGGCAGCGGCGTGGACAGCGTGCCGGCGTATTTCCTCGGCTACAACGGGCCGAACCAGGCCAATGCCGCGCCGGCCTATGTGGACATTCCCAAGCACGCGGCCGCGGGCAGCTTCCTCTTCACCGGCACCTTGTCGGGCTGCTCGCTGGTGGTGACCAGTCTGGACGCCAATACCTTCCGGGTCTACCACGACGGCCGGGTCAACAGCTCGCTGCTGTACGACAACGTGGTGATGGCGGTCGACTACAAGGACTATCAGGTCGCCGGCACCGCCGAGGGCCTGGCCGCGGCCTACATGCAGTACGTCGACGGCCAGTGGCAGCTGGTGTTCCAGCGCCAGGAGTACCAGCGCGAAGGCCAGATGGTCTGGCCGAAGCTGCGCGACGGCGCGCAACCCCTGCAGATCCAGAACGCCGACCCTCAGGTGGTGGAACGCAACCGGGCCGAGTTCGCCGCCTACCGCGAGCAGGTGCACCAGAACCTGAAGAAAGTCGCGACCCAGTTCGGGGTGTCGGTCGACGGGGTGGCCGACGGTGTCTACCGCGATGGCGCCTTTTCTCCCGAACATCCGGCGATCGCCGCCTGGAACCAGCTGCGCGAAGCGGTCCAGGCCAAGGTCAACGCCGATATCCAACAGTTGGCCGACAAGCGCTACCAACTCCAGCAAGACCGGCGCGGGGCCAGCGACAAGGGCCTGATCGACCAGCAGATCAAGCAGCTCAACCTCACCCAGGACTACTACCGGGCGCAGTACGACCCGGTGTTGCGCGAAGCCGGCTCGGTGGAAAAGACCTGGCTCTGGCAGCAGATCAAGGCCAAGGACGGTAGCGCCGCGGTGGTGCGCACCGACGATACGGCGATCCAGGGCGCAGGCGAGGAGCGCGCCAGCAGCGTCGGCGAGCGTTATGCGATTGCCGAGGCCTATCAGCGCGGCGCGCGGGGCACGGCGTTCAGCGACGGCTTGCGGGATTTTCGCGAGATCAGGATTCCCGGGGTGGACGACCGGATGTCGGCCCTGAAGATGAAGCAGCTGTTTCTCGACGGCACCCTCACGCCCCGCGAGCGTGGCGCCCTGAGCGGGCGCATCACGGAAACCGCCCAGGCCGAGTACATCGACAAGGTGCTGCGCCAGACCGCGGTGTTCAGTGAAGACTTCCACAAGGCCGGCAGTGTCTTCGACCGGCTGGCGCCGCAGGACTTCTACCTGTCGCTGGTGGGCGACCGCTCCGGCGGCCGTTGCTACCCCCTGGTCCGGGCGATGGCCGTGGCCCTGGCCAGCGGTGGCGAGGCGGGCGTCAACAGCCTGGTACAGAAGCTGTTCCTGGCCTCCGCCGACCCTCAGGCGGGCAGCTCGACGCTGCTCAAGAACAGCCTGATCCGCCTGCATTCCAATGTCGAAGCGGTCCAGGCTTCCAGGGAGCTGGGACAGTTCAAGCTGGCCGAGGTGGTGTCGCGGCTGGCCGCCGGCAGCGGCACCTCGATGTTCGCCCTCAATACCCAGAACCACTCGATGATGGTGGGCAGCACGCAGACCGCCGAAGGCCGTCGCTACTACTTCTATGACCCGAACGTGGGGATCTTCGCCTTCGACTCCACCAAGGGCTTGTCCAAGGCCATGCAGCAGCACCTGGTGACGCGCAACCTGGCCGCGCACTATGGCTCGCTCGGCACAAAGTCGCTGCCGACCTTCAACCTGATCGAGATCGACACCGGCAAGATGGCCGAGGTGCCGGTGGGCAACGGGCTGAATGTCGCCGACCTGTCGCGGCCCGAGGAGCTGGCCGGGGTCATCGGCCAGCGCCGCCAGGTCGAGCAGGCAGTAGACGCCCGGCAGCGCGTCAGCGAAGACCTGCGCCTGGGAGCGGCCTTGACCACCTTCGACGCCGAGCAGTGGGGCGCGCGCTTCGAAGTCGCCAGCACCCGGCTGGCCCGGGAACATCAGTTGGGCAGCCAATGGATACCGATCATTGCCAACATCGAGGCACAGCAGGAGGGCGGCTATCGGGTCCAGTTCATCAACCGTGACCAACCGGAGCTGCAGCCGCGCTGGCTGGACACCCGGGACGGCACCTTCGTTGAGTTCCGGCGTTTCGTCGATGAGCACATGCGGGTGTTCAACGAACACTTCACCCTGGAGCATGGCCAGATACGGCCCCGTGCTGGTGTTAGCGAAGCATCGCCGGTGGACGGCCTGAATGCCGGCTTCGCGGTACAGACGCTGATCCAGTGGTTTGCCAGAAAGAGTCGTAGCGATGAGGCCCAGGGTACGGTTTCGCCGGACCTGGCCACCGCGCTGAAGATCCACAGCTACCTGGGCCTGGCGCAGATCGGCCATGGCACCTTGCAGGACGTGGCCAAGGTCACCGAACTGGTGCAAACCGCGTTGCGCGGCGAAGCCATGGCCGCCGAAACCTCGCTCAAGGACTTTGCCTCGACCCTGGGCCACACCGTCAACGAAGGCGCGGGCGTGCTGTTTGGCGGGGCCATGGTCGGCCTGGACGCCTATGAACTGGCCCATGCCGAGAACGATGTGCAGAAGGCGGTGTTCGGCACCCAGCTGGCCTTCGATTCGGCCAGCTTCGTCACCGGCGCGGCCGGGGTCGGCGCCGGGCTGCTCGGCGCCTCGACGGCGGCCGCGGTGCTCGGCGGCGCGGGGGTGATCCTCGGCGGCCTGGCGGTGGGCTTCACCGCGCTGGCCCAGGCCTTTGGCGCGGTGGCCGAAGACGCCAAGGCGGTCGGGCGCTATTTCGATACGGTCGACAAGGCCTATAAAGGCAACGGCTACCGTTACGACGCGGAGAAGAAGGTGCTGGTGCCGCTGGCCGGCGCGGTGGTCAAGCGCCTGGACCTGCGCAACAACCAGATCGGTTTCGACAGCCAGTACATTTACCGCACCCACCACGGCTCCACCGGTTCCGGGGCGATCAACTACTTCTTCTGGGCCGGGGATTTCCCGCGGATGATCCACGACCGTGGCCAAGCAATCGAGGTGCGCAGCGGCATCGGCTACAAGGACGCCACGCGCACGCTGGAGCATGGTGACAGCACGGCGGTGATCCTGCCGGGCACGCCCAAGTCCTACATCAGCTACGAGTACATGATCCTGCCGGGGTCCACCACCCGGCATGACACCGGTTTCGACGTGATCCGCCGGCTCGAGGAGGACCGGCGTTTCGACTACGACTTCTACATCTTCCCGAGCGAGGAGACGATCCGGCGGATTCGCCAGGAGTACGTCGACACCCCGATCGAGGTGCTGCTCGACTCGCGCGACCGGCAACTGGTGATACCCGAGCTGCCCAAGGAGCTGTACGGCTATCTGAACTACCAGATCAAGGGCGCGGGCGGGCGTTATCTGGTCGGCCTCAATGAAGGCACCCGGGTCGATCTCGCCAGCGAGTCCGGCACGCCGTCGCGCTGGATCATCGACAGCAGCCAGCTGGCGAGCGAGAGCATCAGCGTGTCCAAGGACCAACTGGTGGTCGGCGGCGTGGTGGTCAAGCTCGACCCGGCGCATAACGGCCAGGTGCTGGTGGTCAATGCCAAGGGCGAGGTGCGCGAAGTCGATTTCGCCGGCATGAGCGCCCGAGTGGTGGAGGAAGACGCGAGCAAATGGCAGCTGCCTGGCCAGCGTATCGAACAGCACCTGAGCGAGCTGGCCAAGGCCCATCAGCTGCACGGCCAGTATGTGGTCGTCGATAACTACAGCCATGAAGGGCGCAATGTCGGCCGGGCGTTCTACGACGTCGCCAAGGACCGCATGCTGTTCACCGACACCCAGGTGGAACAGGCCAGGAACGCCCAGTTGGGGGCGGTCATCGGCGAGCATGCCTACTTCGTCGACGCCGAGAACGCCGCGGCGTGGCGGGTCGAGATTGCCACCGGCAAGGTCGACGCGCAGTTCGCCCCGTCGTTCAACCAGAGCGCGGGCCGGATCAGCCGGTTCTGGCAAGAGGGCGATGCGGTCTACCTGGCCCGTCGTTATCAGCTCAAGGAGCGCGAGGCCGAGCTGAACTTCCGCATCATCGGTGACCGGATGGAGCTGGTCGGGGTGGTCGGCGATGACGCATTGCTGCAACTGTCGGCCCGCACCGACCAGCATGGCGATGCGCTCAAGGCCCTGCTCCAGGGCTACCAGAGCCAGGCCACGCCGCGGGCCACCCCGGTGTACAGCCTGGGCGCGCCGATGATGGAGCCGAGCGCCGCGGCGCTGGTGACGGTGTTTGGCCTGGATAACGCGAAAGTCGCGCACCGCTACTGGGTGCGCACCAGCGACGGCACGGTGATCAAGCCGAACCTGGCGCCCCCGGCGGGTCAGCAGCCGCCGCTGGATGCCCAGGGCAAGCCCCAGAGCGCCTGGCCGATTCCGGCGGACCTGGTGTTCGCCGGCAGCATGCCGCAGCCGGCTGGCCAGGAGGTGTTTTTCTTCTACAGCCAGAAGCAGAAGGTGCTGTTCCGCCAGGAAGGGCCGGGGCAGAAGGTCCTTGACGGTAGCCAGCCGAGCGCCTTGCGCCTGGCCACGCCGACCCTGGCCAATGTGCTCGAACTCAACGGCCATCTGGTGGCCGTGACCGAGGACGGGCTGGTCGCGCGGATCGAGGCGACAGGGCGCCTGAGTTATGAAGCGGTCAACGAGCATTGGCTCAAGGGCCGCAGCACCTGGTGGCAGGACCTGGCCAGTGTCAACGGCAGCAGCGCCACCCTGGCGGTATTCGGGGCCAAGGCCGCCGACGGCAAGAGTGCGCTGCCGGTGTGGTACCACAACGGCCAGGTGATCGTGGCGGCGTCCTCGCTGCAAGGCAAGCCGCTGCAATTTCTCGGCTTCGACAGCGCCAGCTCCAGCGCGCGGCTGTTCGAGCCCGAGAGCGGCAAGCTCTACCTCCAGGCACCGCTGACGTCCGAGGCATTGGCCGCTGCGTTCGGCGGCGACGAGGTGCTTGAGGCCTCGGCGCAACTGCCCGCCGCCACGCTGCCGATGCCCGAGGTGCAACTGCGTTCGGCGGTCCAGGTGGATGCCGGGCTGCGGTTGACGACGGTGCAGGGCGAAATCCTGCTGCGCGCCAATAACGGCGATGTGCAGCTGGTGGCGCTCGACAAGGGCTGGCAGCAGCAACACCTGGGCAATCTGTCCCAGGCGCTGGCGCAAGTGGCTGGCCAGTGGCGAGCCAAAGGCGTGCTGACCTTGCAAGGCGCTGAGAGCCAGGGCTGGTTCGATGTCGCCAGCGGGCGGATGTTCGCCAGCACGGGCATTCCCGCCGCAAGCGACCTGCGTTTTGTCGGGGTGGCCGCCGAATCGCAGCGCTCGGCCTACGTCTACAGCCCGACGGATCAGGCGCTGTACAAGGTCAAGGAAGGGGCTGCGCAGAAGCTCGGTCACTACGCCAATGTCGAGCGTATCGGCTCGTCGCTGCTGCTGCAGGGCGGTGGCGGTCGTCAGGACGATCTGGCGCCGCCGCTGATCGCCGGGGTCGACAGCGTGGTGCTGCATGGCGGCGGTGCCAACGACACCTATCGCTTCAGCCCGGCGATGTGGGCGCATTACCGCACGGTGGTGATCGACAACGATGACCCGGGCCAGGCCCTGGACCGCCTGATCCTGCCGGTGGCCGATGGCAAGAACATCCTCGTCAGCCGTCGGGGCGAGGATGTGCTGCTGACCGACGCCGGCACTGGCACGGCCCTGGTGCTGCGCCAGGTGTTGGGCAGTGAGGCCGCGGCGCACCGGCATCTGCAGATCGAGCTGCAAGGCGACTCATCGGTGATCAGTGTCGATCATCTGGTGAAGGGCTTTGCCCAGGCGGGATCGGCCAAGGACGGGTTGTTCGAGCTGTCCTCGCGCGAGCGCCAGGCCGTGCCGATGGCGAACGACATCGCCTCGGTGACGGAGGCCGAAGGGCCCAGCCTGGCCAAACTGAGCGGGGCCATGGCGGCCTTCGCCGACACCGGCGGAGCGCGTGAGCACCTGCCGCAAAACCGTCAGGCCGCCCAGGCGGTGCTGGTGCCTTCACTGACCTGACCACGCGGGAGCAACCACAGGAGGGGCGCCAAGCCTCTCCTGTCTCCTGGCCCACCTTGTTTGGAAACAGAAACAGACCATGACCAACCCCATGATTTCGCGGCAGCGAGCCCTTGCCGGCTGGCTGCCCGTCCTGCTATCGCTGGCCGCGTTGCCGGCGGCCTCCCTGGCGGTGGCCGCCGAACATCCGCGCCAGGCCCTGCCCAGCGACCTGTGGCGGGTGTACCTGGATGCCCAGCACAACAACAGCGAGCTGGCGGCGGCCCGTGCCGACCAGGCCGCCCGCGCCGAGGCGGTGCCCCAGGCCCGGGCCGGGCTGCTGCCCACGCTGTCGGCCAGCGCCGAGCTGAATGGCACCAGCACTTCCCTGCAACAGCCACGGCAGGACACCCGGCGCAGCGGCACCAGCTACCAGGCGGTGCTGAACCAGCCGATCTTCCGTGCCGATCGCTGGTTCAGCCTCAAGGCCGCCGAAGCCGAGGACCAGCAGGCCCAACTGGAGCTGGCGGCAGCCGAGCAGAAACTGATGCTCGACAGCGCCCAGGCCTATTTCGGCCTGCTCAAGGCCCAGGACGCCCTGGCGGCGGCCAAGGCGGAAGAGGCGGCGCTCAAGCGCCAGCTGGAACTGGCCGAGAAGGGCTTGCAGCTGGGCCTGTCGGACCGTACCGATGTGCTCCAGGCCGAGGCCGGGCATGACACCGCGCGGGCCAACCGGATCGTCGCGCAGAAGCGCACCGACGATGCCTTTGAAGCCCTGGACACCCTGACGCACCAGCAATACGCGGCGATCCAGGGCGTGCGGCATGACATGCCGGTCTTGTTGCCCGAGCCCAACGATGCCCGGCGCTGGGTCGATACCGCGGTGCAGCAGAACCTGACCCTGCTGGCCAGCCAGCAAGCCCTGGATGCGACGCAGCAGACCCTCAGCGCGCGCAAGGCCGGGCACGCGCCGACCCTCGACGCGGTGCTGCGTTACCAGACCGGCGACAACGACAACCTGGGGTATGGCAACAGCGATATCCGTGGCAGCGGCTACGGCGGCAATGTCGAGCAGCGCTCCGTCGGCCTGCAGTTGAACATTCCGCTGTTCAGCGGCGGCCAGACCTCTTCCCAGGTGCGCGAGGCCCACCAGCGGATGAATCAGCGCGAGTACCTCAACGACAACCTGCGGCGCCAGGTGGTGGAGCAGACCCGCAACCTGCATCGCGGCCTCAACAGCGGCGTCGATCAGGTCAAGGCCCGGCGCCAGTCGATCATCTCCAACCAGGGCGCGGTGCTGGCCTCGCAACTGGGCTTCCAGGTCGGCACCCGCAATATCGTCGATGTGCTGGAAGCCCAGCGCCAGTTGTATAACGCCGTGCGCCAGTACAACGACAGCCGTTATGACTACATTCTCGACACCCTGCGGCTCAAGCAGTCGGTGGGAACCTTGTCGCCCCAGGACCTCAAGGCGCTTGGTAATTACCTCAAGGCCGACTACGATCCCGACCGCGATTTCCTGCCGCCGGAGTTTCCACGCCGGCTGGCGGCGCGTTGAGCTGTTTGTCAGGGCACAGGCGTATGCGCACGGGTTTATCAGGTAAAGGGGCGAGGTGTTGCACAGGCTAACCAACTTCTTCGACAGCCACAGACGGTGTTGCTACGCCCTGGGTGTGGTGCTCGCGGTCGGTGCCGCGGTGGCGCTGGGCAACTACTACCGCCTGCAGGTCGAGGATATCTACCAGGCCAGTATCGAGATGCAGACCCAGGAGTACGCGGCGGATCTGCAGCAGTGGAAGTCCGACGGTTTTGCCATTGGCGCACTGTCGATCCTGGGGCGCCACAACCCCTCGCTGAAACGGGTGATCCTGGAGCGCGAGCCCTCGGCAGAATTGATGACGCAGGCGGCGATCCCGTTGAAGACGCTGTCGATGGTGGTGGGCGCCAACCACGCCTTTGTCCTCAACCGCGACGGGGTGGTGGTGGCGGCCCACGATCACCAGGGCCAGGTGCCGCTGGGGCTGAATGTGGCCTTCCGGCCCTACTTCAAGGTGGCGCTCAACGGCGGCAGCAGCGTCTATGGCGCGATCAGCGTCACCACCGGCACCCGTATGTTCTACATGGCGGTCCCGGTCTACGAGTCGCGCACGCGCCAGGACCAGGTGATCGGGGTACTGGTGGCGCGTTTCGACGGCAAGATGCTCGACACCAGCCTGAGCAAGCAGTATGGCGACGACCTGAAAATGATCCTGTCGCCCAGCGGCGTGGTGCTGGCCGCCAGCACCCCGGATTTTCTGCTCAAGGCCGATCGCGCCTGGTCGCTGCGCGAATTCGGTGGCGAGATCCGCCGCCAGTTCGGCGACTACCCGTTCGCCCACGGGGTGCCCGAACGCTTGCCCTTCGATGTCCATCAGCCGCAGGTCAAGCTGGACGGCCGGCGCTACAGCCTGTCCCGGGCCGATTTCGACTGGAACGACCCCAGCGGTCCCTGGACCCTGGTCACCCTGGGCGACCTGGATACGGTGCTGCCGGCCGAGCAGGTGCTGCTGATCAAGGGCTTGAGCGCCGTGGTGTTCCTGCTGTTGCTGTGGGGCGGCCTGCGGCGCCTGGCCGATGCCCGGCAGCACAAGGCCGACGTGGCGCGGATCGAGCAAAGCGAGCGACGCCTGGACATGGCCCTGCAAAGCGGCGCGCTGGGGCTGTGGGACTGGAACGTCAGCCTGGGGATCGTCATCAATAACGATGTCTGGCTGCGGATCCTCGGCTACAGCAAGGAGGAGCTGGACCAGACCTTCGGCAATGGCCTGGATCGCTGGGCCTGCCTGGTCCATCCCCAGGACCATGAGCCGGTCATGGCCAGGCTCAGGGCGCACCTGAACAACGAAGTCGAGGAGTACCGCGCCGAGTACCGCATGCGCAGCAAAAGCGGGCGCTGGTTGTGGGTGCTGGACATCGGCCGGGTCATGCAGCGCGATGCCCATGGCACGCCGACGCGGGTCACCGGCGTGCTGCAGGACATCACCCAGGCGGTCGAGGTGCAGCAGTCGATCGTCGACAGCCAGACCAAGTTGCAATCGATGATCGCCAACATTCCGGGGGTGGTGTTTCGCAGCCTGCCGGACGCCTCGCGGACCATGGTGTTCGTCAGCGAGGCCATCGAGGGCCTGAGCGGTTTTGCGGCGGCGCATTTCCTCGCCGGGCACAGCTATCGCGACCGGGTCCACCCCGACGACCTGGAGATTTTCGCCGGCTGCCTGGGCAGCGCCAGCTACATGCTCGAATACCGGATCATCACCGCCAGCCAGGAGGTGCGCTGGGTCTACGACAAGGGCCAGACCATTATCGTGGACGGGGTGCCGCAGTACCTGGACGGGGTGATTTTCGACATCAGCGAGCGCAAGGCGGTGGAAGCCCAGGTCCAGCAATCGCGGCGCGACGCCGAGCTGGCGACCCAGGCCAAGTCGGAGTTTCTCGACAGCATGTCCCATGAAATCCGCACGCCGCTGAACGCGATCATCGGCATGGCCCACCTGGTGCAGGACATGCCCCTGGAGCGGGTGCAGCGCGACTACATCGAGAAGATCGACCGCGCGGCGCGCAACCTGGTGGGCACCATCAATGGCGTGCTCGACCTGTCGAAGATCGAAGCCGGCAAGCTGAGCATGGAGCAGGTCTGCTTCGACCTGCGCGAGCTGGTGGACGATGTGTTGCTGCTGGTGCGCCAGCGCGCGGAAGAACAGGCGCTGCAGCTGCGCCTGGACATTCCGGCCCTGCTGCCGCGCAGCTATGTCGGCGATCCGCTGCGCCTGGCCCAGGTGCTGACCAACCTGGTGGACAATTCGATCAAGTTCACCGAGGCCGGCCATGTGTGCATCGGCGTGTGCCTGGTGCGCCAGTGGAACGACAAGGCCCTGCTGTGCTTCAGCGTCACCGACACCGGGGTGGGCATCAGCGACGAGCAACAGGCGCGGCTGTTCAATGCCTTTGTCCAGGCCGACCTGTCGATCAGCCGGCGTTACGGCGGCAGCGGCCTGGGGCTGACCATCTCGAAAAAAATCGTGCAGATGATGCAGGGCGACATCTGGGTGCACAGCAAGCCGGGGCAGGGCGCAGTGTTCAAATTCACCGTGCAGTTGAACGTGCCGCAACAGCGGCCGCAGGCGTTGCCCGCGGCGAGTTGCAGCGCGCCGGCCACGCCATCGGTGGCCGGCGCGGCGGGGCTGTGCACGGTCAACGACTATGCGCGGTTGCTGGCGGGGACGCGGGTGCTGGTGGTCGAGGACAACCGGCTGAACCAGGATGTGTTGCAGGGGCTGTTGCAGCGCGCCGGGGTCCAGGTGGTGCTGGCCGCCAACGGCGCCGAGGCCTTGCAGCGGTTGCTCGAGGACGGGCGCTTCGACGGGGTGCTGATGGATTGCCAGATGCCGGTCATGGACGGCTACGGCACCACGCGCAAGATCCGCGGTTACCCGCACCTGCGCTCGCTGCCGATCATCGCGGTGACCGCCAGCAGCCAGGCCGATATCCAGGGCCGGGTGCTGGCCGCCGGCATGAGCGACCTGGTGAGCAAGCCGCTGGAGGTCACGGCCTTCTATCGGACCCTGGTGCGCTGGATCAAGCACCTAGAACTGCCACCGGGGGAGATTGCGACAAGCCTGCCCAGCGCCGTCTCGACCCCGAGCTACGAGGGCATCGACTCGGCGCTGGGGCTGGCGGTGGTGAACCAGGACCTGGCGCTGCACCAGAAGCTGCTGGCGGATTTTCGCGATGACCAGCAGCAGGTCATCGAGCGCCTGTGGCTGGCCCACGCCGCCGAGGACTTGCAGGCCATCGGCTTTCTGGCCCACAGCCTGCAAGGGGCGGCCGGCAACATTGGCGCCACCGCGGTCCGGCAGGCCGCCAGGCAACTGGAGGAGCAATGTGTCGGGCAGGCCGACCTGGTGCCCTTGATCCGCCAGCTGGCGCGGTGCCTGGAACCGCTGCTGGCCGGCCTGGTGGGCTTGCCAACGGCGGGTGCCGAGCCTCCGGTCCGGGAGAACGAGGCACTGGGCACTGAGCAGCTGTTAAAACTGGAGCGGCTGGCCAAGCTGCTGCACAACCATAATGCGCAGGCCCTGGCGCTGATCGATGAGCTGTGTGAGCAGAGCCGTAGCGGCGCCCTGCGGGCGATTCAGGAGCGGATCTACCGGCTGGAGTTCCAGCAGGCTTATGCGCTGCTGGTCGAGTTGCGCGCGGCCCAGGGCTAGCGCGCGGCGCGGGTCAGTTCGAGGTAGCGGGCCATCCGGTCCGTGCAGTGCTCCACCAGGCACTGGTGCAGGGCCCGCAGCGACTCGGTGATTTGCGAGCGGTGCGATACCACCAGGCTCAGCGGCGCGGCGTCGGCCTGCCAGCCGGGGAGCAGGGGCAGCAGGCGCCCGGCGAGCAGGTCCTCGACCACGTTCAACAGCGGCAGGTAGACCACGCCGTGGCCGGCCACCGCCCAGCGCCGCGCGGCATCGCCATCGTCGCAGCAGAAATGCCCCTGTACCCGCACGTCCTCGACCTGGCCCGGCGCATGGAAACGCCAGCGGCTCTCTGGCCGGCCAATGCTGTGGCAGATGATGCACTCGTGCTCGCTCAGCTGTTCCGGCGATTCGGGCGTGCCATGTTCGGCCAGGTAGCCGGGCGCGGCGCAGGCGATGAAGTGGTGCTGCTTGAGCACCGGCAGTTCGACCAGGTCCAGCGCCAGGCTTTTGCCGTAGCGCAGCGCCGCGTCGAAGCGGCCCTTGAGCAGGTCCTCTTCCTTGTCGCTCAGGGCCAGCTTGATATACAGCCGCGGGCGTTCCTGCTTGAGCCGGGCGAGCAGCTCCAGCAGCAGGTTGCGGCCCAGGTCGGAAGACACCGTGAGCTCCAGCATGCCGTCGTCGTGGGTCAACGAGCGCTTGCCGTTGGCCAGGATCTTCAGGGCGTGCTGCGCGCTTTCCAGGTAACGCACGCCCTCGGGGGTGAGTTTCAGGGTGCGGGTGGAGCGGGTGAACAGGCGCACGCCGAGACGGTTTTCCAGGCGCTTGAGCGCCAGGCTGGCGGCGGCCGGGGTGATCGACATGATGCGCGCCGCGGGCGACAGGCCCTGCAGCTCGGCAATCAGCACGAACAGTTCCAGGTCGGCGAGGTTAGGCATGGGCAAGGCTCACTGTCCGTTCACAGGCCGAAAAAGCTCTGTGACGAACTCAGCAAGGCCGCCGAGAGCGACGCCGGGCCGCAGGCGATGCATTGCTCGAACCCCGGCTGTTCATACATCCGCGCCATGGCCTGGGCGTGCCGGCCGGGAAGGTCGCCGCCGGGTTGCAGCAGGCTCAGGTGGTAGTCCAGCGCCAGGGCGAACAGGCGGGCCGAGAGCGGGAGATCGAGGCTTGCCGGGCTGCGGTCGCCCTGGAGCAGCGCCTCGGCATGGGTGATTTTCCAGGCGAGGTTGAGGATGCGGTCTTCCGGGTCGGCGTGGGCGAGAATCTCTTCGATCAGCACCCGGCTGTGGGCCAGGGCCTGGCCGATGCTGCCGCCGGGCTGGTTGAGGCCCATCAGGGCCAGGCAGGCGGCGCTGCGAAACGCCGCGGGGTCGCCCTGGGTCACACCGCTGTCGAGCAGGATCGACAGGGTGTCGAGCAGCGCCTCGAGGCGGATCCGTGGGTTGCCGGCCAGCTGCAAGGCCAGGGCGCCGACGAAGCCGTCGCGCATGTCGCTGCCGGCCGAGGGCTCGGCCGCCGGTTGCGGGCTGTGCAGGGGTTTGTCGCGGTAACCCAGTTGTGTCGCCACCCGGGCCAGCACCACCGGCGGCGAAATCGGCTTGGCGATGTAGTCGGCGGCGCCGAGCAGCAGGCCCAGGCGCTCGTCTTCGACGCTGCTGCGCGAGGTCAGGAAAATCACCGGAATGGCCGCGGTCGCCGGGTGGCTCTTGAGTTCGCTGAGAACCTGGAAACCGTCCATCTCGGGCATCAGGATGTCGAGGATGATCAGGTCGGGGCTGGCGCTGCGCGCCAGTTCCAGGCCACGCTCGCTGTTCTTCGCCAGCAGCACTTCGTATTCGGTCGTCAGGGTATTGGAGAGCACGATCAACGACTGCGGGTCGTCGTCGATCGCCAGGAGGGTGTAGGGTTTGGGGACGTGCTCTGCGGGCATGGCGCAAGTGCCTGAACAAGATAGGACGGCAGTCTATCTTATTTGACCCGGTGGTCGCGCTGGTGCATTGCCGCAGGCCGTGCTGCGCAGCCGTCACTGATGAAAGGTATAACGATCCTTCCCCGTATGTTTTGACCGATACAGCGCCCGGTCGGCCTTGACCAGCGCCTGGTTCAGGCTGTCGCTGTCCTCCACCCGGGCCAGGCCGATGCTGATGGTCACCGGGTGCCGGCCCGGTGCTTCGCGTACTGTCCGGCACAGGCTGGCGGCCAATTGCTCGACGTCGTCACGATGCACCCCGGACAGGTAGATGGCGAACTCCTCGCCCCCCAGGCGCGCATAGTCGAAGTCGGCCATGACCGCCTTGATATCCGCGGCCACACGCTTGAGCACTTCGTCGCCGATATCGTGGCCGTACACATCGTTGACTGTCTTGAAGTTGTCGACATCGATCATCGCCAGGTAGTGGTCGTGCCGCCGTGGCAGGGTTTCCAGGCGCTCGCTGGCCTGGGCCATGAACGAACGCCGGTTGGGGATACCGGTCAACGTATCGTTGTAGGCCTGCTCCAGCAGCAGCTTGGACATGATGTAGTTGTGCAGCTTGGCCTGGCGCAGGCGCAGAAAGCTGTAGTAGATCAACGAGGTCAGAAACGTCGTATAGAGCAGCGTCAGGGGGGCCCTGGAATCGAATATCGAGATTTCGGTCAGGTAAAACGGATTGAGAATGCTCCAGGTGATCAGCACGCAGATGAAGAACGACCGGCGACTCAAGGGCAGTGCCGAGGCGCTGTAGAGCATGTTGGATGCGGCGAGGATCAGCCATCCGTACTGGAAGTCCGTGGGCAACTGCGTGATCACCAGGCGCAGCGCCAGGGTGAGGACCAGGACGAAGCTCAGGTTGATCCACTGGAAGTGCCGGGCCTGGCGAGCGATAGCCAGCAGGAGGGTAAGAACGCTCAGCGTCGCCAGCAGCAGCCCTGATTGGAGCGTGAACCCCTGGCCGTCGCGAAAACTGACGGTCAGATTGACGGTCAGCCAGATGCCGATGCTGGCGATATAGACAAACAGGCAAAAACTGCGCAAGCGCTCGAAGTCATGTTGGACGAACTCCTTTCTGAAAGCAGGTGTAGTGGTCTGGTTCAGCACTTGCGCTTCAATGGTCTTGAACATTGCAGGCTCTGGGCGTGAGGGGCAGGCAAGCGACTGGCCCGATGGGGAAAGCAGGGATCGTAACGGGCCGGGAACCTCTACCCTCCCGGGGTTTCGAAATCGCTCGGTTACCGCTGTTTCAACGCAGTCTCCTGGGCATTGAACTGCCGCGCGGCGGCCACGACATCCTTGCTCACGATGGTCTTGCCGATCGGCGCCAGGGCGATGCCCGCCAGTTTCAGGTGCTGGATGCCGAAGGGAATGCCGATCACGGTGATAAAGCATAGCAGCGCCGACATCAGATGCCCCAGCGCCAGCCAGATCCCGCCGAACACGAACCAGATCACGTTGCCGATCACCCCCAGGCCGCCGGTACCGATATCGTCCTTGTTGTTCAGCTCGCGACGGCTGATCGCTTCCTTGCCGAACGGAAAGAACGAGAACGCGCCGATCACGAAACAGGCCCGGCCCCAGGGAATGCCGACGATGCTGATAAAGGCCAGGATGCCCCACAGCCACCAGCACAGGCCCATGAAAATGCCGCCGAGGATAAACCAGAGAAAGTTGCCGATGGCGCTCATGTGAAGCTTCCTTGTTGGGTCCATTCAATGTTCGAGACAGCGGGGCATTGTGTGGCCTGGCGGCTCATTATTCATTGTTTCTTTTGCGTATCAGTCCGGATGCCATGCTTACCAGCACCAGGCTGATAAACCAGCCAACAAAGGTTTCGATCCAGATCACTAAGCGCGTCGCATGACCCCAGGTGAAGTTGCTGATCTCTTGGAGTGGGTTCTTTTTGGGAGTAGGTGTCATCGGTCCCCATGACTTTTCCTGTTGTAGATCAACCAGTGGCATGAGGATATCCAGCGAGTATCCCAATGGGCTGAACCCTGTGTATTCACTTCGAAGCGCCTCGCAGGTATACCAATTGCCTGCACCTTCGGGCTTTTCTGGCTGGGGTTCAGGTTTCGAGGGAAAACGTTTGGCCCAGATTGCCTGATGTTCTGACTGGCAGGTGAGATAGTCGTCGTGTTGGAAAACCAACGGATCGCTTGGGGCAAAGACTGCTTGTGCTACAGCTGCATACCAATAAAAGGCTGCGAAGGAAAGCCAGGTCAAAAGGAATAGCCAAATCAGGCGCATAGGCTCGTAGCCGAAGCCGAGCAGGGCACCATGCAAGTGATGGATCACGGCGAAGCGTGGGACGATTGAGGTCTCGGACTCCAAGCCGGCTCTATAGAGCCGACGTTCGAGCTCCATACCTATCTGTCGGGCGTCTTCGGTGCGGCCCATTTCATCGAAGACTTTTTGCGCGTGTTGCCAAGGCTGTTTTTTGAAACGGCTGGCAGCGCCTTTCTTTCCATCACGGCCAACATCTTGTGGATGCTGTTGATCGAACCAGCGGATGCGATCTTGAGCCTTGAGCGATCCCACGGTTTCCAGGTTTTCGTAAATAAACCCGCTCAGACGCAGATTTTCCCCCCAGGAGTCAGCCGCGTCGACCAGGGTTTGTACGCGTGCATCGGTAAGTACTGCAGCTTCTAGAGGCGCTTTCAAGTCTGTTAGTTGCAGGTGATGTGTGACCTGCATGCTGTTTGCACACAGAGTGCTTCCACCTTTCCCATCAATATGCGCGCCCCTGAGGTCTACGTTTCCACGGATACGGGTATTGGTAAGGCGAACGGTACCGACGGCCCTGAAGTCTGGGGATAGGCGCAGACCGCCGCTGATACTGGCATCGGTGAGGTTGAGGGCATGTCGACTCGAAGTCGTGAACTCGCTGCTTGAGCACATCAATTGGTTGAGTTTTGCTGCGCAAAAGCGAACTTCTCCGACAGCTTTGAAGCCTGTTTGTAACCTTACGCCTCCTTCAATTGCAGCACGATCGGCGGTTAAGGCCGGGTCACCATTTGAGCTACTGAGTTGACTGCCTATAAAAAGTAGCGATCCGCTGATTTTAGAATCTTGCAGGTTGATCATTTCGGAGGAAATGCAGCGGTTGAGACAGAGTGTTCCGTTGACGCAAAGATGGCGAGCCGAGAGCCCTTGCAATGAGCTATCGGAGAGGTCTATGAAGCTGTGCGTTTGAGTATTGGTCAGCAGGATTGTTTCAGGAAACAGGCAATATTGGAGTTTTACACCGACTATGTGGGAAACGGATCCAAGGTCGAGTTTTCCTTCGATGTAGGCGCCCGCCAGCAGTACTCCGCGTTCATGAATCTTTACGAGATCATCCCCACCAAGAATCAGAAAACGCAAAAAACTCCCCCGGACGGTATTTTCCGGACTTGCTTGCGTCGGGAGCTGGCGTGCGATTCGGGTCTCTGCTCCTGATACCGAATTTTTCAATAGAAGCTCTTCGGCAGGCTTCAACGGCAGAAAGTCGGCTAATGAGCGACCATGAGGAGCGGCCATTGAGTTACTCCTTCACGCTGCTGAAAAAAGCGGTTGCTGGTGTCTTTGGCGACTCGGAGAACAAAGGTCTGATGCTGTAACCAGCAAGGCGGGACAAAGCGCAGAACGCGAGTGAGGAACGCATAAAAACATCCATGTAGGATTGCCGGCCGGCAAAAAAAGTGGCGCTATGCTATCGGCTTGCCGTCCCGGACAAAAGCACAATTCCCCGCTTCACCCGAGAGTAACCACCTGATGTTTCTACAGATTGGCCACGACCGGTCGACACAGCGACCTGTAGCGGTTGCCGGGGCGAATACTAAATAACGCACGCTTCACTCGTTAGTGAAAGGACGCATTAAATCCTGCGCCCCCGCACGACATTCCCCTTTATCCGAGAGTTTCGAACAAATGGAATTGAGCCCGTTGTCCAGCCCATCCCGTCTTGTCGCACCCCGGCTGAGGCTACCGTTGATCCTGGCCAGCCTGTTGTCCCTGGCCGGTTGCCAGACGCCAAAAAGCACCGCGCCGGCCCTTCAGACCACGGCAGAAGCATCGCTACAGCAGAACGCCCGGGCCTTCAGCGATCAGTTCAGGGTCTTGATGGTGCGCAATGCCTTTGCCGCCAACAGCCAGGCGTTGGTAGGGACAGTGGATCTGGTGGTGAAGATCGATCGCCAGAACGAGCTGCGCAGTTGCGAGACCCGGCCCAACGCCCATCTGGCGCCGGTCCCGGCCCTGGAAAGCCTGGCCAGGCAAGTGTGCTGGGACAGCCTGTTTCCCAAGGTGCCGGTCGAAATGTACGGAACCGAGGAGGAGATGGTGATAGTCGCGCCGCTGGTATTTCCGCCCCTCGACGAGCCCGAATCTGAGCGTCAGTGGCGAGCGCGGACGGTCCAGGCTTATGCGCAAAGCCGCTTCTTCTGGACCCAGGCCCTGGGCAAGCAGCCCGTCGACAGCATTGGCAAGGCCCATGTGCGCTTTGTCGCCAATGCCCAGGGGCAGGTGCAGGAGTGCCTGGTGAACCTCGATCCGGTTGCCGAGCGGCGGGACGCTTTCAAGCTGGACAGCAACCTGCAGGCGCGCCTGACTGCGCAGTGCAAGCAGCTGAACCTGAGGCAGATGCCCGGCTTCAAGGTGGATGACAAGGGGCTGGCGCGGGGCAGTGTGCTGGTGGAATACGCGCCGTGGAAAGGCGGTCCGAAATACAACTGACCGCCGTCACAGGGATCTGCAGGAGGAGCCGCTCGACCCTCGATGGCTTGCGATCAGCGAAGCTGAGGCGGTCAGGCGCAGCGCGTTTTCGTTGACGATTTATCGCGAGCAAGCTCGCTCCTACAAAGGCGACATGCAGTTCAGGAGCCGCACTCAGGGATCGACTTGGGCCATCAGCTCCGGGATCGATTCCGGGCGTTTCGCGTAACGCTGGGCCAGCACTGCGCAGACCATCAGCTGGATCTGGTGGAACAGCATCAGCGGCAGGATCAGCACGCCCATGGTGCTGCCGGCGAACAGCACCTGGGCCATGGGCACGCCGGTGGCCAGGCTTTTCTTCGAACCGCAGAAGAGGATGGTAATGCGGTCTTCCTGGTTGAAGCCGAACAGCTTGCTCAGCAGGCTGGAGGCCAGCAGCGCCAAGGCCAGCAGCACGCAGCAGGCCAAGACCAGCCCGCCCAGGTTCCACAACGGAATCTGGTGCCAGATGCCTTCGTTCACCGCCTCGCTGAAGGCGCCGTAGACCACCAGCAGGATCGAGCCCTGGTCGACGAATTTCAGCCAGTTCTTGTTGCGCCCGACCCAGGCGCCGATCCAGCGGCGGGCGATCTGCCCGGCGATAAAGGGCAGCAGCAATTGCACGCTGATCTTGACGATGGCATCCACGGTCGAGCCGGCATCGCCGTGTACATTCAGCAGCAGGGTCACCAGCAGCGGCGTGAGGAAAATCCCGAACAGGCTGGACGCCGCGGCGCTGCAGATCGCCGCCGGCACGTTGCCCCGTGCCAGCGAAGTGAAGGCAATCGCCGACTGCACGGTGGCGGGCAGGGCGCAGAGGTAGAGCATGCCTAGGTACAGCTCGTTACCGATCAGCGGCGACAGCAGCGGCTTGAGCGCCAGGCCCAGCAGCGGGAACAGCACGAAGGTCAGGCTGAAGATCAGCAGGTGCAGGCGCCAGTGGCCGGCCCCGGCGATGATCGCCTCGCGCGACAGCTTGGCGCCGTGGAGGAAGAACAGCAGGGCGATGGCGGCGTTGGTCAGCCAGCCGAAGCCTAGCGCCACCTGGCCGCTGGCGGGCAGGAAGCTGGCCAGCAGCACCACGCCGATCAGGGTCAGGGTGAAATTGTCGGGCAAAAGACGTGAGCGACTCATAACGGGATCATCCAGGGGTTGCCAGGGCGGTGGGCTGACTCTAACGTGATGGCGGACTGCCGACTAACGCCAATGAGCCAGTAAATGCCGCCTAAAGGACATGAAAAGATCGTCCAACGCAGTATTCCCGGTCTGCCGAGCTTGCCGCGACCGGTGTACGGGCGCACCGAATCCCTGCCTAACCGGGCGCTGACCCGGCGCCACAGCCACCCCTGGGTGCAATTGTCCTACGCCATCCAGGGCGTGCTGGAAGTGCAGACCAGCGCCGGGCGTTTCATCGCCCCGCCGCAGCGGGCAGTGTGGATTCCCGCTGGCATGCCGCACAAGGTGTTCAGCTCGCCGCGCACTGAAATGCGCAGCCTGTACCTGGATTGCCGTGTCACCGCCTGGGCCGGCGAAACCTGCCAGGTGCTGGCGGTGAGCAGCCTGCTGCGCGAATTGATCCGCGCCTTCAGCGAGCTGCCGGTGGAATACGCCGAAGATGGCGCCGACGGGCGCCTGGCCCAGGTCCTGCTGGATCAACTGGCCGCCGCGCCGCAACTGGACTTGATGCTGCCGTTGCCCCAGGACCCGCGCCTGCGGCAGATCTACCGCAGCTTGCAAGCGCACCCGGACCAGCCGACCACCCTGGGGCAGTGGAGCGAGAAACTGGGGGTGACGGAGAAAACCCTGAGCCGCCTGTTCCTGCGGGACACCGGCCTGACCTTCCGCGCCTGGCGCCAGCGCTTGCGCCTGCTGGGCGCCCTCACGCCCCTGGAGAACGGCGAGCGGGTGACGGACGTGGCGCTGGCCTGCGGCTACGACTCGACCTCGGCGTTCATCGCGGCGTTCCGCCAGCAGTTCGACGCCACGCCCGGGGAGTTTTTTCGCTAGCGCTTTCTTCTGATACTTCTGGTCTGCTCTCAAGGTACTTGTCTGCACAAAGGTGCTATTTTGAGTGCTCTTAACAGCACTCATGAGAGCACTCCATGACCCATGTCCTTCTGTCCAACGTCGTTGCGAGCATTTCCGAACTCAAGAAAAACCCCATGGGCACTGTTGCGGCCGGTGGCGGCTCCTCCGTGGCCATTCTCAATCGCAACGAACCGGCGTTTTACTGCGTTCCGGCCAAGGAATACGAAGCCATGATGGAGCGCCTGGAAGACATGGAACTGCTCGCCTTGTGCCGTGAGCGAGAGAACGACCCGACCGTCAAGGTTTCGCTCGATGACTTATGAGCTGGAGTTCTCCGAGAAAGCCTGGAAGGAATGGCAAAAGCTGGGCCCCACGCTGAAAGAGCAATTCAAGAAGAAGCTGCAGGAACGCCTCGTCAACCCCCATGTCCCGGCCGATCGCCTGAGCGGTTTGGGCGATGCCTACAAAATCAAACTGCGCACGGCTGGCTACCGTCTGGTGTATCGGGTGGTGGATGAGGTGTTGGTGGTGACGGTCATTGCTGTGGGCAAGCGGGAGCGGGGGAGTGTCTATCAGTAAGCCAGGAAGCGTTAGCCGGCCAGGAGAGCTTCAAGACGCCGCCCAGGCTGTGCGCAATCTAGCCGCTGCCGCAGGCTGCGATCGGGCGCTTGCGCCCGGCACGATCCGGCTTTTGGAGTGCACTGGCGTCGGTGGCCGCCCCTCAACCCTGGACTTTGTACCCGTCATCCAGAGCGAACGGCCACCTCGTCATGCAAAAAACTAAGCCGGCGTCAGCCGCTCGGCCCTGGCCGGCGCGGCCACGGCCAGTGGCGCGAAGCTGTGGGGCTGGGCCATGTTCCACATGCGCGCGTAGAACTCCGAACTGATGGGGCGTTGCAACAGCTCGCCGGGTTCGAGGAACACGTGGATCTGCGAGAACAGCCGGACCTCGGTGGTGGTCAGGCGCCGCACCAGGTGCTTGGCCTGCAACTGCGCCGGGTGGTCGAGGCCGGCGGCGCTGAGCATTTCGCCGAGGGCGACCAGGGTGTTGCGATGGAAGTTGTGCACCCGCTCGGCCTTGTCCGTGACCTGCAGCGCTTTCTGGCGCAGCGGGTCCTGGGTGGCGACGCCGGTGGGGCATTTGTTGGTGTGGCAGCTTTGCGACTGGATGCAGCCGATGGCGAACATGAAACCGCGCGCGGCGTTGACCCAGTCGGCGCCGATGGTCAGCACGCTGGCGATGTCGAAGGCACTGATCACCTTGCCGCTGGCGCCCAGCTTGATCTGCGAACGCAGGCCGGCGCCGACCAGGGTGTTATGCACGAACAGCAGGCCCTCGCGCATGGGCATGCCGATGTTGTCGGTGAACTCGCGAGGCGCGGCGCCGGTGCCGCCTTCCTTGCCGTCGACCACGATAAAGTCCGGCTGGATGCCGGTCTCGAGCATGGCCTTGACGATGGCCATGAACTCCCAGGGATGACCCACGCAGAACTTGAAGCCCACCGGTTTTCCACCGGACAGGTTGCGCAGCTTGACGATGAATTCCAGCAGTTGCATGGGCGTGCTGAACTCCGAGTGCCGCGCCGGCGACACGCAGTCGTGGCCCATCTGCACGCCTCGGGTCTTGGCGATTTCGGCGGTGACCTTGTGCTTGGGCAGGATGCCACCATGCCCCGGCTTGGCGCCCTGGCTGAGCTTGATCTCGATCATCTTCACCTGCGGATGGCTGGCCTGCTCGGAGAAGCGCTGGGCATCGAAATGGCCGTCCAGGGTGCGGCAACCGAAGTAGCCGCTGCCGATTTCCCAGATCAGGTCGCCGGCGAATTCCTGGTGATAGGGGCTGATGCTGCCTTCCCCGGTGTCGTGGGCGAAGCCACCGAGCCTGGCGCCTTTGTTCAGGGCGCGGATGGCGTTGGCGCTCAGCGCGCCGAAGCTCATGGCCGAGATGTTGAACACCGAGGCGCTGTAGGGCTGCAGGCAATCCGGCCCGCCCACCACCACGCGGAACTGGCTGGGGTCGCAGGCATCGCCCGGGACCATGGAGTGGCTGATGAATTCGAAGCCGGGCTGATAGACGTCGGCCAGGGTGCCAAAGGCCTTCTCCGCGGGCTGGTTCTTGGCGCGGGCGTAGACCATCGAACGCTGCGAGCGGGAGAAGGGCAGCTTCTCGTCGTCGCCTTCCAGCAGGTACTGGCGGATCTCCGGGCGAATCGACTCGATCAGGTAACGGATATTGCCGATGATCGGATAGTTGCGGCGCACCGCATGGTGGCTTTGCAGCAGGTCGTTGAGGCCGACCAGGCTGAGCACCCCGGCCAGCACGATCAGCCCCTGGCCCCAGAGGCTGGCGGGCCAGAACAACAGGCCGAACAAGGTAAGGGCAAGGCAAAGGATCAGGGTCGCGTAGCGACTGAGCAGCGATATCTTCATGGTCGTTCCTTGGGCAAATCGCAAGACATGGGTTCAGGCGGGCAGGGCGGGCTCAATCCGAGTTGCGGATCTGCCGATAGCGCTCCTGCAGCTCCTGGCGCTGCTGTTTGCGCAGCAAACCCTGGGCGTAGCGGCGTTGTTCGGTGGCGGTTTCCGGCACGAAGGCGCGCACCGGGTGCGGGCGCCCGTCGGGGTCGACGGCGACCATGGTGAAGTAGCAACTGTTGGTGTGGCGCACCGTGCGTTCGTGGATGTTCTCGGTCATCACCTTGACCCCGACCTCCATCGAGGTGCGCCCGGTGTAATTGACCGAGGCGAGGAAGGTCACCAATTCGCCGACATGGATCGGCTCCTTGAAGATCACCTGATCCACCGACAGCGTGACCACATAGCGCCCGGCGTAGCGCTTGGCACAGGCGAAGGCCACCTCGTCGAGCAGCTTCAGCAGGGCGCCGCCGTGCACGTTGCCGGAGAAATTGGCTTTGTCGGGCGTCATGAGCACGCTCATGCTCAATTGATAACTGCCTGGTTCCATGGGTGACCTCATCAGTAATCGATGCTGTCCGCATAGGCAGGCTAGAGCCCCGCGGACAGCATTTGGCTGGAGATCGGAGGGTAATAAGAAGTCTTGATAGTTAGCTAGCTATCTTTTGCAATGAGCTGTTGTGGGGATTGCAATAATGCGTGGGGAGGGGGCGATACCTAGCGCTTGTTATTCAACGGTGAGTCGCTTTGGTTGCAGTCAGGGCTAACAACCCTGCCGAGTTCACGCGCATGGGTAGCAGATTCGTTCACGCCTATCGGTAATACCGCGAACTCTGTAGCCGCTGCCGCAGGCTGCGATCAGGCGCTTGCGCCTGCCAAACCTGATCCACGACTTGAACGACTGTTTCTTTGCATGACACCGACCTGTAGGAGCGAGCTTGCTCGCGATAGAGTCCGTGCTGGCGCTGCCGTTTTTTGGACGGTGTCATAGATAGCCAAAGAATCGAATACAGGGTCAATAATGATAACGACGGATTGCTTGTTCAAGACGGAATTCCGTCTTCGGAGGATTGTCCACGAGCCGCGCAACAATGAAGAGCTTATCGACATCATCGACCATGTGTCGCATGTAACAGTTGACCATTCGATAGCGTTCTATGGCGAAATAGGTGTTCATTATTTTGATTTTTTCGTCCATATCACCGTCATCGCCTACGTTGCCAGCACCTGGCCCGAAAACATTGTGGCTTTCAAACAGTAGGTAGCCACCCGGCTTTAGAAACGACACCAGGCGCTTCATGTAGTTTTCAAACCCCATATTGAGGTTGCCATCAATGGTGTGATGATTGGAAAACGACAGCACCACATCAAATTTTTTATCTGTGGCAAATACCGAAAAATCGCTTTCTATAAACTCTATATTGTCGCGCTTCAAATAACGCGCGGTATCCTTCGCCACTTTATTGAGAAAAGGGTTGAGTTCGACGGCTGTCACGGATTTCGCCAGTCGCGAACAATAAGCTGAGACAAAACCGCAGTTGCTGCCGATGTCCAGTACGTCAGCGCCCTTCAATTCTTCATCGATGGCGTATTGCTTGAACCGAAAGCCCGTAGGCTTCAGGCCTGTGATTCCCAGTTCCTCCAAGCCCTGATAGAAATATCCTTGGCTGTATTGTTGCTTCTTTGGCCAGTTCTTCTGCTGCTCCTTCAAATGCCCTCGCAAACGTTTCTGGATGAAAAGCGTGCCTTTGAAGAGCCCCTTCCAGAAATCAAAAAATGAAAGCCTGACGCTGTATGGAATTTCCATTGATAACCCTGAAATAAGACGTCGATACTGGTGGTCCTTCCAGACTATCGGCCGCAGGTGGATTCACATTAGGCGTGCAGCCTTAACAAGATGACCACGGCGTTGCCGGATCGGCTGACACACCGTCGAAACAGGCAGCAACGAGTCCTACCGCCTGCAACACAGCAGGTTGGTCGCCCAGATAAAGATCAAACACGACATATCCATTGCTGCGGTCACGGCGGCTTATGGTCTCGCCCTTACGGCGGGTCACTTTTTACTAGCTTCTGTAGGAGCGAGGCTTGCCCGCGATGGCGTCTGTGCTGGCGCTGCATTTTTTGGACGGGGTACATATCCATTCCTGCGGTCACGGCGGCTTATGGTTCCGCCCTTACGGCGGGTCACTTTTGGCAAACGCCCAGAATGCCGGCCCAGCCAAAAGTAACCAAAAGGTCTCGCCCCTGGCGTACGGCCTTCGCTCCGGCGTCCATCAGGGGGCATCGACTCCGGTCGGCTTCGCTTCGACCTCCATACGATGTCCTCGACTACGTCGAGGGGCGCTGCGCGCCATCCCCCTGATGAACACCGGAACGAAGCCTCCCGATGGGGCGGGTGGATCAAAGGCCAAAGCCAAAGCACAGCAAGAGCAAAGGCCAGGGCGGTTCGGTTTAAGGCTCTGGCAGCTCCATCGCCCGTTGTTCAACCACGTGCAACACATCGCACCCGTCCTGCAACAACAAGGTTGCCACGCTGGAGAAGCGCATCAGGTCGAGGTCGTCGGCGTTGCGGCTGGTCATGCCAGAGACGCTGTCCAGCATGTCGCGGGCAGCGCGGATGCGCAGACCGGCGTAGGTCAGCAGGTCAAGCAAGGGGGCTTGCGGGTTGATGAAGGCGACGGGGTGGTCGGTGGTGTTGGAGGAGGTGAACGGTTGGTAATCCATATCAGTGACGCTCCATAACTTAGGTAGCTACCACCAATCGCGGCCAAGCGAAGCAGGGTGGCAACTGTACGCGGGTTGGCCGACCGGGCCTAAGCATCCCGGCACACCCGAAGGTGTCCCACGCACAGTCGCCATAACACGAACGTGCGAGCGCAAAAAAAGCGCTTGCCTTGTTATGGGGAGCGCCTGTGCGCTTAGGATGCTGACGGCCAAGTCAGGTCGCTGAATTGGCAGCGACAGGGCGAACTATAAGAAGGTATTTAGGCGAATGCAATATCGCTAGATTATTTAAGAGAGGAAAAAGTTTGCTGTATGTAATAGTTGAGCCTAGTGGGAGTATGTGCGAGAGATGTTGAGTCGAATCACCGTGCCTTTCGACACGGTGAGAAAAATTTCCATACTAGAATGGAATTGTATCTGTTTCTTGCACTTTTTTGCTTGTCGACTCAAATAAAACTATTTTTGTGTACTCTAGTAGTGCGGAGGTTAGAGGGTATTTGGCTTTGTCAATTTTAAGAAATTCAAGGTTTTTTATATGGTCTTTTTTGATCTGAAGCTTTGATGAGCAAAGAGCCATAAGGAATTCAGGCAAAGCCTCTGATGTATTTTCTTCTGGGTGATTAATCATTCGCTCTATTAATGAGCCTATGATTTTACTATTTTCATCGTTAGCGCTGTAGTCAAGCTCCCTAGGCTTGGCTGCTCTTAGTATCGATGCTTGGATAATACCTTCGTTGAATCTATCAAATAGCAAGGGGTCTAATTGCTTGAGAATGTACCCTCCTTTTAGAGGTGCAGTCTCCTTAGGGGTTTTAGTGTATCTGAGTCGTTGTAAAATATTTGATATGGTAAAATATACAGTGGCCTGATGGCTCCATTCAGTTTTATTGTCGTTATCACCCCAGAATGCAAATGTCTTTCCTAAAATCATACTTTTACCATTTGGGCTTGGTAAAAATATTTCGTCACCTATACCTTTTACTGTTGGGTCAGTTGCTCGGCGTAATAGAAGCGCTCGTTCATTTAATTTTTTGATAGCAGCTCTGGAGAGTGTCAGCTTTGCTTTTATTAATTTTAAAGTATCCTGCTCTCGATCCCATGAGTTTATTCTGTGCTCGTTGAGGGGGAGCATTATTTCTTCAATGGCTATAAATTGATGAGGGCCTAAGCTAGGGCATCCGTTGTTGTATGATAAGTCACCTTTTAATTTTGTGTAATTTGCCCAGTCGTTAAACTTTGCAAAGCCAATAACATAAGTTATCGGGAGTGTGTCAAATGACCTGAGTTTTCGACTTATATTTAGAAGGGACTTTCCTGTTTGAATGGATCCAGCAACCACGACAATTCCATTTTTTGGTTTTGCTTCTTCTATTTTTTCGATAGAGGATACGTTTATTGGCTTGCCGAGAGCTTTAACTTCTTTCTTGATGCGTAAAGCTAGGTCGTAAGCTCCTTGGTCGTTCGCATGCACTATAAGATCCGCGCTAAGCGGGAAGCTTCGAGTTACAAAGTTTTTAACCTTTTGTATGTATTTCTTGTTTGTCTTGATTAATGTGCATACGTCGATGAAGTATTCAGGGGTTGGTGTTGTTGTTCCCTCTAGTCCATCATATAAGCATTTAAAAGCTTTGCTGTCTTTGTAGTTGGAGATTATGTTTTTTAGTGTGAGGTCGGAGTCTTTTGCTATTGGTAAATAGAGTTCGGATTTTGGTGCCTCAAATACAAATTGACTATTAGAAAGTGAAAGGGGAATAGATTTTTCGTAGATGCACATTTCGCACTCATGCTCTGAGCTCGACATAAAATTAGAAAAAATATCATTTTTGTATTGAGCGTGAAATTTGACGAAATTAACTAGAGCAGGGAATGTGGATTGTGCGGTGGATGAAAATATGGATATTATTTTTGCCTGGGTAAGTCCGAATTTTAACTTTAGCCTGTTTGGTAGGTCATCACTTGTAGAGGCAGATATTAAAACTAATGTGTTTTCACTGCCAGAGAATGAATAGCTCTCAAGGCCCCCATAGCTGCCAAATGAATCAATAAATTCGCAGGGCTCATCAGTGAATTTTCGAGTTATAGAGAGTAGCTCATAGGCAAGAGGGAGAATTCCTGCTGTATCAGTATAGATTTTATCGATTTTTGTCTTTGAGTATTTCAATAGGTTTATAGCTAGGAATGATATCTCAGCACTTCTCTGTATTACGTTTGATGCTTTAATGAATTTGTTTGTATGCTTGCCGGAGGGTTTTACGAAATGATAGTTTTCGGCCGACTCCATTATTAGATTGTTTTTTTCGATGATGTCAATTAGTCCACGGTCGACGATGCTTTCAAAGTTTGACTTTAGGTTTAGATGGGCGTCTTTACTTTCTTCAAGAACTTCGTCATAGCTGACTTTGCCGTCTGATTCTATTGAGGCTAGGTGAAGGTCTATTGATTGGTAGTTGTTAATGCTTTGTTTTAATTTTTTAATTTCGATAGGCGCGTGCAGTAGTTTCTCAATGATCTGTTTGCGGTTGTATTTTGCGGAAATTATAACTAGTTGACGTGAGAATGGGGAGCCATCAAAAGCGGTTTTTATTACGCTGTTGAATTTTATTAGGTCAAACTCATAGTTTGCAATATAGCAAACTAAGATGTTTCTATGGGGGGGCGATATCTACTCGATACAGATAAAAGCTGTTCATTGTAGTGGCACCAGGATTGTATAGCTTACACCCTCAACATCTTTCATTGTAGAAAAGCTGTTGCGTTGGTTTGTGCTTTCGTCAAATAGTTCTATGTCGGGGCGATCTGCATCCATTTCATCTGCAATGGGTGTGTGCTTAAAATCTCTGTACATTGCTAGTCGCCCAGTTCTAATCGATAAGAAACCTTGGCGAAGATCTAATATTTTTCGAGCTTTATCTAGGCCTCTTCCCACGCCAATGCCATTTGGTTTAGAAGTTATTCCATTCATAAAGCAGCTTAATACTTTTGAAGACTCTTCCTCTATTGATGGGTTTTGCAGGTGATCAGGAAAGCTTCTATATATTCCTGGTCCACTATCAAATACTGATATTTCAAGTAGATTTAGTGTTTCGTTATTTGGGCGAAAAGAAGATATGTAGGATGCTACCGGGTTGTCTTTTCCACAAATATTAACCCCGTCGCGGTCTTTGGTTATTAAGTGGGAGTTTAATATTACCGCACGTACGGAACGCTGGCTTTTTCCCTTAGAATAATCAGACTTAGCATGTTGGTCGGTGTTATCTATAAGCTCTGCGAGTAGCTCACCTATCCCTATGAAATCTCTGATTCTTAGCTTTGCGTGTCGTCCGACCTGTTTGAAATATGTTTGTATGATGTCGAAGTAATATGATGCTGTTTGTGGTGATTTGCTGTTTTCGCTAGAAGAGTAAAAGCACTCCGGTCTCGCGTACTTTTCAATGGAGTGATCTATTGCGAACATTTGTATTTGACGTCCCTTTCTAAAAACAGGGGTTTCAAATCGTTCAACTAGGTTGCTCGAGAGTTTTCTTTTTATATTTTTGCTGTTTTCGCCGATTATGTCATCAGCCATTAGTAATGCTGTTAGACAAATAGGGTCTTCAATGATGTTGGACTTGTTTTCATCGTTGTCAGGGTTTACCCAAGAAAAATGTAGAGGGGCGTGATGGCGTTTTTCTTGGGTTATGAAAAATTGTGAGAGTCTAGATACTAAGCCAATTCTTAATGTCTTAAATCCATTTGGGATCTCTAGTGGGTGACCATCTCCAAAAGCAGTATATAGTTCTTCAACTTGATCAACTGATGTGTCCTTGGTTATTAGTTTTGGGGTGGTCATTTGTTGAGGTCCAATTAAGAATCTTGCTGTATTTTAATGAAGGTATTCGATCTTGATGCAAGATAGCCTAGCAAAAGAGGAAGAGCAAACAGGAGTGTTACGAATTTTGCTCTGAAGTCTTTACGTCTGCGAACGTGCCATCTCCAATGGCGTATACAGCTTCTCGTCACATGATAAGAGGTCGACGCAAGGTTTGTGTTTAATGTCTGCTGATCTTTTGGCCATAAGTTTTGAATAGTGTCTAATAATGCAGTAGTAGGTTAAACCATGTGTGAAGCCTGACAAGCGAGCCTCTTCAAGAAGATAGCTTAAGAGGTATTAAGGTCCCACTTGGGGGCTATCCTCTTGCACAGCCCCACCTCATTCTCTCTGTAACACCTGATCTCTAGCCATTTCCCATCCTTTGATTCCCCAAAGCTCCATCCCTCTGTCCTGCCCCCATTTCTTATGGCACACTTTTACCAATAATTCCGTTGTTGTATTTTTTGTTCTGTTGTAGCGGAATTGGCATTGTTCCGGGAGTGTTTTTCATGCATCGCGGATCTTTAATTTTGAATTCGGGAAGTACCCATTTGCCGTTGGGTTTTCAGGCCGCTGGGTGCCGAGGGCTAGCTGTTGGAAGGCTAGGTTTTGCGTTTACTCTGGCTTTTGAGACATACAGATTTTCATTTACCAATCAGGAGAAATACCCCATGAGCATCACTCGCTACGGCACCGGCAGCACCGCCGGTGGTGGTCAGCCTCGTCCTTTCGCTCGTGCCGTTGAGGCCGATGGCTGGTTGTATGTGTCCGGCCAGGTGCCGGCACTGGATGGCGAAATTATTCATGGCGGGATCGTTGAGCAGACGCATCAGACGATGCGCAATGTGGTGGCGATTCTGGAGGAGGCGGGGTACGGGCTGGAGGATGTGGTGCGGGTTGGGGTGTGGCTGGAGGATCCGCGGGATTTCTGGAGTTTCAACAAGGTGTTCGGTGAGTATTTCAAGCCGGAGCATGCGCCGGCGCGGGCCTGTGTGCAGGCCAGCATGATGGTGGATTGCAAGGTTGAGATCGATTGTGTGGCTTACAAGAAGAAGTAGGGCTGTAGGCCGCTGATCGCGAGCAAGCTCGCTCCTACAGGGGCGGGTTCGTTGTAGCCGCTGCCGAGCTTTGGCGAGGCTGCGATCGACCCCGCAGGGGGCGCGACGATTTCAAGAGCTTGCGCCCGCGTTGCGGTCGATCGCAGCCTCGCGGGCTCGGCAGCGGCTACGGGGATAGGGGCAATGCCGGGGTTTTGGGGCGCCGGAAATTTCGCAGTTTTTTGCAAAAGGCACAGACATGACCGAAGACACCATCAAGCGCCGGGCCAAGGGGTTGGACCGGGCGTTCGATATTCTCGATTTCCTCAAGGAGATCGGCCAGCCGTTGCGGCCCAACGATATCGCCAAGGGGATCGGCAGCCCCAAGTCCACGGTGTACGAGCTGGTGGCGTCCCTGCTGGAGCGGCGGGTTCTGGAGCCGGTGGGCCAGGATGGGCATGTGTACCTGGGGCGTCAGCTGTACTTCCTGGGGCAGGCCCATCTGCGCCATTTCGACCTGACCCGCGAGGCCGATTCGGCCTTGCAGGAGATCGTCAGCCAGACCCGCGAGACCGCACAGATGTGCCTGCTCAACGGGCGCAAATACACGGTGGCGCTGATGAAGGAGGGCGAGCGGCATTTCCGCATTTCCTCGAATATCGGCGAGAACGCGCCGATTCCCTGGACCGCTTCCGGGCGGCTGTTGCTAGGGCATTTGAGCGATGAGCAGATCGTCGAGTTGATCGACGAGCGCGACTTCATGCTCCCCGACGGGGAACGCCTGCCTGTGGCGACCTTCCTCAAGGAAATCCGCCAGGCCACGCAGGACGGTTTCTTTTCCTTCGACAGCGTGGCCGACACCTTTACCCATTGCTTCGCCGCCCCGGTGCGGGACGAGCGCGGGGTGTGCATCTGCACCCTGTGCATCGTCGCGCCACGGGCCGATGCCCAGAACAATTACGCCGACTACCGCCGGGTGCTGATCGACAGCGCGAATCGCCTGGCCCGTCGCATCAACGACTAATGCCAGCCCCTGTGGCTGCGCCGTAAGGAGTTCGAATATGTCTTCTGCCTTGATCAATGCCGCGGTGGAAAAGGGCGCCGCCCAACCGGGTGTCAGCCTGGTGCGCGATGTCAGCCTGCCGGCCCTGGTGCTGCACCGCGCGGCGCTGGAACACAACATCCGCTGGATGCAGAAGTTCGTCAGCGACAGCGGCGCCGAGCTGGCGCCCCACGGCAAGACCAGCATGACCCCGGCGCTGTTCCGTCGGCAGCTGGAGGCGGGTGCCTGGGGTATCACCCTGGCCACCGCGGTGCAGACCCGCGCGGCCTATGCTCACGGTGTGCGCCGGGTGCTGATGGCCAACCAGCTGGTGGGTACGCCGAACATGGGGCTGATCGCCGAGCTGCTGGCCGACCCGACGTTCGACTTCTATTGCATGGTCGATCACCCGGACAACGTCGCCGATCTCGGGCAATTCTTCGCCGCGCGCGGGGTGCGCTTGAACGTGATGATCGAGTACGGTGTGGTCGGTGGCCGTTGTGGCTGCCGCAGCGAGCAGGAAGTACTGGCGCTGGCGCAGGCGATCCAGGCGCAACCGGCCCTGGCCTTGTGCGGCATCGAGGGCTACGAAGGGGTGATCCATGGCGATCATGCGGTGACTGGCATTCGGGAGTTTGCCGGGTCCCTGGTGCGCCTGGCGGTGCAGTTGCAGGACGACGGGCTGTTCGCCATCGATAAGCCGATCATCACTGCCTCGGGGTCGGCCTGGTATGACCTGATCGCCGAGTCCTTCGAGGCGCAGAACGCCCAGGGGCGTTTCCTCAGCGTGCTGCGCCCCGGCAGTTATGTGGCCCACGACCATGGCATCTATAAAGAGGCGCAGTGCTGCGTGCTCGACCGGCGCAGCGACCTGCACGAAGGCCTGCGTCCGGCGCTGGAAGTCTGGGCCCATGTGCAGTCCCTGCCGGAGCCGGGGTTCGCGGTGATCGCCCTGGGCAAGCGCGACGTGGCCTATGACGCCGGCTTGCCGGTGCCATTGTTGCGCTACAAGCCGGGCGTGCTGCCGGCCAGGGGCGATGATGTCAGTGCCTGCAAGGTCACGGCGGTGATGGACCAGCATGCGTTCATGACCGTGGCGCCGGGGGTTGAGTTGCGGGTGGGGGACATTATTGCTTTTGGTACTTCGCACCCGTGTCTGACCTTTGATAAGTGGCGCACCGGGTTGCTGGTGGATGAGCGGCTGGATGTGTTGGAGAGCATGGAGACCTGTTTCTAAGGTGGGGCTGGCACCTGCTGCGCAGGTGATCGCGGGCAAGCCTCGCTCCTACGGATATGAGGCGTACACGCCTTGGCAAACGACACCAACCTTGTAGGAGCGAGGCTTGCCCGCGAAGACGTTCTTTCTCACAACAAAAAACTCTCAGAGACACCCCACCATGAACACCTGCACCACCGGGAAACGCATCGCCCTGATCGGCGAATGCATGATCGAACTGCAACACCGCGCCGACGGCAGCCTGCAACAGAGCTTCGGCGGCGACACCTTGAACACCGCGGTGTACCTGGCCCGTGAATTGGGCGAGGGCGCCCATGTCGACTATGTCACCGCCCTCGGTGACGACAGTTTCAGCGATGCGATGTGCCAGAGCTGGGCCGAGGAAGGCATCGGCCTGGGCATGGTCCAGCGCCTGCCGGGGCGTTTGCCCGGGTTGTACTGCATCCAGACCGACGCCAAGGGCGAGCGGCGCTTTCTTTACTGGCGCAACGAAGCGGCGGTGCGCGACTGTTTCACCACCCCCGCGGCCGAGCCGATCCTCGCGGCGTTGCCGACCTACGCGGTGCTGTATTTCAGCGGCATCACCCTGGCGGTGCTCGGCGAGTTGGGGCGCAAGAAGCTGATCGAGACCTTGGTTGAAGCACGCAAGCGCGGAGCGCAGATCGTCTTCGACAACAACTACCGGCCACGGCTCTGGGCCTCGCTGGAGCAGGCGCAGGCGGCTTATCGCGAGGCGCTGGCCTATGTCGATCTGGCGCTGTTGACGGTGGATGACGAGCAGGCGCTGTTCGGTTATGCCGACAGCCAGGCGGTATTGGCGGCCTACGCGGACACCCCGGAAGTGGTGCTCAAGCGGGGCGCCGAAGCGTGCCTGATCCGCTGTGGCGGCGAGTCGTTCGAGGTGCCGGCGCAGCGGGTGGAGCAGGTGGTGGACACCACTGCAGCGGGGGATTCGTTCAGTGCGGCGTATCTGGCGTGTCGCTTGAAAGGCGGCAGTCCGCAGCAGGCGGCGCAGGCCGGGCATCGCTTGGCGAGCCGGGTGATCCAGGTGCCGGGGGCCCTTATCCCAAGACCCTGACGCCAGCCTGTAGCCGCTGCCGAGCCTGCGAGGCTGCGATCGGCACCGCAGGGGCCGCAAAACCTGGCGACGCGGTCTACCTGAAAAATTGGGGATACCGCCCTTGCGCCGGCTGCGCCGTCGATCGCAGCCTCGCAGGCTCGGCAGCGGCTACAGGGGCGTGGTCGAAGCGTGGTGAGCGACGCGGTCAATCGCGGTAGAACACTTGCACCAGGTGATAGCCGAACTTGCTCTTGATCGGCCCGTGCACGGTGCGCAGGGGTTTTTTGAAGATCACCTGGTCGATGGCCCCGACCATCTGCCCCGGCCGCACTTCACCCAGGTCGCCGCCGCGTTTGCCGGAGGGGCAGGTGGAGTATTTCTTCGCCAGCACGTCGAAGGCTTCGCCCTTGGCGATGCGCTGCTTGAGCTGTTCGGCCTCTTCGGCGGTTTTCACCAGGATGTGGCGGGCTTGGGCTTTCATGGGGCAATTACCTTGGAACGGTGCGGACGGCGGGGGCGGATTATGCCTGAAATCAGCCCTGCCGGCCGATCATCTGACGAATCTTCTGGGCCAGCGCCTCGATGGAAAACGGCTTGGCGATCAGGTCCATGCCAGCGTCGAGAAAGCCCTGGCGCTCGGCGGCCTTTTCCGCGTAACCGGTCATGAACAGCACCTTGAGTTGCGGTCGCTGCTGGCGGGCGATCTCCGCCAGCTGCCGGCCGTTCATGCCCGGCAGGCCGACGTCGGTCACCAGCAGGTCGACGCGCCGCTCGGACTCCAGCAACGGCAAGGCGCTCTTGGCATCCTCGGCTTCGAAGGCGCTGTAGCCCAGTTCGCTCAGCACGTTGAGCACCAGCATGCGCACCGCCGGGTCGTCCTCCACCAGCATCACCGATTCGCCGGCCACCGCGTACGGCGCTTCGACGCTGGCCGGTGCCGGGCTGTCGGTTTGGGCACCGCTGTACAGGCGCGGCAGGTACAGGCGCACGCAGGTGCCCTGGCCCGGTTCGCTGCTGATGGTCAGGTGGCCGCCGGATTGCTGGGCGAAGCCGTAGATCATCGACAGCCCCAGGCCCGTGCCCTGGCCGATGGGCTTGGTGGTGAAGAACGGGTCGAAGGCCTTGGCCAGCACTCGCGGGGTCATGCCGGCGCCGTTGTCGCTGACGCCGAGCATCACGTAGTCGCCGGCCTTGACCGGTTCCAGGGTGCCCAGGTCGCTGCCGTTGAGGTAGCTGTTGGCGGTCTCGATGGTCAGCACGCCGCCGTCGGGCATGGCGTCGCGGGCGTTGATCACCAGGTTGAGCAGGGCGTTTTCCAGCTGGCTGGCGTCGCTGTTGATCGACCAGACGTTGGCGCCCAGGTTCATCTTCAGCTCGATATGCTCGCCCTTGGTGTGGTTGAACAGGTCCTGCAGCGAACGCACCAGCTGGTTCGGTTCCAGCGGCCGGCGGTCCAGCGACTGGCGCCGGGAGAACGCCAGCAAGCGGTGGGTGAGGGCGGCCGCGCGCTTGGCCGAGGACATCGCGGCCTCGGTGAAGCGGCCGATTTCCGCGCTGCGGTCGGCGTCGATGTAGCGCTGCATCAGCTCCAGGCTGCCGATGATGCCGGTGAGCATGTTGTTGAAGTCGTGGGCGATGCCGCCGGTGAGCTGGCCCACGGCTTCCATCTTCTGCGCATGGCGCAGGGCGTTTTCGGCGCGCTCGCGTTCGAACATCTCGCTCTGCAGGCGCTGGTTGGCGGCGGCCAGCGCCTGGGTGCGCTCGGCCACCCGTTCTTCCAGGGTTTCGTTGAGGTTGCGCAGGGCTTCCTCGGTCTGTTTGCGCTCGGTCTCGTCGATCACGAAGATGTAGAAACCATTGATCGCGCCGTCGGCGCCGTAGCGTGGCAGGTACTTCATCAGCGCGTGCCGCGCGCGCCCGTCGCGGTGCGGCGAGTTGGCTTCAAAGCTGCAGGGTTTGCCGGCCAGGGCGGCGGCGATCTTGTCGGCGCGGGTGGCGTAGATCTCGTCCCCCACCACTTCGCGGATGGTCCGCCCGTACAGCTCCTGCGGGGTCAGGCCGTACCAGTCGAGGTAGGCGCTGTTGTTCAGGCGAAAGCGCTCTTCGTGGTCGACGTAGCCGATCAGTACCGGCATGGCGTTGATGATCAACTGCAATTCGGTCTGGCTCTGGCGCAGCGCCTGTTCCATCTGCTTGCGGTCGGTCAGGTCCAGGGCGGCGCCGAGGAAGCGCACCGGCCGGCCATGGTGATCCTTGTAGCAGCGCCCGCGGGCGAAGACCCAGCGGATCTGCCCGTCGGGCTGTTGCAGGCGGTATTCCTCGGCGTATTCGGTGCCGTGGGTGATGCAGTACTTGATGCTGCGCGCCACCATGCCGCGGTCTTCCGGGTGCACGCCTTTGAGGTAGTCGCTGATGGGCAGTTGCCCGGCCTGGGCCGGGTCGATGCTGTGCAGCTGGGCGAAGTGGGCGTCGGCGATAAAGCGGTCGTCGCCGATGTCCCAGTCCCAGGTGCCGACCGCGTCGGTCGCCGCCAGCGCCAGTTGCAGGCGCTCTTCGGTTTCGTGCTGGGCCTTGAGGCTGGCCGCCGAGCGCTGCTCCAGTTCCAGGGCGATGCGCCGGCGCTCGTTGGTTTCGATGCTGGTGACCAGGATCCCGGCGACTTCGCCGCTTTCGTCGCGGATCGGGCTGTAGGTCAGGTCCAGCCAGACGTCCGACTCGCGGCCGTGGCGCAGCAGGGTGAAGGGTTTTTCGCTGAAGGTGCGCACCTGGCCTTGCAGCACGGCTTGGTAGATCGGCGCGGTGAAGTCCTGGAGTTCCGGCCAGGTCAGGTGGGTCGACTGGCCGAAGGCGCCAGGGTGCTTGTTGCCGGCCAGCAGGGCGAAACCGTCGTTGTAGATCTGTGTCAGTTGCGCGCCCCACAACAGCAGCATCGGCATTGGCGAGTGAATCACGATGTCCACTGCGGTACGCAGGCTCTGCGGCCAGTGGTCGACCGCGCCCAGCGGCGTGGCGGCCCAGTCCAGCCGGGCAATCAGGGTTTCGGCTTCGCTGCCGGAGGGGGAGGCGTTCATGTCGGGGGTGTCCTGAGCGTGCATCACGCCGGCATTGTAGCCGCTGCCGCAGGCTGTGATCGACGGTGTAGCCGGCGCAAGGGCGGTTTCCCCGATCCAGCAGGTGGATCGGGTCGCCCGGTTTGGCGGCCCCTGCGGTGCCGGGCGCAGCCTGCGGCAGCGGCTACAACTGGCACCGCGCCCAGCCCTTGTAGCCGTTGCCGAGCCTGCGAGGCTGCGTAAAGGCCCGCAGGGCCTTCAGCGGTCCTGAGATCGCGCCCCTGCGGGTCGTTCGCAGCCTGCGGCAGCGGCTACAGGGGCGGCCGTCAGTCCCGTAGCTCAGGGCGATCGCGAAACTGCTCCAGCGCCTCGGGGTTGGCCAGGGCGTCGGTGTTTTTCACCGGCAGGCCGTGCACCACGTTGCGCACCGCCAGTTCGACGATCTTGCCGCTGATGGTCCGCGGGATGTCGCTGACCGCGAGGATCTTCGCCGGCACGTGCCTTGGCGTGGTGTTGGCGCGGATGACCTGGCGGATCTGCTCCTGCAGGGCGTCGTCCAGTTGCACGCCGTCCTGCAGGCGCACGAACAGCACCACCCGCACGTCGTTGTCCCATTGCTGACCGATGGCCAGGCTTTCCAGGACCTGCTCGAGTTTCTCCACCTGGCGGTAGATTTCCGCGGTGCCGATGCGCACGCCGCCGGGGTTGAGCACGGCGTCCGAGCGGCCGTGAATCAGCCAGCTGCCATGGGCCAGTTGCTCGGCGTAGTCGCCCTGGGCCCAGACCCCGGGGAACTGGCTGAAGTAGGAGGCGCGCAGCTTCTCGTGCCGCGGGTCGTGCCACAGGCCGATGGGCATGGCCGGGAAATGCCGGGTGCAGACCAGTTCGCCCTTTTCGCCGACCACCGCCTGGCCCTGGTCGTTCCACACCTCGACCGCCATGCCCAGGCCCTTGCCCTGCATTTCGCCGCGGTGCACCGGCAACAGCGGGTTGCCGATGATGAAGCAGGAAATGATATCGGTGCCGCCGGACATCGAGGCCAGGCACAGGTCCTGTTTGAACGCGCGGTACACGTAGTCGAAGCTCTGCGGCGACAGCGGCGAGCCGGTACTGAGCAGGGTCTTGAGGCTGGCCAGGGAATGGCTCTGGCGCGGCTCGATGCCGGCCTTTTCCAGGGCCACCAGGTACTTGGGGCTGGTGCCGAAAACGTTGATGCCTTCCTGGTCGATCAGGTCGATCAAGTGTTCGGGCGCCGGGTGGAACGGCGAGCCGTCGTACAGCAGCACCGTGGCGCCCACCGCCAGGGCGGAGACCAGCCAGTTCCACATCATCCAGCCGCAGGTGGTGTAGTAGAACAGCACTTCGCCGGCGCGCAGGTCGGAGTGCAGGCCGTGCTCCTTGAGGTGCTGCAACAGCACGCCGCCGGTGCTGTGGATGATGCACTTGGGCACGCCGGTGGTGCCGCTGGAATAGAGGATGTACAGCGGATGGGCGAAGGGCACGGCGACGAACGCCGGCTCGCCGCTGGGGCGGTAGAAGTCGTCCCACAGCGCGACGCTGGCCGAGGTGCGAAAGTCTTCGGCGCGGGCTTCGGGCCGCGCGTACGGCACGATGATCAGCTGTTGCAGGGACGGCAGGCGTTCGAGGATCTCGTTGACCTTGGCCGTCTGGTCGATCTGTTTGCCGGCGTAGCGGTAGCCGGCGCAGGTGATCAGCACCTTGGGTTCGATCTGGCCGAAACGGTCGATCACCCCCTGGGTGCCGAAGTCTGGCGAGGAGCTGGACCAGACGGCCCCGAGGCTGGCGGTGGCGAGCATGCCCACCAGGGTCTGCCAGGTGTTGGGCATGCAGGCGGCGACCCGGTCGCCAAGGCCGACACCGGCCGCCCGCAGGCTGTGTTGCAGGCCGGCGACATGGGCCGCCAGCTGGTTGTAGGTCAGCTGTTCGCGCTGGCCGTTCTCGTTGATCGCCACCACCGCGACGCCATCGTCACGCCGCTTGAGCAGATGCTCGGCGAAGTTCAGGGTGGCGTCGGGAAACCACTGGGCGGCGGGCATGCCTCGGCCTTCGATCAGCACCGCGCTGGGGGGCGCGTGGAACTCGACGTCGAAGAAATCGACTATGGCCTGCCAGAAGGCTTCGCGCTGCTCGATGCTCCATTGGTGCAGGGCGGGGTAGCCGTCGAGGTCCAGGTCGTGACGGTGATTGATCAAGCGCCGGAAGGCTTCCATGCGGGTCTTGCTGATGCGCTCGGCACTGGGTTGCCAGAGTAATTCGGACATGGGTGGCCTCTTGTTTTTCTGCTGCACACACAAAGCGGGTCCAACTCTACCTGTAGCCGCTGCCGAAGGCTGCGATCGACCGGAACGGTCGTGGCGGTCTCAAGGTCGCGGAGGTCCTTCGGACCTATCGCAGCCTGCGGCAGCGGCTACAACGGCTTACTGCGCCAACCAGCCGCCGTCGATATTCCACGCCGCGCCACGCACCTGGCTGCCGGCCTCACTGCACAAGAATAGGACCAACTCGCCCAGCTGCGAAGGCGTGACGAACTCCAGGGACGGCTGTTTTTCCGCCAGCAGGTCGTGTTGCGCCTGTTGCGGATCGACCCCCGCGGCGATGCGGTCGTCGATCTGCTTTTGCACCAGCGGGGTCAGGACCCAGCCCGGGCAGATGGCATTGCAGGTGACGTTGCTGGTGGCGGTCTCCAGGCCGACCACCTTGGTCAGGCCGATCACCCCGTGCTTGGCCGCCACATAGGCGGCCTTGCCCACCGAGCCGACCTGGCCATGCACCGAGGCGATGTTGACGATCCGCCCCCAGCCCTTGGCGCGCATGCCGGGCAGGCTCAGGCGGGTGCTGTGGAACACCGACGACAGGTTGATGGCGATGATCGAGTCCCAGCGCTCCACCGGGAATTCCTCGACCGCCGCCACATGCTGGATGCCGGCGTTGTTGACCAGGATGTCGACGCCGCCGAACTCGCGCTCGGCGTAGGCGAGCATGTCGGCGATCTGCGCCGGGTCGCTGACGTCGGCCGGGTGATGGCCGACCTTGCCGCTGTGGTCTTTATTGAGGCGCGCGACCTCGGCGAGCACCGTCGAGGCATCGCCGAAGCCGTTGAGGATCAGGTTGGCGCCGGCCTTGGCCAGGCTCAGGGCGATCCCCAGGCCAATGCCGCTGGTGGAGCCGGTGACGAGGGCGGTCTTGCCCGCAAGATTGCTCATGAATACCTCACACAATGCCGGTGGCGTAGAAAGTGGCGATCACGACGAAGACGGCCAGGGTCTTGATCAGCGTAATGCAGAAAATGTCCTTGTAGGCTTGGCGGTGGGTCAGCCCGGTGACCGCCAGCAGGGTGATCACCGCGCCGTTGTGCGGCAGGGTGTCCATGCCGCCGCTGGCCATGGCAGCCACGCGGTGCAGCACTTCCAGCGGGATGTTGGCGGCGTGGGCGGCGCTGATGAAGGTCTCCGACATGGCCGCCAGGGCGATGCTCATGCCGCCCGAGGCGGAGCCGGTGATGCCGGCCAGCAGGGTCACGGTGATGGCCTCGTTGACCAGCGGGTTGGGGATGCTTTTCAGCCAGTCCGACAGCACCAGGAAACCCGGCAAGGAGGCGATCACCGCGCCGAAACCGTATTCCGAGGCGGTGTTCATCGCCGCCAGCAGGGCGCCGCTGACCGCGCTCTTGCTGCCCTCGGCGAGCCTGCCGCGAATGGCCGAGAAGCCGAACACCAGGACCATAATGATGCCCACCAGCAAGGCGGCCTGGACCGCCCAGATGGCGGTGAGCTTGGCGACGTCGGTCTGCACCGGGGCGGCCATGCCGGCCAGGGCCAGGCTGTGGGTCTTGCCGTACCACTGGGGAATCCAGTGGGTGAACAGCAGGTTCATCAGGCCCACCAGCAGCAGCGGCGACAGGGCGATCCAGGGGTTGGGCAGCTGGATGTCGGCGGCGGTTTCCGGCTCGTTGCGCAGGTCGCTGCCGTAGCCTTCACCGGCCTTGTGCGCCTTGTTGCGCTGGTGCTGGAGAAACAGCATGCCGGCGCAGAACACGAAAATGGTGCCGATCACCCCCAGCCAGGGCGCAGCCCAGGCGGTGGTGTTGAAGAAGGTGCTGGGGATGATGTTCTGGATCTGCGGGGTGCCAGGCAGGGCGTCCATGGTGAAGGAGAACGCGCCGAGGGCGATGGTCGCCGGGATCAGGCGCTTGGGGATATTGCTCTGGCGGAACATCTCCGCGGCGAACGGGTAGACCGCGAACACCACCACGAACAGCGACACGCCGCCGTAGGTCAGCAGGGCGCAGACCAGCACGATCACCAGCATCGCCTGGCGGGTGCCGAGCAGGCGGATGGCCGCCGCGACGATGGAGCGGGAGAAGCCCGACAGCTCGATCAGCTTGCCGAACACCGCGCCGAGCAGGAACACCGGGAAGTAGAGTTTGATGAAGCCGACCATCTTCTCCATGAACACGCCGGTGAAGGCGGGCGCCACGGCGGACGGGTCGGTGAGCAGGACGGCGCCGAGGGCGGCGATGGGGGCAAAGAGGATAACGCTGTAGCCACGGTAAGCAGCCAACATCAGCAGCGCGAGGGCTGCTAGGGCAATGATCACACTCATGGTGTGTCTCTCCAGGATTGTTATTTTTGTAGGGTGTTGCGGGTGTGGGAGGGGCTATAGCGAGTTTTGTGCCATATGGTTAAGTGTTTGATTTATAAGGGTATTATTATTTTTATTAGAAGGCTTTTAGGATTTTTGTCTCTGATCTGAGACGTGTTGGCCGGGAAATTTCTATCGCGAGCAAGCTCGCTCCTACAGGTACGCTGCAAACCCCTGTAGGAGCGAGCTTGCTCGCGATGAGCGCGAAGCGCTCAAGGCTGTCTCTACATGGAGATTGATATCTCTTTATTGAGACTCTTCGATCCCCAGCGCCGCCATCTTCTTGTACAGGGTCGAGCGCCCCAGCCCCAGGCGCGCCGCTGCTTGCCCCACCTTGCCGCCACAGTGCGCCAGGGCCGACTCGATCACCTGGCGGTCGAAACGCTCCCGCGCGGCGGCGAAGGTTTCGTCGGGCTGCACTTCGGCGGCCTGGGGGCTGGCCGCGCGCGGCACCGGGCTGAAGGTGCCGATGGCCGCGCGCAGGTCGCCGGCGTTGAGCATCAGGTCGTCGCTGAGCAGGGCGGCGCGTTCCAGCACGTTGCGCAGTTCGCGGATATTGCCCGGCCAGGCGTGCTGGCCGAGCAGGGCCAGGGCATCGGGGGCCAGTTCGTGCTGGCTGCGCAGTTCTTCGAGGATGGCTTCGCTGAGGGCCGGCAGGTCGTCCAGGCGTTCGCGCAGCGGCGGCACCTGGATCGGCAGCACATTGAGGCGGTAATACAGGTCGGCGCGGAATTCGCCGCGCTTGATCGCCGCTTCCAGGTCGGTGGAGGTGGCGGCGATCACCCGCACGTCGCTCTGGATCACCTCGTTGGAGCCCACTGGCTCGAACTCTTTCTCTTGCAGCACCCGCAGCAGCTTGCTTTGCAGCGGCAGGGGCATGTCGCCGATCTCGTCGAGAAACAGCGTGCCGCCCTGGGCGATCTGCAGCTTGCCGGCGCGACCCTTGCGGTCGGCGCCGGTGAAGGCGCCGGGGGCGGTGCCGAAGAACTCGGCCTCCAGCAAGGCCTCGGGAATCGCCGCGCTGTTGATGCTGACGAAGGCCTTGTGCGCCCGTGGCGACGCGGCGTGGATGGCCTGGGCCAGCAGCTCCTTGCCGGTGCCGGTCTCGCCTTGCAGCAGCACCGGCGAGTCGGCGCTGGCGCTGCGCCGGGCACGGCGTTTGACTTCCAGGCTGGCGGCGCTGGTGCCGATGAAGTGGGCGAAGTTGTATTTGGCCTGCCGTGCCCGCAGCAGCGAGCGGGTCGAGGCCAGCTCTTCCTGCATGCTCAGGTAGCGCTTGAGCATCGGCGACAGGCTGCGCAGCTCGTCGAACAGGGCAAAGCCGATGGCGCCGATCACCGCCCCGGCGTCGTCGTGGATCGGCAGGCGCATCACCACCAGCGGGTCCTTGGGGGTGTCCTGCATGTCCAGCAGGATCGGCCGCCCGGTGCGCACCACTTCGCGCAACAGGCTGCCGGGGATCACGCTTTCGCAGGCCTTGCCGATGGCGAACGCCGCCGACTCCAGGCCGAAGCGCCGGGCGTAGCGCTCGTTCATCCAGACGATATTGGCGTCGCGGTCGACGATCACCGTGCCCTCGCTGGATTGCTCGATGATCTCGAACAGCGAACGGATCGCCAGTTGGCGGACCCGCTGGTAATCCTTGAGGCTTTCGGTGTCGTTCATGGGGGAGGTCCTGAAGGGAGCGCGCGCAGATTATGCCGGGAATCTTCACGGTGACGCGACCATCAGGGTTGACGCTATCCCTGTAGCCGCTGCCGCAGGCTGCGAAAGGTCCGAAGGACCTCCGGCGGCCTCCAGACCCTGCGCCCGCTTCGCGGTCGATCGCAGGCTTCGCCAGCGGCTACAGAGTGGTGCTTCTGTAGGAGTGAGGCTTGCCTGCGGTGGGTTCGGCGCGGTGGGCCTGCAATACCGCGGTGCTTGCATCGCGAGCAAGCTCGCTCCTACAGGGGAATGAGGGTTCAGGCGGGGTGGGCGGCGGCCAGCAGTTCCTGGGTGTAGGGATGTTGCGGCGCGTCGAACACTTCGTGGCTGGGGCCGCGTTCGACCACCTTGCCATCCTTGATCACGATCATGTCGTGGGCCAGGGCACGCACCACCGCCAGGTCGTGGCTGATAAACAGGTAGGTCAGGCCGTGGCGTTCCTGGAGCTGGCGCAACAGCGCCACCACCTGTTTCTGCACCGTGCGGTCGAGGGCCGAGGTCGGTTCGTCCAGCAAAATCAGCGCCGGCTTGAGCACCAGGGCCCGGGCAATGGCGATGCGCTGGCGCTGGCCACCGGAAAACTCGTGGGGGTAGCGATGGCGGCTGGCCGGGTCCAGGCCGACTTCTTCCAGCACCTGGATCACCTGCTGCTCGCACTGCTGGGCGGTGGACTGGCTGTGCACTTCCAGGCCTTCGCTGATGATCTGCGCCACCGACATCCGCGGGCTGAGGCTGCCGAACGGGTCCTGGAACACCACCTGCATCTGCTTGCGCCACGGCCGCAGCTGCTTCTGGTTGAGGCCGTCGAGGGCCTCGCCCTGGAAGCGGATGCTGCCTTCGGAGTCCAGCAGGCGCAGGATCGCCTGGCCGAGGGTCGACTTGCCGGAGCCGGACTCGCCGACGATGCCCAGGGTCTTGCCCCGTTGCAGGCTCAGGCTGATACCGTCCACCGCCCGCAGGTATTGCTTGCGGCGGAACAGCCCGCCGCCGATCTGGAACTGCACGTTGAGGTCATCCACCTGCAACACCACTTCGCGCTCGTCCCGGGGCAGGGCTTCGCCTTCCGGCTCGGCATTGAGCAGCACGCGGCTGTAGGGGTGCTGGGGCGCGCTGAACAGGGTTTCGCACGGCGCCTGCTCGACAATCTGCCCGGCCTTCATCACGCAGACGCGCTGGGCGATGCTGCGCACCAGGTTGAGGTCGTGGCTGATCAGTAGCAGCGACATGCCCAGGCGCTGTTGCAGGGATTTGAGCAGCAACAGGATCTTGCGCTGCACCGTCACGTCGAGGGCGGTGGTCGGTTCGTCGGCGATCAGCAGTTCCGGCTCGCAGGCCAGGGCCATGGCGATCATCACCCGCTGGCGCTGGCCGCCGGAAAGCTGGTGCGGGTAGGCCTTGAGCCGTTCCTCGGGTTTCTGGATGCCCACCAGGCGCAGCAGCTCGAGGATCCGCGCCTGGGCCGCCTTGCCGCCCAGGCCCTTGTGCAGCAGCAGGGTTTCGCCGATCTGCTTTTCGATGCTGTGCAGCGGGTTCAGCGAAGTCATCGGCTCCTGGAAGATCATGGCGATGCGGTCGCCACGCAGCTTCTGCAAAGTCCGTGCTTCGGCACCGAGCAATTCCTGGCCACGGTAGCGGATGCTGCCGCTGCTCTGGGTGTCGCAGTCGGGCAGCAGTTGCAGGATCGAATGAGCGGTCACCGACTTGCCCGACCCCGACTCGCCGACCAGGGCCAGGCACTCGCCGGGGCGGATATCCAGGCACAGGTCGCGCACCACTTTCTGACCGTTGAAGGCCACATTGAGGTCGCGGATTTCGATCAGATTGTCAGTCATTTAACAGTCCACTTGATTCAGGAGCGTGGATCGAAGGCATCGCGCAACGCCTCACCGATAAACACCAGCAGCGAGAGGATCAGCGCCAGGGTGAAAAACGCCGTCAGGCCCAGCCAGGGCGCTTGCAGGTTCTGCTTGCCCTGGCCGATCAGCTCGCCCAGGGAGGCGCTGCCGGCCGGCATGCCGAAGCCGAGGAAGTCCAGGGCGGTGAGGGTGGAAATCGCCCCGGTGAGAATGAACGGCAGGTAGCTCAGGGTGGCGTTCATCGCGTTGGGCAGGATGTGCCGCACGATCACCTTGCGATCGTTGAGGCCCAGGGCCCGGGCGGCCTTGACGTATTCCAGGTTGCGCCCGCGCAGGAACTCGGCGCGCACCACGTCCACCAGGGCCAGCCAGGAGAACAGCGCCATGATCCCCAGGAGCCACCAGAAGTTCGGCTCGACGAAACCGGAAAGGATGATCAGCAGGTACAGCACCGGCAGCCCCGACCAGACTTCCAGCAGGCGCTGGCCCAGCAGGTCGACCCAGCCGCCGTAATAACCCTGCAGGGCGCCGGCGGCGATGCCGATCAGGGCGCTGATAAAGGTCAGGGCCAGGGCGAACAGGATCGACACCCGGGCGCCGTAGATCACCCGGGCCAGCACGTCACGGGCCTGGTCGTCGGTGCCCAGCCAGTTGACCGCGGTCGGCGGGCTTGGGGCCGGGCGGCTGAGGTCGTAGTTGGGTGTGTCTTCGCTGAACGGGATCGGCGGGAACAGCAGCCAGCCGCCGTCCTGGCGGATCAGCTGCTGCACGTAGTCGCTGCGGTAGTCGGCCTGGAACGGCAACTGCCCGCCGAACTCCTGCTCGGTGTAGCGCTTGAACACCGGGAAATACAGCGAGCCCTGGTAGCTGACCACCAGCGGTTTGTCGTTGGCGATCAGCTCACCGCCGAGGGTAAGGATGAACAGGCCGATAAACAGCCACAGCGACCACCAGCCACGGCGGTTTTTCTTGAAGCGCTCGAAGCGCCGGCGCGCCAGCGGGGAGAGCTTGAGCATCAGGCGTTCCTCGCGGCGAAGTCGATACGCGGGTCGACCAGGGTGTAGCAGAGGTCGCCGATGAGTTTTATCAGCAGGCCGAACAGGGTGAAGATGAACAGCGAGCCGAACACCACCGGATAGTCCCGCGACACCGCGGCCTCGTAGCTCATGCGGCCGAGGCCGTCGAGGGAGAAGATCACCTCGATCAGCAAGGAGCCGGCGAAGAACACGCTGATAAAGGCCTGGGGAATGCCCGAGACCACCAGCAGCATGGCGTTGCGGAACACATGGCCGTAGAGCACCCGGCGCTCGCTCAGGCCCTTGGCCCGGGCGGTGACCACGTACTGGCGGGTGATCTCGTTGAGGAACGAGTTCTTGGTGAGGATGGTCAGGGTGGCGAAACCGCCGATCACCAGGGAGGTCACCGGCAGCACCAGGTGCCAGAAGTAGTCGGCGATCTTGCCCAGGGTGCTCAGTTGCTCGAAGTTCTCCGAGACCAGCCCGCGCACCGGGAACCAGTTCAGCGAGGTGCCGCCGGCAAAGACCACGATCAGGAACATGGCGAACAGGAAGGCCGGCATGGCGTAGCCGATGATGATCGCGGTGCTGCTCCAGATATCGAAATGGCTGCCGTGGTGCACCGCCTTGCGGATCCCCAGGGGGATCGACACCAGATAGGTGATCAGCGTCGCCCAGAGCCCGAGGGAAAGGGTCACCGGCATTTTCTGCAGGATCAGCTCGGTGACTGTGGCACCGCGGAAGAAGCTCTTGCCGAAGTCCAGCTGCGCGTAGCTCTTGAGCATCAGCCACAGGCGTTCGTGGGCCGGCTTGTCGAATCCGTACTGTTTCTCGATGTCCTTGATCAGCTGCGGGTCGAGGCCGCGGCTGGCCCGTGAGTTGCCGCTGATGCCGTCGCTCGAACCGCCGAGGTTGCCGCCACCGCCTATGCCTTGCAGGCGGGCGATGGCCTGTTCCACGGGACCGCCGGGGGCGGCCTGGACGATGGCGAAGTTGACCAGCAGGATGATCAGCAGGGTCGGGATGATCAGCAGCAGGCGCCGCAGGATATACGCCAGCATCAGTGCGGCCCTCCGGGCTTGCCGCGCTGGACGCGCTCGGCAGCCATTTGCTCGTTGGTCAGGGGCGTGCGGCTCATTTCCCACCAGCTTTCGATGGCTTCGTCATTGCTGGCGGGAATGGCCGGCATGCCGAAGCGGTTCCACCACACGGTGGAGGTGCCCGGCGGGTAGTAGTTGGGGATCCAGTAGTAATTCCATTGCAGCACCCGGTCCAGGGCGTGGGCGTAACTCAGCATCTGTGGCTGGCTGGTGGCCTTGACCAGGCCGCTGATCAGGCTGTCCACCGCCGGGTTCTTCAGCACCATCAGGTTGCTGGAGCCAGGGTCGTTGGCCGCCGCCGAGCCGAAGTAGTTATACAGCTCCAGTCCCGGCGAGGTGGTCACCGGGTAGCCGGTGACGATCATGTCGTAGTCGCGGGCCATCAGCCGGTTGACGTACTGCGAGGCGTCGATGCGGCGGATCTCCAGGGTGATGCCGATCTGCGCCAGGTTGCGCTTGTAGGGCAGCAGCAGGCGCTCGATGCCGTTCTGGCTGTTGAGGAAGGTGAAGCGCAGCGGCTCGCCGTCGGCATTGACCAGCTGGTCGCCGTCGGGTTTCCAGCCGGCCGCCTCGAGCAGGGCCAGGGCTTGCAGCTGTTTATCGCGGATCAGGCCGCTGCCGTCGGTTTTCGGCGCCTCGAAGACCTGGGTGAAGACTTCGTCGGGAACCTGCCCGCGCAGCGGTTCGAGGATCTTCAGTTCTTCGGCATCCGGCAGCGCCCGCGCGGCCAGGGCGCTGTTGGAGAAGAAGCTCTGCTGGCGGATGTACAGGTCGCGCATCATCTGCCGGTTGCTCCACTCGAAGTCCCAGAGCATGGCCAGGGCCTGGCGCACGCGGCGGTCCTGGAACATCGGCTTTTGCAGGTTGAACACGAAGCCCTGGGCCGGTTGTGGCGCCTCCTTGGCCAGGTGGGCCTTTTGCAGGCGGCCGTCGCTCAGGGCCGGGCTGTCGTAACCGATGGAGAAACCGGTGGCGGAGAACTCGCGGTTGTAGTCGTAGGCGCCGCCGCGCAGTACCTGGCGGGCGACGTCGGTGTCGCCGAAATACTCGATGCTGAAGCGGTCGAAGTTGTACAGGCCGCGGCTGACCGGCAGGTCCTTGCCCCACCAGTCGGCATCGCGGGTGAAGGTGATGCTGTTGCCGTTATCGACTTTGCCCACCTTGTACGGGCCGCTGCCCAGGGGCGCTTCGTAACCACCGCCGCCGGCGAAGTCGCGACTCTTCCACCAGTGCTCGGGCAGTACCGGCAGGGTCGCGATATCCAGGGGCAGAGTGCGGTTTTCATTGCTCTTGAAGTCGAAGCGGATCACCCGCGGCGACTCGACTTCGACGTCCTTGACGTCGGCGAACTGGGTGCGATAACGCAGGCTGCCCTGGGTCATCAGCAGGTCGTAGGTGTAGCGCACGTCTTCGGCGGTGATCGGCTGGCCGTCGGCGAAGCGCGCCTTGGGATTGAGGTAGAAACGCAGCCACAGGCCGTCGTCGGCGCGCTCCATCTTTTGTGCCACCAGGCCGTACACGGTGTAGGGCTCATCCAGCGAACGCTGGGCCAGGGGCGAATAGATGTAGCCGTCGAGTTGCGAGACGCCGATGCCTTTGTCGATGTAGGGCAACACATGGTCGAAGCGGCCGATCTCGATGGCCGAGCGGCGCATGCTCCCGCCCTTGGGCGCCTGTGGATTGGTGTAGGCGAAGTGGCTGAAGCCGGCGGGGTACTTGGCCGGTTCGCCATAGACGGTCAAGGCGTGTTGCGGTGCGGCGTCGGCACTCGCGGTGCCCAGCAGCAGGGCCAGGGCGGTGAAGAGCAGGGAGGGGAAAAGCAGTCGCATTGTCAGCCTTAAGAGCCGGGTGATCGATGATCACGATTTGTACGCTACCGGCGCGCTGCTGACCAGCGCGGGCCGTAGCCCAAACACAACGGCCCACCAAAGGGCGGGCCGTCGTCCACGCAAATCGCGACAGGATCAGTCCTGGCGGCTGGTCACTTCCAGCAGGTGATAACCGAACTGGGTTTTCACCGGGCCTTGCACGACGTTGACCGGGGCGCTGAACACCACGGTGTCGAATTCCTTGACCATCTGGCCCGGGCCGAACGAGCCGAGGTTGCCGCCGTCACGGCTGGATGGGCAAGTGGAGTTCTTCTTGGCGACTTCGGCGAAGTCGGCGCCGGCTTCGATCTCGGCTTTCAGTTCGTTGCACTTGGCTTCGCTGGCAACGAGGATGTGACGGGCAGTGGCTTTGGCCATGGGGAGTTGCTCCTTTCAAGAAAGTGGTGAGCCTACCGGATTGTGTAGCCTATTTCTCGTCAAAGTTCCGTCAAAGCGTTGCAGCAAGGGATGGTCGGTCGATGGCATTTATTCTGTAGGAGCGAGGCTTGCCCGCGATAACGATGACGCGGTGTACCTGACTTGCCGCGTCGCCTGTATCGCGGGCAAGCCTCGCTCCTACGGGGGCGGGATCAGGCGGAAGCCGGAATGGCTTGCCGGCTGTTGCGCAGTTGCCGGGCGGCATTGCGCAGCAGTTGCTCGGTGGCGTCCCAGCCCAGGCAACCGTCCGTCACCGAAACCCCGTAGCGCAGCGTCGGGCTCAGGGGCTGGCAGCCCTCGAACAGATGGCTCTCCAGCATCACCCCGACCAGGGACGAGTCGCCCTGCAGGCGCTGCTCCAGGACCTCGTCGAACACCGCCGGTTGGCGCAACGGGTCCTTGCCGCTGTTGGCATGGCTGCAATCGACCATGATCCGCGCCGGGATCTTCAGTTTCTGCAAGTCGTGCTGGACCTGGGCCACGCTCTGGCGATCGTAGTTCGGGCCGCGATGGCCGCCACGCAGCACCAGGTGAGTGTCGGGGTTGCCCGGGGTCTGGATCACCGCCGGATGGCCCTGGCTGTCGACGCCGAAATGGCGGTGCGGGTGCGCCGCCGAGCGCATGGCGTCGCAGGCGATGCCGACGCCGCCGTCGGTGCCGTTCTTGAAGCCCACGGGCATACCCAGGCCGCTGGCCATTTCCCGGTGGATCTGCGATTCGGTGGTGCGCGCGCCAATGGCGACCCAGCTCAGCAGGTCGTCGAAGTAGCCGGCGGCCATGGGTTGCAGCAGCTCGGTGGCGATCGGCAGGCCCAGGCGGAGGATTTCGCGCATCAGTTCACGGGACAGGGTCAGGCCGCCGGCCATGTCGTCGCTGCCATCCAGGCGCGGGTCGTAGGCCAGGCCTTTCCAGCCGACGGTGGTGCGCGGTTTTTCGACGTAGGCGCGCATCACCAGCAGCAGGTCGTCGCTGACCTCGGCGGCCAGGCTGGCCAGGTTGCTGGCGTATTCCAGGGCGGACTGGGGATCGTGGATCGAGCAGGGGCCGACGACGACCAGCAAACGGGAGTCTTCACCGTTGAGGATGGCGCGCACTGCCTGGCGATGGGCGGCGACTTGCTGGCCGAGGGCCGGGCTGAGCGGCAGTTGCTGCTTGAGCTCCAGCGAGCTGGGCAGGCGCTGGCTCAGGGTTTCGTTGGCGCAGTTGCGGGTGGACAGCGGCAGAGCGGATACGGACGAGTTCATGTTCAAGGCTTCCTGGGCAGGCGGCGGGTAGTGTCCCGCGCGCGGCCCTACTGGGGTGTTCGACAATTGGCCGGATTGGCTGTGCAGGTGTGTTTGCCACCAGTAGGTGACCGATCGGAGGCGGCAGGCTGTCCCGAACGGAGGCTGCTAAATCGCCAGGTGGTGCAAGTGTCGTAACGGTAATAGGTGGCGTAGTTCATGGTTTCAATCCTCGGTAAGTTCGGTGTGTTGCTGAAAGTCGTGGTTAAAAATCGTTGGCCCAGAAAAACAAAACCCCCGGTCGGGAGGCCGACCGGGGGTGAGATTTTCTCTGGTAGGCGACCCGTTCAAGTGGGCGCCGTTTGGGTGTCAGGCGCGCCAGTGGCTAAACCAATACCCAAAATAAAAGCTCGCCGGAGCGCAGGCGTTTTTCACCCAGGCAGCCGCACCGACGCGCGAGGCGCTGGCAGTGTGACGATGCATGGAAAGGGTGAGGGACGACATGCTGTTTCTCCGTGAAGTGGGCCGAGCTTACTAGAGGCCGGGGTGGCGGTTCAATCAGAAATTCCTATTACCTGGCCAGTAAGTGCCTATGAGTGAAGCGTTTTGAAGTTTTATGACACACTCGCCACGCCCTCATTTGTGCTCATTCAGGACGAATCATGACCTCCCTGACCCTTGCCGCCGCCCAATCGATTTCCGTTGCCGGAGACCTGCCGGGCAATATCGCCCGGCACCAGGCCTTTATCCGCGCCGCGGCAACGCAGGGTGTGCAATTGTTGGTGTTTCCCGAGCTGTCCCTGAGCGGTTACGAGCCCACGCTGGCGGCCGAGCTGGCGGTCTTGCCCCGGAGCCTATTGTTGCAACCGTTGCGCGACCTGGCCCGGGAGCTGGGGGTGACGGCGGTGGTGGGCATGCCCATTCGCCTGTCGGCCGAGGGTCCGTTGTTGATCGGCGCCCTGGTGCTGGCGGCCGATGGTTCGTTGGCGGTCTATAGCAAGCAGCATTTGCATGCCGGCGAGGAGTTGGTGTTCAGCCCAGGCACGGGTGGCGCGAACCTGAGGTTCGCCGAGGACCGGGTGGCCCTGGCGGTGTGCGCCGATTTCTCCCAGGCCAGCCACGCGCATGCGGCGGCGCAGTCCGGTGCCGGCATCTATGCCGCCGGCGTGCTGATCAGCGAAAACGGCTACGCCGCGGACAGTGCCTTGTTGCAGGGGTACGCGGTGGAGCACGCAATGCTGGTGCTGATGGCCAACCACGGCGGACCGACCGGGGGCTGGGTGTCGGCGGGCCGCAGCGCGATCTGGGGGCCGGATGGCGCTCTGATCGTGGCCGCCGCAGGCTGTGGCGACGAGTTGCTGATCGCCCGGCGCGACGCCGGTCACTGGAGTGGTCAACAAGTGACGGTCGAAGCGCCTTGAACGGTTTCCAACTGCGTCCGGCCAGCACCCCGGAGGATCTGCTGTTCGCCCGCGACCTGACCCGCAGCACCATGCTGGGCTATTACATCCGTCACGACCTGTTGTGGTTGGACGAAGCTTTCGATGTGGCCTGGGCCGGGCGGGAGAACCTGCTGATCTGCCAGGGCGCCGAGGTGCTGGGGTTCGTCAGTCTGAGTCGCGATTCCAGGGCCTTGTATATTCGCGAGTTGCATGTGCTCGAAGCGTTTCGCGGGCAAGGTGCCGGAGCCTGGACCATCGAGCAGGTGCGGGCGATGGCGCGCGGCGAACGGCGCGCGCTGCTGCGGCTGACGGTGTTCAAGGACAACCCGGCGCAGGCGCTCTATGGGCGCATGGGGCTGAAGGTGGTTGGGGAAGACGAGTGCTTTCTGCGGATGGAGCGAAGCAGCGCCGCGGATGCGTAGCCGCTGGTTTTTGTGCGGGGCGGCGGTCGTCCCGAGCAGTGTGGCGACAGTCGAGGATCAGGCGGGCGCCTGATCGGGATCCTCCGGCTCGGCGAGGATGATGCCGTCTTTCATGCCCAGCAATACGGCCACCTTGTGCGCCTCTCCGCGCCGTCCTTTCTTGCGGCCGGCCAATACCTGGTAGGTGGTGGCTGGGTCGACCCCGTGTTCACGGGCGAACTGTTGAACCGATTTACCTTGATGTTCAAGCCAGGCCTTGGCTTGTGCGGCAGTGCGGATACCGGGCATAGTTCAAAACCGTTCAAATTTGTTCAATGCTTGAAGGGTGTAACACCCCTAGGGGTGCATAAAAAAGGATCATACATCCAAATGAGTGGAATCGGTTCGCGGTTAAGACAGGAAAGGGAACGCCTGGGGTTGTCGCAGAAAAAATTTGGTGAAGTTGGCGGCGTGGAAGCCAATGCCCAAGGCAGATATGAAAGTGGAGACCGTGTGCCCAAGGCGGATTACTTGTCCCGGGTGGCGGCAAAAGGGGTCGATGTCCTTTATATAGTGACCGGCAGGCGGACCCCGACCAGGGCCGATAACCTCAGCCAGAGCGAAGAGAAAATCCTCGTCAGTTATCGGGCCTTGTACAAGGAAGATCAGGACGCGATCCGGCACCTGACCCATACCCTTGCCGAGCTTTCGGTTTCCAGCCTCATGAAAAGAAAGGCGGACGCCCGAGAGCCTTAGGGCAGGGCGTTCGCAGCGCATCAACCATCCACCGGATACCCCTGGTGAACAAGTGCTTTTTATATGGTGTTTGTCATTAGGTCAGCACGCTGCTTTTTTGCTAAGGTGTCCGGCAACCTATAAGACCAAATCGCGAGGTGTCTGCTTGATTAGGGTGCTAGTAGTCGATGACCATGATCTCGTTCGTACAGGTATTACACGAATGCTGGCTGACATCGATGGCCTGCAAGTGGTCGGTCAGGCCGAATCAGGGGAGGAATCCCTGCTCAAGGCCCGGGAGTTGAAACCCGATGTGGTCCTCATGGACGTCAAGATGCCCGGGATTGGCGGTCTTGAAGCCACGCGCAAGTTATTGCGCAGTCACCCGGATATCAAAGTCGTGGCCGTCACCGTGTGTGAAGAAGATCCGTTCCCGACCCGCTTGCTGCAAGCCGGTGCGGCGGGTTACCTGACCAAGGGCGCGGGTCTCAACGAAATGGTGCAGGCCATCCGCCTGGTGTTTGCCGGCCAGCGTTACATCAGCCCGCAAATTGCCCAGCAATTGGTGTTCAAGTCATTCCAGCCGTCCAGTGATTCACCGTTCGACGCCTTGTCGGAGCGCGAGATCCAGATTGCGCTGATGATTGTCGGCTGCCAGAAAGTGCAGATCATCTCTGACAAGCTGTGCCTGTCTCCGAAAACCGTGAATACCTACCGTTACCGTATCTTCGAGAAGCTCTCGATCAGCAGTGATGTCGAACTGACGTTGCTGGCGGTTCGCCACGGCATGGTCGATGCCAGCGCCTGACAATGACCGACCCGTTTGATCCCAGTGCTTTTCTTTCTACCTGCAGTGGCCGTCCTGGCGTGTATCGCATGTTCGACAGCGATGCACGTCTGCTTTACGTCGGTAAAGCCAAGAACCTGAAGAGCCGCCTGGCCAGCTACTTTCGCAAGACCGGCCTGGCGCCGAAGACCGCTGCCCTGGTGGGGCGCATCGCGCAGATCGAAACCACCATCACCGCCAACGAAACCGAGGCCCTGCTGCTGGAGCAGACGCTGATCAAGGAATGGCGGCCGCCGTACAACATCCTGTTGCGCGACGATAAGTCCTATCCCTATGTGTTTCTGTCGGACGGCGAGTTTCCGCGTTTCAGCATCCATCGCGGGGCGAAGAAGCAGAAGGGCAAGTACTTCGGCCCGTACCCCAGCGCCGGGGCGATTCGCGAGAGCCTGAGCCTGCTGCAAAAGACCTTCATGGTCCGCCAGTGCGAGGACAGCTACTACAAGAACCGCACCCGGCCGTGCCTGCAATATCAGATCAAGCGCTGCAAGGCGCCGTGCGTCGGCCTGGTGGAGGCCGAGGTGTACGCCGAGGATGTGCGCCACTCGGTGATGTTCCTCGAAGGCCGCAGCAATGCCCTGACCGATGAACTGTCGGCGGGCATGGAGCAGGCGGCCAGCACCCTGGACTTCGAGAAGGCCGCCGAGCTACGCGACCAGATTTCCCTGCTGCGGCGGGTGCAGGACCAGCAGAGCATGGAAGGCGGCAGTGGCGACGTCGACGTGGTGGCGGCTTTCGTCAATCCGGGCGGCGCCTGCGTGCACCTGATCAGCGTGCGTGGCGGCCGGGTACTGGGCAGCAAGAACTTCTTTCCCCAGGTGGGTATCGAGGAAGAGGTGGCCGAGGTCATGTCGGCCTTCCTTGGCCAGTACTTTCTCAGCAGCCCGGAGCGCGACCTGCCCAGCGAGCTGATCGTCAACGTGGTCCATGAAGATTTCCCGACCCTGATCACCGCGATCCAGGCCTTGCGCGGCCGTGAGCTGAGCATCAGCCACCGGGTGCGCGGCACGCGGGCGCGCTGGCAGCAACTGGCGGTGACCAACGCCGAGCAGGCCCTGAGCGCGCGGCTGGCCAATCGGCAGCATGTGGCCGCACGTTTCGAAGCCCTGGCTGAAGTGCTGAACCTGGACGAGCCGCCGCAACGCCTGGAGTGTTACGACATCAGTCACTCCAGCGGCGAGGCGACCGTGGCGTCCTGCGTGGTATTTGGCCCGGAAGGTCCGCTGAAATCCGATTACCGGCGCTACAACATCGAAGGCGTCACCGCCGGCGACGACTATGCGGCGATGCACCAGGCCCTGACCCGGCGCTTCAGCAAACTCAAGGACGGTGAGGGCAAGCTGCCGGACATCCTGTTGGTGGACGGCGGCAAGGGCCAGCTGTCCATGGCCCGCGACGTGCTCAACGAGCTGGCGGTGCCCGACCTGATCCTCTTGGGGGTGGCCAAGGGCGCGACGCGCAAGGCCGGTTTCGAGACCCTCTACCTCAACGATGCGGCCCATGAGTTCACCCTCAAGGGCGACTCACCGGCGCTGCACCTGATCCAGCAGATCCGCGACGAGGCTCACCGTTTCGCCATCACCGGGCACCGCGCGCGTCGCGGCAAGACCCGCCGCACTTCGACCCTCGAAGGCGTGGCCGGCGTCGGCCCCAAGCGCCGCCGCGACCTGCTGAAGCATTTTGGCGGATTGCAGGAGCTGTCTCGCGCCAGCATCGACGAAATCGCCAAGGCACCGGGGATCAGTAAAAAGCTCGCTGAACTGATTTATGCGAACTTGCATAGCGAGTAGGGGAGAGTTCAGGGGCGGAAAGGGTCAGGCTCGCCCTCGCATTTCTTCAAGCGAGCAATAATGTCAGGAGCAGTTTTAGTGGTGTCGATCCTGCCTGCTGCATCAAGGTAGATGTCTATCGTTGCCCAGCGCTTCGGTGTGATATCGATGCATTGTTGAAGCCCTTTATCCGTCCACCAAAAGAACATCATAAAGAAGTCCTCGTCAGGAAATATGTAGCTGGACTCAATGGCAGTGCCCCCATGCTTAATGTCGCCTCTATGGATTCTGTCTTGAGTGTTCCAGACATATCGGAACTCTTCCTTGCTATCCGGGGAAAAGTCGACCGATACAACCGGGGAGGCAAAATGCCAAAGTGCTATAGGGAGGATGACAAGAATCAGAAATAGCCAGCGGCCATATCGGACCTTATGTTTCTTTGCAGACATGTACCCGGGCCCCCTTTCTCCATTCTTGAAGCGGTACTGCAAGAACCTCGTCCATGATCATCTTTGCCGTGACGCCTCCGTGGGGGTGTTGTCGATAGAGTTTAATGCCAATACTAATGGATGTTCGGTCAGGCGCATCATCCCATGCCCGCATACTTCGATATCTGCTGAGCGATGTGGGCCAGGTAGTTCCCATTCTGCTTTAGGTTTTTTATACATCTCTTCAACCTTCCGAGCGGCGTCTGATCCTATTTGTTCTATACCTGCACCGTCCAAGAGGACGCTTTCAGAAAGGCCTCCAGCCATCCCCACATAGCCATAGTGGATGTTCGACCAGATGTCGTAGAAGTAATCGTAGTCACCCTGTTTGTGCCAAATTCCCCCGATGGTCTTGCGAATAATAGGCTTGTGGTCCCACGGTCGATTTTGACCTACTCGTTCTGTCCAGATAGCTAAGGCTTTCGCTCTCTTCCCCAGCGCTAAGCTGTAGAAGTCAGGGCTTTGACCAAGACGAAGATAGAAAGGAAGCTCCTTATACTTCTTTGTTTCAGCTGTTGGGCTAAAGCTGTTGAGGTCCTTCATTTGCCGCACAGACGCGCTATTGATATTGGCGTTCATTTCACCCGCGATGTAGCTCGCCAGTTCCTCCATGCGGTCGGGATCGGTGCAAACCTTCTCCTCTGGCTGCTCTTCAGGCGCCTTAGAGACCGCATTGGGATCAACCAAGGCATTTGCAGCGGCGGCCTTCTCGGTCAGTCTTGGATCGGCCGGCAAGGTCGCCATCTTTTCATCGTCTACCGAGCCGTCCGGGCGAAACACGCCGAGGGCCGCGAAGTTAATGATCACCGAGTCAGGAGTGGGCCCAAGGACAAAGCCACCGAAGGTGTCACCCGACCCCGTGATGATCGTCCCGCCGTGACTGGTCGGGCTCCCTAAATGGGCCATGGGGCGACCATTCAGGAGGATCGAGGGAAACCCCGTGGTGATGACCGCGCCACAGCCGCAAGTGTCACCGACACGGGCTGCCCCCATGGAGTTGATATGGATATCGGAGGAAGCAGAAGCAATCGATGTGATGCCGTAACCGGGAAGCGGGCAGACGTGTTTATCGCCCAGGCGAGCAGAAGAGAGCATTTTATCGTCCTTGCGTTGACTGATCAGCGAAGTTCTTTGTAGAGCTTTGCGAACCTAGCAAGTGGCGATGGGCAGGGCTTTAGGACGATTCTGAACTTGGATGGAGCCTGCCGCGAGCTTGAGCACCTGACATGCGGAGTACCCGTGCCTGATTCTTGTCGCGCTCGTTCAGGCCTCCTGAAGTTGCTCTTTCGAGGCGCTCAAAGTCTTGGAACAGTGTTAGACACGCTGTGCGAGAAGCCCGTAGAATGGCCGTGCCTACCTCATCTGCTGTCTTTTTCGAGTAGATTGCCAACTCACCTCGTAGCCAGTTGTGCCGATGAATATCCCTAATCTGATCACCGTTCTACGCGTTCTGCTCATCCCGATCTTCATTTTGCTGTTTTACCTGCCTTACTCCTGGAGCTACATGGCCGCCAGTTCCGTCTTCGCGTTCGCCGCGGCCACCGACTGGCTCGATGGTTACCTGGCGCGACGCCTGGAGCAAAGCACGCCGTTCGGGGCCTTCCTCGATCCGGTGGCCGACAAGTTGATGGTGGCGGTGGCCCTGGTGCTGCTGGTGCAAGAGCACGGCAACCTGTGGCTGACCCTGCCGGCGGCGGTGATCATCGGACGCGAAATCGTCGTCTCCGCCCTCCGTGAGTGGATGGCCGAACTGGGTGCCCGTGCGCAAGTGGCGGTGTCCAACATGGGCAAATGGAAAACCGCCGCGCAGATGCTGGCGCTGGTGATCCTGCTGGCCAACCCGCCGGCCTTCACCTTCTGGGTGCTGCTGGGTTATGCCTTGCTGTTGATCGCGGGAGGCCTGACCCTGTGGTCCATGCTGCAGTACCTGCGCGCGGCCTGGCCGCATCTGAAGACCGATGTGGAAAAGAAATAAAACTTTTTTGAATCAAGGGGTTGACGCAGTTTCGAATTTCTATAGAATGCACACCACCAAGACGCGGGAATAGCTCAGTTGGTAGAGCACGACCTTGCCAAGGTCGGGGTCGCGAGTTCGAGTCTCGTTTCCCGCTCCAATTATTGTTCTACAGGCTTCTATTGAAGTCTGCAGAAACTGAAAAAAGAGGCTTCGGCCTCTTTTTTCGTTCCAGTAAGTTCTACTCGAAAACACTACCATCCACGTTTTTTTAGTACATCGTTTAGTACATTAATCCGGAGCTTGGTAGATCATTTTTTCGTGGGACTCGCCTTTCTGGAAACCGTACAAATCTCCTCTATTCAAACGAGATGGGGATTGTACGATGGCTCTCACCAATACGGCAGTCCGGCACGCTAAACCCTGTGCCAAGGACTACACCCTCCCTGACTACAACGGCCTGGCCCTTTTCTGGCACTTCCGTTTTTCCTGGGCGGATAAGCAACCCCGTATTTCTCTCGGTATCTATCCTGAAATTAACTTAGGAGATGCTCGTGCTCTGCGTGATGTTGCGAGGGCACTGGTCGCCAGGGGCATCGATCCGCGTGTCCATCGGCAGCTGGAGCGTAATGCTAGGCGCCTGGCCACAGAAAACGCCTAAGAAACGGTTGTTCAGTATTGAAAGTGGTACGCAAAGTTGAACATCGTGTTTCTGGTCGTGGGTCTCGATAGTCCGGTCGGCCCCAGAACCTCTCGCTTCAATTGGCCGCCGAGTCGGCTGACGGCGAGGGCACTCAGGTTGGGATGTAGAGGGGGTGCCTTACCTTCGCTGTTCTTGGCCAGTTAAGCCTTTGGGCCAGGTCGGTGATCAGTCGTTGGGCAGGTGCAACTGCACCTCCATGGCGTCATGAAGGAGCCTGACGACCTCAATCACGTCGTCGTTTGCCACACGATAAAACACGATATGGCGCGGGCTTTTGACCGTTCCATGGGGGTGTTTGGCCTGCTGGCGTGAGTAGATGAGGTGATAGCTGCGAAGGCCCGGCGCAAGCTCATCGCGGTCGTGGCTGCCAATGCAATAGGGCATGCCGGCGATCGCTTGCAGCGCGGTGAGGATCAGCGCCTGGTAGCGCTGGCGTGCTTGATCGCCGAACTGCGTCTGGGAGAGTGTGAGGATGTCGACAATGTCGGCGCGCGCCGCGTTGGAGATCCGATACTGCGGCATGCTCAGTGTTTCTCGCGCGCGGGGAGGGTGGCCTCCAGGCTCAAGCCCTCGAGGTAGTGCTCCAGATCCCCTTCGTTCAACTGAGTAAAGCGCCCGTGCTCAAGATCCATGATGCCGATTGAGGTCGCCTGACGCAGGGCCTCAATTTTGGCAGTGTCTTCGGCGACGCGCTGTTCCAATAGGCGCAGACCTTCTCGCATCACTTCGCTGGCATTCTGATAACGGCCGGACTGCACCAGGTCCTGGATAACCTGTTCCTGGTGAGGGGTGAGCACAACGTTTCGCGTCGCCATAATTAACTCCAGCTCTGGGAAAACAGGTTCTTTCAATCGCTGGCATATTATGCCATTTCCCCTCAGGAGCATAGCTTGGGGTGGTCATCCCGTAAGCTGGATTGTATGAGTTAACACGCCGCCTCAGCTACTAATCGGAATGCTGGCGCCATCTTGATGCTCGCCTCAGGGCGTTCAAGTGCATAAACAAGGTTTGTCTGAGCGATGTTCACGTGTTCAGTAGCAAGGGCTTGGGCGCGGGTAGGCACGTCAAAAAACACTGCTGGAAAGTGCTTCGCTTTCATCGACAATTTTCTAAGGGTAATTCAAGGGCTGAACCGTACTGCGTTGGCTAAGGGCACGTATGGCTATAGCTAGCGCAACCAGCGAGAGAAGCAATCTTAGAGCGCAGACTGCCGTTCATCTTTCAGAACTACGTTTCCATGTCGTGATCTATCTCCAGGCCCATCAGTCTCTCCTGTGGCAGGGCATTGCCAGCTTCTCTGATCACCTGAAAAGCCGAACGAGTTCAAGGTCAGTTAACGTCTCTAATATGCCGATCTTTCCAATAATCTGCTTCATGTAACGATCATGGGTAGAGACCTGCTTCATCAGTTTTTCAAGAATGCCATTTGCTGGCGTCAGGAAAGGGCTGAACTCACTCGGAAGGAGTCGTCACAGCGAGGGATAATGCAACTTTTATTCTGTCGTCGATGATCGGTGCAGTCTGCCCGTTTGATATCCAAGTTACTGGGGCACGGAGTCGGACAGCCGGATCGCCCAACACAACATAATTGCGCATGTCGTCACGGGCTATGCGCAGTGACATTAATTCGCGAGTGGGTTGTTTTCCGTAACTCAAGTTATTGAGTAGCACAACGAGCTGGGTACTCAACGTGCCCCATAGGGTATTGAACTGATCGGTAGCGTGGCCAATACGGTTACCCAGCATCAGCCTATGGATGACATCACAAAAGGCCTGAATCTGCGCTATGCCTCGCTGTGACAGGAAGCTTGATGCCCATGCCCAATCCACGTGGCCCAGCGATGCCAGGGCTCCTCCCTGGGGCAGGGACGGGAGTTTCTGGGCGAGTCGGGCAGTGGTCGGTGCATTGGCGATGCGTTTGCGTGGTTCGGTGAATGTGTAGTTATCGTGCTCTGGGGTGCCGGCCCCAGAGCAGGCGAAAAAAAGTGGATCATACCGTGAATGTTTGCATGTTCAGGTACGTCCTGGGCGCAGAACTAATGCTCGGCGGTGAGGTCGCCATAACTCGGCCAGTCCTGGCAGACCAATGCGCCCTGGTGTTCGAGTTGGCGCGGGTCGTCTGCGTTGAATGCCATCCGCAAAGCTCGGACCTGCAGCAACTGGCCGAAGATGTCGCCAACGAACTCCGTGGGGCGGCCACCAGCAAGGGCCTTGAGTACATCGTCGAACTGCATCAGGTGCTGCAGTCCGAGGTCTGGATCGATCCGGATCGCTTCAAGCAATTGCTGCGTAACCTGTTGAGCAATGCCATCAAGTTCACCGATACCGGCTCGGTGGTCTGCAAGCTCCGTGCGATTGGCTGTGGAGAGGGCCTGGTGAAGGTCCGGCTGGTGGTCGAGGATACGGGGATAGGGATTTCCGAAAGTGACCAGATCCGGATATTCGAACCCTTTATTCAAATCCAGGCGGCCGGACGCTATCGGCAAAGTGGCACCGGCCTGGGGCTGGCGCTGTGTCGCCAGTTGGTGGCGCAGATGAAGGGCGAGATCCTCCTCACCAGCCAGCTAGGGAAGGGCACCTGTTTCCAGGTGGACTTTGAAGTGCCGCAGTCCTTGAAACTTTAGGGTGCGGACGTTTCCCATCTTGCGTATCGACGCCAGGGGCATTCGCCCATATCGTGACCAGTGCGACGGCGGGTAATTTTGCAGGGCGGGCGACAGTTCCTGCCGATCCGGGCGCGCTTTCCAAACTGCTTCAGCAGGCATAACCTGCTTGCGTAAAGCGTCGGGCAGATGGCTGTCTGGTCGCTAGCGATTGGGCATTTGCTGGAGACGATGTTCCAGTGGCGTGCATGCGAACCAGCGCAAGTGTGCCCGGCAAAATGAAGTGGTGCGCCGGTAGCCGAGTTCCTGGGCAATCTGCGCCACGCTGAGGGCCGTATTGGTCAGCAACTGTCTGGCTTGCTGGCGCCGTGTCCGGTCCACCAGTTGTTCGAATTCGATTCCGTCTTCGGCCAAGTGCCTTTGCAGTGTCCTGGGATTAAGGCCCAGGGTTACAGCCACCTGATCCAGGCTGCAACGTTGTCGGGGCAGGAGCATCTGGATCTTCTGGGCAACCTGGTCATGCAGGCTACGATTGGCGGAACAGTTGGCCTCAAGGTAGAAGCGCATGATGTCATGGAGCACGGGATCGAATTGCACACAGGGCCGTTGCAGATCCTCGGCATGCAGCACCAAGACGTTATGTTCCTGCGAGAAAAGCACCGGGCAGTTGAAATAGCTTTGGTAGATGGCTTGGCTGGCTTGGGGCAGGTGTCGAAACAGTACGGTCTTGGGTTGGAATGGGCCACTCAGCAGTTCGGCGATCAGCAGGCTGCCCTGCAGTACGGACTTCTCGACGATCTGTGGTGTTACCAGATTGCACCCAAGAGCGTTTTTGAAACACAGCAGCGCCTGGCCGTGTCGGCGTTCCAGGCTGAAGTGAATGGATTGGCTATAGACATGCATGTAACGAATGACCGCGACCAGGGCATCGCCCACAGTGGGAGCCGATTGCGCCAGATAGTGCAGGGGGCCCAGCAACGTGGTTCTCTGGCGCGAAGCCAGCTCCATGCCGAATTCCGGCATATGCAAGGCGTGTGCACTGCCTTCGAAGATATGCACCAGGCTCTTGTAGGAGCAGGTTCTTTCATAGTTGCCGACGACGCCCAGATCGATGTGATGGGGCGTCAGGTATTCACGCATCGATGCGCCTCGAACGGCGAGCAACTCACCGTACTGCAGGAAGGCGGTGCCGCGAACACTGTCCATTGAGCTGCCCTGATAATCAATCGTCGACAGGGTCTGCCGCCGGCCCTACCGCGTCTGGTAGTTCCGGGGCCTGGCCAACCCATGTATTGAAGAGTTCGTACCCGATCGCCAAGACGACGGGGCCGATAAACAGACCGATGAAACCATAGCTGATCATGCCTCCCAAGGCACCGATCAAAATCACCGGCATCGGCACCGAAACCCCGCGCCCCAGCAGCAATGGCTTGAGCACATTGTCCGAGAGCCCGGCGGCTATTGTCCAGATGGAGAAAATGACGGTAGGGGTACTGACCCCTTGCTGGCTGATGACGTAAATCACCACCGGCGCAGTAATCAGCAGCACGGGCAGTTGCATGATACCCAGCAGCAGAACCAGCAGTGCGAGCAGTCCGGCGCCGGGAACGCCCATCACCACCAGGCCGATCCCGACCAGCAGCATCTGGATGAACGCAATACCCACCACGCCCTGGGCGACTGCCCGGATGGTGGCGGCGCACAGCGTGGCCATCTCCTCTCCACGTTCCGGATTGAAGATTCGTTTGGAGATGGCAATGCCTTTTCGGGCGCTACTGTCGCCGTGCGCGATAAACAAGCCGGCGATGATCAGCGCCAGGACAAAGATCAGGATGCCAGTCCCGACGCCTGCCAGCTTGAGCAAGAGCATGGTGCTGAAGCCTTTGAGATGAGGCACCACTTGCTGCATCGCCCACGTCAGATCAGAGGAGGCGTGACTCCAGATTTGAAAGAGCGGTTTGCCGATGAGCGGCCATCCCTGCACGGCTTCCGTGGGCGGCGGGAGGCTTAGGTTCCACTCATTGGCTGATTGCAATGCGCCTTGCACCGATACGGCGAGCGACTCGCCGAGAAAACTCAGCGGCACCATCAGGCAGAGCAGTATCAGCAAGACCAGCAATAGGGCGGATTTGCCCGGGGAGATGCCTATGGCATTGGCCATACGGCTATTGAGCGGGTTCAGGGTGACGGCAAGGATCACGGCCCAAAGCATGACTCCGAGGAAAGGCTGAAAGATCTGATAACAGAAGAGGGTCAAGGCGGCGATAAGCCCCGCCCGTATCAATACATCCAGAAGCTCCTTGGCATTGAGGGGCGTCATGGGTTTTCCGGTTGTCATAGCTTTCGCCTTCTTGGGCTGTGCGGGCGCCATATGCCTGCGATCATGCTGCGTGGGCAGCGATAGTATTAATATATAGACACTAAGTATGAACGCTACACAAAAAAATACCGGTTTGTGCGGCGTGTCGTGTAATGAGCATTACGCGTCTGCCGGGCGACTGAACGTGGTTATGTTAGAGTCGTACCGACAACTATAACGTTCAGTGTCATATGCTCAGTATTCTGTAATTAAAGGTTCATCATGTTTTCAACGAACATCGGGTCATATCACCGAATGATTTCGATCATCCGCAGCAATCAGCATCCGTCTCAAGGCGTATTAAGAGATCGCCTCGGTCAATAAAATCCAGCTGATTCTCGACAAGCAAAACTTCCAGAGCTTACTTCATTTGCATCATGTGCGAATAAGGATAGCGCGTGAATCCTATCCGTATGGGAGCACAACTTAAGGAGCAAGTAATGGATCCAATAAAGAGGGGTGATAGCCTGTTCCGACAGCTATGGCATAGAGCCATAATTTACCTGGCGCCTGCCGGGACAGACTGATCGATGGCGCGTGTGAGTCCCCTCACATGACCGAAGTCTTATTTCGTTTTCAGCATTTCGTAGGACTTGGCCATATCCTTGGCCCAGCCATCGAGTACAGCCTTGACGTCCTTGGCCTGCATGACCTGATCGGAGTTCTCCAGGTCGGCCCCGGCTCCCTTGCGCACGACTTCGGCGACCACTTCATTGCTCTCGGCATCAACGAAGACGGCTTCGGTGGCAAGGCTGGTGTCCTGGTCACGAATACCGGTGGCGGTACTGACACCGGCGGCAACCAGGGCAATCGGGATGACTTCGTAAGGACGCAGCCCCTTGGTCTTCGCACTGACCGCAGTAATAGCCGGTCGCACGATCAGAACGCCTGCGCCAGGGCCTTTGGCCAACGGCAAGACCTTGGTGAATTCGCGCTGTAGCGTTTGGTCGTAGTACTGGGTGATGCCTTGCAACGTGCTGGCCGGGATCTTCTCGGTAGGCTGTGGCCTCGGATACAGTTGGCTAGGTTCGATATAGACCCGGCTGTAGCGACTGACGTCCACACCCGGTTTGATCCAGCGCATTACCGGCGCTCCGGAGGGCGACTTGTCTTCCTTGAGCGTGCTGTAATTTTTTAGAAACCCGGAATACTGCTCGGGATCGACGTATTTGCTGGCGCAACCGGTCAGCGCGAGCGTTGCCGTACACAACGTGGCCAGAAGAAAATTCGACTTCATGGTGGTGCTCCTTATGGACAGATCTACAGTAAATCGCTGGGGGGGACATCGAACGGTCAATGCACGTCAAAAGCGCCATGTTGCTCCACCGCCAATGATGTGCAGAGCGGCGTTGTGGTAGGTGCCCGAGAGTGTGTCGCCCGAACGGGCCTTGGTTTGCTCATCGTCCATATCACCTAGCCACACCAACGTGTACGCCATGTGCAGGTCAAGACCATCCTCAAGTTGATAATTGATTCCGGTAGACAGGCGCCATGTCTCGCCCATCGGGTTGTCCACCGTCCGGTCTTTGTCGTCCACCGCCGAACTGTCATAGCCCAGCCCCATATTCCAACGCAGTTTGGGGGTCGCCTGGTACTGGGTGCCGATAGAGGCATGCCAGGTGTCTTTGTACTGACGGTCGACGGTGCGACTGACGCCTGCTGCATTGGTATCGACCTCGACCCCGATGCTGCCGAACTCACTCCAGTCCTGCCAGCCGAGGCTGCCAAGCAGCGTCCATTGACTGTCCAGAGCGTGGGCAACGCTAAATAGCACGGTTTGGGGGACTTGCAGATCCAGCTTGAGATCGTCGACACCGAGGCGCCCCAAGGCCGTATTGAGCAGGGGATTGCTGACGTCGCGCAGTTGCGGACTGTCCTTGAACTCAAGGTTGATCTTGCTGGTGTAAGCGAGCCCTAACCGAGTGCGTTCGTTCAGCCGATAGAGCACACCAAGGTTGACGCCCGTACCCACATCAGTGTCCTTGAACTCCAACTGCCCATCTGGCCGGTCGAGCAGGCCGAGTGCGTTATTGTTGATGGCCATCTCGGTGCGATAGTAGGCATACATGAACCGAGGGCCGATCCCGACAGACAAGTCATCAGTGAACTTGTAGGCCAACGTGGGCTGGAAAGACACGCCGATGATTGCCGCTTCCTGGGCAAAGTAGCGCCCGGCCCAGTCATCGTCGTAGTCCAGCGCCAGACCAAAGTTACCGTACATGCCGAAACCGATAGCTGTTTTTTCATCGATTTGGTGGCTGATGAACAGGCTGGCACCCGGCAGATACTGCAGCGCGTTGCCGCCTTCGTTACCGTCAAACTGGTTATTGCCATCACGAGAGAAACGGATGTTGCCAAATATCACCTGAGCGTTTGCGCTGATCTGCGTGCCGGATAATTCGGTAATGCCTGCCGGGTTGCTCATCAACACACTAGGGTCGTTTGCCAGGGCTGCTGCGCCGGCATTGGACAAACCATTACCTTCCTGACCCGCCTCGTAAATCAAAATGCCACCGGCCCGGGCTTCACTCGTGAGAAGACCAAGGCCATAGAAAAATATCGAAAGGTAGAGTCGTCGAGAGAGGTGGCGTTTATTCGTCTTCATAACGCTTCCTTGTCGGATTCCATGGCTTGAAAGTTCTGCGGCAGATAAAAATACAGGACTCATGTTGCAATACAGTTTTCGATGCACAGATAACTGTTTTGACTATGAATAGTGGAGGCCACGATAACGTAAACCGGCTTAGATGGCGCTCTAGGCGCAGCACGGGAAACAGTCAATATGCTCTTTACGCGACAACTAGGCGATAAGTCTCTAAGGCGAGTGTCTTTATCGCACCAGAGAGAATAAGCAAGAGGTCGTTCTGTTTTTCCCGTATTGAGATGGTTGGCGCCGCAAGTGCTGTCGGCAGGCTGTGCCTCCCCGTGGACTCAATCGGAAGACTTGACTGCGCACCCGGCCTTATTGGCACTCTCGCGGAAAACGGTAGCGGCATATTAGTGGCTATCCTGAGGTGTTTAAGGCTGGAAAAAAGATGACATTCGGCACGGCCGAGCGTCTGCCTGGAGGCGGCTGATCAGGTTGAAGAAGAAATCTCCGGGGCGCTTTTCCCCAGTCTCATGGGCTGTACTTATAAATGCATGGAGTAACAGGGTGTCGTGTAATGAATATGGGTTAAAAGACCCTGTTCGGCGCATTACGCAGAACTTTGCTAGTGTTTGTTGGAACTATCAGAGGCGCAACATAACAACTGTGCGTCATCGAACCAGAGAAAAGCAGCGCAAACCCAGCGGTGCCTGGGCGATTCGACTTGTATAACTCGGTTCCAACCTTTTGTATTTATCAAGGAAGTTGCATGTACTTGAGTCCGGCTTCGCTTAAGTTGCGCTGGTTTTTCGCGCTTTTACTGATGCTGCCGCTTTGGGGTCAGGCTGGAGAGATTCTGCCGTCCTGGCGCGACGGTCCTTCACGTGCCGCGATCATCGGTTTCGTCGAGGCGGTCACCGAGGAAGGCGCAAGAGGGTACGTGCCGCCGTCGGAGCGTATCGCTGTATTCGATAACGACGGCACCTTGTGGAGCGAACAGCCCCTCTACTTCCAGATTCTCTTCGCCTTCGCCGAGGTCAAGCGCCTTGCTCCCCAGCACCCGGAATGGAAGACCCAGCTGCCATTCAAAGCCGTGCTGGAGGACGATCAGCAAGCCCTGGCCACCAGCGGCATGCGAGGGCTGATGCAAATCGTAACCGCCACCCATACCGGCATCGATACCGAGGCATTCAGCGAAAACGCGCGCCGGTGGCTGGCCACTGCGGTGCATCCGCGCAGCCACAAGCCCTTCACCGAGATGGTCTTCCAGCCGATGCTGGAGCTGCTCGCCTTTCTGCGGGACAACGGCTTCAAAACCTACATCGTCTCCGGCGGCGAGGTGGCCTTCATGCGGGTTTTCGCTGAAGAGGTCTACGGCATCCCGCCGGAGCAAGTGATCGGCACCACCTTCGCCACACGGTTTCAGGACAAGGACGGACAGTTGTCGATCCAGCGCCTGGCGGAGCTGAAGCACAACGACGATGGTCCGGGCAAGCCGGAAAGCATCGAGGCGATCATCGGCAAGCGGCCGATCCTGGCTTTCGGCAACTCCGATGGCGACCTGCAAATGCTGCAATGGACAGCCGCAGGTTCGGGCAAGCGCTTCATGGGGTTGGTGCGTCACACCGACGCCAAGCGCGAGTGGGCCTATGACCGCCAGTCGCAGGTCGGCCGTCTGGACAAGGCCCTCGACGCAGCAACGGCCAATGGCTGGACTATCGTTGATATGGCATCCGAATGGCGTCGGATTTACCCCTTCGAAGCCACGACAACCGAATAAATTCAACAAAAAGCGTTACGCAAGACCCTTGATAGACGTTAGTCGTGTAACACGACAATTTGAGTGAGCAAAAGGAGCAGTCAGATGACTCGCATACGTAAATGGTTGCCCAAGCTCGCCTTGGTGGTGACCTCGGTTATGGCCGTTTCTGCAACTGCCGCAGCCGCTGAAAAACCCAACATCCTGGTGATATTCGGCGACGATATCGGCCAGACCAATATCAGTGCCTATTCGATGGGCGTGGTCGGCTACAAGACGCCGAACATCGACCGGATTGCCAAAGAGGGCATGATCTTCACCGATTACTACGCGGAGAACAGCTGCACCGCAGGACGCTCCTCGTTCATTACCGGGCAGTCGCCACTGCGTACCGGGCTGACGAAAGTGGGCATGCCAGGCGTGGCAGTCGGCCTGCAAAAGCGCGACATCACCATTGCGCAGGCACTGAAGTCTCAGGGCTATGCCACTGGCCAGTTTGGCAAGAACCACTTGGGCGACAAGGATGAATACCTGCCGACCAACCACGGTTTCGACGAGTTCTTCGGCAACCTGTACCACCTCAATGCCGAGGAAGAACCCGAGCGTCCGTATTGGCCCAAGGACGATGCCGAGTTCGTCAAGGCGGCCTCTCCACGCGGCGTGATCCACAGCTTCGCCGACGGCAAGATCGAAGACACCGGCGCGCTGAACAAGAAGCGCATGGAAACCATCGATGACGAGACCACCGCCGCCGCGCAGGCCTTCATCGAGAAACAGGCCAAGGCGGACAAACCCTTTTTCGTCTGGATGAACACCACGCGCATGCACGCCTTCACGCACGTTCGTGAATCCATGCAGGGGCAGAGCGGCATGCCCGGCAACGAGTATGCCGACGGCATGCTTGAACATGACGGTGACGTCGGCAAACTGCTGAAAACCCTGGATGACCTGAAGATCGCCGACAACACCATTGTCGTCTACACCACCGACAACGGCCCGAACCAGTGGTCGTGGCCGGATGCGGCAACCACGCCATTTCGCAACGAGAAGAACTCCAACTGGGAAGGTGCTTACCGCGTCCCGGCCATGGTCCGCTGGCCGGGCAAAATCAAGGCCGGCGAGGTGTCCACGGAGATGTTCTCCGGTCTTGACTGGTTTCCCACCCTATTGGCCGCCGCGGGCGACACCGGCGTGAAGGAGAAACTGCTCAAAGGCTGGGCTCCGACCTCGGGTGGCAGCAACTTCAAGGTGCATCTGGACGGTTACAATCAACTGCCGTACCTGACCGGCCAGCAGCCGAAAAGTGAACGCAAGGAGTTCTACTACTTCAACGATGACGGCGAGTTGGTCTCAATGCGTTTCAACGATTGGAAAGTCGTGTTTTGCGAACAGCGCAAGCGCGGTGGTTTCGAGGTCTGGAGCGAGCCGTTCGTCTGCCTGCGCGCGCCGAAGATCTTCAACTTGCGCATGGACCCCTATGAAAGGGCCGATGTCGTTTCCGACCAGTATTACGATTGGTCGGCGAAAAACATCTACATGCTGGCAGTCGCCACCATGAAGGCGTCGAAGTTCCTCGAAACCTTCGTTGAATATCCACCTAGCCAGAAACCGGCGAGCTTCAGCATCGATCAGATCCGTGCCGACGTAGACCGGCGGATCGAAGCGAAAATGGGCAAGAAAGAGTAAGCCCGAGTCCCGATACAGCGTGCGGTGGCTTCGCCATTGCACGCTGTATGTTCATGCCCTTCCGTTGGCGATACTGCCCACATGCGCCGTCGGCGCGTGATACCCCAAAGTCCTCATTGCAGATCTTTCACTGCAGTCCGCTGTTGCGCTGGCGCACGATTCAGGCAGCGCAGGTTTGGCCTATCAAGTCTCACCCTCTGTCACTCGATGCGGCACCGGAACGGCTAGCGCCTGTTCGTGGTACGCGCACAATTCCGGGGCTTTGTGCCTCCGTCCCTTTGCCTGACTTGAAGACGATCCTGGCCCGTGGGCCTGGTTGTCGCCTTTCACATGTCGGCGCCCTGACCGCGACTTTTGTGCTGTGCACTCATAGGCCACCAGGTTCAGCGAGATGTTCTGTATTCTCCACGGCGTTTCCCGCTCCTGTTCGACAACAGTGGTGCAGGCATCTGTGCCAGTTTCAGGAATTGGCCCATTACCCGGATGGCTCTTTAGAAGTGAGAGAAATCAGTGACCGGCACCGGGTTGATGCTTTTTCTGACTCCGCTATTGGTTGACCTTCGAGAGGCTTTTTCGAGCGCTTGCTGCCCGCGTTTCACCTGGAGAGCTTGGATCTGCGGAAGCACGGCAGCCATCTCCAGTCGCCTCTTGGACGCTGGCTGAGCGCCTCAACGGGGTGATACAGGAAAGATGGTGGCGATAGCGGTAGCGCGCATTTGATCATTACACTTCTACCCATGGTGCAGCATCGAGCGCGTCAGTTCCGCCGTGAACTGGAGCTTACGCCGTATTACCGAAACGGCTGGCACTAGAGGCTGAGAGTGTTCGGCAATTGTTGCAGGCTACTTGCCTGGATATGGCTCAAGAGTGATTTTTGAGTACTGGCCTGACCGCTCTTTTTCTCGGGGAGTCCGCGAAAATGGTGTTTGGCCGTTACTCGAAAAATGGCGTGCGCCGTATAAGAGTGTGCCCGGATCGATGGAAATCGTGCGGTTCCTGCGTACCGAAAAAATCATCCAGATAGAAGAAAAATATTCATTTTAAGAGCATCTTCATCCTGCTGGATTAATCATTGTAATCCTGTGAAACTTCTCATTTTCACCAAAGTCATAGTCCTTTAGCAGCTGAGTTTTTTATTCGCCTTAAATGCGGTGTAGCTAATTTTTTTGGCGTCAGGATTGTGGCTGGCGTAAAAATACCATCAGGCAAAAATAGTACAAAAAGCGAAAGCACCGAGAGTTATATGAATATATTCATCAACATGAACACCTTTGTCACAGTCGTTGACGCCCTGAGTTTTTCCGAAGCCGCACGTCGCCTGGGTGCAACAAAATCTCAAGTAAGTCAACGTATTCAACAGTTGGAAAAACATCTGGGTTGTACCTTGGTCAGCAGAACTCGACCAATCTCGGTTACCGATGCGGGGCAGTTGTATTACAGTCAGGCCGTTCATCTTCTGCAAGAACTGAAAAACTCTGAACAATCAGTCAGGCGGGCGAACGCTTTTCTCCAGGGGCGTCTATGCATTTCCGCGCCACTGGCATTCACTCCGCGTTATCTTGCGCCGATTTTCTCGAAATTTGCTAAGAAACATCCTGATCTGGATATTGACGTGCAAAGCACCGATAGCTTTGTCAGCCTCCAGGACCAGCACTTCGATATGGCCATACGTCTTGGTCGACTGGAAGATTCGTCTTTGGTCGCGAGAATCATTACGGATAATCATCACCTGATTTGTGCCAGTCCCGAGTATCTGGAGAGGAATGGCACGCCTCAACATCCAGAGGACCTCCAGCTACATGATGGGTTGATGTACTACAACCGTGAACCCAATGGTTTCTGGAGGCTCCCTTTTAATGGTCGGCAAGAGTCTTTTCGAATTCGCACGCGTTTACACACCGATTCCGGACATCAACTGCTGGAAAGTGCCAAAGCCGGTATCGGCCTGGCCATTTTGCCAACTTTTCTCGCCGAAGATGCTTTGCTTTGCGGAGAGTTGATACCAGTACTGCAGCCTTATTCACCTTCGGGCGGTCATCTTTCGGTGGTCTACCGGAAAACCATAAAGACTCCTGATAAGATCCTTGCGCTGGCCAAGTTTCTTGGGGATGAAGTTGGTCATCCCGCGCCGTGGGACCGAAGGTTGTTAGAGCGAGGACTGTTTTACTAAGTACTCATGTTTTGTCTAGCAAAGGGGGCGGTCAAGATACCTGTAGTGTGTTATCAGAAAAAGGCGCTCGCCATAAAGCAGAAAAGCTGCATGAGGTAACTCATGCAGCGTGAGCACAGATTTTCCAAGTTTGAAGAATATAGATTGCGCCGGCCGCGGTCGGCTTATTGAACACTCACAGTTGTAGTAACGGCGATAAAATCCTTGACCACTTCAAGGTGGTCGAGGCGGGCATAACGGGTTCCCCACTCAGTGCGTTCAAACCCTGGGGGCTCAAGTTATCGGCATCTCGTTGAAAGGAAGGTAGGGCAGCGGTGAGTCTGCAGGTTCAATGGCTATCCGCGTTCCGCCAACCCGATAAAAATAGCGGGACAATGCGGACTCCTTTCCTGCTGTATCACTAAACCCGAGTCGATGAAGCAGGAGCTCGACAGGCCTAGCGCTTGCAATAGGGCCCAGCTGTGCAAGTCGCTCATGGCTGACGCCGTCTGACCATGGCCCGTTCGTAGATACCCTGGCGGGCTTCGATCATCGGATCGGCGCTGGGGGCGATGCCATCCGGCAGGCGACCGGGATTGAAGTCCAGGCGTTGTTGCTCGGTTTGCTGGGCTTCGGGGGAAATCAGCCTGTCGAGGGTGAGGACACCCAGTTCAATCTCTTCGTTGGCTCGCGACCAGGGGATGGAACCGTCTTCGACCGCATCGCCCGGTGCCGCCAGTTGCAGTACCAGGCGGATCTTCGCCGGCCCTTTGCTCAGGCGTGTCGTCAGTTCGTCCCGCAGATAATCGTCAGGCATGGCCGCGGCCTGTTCGTCGCTCAGTGCGGGCTCGCCGACCCAGGGTTCTATACGGTAGCGCCCGATTCGACGCTCGCCTTTGAGGTTGCTGAACTCCAGCGCATTGACGCCGAAGTACTCGGTGGCGATGTAGCTGCGGGGGGCCGGTTTGGGCGTATCGAGAAACTGCCGGGCCCGCGGATGTTCAGCCAGGAAAGCGGCCAGAGGCGCCGGGTCGGGCGGCGTGGCCACGCTGGCCGCGATGCCTTGCAGAAAACTCAGGAAGTCCTGCGCAGTCGCGACCGGAAAGCCGTTGAACGAATGGGCAACGATATCGGTGGACTGCCCGTCGGGCAGAGAGAAGCGGATCGCCAGTCCGTGCGGGCTGGCCGTGGGGTCGCCGTCTCGGGTGCCCGGCAACCCGCTGAAATTGGAAAAGCGTACGCGTATCGGTATCGACCCCCCCTGAAAGTGCACCGCTCGGCTCACATTGGACGCGCTGCTGGTGGCGACGAAGGTTCCCTGCGCCAACACCCCCTTGGCATGAGCCACACGAAACCCCGCATGCCGGCCAAAGGTGGCGTAGAGGGCGTCGAGCAAGGCGTCGTAGAGCGCTTCCTGGCTCATGGCGGGACTCCTGATCGTGGTTGGATTGTCCCCGGCCCGGGCGGTGGCCAGGGGCATGCTCAATATCCCCAGCAGCAACGCGGCAACCAGGCGCCCTGGATGGTCCATAGGGCTCAGCCCAGGGACGGGAGAGAGGGATAGTCGGTATAGCCGCGGGCGTCGCCACCGTAAAAGGTGCTGCCATCAGGCTCCGCCAGAGGGGCGTCGAGGGCAAAGCGTCGTGGCAAGTCGGGGTTGGCGATGAACGGTTTGCCAAACGCCACGGCATCGATGAGCCCCTGCTCCAGCAGGCTTTGCGCGGAGCCCTGTTGATAGCCGCCACAGACCACGATCGCGCCGGTGAACGCCGAACGCAGCTGGCAGCGAAAAGCGGGCGGGTAGGGCGCGCCGGGCCATTCGGCAAGGTGCAGGTAGGCAATGCGCCGCACACTGAGCGCCGCGGCCAGGTACAGGGTGATGTCGCGGGCTTCGATATGGAAGTCCATGTCGTTGACGATTGGAGGGCACCAGGGTGACAGGCGGATTCCCACGCGCTCGGCGCCAATGGCAGCGGACACCGCATCGACGACTTCGAGTACAAACCGTGCGCGATTTTCCAGGGTGCCGCCATAACCGTCGGTGCGCTGGTTAGTGCTGACGGACAGGAACTGCTCGAGCAAATAGCCGTTGGCCCCGTGCAACTCCACCAGATCGAAGCCGGCGGCCATGGCACGCCTGGCGGCTTGTACAAACTCCTCGATCACAGCGGCAATACCCTCTTCGCTCAACGCTTGGGGTGGGTCGCAATTCACCATGCCCGGCAGGCCGTTCTCGTCGAAGGCGAAGGTCTTGGACCGCGCGCGAACCGCCGAAGGGGCCAGGGGCGCGTGACCCGCCGGCAGTACCGAGTGATGGGAGATGCGCCCGACGTGCCATAGCTGCGCCGCAATCAGCCCGCCATTGGCATGCACCCGATCGGTGACCAGTTTCCAGCCGGCCTGCTGGGCATCGGTATAGATCCCCGGTGTGTAGGCGTAACCCTTGGCTCCGGGAGATATCGGGATCCCTTCGCTGATCACCAGCCCGGCGCTGGCGCGCTGGCCATAGTATTCGGCGTTGAGGGCGGTGGGGATGTCGCCGGGCTGGGCCGAACGCGAGCGGGTCATGGGGGCCATCAGTACCCGGTTGGCCAGGATCACGGGGCCGATGTCCAGGGGAGACAACAGATTCTTGGTGTTCGTCATAGGGCATGTCTCAGCAGTGGTCCCTGCGCCAGAAGCGCAGGCGTATTGACGTTATTGGCGCGGGCCGATGCGTTCGCAGGTCGATGGCATCCGTGTGGTCAACGGTGTCCAGCCATTGGTCGTCGCTCCGGTTTCGTCTCGGGGCGTGCCCATGGCGTCAATTTCTGGTTCCTACGCAAGCACGGGCGATTTTCTTGGCCGCGCCACCGCGTGCCGCCATGGCGGCGGCCATCACCACAACACTGGCGAGTGAGGTTCGGCGCTCGGGGTTGTTCAACGTATTGTTCATGCATCATCTCCCTGTTGGACGCGGGGGGTGGAGCGTCTGCGTGACAGAGGCTAAAGCATGCTCAAGGCATCGAATAAGCCAGAAAAAACCGAATCATGGTTTCGCTTTTTGTGAACGCTCAATCGATTGAGCATGAACCGCCAGTTTCTGCTCCCATACCGATGGGCTGCCGATCTGTTCGCTCAGAAAGCTGATCAGGGCTTCGAGTTTGGGCGATGCCCTGTGGGACTGACGGTACACCGCCGAGATATTGCCGCCAGGAGGCGCGTGGGGTTCCAGCACCACCTTCAGTTCGCCGGCGATGATGGCGTCCACGGCGAGGAAGGTCGGCAGGATCGCCAATCCCATCCCGGCCTTGGCGCCTTCCATCAGCTGATAAGCGTTGTTGGTGCGCAGGCGGCACTGCACACGAAACGACTCAAGTCCCTCACCGACCGGCAAGCTCCACATGCCGTGGGGTTCGCGATGCACGTACAGCAGGCCGTAATGGCCGGCCAGGTCCTGGGGCGTTTGCGGAGTGCCATGGGCCGCGAGATAGTCAGGGCTGGCACAGATGACATGGCGGTTGACGGCGATGGTTTTGGCGATCAGGGAAGAGTCTGGCAGTTCGCCGAGGCGGATGGCGGCATCGAAGTTCTCTTCCTGCAGGTTCACGTAGCGGTCATCGAACTCGACGTCCAGGTGCAACTCGGGATAGCGCACGGCGAAAGAGGCCAGGATCGGCGTCAGGTAGCGAATACTGAACGCCATGGGCGCGGACAGTCGCAGGCTGCCGCGCAGGCTTGAGGTGAATGCCAGGACCGCGTCCTCGGCGTCCTCGACATCGGCCAGGATGCGCACGCAATAGCGATAGAACACCTGTCCTGGCTCGGTAAGGCGTAGCCGGCGCCCGCGCTCGAGCAGGATGCTGCCCAGGCGTTTTTCCAGTTGCTGGATCCGTTGGCTGACCATGGATTTGGCCGTCCCCAGAAGCTTCGCGGCTTCGGAAATACTGCCGGTATCGACCACGGCAACGAAGAAGTGCATTTCGGACAGTTTGTTCAAGTTCCTTGCCTCCAGTAGGGGAAGTTCTTTTTTACTCTGGCATGACTGTGGGCATCTCGTCGCCGGGATTGACGCCTGCCTGGTTAGATTAACGGACGAAGTCTGTACCCACTTTGCAGGGGCGGCTCTTTTTATGATTCAGAGATTAAGAATTCACGGATCGGAATGCTCGAAGCCTATAACTTCAGGACGCTATACAGATCTCATGGGATGGGGGATATATGCAAGCGCCACTCCCTGATTTACTTGCCAGGGTTTCAGGCGCTTTTTCAAAGTGGCTCTTTGATAGATTGGCCAGAAAGCCCCTTGTCATGTCAAGAGGCTTTCTAATTTTGCGCACGTTAGTGATCAACAGCTCTTTTCGATTGGCATGTAACGATGCTAGCTACTTGCGTCATTTGGACGTTATCGCTTCTTTTATGAAGTCTATGCCTTCATTGATAGCCTGGTACCCCAAAGGGTGTTCTTCTTCATCCTTGAAGAACTGAATAAATCCATGTCTTTGGCCTTTGTAGACTTTTATTACAGTTCCTTCGCAGGCATCGGCATACTTCAATCCAGCATCGACAAGGGGGTCGTTATCGCCAACCGATATCAAGGAGGGAGGTAGATTGCTATGTTCTCCATAGATAGGAGACACAAGGGGATCTTTTTCGTCATAAGCTTCGCTGATGTAACTGTGCTTTATCATGTTTAGCACCTTTAAATCAGGAAAACTATTGCTCAACGCTCGCGTCAATGATGTTTCATCGATATTGACATCCAGCACTGGGTAGATCATCCAGCAGGCGCTAATTTCGTCTTTCTTCAAGAGATGGCTGATGCTCGATACAATATTTCCTCCAGCACTGTCGCCGATAAGGATTATTTTCTTCCCTTTGCCGATGTTCTCCTTTAGCCAGTGGAATGAGGCGATGACATCGTTCAACCCCGCTGGGGCCGGGTTCTCCGGGGCAAGCCTGTAGCCAACCGATAAAGTAGCTGCATTCAGCTTGTTGGCGATGTACCTGATCATGACATCATGGGTTTCAAGGTCCCCGGAAATCCACCAACCACCATGAACAAATAAAATGACGGCTTCATTTTTATCATCGATCGGCTGATAGAGTTTTGTGGGTATCAGCCGATCAGGAGATTGCGCCTTGATGTCGACGTCGTCAATTTTGCCAACCTCGTCTTTGCTTCCGGCCAAGGGAATCAAGGATCTGTAACTTTGCCTAAAGGATAAAGCCAGGTTTAACAAGTCATTGTGGTTTTCCATGTTGCATCCTCGGTGATGGGTACAGGCAAGGCGCTTAGATACAGGCCTTCATTGCCGGTTCCCTGCATCAAACGAAAAATGTCGAAGTGGAGCGCGTCGTCATTTCAAGTAGAGCGGGTTCCAGAGGATAGCACTTGCCCTGATAAAAATACGTATCGCAAAATGATAGGAAGGGAAGGGAGTTTCATGCTATCCATGCCAGGGGTTCACGCGCAGATGGCTGGCTGAAATAATCTGGCCATGACCCGTCACCACGACGGAGACGCAACTCATGGGCAGCTGGAGCAGGAGCGTTGATAGCGCGCTAGTTCCATCACTGGATCGCTGCAAAGTAACTCCAGCGACACGTTTAAATGCTCGTGCAAGTTATTGATCCGAGGGCATATTATGAAATGCACACGGAGTGAGTGTCACGCTTGTATAGGCTGGTTCCAGGGCTGGAAGTTTGAACGTTATTGTACTGGGTGATGCCATTTTGCCAGGCTGGCAACTAATGGTTAATTGATTTTGACAGGCGAAAGTGGCGGTGCCAGACTCTTTTCGTTTTATTAAGCCAGATCAAGAAATATCACTCCAAGGACTACTACGGATGTAGATGCAGATACTTTCGACGCTGGCCAGGCTGGCAGGAATTTTACGAGGAAGCCCCCATGAGCAATCGACGTGAAGTACCAGGTATTCATGACTATGACGGCCCAGCGGGTGGATGGGGAGCGCTCAAAGCCACCGCGAAAGCGGTACGAGAGCAGTGGGATTCGCTGAAGGCGCCTATCACCCTGCTACACACTAACCAGCCTGATGGGTTCGACTGTCCAGGCTGCGCCTGGCCTGACAAAGAACATAAATCCACCTTTCAGTTCTGTGAGAACGGTGCCAAGGCCGTGACCTGGGAGGCAACCAGCAAACGAGCCCCTCCAGAGTTTTTCGCCAGCCACACGGTGACCTCGCTGCTGGACCTCAGCGATTATCAGCTGGAAGACCTTGGGCGCCTGACTCACCCCATGGTCTATGACCGTGCCAGCGATACCTACCGGCCCATCGAGTGGGAAACCGCGTTCACGCGAATCGGCGAGGTGCTCCGAGGGCTGGATCCCGCCCAGGTAGAGTTCTATACCTCCGGCAGAGCCTCCAACGAGGCCGCGTATCTCTATCAGTTGTTCGCTCGGGAATATGGGACCAACAACTTTCCAGATTGCTCGAACATGTGCCACGAGCCAACCAGCGTCGGGCTCCCGCGCTCTATCGGCATCGGTAAGGGGACGGTGTCGCTGGACGACTTCGACCTTTGCGAGCTGATCATTTCCATCGGCCACAATCCTGGTACCAACCACCCCCGCATGATGGGGACGCTGCATGAAGCTTCGCGCCGCAAGGTTCCTATCATGGTGTTCAATCCGCTTCGCGAAAGAGCCCTTGAGCGTTTTGCCGATCCTCAGAACATGGTTGAAATGGCCACTTATGGCTCCACCCCGATCGCGTCTGCGTATTTTCAAGTCAAAGCCGGAGGCGACGCTGCCGCAATCAAAGGCATCATGAAGGCGCTGCTGGAGCTGGAGCGCAGCGTCGGCCAAGTGCTGGACCATGAGTTCATCGCCAGTCATACCCTGGGCTTTGACGCCTTGGTGGCTGACCTGGACGCCACCCAATGGCCCGCTATCGAACAAGCCAGTGGGCTGCAGCAGGCCGACTTGGAAACCGTGGCGGCAGCCTATGCAAAGTCCAATGCCACCATCGTCACCTATGGCATGGGCGTCACTCAGCACAATGAAGGTACCGCGAACGTCAGGTTGATCTGCGACCTGCTGATGCTGCGGGGCAACATCGGCAAGCAGGGCGCCGGTATCTGTCCGTTACGTGGGCATTCGAACGTGCAAGGTAACCGGACGGTCGGCATCACAGAGAAACCGTCACTTGGTTTTCTGCAGAACATTGAACAGGCATTCGGCTTCAAGCCACCGACCGCGCATGGTCATGACGCGGTAAAAGCCATGCAGGCGATGGTTGACGGCTCCTCCAGGGCGCTGATTTGCCTGGGGGGCAACTTTGCTGTCGCGCTACCGGATCCTGAGCAGTGTTTTCCGGCGATGGGCACGTTGGACCTGAGTGTCCACATCGGCACCAAACTCAACCGCACGCACCTTCTGGTGGCCAAGGAAACCTACCTCTTTCCTTGCCTGGGCCGGACCGAGGTGGATATGCAGAATGGCGTACCTCAGTCGATTACCGTTGAAGACTCGATGTCAATGGTGCACGCCTCGGCAGGCAAACTCTCCCCCGCGTCTGGCTCCCTGCGTTCGGAGCCGGCGATCATTGCGGGCATTGCCCATGCCACTCTCCCGACCACTCGGGTGTCCTGGTTGGAACTCGTGGCGGATTACGATCGGATCCGTGATCTGATCGAGAAAACCGTGCCAGGCTTCGAGCAATACAATGCGCGGATTCGGGTTCCTGGTGGTTTCCGCATGCCGCTTCCAGCCGCTGAACGCGTCTGGGCCACCCCTTCGGGAAAGGCTGAGTTTTTTGTGTTTGCCGGATTGTATGAAGACCAGAAGGTTGACGGCGATGATGTCCTGCGGCTGATCACGCTACGTAGCCATGACCAATACAACACCACCATTTATGCCCTGGATGACCGATACCGAGGCGTGTTTGGCCGACGCGACGTTTTGTTCATGAATCGGGCTGACTTGGACGCTCGCGGCCTGGCCCACGGTGATCTGGTCGATATCGAAACGGTCTCTCAGGACAGAACGCTGAGGTATGAAAAAATCACCGCAATCGAATACGAAATCTCCCAAGGTTCGATCGGTGCTTATTACCCAGAAGCCAACCGACTGGTCCCGCTGAACTACATCGACGTCGAAAGTGGAACGCCCTCTTATAAATCGGTGCCTGTTCGTGTAGTACGCTCACAGGCCAGTTGAGATAGGCGCCAAGTCCGGACTCCAGGTCAGGTTGCTACGGCCCGGGCTAATGCGGGGAGGTCGGGTGGGTCACCACTACGACCTCTCCGCGCTGAATGAGGGGGGCGAAGCGTGCGGGTCAGCGCTCCCTAGTCATTTCGCCGTGCCGTGCGGCGTGCTACGCCGGCAACGCTGACGGGGGTGAGAGGGCGACCCACGACAGCCTCGGCTGGAGGGATGATGCTGTGCACGCCAGGGATGGACAAGGTCTCGCCAAGTTCAAGGGCACACATCAGAACGAATCCTGTCAGAAGGAAGCCGGCCGATTTCATCATGAGGTTCATTTGGTTTTTCCTCGCACAAAATTGCTGGGCAAGTCCTCGGCGTTGGGCAGATCTTTCAGCTCGATTTTTTTGGCATTTGTCGCGTTGTTGAAGGTGAAATCATCAGGCGCAACAGCAGCGCTGCTTTTCCAGCCACTCAGTTGGATGCTGTACTGCGGACCTCCAGCAATCAGTTTTGAAGTGATGACATAACGGCAAGGGTAGGGTTGGTCGCCCTGGGCAATCCATATCTGCCAATCAATGTCTTTCTTCCTGAAAGCCAGATGATCGCATTCGACACCGCCAATCACACCACTACCCAAATCTTTAATGTCATTCACGCCTGACATCAATTGTTCTTGAGGGTTTGACATGAACAGATCTGCGCCGGGAAGCGGCCTGTTGTATTTGTCTCTTAGTACATCGAGTAGATGGTCAAGCGTGCCGGGGACTTCGATCTGCGTGTAAATGTTTTTGCTTTTTCCGATCAAGGTTAACGTCTTGCCATCAAACACCATCTCGATGTCTGCAAACCCGCTGGAGCGTGTACTCCGCAGTTTGTCAGGTCGGTGAATAACGACAGTGCCGGAGCCCGCCAAGGCAAGTCGTTGCTGATCTTTAGTGACCACTTCAAGGAGGGTGTCATAGTTGAAGGCTATGTCCTTTTGCGCTGACATATAATCGGACATGTTCTTGAGCAAGCTTTTGGCATAGGCTTCATCGGCATGCGCCGCTGTCGCGGCGCCAAATCCGACGATCAGTACAAGTCCTGCTCCAGCTAGGCGGGTTACAGAGGATTCGATTAACTTTCGGGCGATCTTTTCCACGGCAGGTCACCTGCTATAAGGAGGCCGGGTTGGCAGTGCTGATTTATAAAGTTAGCTCTATCTGCAGTGGTTCGCCGTGTATTGATCGACCATTCATCTTCCGAGCGGAGCGCCGTGTGCTGTCAGTCGGCGCTGGCGCATGTCAATGCTAGAAGCGCCAAGTGGCGCCGCCCCCGATGATGTGCAACGCGCTATTACGGTAGGTACCGGAGAGCGTGGTGCCCGAGCGTGCCTTGGTCTGTTCGACGTCCATGTCGCCCAGCCACACCAGGGTGTAGGCCAGGTGCAGATCCAATCCTTCTTCAACTTGATAGTTGACGCCGGTCGCCAGCCGCCAGGTATCGCCCATCGGGTTGTCGACGGTGCGATCCTTTTCATCCACGGCAGAGCTGTCGTAGCCCAGCCCCATGTTCCAGCGCAGTTTCGGAGTGGCCTGGTACTGCGCGCCGACGGAGGCATGCCAGGTGTCCTTGTATTTGCGGTTGACCGTGCGGTCGACGCCGCCAGCGTTGGAGTCGACTTCCACGCCAATCTCACCGAAGTCGCTCCAGTCCTGCCAGCCGAGGCTGCCGAGCAGCTTCCACTGCGGGTCGAGCCGATGCGCCACACTCAGCAGCACCGTCTGCGGCACGTTCATGTCCAGTTCCAGGGCGTCGACCTCGAGACGGCGCAGGGCGGTGTTGATAATGGGGTTGCTGACATCGCGCACCTGGGGGCTGTCCTTGAACTCCAGCTTCACCTTGCTGGTGTAGGCGAGGCCGATCTGCGTGCGCTCATCGAGTTGATAGAGCAAGCCGAGGTTGACCCCCGTCCCGACATCGGTGTCCTTGTATTCCAGTTGGCCGTCCGGGCGGTCGAGCATGCCGAGTAGGTTGTTGTCGATGGCCATCTCGGTGCGGTAGTAGCCGTATACGATGCGCGGGCCAATACCGACCGAGAGCTGGTCGGTGAACTGGTGGGCAATGGTCGGTTGAAACGACACGCCGATGACGGCGGCTTCCTGGGTGAAATAACGGCCGGCCCAATCGTCGTCATAGTCCAGGGCAAGGCCAAAGTTGCCATACATGCCAAAACCCACGGCCGAGCGCTCGTTGATCTGATGGCTGATGAAGAAGCTGGCGCCGGGCAGCCATTGCAGCGCGTTGCCCCCTTCGTTGCCATCGAACTGGTTGTTGGCGTCGCGGGAGAAACCGAGGCTGCCGAGGATCACCTGGGCGTTGGCGCTGATCTGCGTACCGGCCAATTGCGTGATGCCGGCGGGGTTGCTCATCAGCACGCTGGGATCGTCGGCCAGTGCGGCGGCGCCGGCGTTGGCCAGGCCGTTGCCTTCCTGGCCTGCCTCGTAAATCATGATGCCGCCCGCCCAACTGTTGCCACTCGATACACAGAGTGCGCAGAGCGCCAGCAGTCCATGCAGGCGTAAGGGCGAAGTACGGCGCATGTGCATCGAGTTCATGCGGCTTTCCTTGAGAGGCGTCGGGGATCACACGGCGGCAAGCGAACAGAATCGGAATAATCACGAGTCTAGATCAGGCTTGCGTTGTGTGCCTTGCAGCCGCTAGCCGGTCTGCCGTGAGGCAGAAAACCGCTTACCTGCTTTCGATCTCCGGCCTGCTGGCCAGCCATCGCCCTCATCGATCGTCCTGCCTTGAGTCATCTTTATGACCCGGGAAGCGGATTCGACGCTTTGGGGGGCAAACCGTTTCCCTCCCCAGGCGATGGCTGAGCGTGCGATTACTGCAGCGCCGGATCCCCCATGTTCATCTTCTTCCAGCCTTGCAACAGCACCTGGGCTTTCGGTTCCTGGCCGTTATCCAGGTAGTACTGGATCAACGACAGCCGCGCATTGCGGTTGGCCGGCTGTACTTTCAACAGGCGCTCCAGCTCTTCACAGGCTTCATCGACCTTGCCGCTGTCGTGCAACGCCACCGCCAGCACGTAGCCGTACTGAGCATTCTGCGGCTCCAGCGTTGCGGCTTTGCGCAGGGCAGGCATGGCCTGGGCGGTTTTACCGGCACGGATCAGCACCAAGCCTTGCGTGTGTTGCAGCAGCGCGGCATCTGGTTGTTCTTTCAGGCGCTGCGACAGCAGCGTCTGCGCCTCCTGGCCGCGTCCGTTCGCCTCCAGCCATTGCACCAGCGTCACCAGGGCCGGGTAGAAGTCCGGGTCGCGTTTGAGGGCGGTGCGCAGCAGCGCTTCGACTTCGCCATTGCGCCCGCTGGCCTGATAGAGCATCGCCAGGTTGAGGTTGGCCTCGGCCCGTTCCAGCAGGCTCTTTTGCACCGCTTCGTATTCGCCGATCGCTGCGTTCCAGCTGATCTGGGCCCCTTGCAGGCCATTGCGCGCCACACTGAGCAGATCCCGGGCGGCAACGATCCTCACTGCTTTCACCGGATCGTCCAACAAAGGGGTCAACAGCGACACACGCTCCGGCGGCGGCAGCAGCGCGCTGATCGCCCGGACGGCGCTTTCGCGCACTTGCGGGGCCGGGTTGCTCAAGTCCCTGGTTGCCAGTTTCAACGCCTGCTCGCTTGGGTAGAGCGCCAACTCGGCCAGCAGGGTCGCTCGCTGAATCGCCGGCAAATTGCTCCGTTGCAACTGCTCGTACAAGGCTTGCGCCGCCCCCGGCTGGCCGTTGCGAATCAGCCACAGGCTTTCGTCATAGCGTGGGGCCTGCGCGGCGCTGGCGCTGTTCCAGAGCTTGAACTGTTCGGTGACCTTGTCGCCGGCCTTGCCCTGGTGGCACGTCAGGCAGGCGTCCGGCGTACCCAGTCTTTTCGCGCGCTCGGGATTCGGAATGCTGAAACTGTGGTCATGCCTGAAGTCATTGCCCATGTAGAACTTGCCGGGCATGTGGCAATCCACGCACTGCGAGCCCGGCTGGCCCATGGTGTGGCGGGTGTGTTCGATGGAGTCGTAGTTCTTGGCTTGCAGCCCCTTGCCATCGACGCCTTCCACCGCGGTTTTGCCCGCGCTGTTGTGGCATTGCAGGCATACGCCGGAGCCCGGCGCCTTGAGTTGATTGCTGTGGGGGTTATGGCAGTTGCTGCAGCGCACGCCCTTGTCGGCCATTTTGCTCTGGGCGAAAGAGCCATGCTCGAACACTTCATCCTTGATCTTGCCGTCCAGCGCATACAGCTCGCGGGTCAGGGGGCTGGGCAGGTAGTCGTCCATCAGCCGTTTGCCGACGATGTAGCCATCCGCCAGCGGCGCGCGGCGCGAATGGCAGCGGGCGCAGGTTTCGATCTCGACGGTGGCGTCCTTGTCCTTGAGGTCGACGGCAAAACCGGCGTGGAGCACATCCGCTTTTTTCGCCGTCCATTCCAGGTGATTGGAGGCCGGGCCATGGCATGCCTGGCAACCGACACCGAGGCTGTTCCAGTGGCTGTCGAAGGTGTTGCTGACCGCATCGAAGTCACGTTTGAAACCGGTGGTGTGGCACTCGACACACATGAAGTTGGCGTTCTGGCTCGGCTTGCTCCAATGCAACGGGTTCTTGAAGTTGACGCCCTGGCCCGGATAAAGGTGGAACCAGCGATGCTTCTCGGTATCCCAGGCCACGCCGAGCGCTTGCAGGCGACCTTCGCCCACCTCAATCAAGTACTGCTGCAACGGTGCGATACCGAAGGTGTAGGCGACTTTGTAGTCGGTGTTCTTGCCGTCGAGGCCGGGCGTGTTGACCCAGAATTCGCCGCCTTTACGCGTGAAACGGGTGGTTTCTTTTTCCGCCTTGAAGGTGACGTTATTGAAGTCGCCCAGCATCGTCTCGGCAGTGGCCTCCTGCATCGCCAATTGGTGATGGGAGCCTTGCCAGTCCTTGGCCTGCTCGTTGTGGCAGCCTTGGCATTGCTGTTCGTCGACCATGGTCGCCGGGGCCATCGCCACCGGCTGCGCTTTGGCCGGCTGAGCCACGGGCATACTGACGGTGGCGGGTTTCGGGACGGCCGGCGTACTGCTGAACAGAAACCAGCCGATGCCCGCTACAGCCAGGAGCAATACGCCGATGGTGACGGGAAACAGGTAACGCTTGATCAGGTTCGGTTGCGAATCAGGTATCAGGCTTTTTGCTTTATTTTTAGGTTTTGGCATTACGACTTCCGTGGTCCAGGTGCGTTTGCCCTAAGGCGCGCGTTCAACTTGACGCAGTTTGCCGGAGGTCCGGCGTGCAAGTGACAGTGTGATCCGACTGCCGGGCTCATTCATCCCTTTTCGGGCTGACGAACCAGCGGAAATACGGGTTGCCTCCATCCCCGCGCATCACTTCGCGCACATCCCTGGCCCAGGCATCCCGGTCACCGTCATAAGCGTGCAGGCTCGCCCGATAGAACTGCATCAAGCGTTGCCGATGGACCTTCATGCGCTCGACAAATGCCGCATCGGCATTCACCAGCACGGGCGGTTGATGCAAGTCGAGCAGGGCCGGCAGTACACGGCTGATTTCCTTGGCGCGCACCCACGGGGCGTATTCGATCCGCGGCTGGTCGTCGGTCACGGGCAGGGCATCGGCGGCAAAACGTTCCAGCCCGGCGCGATCGGTCACCCAGGTCGCCAGCAGGGCGGGCGCTGAGCCGATGCCCACATCCTGCAACGTGCTGCGCACGGTGTCCTGCTGGAAGCGCTGGCTGATTTTCGCGGCATCCAGCTCGATGGGGGCAAGCGATCCCACCAGCAGCATTTCGTGGAACTCGCTGGTCCACAGGGTGGCGTAGGGGAACACATCGAGGAAGCTGCGCACCAGCGAGCGCGAATCGTCGATGTTCTGGGTCGGCAACGGCAGCCACTGAGCGACCAGCCCCTGTTTCTCCAGGCGACTGGCGGCCAATTGGTAGAAGTCCCGGGAGTACAGGTTCACCACCCCGGCAGCGGAGGGCGGTGGCGGTTCGAGGGTGATCAGGTCGTAGTCTTGCGGGCTGCGCAGCAATTCCTGGCGGCCGTCCCGCAGGCGGATATCCACCGTCGAATCGGCGGCGTTGAAGTTGCCTTTGAACAGGGGCGCCGCCTTGACCACTGCAGGCAGCAATTCGGCGACGACGCGATGTTCCAGCCCCGGATAGCGGGTCAGGGCGCCGGCGGTAATGCCCGTGCCGAAACCGATGACCAGCGCCGAACGCGGCTCGCCGTTATGGATCAGTAGCGGCAGCAAGGCCTGCAGGCGCATGTAGCGCAGCGATGGCATGGCGTCGCCGGTGTTGGAAACGCCCTGAATGTACAAGCGCTGGAAGCTGTTCTGCCCCTTGCCCTGGGTGACGACCGCGACGGTGCCGCCGCGTCCTTCTTCGTAGAACGCCAATGTCCCTTTACGAGCGCCGGGGAGCAGGCCGGCGAGTTTGTCGATCGGAGTCAAGACGGCCACGGCCACCGAGAGCAGGCCGATGGCGACCACCGCCTGGCGCCGGCCTTTCTTCACGCCATGACCTTTGCGAACCGCGAACCAGCCAATGGCGGCGGCGACCATCGCCAGCAGTCCCAGCGTCCGGACCAGCCCCAGTAACGGCACCAGCACAAAGCCGCAGAGCATCACGCCGATAATGCCGCCCAGGGTATTGAACGCCACCACGGCGCCGACATCCCGACCGACCCGCTCGTGGCCGACGCTCAAGCGCAGCGCCAGGGGAAACGCTGCGCCCAGCAACAAGGTCGGCACGAATACGATGCTCAACGCCGCCACTGCAAACCGAGCGCTGATGCCCAGCAGATTGCTGCCGCCCATCGCCAGCACGGCCATTTCGGCCTGCGATTGCAAGAGCACCAGCCAGCGCCCGAGCAAAGCGATTTCCAGCAAGGCGATCAACCCGGCCCCGGCGATCAACACGCCGAATGCGCCCCAGGGATCGCGCAGTCGATCCACCCGCCGGGCCAGTAACGCGCTGCCGATGAACAGCCCGGTGAGGTACGTGGCCAGCACCACGGCAAAAGCGTAGGTACGGGTACTCATGAACTGCACGATGGACTGCGACCAGACCACTTCGTATCCCAAGGCCACGCCGCCGGCGATCGAATACAGCCACAAGGCGAGCCGATCCGGCGCTTTGTCCGCGGGGTGCCGGGCCGGGGCCTCTAGCGCTAGCGAGCGATGCCGCTGGAACCACAAGGCTCCCGCAGCGGCCAGCAGGTTAAAGATCGCTGCGACCAACGCGCTGCCGCGCACACCGAAGGTGGCAATCAGCACGAACGCGGCGAGCAGGGTGCCGGCAATGGCGCCGGCGGTGTTCGCGGCGTAGAGCTGGCCGCCGGCCTTGCCCAGTTGCTGCGGGTCGGTGGCCAGCGAGCGCACCAGCACCGGCAGCGTGCCGCCCATCAACAACGCAGGGAGGCCCACCAGGGCAAACGGCAGCACCCAGGCCAACAGCCCGACATGCTGTTCCAGCCAGGCGAAAGGACCCGCCGCCAGGCTCATCGCAAAGGTCGTACCGACACCCAGCACCGCGACCAGCACTTCGAGCCCCGCATAGAGCAGCACCGGTTGCCGCGAGCGATCCGCCCAGCGGCCGAAGACCAGGCCGCCCAAGGCCAGGCCCGCAAAAAATGCACTGATCCCGGTGGTAATGGCGTACACCTCGACGCCCACCACCAGCGACAGCTGTTTGATCCACAGCACCTGATACACCAGCGCCGCAGCGCCGGAAACGAACAGCAGCAGGGCAGGGACCCGCAAGGCCAGGGAGGCGGCGGAGCGGGGGGCGGGTACGGCCGATGACTTGCTGGCGTCACGTGAGGACATTGCGGATTGCCTTATGCATGTTCTAGCGAAATAAGCCGCTCGCCGGTGAAGGCGAACGACGCTCGGGCAGGGCCTGATTGGCAGCCAGTGCAGCTTTGATTTTTTCAGCATTTTTTGCATCTACCGCCGCGCGGGTCCGATCGATGCGCGCACGGATATTCGACGAAGGCGTCACCGCGGTCACCCCGCAGGCTGGCTAACCCGTTGCGCAGGCGAGTCATCTGACCGCTCCTTTATCCGGCGTCAGGCCATGGTAGTCCAGGAACGATATCGGGTCGCTCATGGGCGTTGCTTCTCGGGAACGGGGTTAAGGGGGCGCAACGCGTGAGCTGCCGGGCCCTTGCTGCGTCCGGCCAGGTTACGCAGCGCAGCCAAGCACTGCTTGAGTTGGCGCAGCGCCTGGTCCTCGCTCGGTTCACGGCCGTAACAGGCGCGAAGCACATCTGTCAGACGGGGGTCGAGGGGATTCAGTTCCAGGCCCATGCGCCGGCGTCTGGCCCAGAGGTACAAGGCACTCAATTGCGCGGGCCTGGCAGCGATTTGTGCCGGAATCTGCCGCCAGGCGTAGTCGGCGGACTGCAGCCAGGCGGCCTGCCTTGCGCGGAGCCGAGACTGCCAGGCAACGTAGGCCCGGTGTCCGAACGGGCGGGCGAAGTAGCCCAGTGCGCTTAGCGCAAACAATAACGCTGCCAGCCCCAACCAACGCCCAGACAGATGCCGGCGGCTTTGCTGGCCGAGCTCTTTCAAGTCTTCGGCGATAGAAAAAAATGGGCGATACGTGTTGTTGGCCACAGCGTCGATGACCACGGCCGGGACTTGCGCGGTGCGGGTCTGCTGGCTGCTTGAATCCCACCATTTCAACTCGATGGGCGGCAAGCGGTGGCGGCCTTCGGTGTCGATCCGATAGGTCGCGGCGTCGATCCTCTGGCCACCGTTGAAATTGCCGCGACCGTCGTCGAGGGTGATGACCTGCGCCGCTTTCGGATAGCGGCTGAGGCCTTCGACATTGGCCAGCGCAGGCGCCGGCAGCGACATGGCCAGGGCGCCGTCGGCCTGCAAGGTCAGTTGCCGGGTGAGGCTGTCGCCCACCTTCAGCGGCGTGGCCGAAGGGATGACTTGCTGAGTCAGGCGCAGCCCTTGTGCCACCAGCACCGGTTCGCCGGGTTTGAACCCCGGTGGTTGCACGGCTCCGAAATGCAGGGGTTGGCTGCGCGCGCTTAATTCGGCGCTGGCCTGTGCCGGTCTGGCGCGCACGGTCAGTGCCGGGATGTCGAAGCCTTGAGCGAGATTTGGGCTGATTCTGTAGCGGTAGCGCATGCCGTTGAAAGCGGCGCCGTCCAACGTCTGGTTAATGTGCTGGGCGCGGCTGTCTGGCGGTGAAACCAGCGCACCGGGCAGCTTCAGGTCGGGCAGCATAGGGGCATCGGTAAACCAGCTGTCGGTGAGGACATCGAGTTGCAGCTCGAGAATGCCGCCGACCATGACCGGGCCGGCAGGTTGCAGTCTGGCCTGGATCCGCAGTTGGGGCTCGGCGGCCAGCGCGGTGGTGGCGAGCAGGCAGAGGCATAGGGCGCCGATTCTATTAGCGATGGCAGCGCCGCCATTGTGGGCTCGCTCTAGCAGGCCGTTCATGGCTGGCTCCCTGCCTGATCCTGCAAGCTGAACTTCTGCTTCAGGAATTTCGCCGGCGACGTGCTCAGGTTCTGTAACCACTGCTCATCCGAAGCCGCTTGCGCGGTTTCCAGAGGTTTGCTCTGCCCCTTGCCCGGCGCCTTGTCCATTTTGACTTCGTCGGGTTTGACCTGGGGCGCGTTCTGTTCGGCGCTTTCGGTGTCTTTCTGCAACGCAATCGCCAACGCCAGATTGGCGGTCGCTTCCGGGAACTGCGGTTGTAGCTTCAGTGCCTGGGTATAGGCGGCAATCGCTTCATCGAACTTGAAGCGGCGCACCTGAATATTGCCCAGGTAGAAATACGCCTGGGGTGTTTGCAGTCGCGCAAAACTGGCCAGCGCCACGTCGAAATCGGCGGCGTGGTAGGCGGCAATGCCTTTCCAGTACGGATCGACAAAACGGGCGGCGGCCTGGGGGAAACGCTCATGCTCGAATGCCCAACGGCCTTGCTGGTCCGGGGTGAAGAAAGCATCGATCAGGGCGTTGGCTTCAGCCGGTGCCGGTTGCAGTCCGATGCCCAGGGCCAGCACCCAACCCGCTGCCCAGTTCAGGCTCCAGCCCTTGCGCACCCCGAAGAAAGCGATCAGCAGCAGCGGCCAGCACAGCCAGTATCCGGCGTCTTTCCAGTGCAGTTCCTGTTCCGCGCCGGCACGCTGGAAATGCCGTTGGGCGTGCAATTCGATCCAGTCCAGATCGTCGGCGTTGAGGGTCAGGCTGCCCAATGGCGCATCCACGGCCGAGGCCAGTTGCTTGAGCGCGGCCTGGTCGAAACTGCCGAGCGCGGGGCGACCGTTGCTGTCGGTGCGCGGCTGGCCGCTGGCGTCATGAATGATGCCGCCGTCCTCACTGCCCACCGCCAGAATCAGCACTTGCAGCGCGCTGTCGTCCAGTTGCTTGTCCAGGGCGTCGAGTTGGGACGTGTCGGCGCCGTCAGTGATCAGCAAGAGCGTGCCCGGACTTTTCTCGGCGGCCAGCAGGCGTTTGGCTTGCTCGATGACGGCGCCCACGTTTTTTCCCCGGCTGGCGATCAGGTCGGTGCTCAGCGCCTGAATAAAGGTGTCGAGCAGAGCCGGGTCGTCGGTCGGCGGCAACACCAGGTGGGCGCTGCCGGCGTAAGCGATCAAGCCGCTATGGGCGCCGGGCCGGCGTTGGATCAGCTCATGCAGCTTGTGTTTGGCGGCCTCCAGCCGGCTGGGCGCTACGTCGTTGGCGTCCATGGATGGCGACAGGTCGATGGCGATGATCAACGGTGCCCGGTTTTCCAGAAAGTCCGGGCGGTCCTGTTCCCAGGTCGGGCCGGCAGCGGCAATGGCGCCCAGGACCCACAACGCGCAGATCAGGTGCACGGGCCGAAAGCGCTGGCGGTCCTGTGGCGTAATCAGCAAATAGGGCAATAAATGCCCGGCGATGAGGCTGCGTAAACGCCGTTGCACATCCCGATGGCGGTGCCAGAGCCACGGCAGCAGCGCGCCGAAAGGCACCAGCAACAGCCATAGCGGACGCAGGAAATGGAAGTCGCCGAAGTTGATCTCCATCTCAGGCCTCCGGTTGACGCGCGAGCGTCAGGCGCGAACGGAGCAGGGCGCACACATGGAAGAGCGCAAGCAAACCGATCGCCGCGCCCAGCGGCCACCAGAACAAATCTTTCTTGGGCCGGTGGCTGAGCGTTTTCACTTGATGCGGGGTGAGCTGGTCGAGGGCGCTGTAAACCTGATCCAGTGCGCTGCGGTCTTCGGCGCGGAAGAACTGGCCGCCGGTGGCCTGGGCGATTTGCTGCAAACCTTGCAGGTTGACTTTGGCTTCGCCTTCGGCGCCAGGGTCGCCGATGCCGATGGTATGGATCACCACGCCTCTGGCGGCGGCCATCGACGCGGCGTGATCCGGCGTGATCGCGCTGCTGGTGTCGTTGCCGTCAGTCAGCAGGATCAGCACTTTTTCCTGTTCGCGGGCCTGCTCGAACAGCTTCAGGCTCAGGCCGATGGCGTCGCCAATCGCCGTGTTGGGGCCGGCCATGCCGATGCCGGTCTCGTCCAGCAACAACGACAGGCTGGCGTGATCCAGCGTCAGTGGTGCCTGCGGATAGGCGCCGCTGCCGAAGACGATCAGGCCCAGGCGATCGTCTTTGCGTTTGTCGATGAAACCCTGCACCACCTCCTTGACCGCCGCCAGACGATTGATTTTCTGGCCGTTGGCATCCGTGAAGTCGCTGGTTTCCATTGACTGGGAAATGTCGAGGGCCAGCATCAGGTCGCGCACCGGCTTCTGCCGCTCGATGGGGTTCTCCAGCCACACTGGGCGGGCGGCGGCGAGCAGCAACAGCACCCAGATCGACAGGTTCAATAACAGCTGCCAGCGATTGCTGCGCGTACCGGCCTGGCTCGGCGCCTGGCCCACCGCACGGCTCATGGCGTCGAAAAACGGCACGCGTAAGGCGCTGCGGGCTTCGCGATAATCGGGCAGGAAGCGGTAGCCGAGCCAGGGCAGCGGTAACAGGAGCAACAGCCACGGGTAATCAAACTGCCACATGGTGCCGCTCCACCCAGCGTTTGCAGGTGTCGAACAACTGCTGGCACTGTTCGTCGGGCAATGCCCGTAGCGTCGCGTCCGGCGCATAAGCCAGTTGCGCCAGTTGCCGGCTGAAGTCGGCAGGCAACGGCTGCGGGCTGTGGCGTACCAGAAAGGCCTGCCAATCCTTGTTCCCAAGCGCGCCGATGTGACCTTGCGGGAGCGAGGAGCAGGGCATCGACAGGGCTACACGTTTGAGCAGTTCCGGAAGTTCACGCAAAGCGCTGACCCGGTCGTCGGCGCTTTGCAGTTCGGCAAGGCGCGCCAATGCCTCCCGCCGATAGCGATCGCGTCGCCATTGCCAATACCGTCGTGCGCTGGCCAGCAACGCAGTCACGACCAGCATCCCGAGCAACACCGCCCAACCCCACGTCTGCGGCGCATAACCGACCGGGGCGGGCAGGCCGATCTCCTGGAGTTGTTCAATGCCCGGGACATTCGGGTTCATCGCCGGGCCCCGCCGAGCTTGCCCAGTTCGGCGCGCAATTGTTCGTGCGCCTCGGTAGCGGTGTTGAACATCATCAGCGGCACCTGGCTGCTGCGCAGCAGCGTCGCGACATCCTTGAGCCGACCGCTGAGAAAATCCCCCAGCGGCTGATGGACGCTGCGGTGCTCGACGGCCAGTTCCACCTGCAATTGGCCTTGAGTCACCAGCACCCGCCCATTCTGCGGCAGGTTCAGCGCCAAGGGGTCGTACACCTGCATCGCAATCACATCATTGTGGGCCGCCAACTGGCGCATCAGTTGCAAGGTGCGTTCGCCCGCGCCGGCAAAGTCGCTGACGATGCAAATCAGATGATCGTGCCCGGCCACCGCCAGGCAATGCTGCAAGACCTTGTCGAGCTGGTCTTCACCTTCGGCGTCCGGATTGGCCGCGTGCAGTGCCCGATTCTGCTCGGTGATGCGACTGCACAGGGCCTCGATCCGTTTACGGCTGCGCAACGGGGCGATGCTGTCGATGCGCTGGTCGTTGAACACCAGGCCGCCGACCCGGTCGCCCGCGTGGAACACCATCCACGCCGCCAATGCGCCCAGTTCGGCGGCGATGGCGGATTTGAAGCTGCGCTGCGAACCAAAGAACATCGACATCCGCTGGTCGACCAGTATCAACGCTGGACGGTCGCGCTCCTCGGTAAAGGTTCGCACCACCGGTTTGCCGGTACGCAGCGACGCGCGCCAGTCCAGATGGCGCAGATCGTCCCCCGGCTGATAGCGGCGCAGCTCATCGAAGTTCAATCCGCGGCCGCGCAGGCGCGAAGCGTGGTTGCCGGCCAGGATGCTGCCGTGCGGCTGACGAGCGAGAAAGCTCAGGTCACGCGCCTTGAACTCCAGCGCCATCAATTGCGCCAGACAGACATGGACCCGGCCATCCGCGTTCATGCCGGAATCGCGACTCTATCGAGCAGTCGGTCCAGCACCTGGTCGGCGGTGACCCCGTCAGCCACTGCGTCATAACTCAGTTGCAGACGATGGCGCAGCACCGGATGCACCACGGCGCGAACATTGTCCGGGGAGACAAAGTCCTGCCCCAGCAGCCAGGCGTCGGCCCGGGCGCAACGGTCCAGGCCGATACCCCCACGCGGGCTGGCGCCGATGGCGATCCAGCGCCCGAGATCGGCGTCGTAGTCCGCCGGGTGGCGCGTGGCGTTGATCAAGTCGATGAGGTAGCGGTCGATGGCGGGGGATACGTGCACCGTCCTGACTTCCTGGCGCGCGGCGAAAATCACCTCCTGCGACAGCGCTGGACCCTGCATCGGGACCGTCTTGGCGCCCAAGGCAAATTCTTCTTCACGCAACAACTGCAGCACCCGGCTCTCGTTTTCCACGCTCGGATAATCGAGCAGGACTTTCATCAGAAAACGATCCATCTGCGCTTCCGGCAGCGGGTAAGTGCCTTCCTGTTCTATCGGGTTCTGTGTCGCCACCACGATAAACAATTCCGGCAACGCATGGCTGTTGCCGGCCACGGTGATCTGCCGTTCTTCCATGGCTTCGAGCAATGCCGCTTGCACTTTGGCCGGCGCCCGGTTGATTTCGTCCGCCAGAATCAGGTTGCCGAACAGGGGGCCGGGCTGGAACCGGATCTCGTTCTTGCCATCGATCTGGTGCAGCACCTCGGCGCCAGTGATGTCCGATGGCAGCAGATCGGGAGTGAACTGGATACGGCTCATCTTCGCATCCAGGCGCTTTGCCAACGCCTTGACCGTGCGGGTCTTGGCCAGGCCGGGCAGGCTTTCCAAGAGTAAGTGGCCGTTGGCCAGGAGGCCGAGCAGAATCTGCCGGATCACCTGATCCTGGCCGAGAACCGCTTCGGCGACGTTAGCTTGCAGGACATTGAAGTTGTTGAGTTCAGTCACTGGGAGCATCCGTTTTCAAAAAGCTGACTCAATACATGAACAGACAGTAGTCGATGAAACGAAGGATACATTACCGTCGCACTGGCAATATTTCGCATTTATTTCACTGCCCAAAAAATATTTCATCACTGATATATGGGGGCGCAAATTCATCAGCGCGATGCCCAATAGCCTCTTGGAATAGCGCAGCGGCTTCGGGCACGATTGGGGCGGCCCTGTTCGTCGCCGGCGGCGCCTGTCTGAATTAGCTCCTACTTCGTACAAGATAGCAATAAAGTGATCAACGATATCAATACTCGCGGATCAGTTTCACCCGCAGCGGAGTGCCACCAGATTCAGCGAGTACAGGTTGTACTCGCCCTCAGTAGTCGCTGAATTGCCTCGTGTTGCATTGGTCGAGCTCTGGTTTGAGTCCGACCATATAATGAGGGCCTTCCACAGGTTCGATGGCGGAACTCAGCCAGGTACTGCAAATACCGCCTCGATTTCGATATTGACCTCTGGCGAGAACAAACCGGCCACCCTCACCAGCGAGCTGGCCGGGTAGGCACCGTCATAGTTTTTCGACAGGACTTCACGCAATGCGCCGACTTCGTCCATCGAGGTCACGAAGATGGTCACCTTGATGAGGTCGCGCATGCCGATCCCCTCGGCCTGGGTGACGCGCTTGACCTGTTCGAATATGGCTTCGGCCTGCCTGGTGATGTCCTTGCCCTGGGCCGGCGTACCGAAGGCTGTCATGCCGGACAGGTACAGGGTGCCGTTGTGACGAACCGAAACGGAGTAGGGGCCGGCCGGTTCGGGCAGGGAGGGATAGTTTTTTCGGGTGACCACTGAGGTTTCTCCATTAGCGGAAATGGGGCTATCTGCCGCTGATGCGGGCAGAGCATTGACCAAGCCTGCCAACACACAGGCAACTGCAAGAGCTTTCATAACGCGACTTCTCCTTCCACAAAAAAATGCTGCTTCAACTGGGCTGTCAGCCTCCGCCAAGAGCCGATAGCAGGCGACTCATGCCTTGTCCTCCCAAAACACCTTCTTCATGGTCGCGCGCCGTTGGGCGCGTCTTTCCACCAGGCGACGCAGCCATACATAGAAGACCGGCGTCAGGAGCAGGCCGAAGAAGGTGACACCGACCATCCCCGAGAACACCGCGACTCCCATGGCCCGGCGCATCTCGGCGCCGGCACCGGAGGACAACACCAAAGGCACCACGCCCATGATGAAGGCGATGGATGTCATCAGAATCGGGCGTAACCGCAGATGGCAGGCCTTTAGCACTGCGCTGATGCAATCCAGGCCCTGCTGCTGTTTCTCCCGGGCAAACTCCACCAGCAGGATGGCGTTCTTGCACGCGAGCCCCGCCAATACGATCAGGCTGATCTGGGTGAAGATGTTGTTGTCCCCGCCGCTGAACAGCACCCCGGCGATGGCTGACAGCAGGGTCATCGGGACGATGAGCACCACCGCCAGCGGCAGGCTCCAGCTCTCGTACTGCGCGGCCAGCACCAGGAACGCCAGCAGCACACACAAGGGGAAAACCAGCAGGGCGGTATTGCCGGCGAGAATCTGCTGGTAGGTCAGTTCGGTCCACTCATAGGCCATGCCGTTGGGCAGTTCCTGCTGCAACAGCCGCTCCATGGCTGCCTGGGCCTGGCCGGAGCTGTACCCCGGAGCCGGGCTGCCGTTGATCTCGGCGGACAGGAAGCCGTTGTAATGCATCACTCGGTCGGGACCGGCCGACTCCCGTATCCGGACGAAGGATGACAACGGAATGAGGTCGCCCTGCCGGTTGCGTACTTTCAGCCTGCCGATCTGCTCCGGCGCCACGCGGTATGCCTGCTCGGCCTGGACATTGACGTGGTAGGTCCGCCCGAAGCGGTTGAAGTCGTTGGCGTACATCGAGCCCAGGTAGACCTGCAGGGTGTCGAAGATTTCGTCGATCGCCACCCCATGGACCTTTGCCTTGTCCCGATCGATATCCGCGTCGATCTGCGGGACGTTCACCTGGTAGCTGGAGAAGACGCCGGCCAGTTCGGGTAGCGCCCTGGCTTTGTCCACCAGCGACTGAATCTGCTGGTAGAGTGCTTCATCCCCCAGGCTGCCGCGGTCCTCGATCTGCACCCGAAAGCCCCCGATAGAGCCCAGGCTTTCCACTGGCGGTGGGGGAACCACCATCACGAAGGCCTCCTGGATCCGCCCATACTCGGCGGCCAAGGCCTGGGCGATGGCGGTGTCGGACATCGAGGCGTCCTTGCGTTCCTCGAAGGATTTGAGCGGGATGAACATGAGCCCCGCGCTTGCGCTGTTGACGAAGCCGTTGATGGACAGGCCGCTGAAACTCACGGTATTGGCCACCCCCGGATGCTTCAGGGCAAGCTCGGACATCTTCAGAATGACGGCCTCGGTACGGTCCAGGCTGGCGCCTTCGGGCAACTGGGCAAAGGCGACCAGGTACTGTTTGTCCTGCTGAGGGATGAAGCCTGTGGGGGTTTTCTCCAGCCCCAGATAGGCCAGTCCCACCAGGCCGACATACAACATCAGGACGATGGCGCCCGCTCGCAGCAGTCGCGTGGCGAGGCTGACATAGCCCGCACTTGCCCGTTGGAACAGTCGGTTGAACGGAGCGAACAGCCAGCCCCCGAACAGTCGGTCGATCAGCTTCGACAGACGATCCTTGGGTGCGTCCTTGCCTTTGAGCAGTATCGCGGCCAGGGCGGGCGACAAGGTCAACGAGTTGAACGCCGAGATCACCGTCGATATCGCAATGGTGAGCGCGAATTGCCGGTAGAACTGCCCGGTGAGGCCGGAGATGAAAGCGCTCGGAATGAACACCGCGCATAGAACCAGGGCGGTGGCGATGACTGGGCCGGTCACTTCCTTCATCGCCTGGCGGGTCGCTTCTACCGGCGACTTGCCCATGTCGATGTTGCGTTCGACGTTCTCCACCACGACGATGGCGTCGTCGACCACGATACCGATAGCCAGCACCAGACCGAACAGCGATAGCGCGTTGATGGAAAAGCCCAGCAGTTGCATGACCGCGAGCGTGCCGATCAGGGACACTGGCACTGCGGCTAGCGGAATGATCGACGCGCGCCATGTCTGCAGAAAGAGGATGACCACCAGCACAACGAGCGCGACGGCCTCCAGCAGCGTATACACCACCGCGGTGATGGAGCTGCGCACGAAGATGGTGGGGTCGTAGCCGATCGAGTGTTCGACGCCTGGTGGGAAGTCTTGAGCGAGCTCGCTCATCCGCTTGCGAATCCGGTCGGACAACTCGATGGCGTTAGCATCCGCGTCCTGGAAAATCTGCAAGGCGGTGGAGGGGCGACCGTCGAGGTGCGCGCGCAGGGCGTACTGGCTCGAGCCCAGTTCGATGCGCGCGACGTCGCGCAGGCGGACGATTTCGCCGCGCTCGCCGACATGCACGATGATGCGCTCGAACTCGTCCTCGTCGACCAGCCGGCCTCGGGCGTTAATGAGCAACTGGAAGGCGTTGTCGCTGGCGTTTGGCGGTGCGCCGAGCGAGCCGACGGCGACCTCCCGGTTCTGCTCGCGGATGGCGCGTATCACATCCGTCGCGGCCAGATTGTAGGAAGCCACCTTGTCCGGATCCAGCCAGACCCGCAGGGCATAATCGCCCATCCCCAGCAGGCGGATGTCGCTGACACCCTCGATCTTGTACAGCTCGTCGATGACGTGAATGGTCAGGTAGTTGGCAAGATAGGTCGGGTCGTACTGGCCGCTCGGCGAATACAGGTGAACGACCTGGGCCAGTGCCGGCGACGTCTTGTCGACTGTCACGCCCAGCCGCTGGACATCGGGAGGCAGCTGGGTGGTCGCGCGGGTGACCCGGCTCTGCACCTGGACCAGCGCGGCATTGAGGTCCGTGCCCAGCGCGAAGGTCAGGGTCAGGGTCATCGAGCCGTCCGAGGTCGACTGGGAGGACATGTAGAGCATGTTCTCCACGCCGGTGATTGCCTGTTCCAGCGGTGAGGCTACGGTCTTGCCGAGCACGTCGGGGTTCGCGCCCGGAAATTGTGCCCGCACCACAATAGTGGGCGGCACGACTTCCGGATACTCACTGACCGGCAACTGGAACAGAGAGACGATTCCGCCGATCAGAATGAGCAGCGACAGGACGATGGCGAAGATCGGGCGTCGCACAAAGAACTGCGAGATGTTCATGGCGATGTCCTCCGCTCCGGGCCTTGTTGTGCGACAGGCGTCGGTTCGGTAGAGGCATTCAGCCGCGTCAAACGGGCCAGCACCTCAGCGGTCGCCATGGCCACCGGTTCCGGTGCAACCCTGGCACCGGGACGGGCATGCTGCAGGCCATTGACCACGATGCGGTCTCCTGCCTTCAGGCCCTCGCGGATCACGCGCAGGCCTTCGACCTTGGGGCCAAGCTGGACGGCGCGATAGCTCACCACCGCATCTTTGCCCAGCACCAGTACGAAGCGATTGCCCAGGTCGGTGCCAATCGCTTCGTCTCGGACCAGGGTGGCGGGGTAGCGGTCGCTGGCGGGTAATTGCAGGCGAACGTAGAGCCCGGGGGTCAGCTCGTTTTCGCCGTTGTCGATGACAGCACGTGCCTGCAGGGTACCGGTACGTGGATTGACTTGGTTGTCGAGGAAGTCCAGGCGACCTTCATACGCGGGTCGTTCGTCGGTACTCAGTGCCAAATGCACCGGCACACGGGAAGGGGAGAAGGCCTTTTCGCTTCGTATGCGGCGAATCTGCTTCAGGTAGGTGGCTTCGTCGATATCGAAGTACGCATAGAGCTCCTTCGTGCCCACCAGCGTGGTGAGCAGTGTGGCCCCCTCATTGACCAGGTTCCCGGCGGTCACCTGCGCGCGGCCGATGCGGCCGTCGATGGGCGCCGTGATGCGAGTGAAGCTCAGATTCAGGCGCGCGGCGTCGAGTTGGGCGCGGATCGCCGCAACGGCGGAACTGGCTTCGTGGTACGCCGTCTTGCGTGCGTCAGCCAGCTCGGCGGAAATCGCCTGGTTGGCCCTCAGCTTCTCGCCGCGCTGGGCTTCACTGGCGGCGCGGGTCTGTTTGGCGCGGGCCTGCTGAAGTTGTGCGTCGAGGCGATTGACCTCCGCCTGCAAGGGCCTGGGGTCGATCTGGAACAACAGCTCGCCTTTCTTGACGAGCGAGCCGTCTCGAAACAGCACTCGGTCGATATGCCCGGAGACCCGTGGCCGTAGATCGACTGACTCCGGGGCTTGAAGCCTGCCCGAGAATTCGTCCCAATCGGCGAGGGACTGGACGACGACCTCCGCGACGCTGACGACGGGGAGGGGTTGTTCCGTACTCGCTCCCTGGTTGGGCTGGCCGCAGGCGCTCAGCGTGCTGACGGCGACCAGCGCCAAGGCGTGCTTGAGGCTGTTGGAACTGGAGATACGCATGATTGACTCCCAAAGATGGTTCACCTGGCCCTGACGGCGGCGTCAGAGTGACTGGGCCCAAGCGCCTGGTTGCTTTGCCAGCCAGCTGTCATGCAGCCATTTCTCAGTCTGGCGCTTGCCGGGGAAGGTGATCCAGACGATGTCGCGTTCGAACACCATGGGTTTCCCGTCGCTGCCGACGATGATCCAGAACCAGCGACCGTCGGCCAGATTGCGTGCCTTCACTTTCATGCCGCTCAAGATCACGACCTCTTCGTGGCCGTCGCGCGTAACCTTCAACGGTTCATCGTGGGGTTCGATCCAACTGATCCTCATACGCTCGATCAGGTCGGGGGCATGCTGCTCGAGAAACAGCCTGGCAATTTCCTCGGAGCGCTCGCGCGACGGCAGTGGCTTGCCGACCAGGTCCAGTGACATATTGGCGAAGCCCTTGAGCACGCCGGCGTCCGAAACCACGGTGCTGAAGTGTTCGCCATCCAGTCCTGAGTTGCGGCCATCGCTGCGCACGTAGCGAGTGAGTAGCGCTTGCTCGCCGTCGACAGTCACCTGGCGACGAGCGGACTCCTGGTAGATGGAAGGCACTGCGATCGGGCGGGTGGCGGGCTGGTTCATGGCAGGTTTCTCCTTGGGCGAATCGGTGTTGGCGGTGGCAGTGATCGCTGCCAGAGCCATGGCGAGGGCAATGCTTGCGGTGCGAACCGGCGAGTTCATGGAAGGCTCCTTTCGAGTGGTTGACTGCCAGGCGTGGCAGGGGCTGCGGGCTGTACAGCTGGCCATGATTGGGGCTCGCCTTGAACGAAGAGCAGTGCCACCAGGCCTATCAGAACCAGCGTCATGTGCACCGATTGAATGGCGCCCTGCTTCAGCCAGTAGCCGAACCACAGGCCTCCGCAGATGAAGCCGAACCACAGCAACAGGAAGCAGGTCAGGGCGACGACGGCGCGGTTGCGGGCGACGTCCAGCGCGGTACGACTGCCCAGGCGCCAAGCCTTGGCGTAGGCGAATGCCGCATACCAGAGCAGCATCGAAACGACGATCTGGATGCCTGCCACCGCGTACAGCGCTGTTTCGGCCCAGTGCGCTGGCCAGGCGCGCCAGCGTAGGGCCGCGCCCAGCAGTTCCTCTTCTTCCAGCAACGCCATGGAAAGCGTGTTGCCGATATGGAAGCGGTTGGTTTCCGGGTCGGTGAGGTTGTTGAGTACGGCGATGCTCAACCAGAGGGCAAGGCTGGCCACCACCGCCAGGCGGCTGAAGGAGAACGGGTGAAACGACATCATGGTTCTCCTCGATGCAGGGACGCGTCGGGGTAGAGGATGGGCCAGTCACGTTGCTCCGCATGCCTGACCAGGGCCGGGTCGCCCGCCACTACCGTAGGTTTCCCGACGCTCATCAAGAGGGGGAGGTCCGTCAGGTGATCGCCGTACCCATAGCAGTCGGCTGGATCGACGCTGAGCGTATCCATCAGGCGCAAGGCGGCTTGCTGTTTGCCCAGGCCAATGGTTTGCGGCGGGATGAGCCGGCCCGTAAAGCGCCCATCGCGCGTTTCCAGCCGATTTGCCAGGACATGGGGCACACCCAGCTCCGCTGCCAGTGGAGCCAGAAACTCCACGGCCGAACCCGAAACGAAGGCGACGATGTCTCCGTTGCCCTGGTGCTCCTGAAGTGCCCGCAGAACTGGAAGGATGAAGAATTCCGAGCGCGCCCTTTCCTGTACGTACCAGGCCAGGGCCGCCTCGGCCACCAGGTCGGGCTGGTGATCGCGGAAGTCTTCGTAGAACAGCGTGTTGATGGCAGAGCGATCGAAACCTTTCCTGACGTACTCATCGATACGTTTGGCAGCGGCAACTTCCGCCTCACCGCCACGTTCCTCTCCCCATAGCCAGCGAAAGTAGAACGCTCGGAAACTGAACATGCTCTTGAGGTCGATGAGGGTTTCATCGACGTCGAAGAAAGCGATTCTTCGTGCTGTCATTACGATTACTCGAAAGGCGCTTGCACCTGGGTGCAAGCGGGCGATGGGATCAAAGGGTGGGAATCGGCTCGGTCATCAACTGCGCATGCGGGTGCGGGGTCATGCGCAAGCGGCGGCGCAAGGTGTCGACTTGTGAGGACAGGGCGCGCGAGGCGAGCGTGGCCTCGCGCAGACCGAGGCGCTCGGCATCCATGACGCAGAACTTGACATCCACGCCAGTGACGGATTGTTCGCCCTGCCAGACCTCCATCGTCGCCTGCACTTCGACGCGGTCGGGGCGTGGTTGCTTCAGGTCGATCAAGCGATAGCGGATCTGCGCCGGCAGCGGGAAGGCGAAGGCGGTGTAGCGGACATTCATCTCGTTGAGGACGAAGTAGCGTTTATGCGGTTTGTAGTCGTCCAGATGGAAGCGCTCCGTCACCGCCAGGAACATCTGGCGGCACGCTTCGAGCAGCACCATGCCTTGCACATGCTGTCCAGTGAGGTGGTCGAGCATCAGCTCGTTTTCGGCATGGAGCAGGAGGCTGGCGGTATAGAGGCCTTCCTCGTTCCTCTCCGGAACGGAGATCAGCACGTTCTTGCGCTGGCGCTTGTGGGCGAGCTCCTGGCCCGCCAGCTCCGCGCCCGTCCACAGGTCCCAATGATCGAATTCATCGGCATGCCCGCTGGCGATCGCCATGCGATAGGCATGCTGAATTTCCTTGCGGCCAAGCCCCTGCCCGGCAACGACCTTGCAACCTCTCAGCACGGATGGTCCCGGTGTCTTTAGCACCAGCAGCAGCGTGCTGTAGGACATCACGTTTTCATGCCTTGCGAAGTCTTCGAACTGGTTTGCAACTACAACGTAGATACCCATCAATGGATTCCCTTTCTATACCCGGGGCCTTCGGCAGGTCGTTTGGCCGATACCGGATTACTACAAAAACCGACCCGCTTCCCACTGACGTCCTGCGTGGAAACCAGGGCCGCTCGACTAGCGCACACGGGAGCTGTCATCTACCCGTGCAGCGCTGTACAACGCTGCAGCGCCGAGCCCCGCTGCGAGTACCAGAAGAAAAGATTCCACCTGCCAGGCACGACTGATGTTTGCCAGCCACGGTCCAAGGCTCGCCCCGACAAAGAGCACGAAGGTGTAGAAGGACACTGCCAGGCCACGAACATCGGGCGATGCCGCCGCGGCGATTCGAGCGATCAGTCCGGGGACACTGATGGCCACTCCCGCGACATAAACGACACTGGCTGCCAGCAGCAGGGGAATGTGTTCTTGACCGGCGCTTGCACAGAGCACCAGTCCAAACGCCGCGACGCCAAGACCCGTGGTCGCGACCCGCTTGGCTCCCCAGCGACCAATCAATTTGGCAGCGAGCAGTGGCGCGAGAAACGCCGGCAACGCCACGCCACGCGCTTGCATTCTGCTGATGCCCTGGCTTTCGATGAGCTCGCCCAGGTGCATATCCAGTCCTATGTAAAAGGCGACGAATGACATCAGCAGCAGGAGCGCGGGCAGATAGACACGGCGCAGGGCCGGGTTACCGAGCAAGGTGAAGATGGGGCGATATCCTTCCCACATCGAGCCCATCGGACGTACCGCTCGAGCTCCTTCCGGGACTGTGGCCAGGCGCAACGCGGTCGCGGCATAGATCACCACCAGTGGCATGAGGGCGTAACCCAGGCCCCAACGCCCCGCAACGAGGCTGCCGTAGATCTGCCCGAGCAAACCTGCCGACAGGAACGCCGTACTCATCCAGGCCACTCCCCACACACGTTGCTTGGGGGTACCGCGCTCGGACAAGTAGGCGAGGGCCACGGGCGGGAAGGAGGCGGCGGCGAATCCCTGCAATGCCCGGCCGCAGATGAACAGGGTCGGCGTCTGCACCCATGCGAGCCCCAGCGTGATGATGGCCAGCAGCACCAGGCCGCCGACCATGACCGTCCTGCGGCCAAGGCGATCGGATAAAGGCCCGAACACCAGAAAACCCGTGGCGTATGCGAACCCGAAGGCGCCCAGTGCGAGGCCAGCCTGTTCCTGCGGCAACTGATAGGCCTGTGCCAAAAGGGGCAGGATAGGCACCGGGATATACAAGAGAGAGACCACGGCGAGCGCGCAGAACACCATCTGCACCAGCAAAGTCGCTGTGGGTTGTTGAGCCATATCCTGTGTAGATGTGTGCATTGCTACATATCTCGATCAATAGAGGCGCCAGGGCATTGAAGTCGCGGCGTTACTGGCCGCGACGCGAGGGAGCCGCCCAAGGTTTAATTTTCTGTAGGTTGCTGTGTAGCGTGCTACATGATTTTTAAAAGACTCGGCCGATCAGCCGAGTTCCGTTTCCAGGCGCATTGTCCGCAGGGCAGGGGCCACCCTCATCATCAGCTTCACCAGAAGCTCGCGCTCATCGTCTTTGAAGTGGCTCATGAACTTGGCGACCCACTCGTAGTGTTTGGGCAGCACCCGGCCAAGGGTGCTGTCGCCCTCCGGGGTCAGCCGGACGATCCAGTAGCGCCCATCGTCCGGGTCCGGATGTTTCGTACAAAGACCGGCAGCCTCCATCTGCTTGATGGCGCGCGTCATCGTCTGCGAAGCCACGGCTACCCCATCAGCCAGCGCGCCGATCGAGAGCCCCCCGGGGTTACGCTTGAGCAGCAGCAGGACGAAGAAGGGTGTTTGGGCAAGATTCTCGTGCGCGAGGTTGGCATTAAACGCCGAGAGCATTTCATCCGTCGCCGACGCCCATACCAGCCAGGTATAGAGCCCTTCGACATCGGGGTTGTCATAGAGCTTGCCGAAGTGCTCGAGGGTTTCGCGCGAAGGCAGGTCTTTCAGTTCGAACATGGTATCTGTGCATGGCTGTGTAGTCGGCTGCATGTTGGTGACCGAGTCGTCGGGATGTCAAGCCAACGCTAATTGGGCTGACCAATTCAGATAAATCATGGAGGGGCAAGAAACAGTCGTACTCATTGTGCGGTATTCGTCTGTCAGCCCCTGCCTTTGATGGTCTAGGATGGGCTATTTGCCGTCGGCAAAGCCGCCAAGACCTAGAGTTGCAATTGAGTTCACGACATTTTCGACCGCGCCGCAGTGACCGCCTGCGAATCGCCATCTGCCGCAAATCCCGCAAGTACCTCAAGGAAGGTTCCCCATGCTACTGAGGTCCCTCGCAGCTATTGGCATTCTGTTGCTGGGTTTTCTTTCACCGATATTTCCGGCTCACGCGCAAGACATCGCGTTGTCCGGTCGGATGACCACCAGCAGCCACCCCTGGCTGGACGCCAGGGCGCGGCAGTGGCTGGAAGGGCGGGGGCCGCTCACGGTGGGGGTCGTGCGTCTCGATTATCCGCCCCTGTCAGTGCTCTATGGCGACCGCTACCAGGGCATCACCGCCGACTATCTGGCCCTGATGTTCGAGCGGCCGCCCAAGGTGCGCGCCTACTCGTCGCGGGCATCCGCGCTGGCGGCCTTGCGCAGTGGCGAGATCGACCTGCTGGGCGCGGGCAGCGATGTCGAAGGCGGGGAAAATGGCCTGCTGCTCAGCGAGGCTTACCTGCCCGACCGGCCGGTGCTGGTGACGTCGCAGGCCCAGCCCTTCGATCCCGGCCAGGCCGGTAGCGTTCTGGGAATGACCGTCGGCTATCTTCCGCAACAGGCGGTACAAGAGGTCTATCCCCATAGCAAGGTCGAGCTTTTCGATTCGCCCCAGCGCGCGCTCGAAGCGCTGGTACTGGGGGATGTCGACGCGGTGTTGGGGGATGCGCTGTCCTCGCATTACTTGATGCAAACCCATTATCTGTTGGGCCTGCGCATCGACAACTTCGCTCCTGTCGACAGCCAGGGTTTCCGTTTCCTTCTGCGCCCGGGCGACGAGCCGCTGAAGGGCATCATCGACCGGGCGATCCCCGGGATATCCAGGCGCTATGGGGACGATATCCTGCGCAGTTGGAGCGCCGGCCGCCGCTTGAGCATCGACGAAGCGCGGGTGAAGCTGGCGCCCGCGGAACAGCGCTGGCTGGACAGCCACCCGCAGGTACCCGTGGCCATCAATTACTCGCTTGGGGCGCTGGGCGAGCTGGGACGGGACCGCGACGTGACCGGCATTGGCCGCGACTACCTGGAGTTGATCAGCCAGCGCAGTGGCCTGAAGTTCTCCTACCTGGGTACGCCAAACACCCTTGAAACCAACAAGCTCATCGCCGAGGGGCGCGCGCTGTTGACCCCGGCCATGCCTCAGTCCGAGCTGTTCGAGACGCCACTGGATGTCTTGCCGCCGTACCTGCGCAGCTCCACCGTGCTGATGACCGCGGCCGGTGCTGGCCGCCGCGCCGGCAGGCGTTTCACCGGGCTTGCCGATCTGAATGGGAAGACGCTGGCGACGGGTGAAGGCTACTTTTTCATCGATACCATAAGACGTGACTATCCGGAGATTCAGCTCAAGGTGTACCCCACGTTCCTCGAGGCCATGCGCTCGGTCGATTCGGGGCAGAACGAGGTGTACCTGAGCAGCGACTACACCGGCCGCTATTTGTCGGCCCAGTACTTCGACAATCGCATCCAGGTCACCGGAATCCTGCAAAGCACCTCCACACCCATCGGTATCGGGGTGGCGAAGAACCAGCCGGAGTTGCGCAGCATCCTGGAGAAGGCGCAGCTGGCAATCACGCCTGAAGAGGTCGCGGAAATAGTCAAAGCCTGGGCACCGCGTTTCTCCAGGGGCGGGAGCGACTTCTGGCGTGACCATCGCGACAAGATTCTCCAGCTGGGCAGCCTCTTCGCGATCCTGATCGCCATCTCGCTGATCTGGGCCTTCTACCTGCGACGCCAGGTCCGCAGGACCCGGGCGGCCGAGGAACGGGCCGAGGCCGCCAACCAGGCCAAGAGCGTCTTCCTGTCGACGATGAGCCATGAGATACGCACGCCGCTGAACGCGATCATCGGCCTGCAGGAACTCGCCCTGCGCAGAGCGAAACAGGGGGAGGCCGACAGCGTATCCCTGTCCGTGGCCCAGGAAGCGGCCCAGGGGCTGCTGTTGTTGCTGGGCAATGTGCTGGATATTGCTCGCATCGAGTCCGGAAAGATCGATTCGTTTCCTGAGCCGGTGCTCATCAAACACCAGATTGAAGGCGTCGTCTCGGTAGTGGCGGGCATGGCGCGACAAAAAGGCCTCACCCTGGACGCCAATGTGGAAGGCGACCTGCAGGCATGGGTGCTGCTGGACCCGCTGCATTTCAAGCAGGTGCTGTTCAACCTGCTCAGTAACGCCATCAAATTCACCGAGCGCGGCGGCGTCACCCTGCAGGCCCGCACCCGCCGTGAAGGGGACAGCTTGCGCCTGGACCTCGATGTCATCGATACGGGCATCGGCATTGGCGCCGAAGACATGGGCAAGCTGTTCAAACCCTTCTCCCAGGTAGGCGTACCAGGCACTGAACAGATGTCCGGAAGCGGCCTGGGGCTGAACATCAGCCGCCGCCTGGTGCAACTGATGGGGGGCACGCTCAACCCGCGTAGCGAACCTGGCAAAGGGTCGTGCTTCAGCCTCGAATTGAGCCTGCCCATCTGCGACCCTCCAGCCGCTGTCGAGGGCGAAGCTGCGCAGCAGGCCCAGCCCGTTTCGGCCCAAGTGCAGCCATTGTCCATCTTGTTGGCCGAAGATAACGCCTTCAATCGCGTCACCCTCAACACCCAGCTTGAGACCCTGGGGCATCGGGTCGTGGTCGCGGAAGACGGGCAGGAAGCCTTCAAGCGCTGGCTGAGCGCGGACTTCGACATCGTGCTCACGGACGGCATGATGCCCAGAATGGACGGCTTCGAACTCGCCAGGCGGATCCGCTGGGAGGAGTCCCACAGCGGCCTGCCACGCTGTCGCATCATTGCCCTGACGGCCAGCATTGAGGCGAGTGCGGTGGAGCGCTGCATGGCCGCCGGGATGGACCAGGTCTTGTTCAAGCCTGCAACCCTTGAAACGCTGCGGCAGGCTATCGACTCCGCCGCGCAGGATCAGAACGGCCCGAGCTTGAGCGGGTACTGAATGACGAGGTACAGCCGGTCGATGTCGTCGCCGGCCTGGGCGGCGTTGGCCCGGTGGCTGACGTGGGACAGTTGCAGCAACAGGTCCTTGGCCGGGCCCGATTGCACGATGTAGTGCAGGTCCAGGTCGCGTTCCCAGTGGCGTCCGCCCCGGCCCTGTTGCGGGCTGTAGGTGCCGCTGGCGGGATCGAAGGGGTTGTAGGCGCCGCCTTGGGGCGCGTGGCCGCCGTCGATGCCGCGACCGCTCACATAGCGGGCCATGAAGCTCAGGCCGGGAATGCCCAGGACGCCCAGGTCGAGGTCGTAGCGCGCTTGCCAGGAGCGTTCGCCGGGGCCGTTGAAGTCGGCGTACTTGATCGAGTTGGCGAGGTAGATGGAGTCGCCGCCGACAAAGTCGAAGGGCGTGTCGCCGTGGACTTTCTGATAGGCCAGGGTGAACGCCTGGGCGTCGATCCGGTACTTGCCGGAGAGGCTGTAGGCCGTGGTGTCGATGGCGCCGGCCGCGGCCTGGCCCTGGTCGCGGGTGCGGTACAGGTTGCCGTCGAGGAACCACTGGCCAAGGCTGGTATGCAGGTTGGCGTAGTACTGGCGCCAGGTGTCGCTCAGCTCCGAGGCGTAGAGGGCGCCGCCCAGCGCCTGGCCGGTGAACAGGTCGGCGCCGATAAAGTCGATGCTGGCGTGGCGGGTCGTCGCCCCGTAGCCGGAAAAGTCGCCCTTGGCGGTCGAGGCGTCCTGGTTCTTGAAGGCGTTGAAGTGACCGGCCTGCAGGTCGAGCCCTTCGAGTTCCCGGCTGGAGAGCAGCAGGCCACTGGCGTATTCCGGTTGCAGGCGTTTGTCGGCGGTGTCGAACACCGGGGTCGCCACGCTCATTTCACCGAGCGCCAGGGTGGTCCGCGAGGCCTTGAACTTCAGCGCGCCGCCGGCGCTGGAATAGCTGCCTTCGCTGCGTCCGTCATGATCCAGCGGCAACAGGCCCGTCCCGGAATGCCCCTTGCCACCGTCCAGTTTCAAGCCCAGGAAACCGTGGGCATCGACCCCCACGCCGAGGGGGCCGGGGGTGAAGCCGGACGCGAACGAGGCGATGAAGCCCTGGGCCCATTCCTGCTGGTAGCTCTTGCCGGCTGGGGTCGAGGAGCGATAGTCGTTGTTGAGGTAGAAGTTGCGGCTGAGCACTTCAAGGCTCGCCCCCTCGAGGAAACCGGGGGTGTCCTGTGCGCTGCTCTGTGCCGCCAGCGCCGGGGCGCCGCCGCTGAGCAAGGCGAGCAGCCACAGCGGCTTCAGGCGGATGCGCATCGGCCCTGGGGCGGTGAGGTGTTTGGAGGCAAGCAGCATGCTGATTTCCCGCGTCAAGGTGGGTGGCCCAGGACGCGGTTGGTCGCGGTTCCGGCAGCTGCCGGCACACCTTTGGCCTGCCCGCGTCCGCTCGGCGTGGCCATCGGATCGAGGCGAAGCATGGTTGCCTATTACACCGCGCGGGGATTGTACGGCTGTGCTGCATTCGGCCATGCGCGGGGGCCGGTAGGCGGCAGGTGCGGTTCGTTGTGGGCTGTGCGGTAGCTTTTGAATTGTCCCTGTTTTGGAATCGATGATTCTAAGCAACTCCGCCCTGATCCTGATCGACCACCAGCCGCAGATGTCCTTCGGTGTGCAGTCGATCGACCGCCAGACCCTGAAGAACAACACCGTGGGCCTGGCCAAGGCGGCGAAGATCTTGCCTGGCCATCGCCGGCGTCCTGGTGAGCCTGGCCGGTCCCTTGTGGCGAGTTGCAGGGCAGCGCGACCCCGTTCGGCGTATGGCTCGGCAGTGTCGGCCAGGGCTGAGCGGGCACCTGGCGCTCGGATGCGAGCTTTCCCGTACCCTGTAGCCGCTGCCGCAGGCTGCGATCGATCTGGGCGGCATTCCGACGTAGCGGGCGTTGGATCTTGAGATCGTCGAAGGCCTTCGGCCTTATCGCAGCCTGCGGCAGCGGCTACAGGAAGCGGTGCGTTCTTGCGTTGTACATTCCCTTGCAGGCGCAAGTTCGCTCGCGAAAAAAGCTCGTGGCTTGAGCGGCTTTTCTCTTTGATTTGTAGGGCATTTCCGAGAGAATCGCCGGGTTACATTTCTGCGGTTTTGGCGTCTTGTGCCTGTTGAATGTTCGGGGCTAGGCTGCCCCGGTCGCTGCAAAATCAGCGATCGGGACTGCAAGCCCGAACAAGCAAGAAGCGCTAGACGCACACACGGAATCGTTGAGATGTCAGCTCGATTTATGGTGGCTGCGTGCGGGAGACTTTCGGGTCTGCCGGGTTTGCTTCTTCTTCCCGGTCTTGCAGACCTGCACGTAGCCGCCACCCATCATCTGCAAGTGATGCTGGCGGTCTTCATCAAAGAAGGAGCCGCGTCATGAAAAAGATCGTCCCCGATCCGCCCATTCTTTCGCCCAGCCGCGAACAAATAGTTCAGCTGGAAATTCCCAATCAAACCCTTCTTCAGGCACTGGAAAGTCGCGTTGAGGGTAAGCCTTTGCACCGTGCCTTGCAGGAAACCGGCAGCAGCACGTTCGGTTGTCATGACGGCAACGGCCGTCCGCTATTCGCCGTTCGCCCTGGCGTCAGCGCCGAGGAGGCGTTGTTGCATGTGTCGTTGTTGCTCAAGTGCGCCGAGGAGACGGCGGATGAGATCACCAGTGCCAGCGGGATCGAGCGGGGCTTGATCTGGTCGATGATTCATTCGGTGGAAATGGCGCGGGCGGTGGTGGATGCGTTGCTGGATGGGGCACGAAGGCAGGGAGCAGCGCAGACGTTTTGAGGCGGGAGGGCATCGCACACCCGTCGAACGGCCGCAGAGGGGCAGGGGAAAAAGGCGAACGCCCCTTGTGCAACTCGGTCAGGCTGGTTGAAGCGAACGAATAGGCGCTAGCGGCTGTCAGCCGCTGCGGTCGAGGGCTTCCACCGGCCCCTGGGCGCCTGTCAACGTCGAAAAAAGGCCCGGGGACGCAAGCCCCCGGGCCGGTGCCGGTCACGGCATTTCCGGCAGTTCCTGCGCACGCAGATCGAACACCAGCACTTCGGCATCTACGCCGTTGCTCAAGGTCAGCGCCTGCTCCTGGCGCACCCGCACGCCATCGCCTTCCTGCAAGAGCAGGCCGTTGAGGTCGACCGAGCCGCGGGCCACATGCACGTAGGCGTAGCGGTTGGCGTCGAGCTTGAGGGTGGCGCTTTCCTGGCCGTCGATCAGCCCGGCATACACCCGCGCATCCTGGCGCACCTGCAGCGAACCGTCGGCCCCCTCGGGGGAGATGATCAGTTGCAGGCGGCCGCGTTTTTGCCGCGGGCTGAAATGCTCTTGCTGGTAACGCGGCTTGGCGCCGCTGACATCCGGCACGATCCAGATCTGCAGGAAGTGCACCGGCTGGGTGGCCGAGTGGTTGTACTCGCTGTGCGCCACGCCGCTGCCGGCGCTCATCAGTTGCACGTCGCCAGGGCGGATCACCGAACCGGTGCCCAGGGTGTCCTTGTGTTCCAGGGCGCCTTCGAGCACATAGGAGAAAATCTCCATGTCCCGGTGCGGGTGTTGGCCGAAGCCTTTGCCGGCGGCGACCCGGTCGTCGTTGATCACCAGCAGGTCGGAAAAACCCTGTTCCCGCGGGTTGCGATAGTTGGCGAAGGAAAAGGTGTGGAACGACTTCAACCAACCGTGGTTGGCGGCGCCGCGATCAGAGGCTTTGCGAAGGGTCAGCATGAGGGAATCTCCTGTCGGAACGGGAATTCGTCCGGTTGAGGAGAAGGCTAATGTTTACCCTGTGGCGCAATAAGTAGATGGAAACTGAAATACTGTCCGGTTCAGGTTGACAATTTTGTGCGATGAATCACGTATTCTTGCCCGATGAGCGCGCGCCGTCCGGGCATAATGTCCAGGGTCGGCGTTACGCTTCCAACCCTTTGATATCAGTGATATTTACCCATGAAAACCGTGGCAATGGTGTTGTTTCCAGACTTTCTCCTGCTCGACATGGCCGGGCCCATGGAGGTGTTTTCCATCGCCAACCGTTATCTGGAGCCGAAGGACCATTACCAGCTCTCGACGATCGGCACCGAGCACGGCGCGTTGCGCGCTTCCAACGGCGTCAACGTGCAGGCCGATCTGCATATCGACCAGGCGCGCGACAGCTATGACTTGCTGCTGGTGCCCGGGGGGCCGGGGGCCTACAACGAAAAGCACCGCCCCTTGCTCGACTGGCTGTCGGCGGCCGTGCGCCGCTCGGCGGTCTATGGCTCGATCTGCACCGGGGCCTTCATCCTCGGGCACGCCGGGTTGCTCGACGGGTTTCGCGTGACGACCCACTGGCACTACACGGAACGCCTGATCCGGGCCTTCCCCGAGGCGACGGTGGAGACCGACCAGATCTTTGTCGAGGATCGCAACCTGATCACCTCGGGCGGGGTCACCGCCGGCATCGACCTGGCGCTGGCGGTGGTCGCCCGGGACCACGGCAAGAAAGTCGCCCAGGACGTGGCCAAGGTGTTGCTGGTGGTGATGAAGCGCCAGGGCGGGCAGGCGCAGTTCAGCCCGTTGATGGCCACGGTGGCGCCGCAGGAGACGCCGGTGACCCGGGTGCAGAACCATGTGCTCGAACGCCTGGACGAAGCCTTCAGCATCGAGCGCATGGCCAGCCTGGCGAACATGAGTTCGCGGCATTTCGCCCGGGTGTTTGCCCGGGAAGTGAACATGACACCCATGGAGTTCCTGCAAAGCGCACGGATCGATCGGGCGCGGAACCTGTTGGAGAGCAGCGACCTGCCGCTCAAGACCGTGGCCTACAAAAGCGGCTTCGGCAGTGTGCGACACATGCGCTTCCTGTTCAGCGAAAAGCTCGGCCTGACCCCCACCCAGTACCGCGAACAGTTCAGCTAGCGCCGGCTTGTCCGTCTGGCGCACCGCGATGGCCGTGACGCTCCCTCCAGGGCGGTTGTACCGTCATCGGTGCCTGCCAAGATACCGGGGAACCCTTGGTAAAGGAGGTGCGGGAGCCTGGCGCCGGCCAGGTTTCCAGCATGTGGATACGCATGAACAGCATCAGAGATTTGAACGGCGACGGACTGCTGCGGTTCGGCCCCTACGCCTTCCACCTGCGGCAGCGGCTGGTGCTGGACGGCGACCGGCCGTTGCGCATGGGCGGGCGTGCCCTGGACATCCTGCGGGTGCTGGTCGAGCGCGCCGGCCAGGTGGTGGGCAAGGACGAATTGATCGCTCGCGTCTGGCCGAACTCGGTGGTCGAGGACATCAACCTGCGCGTGCACATCGCCGCCCTGCGCCGCGCCCTCGGCGAGGGCCAGGACGGGCAAGGCTACATCGTCAACATTCCGCAGCGCGGTTACTGCTTCACCGCCCCGGTGCGGCGTGAGGCGCAAGGGGAGCCGGTCGCGCTGGCGAGCCTGCACAAGCCCCAGCACAACCTGCCGGCACGGCTGACCCCGGTCATCGGTCGCGACCCGGTGGTCGGCAGCCTGGTCCGGCAGTTGCCGGTGCGCCGGTTCATGACCCTGGTCGGTCCGGCGGGGATCGGCAAGACCACGGTCGCGCTGCAGGTCGCCGAGCTGCTGTTGCAGCACTACCGCGACGGCGTGTGGTTTATCGACCTGGCGAGCATCGACAACCCGGCGCAATTGGTCGAGCACCTCAGGCACAGCCTCGAACTGGACGCCGGCCTGGAGGCGCTGGCAACCCGGCATGCCTTGCTGGTGCTGGACAATTGCGAGCATCTGCTCGAACGCTGCCGGGCCGTGGTTGAGCCGTTGCTGGCCTCGGCGCCACGGCTGTCGATCCTGGCCACCAGCCGCGAACCGCTGCGGGTTTCGGGGGAGACGGTGCATGGCCTGGCGGCCTTGTCGGTGCCGCCGGCCTCGTCGTTGCACAGCGTGGCGGAAGTCATGAGCCATTCGGCGGTGCAGCTGTTGGTCAGCCGTGCCCGGGCCCGCCAGCAAGGCTTTGCCTTGCGGGAACAGGACCTGGCCGCGGTGCGCGAAATCTGTCGCCGGCTCGATGGCTTGCCATTGGCCATCGAGCTGGCGGCGGCGCAGATCGATGCGCTGGCGCTGGTGGGGCTGCAAGCGCAGCTGGACAACTGCTTTCAATTGCTGACCCAGGGCCGGCGCACCGCCGTGGCCCGGCATCGGACGCTCGAGTCCGCCCTGGACTGGAGCTATCAGCGGCTGAGCCCGCTGGAGCAAAGCCTGTTGCAGCGCCTGGCGGTGTTCGACATGGCCTTCACCGTGCAGGCCGCCACCGACGTCATCAGCTGTGCGGTGCTGCGGCCCGAGTGCGTGGCCGAGGTGATGGCGCAACTGGCGCGCAAATCGCTGCTGGTGGTGGAGCCCGGCCAGGGCACGACGCATTACCGCTTTCTCAACACTACCCGCGCCTACGCGCTGCAGAAGCTGGAACACAGCGGGCAGTTGCGGGTGTTCGAAAGGCGGCATGCCCACGCCATCGGCAAGGCCCGCTGGCTGTCAGTCAGGCACCTGTCGTTGCAGCTCATCGAGCAGTTCCCGGACGCGGGTTAGGTCCGGCGTGGCAAAACCTTCAGTGAAGCGGGCGTAGAGCGGTTCGAGCAGCTCATGGGCGCGCCGGGCCTGGCCCTGGCGCTGCCAGAGCCGGGCCAGCGAGGTGGTGCTGCGCAATTCCCAGGTCAGCGCGCCCTGGGCCCTGGCCACTGCCAACGCCTGGTGCAGCACCGCTTCGGCGGCGTCAGGCGCATTGTCGGTCAGCAGCGCCTCGGCCCGGGTGCGCAGGATCTCCGCCGTGCTCCAGCCCGCGGTGCCGCTTTCGGCCCGTTGCAGCAAGGCGTTGTCGATGAAAGCGCCGTCCAGGGTCACCATGATTTCGCCGATCAGCCCGGTGCCGGATTGCGGCGGCGAGAACTCCGGGGCGCCTTCGATGACCTGCGCATAGTGCCGGCCCCAGGTATAGAACAGCAGCACCGAATGCTTCTGCGCCTGCTCCAGCAGCAGGCGCAGGAGTTCGCGGGCGGTCGCGGCGTCGCCGTTGTAGTGGGCGATCAGGCAGCCGGCCAGGGCCAGGGTGTAGCAGATAGAGGTGCCGTGGTTGATCTGCAGGGCGATGTCCAGGGCCTGGCGCGCGGTGCGCCAGGCCTGTTCCGGATGGCCTTGCAGCCAGAGGATCCGCGCCAGGATCGTCAGGGCGGCGACGCTCTGGTCGTACTGCACGCCAAAGCCGCGGGTGAAGCGGCTCAGATTGCCGCTCTGGGCCATCAGCTGGATGACTTGCTCGGCCTGGTCCCGGGCCCGTGGTTGGTCGCCGGCAAAGTGCAGGGCCAGCACCTGCAGGCGCTGGGTGCTGAGGGACATCGCGGTCGGGCCGGCGCCGCGCCGCGCCAGGTGGTCGAACTGCCGGCTTTGCTCCAGGGCCAGTTGGTAGTGACCGCAACTGAGGTTGACCGCCATGTGCCCGGACACCGCCTTGAGCTGGGCGGCCACATCGTCGGTGCTTTCGGCCAGGGCCCTGGCCGCGACGAAGGCCTCGATGGCCTCGGTACTGCTGCCCTGGGTGTGGTAGCAGGCGCTGCCGAGGGCCAGCTTGAGGGCCTGGGTCAGGCGCGGGCAGGCCTCGCCCGCCGTATGAAGCAGGGCCAGGGCCTGGCGCACATAGCCGCCGTGTTCCTTGAGCAGCGACAGCTCCTGCCACAGCGGTGCGGAGGCCGCGGCCAGGTGGATCGCCAGCTGTTGCGGACCCTGGGCATTCAAGCCCCAGTCGAGTGCCGCGCGGATGTCTTCCAGGCTGCGGGCGTGCCGCTCGACCCACAGCGTCGAGGGCGTCTGCTCCCAGTCGTCCCGGGCCTGATGCATCAAGGCCAGGCAACGCTCGGCGTGGCGCCTGCGGGTAGCCGGCAGTTCGGCGGCCTGCTCGAGTTTTTCCAGGGCATAGCTGCGGGTGGTGTCCAGCAGGCGATAGAACACTTCCTCGTCGCCGACCTCCACGTTCAGCAGGGACTTGGCCACCAACTGGGTGATCGCGGTAAAAACCGCGCTGGCTTCGATGTGCGCGTCGACGATCACCGCCGCGGCCGATGGCAGGGTGAAGCCGCCCCTGAATACGCCCAGCCGGCGCAGGCAGGCCTGCTCGCAGGCGCTGAGCAGTTCGAAGCTCCAGTCCAGGGTGGCGCGCAGGGTCTGATGACGGCCCGGGGTGACCTGGCAGCCCTGGGTCAGCAGGCGGAAACTGCCGTGCAACTGGCTGAGCAAGCCCGCGAGCCCCAGGTTGCCGACCTGGGCGGCGGCCAGTTCGATGGCCAGGGGAATGCCGTCCAGGCGCCGGCAGATATCGATCGCCAGGGGCAGTTCGTCCTGGCTCAGTTCGAAGCTGTCGTGGCTGGCCATCGCCCGCTCGACGAACAATTGCAGGGCCGAGAAAGTCAGGGCCTGGGCGCGGTCCAGCACCGCGATGGGCGGTGGGCAATCCAGGGACTCCAGGCGTTGCACGAATTCGCCCTCGGCCCGCAGGCTCTCGCGGCTGGTGGCCAGGACATGCACTTGTGGTGCAGCGCGCAGGATGCTTTCGCAGAGCGGCGCGATGGCGTCGAGCAGGTGCTCGCAGTTGTCGATCACCAGCAGCATCTGCCGCTCGCGCAGGAAGTTCGCCAGGCTGGCCAGCGGTTCGTCGTCGTGCAGCGCCAGGTCGAGCAGGGTCGCCAGGTGGCTGGTGATCATCCGTGGGTCGTTGAGCGGGGCCAGGTCCAGCAGGCGGATGCCGTCCCGGTACTGGCCGATCAGCTGTTCGGCGACCCGCAGGGCCACGGTGGTCTTGCCGATGCCGCCGGGGCCGACCAGGGTGATGAAGCGCTGGCGCGCCAGTTGCGTCAGCACATTGTCCACCAGGGCCTGGCGCCCGATCAGGCGGGTGCGGCGCACCGGCAGGTTATGCCCGCCCGGCTCGGCCGAAGGGGCTTTGGGGCCTTGCTCGAAGCGCTCGGGGGCGAACGGCTCCAGGGCGAAGGGCGCGACGAAGCTGTAGCCGCGCTGGGCCACGGTGACGATATAGCGCTGGCCGGCCTGGCCGTCGCCCAGGGCCTTGCGCAGCGCCGCCATGTGCACCCGCAGGTTGGTGTCTTCGACCACGCTCCTGGGCCAGACCCGGGCGATCAGTTGCTGCTTGCTGACCACTTCGCCGGCGTGCTCCAGCAGGATCAGCAGGATGTCCATGGAGCGGCGGCCCAGGCGCAAGGGCCGCTCGGCTTCCAGGATCAGGCGTTGCCCGGGGTAGATCCGGTAGGGGCCGAAATGCACGGCCTGTTCGGGGGCTAGGGTCAACGGCTCACTCCTGCTGCTGTGGTCTTTTTCTAGTGCTTCCCGTTGCACCTGGGCGGGAAGGGCGGACGAAGGGCACGGCCTTCTATCCCGCGGTTTTCGAGCATGTTCCTCAGGTTTCCCGAACAACGCAACGCGGCGCGGATGAGCGTGCATCGACTGCATTGGCCGCAGCAATCTTCTTGCCGGCGATGGCGCCTGTATTCATTGACCGCGGCATTGGCGACGAGCAAGCAGGGGCGGTGCCCGCGCCATTGAAAATTAACAACGTTTAACTCGTCCTGCCTGCGCTCTATGCCCAAAACTCGAGGCCGTCACCTTGGCCAATCGAAGGGCCGGTTGTGCGTGCCACGCGAAGAAAAAAGGGATGAACACCTCTGGAGGATGCCGGAATGAGCAAGGTGGTGGTGGTCTATCACAGTGGCTATGGCCATACCCGGGTCATGGCCGAAGCCGTGGCCCAGGGGGTGGAGAGTCACCTGGGCAGCGCCTGCCGGCTGATTCCGGTGGAGGCGGTGCACGAGCAGTGGGAGTGCCTGCACCAGGCCGACGCCATCATCTTCGGCGCGCCGACCTACATGGGCAGCGCCTCGGCGCCGTTCAAGGGGTTCATGGAGGCCACCGCGGCGTTCTACCTGGCCCAGCCCTGGCGCGACAAGCTCGCCGCCGGCTTCACCAATTCCGGTTGCCTGTGTGGCGACAAGCTCAACACCCTGGTGCAGATGGCGGTCTTCGCGGCCCAGCACTCGATGATCTGGGTCGGCCTCGACCTGCTGCCGGCGCGCTCCAGCCGCGGGGTATTCGATGGCCAGTTGAATCGCCTCGGCAGTTCCCTGGGCGCCATGGCCCAGTCGAATGTCGAACAGTCCCCCGAACACGCGCCGCTCCTGGAAGACCGCCGCACCGCCGCGCACCTGGGCGAGCGGGTGGCGCGCCTGGCCGAGCGCCTGGGCCATTCATCGATTTGAGTCACCCCCCCCCTGAAGGAGCAAAAACGCCATGAGCACATTCACCACCCGCGACGGTACCGAGATCTATTACAAGGACTGGGGCAGCGGCCAACCCATCGTCTTCAGCCATGGCTGGCCGCTGAATGCCGACAGCTGGGAGGCGCAGATGATCTTCCTGGCATCCAGTGGCTACCGGGTCATCGCCCATGACCGCCGCGGGCATGGCCGTTCCAGCCAGCCCTGGTCGGGCAACGAGATGGACACCTACGCCGACGACCTGGCGCAGTTGCTCGAACACCTGGACCTGCAAGACGCGGTGCTGTTCGGCTTCTCCACCGGCGGTGGCGAAGTGGCGCGCTACATCGGCCGCCACGGCACGGCGCGGGTCGCCAAGGCCGGGCTGATTTCCGCGGTGCCGCCGCTGATGCTCAGGACCGCGGCCAACCCCGGCGGCCTGCCGATCGAGGTCTTCGACGGCCTGCGCGAAGCGTCCCTGGCCGACCGTTCGCAGCTGTACAAGGACGTCGCCAGCGGGCCGTTCTTCGGTTTCAACCAGCCTGGCGCCAAGCCGTCCCAGGGCATGATCGACTGGTTCTGGATGCAGGGCATGACGGCGGGCCACAAGAACGCTTATGACTGCATCAAGGCCTTCTCCGAAACCGACTTCACCGAAGACCTGAAGAAGTTCGACGTGCCGACCCTGGTGGTGCACGGCGACGCCGACCAGATCGTGCCGATCGAAGCCGCCGGTATCGCCTCGGCCAGGCTGGTCAAGGATGCGAAGCTGCTGGTCTACCCCGGTGCGCCCCATGGCCTGACCGACACCCACAAGGATCAGCTCAACGCCGACCTGCTGGCGTTCATCGAGGCCTGAATCGCCCGGCGACCCGCGCCTTACCCATGAAAAAACGCCGGGAGGTTTTACCCCCCCGGCGTTTTTTATTGTCGGCTATCGAGCGTGCCGCGGCCTTATGCGTTCGCCTGGTTGAGGCAGGGGCGGGCGCCCAGGACCCGGCACCGCCAGGCGAACGGATTGATGCCTTCGCTGTGGGTGAAGATGTGGCAGAAGTGCGCCTGGTCGCAGAAGCCGCATTCCAGGCTGATCTGCGTCAGGGTCAGGTCGGTGTTGCGGATCAGTTGCTTGGCCCGGGCGATGCGCTGGCAGCGAATCCATTCCTGGGGGGACAGGCCGGTGCTGCACTTGAAGGCGCGGGAGAAATGGCTGCGGGACAGGGCGCAGGCGCGGGCGAGTTCGGTGACTTCCAGGGTGTCGCTCAGGCCGTCGAGGATCATTTGCTTGACCAGGCTTTCGCACCAGGGAGAAAGGCCGCCAGGGGTGGTTTTTCGGGGTTGCGGGACGGACGCCCTGACGGCGTTGTGCTGAGCGTGGGCCATGACGAAATTCCGTGTCGGTGGGCATGCGCCGGCGCACCGCGGGGTGAGCCGGGCGCTTCCCGATTTAGAAAACAGGTCTGCGCAGAGGGCTTCATTCTTGGTGGCGGGGCGGTGGGCTTGCGAGTTAAACGTTGTTAATTCCGCTCAGTCGCAGGTCACGTATTCGCGGCAACTGAGCACATGGCTGCAATTTTTCCGTGGGACAGGCGTGCATGCTCCCGCAAGCCGCAAGCCGCAAGCCGGGGCGGCCTACCGCTGGATAGTTCGTACAGGGCTGACAAGACAATGGAACTGCACCGATGAACCGTAACGATCTGCGCCGCATCGACATGAACCTGCTGGTGATTTTCGAGGCCCTGATGTTCGAAAAGAACCTGACCCGGGTCGCCGAAAAACTGTTCATGGGCCAACCCGCGGTGAGCGCCGCGCTGGGCCGCCTGCGCGACCTGTTCGACGATCCGCTGCTGTTGCGCAACGGTCGCGGCATGGAGCCGACGGCCCGGGCGCTGGTGATCCTCAAGGAGCTGCAACCGGCGATGGATGCGATCTCGGGCGCGGTCAGCCGAGCCAAGGAGTTCGACCCGGCGACCAGCTGCGACCTGTTCCGCATCGGCCTGTCGGACGATGCCGAGTTCGGTCTGTTTCCGCCGTTGTTGAGCCGGTTGCGCGAGGAGGCCCCGGGCATAGTCGTGGTGGTGCGCCGGGCCAACTATCTGTTGATGCCGGCCTTGCTGGCCTCCGGCGAGATCTCGGTCGGGGTCAGCTACACCACCGAGTTGCCGGCCAATGCCAAGCGCAAGAAGCTGCGGGACATCGGCTGCAAGGTGCTGCGCGGCGACAACCGGCCCGAACCCTTGACCCTCGATGAATACTGCCGGCGGCCCCACGCCATGGTGTCGTTCTCCGGCGACCTGAGCGGCAATATCGACCTCGACCTGGCCAAGGTCGGGCGCAGCCGCCGGGTGGTGTTGGGGGTGCCGCAGTTCAGCGGTCTGCGGGCCTTGCTCGCCGGCACCGAGATGATCGCCACCGTGCCCGACTACGCGGCCTGTGCCCTGGTCGAAGGCTGCGCCTTGCGCGCCGAGGACCCGCCGTTCGCCATCGAGGCGGCGCAGCTGTCCATGGCCTGGAGCGGGGTGCATGACAACGATCCGGCCGAGCGCTGGTTGCGCTCGCGGATCGCCCAGTTCATGTCCGAGCCCTTGAAGATCCACGGCGCCTAGGCGCGGGCGGTCGCTCCGGACCCTGCGGCAAGAGAGCACATACATTCAATTTTTCCCGACCGCGCAGCGGCACCATGCAATCTCGGCGTCGATGCCGGGGATCTTTCAAGTTGTGCGGGTGCGCCAATGAACGCTTCACCATGGGATGCACGGGCCCGGGATCTCGGGCTGTTGTTTTTGCGGGTCAGCGCCGGGCTGTTTCTGCTGTGGGTGCACGGCCTGCCGAAACTGCTCGACTACAGCGCGCAACTGCAACGCATCGAAGACCCGTTCCGGCTGGGCGCCAACCTGACGCTGATGCTGGCGATTTTCGCCGAGGTGCTGTGCCCGTTGCTGATTGTCGCCGGGGTGGCGGTGCGCCTGGCGTGCCTGCCGATCCTCGCGGTGCTGCTGGTGGCGCTGGTGGTGGTGCATCCGCAGTGGAGCCTGGCCGAAGGCCAGTTCGCCTGGCTGTTGTTGATCCTGTTCAGCAGCATTTTTATCGCTGGCCCGGGACGGCTGGCCCTCAATGATCGTTTCGCCGGAGCCTTGCGTTATGTCTGATCCCAATCGCCTCGAAGCCACTGCGCGGCCGGACTCCGATGAGGTCGTGACGCTGATCGTCAAGCACCGGGTCAAGGCTGGCCTGGAAGCGCCCTATGAAGCCTGGTTGCGGCGCATTGTCGGGGTGGCCGGGCAATACGAGGGGCACCTGGGCGTGGACGTGATTCGCGGCAAGAGCGGCGGCCTCGACCTGTTCACCTGCGTGCTGCGCTTTTGCTCCACCGAGGCGATGCAGCGCTGGCTCGACTCGCCGCAACGCCGGACGCTGGTGGACGAAGCCGCGCCGATGCTGGCCGACGGCGACCAGACCGAAGTCCACCCGGTCCATGAGTTCTGGTTTTCTATCCAGACCGACGCCGCTTCGCCACCGCCACGCTGGAAGCAGGCGCTGTTGACTATGCTGGTAATTCTGCCGCACACCCTGCTGGTGCCGCTGATCTGGGGGCCTGTGCTGCAACTGAATGCCTGGCTTGGCAATTACGTGGTCGCCACTTTCCTGATCACCCTGACCATCGTGCTCTCGGTGGTCTATCTGTTCATGCCCCTGGCGACCCGGCTGTTCGCCCCCTGGTTGCAAGCCTCTGCCGCCGATCGACACCTGGAGCCCGGCCATGGCCAATAACGATGACCCGACCGATCCGCTGCGCCGCCACTTGCTCGCAGCCGGGTCCTTGCTCAGCGCCGCGGCGGCTTTCTGGCCGCGCCTGTCCCTTGCCTCTTCCCATTCAGAAGGACATCCGATGAACGCCGATCTGATTCTGTTCAATGGTCAATTCCACACCGTCGACCGCGGGAAGCCCCGCGCCAGCGCGGTCGCCATCAGCCAGGGGCGCTTCGTCGCGGTGGGCACCGATGCCGAGGCCATGGCCCTGCGCGGCAGCGCCACCCAGGTCATCGACCTCAAGGGCCGCACGGTGATCCCCGGCCTCAACGACTCGCACCTGCACCTGATCCGCGGTGGCCTGAACTACAACCTGGAGCTGCGCTGGGAAGGCGTGCCGTCGCTGGCCGACGCCCTGCGCATGCTCAAGGACCAGGCCGACCGCACGCCAACCCCGCAGTGGGTGCGGGTGGTGGGCGGCTGGAACGAGTTCCAGTTCGCCGAAAAACGCATGCCGACCCTGGAAGAGCTCAACCAGGCGGCGCCGGACACCCCGGTGTTCGTCCTGCACCTGTACGACCGCGCCTTGCTCAACCGCGCAGCCTTGCGGGTCGCCGGCTACACCCGCAACACACCGAACCCGCCGGGTGGCGAGATCGTGCGCGACAGCAACGGCGAGCCCACCGGCATGCTGGTGGCGCGGCCGAACGCGATGATTCTCTATTCGACCCTGGCCAAGGGGCCGAAGCTGCCGTTGGAATACCAGGTCAACTCGACCCGCCAGTTCATGCGTGAACTCAATCGCCTCGGCCTGACCAGCGCCATCGATGCCGGCGGCGGTTTCCAGAACTACCCGGACGACTACGCAGTGATCGAGCAACTGGCCCGGGAGCAGCAGTTGACGGTGCGCATTGCCTACAACCTGTTCACCCAGAAGCCCAAGGAAGAACTCACCGACTTCAAGAACTGGACCGGCAGCGTCAAGCTGCACCAGGGCGACGACTTCCTGCGCCACAACGGCGCCGGGGAAATGCTGGTGTTCTCCGCCGCCGACTTCGAGGACTTCCTCGAACCGCGTCCGGACCTGCCGCAGACCATGGAGCAGGAACTGGAGCCGGTGGTGCGGCATCTGGTGGAACAGCGCTGGCCGTTCCGCCTGCATGCCACCTACGACGAATCGATCTCGCGCATGCTCGACGTGTTCGAGAAGGTCAACCGCGACATTCCGTTCAATGGCCTGCCGTGGTTCTTCGACCACGCCGAAACCATCACGCCGAAAAACATCGAGCGGGTTCGTGCCCTCGGCGGCGGCATCGCGATCCAGGACCGCATGGCGTTCCAGGGCGAATACTTCGTCGAACGCTACGGCGCCAAGGCCGCCGAACAGACCCCGCCGATCAAACGCATGCTGGCCGAAGGCGTGCCGGTGGGCGCCGGTACCGATGCCACCCGGGTCTCCAGCTACAACCCCTGGACCTCCCTGTACTGGATGGTCAGCGGCAAGACCGTGGGCGGCATGGAGCTGCATGCCGAAGGCCTGCCGCGGCAGACCGCACTGGAACTGTTCACCCATGGCAGCGCCTGGTTCTCCTCGGAGCAGGGCAAGAAGGGCCAGATCAAAGTCGGCCAGCTGGCGGACCTGGCGGCGCTGTCCGCGGACTTCTTCAGCGTCGAGGAAGAGGCCATCAAGTGGATCGAGTCGGTGCTGACCGTGGTCGATGGCAAGGTGGTGTACGCCGCCGGCGACTTCTCCAAGCTCTCGCCACCGATGGTGCCGGTGCTGCCGGACTGGTCGCCGGTGGTCAAGGTGCCGGGGCACTGGCGTCCGACCTCGCCGCTGGTGGCCCAGGTGCACCAGTGCAGCGGCCCGTGCGCGGTGCATGCCCACAGCCACGAGCGGGCGCGCCTGTCGAATGTGCCGGTCAGTGACTTCCAGGGTTTCTGGGGCGCCTTCGGCTGCTCGTGCTTTGCCTTCTGACGATCAACAACAGTGCCGGCCGCAGTGGCCGGCACCCATAGCGACATCCATCCACCTAGGAGTTTCACATGAGCAACGTACCCTACAAACGTCTGGACATTAATGACGCCGTTGTCCTGCTGGTCGATCACCAGACCGGCCTGATCTCGCTGGTCCAGGATTTCTCGCCGAACGAGTTCAAGAACAACGTGCTGGCCCTGGCCGACTGCGCCAAGTTCTTCAAGCTGCCGACCATCCTCACCACCAGCTTCGAATCCGGCCCGAACGGCCCGCTGGTGCCCGAGCTGAAACAGATGTTCCCGGATGCGCCCTACATCGCTCGCCCAGGCCAGATCAATGCTTGGGACAACGAAGACTTCGTCAAGGCAATCAAGGCCACCGGCCGCAAGCAACTGATCATCGCCGGCGTGGTGACCGACGTCTGCGTGGCGTTCCCGACCCTGTGCGCACTGGAAGAAGGTTTTGACGTGTTCGTCGTGACCGACGCTTCCGGTACCTTCAACGAGGTGGTGCAGCAGGCTGCCTGGGCCCGCATGGCCGCCGCCGGCGCGCAACTGGTCAACTGGTTCTCCGTGGCGTGCGAGCTGCAGCGCGACTGGCGCAACGACATGGAAGGCCTGGCCAACCTGCTGTCGCAGCGTATCCCGAACTACCGCAACCTGATGAACAGCTACTCGGCGTTCACTGCCAAATAAGCTTCGCGTCATTGCTGAGCTGAAAAAATGCCCGCCATTGTGCGGGCATTTTTTTGCCTCGCGGACAGCGCGATCCCTGTAGCCGCTGCCGCAGGCTGCGATCGGCGGCGTAGCCGTCGTCAAACCAGGCGAGGTGGTTTTCCAGGCAGATCGCGGACTCAGGTTTTGCGGCAACTGCGTTGCCGTTCGCAGCCTCGCAAGCTCGGCAGCGGCTACACAGGCATCGCGGTCCTTGTAGCCGCTGCCGCAGGCTGCGATCGGCGGCGTAGCCGTCGTCAAACCAGGCGAGGTGGTTTTCCAGGCAGATCGCGGACTCAGGTTTTGCGGCAACTGCGTTGCCGTTCGCAGCCTCGCAAGCTCGGCAGCGGCTACACAGGCATCGTGGTCCCTGTAGCCGCTGCCGCAGGCTGCGATCGGCGGCGTAGCCGTCGTAAAACCAGGTGATGTGGTTTTCCAGGTAGATCGCGGACTCAGGTTTTGCGGCAACTGCGTTGCCGTTCGCAGCCTCGCAAGCTCGGCAGCGGCTACACAGGCATCGCGGTCCCTGTAGCCGCTGCCGCAGGCTGCGATCGGCGGCGCAGCCGGCGTAAAACCAGGCGATGTGGTTTTCCAGGTGGAATGAGGTGCCGGAACGCGAAAAAGCCGCTATAAAGCGTTCAGCTGTCAACCAGAGAGTGACAATGAACCCGTTCGAAGACATGCGTATTTTTTGCCAGGTCATGGACGCCGGCAGCTTCACCGCGGCGGCGGATCAGCTGGGCCTGTCCAAGCAGTTCGTCAGCCGGCGCCTGATGCAGTTGGAAGAACGCCTGGGTGTGCGCCTGCTCAATCGCTCGACCCGACGCCTGGACGTGACGCCCCTGGGGCAGAGTTACTACGAGTCGGCCCTGCGCCTGCTCAGCGAAGTCGAACAGGTGGAGCAGGGCATCGCCGGCCAGACCGTCGAACCCAGGGGCACCATTCGCCTGAGCGCGCCGCTGTCGTTCGCCATGGCCCATCTGGGGGAGCTGTTGCCGCTGTTCCTGCGGCGCTATCGCGACGTCACGGTCGAAGTCGATCTCAGCGACCGTCCGGTGGACCTGCTCGGCGAGGGCTACGACCTGGCCTTGCGCATCGGCGTGCTGGAAGATTCGACGCTGATCGCCCGGCGCATCGCCTCGATCCAGCGGGTGTATTGCGCCAGCCCGGCGTACCTGGCCGAGCGCGGCACCCCGCTCAGGCCCGAGGAACTGCAGGGCCACGATTGCCTGCCTTACGGCCACGGCCGCCAGGTGCAGTGGCGTTTCGAAGGGCAGGGCAACAAGCCCCTGCTGGTCAACGTCACCGGCAGGATGCGGGTCAACAACGGTGAATTGCTCAAGGACGCGGCCATCGCCGGCATGGGCATCACTTACCTGCCGACCTTCATCGTCGAAGCGGCGCTGAAGGACGGGCGGCTGGTATCGGTGTTGGACGGCTTCGAGCCCGAGCCCCTGGCCTTGTCGGCGGTCTACCCGCAGCACCGCCAGGGTTCGCGGCCGGTGCAGGTATTTATCGAGTTCCTGCGCGAACAGTTGAATCGCGGCGTGGCGTCGGTCGCGCGATAAGGCGTGGGGAGAGTGCGCTGGCGTTGGCGGGGGCTGTCCGGTGTAGCCCGGTGCCATCCGGGGCGGTTGCCTGTTCAGCGCCCGAACGCCGCCGGCTCTCCCAACAATGCCTTTTGCCGCCAGGCGGGTGCGCTGGTGGGGAACAGCACTTCGGTCGGCCGCAAGCGAGCGATGCCGCAGGCCGCGGCGATACGCTGGCGTTGCTGCCCTTGGATAAGCGCTTGCCGATAACTGCTTTCGTTCTGTCGCAGCCCCAGCACATAACCCACGCCCGCCTGGAAATCGCCTGCATGGGCTTGCCACCAGGCGGCGATCAACGGTGGGTCGGGCCAGGGCAGGTTCTCATCGGGGTCCATGGCGACATTGGCATCCTCAGGGTCGTCGTTCGGGCCGGCATCGAAATCCGGTAGGTCCTGCAATTCCAGATCGAGCAGCGCCAGGTCGGCGCCAGTCATCAGGCTGAAGGCCTCGCCAGCGACGCGGGCATAAGGCAGGTCGCTCATCTGCTGGATCAGCCAGGGCACGCTGACCGGATCGCCCAGCAGCCCGACGGCCTGAATGCCGATACGCCGCTGCTCGGGGTTCTGCATCAGCTGGCGGATCCAGGCGATGCTGTGCTCGCGCTTTTGCCAGGCCAGCCATACGCAGAGCGCGCGGTACTGGAATTCGCCCGGTTGCTCGGCGAACTGGCGCAGCGGCTCCAGGGCCTCTTCATCGCCCATTTGCGCGGTGGCCCAGTTGGCCCAGAAGCGGGTGGCTGCCTCCTGATGCTGGCGGTGGGCACGAATCGCCGGCATCAGGTCACGACGGCGTAACTCGCCGGCAGTACGGGCGGCCCGCGCCAGCACGCCGGGGTCGGCATGGGACAGTCCGGCCAGCAGGGCGGAGCCGGGATCGTGGCGGTGCATACCGCAGGCGGCCAGGCCCAGGCGGCGGAACAGGGGCTCGGGGGAGGCGAGCATGCGCTCGATCCAGGGCGATACCCGCTCCCAGTCGAGCCAACCCAAGGCCGCAGCCATAAAGCGCTCGCTGCCCGTATGCAGGCGTACATGCTCGACCAGGATGCCCATGGCTGTCGCATTGTTTGTTTCGAAGGACAGCACCGTGGCGGCAAATACCTCGCCCCGTGCGTTGGGGCTCAGTTGCTGCGACAAGGCCTCCAGTCCGGGTAAACCCGCTATGCGCAGACCATCCAGATGGGCTTCGATGCGGTTGTCCAGGGTGGTCAAGTGCTTGAGGTCATAGTGGGGCGCTCGCACGGCATAGTCGCGCAGGCCGGCGAGGAAGGCGGCTTCTTCGGCATGTTGGTCTATAACCTGAGCGATAAACATATGATCGGTCAGCCTCTGAGGCTTGAGTAAGATGAGCAGAATTGGGGCAGTAGTCGAAGCATTAACTCATGACTGTTTGCCATCGATCGTTCTGAATGAGCCCAACAGTGCGCTCGGCAAATGACCAAACGCCCCAGTCGCTGCTGCGCAGAACGGTGAATTGCAGCTTCTTGCTGTTCGGTATTTTCAGCGCGATGAGGTCTTCCCCCGATACTTTGTCAATCCCCGCAAGATGAGCCGCGTAAATAGAACCGGCATGGGACGCTATACCCCAATAGTGTCGTTCTTCATCGTCATGGTTGAGGACTTGCCACTGGTCGCCCGAGCCAATCAGAACCACGCCATCGCCACCTGAAATTGCATAGCTCTGGCCTGCAAGGGGGCAGATGCTGGTTAGGTCGGTATTGGTCGGAATATCCAGCGTTGCCCAGCGTTTGCCGTTGAAGTGTGCGGCATAGCCGTCGGATGTGACGGCAACGAAATCGTTTCTGCTGGTGCCGGCGATGTCTTCGATGGTGACGTAATTGCCCTCGACTCTGAGGGGCGGTAGCGCTTCGATTTTCTCATTGTTCAACCAGTAAACTTGCCCGACTGAGCCTGCGCAGATCACATCGCTGCCAATGATGCGTATCCGCCGTAACGGTCCTTTGTCGTATACCGGCAGGTTTGGAAACAGCGTTCGGGACGCGCCCAACTCATCCTTGGTTGCAGGGTGCTTCCAATTGAAACGGACAATGGTGCCGTTCTCCCCTAATACATAGGCGATGCCGTCGGCGCTCGCATCGATCGACAATATCGCTTCGCCGGCCAAGGAAAAGTCGAGCCAGAGGTCACCCTTCTTAACGCCTACTCGGTTCTTGGGGTCGTCATAGTCATCGCCAACAGTGCAAGCGAGGATGAAAACATCGGGTGTGGGGCTTACGCCTTCCTGGATAAAGGCATCTTGGATGAATTCGGAGTCTGAAATGTCATTCATGGGCGGCTTCCTTTATTAAGAATCTGTCTCAAAGTTGCTGCGGTTTGGCGATCCTTCTGCGCTTTTATCCTTGCCTCGCGAGAGCCGAAACAGGTTCCGAGCATCAGGTTCGCATCGGTCGGCGTGGCTGTTTGGCTCGCGGCAGCGGGTCGTTGGGACCTACGGTCAAACTCATCTTGGCGTGGCCTGTATCCAATTGTTTTTTCAAACACTTCTCATCACACCCTTCTGCTCCGCGTGGCACTTTCACTTTGCCCACCGCTGATTTGGCTCCCACAGCGCAGCCCACAGCCAAGGTGTAGGTTTTGTTTTGATTGGCAGGGTCGTTCAGCCAATTGTTTCGCTCAACGGTGTAGTTACAGCCAACCTGGCCGTGTTCCGTGCGTTTTGAGTGGCTGGTTCCTTCCACGCACAGACAGGGCGCTTTGTTGGAAACGTAATTGGTTGCGGCATCCGGCGCTCCACGGCCTTCGTGAGCCACGAACTCTTTGGAGGGTAAGAGGTGATGCCCCGTCATTTGTTTTCCGTCGGAACCGTTGCAACAGCGGTTCGGCTCCTTCGGCATGACCAAGCATTTGCGCGCCTTGCAGCATTTGGCGCTGTAGTCGGTGGCGCCCGTGCAGTCGCTTTTAATCTGTTTAGCCATCCCGCGGCAGGGGTGTCTGGCCTTATCCATGGCTATCGCGTCTGAGTAGGGCCAAGGCCCGGTGTTCGAGGTCGAGCCGTGGTTATGGGTGGTCAGGTCGAGATTACGGACCACGTTTTCGCCCTCGAACTTCACATTCATCGACCAAGCGGTGAAGTACACTTTTCCCTTGATTTTGCTGGTGATCACCCCCTTTTTCGGCGCGCATCCGGCCTCGTCGCCGTAACTGGTCTTGAAGTAACTCTTGTCCTTAAGCATCACCTCTTTTCCGGTAATTTTTACTGTACGCGTGCCATTGGTGGTGTCCTTCGCCATACCCGTATTGGGGTAGGGAATGGGCACCCCTGTCGGAGTCGGCGGCGCCTGAGGCGGGGTAAAGCAGACATCGGGGAAACAGGCGATGGATTTCCCATCCGCCGCCTTGCAGGAAACTTCCATATTGTTGGCATACACCTCGTTGCCCATCAGGCGGCCCTCACAGTCTGATAACTGAGCAGCGCGGCGGCGCGTTGGCCGGCGTCGTTGCCGAGGTGGCAGAAGATATTCGGGCCTTCGCCATAGCCCTTGCGGCTGGCGGCCAGGGCCACGGCGAGCATCGCCGGGCCGATGGCGGCGCCGGTTTCGCCGATGCAGTCGGCGGGGTGCCAGAGGTGGAAGAATTCCTTGCGCACCCGCAGGGTGCGGCTCAGGGCCAGGGAGGCTTCCTTGAAGTAGTACTGCTCGCCGGAGATATCGGTCAGGCGGTAGTCCATCTGCTCCAACCCGCAGCCGGCTTCGCTCAGGGCCGCGCGCACGGCCTGGGTCAGGCCGTCGGCGCGCAGCGGAAGGTCTTCGGCCTCCACCGTGGCTTTTTCCACGCCGAAACCCAGGCCGATGCAGGCCAGCTGCGGTGCTTCGCTGGCGGTCGGGGCGTTGACCAGCACGGCGGCGGCACCTTCGCCGGGGATAAAACCGTTGGAGTTCTGGCTGGTGAGCAGGCGTTCGCGCTCTTCGAAAGCGGCCAGGGTCGCTCCGCTGAGGAAGGAGTCGACGCCGGCGATCAGCACGTGGCGATGGCCTTGCTGGTAAATCAGTTTGCGCGCATTGAGCAGGGCGACCGCGCCGCTGACCCGACCACGGGGAATGACATTGGAGCTGCCATGAAAACGCACGCCCAGCTCATGCTCAATGTCGTGCAGCAGGCTGAGGTCCAGGCCGTCGAGACGGCCGGGGCGGTCGGCCTCCGCCACCCCGAGCAGCAGCGGGGTTTGCTCCGGGTCGACGCCCGGCGTACCCTGCAGCGCCTCGGCGATGGCCCGCGCCGCCATCTTGACCAGCTTGCTGCGCCCGCGCCAGGGCTGTTCCAGGGGCACGCTGGCAGCGATCAGCCATTCGCCGCCGCGGTCGATAAAGCGGGTCTCCTGGAAGTTATCGATAGCGCAACGGATCGCCGCGCAGCTCGCGGGGGCGCTAAGGCCTACGGCGCTGACCATGCCGGAGCCGATGATGCACAGCGCGGTCATCAGGGCGTCTCCTCGGGCGTGCGTTTGGCTTTCACCAGGGCCGACAGCGACGGGTAGTAATCCTTGCCCAGTTCGCGGGCGCGCCACCAGCCCGTGGACATAGTGCCGACCAGCACCTGGGCGATTTCGAACAGGTTGCGCTTGAGCGGGCGGCGGGTGCGCCAGGTGATCTCGACGCGTTGCGTGTCGGTATCGATCAGCAGGGTGTCGATCACCGCTTGCACAGTCTCGTGACCGCCTTTCTTCAGAAAGAAGGTCACCGGCACTTCCATCTGGGGAATGCGAAAGCCCGCGCGCTCCTGGGGCGTGAGGTTGAGCAACAGCACATCCTCACCACCGCGCAGGTAGTGGGTCTGCTGATCCTCAGGGGCCGCCTGAAAGTAGCGGTGGTCGAAATCCGCCGGCAGAAACGGAAAGCAGTCGGCCAGCCAGGCCTCGTCGTAGGTGCCGGCGAAGCGAGCGCGTTGTGGCCAGCCACGGCCGAGGGGGCCGAGGGCCATGGGGCGGAAGTTGCCAGAGGGACTGTCGATCGGTTTGCCCAACTCCTCGGTGCTTGGCATCGGCATGCCGACGATGTCGGCATTGTCGGCGCTGCGCGGGTACCAGCCGCAACCGGTCGGATTGTCCAGGTAGCAGTGGCGTAATTGGGGGTCGTTGGCGATCGGATGGCTGCCGCCAAACGCCCGGGCGTAGGAGATCTCCTGCTCGGTAAACGGCTGCGGCAAGCCGGGAGCAACGCCCAACAGCCCCGACTGCCATTGCCGTGGACCGAGAACGGAAAAAGCCTTGCTCATCCGCCCGACGCGAATGCCCGCGGTCAGTTGCGTCACGGGGCGCCCACCTGGGGCGTAGGCCTTGCCGCGCACCAGGACATCGCAGCATGGCTTGACCGGGGCGAAGTCCATTTCCTGCAGCGGCGCGCTGAGGCCGGGCTCGCCGAGGAAGGTGTCGGCCATCAGTAGCGGTTGCTGGGCGTCGGCGAGGGTGGCCGCGCGGCCGTCCAGGGGCAGGTTGAACGTGCCCTTGGCCACCACCACCAGGGATTCGCGGCCATCGGGCGCCAGGCCCTGGGTATAGGCCGCAAGCAGTTGGCTGGCGTTGAGCAGTTCCATAGGCCGGATACCTGTCTAGTTGATCTGCACCGAACCGCCCTTGATGCGGTTGACCCCGCTGGAGCGGCTGGACAGGTAGGCGCCCTGGATGATCACCTTGCCCGCGCGGGTCAGGGTGATGCTGGCCTTGCCGCAACGCAGCACGATTTCGCGTTCGGCGCTCAGTTCCAGGCACTGGTCGTCCAGCCGCACGTGGGCGACGGGCTCGGGCGGGGTATCCGTGCCGAGCAGGCGGCCGATCACCAATGGGCAAGCCGGGTCGCCGCCTTCGAACATCAGCGCGACCTGGCCGCCGATATCCGCAGGCCCCAGCCGCGCGGTGCAGCGGGCAACGACGCCGCTGCCATCCGGGCAGCCCGGGTAAAGGACTCTGGGCGCACTGGCGCGCGGCAGCTCGAGCAGGGTGCCGATGACGACAGCATCGATGCGGGCTTGTATGGGTAGCGGGTACTGGACCGTCATATACACACCTCCACTGTGCTAGTTCTGCAGGATCTTCTGGCCTTTGACCACCACGTTCCTGTTGGCCTTGATGTTGATGGCGCCGGAGCCGTCGATGGTGATGTCCTTGCCGCGAATCATGATGGTGCCGTCCTTCTTCATGGTGATGCTGGCCGCGCCCGTGGTCAGGGTGATGGAGTCGCCGGCGGTGAGGGAGAAGTTCTTGCCGACGTCCAGGCTGTCGTTCTGCTGGATGTTGGTGGTGCGGTTCTGGGATACGTCGCGGGATTCGTTCTGGCCGATCTGGGTGCTCTGGTTGCCGTTGATCTCGATACCTTCGTTGCCCTTGACCGTTTCATTGCGGTTGCCGGTGATGTCGATGGTCTCGTTGCCGCCCACGTCCTCGGTGCGGTTGCTGACGATGCTGATGGTTTCGTTGGCACCGACCTTTTCCGTGCGGTCCGCGCCGATGGTGATGGTCTCGTTGTTGCCCACCTTCTCGGTGCGATTGGCGCCGATGGTGATTTTCTCGTCGCTGCCGACATCCTCGGTGCGGTTCACCCCGATGGAGATGGTCTCGTTATTGCCGACCTTTTCCTTGCGATCGACGCCTATGGTGATGGTTTCGTTGTTATCGACGGTTTCGGTGCGGTCGTGTTTGACGTGCACGGTTTCGTCGTTGTCGATGGTCTTGCTGCGGTCGTGGCCGACCCAGTGGGTCTCGTCGTTCTCGACCTCGATGTCCTGGTTCTTCTCGGCGTGGATGAACAACTGCTCCGCGCCTTTCTTGTCCTCCATGCGGATTTCATTGAAGTTGGCGGGCGAGCCCTCCTTGCTCGAGCGGCTTTTCACCCCGCTCTGGGTGGCATTGGCCGGCAGCTCGTAGGGCACGGTCTGTTCGGCGTTATAGACCCGGCCGGTGATGATCGGGCGGTCCGGGTCGCCTTCGAGGAAACCGACTATCACTTCCTGGCCGATCCGCGGGATCTGCACCGACCCCCAGTTCTTGCCGGCCCAGGCCTGTGACACGCGCATCCAGCAGGAGCTGTTTTCGTTGGACTGGTCGTGGCGATCCCAATAGAAATGCACCTTGACCCGGCCATACTGGTCGGTCCAGATCTCCTCGCCAGCGGGGCCTACCACCCTGGCGGTCTGCGGCCCGCGGACAATCGGCAGGGGCGTCAGGGGCAGGGGGCGGAAGGCCTGGCTGGCATCCATGCAGTCCAGTTCGCTGGTGAACTGCTCGGCCAGGTCCAGTTGCCCGCTTTCATAAAGCTCCTGGCGGATCTGGTAGCGTGCGACCACCACCAGGTATTCGCGATTCTGGTCGGCGCGCTCGTAGCCGGTCAGCTTGAACAGATGCCCGCAGCCCAGGCCTCGCGCACGACCGCGCAACTGCACGCGTTCGAACTGGCTGTGGATGGCCTGGATACGGGTGCGTGCGTAATGCTCGCCATCCTTGCTCTGGACGTATTCGCCTGGGTAGTCGTAGAGCGGATGGTCGCCGTTGCTGTGGCTGCGCGACACGCTGGAGCGCACTTCGAGGCTGGCGCCGGGGCGCTGGAAGTCGTAGTCGTTCAACGCCAGCGAGCCCGGCTGGACTTCCCGCGCCAGTTGCCAGTCGTAGAAGTGGTCGCGCTCGCGCATCTGCTGATCGGGCGGGTAGAAGGGCACCGAGGCGTAGTCGGCCACCGTCGAGTGGGCGCCGTAGGCGTCGGCCAGCACCAGCACATGCCGCGCTTTCTCATGGCGGAAGTAGTAGTAGATGCCTTCCTGCTCCATCAGCCGGCTGATGAAGTCGAAGCTGGTTTCGCGGTATTGCACGCAGTATTCCCACTCGCGGTAACTGCCGCTCAGGTTGTCTTCGAAATCGGAGAAACCGAGGTCGCGGAACACCTGCTTGATGATGTCCGGCACCGTCTTGTTCTGGAAAATCCGGCAGTCCGAGGTGCGCGTGAGCAGCCAGAACCAGGGCCGCAGGCTGACCCGATAACCGGCGAACTGGCCGTGGCCGGTCAGTTGCCGGCAGCCGCAGGCAATGCCATGGAAGTAGCGTTTGCCGCCGCCGTGCAGCTCCAGGGTCAGGCCCATCGGCTTGCCCAGCAACTGGTCGAACTTGATCGCCCGATCTTCGGACGTGAGGTCTAGTTCGTAATGGAACAACCGCCCCAGCTCCTCGCTGCCTTCCATGCCCTGCAGCAGCAGGACCTCGCCACCGAGGGGGCTGTCGACCTGCACCAGGCGGGTGCTTTGCGTGATTGCCATAAACGGCTTCCTCCGGCTCGCGTTCGGGCGTCAGTCGGTCGTCTCGCCAACATGCGGGTCGAATGCGTAATGCAGCGCATTGTCCCGTTGGCTGATGCGCACGCCCGCCAGCGGCTTGCCCTCGAGCATGCGGGTGAGAAACTCCCGGCTCATGTCCGGCAACAGGGTATTGGTCAGGATGGCGTCGATCATCCGTCCGCCGCTCTCGATCTCGGTGCAGCGCGAGACGATCAGGTCGACCACGCTGTCGTCGTAGGCGAAGGGCACCTTGTGCCCGCTTTCCACGCGCCGCTTGATCCGTTCCAGTTGCAGGCGGGTGATGGCTTTGAGCATCTCGTCGCTCAGCGGGTAGTAGGGGACGGTCACCAGGCGCCCAAGCAGGGCCGGCGGGAATACCTGGAGCAACGGCTCGCGCAGCGCCTTGGCGATGGCATCGGGATCGGGCAGCCGTTGCGGGTCGCGGCACAGGCTGGCGATCATCTCGGTGCCGGCATTGGTGGTGAGCAGGATCAGGCAGTTCTTGAAGTCGATCAGGCGGCCTTCGCCGTCCTCCATCACCCCCTTGTCGAACACCTGGAAGAAGATTTCGTGCACGTCCGGGTGGGCCTTCTCCACCTCGTCCAGCAACACCACGCTGTAGGGTTTGCGCCGCACCGCCTCGGTCAGCACGCCGCCTTCGCCGTAACCGACATAGCCGGGCGGGGCGCCCTTGAGGGTGGAGACGGTGTGCGCCTCCTGGAACTCGCTCATGTTGATGGTGATGATGTTCTGCTCGCCGCCGTACAGGGCCTCGGCCAGGGCCAGGGCGGTTTCGGTCTTGCCCACGCCCGAGGTGCCGGCGAGGAGGAACACGCCAATCGGTTTGCTGGGGTTGTCCAGCCCGGCGCGCGAGGTCTGGATGCGCTTGGCGATCATCGCCAGGGCATGGTCCTGGCCGATGATGCGTTTTTTCATGTGCTCGTCGAGCCTGAGCACGGTGTCGATTTCGTTGCGTGCCATGCGCCCGACCGGGATGCCGGTCCAGTCGGCGACCACCGCGGCGACCGCCTGGTAATCCACGGTGGGCAGGATCAACGGGTTTTCGCCCTGCAAGGCCGCGAGGCGGCTCTGCAGGTCGCCGAGCTTGTCGCGCAATGCCGTGCGTTCGGCTTCAGCCAGCTGTGGCGATGGCGTATCGGCCTCGCTACCGCTGTCGTCCAGCGGTTCGGCGGCGGCGCGCAGGGTGGCGCGGGTCGCCAGCAGTTCATCGACCAGGGCTTTCTCTTCGCTCCAGCGACCTTCCAGGGTCGCCAGGCGTTGGCGTTCCTCGGCGAGGGCCGCCTCGACCTCCTGCTGGCGAGTGCCGATGGCAATGCCAATGGCCTGCTCGCGGCCGATGATCGCCTGCTCGGTGCTCAGCGCCTCGATGCGTCGGCGGCTGTCGTCCACTTGCGCCGGTACCGCATGCAGGCTGATGGCGACCCGCGCGCAGGCGGTGTCGAGCAGGCTCACCGATTTGTCCGGCAGCTGCCGGGCCGGAATATAACGGTGCGACAGCTTGACCGAGGCCTCCAGCGCCTCGTCGAGGATCTGCACCTTGTGGTGCTGCTCCATGGTCGAGGCGACGCCGCGCATCATCAGGATCGCCTTGGCCTCGGACGGCTCGTCGACCTGCACCACCTGGAAGCGCCGGGTCAGGGCCGGGTCCTTCTCGATGTGCTTTTTGTATTCGGCCCAGGTGGTTGCCGCCACGGTGCGCAGGGTGCCACGGGCCAGGGCCGGCTTGAGCAGGTTGGCGGCATCGCCGGTACCGGCCGCGCCGCCGGCACCGACCAGGGTATGGGCCTCGTCGATAAACAGGATGATAGGCTTGGGCGAGGCCTGCACATCCTCGATGACCTGGCGCAGGCGCTGTTCGAACTCGCCCTTCATGCTCGCGCCGGCTTGCAGCAGGCCGACGTCCAGGGTGCGCAGTTCGACGTCCTTGAGGCTCGGTGGCACGTCGCCGGCGACGATACGCAGGGCGAAGCCCTCGACCACCGCGGTCTTGCCGACCCCGGCTTCGCCGGTGAGGATGGGGTTGTTCTGCCGGCGGCGCATCAGGATGTCGACCAGTTGGCGAATCTCCTCGTCGCGCCCAACTATGGGGTCGAGCTTGCCGCTGCGGGCCTGTTCGGTGAGGTCTACGGTAAAGCGCTTGAGCGCCTCCTGCTTGCCCAGCGCGCTGGGCGCCAGGGCGCCGCTCGCTTCGCCCGGCGCGGCGCTAGCGTTGAAACCGTCGCTGGCGGCCAGGCCATTTTCCGGCGAATCGCCGAGGTATTCGTCGAAGCGCTCGATCAGGTGCTCCACCTTGATCTTCTCGAACTCGCGGGAGATGGCCGAGAGGGCGTGGCGCAGGCTCGGTGTCTTGAGCATGCCGACGACCAAGTAGGCGCTGCGCACCTGGCTCTCGCCGAACAGCAAACTGCCATAGACCCAGCCGCGCTCCGCGGCTTCCTCGACCTGCAAGGACAAGTCGGTGATCGAGGTCGAGCCGCGCGGCAGGCGGTCCAGGGCGTCGGTGATATCCCTGGACAGGCGCGCCGGGTCGAGGCTGAACTGGCGGACCAGGCGGTGCAGGTCAGAGTCCTGCAATTGCAGGAGCTGATGCAGCCAATGCACCAGTTCCACATAGGGGTTGCCGCGCAGTTTGCAGAACACGGTGGCGGCTTCGATGGCCTTGTAGGCCGGGCTGTTCAACTTGCCGAACAGCGCGGCGCGGCTGATCTCACTCATGATTGCTGCTCCTTGAGGGGGTGGTATGGCTGGCGTATTCGCGGGCCAGCAGCAGGTCGCCGGCATCCGTCGACGGGCTGCCGAGCCAGGTGTCGAAGCCCAGGCGGGTCTGGCCGTCAAGATCGATGCGCGGCACTTCCTGGTGCCGCAGCAGCAGATTGACTTCCCAATCCAGCTCCTCGCCCTGGTACTCGGCGACCCAGGCGGCCAGTTCGCCGAAGCTTTCCTGGCCGGGCAGCAGGCGGCGGTATTGCTCCAGGTTCAAAGGCCCCAGGCGGATGCGGAATTTATGCTGGCGATCCCAGACGTGGGTGCCCAGGCTCAGGTCGCTGCCGAGCGAGCAGAGCGCCACGCCCAGCTGGCTGCGCTGCGGCAGCTCCAGCCACTGGCCGACGTATTCCTCGATGCTCACCGGCACGCCGAAATAGTCTTCCAGGATCGCGCGCAAGCCGTCCGGGTAGCGGGTTTGCGCCGCCAGGTGGCCGGTGAAGTGGTAGCGCGCCGAGTCGGCGATCGGGCCCTGGCCGAGCAGGCTGGTCATGCCCCGCCCGGACAGCGCGGCCAGACGCATCGACCAGTAGTCGTGGGCGGGGCGGTCATGGCTGACGGTCGGCCGCGCTTCGGCCCAGGCGCGGTAGAACAGGCATAACAGGCGGTGATTGAACACGTCGAGAAAGCGCGTGAAGCTGGCGTCGTCGTTGTTGCGCTGGCGATCGCGGGCGTATTCGGTCAGGTGCAGCGGCAGCGGGCCGTTGGGCCCGGTGAGGCCGAAGAACAACTGCTCGATGCGCGGCGCGGCGCCTTCGGGGCCGGCCTCGATGCTGGCCAGGGTCGAGGGGGCGAAGCCGCAGTCGGGTTTCTGCCCCAGGCGTAGGGGGTCGTCGTGCAAGCGCAGGGAATGGCCGATGCGCGGCCGGTCGCTGGCCTCGCACTCGATGCGCCGTAGCGCCTGGAAGAAGTCGTAGGCCCAGGGCTCGTCGGCCATCCGCTCGATGCTGTGCAGCGGTTTCAGAGGTTCGGTCGACATCCGGGGTGCGCCTGCCATCGCATGATTTCGCCGCGCTCGGTGGTGCGCAGTACGGTTTCGGTGAAGCTGTTGATCGACACGTAACGGGCCAGGAAGCGCTCGAACACCGCGCCCAGCAGGTACACGCCGGTACCGCGGAAGGCGTTTTCGTCGAACTCCAGGCTGATCTCCAGGCCACGGCCAAACACGATCGGTCCCGGCATCGGCAACCGGCGGGTGCAGGGCGTGCTGCGCACCTGGCGCAGGCCCTCAATTTGCAACTGCAGCGCCGCATCGCCGGGGTCGCCGTACAGGCGCAGCAGTTCGCGCAGCGCCGCGGCCCCCTGGCCCTGTTCGCTCAGCGACAGGTAGTTCAGCGACAGCTGGCTGATCAGCCGCCAGGCGCTGGCATCGTGCGCGCGGCTCGGCCGCGGCCGGCTTGGTCCGGCCAGGCAGCGCACGGCCAGCACCGGCGCGCTGTCTTCCAGGGTGAAATCGCTTTTGCCGGTACCCACCGGCATCAGCAGCGGCAGGTCGCGGTTGGTGCACAGGGCGCTGAGACCGAGCTGACGCAAGTCGTGGCGATAGGGCGCCTGGTTGACATCCACCAGTGAGACGAAGGTTTCGCTGCCGATATAGGTCGAGCGTGGCCCGCGCCGCCGTTGCTGGCTGGACAAGCGGCGCGGCTCGCGGCGGACGATGTAGTAGGCCTGCTCGCGGCCATAACGCAGCGGGTCGCGGATCGCATAGAACGGCTGGAACGGCTGCTCGGGGCCGCTGCCATGGCCGGTGACCTGGGTCAGGGAATGGATCTCGAAATCCAGCGGCCGGGTGCGGTCGGCGATCACCTGGTGCTCATGCACCCGCTCGCTCAGGTGAATGCGATCGGTGCGGCGTGCAAACAGGTTCACCGCCGGGGTGCAGAAGGGCACGAACTGGGTCGCCGACACCGTGCCTTCCAGGGTACTGTCGAGTCGATCGAACAGCACCACCACCTCCAGTTCCTGGCTGGTGCAGCGCTGCACACCGGCGCTCAGCCCGGTGAAGTCGACGAACAAAAAACGATTGGGCAGGGCGAAATATTCCTGCAGCAGGCGATACCCCTGGAAGGCCCGGGGCACCACCGGCAGCACCGCGTCCCGATCGTCGAAGCCGCGCGCCTTGAGGCTTTCCAGAGGCAAGCGCTCGGCCCAGTCGCCATCGATGCTCTTGATAAACACCGCGCAGGCGTTGCCGAGCAGTTGCTCGTACAGACGGAAAGGTTGCTCGTCGGCGCCGTTGAGGTAGAGCGGCAGGCTGTCCAGCGCCAGGGCGTTGAACGGCAACCCGGCGCCGCAGCGCAGGCGCAGGCGCAACCCGGCCTTGGCCTTGGGTTCGCTGGCGGCCAGTCGGCCGAGGGTCGCGGCCGGGTTGCCGAAGTATTCGGCATGGCTGACCTGCAATGGCCACAGCGTCACGGCATGGGCGCTACGGTATTCGCAGGCGGTCTGCTCGCCATGGCCCAGCTGGCCGCGCAGGGCGGCGTGGCGTTCGACCGTGAAGCCGCTGGTCAGTGAGCCCTCGTTGGGGTCGGCGACCAGTTGGACCACCACCACCGAAGGCGTTGGCGCCAGGTAATGGGGGTAGGCGACTTCCAGCAGATTGTGGGTAAAGGTCGGGTATTCGGCGTCCAGCTTCAGGTGGACCCGCGCGCTCAGGTAGGCGAAGCCCTCCAGCAGACGCTCGACATAGGGGTCGGCGCATTCGATGTCGGACAGGGTCAGGCGGCTGGCGATCTTGGGGAACTCCTGGGCGAACTCGGCGGCGCTCTCGCGGATATGCTGCAGCTCCTGGTTGTAATACTCGAGCATGCGCGGGTTCATCGGCGTCTCCTGACGGGCTCGGCCGGCGTCACCTTGACGTGTCCGGTTTCCAGGTCGAGGGCGGTGCTGAGCAGCAAGCGCAGGGGCACCGGCTCGGCCCACAGATCGCCCTCGATCTCGAAGCTCAGGGCGTTGTGGCTCATGTCATTGCCGTCGAGTTGCGCGCGAACCTTCAACGAGCCTTTGAGGATGCGCGGCTCAAAGGCGGCGATGGTGTCGCTGAACAAGGCTTCGATGGCCTGTACATCGACACTCGAGGCGGTATGCCCGGCCAGGGGCGGCAGGCCGAAATTCAGCACCGAGTTGCCCGCCGGCATCTGCGCGGCCTGTTCCGGATCGAACAGCACGCAGGTGTTGAACAGCCAGGCCAGATCGCGCAGCACGCAAGCTTTCAGCTGGGACATCGACATGACGCGGCGCTCGGCGGCTTCTTTCGGGTTGTGCGGATCGTCGTCGGTCAGGCGATCGAGCAACGAGGGTTGCAGGCGTTCTTGCAGGGTCAGCTCGGCCATCTTCGGTTATCCCTGTCGGTGAAGCTGAGGCTGTACCGTTCGAACAGCCCGGTTTCGCCGTTGTCGGTGGTCAACGGGCGCTGGCCGACGGCGTGCACCGGCTCCTCGGCGTTCATCGCCATCTCCTGGTTCGCAGGCTTCGAGCCGAGCCCTGGCGTGCGGTCAAACGTCGGGTTCGAACAAGCCGATAAACATTTTCTCATCCCACTGGAAGGGCGGGCAGGCCGTCACCCGACTCACCGCCGACGAGGCTTCCAGAGTCTGATCGGAGCCGCTGCGTATCGCCTGGATCTCGGTACGGCAATCCCGACTGGGCGAGGGCAGTTGCTCGCTGCTTTCCACCAATATCACCTGGCGCGTACCCACCTGCTTGGTGCGCAGCGTGCCGCTGGGGTCACGGTGGAACTGGCAAGGCCATTTCAGGCTCAGGTCGATACCGGGTTGCTGCGGGACCAGCAAGCGACAGTTGCCATTACGCTCTTCCAGCAGCAGATCCCGGGCCAGGAAACGCGCCTGGGTGGCGTTATCGGCCGGGTTCTGCGCGCAGGCGGGCAACATCAAACCCGCCAGGCCCGCGACGATAAGGCGAAGCAGGTGCCGACTCATGACAGCTCCCAGAACCACACCTGGGCGGAGTGGTTGGCCGGGTCGTCGTAGGTCTTGGTGAAACCGCGGCTCCACAGGTCGATATGGTCGCCGGCCGCGCGACTTTCACCACTGCGGGTAAAGCAATCCTTGAAAAAAATGATCCCGTTCTTCTCATTGAGCTGCAGCTTGGCCTTGGCCGCATCGGTAAAGATGCTGGGCCGGCCCAGATGCTGGCGCCACAGCCAGTTCGCCAGCGACTCGGCACCACGTGCGTGGCCGTGGCTGCAGCGCGGTTCCGAATAGGTGTGGCCATCCACGAGGATGCTTCGCTCGGCGTTGAGCGTAATGCTCAGGCGGATCGCGCACTGATTTTCCCAACCGCCATCGCAAGGCTGGCTTTCAGTCGGGTAGTTGTTCCACAGATTGATGAACGCGGGTCTGGCCATCATCGAACCTCCTGTTGCGTCGTGGCCCCTGGTACAAGCCGAGCACCCTGCGGCAGGGCTGCAGGGTGGCTGGCGTCACACCTTGACGTTTTGGCGGATATTCCAGCCGTACTTGACCGGGCCGCCGTCCTTGGAACCGTCCTGCTTCTGCGGTTGGTAGTCGACCAGCACCTGGCCGAAATTCAGCGCGATGTTTTCGGTCAGGCGATCCGCGCCGCCGCTGCCGCCGGTGCCGATCGAGGACACCAGGACCTCCTTGAGGGTGATAGTCAGGTACTCGACCGGATCGTCGCCGCCGGCCTTGCGCACCGTCAGCTTGGCCTCGTCGTAATGCTTGCCGCTGGAGCAGGCCATCATCAGGTTGGGGGAGGATTTATCCACCCACTTGGTCAACGTCAGGTCGTGGATATTGACCTTGCCGGCACCGCCGCCACCGCCCACATGCATGTTGCCGGCCTGCGCCATGGCCCAGCTCCAGGAGAGCACGTCGATCTCCTCCTTGTGGTTCTTGTCCTGGGACTCGCCCTTGACGTCGCCGATCTTGATAAACATATCAACAGCCATCATGCCTCCTTAAGTGGTTTGCACCACTGTGTGCCAGTGATTCGCCACGCTGCGTCACAGGGCACCCGCCACCACGGCGAATGCCTCCTGAGATGAATCAAACCGCCTTGGCGGATGGAAGTTTGGATACCAGCCGCAGCGATACCGTGAGCCCTTCGAGCTGGTAGTGCGGGCGCAGGTAGAACTTGGAGCTGTAGTAACCGGGGTTGCCCTCGATCTCCTCGACCACCACCTCCGCCGCGGCCAAGGGGTGCTGCGCCTTGGTGGTTTCGGTGGAGTGGGCCGGGTCGCCGTCCACGTAATTGAGAATCCAGTTTTGCAGCCAGCGCTGCATGTCGTCCTTTTCCTTGAACGAGCCGATCTTGTCGCGAACGATGCACTTCAGGTAATGGGCGAAGCGGCAGGTGGCGAACAGGTAGGGCAGGCGCGCCGCCAGGTTGGCGTTGGCGGTGGCGTCGGGGTCGTCATACTCGGCCGGCTTCTGCAGCGACTGGGCGCCGATGAAGGCGGCGAGGTCAGTGTTCTTCTTGTGCAGCAGCGGCATGAAACCGTTCTTCGCCAGCTCCGCCTCGCGCCGATCGGCGATGGCGATTTCGGTCGGGCACTTCATGTCCACCCCACCGTCGTCGGTCGGGAAGGTGTGCGTCGGCAGGTTCGGCACCTCGCCGCCGGACTCCACGCCGCGAATCCGCGAGCACCAGCCATAGAGCTTGAACGAGCGGTTGATGTTCGCCGCCATAGCATAGGCCGAGTTGGCCCAGGTGTACTTGGAACTGTCGGCGCCGTTGGTTTCCTCTTCGAAGGCGAACGCGTCCACCGGGTCGGTCTTGGCGCCGTAGGGCAGGCGGGCGAGGAAACGCGGCATGGTCAGGCCGATGTAGCGCGAATCCTCGGAGTCGCGCAGCGAACGCCAGGCAGCGTATTCCGGCGTGGTGAAGATCTTGGTCAGATCGCGCGGGTTGGACAGCTCCTGCCAGGAGCCCATGCCCATCACCGTCGGCGAGGCCGCGCTGATGAAGGGCGCATGCATCGCCGCGCAGACCTTGGCCAGCTCGCCGAGCAGCTCGACGTCCGGCGACGACTGGTCGAAGTAGTAATCGCCCACCAGGCAGCCGAATGGCTCGCCGCCGAACTGGCCGTATTCCTCCTCGTACATTTTCTTGAAGATCGGGCTCTGGTCCCAGGCGGTGCCCTTGAACTTCTTCAGGGTCTTGTGCAGGTCGCCCTTGGCGATGCTCATCACGCGGATCTTCAGCTGATCGTCGGTTTCCGTGTTGTTGACCAGGTAGTTGAGGCCGCGCCAGGCGCTTTCCAGTTGCTGGAAGTCGGCGTGATGCATGATCAGGTTGACCTGCGCGGTGAGCTTGGCATCGATCGCGGCGATGATCGATTCGATGGATTTGATCGCGTCGTTGGAGATCAGCTCGGTCTTGCTCAGGGCCTGTTCGGCCAGAGTGCGCACGGCGCTTTCCACCGCCTCGCGGGCGTGCTCGGTCTTGGGTTTGAACTCTTGCAGGAGCAAGGCGGCGAAGTCGCTCGGTGCGGTCGCGGCGTCTGCCTGGGCCTGCGGGTCTTTCATCAAGTCGGCCATGGTCTGCGTCCTCTGTCAGGCTTGCGGCTCGGGTTCGGTCGGTTTCGGCGCACTGGCCAACGCCTGCAACAGCGCCGGGTCCTTGATCACCTTCATGATCATGTCCTCGGCGCCGGTCTTGCCGTCCATGTAGGTCAGCAGGTTGGCCAGCTGGGTGCGGGCTTCGAGCAGTTGGTTGAGGGCATCGACCTTGCGCGCCACCGCGGCAGGGCTGAAGTCGTCCATGCTCTCGAACGTGATGTCCAGGCTCAGGTTGCCTTCCCCGGTCAGGGCATTGGGCACGTTGAACGCCACCCGCGGTTTCATCGCCTTGAGCCGCGAGTCGAAGTTGTCGACATCGATCTCCAGGAACTTGCGGTCGGCCACCGCCGGCAGCGGCTCGGCAGGCTTGCCGACAAGGTCGGCCATCACCCCCATGACGAAGGGCAACTGCACCTTCTTCTCCGCACCGTAAAGCTCTACGTCGTACTCGATCTGCACCCGGGGAGCACGGTTACGGGCGATGAATTTCTGGCTGCTGGTGTTAGCCATTTTTCCTCCTGCGCTGCCTATGCGGCTGTGTTGGATGGGCATCGGTTAAAGCGTTTTCACTCGGACTATTCACCCTCGGGCCCGCGCAATTTTTCGAACTGGGAAAAACCGTCTGGAATCAGGTTGCTCACGATGGTGGCGAAATCGGCGCTGACCAGTCTCTTGGCGCGGCTCAGGAGCACCGGCACCGGGCTTGAGGGCTCGTGCCTGGCGTAATAACCGAGGATCCGGTCGAGGCTGCGCAGCACATCGTCACGGCTGCCGATCTCGCCGGCGATACGCGGCGCGGCGGCGCCGGGGGCCGAGGACATGGCGGCATCGACAGGCTCGCCGGCCTGCGCGACAGCGCCGGGAGCGTCTGGCTGAGGGGCGTGCTCGGCGATGATTTGCACGGCATGCCGAAGCAGTTGCTTGATCGTGCCCAGGTCCGCGCCGTGGGTGGAGCCGACCCGTTCGTTGACCTCACGCTCTATGGTCAACAGCGTGCCATGGGCATCGTTCAGGGCGGCGCGGCAGGCCTCGAGCTGTTCGCCCGCGCAGTCCTGAAAGGCCGCGCCGAGCTGGTCCGGGCTGAGGCTTTCACTGGCGAAGCGCTGCAAGCCCGCGGCATTCAGCGCGGCCCGCAGGCCGACGCTGCCAAATGCCCGCGAGCTGATCAGCGGCATGCCCCAGAGCAGGTGAATGACCGGCTCGGCGTTGAGGCCGGCGAGGGCGTTGATCCTAAAGGTGGGGTCATTGCCGTCCTCTGCATCCAGCTTGGGATGCAGGTCGTCCCAATACTGCGCGAGCAGCTGCTGGATCAGCTGTAACCCTTGCACCAGGCCGGGCAAGCCGTGCAGGGCAATGGCGCTTTGCAGGAAGTAGTTGGCGATGCGCAGGTCTTTGCTGCGCGTGAACAGCTCGATGCAGAGGTCGCGGACCTGGCGCCATTCCGGCGGTGCGGCGGGTAACACGGCATCGCCCATCTGCCGTTCGGGTTGGCCTTGCGCCGCGCGCTCAAGCTCGAGAAAGGCGGCGTCGTACTCGAGGTCGCCGCCACAGGGGGAGTCGGGGGAAATGGTTTCCAACAAGCGCTGTACATCCACCACGGACGTGATCTCCATATCGGCCCGGCAATCGGCGCCCGGTCAGGGTGAGCGCACGACTAAATCCCTTTTGCTGCGGATGAGTGTTCTATCCAGAGACACTGTTTGGCGTCATTTCTTAATTCAACAATTGACCTGAAGTTTTAGCCCAGTTCAATTGTTGTCAAGAAACTCTCCGACCAGTGGGGAACACTGTGATGTTTGAAGATAGGTGGTCGGCGGTGGTTTTTTTAGTTTCTTTTGTTATAGGGCTTATTTGAAAAAGCGAATATAAGCGCAGGAACTTTGAGGGCACGGAAATCTTTTAGGGGGCTATACTCGCTTTGCACTCGCTGGCATGCCCGAGCTGTTGTTATTGAGCAATACCGTACAAGGAGTTCCAATGCCGCTGCGTTTGACAATCACCAGTTATCACAAGCTGACCCCCGGCCAACGCGCGGAGTTCGAGCTTGATCGCGGTGAGCTGAAAATCGGTCGCAACCCCGAGAACGACTGGATACTTCCAGACCCGGAGCGCCTGGTGTCCGGCCAGCATTGCGTCATTCAACTGCGTGACGGCACCTACTACCTGACCGACACCAGCACCAATGGCGTACAGCTGGTGAATGCCGGCGTGCGCATGCACCGTGGCAACAGCGAACCCTTGCGCGACGGCGAACTGCTGCGCGTCGGCGAGTACGACATCCTGGTGCAGATCAACGGCGCCCCACAGATCGCCAACGGCACGCCCGGGATGAGCGATCCCTTTACCGGCTTCGATGCGCTGATCAAGCGCCAGGCGCCCGGCGAGATGCCCGGCGCAGCGGCGGCGCCCCCCGCCAGGGTGCAGATCCATGCGGGCGGTTCGCCCCTGGACACCAAGCCTGACCTGTTCGATTTTCTCGCGTCCCCGGCCGTCCCCCCTCCGGCCCTGGCCGACCACGTGCCGCCCGAACGCCATGATTTTCGCCCGCCTGAGCCACAACGCCCGAGTGCCCCTGCGGCCAGCGAAACCGGCGCGGCACCGGCGATTCCGGCGGATTGGGACCCTTTCACCGAACTGAGGGCGGGCCCGGCGCCGGTGACGCCGCCCCCTGAGCAAGCCCAGCCGCAACCATTGCCAGCGGCATCGGAGAATATTGCCGGCAGCGCACCCGAACCGGCCGTGCAACGGGCCGCGGTTGCACCTGCGGCGCCGGCAAGCGGGGGCGACAAGGAAGAGGTGCTGGAAGCCTTTCTCAGGGGCGCGGGGCTCGAGCCATTGCGTATCGACAGAGGAGAAACCCGCGCGCAAATGGAGGCCATCGGCCGCAGCTACCGGCATATGGTCGAGGGGTTGATCGAGGTGCTGCGCGCCCGTGCCAGCCTCAAGGGTGAGTTCCGCATGGCCCAGACCATGATCCGCCCGGTGGAGAACAACCCCCTCAAATTCGCCCCCAATGTCGATGAGGCGCTGCTGTTATTGCTGCGTTCCGGCAACCAGGCCTTCATGCCGGCCGACCAGGCGATCAAGGAAAGCTTCGACGACCTGAAAGCGCATCAACTGGCCGTCATGGCGGGCGTACAAGCCTCGATCCAACACCTGCTCAAGCGTTTTCAGCCCGCGGTACTGGAAGCGCGTTTAAGTCAACCTTCGGCTATTGGCGCTTTGCTGCCCGGTAGACGTCAAGCGCAATACTGGGAGTTGTTCACGGAACTCTATGCGAGCATTTCCAGGGAGGCCGAAGATGATTTCGAGGATTTGTTCGGGCGCGAATTCAGTCGTGCCTATGAGGAACAAAATACCAAGTTGCGAAAAGGCTGAGCGCCATCGGTTAGTTGGATAAAGGCTAATGGCTATTAAATAGTGAGTTGATCTTGTTTGGCGATCGGTAGTTTCGATTTGGAATAATAAACGTCATGGAGGACGACATGCCAAAGTTCTTGTTGTTCGCAACAGTACTACTGCTGACGGCCTGTGCTTCGAGCCCGCCGCCGCCCGCTGCGCCTACTGTCGTTGTCATGCATATCCAGGCTGCTGCCGATCTGAATCTTTCGGCGGGCGGCCAGGCGACGCCGGTGCGGGTGCGTTTGTATGAGTTGAAGAGCGGTGGAGCTTTCAGTCGCGCCGACTATTTCTCCCTGGTGAATGCCACCGGCACGACCTTGTCCGCGGACCTGGTGGCGCAGGACGAATTACTGGTCCAGCCGGGTCAAAGGCTGACCCTGGAGCGCACGCTCGACGAGCAGAGCCGTTTGCTCGGCCTGGTGGTGTCCTACCGTGAACTGGACAGCGCCGTGTGGCGCCAGGTGGTCAATATCCCGAGCCATGCAACCACGCCATTGACGGTTTCCCTGACAGCCAGGGCGATCAGCGCGGCCGCCACGAAACCTGCGAATTAGTCCTGTCGAGGAAGCCAGTCCATGTCCTGGAATAACCGTGTGGTGTGGTCCGAAGGAATGTTTCTGCGGCCGCAGCATCTCCAGCAGCATGACCGCTACATGGAAGCCCTGATCGATGGCCGTTGCCGCCCGTTGAGCGCCGGGGGCTGGGGGTTCTCCGAGCTGCGCATCGACGAGTCCCTGCTCGGCCAGGGCAAGGTGGCGATTGTCAGCGCGCGCGGGGTGCTACCCGATGGCACGCCTTTCGACATTCCCGGCGACGATCTGCCGCCGCCGCCATTGAACGTCAACGACAACCTGCGCGATGCGCAGGTCTTCCTGGGTTTGCCGCTCAAGCGTGCCGGCAGCCGCGACACCGTGGGGGAGGGCGAAGCTCCGGGCGGTGCGCGCTATATCAGCCAGGTGCGTGAGGTGCGCGATGACAACGCCGCCTTCGAGAGCCGGGCATCGCTGGCGATCGGCGGCAAAGCCCTGCGCCTGCTGACCGAGCGCGACGGCCTCGGCGAATATGCCTGCCTCGGTTTGCTCCGGGTGCTGGAAAAACGTGCGGACAATGCCGTGCAACTGGACGAGGACTATATTGCGCCGCTGCTCGATGTGGCCGCCTCCAGCGTGCTGGCGGCCTTTCGCAGCGAGCTGCAAGGGTTGTTGCACCAGCGCGGCGAGGCCCTGGCCGGTCGGGTGGTGGCCTCGGGGGCCGGCGGCGCCTCGGAGATCGCCGACTTTCTGCTGCTGCAACTGGTCAATCGCGCCGAGCCCTTGCTCAGCCACCTGGCCCGGTTGAGTCCCTTGCACCCGCAGGACTTCTATCGCGAGGCGGTCTGCCTGGCGGGGGAGTTCGCCACCTTTTCCGCTGCCGGGCGTCGCCCCAGCGACTACCCGGCCTATGCCCACGACGACCTGGCGAGCAGCTTCGCCCCGGTGATGCATGACCTGCGGCAAGCGTTGTCGATGGTCATCGATACCCGCGCCACGCCGATTCCGATCGTCGAGAAATCCTACGGCGTGCATGTGGCGATGCTGGCCGACAAGAGCTTGCTGGAGATGGCCAGCTTCGTCCTGGTGGTGCGTGCCGAGGTGCCGGCCGAAACCCTGCGCACGCATTTCCCCCAGCAGGCCAAGATCGGCTCGGTGGAACACATCCGCGACCTGGTCAATCTGCAGTTGCCCGGCATCGCCTTGCTGTCCATGCCCGTGGCGCCGCGGCAGATTCCCTATCACGCCGGTTCAAGCTATTTCGAACTGGACCGTGGCAGCGAACACTGGAAACAGCTGGCCCACTCAGGGGGATTCGCCTTTCACATTGCCGGCCAGTTCCCGGGCCTGAACCTGGCCTTCTGGGCCATTCGAGGATAGTTCGTCATGCACCCGATCGATGATCCCTTCGGCAGCTCTGGCATAGGCGGCACTTCAGGCGGCGCCTCGCCGGGCGGCAACGACCATACCCTGATCATGCCGCGGCCTGGCGGGCGCTCCGTCGATGCCTCTGCCCCAAGGAAGGATGGCGCCAGCGCCGCCGATCCGCACATTGCGATGCCGGGCGCACCGGTGGCGAGCAGCCTGGCCCAGGGCCTCAACCCGCTGGAGCGGGCGGCCGGCCCGATACTGGCGCTGCTGGCCCGCTTGCGCAGCACCCTCGCTCACCCGCAACCGGCCAGCCTGCGCGCCCAGTTGCTGGCCTACCTGCGCCAGTTCGAGGAGCAGGCGCGCGCCGCCGGCGTCGCCCAGGATGAGGTGATGCTCAGCCGTTATGTGCTCTGTACCGCGCTGGACGAAGCGGTACTCAGCACCCCCTGGGGCAGTACCAGCGACTGGGGCAAGCAGAGCCTGCTGATCACCCTGCACAACGAAGCCTGGGGCGGCGAAAAAGTCTTCCAGTTGCTCGAACACTGTCTGCAGAACCCGCAGCAGCGCCTGCACATTCTCGAGCTGCTGTACCTCTGTATCTGCCTGGGTTTCGAGGGCCGTTACCGGGTCATGAATGACGGCCGCAGCCAGCTGGAAGCCTTGCGCGAACGCACCAGCGCGACCATTCGCAGCGTGCGCGGCGAATTCGAGCGCGAGCTGTCGCCGCATTGGCGGGGGCTCAGCGTGGTGCGCGATCGCTTGTCGCAGTTCCTGCCGCCCTGGGTTGGCGTGGCCATTTGCCTGGCCGTGCTGTTGCTGCTGCTGTTCGGCTTGCGCCTGAAGCTGGCGGCCGACGCCGAGCCGGTGTTTCGCAATATCCACGCCCTGGGCGAGATCCCGGTGCAAACCATCGACCGTCCACCGCAGCAGCCCAGGTTGATCGAACGCCCACGCCTGGCGCGCTTCCTCGCCGAGGACATCAAGGCCCAGCGCGTTGCCGTGGAGGATGCACTGGATCGCTCGGTGGTGACCATCCGTGGCGACGAGTTGTTCGCCTCGGGCAGCGCGAGCATTTCCGAACAGTTGCAGCCCTTGCTGCTGCGCGTCGCCGATGCCCTGCGCCAGATCAAGGGCACGGTGCAGGTCACCGGGCACAGCGATAACCGACCGATCGCCACCTTGCGCTACCCCTCGAACTGGAAGCTGTCGCAGGATCGCGCGCAGCAAGTGATGGAGATCCTCGCCGCCCGCAGCGGGCAACCCGAGCGCTTCACCGCCGAAGGGCGCAGCGACGCCGAACCGGTCGCCTCCAATGACAGCGCCGCCGGACGCGCCAGGAACAGGCGCGTGGAGATCACCGTGCTAGCGGAGGGCAACCAGTGAAGGCCTTTATCAATTTTCTGGTGCGCTGGGTGGTGCCGCTGCTCGGCCTGCTCGCCCTGAGCCTGGTGATCTGGTTCCTCGGTCCGCTGATCATCGTCGCGGCCTATGAACCCCTGGCCCCGGCGGCCGTACGCTGGGCGCTGATCGGCCTGTTGTTCCTGGCCTGGATCGGGGTGCGCGTATTGCGCATCGTCCAGGCCCGGCGCAACGCCGCCAAGGTCATGCAGGGCCTGGCAGCGGTGGCGCCGGATGCGGCCAGCGTCGCCACCGCCGAAGAGCTGGCGACCCTCAAGCAACGCATGGACGAAGCGCTGCAATTGCTCAAGCGCAGCAAGCTTGGCGGTAACGAGCGGCGCAACCTTTACGAGCTGCCCTGGTACGTGATCATCGGCCCGCCGGGCTCGGGCAAGACCACCGCGCTGGTCAATTCCGGGATGCACTTTCCGCTGGCCGAACAGATGGGCAGTGGGGCGATCCGCGGAGTCGGCGGTACGCGCAACTGCGACTGGTGGTTCACCGACGAAGCGGTGCTGCTGGACACCGCCGGGCGCTACACCACCCAGGACAGCCATGCGGCGGTGGACAAGGCGGCCTGGCTGGGCTTTCTCGACCTGTTGAAGAACCAGCGCAAGCGCCGGCCGATCGATGGCGTCTTCGTCGCCATCAGCCTGTCCGACCTGCTATTGGGCAGCGAGGCCGAGCGCAGCGCCCATGCACGTGCCATCCGCACGCGGGTACAGGAGTTGTATGGCCAGCTCGGTGTGCGCTTCCCGATCTACGTGATGCTCACCAAGTTCGACCTGGTGCCGGGGTTCATGGAGTTCTTCGACGCGCTGAGCAAGGAAGAGCGCGCGCAGGTCTGGGGCGTCACCTTTGCCCTGGACGATGGCAAGAGTCCCCAAGGCCCGCTGGCCCGTTTCGACGAGGAATTCACCGCCCTCGAGGCGCGTCTTACCGAGCGCTTGGTCGAGCGCCTGCAACAGGAGCGCGACCCCAACCGACGCGATCTGATCTACGGCTTCATCCAGCAGTTCGCGGCGTTGCGTCACAACCTGTCGTCCTTCCTCGAGGGGGTATTCAAGCCCAATCCCTATGAAGAGCGGGCGCTGTTGCGCGGGCTGTACTTCACCAGCGGCACCCAGGAAGGCAGCCCCATCGACCGTCTGATCGGCAGCATGGCGCAAAGCATGAACCTGGATCGCCAGCACCTGGCGCGCCAGACCGGCACAGGCCGCAGTTACTTCATCACCCGCCTGTTCCGCGATGTCGCCTTCGGCGAGCGCGGCCTGGTCGGCAGTAACCCCAAGGTCGAGCGCCGGCATCGCTGGATCAATCGTGGCGTACTCGCCGCCAGTGCCTTGGTCTTGCTGACGGTGACGGCCATCTGGGTCGCCAGCTACCGCGCCAACCAGGCCTATATCGCTGAGGTGGACGCGCGCCTGGCGCCGCTCAAGGGGCAGGTCGAATCCCTCAGCCCGGCGCAGCGTGAGGTATTGGCCGTGCTGCCGCTGCTCAACGCCGTTCGCCATGTCGCCGACAATTCGCTGTCCTGGGCCGAAGGCTATGGCCTGTTTCAGGGCGACATGCTCGGCGCCGAAGCCGCCAGCGTGTACCGCAAGCTGCTGATCGCGGTGCTGGCGCCGCGTCTGCTGACCCGCATCGAGGAACAGTTGCGCAGCGGCGGCAACACCGAGTTTCTCTACGAAGGCCTCAAGGTCTACCTGATGCTGGCCAGCGCCGAGCACTATGACGCCGATGCCATCAAGACCTGGATCAACCTCGACTGGGACCACAGCCTGCCGCGCGACCTGGCCCCGGAACAGCGGCTGGCCCTGGCCGAGCATCTCAATGCGCTGTTCGCCCACAAGCCACCGCCGGCGAGGCTGGATGAGGAACTGCTGGCCGACCTGCGTCGGCAGTTGCAACAGATGTCCGTGGCGCAGCGGGTCTACAGCCGGGTGAAACGCCAGAAGCTGCCCGAGGGCGTAGCGGATTTTCGCCTCAGCGAAGCGGCCGGGCGCGACGCCGCCCTGGTGTTCACGCGCAAGAGCGGCAAGCCGCTGAGCGATCCGTTATCCGGTTTCTATACCTACCGTGGCTACCGCCAGGCGTTCATGGTCGCCAGCCTCAGCCAGTCCGGCGCCCTGGCCGAGGAACAGTGGGTACTCGGCCGGCCATTGAACGACAACCAGGATGTCGCCAGCCTGGCCCTGGAGGTGCGGGCCCTGTACTTCCAGGATTTCCTCAACCAATGGGAAACACTGCTCGGCGATCTCGATTTCGTCGCGATCAACGGCATCGCCCAGGCCGCCGATGTGCTGCGGGTGCTCTCCGGGCCAAACTCGCCACTGAAGAAACTGCTCGATGCGGTGGCCAGGGAAACCAACCTGCAACAAGAAGATCGCCTGCTGGCCGAGAAGCTCAAGGCTGCCGACGGCACCGTGGATAAACTCAAGCAGCAGCTCGGCTCGCTGGTCGGCCAAGCGGCCCAGGAAGATTCCTCGGCAACCTCGCAGGTCGATCCCATCACCGCGCGCTTCGCCGAGCTCAATAGCCTGGTGACCAGCCATGGGGATGGGCCAGCGCCGATCGACGATCTGCTGGCCCAGCTCAATGAGCTTTATGTGCAGGTCAGCGCCATGAGCGGCGCCAGCGGCGAGGCCTTGCTGGGCGAGGCGAAGAACCAGGCGGTGGCCACGGCATCACGGGTCAAGCTCGGCGCCGAACGTCAGCCGCCACTGGTGCAGAAGCTGGTCAACTCGGTGGTCAGCGCCACCACCAGCAGCATGATGGGCAGCATCCGCACCCAACTCAACGCGGCCTGGATCAGTGAGGTGGTGAATGTCTACCGCCAGTCCCTGGCCGGCCGTTACCCCATGGTCAACTCCAGTTCGCGGGAGGCCACCCTGGAGGACTTCGGCAACTTCTTCGGCGTGGGCGGGGTGATGGACAACTACTTTCGCAAGTACCTGCAACCCTACGTCAACACCTCGACCAGCAACTGGCGCTGGCAGCCGGGCGCCGCGGAAAAACTCGGCATCGGCCCGGGCGTGCTGCAAACCTTCCAACGCGCCGCGGCCATTCGCGATGCCTACTTCCGCGCCGGAGGCACCCAGCCGGCGGTACGCTTCGAGCTCAAGCCCGTGGCCATGGACGCCTCCATCAGCCAGTTCCTGCTCGATCTGGACGGCCAGCAGCTCAGCTACGACCATGGCCCCAGCCGGCCGATGGCGATGCAATGGCCCAGCCCCAACAGCCTGGGGGTGGTGCGCCTGTCCGTCACGCCGCCCACCAGCGCCGGTCGTTCGGGACTGACCCTGGAGGGACCCTGGGCCTGGTTTCGCTTGCTGGAGCAGTCCGACCTGACCCAGGGCAATGCCCCGGACCGCTTTACCCTGCGGATGCGCGTCGACACTGCGAGCATCTCCTGCGAACTGCGCGCCAGCAGCGCGTTCAACCCGTTCAAGGGTCGGCTGGTGTCCGGCTTCAGCCTGCCGGAGCGCTTGTGAGCAGCCCCGGTTTCTACGGCAAGCTGGCCGGCCGCGGGGATTTCATCCACCGCGGCCTGTCGTCGACCTTTATCGAGCGCTGGGATGCCTGGCTCTCCGCCGGCATGGCCAGCAGCCAGGCGGCGCTGGGGGCGGCCTGGCTGGACGCCTACCTGGTCAGCCCGCTGTGGCGCTTTGCCGTGGCGCCGGGCCTGCTCGGCAGCGAGGCGGCGGTGGGGGTGATGATGCCCAGCGTCGACCGGGTCGGGCGCTACTTCCCGCTGACCATCGCGCTGCTGCTGGAGGCCGATACCGATCTGGGCGCGCTGGTGGCCGGCCCGGATGACTGGTTCGAGGCCGCCGAGGTCCTGTTGCTCTCGACCCTGGAGCCCGAGGCCGCTGTCGAGGCCTTCGAGGCCGCGGTGCCGGCCCTCGGTAGCCCGGTCTGTAGCACGCAGGTGCCGGGCATGCCGGGGCTGCAGGGGCAGGTGCGCTTCGCCGCCACGACTGCGGCGGCGCGCGGGGCGGTGCTGATGCAGCACGCCTGCGAGGGCGCGAGCCTCTGGTGGGGCAAGGGCTCCGGACGGGTCGCCGCTGGCCTGCTGCGTTGCCAGGGGTTGCCGGCGGCGCAGGACTTCAGCGGTTTTCTGCTGGGCGAGGGCGGCTACGCGGCGCTTGCGCAAACCGCGCAGTTCGATTTCGGGAGCTGATTTTGGAAATTAGGGACATTTCGGGAGCCAGGGCATGTCGTCAGCCGTAACGCGTTACGAATCCGCCAGTCACAGCCATGTCGGCATGGTGCGTCAGGTCAACGAGGACGCCTGCCTGGATGCGGTGCAAGCCGGCCTCTGGGTGGTGGCCGACGGCATGGGCGGGTATACGGCGGGCGATTTCGTCAGCAGCCTGATCGTCGATACGCTGCGCGCCATCCCGCCCGAGCCCTCCTTGGCGGCCTATGTCCAGGCATTGCGGGCGGGACTGGAGCAGGCCAACGCGGCGGTTCGCCAGGAAACCGCGCAGCGCGGTGTCGGCATCATGGGCAGTACCCTGGTGCTGCTGGCCGCCCGAGTAGACAAGGCCACCTGCCTGTGGGCCGGCGACAGCCGCCTGTATCGCCTGCGCGAGGGCCAGCTGGAGGTCATCAGCCACGACCACAGTTATGTCCAGGAGTTGCTGGACAGCAGGCTGCTCAGCGAGGACGAGGCGCGGGAGCACCCCATGGCCAACATCGTCACCCGCGCCGTGGGCACCCAGGACCGGCTGGAACTCTCGGCCGTGGACCTGGAGGTGCGTCCCGGCGACAGCTTCCTGCTGTGCAGCGACGGGCTGACCAAGACCGTCGAGGACCATGAACTGCGCGAGGTGCTGGGCAACGCGAGCCCCTATGAGGTGGTCCGCAGCCTGGTGCACCTGGGGCTGACCCGGGGCGCTCCCGACAACATCACGGCGGTAGTCGTCAATGCCCACTGAAAACGCATCAGCCGAAGAACGCTCGAGCATGGACATTCCCGGCTATGGGATCGAGCGCGAGCTGGGCGAGGGCGCCATGGCCACGGTCTACCTGGCGACCCAGCGCTCGCTGGAGCGCAAGGTGGCGCTCAAGGTCATGGCCGCCGCGCTGGCCGCCGACCGCAGCTTCTGCGAGCGCTTCCTGCGCGAGGGCAAGACCCTGGCGCGGCTCTCCCACCCGCACACCGTGACCATTTACGACATCGGCAATGCCGGCCACTTCTATTACATGGCCATGGAGTACCTGCCGAACGGGACGCTGAAGGAACGGATCGCCGAGGGGCTCAGCCCGCAGCAGGGACTGGTCTACCTGCGCCAGATCGCCCTGGCCCTGGGGTATGCCCATGCCCAGGGCCTGGTGCACCGGGACGTCAAGCCGGCCAATATCCTGTTCCGCGCCAACGGTTCGGCGGTGCTCTCGGACTTCGGCATCGCCAAGTCCCTGGAGGACAGCACCCAGTTCACCCAGGCCGGTTTCGCCGTGGGCACACCCAGCTACATGAGTCCTGAACAGGCCCGCGGCCAGCAGATCGACGGGCGCACCGATCTCTACGCCCTGGGGGTGGTGCTCTACGAGATACTCACCGGCAAGCTGCCCTATACCGGCAGCGACTCGCTGTCCACGGCCCTGGCCCACTTGACCGAGCCGCTGCCCGAACTGCCCATGACCCACGGCCGTTACCAGGGGATTCTGCGCAAGCTGCTGGCCAAGGACCCGGCCGAGCGTTTTGCCGATGCCGATGCCCTGATCGCCGCGCTGGACAACCTGCCGCCCGCCGGGCCGGCCGATGCCGAGGCGACGCAGATCCGCCCATTGCCGTTGCCCGCCGCGGCGGCCGCCGGCCAATCCGCGACGACCGGCCTGGGCGGGATGACGCCGGTTTCCCTGGACATGCCGCCGCTCGCTGCGCCAGAGCCTGAGCCAGCCGCCACGGCCAGATCCGAACAAGCCGCAAGCCTCGGTGCGGAGCCGCCGGCCGGGTCGCGCGGGCCGTTGCTGGCGCTGCTCGGTGTGGCGGTGGTCGGCGCACTGGCCCTGGCTGGCGGGGGCTACTGGTGGCTGCGCTCGGCGCCGCCGGCGGAACCGGAAAACGGTCAGGTCGAGGCCAAAAAAACGCCGGCTGGCGAGGTGCGGGACTCGTCCGCCGAGACGGCCAGCAAACAGCAACCGCCGCTGACGACGAACGCCGACGGCGGCGACCGGCCGCTGCTGATGCCGGGCAAGAAAACCCTATTCCAGCGCGTGCTGAGCAAGCCCGGCGCACAGGTATCCAGCCAGCCGGGAGCGGCGCCCAGCGGTGCCGCGCTGCCGGCGTTCTCGGTGCTGTATGTCTATCAGCGCCAGGCGGTGGCGGGTGGCACCTGGCTGGAGGTCGGTGCCGCCAGCGATGGCCAGCGCGATGGCTGGTTGCTGGCCGAGCAGGTCAGCGACTGGAAGCAGAGCCTGGTGCTGAAATTCACCGAGCGCTCCGGTCGTTCGCCGGTCATGTTCCTGCGCGAAGCAAGCACCCTCGAACGGTTCCTGGCGGACACGGCCCAGGCCCGCGCGGCCCTGCACAAGGCGCAGAACGAAGGTAGCGTGGACCCGCAGATCGTCGCGCTGGAGCCTGTGGCCAGCGCCATTCCCCAGGACCAGTTCTACCTGCTGCCGATTTTCGAGGCCCGCGAGAGTTTCGATGCCGACGGTCAGCCGGTGCAACTGCTCAACGTGGCCTCCATCGACCCTGGCAATACGCCCCTGGGCAAGGCCGGGGGAGCGGCCAAGGCCGGTAGCGATGCCTTCCGCACGGCGATCGTGCTGGTGGTCGACACCTCGGTGTCGATGCAGCCCTACATCGATCGGGTGCGCCAGGTGGTGCAGGCGTTGCATCGGCAGATCGCCAGCCGTGGCGACCTGGACAGCGTCAGCTTCGGCCTGGTGGGGTTTCGCAGCAATGTCGAGAAAACCCCGGGCCTGGAATATGTGGCGCAAACCCTGGTGAGCCTGGAGCAGGGCCGCGATCCACAGCGCTTCCTCGAGCTGGCTGGCCAGGTCAAGGCCGCCCAGGTGTCCAGCCACGCCTTCAATGAGGATGCCTTCGCCGGTGTGATGGCGGCGGTCGAGGGCATGGACTGGAGTCCCTATGCCGGGCGGCTGATCCTGCTGGTCACCGATGCTGGCGCCCTGCGCAAGAACGATCCGCTGGGGCACACCCAGATGAACGAAGCCGAGGTGCGCGAAGCCGCCCTCAGTAAACGGATCAAGCTCTATGCGCTGCACTTGCGCACCGAGGCCGGTCGGAAAAACCATGACTTCGCCGAGCAGCAGTACCGCAGCCTGACGGCCGACGCCAACCCGCAGATCGGCGACCTGTACATTCCGGTGGCGGGCGGCGATGTCGGTCGCTTCGGCGATACGGTCGCCGAGATCGGCTCGGTATTCGCCGAACAGGTGCATCAGGCGCGCAACAACCAGCTGCCGAGCCTGCCGCTGCCACAGGGGGCACCGAGCGTCGCGAGCAAGGCCACGGCCATCGGCTACGCCATGCAAATGGACTTTCTCGGTCGCCAGTCGGCGGTCCGTGCACCGCAGCTGATCACCGCCTGGACCTCCGACCATGACCTGACCAACCCCTCGCTGCCGGCCTTCCAGGTCTGCGTGCTGCTGACCAAGCTGCAACTCAACGACCTGCAGCAGTCGCTGAAACTGATCGTCGACGCGGCCCGCCGTACCCAGACCTCGCCCAAGGATTTCTTCCAGGAAATCGCCAGCGCCAGCGCCCACATGAGCCGCGACCCGACGCGGTTGAAGCAGGGCGGCAACCTGGTCGAAGGCGGCATCCTCGGCGAGTACCTGGACGGCCTGCCGTATCGCAGCAAATCGCTGACCATGACCCAGGACCTCTGGCTGTCCCTGAGCGTGGCCGAGCAGCAGGACTTCATCGACGAACTGGAGTCGAAGATCCGCCTGTACGAGACCTTCCACAACGACAGCGCCAACTGGGTCCGCTTCGGCGAGGCCCAGCCGGGCGATGCCCTGTATCGCGTGCCCCTGGCGACGCTGCCCTGATGCTCAAGCTCAGGGATATCCGCAAGACCCGCGGCGAGGGACCACAGCGCTACAGCCTGGTGGTGCCCCAACTCGACCTGCGGCCGGGCCAGCGCCTGGCCCTGGTAGGTCCCAGCGGCAGCGGCAAGAGCACCCTGCTGGACCTGCTGGCCCTGGTGCTGTCCCCGGACCCGGGCGGCGTTTTCGAATGCCGCGCCGACGACCGTACGCTGGATGTCGCCGGGCTCTGGCGCAGCGGCCGCCAGGATGTGCTGGCCGGGCTGCGCAGCCGGGTCATGGGCTATGTGCTGCAGACGGGCGGGTTGCTGGGGTTTCTCGACGTGCAGCGCAACATCGGCTTGTCACGGGCGCTGCTCGGCCTGCCGGCCGATGCCACGGTCTGGCGCCTGGCCGAACAGCTGGAAATTGCCGACCAGCTGCACAAGCTGCCGGCGGCACTGTCCGTGGGCCAGCGCCAGCGGGTGAGCATCGCCCGGGCCCTGGCCCATGGGCCGAGCATCGTGCTGGCGGACGAGCCCACCGCCTCGCTGGACCCGCTGAACGCCGAACGGGTCATGCAACTGCTGGTGGCCCAGGCCGAGGAGCGCGGCGTGTGCATCCTGGTCGCCACCCATGACGAGGCGCTGGCCCGGCGCGTCGGGCTGCAGCTGCATCCCTTGCAGGTGCAGCGCGGCGCGGATGGCGGGGTCACCGCGACCCTGGCGGGAGGTGGCTGATGCGCCTTGCCCTGATGGCCCTGCTGGCCTGGCACGACTACCGCGCCGAGGTGCGCCTGTCGGTTTGCGCGGTTTTGGCCCTGGTCGCCGTGCTCGCGCCCTTGCTGGTGCTGTTCGGCCTCAAGTTCGGCCTGGTCACCACCCTGACCGAACGCCTGGAGCGCGACCCCGCGGTGCGGGAAGTGGTGCCCATGGGCGGCGGGCGCTTCAGCGCCCAGGCCATCGCCGAACTGGCCGCGCGTCCCGAGGTTGCCTTCGTCGTGCCGCGTACCCGACAGATCGCCGCGACCGCCGACCTATACCCGGACTCGGCCGGCCAGGCGTTGACGGTCGAGATGATCCCCACCGCCGCGGGCGACCCGCTGGTGGCGCCCGCGCTGCTGCCCCAGGCGCCGGACCAGGTACTGCTCAGCCAGCGGGCGGCGGAGAAACTCGGGGTCCAGGGCGGCGACGTGCTGAGCGCCGCGTTCGGCCGTCAGGTCGGCGGGCGCCAGGAATACCAGCGCACCCGCCTGCGGGTGCAGGGGGTCTTGCCACTCGCGGCCTTCCCGCGTGATGCGCTGTTCGCGCCCCTGGCCCTGCTGGAGGCCGCCGAAGACTACCGCGACGGTCAGGCCTGGCCTGGGTACGAGCCACAGGTGAACACGGCGCGGGTGTATCCGGGGTTCCGTCTCTACGCCGCGGACCTGGACGGCGTGGAGCGCCTGCGCCGGTATTTCGCCGAGCGCCAGCTGGAAGTCGCGACCCAGGCCGGCGTCATCGCCCAGGTGCGCTCTCTCAGCCACAACCTGACCCTGGTGTTCTGGGTCATCGCCAGCCTGGCCCTGGCCGGGGCCTTCGCGGCCATGACCGCCAGCGCCCTGGCCGCCGTCGAGCGCAAGCGCAGGGCCTTGTCGGTGTTGCGCCTGCTGGGTTTTTCGACAGGCGCCCTGATCGCCTTCGTCGTACTGCAGGCGCTGTACACCGGGGTGTTCGGCCTGCTGCTGGCCTGGGGCTTGTACGGCATGGCCGAAACCGGGCTGAACCGGCTGTTCGCACCGGCGACGGGGGAGTACGCCTGCCGGCTGCTGCCGAGCCACTACCTGCTGGCCCTGCTGCTGACACTGCTCTGCTGCCTGCTGGCGGCGGCCTCCGGTGGCTGGCGCGCGGCGCGGATCGAAGCATCGGAAGGACTGCGCGATGTGTAACTGGCTGAGGGTTCTGGTCTGGCGGAGGGGCCTGGTCTGGCTGAAGGCTCTGGTCATGCTGGCGCTGGCCGGCGCGGCGCAGGCGCAGGACGCCCCTGCGGATAACCCGAAACCGCTGCCCGATGACCTCAGCCTGCCGCTGCCTTGCGAAGGCGAATTGGTGTTCCGCTACGTCTATGTCCTCGCCAAGGGCACCCTGGACGACCGTGAGGTCAATCTCGGCTATCCCTTCAGCGATGACGATCCGGGCTACCGGCAATCCTTCATCTCCGGTTATCGGCGCGACTACATCAACGGTCAGTTCGTCCTCGACGACCTGCCGGCCGACTGGCAAGCCCGAATCGCCCCGACCCTGCCCAAGAGCGAGGCCGACAGCCTGCTCAAGCCGATGTTCTATTTTGTCGGCAAATACGAGGTCACCGAGCGCCAATACGCCCTGGTCATGGCCCAGGAGGCGGCCTTGGCGGGACAGGGCGAGGCACCGGCCTGCGCCCCCATGAGCGACATGTCCGCGCGCTTGCCCAAGGTCAAGCTGTCGCGCCTCGAGGCCGAGCGCTTTGCCGCGGTGTACAGCGCCTGGTTGCTCAAGTACCACCGCGACCGGTTGCCGGTTAGCGGCCGCGGCAAAGCGGTCGAGGACGGCGGGATGGGCTTCGTTCGTCTGCCGACCGAGGTGGAGTGGGAGTTCGCCGCCCGCGGTGGCCATGCGGTCAGCCGCCAGGCGCTGGAGGCGCGCTTGTTTCCGCGCAAGGTGCAAGGCAGTGACAGCGATGGCCCGCTAGGGGACTGGGCGGTGTTCAGCCAGGTCGCCGGGGGCACGGGGCAGGGCGCGCGGCTATTGCCGGTCGGGCTGAAAAAGCCCAATCCACTGGGACTGTTCGACGTGATTGGCAATGCCGCGGAGATGGTCCAGGAGTCCTTCCAACTGGTCCACGCCGGCCGCCGCCAGGGCAGTTACGGCGGTTTTGTGGTCAAGGGCGGCAACTACCTGGAAGGCGAGCTGACGCTGTTCACCGGCATGCGCCGGGAATACCCGCTGTTCGCCGCCGACGGCAGCGAACAGCGCAACGCCACCACCGGTTTCCGGGTGGCCCTGGGTGCGTTGTCGGCACCGCGCTCACGCTTTGATGAGCTGTTCGAGCAGTGGCAGAAGGAGGGCCGCCTGGCAGGCCTGACCGATGAAATCGAGGCTGCCGAAGACCCGACCCAATTACTCGATAGTCTCATCGCCAGCAGCACCGACCCGAACCTGCAGGCCCGCCTGGCGCGGGTGAACGAAGAGCTCAAGCGCAATGTGTCGCTGATCGCCCGGCAGCGCGAGGAGGCCGCAGGCAACCTGATCCAGTCGGCGGCCCTGGTGGCCGAGACCGTCAACAACTACAACATTCGCCTGACCAACCTGAAGAAGGATCGCGATCAGGCGCGGGCCTCCCAGGACGAAGCCACCGCCAAGCTCTATGAAACGGCCATCGCCAATGGGCGCAGTGCGCTCGAGGGGGCCCTGGCGATCTACATCGACAACCTGGCGACCGGAACGCGCTACACCGACGAGGTGATCCAGACGCAGTTCCAGCGGACCCGGGAAGAGCTCAATCACAAACCGGTGCTGGGAAAAAGCCTCATGGCCCGTGCCACGCTTTTCGTCAGGCATGTGGGGCAGTTTCGCCAGCAGCACCGAGCCGATCCGGAGACGATCCTGAAGGAGCTTCTTGCACCCTGAGCAGGGTGTCGGAACGGTCGTCGGTGGCGGCGAAGACCAGCTAGGCTGGATGTAGCGTCGGCAGGCTTCGCTCACGCTGGACGCAGCCCGCTCTGCGCGAAGCCGAAACGGAATTGACCCACAAAACAAGGAGAGACACGACCATGGATACTTCACTCAAGAACTGCGTTTCGATCCTGGCTCGTACCCTGCCGTTGCCTGGCGTGGCCTGCTGCGCCCTGCTGCTGAGCGGATGCGCGGGCTTCGGGGCTCCAAGCTCGAAGGTCGCGGCCCAAACCAAGGTCGAGTACTACCCGCAATGCTATGAGCCGGTCAGCCAGCTGCGCAGTTCCGACAAGTCGATGACCAAGTCGGTGGCCACTGGCGCCATCGCCGGTGGCCTGCTCGGCGGCCTGACCGGGGCCCTGGTCGGCAATAGCGGCGATGCCGGTCGCAATGCCCTGATAGGCGCTGCCGCCGGGGCTCTGGTCGGCGGCGCGACCGGCTACTACAGCGAACGCCAGAAGCAGATCAGCGACGACCGTGCGCGCATTGCTTCCTACGCCAGCGACTTCGACCAGAGTACCGGCGAAATCGACCGCAGCATCAGCTACACCCGTACCGCACAGAACTGCTACCAGCGTGAGTTCACCTCACTGCTCAATGCGCGCAAGGCGAAGAAGATCGGCGACAGCGAAGGGCGCCTGCGCTTGGCCGAGATCGTCAGCGGCCTGAAGGAAACCAATGCGCTGATGGCCGCCGCGGACGGGCGTGCCGGCGAGAGCATCGATGTCTACACCCAAGCCTATGAGAAAGACCTGCAGACGGTCGGTGTGCAACGCCAGGACGTCGCTCAGGTGGCCGCCGTGAAGCCGCCGGCCGCCACCGATAAGAAGGCGTCGACCCGCAAGAAGGCCAGCACCAAGCCAGCGACGAAGACGAATGTGCCCAAAGAAGCCGTCACCACCGAGCGCACCTTGCAGCAAGCGACGGCCAAGCGTGCGGAAGGCCAGAAAATCGCCGCTCGTGGCCAGACCATGGTCAACGACGTGTGCAGCAACCCCGACATGGGTGACTGGGCACCGCCTGCTTGCTCGAAAGCCTGATGCGGGAAGGGGCAGCGGGATCCTGTCTATGGCCATCGCCGGCAGGTATCTGGCTCGTCACGTTGATCGCCTGGTCGAGGGCTCTGGTCAGGAAGTGACGGGCCTCTGTCCAACAGTGGTTTTAAGTCAAATTCTGTCTGTTTTTGGAGTCCTTGCTCATCGAACTAGGCATCACACTATAGGAGCATTGGCGACTCTTGATTGACGCCGTGGCGCAGCACCTGGGCGAGCATTGCGAACCCATCGTGGAGTGCCTGATCACCGCCAGAGGCGTTACTGACGCTCGCGCGGACGAATTGTGGAACTGTGCCTTTACCGATGCTGAATGCATCGGCGATCGAGATCAGGTGATTGCGCTGGCGTAGTGAGTGCTCGATTTCCGATGCGCGCCAGGGAGCCGGTACCTCGATCCAGAAGTGAGGGCTGTATTGATGGGTTCGGTAGGTCAGTCCTTGCAGTAGTTTTTCGACCGCCTGCTTACGGCGCTCCATTTCCGCTATCTGCTGATGCAACAGTGAGCGTGCAGTGCCATCTTCAATCCAGAGGCAGGCGATCTCATGGGGCAGTGGCGAGGCCATCCAGCAGCTGTTGCGAATCGCTGCGGCGTGGCGCCCTACCAATGCCTGCGGTACATGGACATATCCAGCCCGAAGCCCCGCGGCTACTCCTTTGCTCAAGCTGCTGATGATGATCCCGCGCTCAGGTGCGTACATGCTGATTGGTATTGGCCTGTCCTGCATCAGCACGCCATGGGTTTCGTCCTCGATGATCAGCACATTGTGTTCGCGGCATATCTGCGCAATTTCTTTACGGCGTTCGGGGCTGAGAATCGCTGTCGTTGGATTCTGTATCGTCGGCGTGCAGTACAAGGCGGAGACTCGATTGATGCTGCAAATCTCAGCAAGCGATGCAGGGATCAACCCTTCCTCATCCATTTCTATACCCAGGACCTTGATACCCAGAAATCGAGCGACGCTGATGAGGCCCGGATAGGTGAGGTGTTCTGTGACCAGCGTGTCTCCAGCACGCAGCATTGCAATGAGGACGGTCAGCAGGCCGTGCTGGCTGCCATTAACGCAGAGGATCTGCTCGGCCGATGACCTGAAGTTGCCATGCGCCAGCCATTGGGCGCCCGCTTGCCGGTGGCGCTGAATACCCGTATCTGGCGTGTAGAGCATCAATTCCTGCAGCCGCTCCACATCTCCTGACAACTGCGCCATCGTGCGCGCCAGCAGCGTGGCTTCCATTCCGGGGATGTGCATGTTGCGACTCATATCGTGGCATTCATCCGGCGCCTCGATGAAATTGCGGAAGCCGACATCGCGAGAACGTTCCTGCTCGCATGCACGAACAAAGGTGCCATCGCCCACCCGCGCCATGACCAGCCCCATGCGCTCCAATTCTGAATAGGCCCGACTGACTGTTCCGGCAGTAACGCCAATCTTGTCGGCAAGGATGCGATGTGGCGGAAGTTTGAGGCCTTGTCCGATAGCGCCGTTGTTGATGGCCTGCTCTATGCCCTGAGCAAGCCGCATGTACTTAGGCCCAGGGCCATCTCGTAGGGCATTCTTGAAGATTGAATCGGTGTCAATAACGGGTTTGACAGACATATTTTCCTCAAATTAACCTGATATCGAGTCAATGAGTTGAGTTGATAAGAATATTCTTGCGAATAAACCAGATCAATCTTAAAGAACTTACCTTAAGAGCCAAATAAAAACATGTCAATTAGCGTAGGTGTGCAGGATCAACCTGCAGCAGGGAGATGGATGGCGGGCTTGGTCACCACATTGCTCTTTCTTGTGGTTTGTCTCAGTTGGGGGACCACATGGCTTGGCATCAAGATAGCGGTGGAGAGCGTGCCACCACTGACATCTGCAGGTTTGCGTTTTTTGATCGCCTTTCCGCTGTTCCTCGGGTTTGCGTGGGTACGGCGCGAATCGATATTTTTCCCCCGCAAGAACTTCGGGTTTTTCATCTTCGTCACCCTGTGTTACTTCAGCTTGCCGTATTACCTGCTGAATTACGGCGAGCAGTATGTTGCTTCCGGGCTGACGGCACTTTTGTTCAGCAGCATGCCGGTCTTCATCCTGATCTTTTCGTCCATCTTCTTGAGAGAAAAGATATTTTTTTCGCAAGTTGTCGGCATAGCCATTGGCTTCGGCAGCTTGTTCATGATTATCAAGACACAGGGACTGCATCTCGATTACTCGGAGCTTTTCGGAGTGATCGCTATCCTGATCGCGGCGGTGATGCACGCTCTTTGCTATGTCATTACCAAGCAGAGAGGTGCCGAGATAGGGGTCATTACATTCAATACTCTACCGATCGGCATTGCCGGGCTGGGGCTGTTCATGACTGGCTTGGTGCTGGAGCATCCCGATCTTGCCAGCGTGACGCAGCGCTCCTGGCTGGCATTGACCTATCTCGGTCTGGTGGCTTCCGTGGGCGGCTTCATTGTCTATTTTTTCCTGCTCAAGCGCTTGAGCCCGGTCATTCTGTCGTTCGTATTCATCATCTTTCCAGTATTCGCCGTCCTTATCGGCGCCTGGTACGAAGGCACGCCCATCTCTCGACAGTTGATCCTCTATTCAATGCTGCTGCTGGCAGGCTTTGCCATCACCAAATTGCCGGTAGAACGGCTTCTCGGATGGCGCAGATAACCAATCTCTGGCCCGCAGCCCTCCGATCGAAATCAGCCGCTTGCAGATAGAAGCTCCTCCTCCCGCGTACCTGTTATCCGCTACGAGCACACCGCTGGTCATCGCAAGGCCGGCCGGCCAATCCAGTAACTAGACTCATCGGGATACCCAGGCGCTGCGCGCATTGCAGCTGTCGCTACCGACAATCGGATTCTCCAGGGCGGAGCAGGTGTGCGGCGAACTTGTCGCGCGCCTGGAAGGCCTGTCCCGGCATCCCGCGGCGCCCCTGCAGCAGCCTCCTACAATCTGCCCACTATGGCGCCAAAAGCCCGTGCCAGAGCCCTCTGGTTTCCAAACTGCGGGGCGCTTGCGCGTGCTTGCCCGTCTGGCCGTTGCCGGGGGCATTGCGGGTGCCCGAGGCGATCCGGCCAATGGCTGCGCGCAGCTGTCCGGGGTGATCTAAGCTCCACAAAGGCTGGCCTTTCGAGCAGAGGTTTCAATGCAAAGCACACCAGAAAACAGTCTGAAAAATGCGTTGAAGGTCTGTAGAGACAGCTTTGTTTTCGTCGGCTTTTTCAGTTTCTTCATCAATGCGCTGATGCTGGTCCCGACCTTCTACATGCTTCAGGTGTATGGACGGGTGATGACCAGCGGCAGCCTGACCACCCTGACCATGTTGACGTTGATCATGACCCTGCTGGTGATCACCCTCGGCTCCCTGGAATGGGTTCGTTCGCGCATCATGGTCCGGGTCAGTACCCGGCTGGATGTGCTGCTCAGTCGTCAGGTCTACAAGGCCAGTTTCAAACGGGCCCTGGACAGCGGCGGCATGGATGCCTCGGCCCAGTCGCTCAACGACCTGACGGGCTTGCGCCAGTTTCTTTCCAGCAGCGGTCTGTTCGCCTTTTTCGACGCACCCTGGCTGCCGATCTACATCGCCGTGATGTTCCTGTTCCACCCCTGGTTCGGCTGGGTCGCGACGGGCAGCGCGTTGCTGTTGATAGTGCTCGCCTTCGTCAACGAGAAGCTCACGGGGCCGGTACTGGCCCAGGCCAACAGGGAGCATATCGGCGCGACCCTCCATACCACCAAGAACCTGCGCAACGCCGAAGTCATCGAGTCCATGGGCATGCTGGAAACCTTGATGGATCGCTGGGGGCGCCGGCAAAGAAACGTTCTGCTGCTGCAATCCCTGGCGAGCGACCGGGGCGGCATGGTCACCACGCTTTCGCGGACTTTCCGCCTGCTGGTGCAATCGCTGGTGCTGGGCCTGGGGGCCTACCTGGCGGTGGACCATCAGGTGGGGGCCGGCCTGGTGTTCGCCGGGGCCGTGCTGCTGGGGCGGGCACTGGCGCCCATCGACCTGATGATCGGCAGCTGGAAGGGCTTTATCGCGGCCCGTTCGCAGTACAACCGCTTGAATGACATCCTTGGCAAGCAACAGGCGCAACCCGAGCGTCTGTCCTTGCCCGCGCCTGAGGGCCAGGTGCAGGTCGAGAACCTGGTTGTCGCGGCACCTGGCTCCAGTACCCCGATCCTCAAGAACATCAGCTTCAGCGTACCGGCCGGTTGTGTGGTGGGCATCATCGGCCCGAGCGCCTCGGGCAAGTCGACTCTGGCCAGGGCGCTGATCGGCGTCTGGCCGCCGCAGCATGGGGTGGTCCGGCTGGATGGCGCGGACATCAGCACCTGGGACAAGCATGAGCTTGGCCCGTATATCGGTTACCTGCCCCAGGACATCGAATTGTTCGAGGGCAGCATCGGCGAGAATATCGCCCGCTTCGCCGAGATCGATTCGGCGAAGGTCATCCAGGCCGCCAGGACCGCTGGCGTCCACGAAATGATCCTGCTGTTGCCCGATGGCTACGACACCGTCATCGGCAGCGAGGGCTTCATGCTCTCGGCAGGGCAGCGCCAGCGCATCGGGCTGGCCCGCGCGCTGTACGGCAACCCGCGGCTGATCATTCTCGACGAACCCAATTCCAATCTCGACGAGGTCGGCGATCGTGCCCTGGCGGCCGCCATCGGGCAGATCAAGCACACCGGCGCGACCCTGTTCGTGATTACCCACCGCACCAACATCGTGTCGCAACTCGACCGGCTGCTGGTGATGAAAGCCGGGATGGTCGGCCTTTACGGGCCGCGTGAGGAAGTCCTGGCCGAACTCAGCGGGCAGCAACCGCCGGTACCTAAACATGCCGGGCCAGTACCGGTGATGACCAACGTGGCGTCGATCGATGCTCGCAAGGACGATGGCGGTGAATCCTATGCCTAGTCGTCAAATCGAAAGCTTTTCCGACCTGCCGGTGTCCGATCGCAAGGCCCACCGCCTGGGCATGGGCATTGTCGGCGTGACCTTCGGCCTGTTCGGCACCTGGGCGGCACTCGCGCCCCTGGACGGTGCCGCCTACGCGCCGGGGGTGGTCACCGTGCAGACTTACCGCAAGACGGTCCAGCACCTGGAAGGCGGCATCGTCAAATCGGTGTTGGCCCATGATGGCGACATCGTCAAGCGTGACGATCCGCTGATCATCCTCGACGATGCCCAGCTGCGCTCCGAGTACGAGGCGACCCAAAGCCTGCTGATCGCGGCCAGGGCCATGGAGTCGAGGCTGATTGCCGAGCGCGATGGGTTGCCGGCGATCGACTTCGGGCCGATGAGCGATCCCGCCAGCGTGCGGGGAGAGGAGGCGCGCCAGGGTGAGACCCAGGTATTCAACGCACGGCGGGGCTCGCGGCTGGGCCAGATCGCGGTGCTGCGCGAGCGCATCGGCCAATTGCACCAGCAGATCAAGGGCCTGGAGTCGATGATCGCGGTCAAGGTGCGCCTTGAGAAATCCTACAGCGGCGAAATCGGTGAATTGTCCGACCTGCTCAAGCAGGGGTTCGTCGACAAGCAACGTCTGCTCGAGCAGGACCGCAAGCTGGGGATGCTCAGGTCGGAGGTGGCCGATCACCGTTCCACCATCGACAGGATCCGTCTGCAGATCAACGAAACCCAGTTGCAGATCCTCCAGGTCGACAAGGATTTCGATTCCGACGTGGCCAAGCAGCTGGCCGAGGTGCAGACCAAGATCTACGACCTGCAAGAGAAGAACTCGGCCCTGGAAGACCGCCTCAGCCGTATCGTCATCCGCGCCCCCGACGCGGGCATGGTGATTGGCATGACGGTGCACACCATTGGCGGTGTCGTGCGTTCGGCGACGCCCTTGCTGGACATCGTGCCCTCGGTGTCCGAACTGGTCATCGAGGCCCAGGTGGCGCCGGTGGACATCGACCGTGTCGCCATCGGCAAGCGCGCCGATATCCGTTTCGGCGCGTTCAAGAGCTCGACCACGCCGGTGATCGAAGGCGAGGTCAGCAGCGTCTCGGCCGACCGGCTGACCAACGAAAAGACCGGGACCGCCTATTACCTGGCGCGGGTCCGGGTCACCGAGCACGGCGTGCGCACCTTGGGGGAGCGCAAGTTGTTGCCGGGGATGCCGGCGGACGTGTTGATCGTCACTGGGCAGCGCACGCTGTTGCAGTACCTGATGCAGCCGGCCAGGGATGTGATGTCTCAATCAATGATCGAGGAGTGATCCGTGGGAGCGTCGTCAATTCTGCTAGGGAGTGCATTCATGCTGGCAGCGGGGGCCGCCTTGGCGCAAACCGCTGCAGGAACATCAACCGGGGTCAATGCCTCGACCTATTCCACCGACCTCATGCAGCTGTACCGCGAGGCGCGGCTGGAAGATCCACAGGTCCTGGCCTCTTTTGCGCAAGCGCAGGCCGGCAAGGAACATCAACGCGAGGCGCTGGGGTCGCTGTTGCCGCAACTGTCGCTGAATGCCGGGGCGAACCGGATCCACCAGGAAAACGACCTGATACAGCAGCGCAGCTTCGATAGCGAAAGCTACAGCCTGGTGCTGCGCCAGTACCTCTACAACAAGGCCGCGTGGGAGAACTACCAGAAGTTCAAGAGCCTGGCCAAGCAGTCCGAGTCCGAAGCGCTGGACGCCCAGGCCGAGGCCGCGGTGGAGCTGGCGCGGCGTTACTTCACCGCGCTGGCGGCCGAGGATGAGCTGGAGCTGGTGAGGGCCGAGCGCCGGACCACGCAAAAGAGCCTGGACCGGGTCAACGCGTTGTACGAAAAGCAGATGGCGATGATTACCGACCAGCTCGACCTCAAGGCCCGGGTGGACCTGCTTGCGGCCCAGGAACTGGATGCCCGCAACCAGGCCCGCATCAGTCGCGAGGCGCTGGCGGAGCTCGTCGGCCGGCCGGTCAAGGAGAAGCTCAACCGGATTCGCGATGGCGCGCAACTGCGGGTTTCGGCGCAGAGCCTGGAGTCCTGGGTGCGCGATGGCATGGAGCTGAACCCGACGCTCAAGGCCAGCGAAAGCGGCGCCGAAGCTGCGAACGCAGCGTTGCGCAGTGGCAAGGGCGGGCACTATCCGACGGTGAGCCTGAACCTCAGCGCGCAACAGACCAACGAGGGCTACAACAATACCCTGGCGCCCCGCACCGACAGCTATGTCGCCGGTATCGGCGTTCAGGTGCCGCTGTACAGCGGCGGCTCGACCTCGGCGCGGGTCCGTGGGCTCTACCAGGACCAACTGGTCGCCGAGCAGCAGCTGGAAGCGATCCGGCGCCGGGTGGTCAAGGAGATCACCAGCGCCTACCTGACCGCCAATTCGAACGGCGAAAAGATCGACGCCAGTCGTTCGGCCCTGGCCTCGGCACAGCTGTCCAGGGTGGCGGCAGAGAAGGGGCTGAGCTACGGCATGGTCAACGCCGTCGATGTACTGACCAGCGTGCGCAACGAGTTCCGCGCCCGGCGCGATCTGCTCAAGACGCAATACGAGTTCCTCAGCAACGTCTTCACCCTCAATCGCTGGGCGGGAAAACCACCGGTTGAAAGTGTCGAGAATGTGAATGCCTGGCTGAGTCCCGGTAGCGCCGGCCAGGCCATGGGTGTTGGCATCGAGGACCAGGAGTAAGGCACCGGGGCATTTCTGCCCCGGCTGAAGAGTCGCTTGCGCAGAGGATCGGCTTGAGCCAGCGATCCATGGTGCTGCCGGATCCGTCGATAAATTGACGCTCTCATTACGTACAGGCTTATCTGCGCGCCATTCGTCTGTTACTTGACGAGCCTGGTTGGATCCGACTCTGCCCGCGGCTCGCTCGTGGCGAGCCTAAGAGCTTGATTTGCGGGGGATAGGGCGCCCCAGAGCAACCTCGGCCCAGCGACCCGCACCAGGCTTGGGTCGAAGACCGACGGATGGGTTGGCAGGCAGCGCAGTGGGCTGGCCTAGACTCAGTTGAGGGCTCGCGGATGCCCTGCGACACGTGCAAGTTATTGATAGTTATTCTTATTTATACCGTTTCGATAGCTTTGCCCGGCTGTGGGAAACCTCCGCAATTTCTGCCTGCACCCCGGGTCGCCAAGACCCGGGCGGGCACGTTTCAGAGCCTTTCGGCGCTCGCATCCGTCCTTCAAGAGCGAGTGGCCGATCAAGGAAGGCCAACGCGTATGAAGGTCATCGTTTTTCAAGGGGAGGCAGGAAGATCATGCCAGACCATACAAAAACGATACGCGTGATGCTGATCGATTGCCGCCCCCTCGTGCTTATGGGGCTCCATGATTTGATCAATGCGAGGAGGCCCCGGATGGAGGTGAGTGGCCAGGCCACCACCTACACCAATGCGCTGGACCTTGCCGATCAGCTGCGTCCCAATGTGATCTTTTTCAGTTTCTTTCCGGATGCGCTGAACCCCCTGGAGGTCGTCGCAGGGCTGACCCGCAGCCCGGAAATCAAACTGCTGGTGCTCAAGGGCCTGTACGAATCCGTTCCGGTTGCCCAGGTGATCGAGGCGGGCGCGCGCGGCATTGTGCTGGCGGAAGACCCGACGGAGTCGATCGTCCGGGCCATCATCAAGGTCCACCATTACGACGTCGGGCTGGACCGTGCCTGGTCCGGCGGGCTTTCCGGCTATGCCGCGACCCGGCATGTACCCGTGCGATGCAACCTGGAACAGGCGAAGCAGGCGCGGCTGACATTGCGCGAGCGGGAACTGATTCGCGCCATCGTCGGCGACCCGTCCGCCAAATACATGAGCATCGCCGAGCGCCTGGGCATCAGTGAGCACACCGTGCACAACCACCTCAGCAACATTTATCAGAAGCTCAACCTGATCAACCGCATCGACTTGCTGATGTACGCGCTCAAGCACGGGCTCACCGATAATGAAGAACCGCCCGACTCCACGTGGGTGGAACTGAAATGAGCTGATCAAGACAAGCCAGCCCTGTGGCTGTCCTTGTCGCTGTCCAGGCTGCCCGGATCGAGGGTGATGCCGTTCTTGTCGTTTCCTGCCCCATGAATGCGCAGGCATGTCGCCGTGTTCTGTGAGCCTTGGGCTGCCTGGGCGTTTGGCGTGGAGGCGAGTGAGAGCGTTTCGGACGGTAGCGGCAAAAAAAAGCGAGGGTGGTTTCCAGGCCACCCTCGCTTTCATTCGCATGTGCGAGGTTTCAGACGCTGCCCATCACAATGTCGGTATTGAGCAGATCGACTCCGACCAGGGTAATGGTCGTTATCTGTCCGCCCGTCTCGGCCACCGTCACGATGCTGTCGGCGCCGGCATTGTTGATCGACTGCACAACGGCCCCCGCGTCACCAATGAGCACCACTGCATCGCGCTGGCCGGCTCCGGCATCGAAGCCTGTGACCTGGTACTGGTTCTCGGCGGCCGACAGGTCGATGTTGAAGGCATCCCGTTCACCCGTGGTGCCCACCAGCCTGAAGTCGAAGAGCACGTCGGTCGTGTCGTTGGCGAACAGGTTGGCGTCGAACGCGCTGGTCGCCGTGTCGCCATCCTTGTCCGTCACCGTCGCGTTGAACGCCAGCTTGACGTCGCTGGCCAGGCTCTCGGTCTCGTGGGTGAACTCGATCGTCGGGATCTTGATCTCGCCCCGGGCCATCGTCAGCTGGACCGCATCGATCAACGATGTAGCCGATTGCTCGACGGTGAAGGACACCTGTCCACCAGCCTCTGGCGTCAGGGTATTGACCTCGATGAGGTTGGAGAAGGTGCCATCTTCGTAGAAGACCCTGTAGTACAGGTCCTCGGTGGCCGTGTTGTACCCGCCCACGGAGTTGTCGATAAATACCTTCATGCTTGTCAGCAGACTTTCCGGGTTGACCACGAAGCTTTCATCGGCCGCGCCGATTGCCGCCTGGTTGTCTCCCTGGAGCAGGTTGTTGGCGATGCCGATGCCAGCCGTGCTGACGTTCAAGGCCGCCGAGCCGATGTAGGACGGCAGCGGGTTGGTCTGCAACTGCGCTTCGGTAGGGTCGGACGCTCCAAGCCCGATACCGGTGAGGATGCTGTTCGCTCCGCTTGCCGGAGCCAGCGGGTTGGCGCCGAAGAACACGATATGCTCGCTGCCGATGGTCAGCGTACGCACCGGATCCGGGCCACCGGCATCCAGCGAGCCGTCGGCACTGCTGAGGACGATGGTCGAACGGAAGCCTTCCTCCAGATCCAGGGCATAGGTGCCATTGGCGTTGGCGGTCAGCGTGTAGTGGACGGTGGTGTTGGCCGTTGCCGCGTTGTTGTCGAAGTCACCGGTCAAGGTGCCCGCGAACTGATACGCGCCATTGGCGTCCGGTGACGGCGACTGCTCGACCAGCGTACCGGTGCCGGTGGTGGTCGTGTCGTCCGGCCGGACCAGGGTGAACTGGCCGTTCACCAGCGAGATGTCCAGGCCGGTCGCACCCAGCCCGTCGGCGCCGGCCGCCATATCCCAGTAGCCTTGTTGCGCGTGGTCGGTCCCTGTACCGATCAGGTTGCCGAAGGCCAGGGTCGGGGTGTCGTCATCGACGGTGATCACCAGCTTGTCGGCCGCGGCGGTCACCGTGTCGCCATCCTTGTCGGTGGCTTGCAGCAGGGTTCCCAGGTTGAGGGTGAGGTCGTTTTCATCGTTGCCCGTCGCGTGGTCCAGGTGCTGGAGCAGGCTGAAGGTGTAGGCACCCGCTACCGTCAGGCTGAGGGTGAACACGTCAGTCGCGCCGGCCTTGGCGGTCAGGGTGCTGCCCAGGACGCTGTAGGTCAGTGCCACTCCGCCGGAGCTCAGGGCTGGCAAGCTGCTGGTGTTACTCGACAAGGAGTAGCTCAGCGGCACGTCGGCCCCGGACTGGAAGATGCCGCTGACGTTGCCGCTGACCGTGGTGACCTCGCCCGGTACATCGCCGATACCCCCGGCGATGCCATTGGCCAGGCCGTCCTCGTCGACGGTGCCGGCCGCGGCGGTGCCATTCGCCGTTGGCGTGTCGTCATCGACGGTGATCACCAGCTTGCCGGGCGCCGCGGTGACCGTATCGCCATCCTTATCCGTGGCTTGCAGCAAGGTGCCCAAGTTGAGGGTGATGTCGTTTTCATCGTTACCGGCCGGATGATCCAGCGGTTGCAGCAGGGTGAAGCTGTAGTCACCGGCGGCACTGAGGCTGAAGGTGAATACATCGGTTGCGCCAGCCTTGGCCGTCAGGGTGTCGCCAGCGATGCTGTACACCAGTGCCACTCCGCCGGAGCTCAGCGCCGGCAGACCGCTGGTATCACTCGACAAGGCGTAAGTCAGCGGTACGTCGGCCCCGGACTGGAAGATGCCCGTGACGCTGCCGTTGGCTGTCGTCGCTTCGCCAGGCACATCACCCAGGCCACCAGCAATGCCATTGGCCAGGCCGTCCTCATCGACGGTGCCGGCCGCAGCGGTTCCGGCGGCGGTTGGCGTGTCGTCATCGACGGTAATCACCAGTTTCTCGGCCGCGGCGGTCACGGTGTCGCCATCCTTGTCCGTGGCCTGCAGCAGGGTGCCGAGGTTGAGGGTGATGTCGTTTTCATCGTTGCCGGCTGGATGATCCAGCGGTTGTAGCAAGGTGAAGCTGTAGTCACCGGCGGCGCTAAGGCTGAAGGTGAACACATCGACCGCGCCAGCCTTGGCCGTCAGGGTGTCGCCAGCGATGCTGTAGACCAGTGCCACTCCACCCGAACTCAGGGCCGGCAGGCCACTGGTATCGCTCGACAGGGCATAGCTCAATGGCACGTCGGCCCCGGACTGGAAGATGCCCGTGACGCTGCCGCTGGCATTGGTGGCTTCGCCAGCCACGTCACCCACACCACCGGCGATGCCATTGGCCAGGCCGTCTTCGTCGACGGTGCCGGCCTCCGCGGTTCCGGCGGCTGTAGGTGTGTCGTCATCGACGGTGATCACCAGTTTCTCGGCCGCGGCCGTCACGGTGTCGCCATCCTTGTCCGTGGCTTGTAGCAGGGTGCCGAGGTTTAGGGTGATGTCGTTTTCATCGTTACCGGCCGGATGATCCAGCGGTTGCAGCAGGGTAAAGCTATAGGCGCCTGCGGCACTGAGGCTGAAGGTGAATACCTCGGCCCCACCCACGCCCGCATTCGCGGTCAGGGTGTCGCCGGCAACGCTATAGACAAGGGCGACTCCGCCCGAACTCAGCGCTGGCAGGCCGCTGGTATCACTCGACAAGGCGTAAGTCAGCGGTACGTCGGCCCCGGACTGGAAGATGCCCGTGACGCTGCCGTTGGCCGTCGTCGCTTCACCCGCCACGTCGCCGACACCACCGGCAATACCATTGGCCAGGCCATCCTCG